>OIZL01000007.1_pt1 | contig 203662 bp, 171 predicted proteins | sample 1588541 | NCBI WGS metagenome assembly OIZL01 (sample SAMN03283285) | human gut metagenome | biome: human-associated habitat; material: feces | host: Homo sapiens | place: Peru | collected 2012 | reverse complement strand
AATAATCCATATCTAGAAATCATTCCATAAGTTGGCTTATATCCAACAATTCCACAATATGCTGCTGGTTTTCTAATAGAATCACCTGTGTCTGAACCTGTTGCATAAGGATAAACTCCTGCTGCAACTGCACAAGCTGAACCTGCTGAAGAACCTGCGCACATTCTTGTAGTATCCCATGGATTCTTAACAATACCTGTATGTCCTGTAGTTCCAGTTCCACCCATTCCAAATTCATCCATAACAGTTTTATTAACCATTACTGCCCAAGCACCTTTCAATTTTTCATATGCTGTTGCATCAAAGAATGGCACATAATCTTTTAATGTATTAGAAGATCCTGTCGATAAAACTCCTTTTGTAGAATAATTATCTTTTATACCACATGGTATTCCAGATAATAAATTATCAGTAATAGGTGTTTCTTTTACATCATCTAAAATAGTTACAAAAGCATTATATTTGTCTTGAACTTCATGAGATAATTTTAATGATTCTTCAATTAATTCTTTAGAAGTTACTTTTCCACTTTTTAATAATTCGTGTAGTTCTTCTATTGATTTATTCATATATTCCATTATCCCACCACCTTTGGAAGTTCTACTTCTCTATCACTAATTTGATCGCAGTTAGATAACAAATCTTCTATTGAATCAGATTCTACTGGAATATCTTCTCTTAATTCAAATTCAAAATCATCAAGACAATAAGTCATGGGTTCAACTTTACTAATATTTGGTATTTCATTAACTATGTCGCAATTCTTATCAATTACTTCAAATTCATCTAAAACCATTTTATTTTCTTCTGGTGTTAAGCCTATAAGTAATTTATCTGCATATTCATCTACCATTTCTTTGGTAAATTTATTCATCTTCATCATCCCTTTTAAATATTATTCCTAATTCTTCCAATTGAGTTTGTGTTAATTCACTTGGTGAACCCATCATCAAATCTTGTCCACTTGCACTAGTAGGAAATGCTTGAACTTCCCTTAAGTTTGGTTCATCTTGAATTAACATTATTAATCTATCAATACCAGGTGCCATACCTCCATGAGGTGGACATCCGTATTGAAATGCTGTAAATATTGATTTAAATCTTTCTTCTACTTCGCTACGAGTATAACCAACAATCTCAAATCCTTTAGCAAGACTATCTAAATCGTGGTTTCTTATAGCTCCTGAAGCCATTTCATTACCGTTGCATACAAAATCATATTGATATGCTAATATTTCGTCTGGTGATTTTTCTTCATAATCCCTAATTCCACCATGAGGCAAACTAAATGGGTTATGGCAAAATTCATATTTCTTTGTTGTAGTGTCATATTCAAACATAGGGAAGTCATTAATGATACATAATTCTAATTTATCTTTATCAATTAGCTCACATTTCTCCCCTAATTCAGTTCTAATTAAACCTGCATATTTTTGTGCTATTTTCTTGTTTCTATTTGCAATAAAAAACATTACTGAATTTGTTTTCATATCAAATTCTTTAATAAGTTTTCTTCTTTCTTCTTCTGTTAAGAATTTATCAATTGGTCCTTTTAATGTTCCATCTTCCATTAAAGTTACATATCCAATTCCTGGCATACCAATACTTGAAGCATAATCAACTATTTCATTAAACCAAGAGTTAGAATGGTCACCTATACCATCTACAACTATCACTTTTATTGTTGCTCCTTTAAAAGGTCCAAATGTTGTATCTTTTAAAACCTCAGAAGCATCTTTAATAATTAATGGGTTTCTTAAATCTGGCTTATCTGTTCCATAATCTTCCATTACATCTTTATAAGAAATTCTTCTAAATGGTTTTGGAGATACTCTCTTAGTTGAGAACTTAGTGAATGTGTCATAGAAAATATCTTCTCCAACTTCTAATACTTCATCTTCTGTTACAAAACTCATTTCTAAATCTAGTTGATAAAATTCTAATGTTCTATCTGCACGAGCATCTTCATCTCTAAAACATGGTGCTATTTGGAAATACTTTTCAAATCCACCGACCATTAATAATTCCTTATAAATTTGTGGTGCTTGTGGTAGTGCATAGAATTTCCCTTTAAATAATCTAGATGGAACAACAAAATCTCTTGCTCCTTCTGGACTTGATGCAGTAAGTATTGGTGTTTGAATTTCAGTAAATCCCAAATCATACATTTTATTTCTTAAAAAATGTAGTATTTCACTTCTTAATACTAAATTATCTTTAACTTTTTTATTACGCATATCTAAATAACGATATTTAAGTCTTAAATCCTCTTTAGTATTTTTAGATGTGATAATTTCAAATGGTAATTCATGCCTTGATTTACCTAATACTTCTAATTCACTTACTAATAGTTCAATTTTACCAGTTTTAATCTTATCATTGTAAGTTTCTTCATCTCTTTTTCTAATTATTCCAGATACTTTAATGACACTCTCTCTAGTTAATCCTTTGAAAATACTGTCATCATTGCTTACTACTTGTAATGTTTCAGTATTATCTCTTAAATCTAGGAATAAAACTCCTCCATGATCTCTAATATTTTCAATCCATCCAGAAACAATTACGGTTTCACCAATTTTTGAAATATCTAAATCTTTACAATAATGAGTATGGTAAATATTTTTTTTCATATTTAATCATCCTTTCTTTTTAAATAAAAATACCCGTAAATCATCCTACTATAAGGACGAATACGGGTATTCGCGGTGCCACCTTAATTTATCACTAAAGTATTTCTACTTTTTTAGTAACCTCATTTATTTGCTCATCTAAGCATAGCAATATGATAACGGATTGCATCCGAACTAGTCTACTAAGATTTCTCTTTTCGGTAGTTAGCTCCGGGGTGTTCTTTCACCAAATATTTATTATTAGTTCACACTATACCTAACTCACTTAAATAAATATATTTTGGGTACTTTTCCCCTTCAACGCAAGATAATTGTACCATTAATACTGATTTTTGTCAAATTTATCGTTGGAATTTATAATTTTTTAAAATTTTTTTATAAAACAAATTCTTTCATTTTTTCGTTTTAAATTTTTTTATATAATAATCCATATTTGAATTACTATACCCAAAATATGACATACCAAAAAATATTGAACAGTTAAATTGAATGTCTATATAAAACTTATTATTCATCAGGTCAACATTATAATATTTAATGTTGTATCCTTTATCTATAAATGGTTGTACCATAGAGTTACAGCAATAGTCCGGCATATATACTATTTTTTTATCGTCCTTGATATCTTCTAGCACATAATCTATTGCTGTTCTCCCAGACATCAAGTACTTTACATCAAGTCCTAGATTTTCAAAATATTTTAAATTATCTTTTTTAATCAAGTTTTCACTTTCTATCTTCCAAAACTCACTACCTATTTCTTTCATTACTGGGTCATCATAATCTTTTAGATTTGTTGCTAATGTGTACCTATTAAATTTGGCATTGTACATTTCTTTAAAATCTATGTAATTTTTATATATTGGATGAAATCTTACAAATTCACTTACAACATTGTTTTCTTTGCAATACTGGCTAAATTTCTCTTCATATTCTTGTAATAGTTCTTCCTTACTCCCTGTACATTCTGTTATTATTGGACCTCCATATCCATAAGGAGTTATAATGTCATAATATATACTATTATCAATTTCTATTGGAATTTTTCTTTTTGTAAACTGATTTATTATTGAGCCATTTTTAGTTTTGCATTCAAATACAATTGCTTTTCCTTTTTCAATTTTCTCATAAGGTTTTCCATAATTTTCATCAAAATATATGTCTTTCAATATTTGTTCTCCTTACTTTTTTATTACATTATTGTAACAAGTCACATTAGTTTATCTTTAAGATTTTTTTCATCTTAATACTACTTTCAGCAAAATTATTTTTTTGATAAAACTCAATTGCTGAATAATTATCGTTCTTAACCCAAAGTTCTATTTCTTTTCCATGCTTTGCTTTGCATTCTTTCTCAATTTGTTTTAATAGCTCAGTTCCTATTCCTCTTTTTCTGTATGCTTTACTAATGTAAAAATAATTTATATGATACACCATTGAATTAATCTCATAAGCCCATATAAATCCTATCATAGCATCATTATCAAATCCCCCATATATAATTGCAGAATTATTGCTTAAAAATACTTTCATGCGATCATATATTTCCTTTATTCTTTCTTTCACATCAACTTTTGTAGTTTCCGAAATCAAATCCTCTAGGTAGTTTTTTATATTTTTCTCATTATCTATTATATCATCTATATATACTCTTCTTATTTCCATATTTATATTCTCTTTCCTTATTTAAACTCAACATATTATGTTCTCGTCCTACAGCGATGTCTTTCCTTTTAATAACATTTATTATGGTACGAAAAATAATGAATAAATCATTCTTTACAGAAATACTGTTTATATACTCTAAATCCTTTTTTAATCTTTCATCCCATTCTAACAAATTTCTCCCATTTACTTGTGCTAGTCCTGTTAGTCCTGGTCTTACATCATGCCTATGTTTTTCTTCTTCTGTATAGTATGGCAAATATTCTACTAATAATGGCCTTGGTCCTACTATTGCCATATCTCCTTTTATTATATTTATTAGTTCTGGTAGCTCGTCTAAGCTTGTGCTTCTTAAAAATTTTCCAAATTTTGTTAGTCTATACTCGTCCGGTAATAGGTTTCCGTCTATATCTCTTTTATCTGTCATTGTTCTAAATTTGTACAGTGTAAATATTTTTTCGTTTTTTCCTGGTCTTTTTTGTTTGAATATTATAGGACTTCCTAGGTTTATTCTTACTAATATTCCAATAATTATCATTAATGGCATTAATACTATTAATGCCATTAGACTTAATATTAAGTCTAATGTTCGTTTTATGTATTTTGCGTACATTATGTTCTCCCCTTTTGGTTTTAATGACCCTATCTACTAACACTATTCAAAGCATTTTTTTATTATATCTATTACTCTTTCTTGCTCTTCTTCTGTCATCTTGGTATCTGATGGTAAACATACTCCTCTGTTAAATAAGTCCTCCGATACTGATGTTCCATCATTTTTTGCTGTTATAAAGTCATATCCTTTAAATACTGGTTGTAAATGCATTGGCTTCCATACAGGTCTTGAGTCAATATTTTCCTTTTCTAGTGTTTCCATTATATTTAGTGGCTTAACTTTTGAGTCCTTGTCAATTGTCATTACAGATAGCCAATGATTTGGCTTTGTATTTTTTGGTATTGGTTGCATTTTTATTTCTTTTTCTTTTTCTAATTCATTTTTATATTTATTGTATATTTCAGTTTTCTTCTCTATTCTTTTATCCAAAACCTTTAGTTGACCTCTACCAATTCCTGCACAAATATTGCTCATTCTGTAGTTATAGCCAATTTCTTTATGTTCATAGTGTCTCACTGGCTCTTTGCTTTGTGTTGCCCAAAATCTAACCTTTTTTATTCCATCTTCATTATTAGAAACTAGCATTCCACCACCACTGGTTGTTATTATTTTATTTCCATTAAATGAAAATACCCCATATTCTCCAAAAGTTCCAGTTTGTTGACCATTATATATTGAGCCTAAACTTTCTGCTGCATCTTCAATTAAAGATACATTATGTTTTTTACAAATTTTTATTATTTCATCCATTTTAGCTGGTGTACCGTATAAATGTACTACAATTACAGCTTTTGGATTTGGATATTTTTCAAATGCTTTTTCCAAAGCCAATGGGTCCATATTCCATGTTTCATATTCGCTATCTATAAATACTGGTGTAGCATTTTGGTATATTATTGGGTTACATGTTGCCGAAAATGTTAATGATGAGCAAAATACAATGTCTCCTTGCTTTACATTTAATGCTTTTAATCCTAAGTGTATTGCCGCAGATCCTGCTGATAGTGCTGCCCCAGTTTTTACTCCAACATAATTTGCAATTTCTTCTTCAAATTTATTTACATTTTCCCCTAATGGTGCTATCCAATTTGTGTCAAATGCTTCTTTTATAAATTGCTGTTCATAACCTTCATCTGACATATGTGGTGAAGCTAATAATATTTTTTTACTCATATTGGTCATCGTCCCCTCTTTTGTAATTTATAATAACTATATACGTTATACAGCTACATTTATATTTTCTTTCATTTTTTTGTTAACTTCTTCTGGTTCTTTGTATGTTGGCACTACTTGTTTCATTGTGCTTTTTATTTTGCCTATACCTATACTTTCATCTTGTATTATTTCTTTCAATTTTTCTAATTTTATTAACAATTGTTCATAAGTTATGCTTGATGGTTGTCCAATAAATATTTTATCGTGTGATGTTTTTGTAAGTCCTTCCTCTGACATTAATAATTCTTCATATAATTTCTCTCCTGGCCTCAACCCTGTAATTTTTATTTCTATATCCACATTTGGCTCTAGTCCAGATAATTTTATTAAACTAACTGCCAAATCATAAATTTTTACTGGTTCTCCCATATCCAATACGAAAACTTCTCCGCCTTTTGCATAACTCATTGCCTGTAGCACTAGGCTTACAGCCTCTGGTATTGTCATAAAAAATCTTGTTATATCCCTGTGCGTTACTGTTACAGGGCCACCGTTCGCTATTTGTTTCTTAAATAATGGTAATACTGAGCCATTACTTCCCAACACGTTTCCAAATCTAACTGCTGCAAATTCTGTTTTACTTTTTTTATTAAATGCTTGTATAATCATTTCGCACATTCTTTTTGTAGCACCCATTATATTTGTTGGATTTACAGCTTTGTCTGTTGAAATTAATACAAATCTTTTTACATTGTATTTGTCTGCACAATTTGCCATATTATATGTACCAAAAACGTTGTTTTTTATTGCCTCTAATGGACTTACTTCCATCAATGGAACATGCTTGTGTGCAGCCGCATGAAATACTAAATATGGATTATATTGTTTAAAAACTTGCTCAAGTTTTTGCTTATCCCTTACGCTTCCTACTATTGCATCAATTTCAAATTTCTCATCATAATGATTTTGCTTTAATTCCATTTCTATATTGTATAAATTGTTTTCGTATATATCAAAAATTATTAATTTGCTTGGATTAAATTTTGCTATTTGTCTGCATAATTCTGAACCTATTGAGCCTCCACCGCCTGTTACTAATATAGTTTTTCCTTTTATCAATTCTTCTATATTGTCATTTGATAATGTTATAGGTTCTCTGCCTAATAGGTCTTCTATTTCTATATCTCTTAAATTCTGTAGTAAGTTTTTATTTTTTATTATATCAGACACACTTGGTAATACTCTAATTTTTACTCCTGTTTCTTGACATATATTTAATATTTCTTTTTTGTTTTTGCTATCAATATTGCTTATTGAAAAAAAGATTATATCTATATTATTTTGTCTGCATATATTTGCTATGTCATATCTATTTCCTAATATTTTTATTCCTGAAATTGCATAATTCATTTTGTTTGGATTATCATCTATTAGTCCTACTATATTATAGTGACATCTCATAGTGTTCTTTATAGTTTTTATCATTTCACTTGATGCTTCTCCTGCTCCTATAATAAGTATATTTTTTCTTTCTACTTGTTCATTTTTTACTGGATGTAATTCATTTAATGTAAATCTTATAATAACTCTATATGAAACTACCATTACAGCTGTTAATATTGTTGCAAGCACTATTTCTCTATAGCCTATTAATGGAGCTTTAAACAAAAATTTTACTAGCACTAATATTGCTCCAGAAAGTATAGACATACTAATATATTTTATATAATCAAATCCGTTTTCGAATCTAGTTATATTTCTGTATACATCTAGTAGATTAAAAGTAATTAGATACACAAATAAAGAAACTACTACTGTATTGTAAAACATATTTAAGTATTGCAAATTTGTCGTTGGGTTTCCTTTTATTAAGCAACTACTAATAATGTATGAAGAATTAATTATCATTATATCTATTATGTATAAAACCATTGCTCTATACTTTTTTAATAATTTCATTGTTTCCCCCCTATTTGTCTTGCTCTTTTTACCTATACCCCGTTTTTTGTATTATCTTCTCGCTTATTTCTTTTAATTTATTTGTTACTTTATATTCTTTTTCTGAAAATAGTTCTTCATGTAATTTTACAACATTTTCTTCTAATGTTATTGGTGGTCCATACCATACTCCATTTAATGTTATTCCCTGTGTTTTATATGGCCAGCCTTTACTTTCTACTATTTTGTATGAAGCTACAGTTGGTATTAAAGAGAGTATTTCTTTTGTCTCTATATTTGTATATATAAGTGGTAATAATTTATCTGCTAATGTATTTAGTTCTAATATGCTCATTGTTTTTGCTTTTTCAAATGCTGCTGTAAGCACTTTTCTCATTCTTTCTGTTCTTGCATAATCATTGTCTATTTTTCTTATTCTTGCAAATGCTAATGCTTGTGCTCCTGTTAGTTCATATGTTCCACCTTCTACTATTCCAGGAATTTGTGTTGCCTCTGCATCTGTTACTGTTAATTTTATACCACCAATTTCGTCTATTATTTCTTGCGTTGATGTAAAGTTTACGGTAGCAAACTCTGTTATATTCAAATCTAAATTTGTATTTAATGTACTCATTGACAAAGCTGGACCTCCGTAGGCATATGCATGGTTTACTTTGTCTAATCCATGGTTTGGTATGTCTAAATATGTATCTCTATATACAGATACTAGTTTTATTTCCTTATTTTTTTGATTTATACTTGCTATTATTATACAGTCTGATCTACTTCCTTCATATGTTCCTGCTGTATCTATTCCAAATAGTGCTATATTCCTATATTCTACTAAGTTTTCTTTTATTCCTTCTGTTACTTCTATTTCGTGTGGTTGTATTGGCACATAATTTAATTTTTTTATTTTGTTTACTATATATACTCCCGCTCCTACGGCTACTAGAGCTAATATTAATATTATAATAAGTAATACTTTTAATAATTTTTTCATATTTCCTCTTCTTTCGATTGTTTTTTCCTTAATTATTACTATATATCAAGGGTCGAATAAAGTCAATAATAATCGAGCAAAAAATTTTACCAATTGTTACTAGTTTAATCTCTTCTTCCGTAAGGCTAAGTAAAGCTTTCTTATATTTGCGTGCTTTCTATTGTTTTAAGTATTTTTTCTATTAGAATATATATAAACGTCATTATTTCAAAATATTTCTTTAAGACTTAAAAAAAATACACTTGCTATCAAGTGTATTGTGGTGCACCAGGAGGAATTCGAATCCCCGACCTCTCGGTTCGTAGCCGAGTGCTCTATCCAGCTAAGCTACTGGTGCATAAATTTTAACCTTAATTAGTATAGCATATATATCTTGAAAAAACAATACTGGTATTGATTATTATTTTAATTTGTGAAATAATATATTTTATTAAGGAGGGAACTTTATGCGAAAATTTTTTAAATGTTTTTTGCTTGGGCTCATTTTTCTTTTTGCTATTAGTTTAAATAAATGTGTAAAAGCAAATTCTATCAATTCTATTTCTATGGACATTTACATAGATAAAAATGGTGACGCTAATATAACTGAGACTTGGAAATGTTATTCTGATAGTGGCACAGAGGTATATCATCCTTATTATAACTTAGGTAATTCACAAATTATAAACCTATCTGTAAAAGAAGGCTCAGACTATTACTCTACCATTTCTAATTGGGATACTAGTGCAGATTTTTCAGATAAAGCTTATAAATGTGGTATTAATTATATTGATAATGGAGTTGAATTATGTTGGGGAATTAGTGATTATGGTTCTCATACTTATACAGTCAATTATACTATTACAAATTTTGTCTCTACTTTGTCTGATGCTCAAATGGTTTATTGGACTTTAATTCCTCACGACTTTTCTAACAGGATTGATAAAACTTATATTAAAATTTATGCTGATTTTGATATTCCTAATACTGTTGATGTTTGGGGATATGGTAATTATGGTGGCACTGCTTATGTATATGATGGCTATATAGAAATGCAGTCAGATGGTCCATTAGAAAAATATGAGTATATGACAATATTAGTTAAATTTCCATTAGGCTCTTTTGATTCTACCAATATTATAGATAATGATTTTGAATATTATTACGATATGTCAAAAGAAGGAAGCACTGCTTACGATAGCTCTTCCAACAATTACTCAACTAGCTTTTTTAAAGGTGTATTTTTACCAATATTCTTGATAAGCTTTTTTATTATTATTTTTATTATAATTGGACTTCTTATTTATGGTGAAACTACTAGATATAATTTTAAACTATCTAAAGAAGAAAAAAAAGAGGCACCATATTATAGAGATATCCCATGTGACGAAGATATATTCAGAGCCTATTATGTCGCTAATAAATTTAAACTTTTTAAAAATCGAACCGATATATTAGGTGCGTTTATCTTAAGATGGATAAAAAGCGGTTTAGTTAAGATGGAAAAGCGAATTGTTGGCACAATTATAAAAAAAGAAGATTATGTTATAATTTTTAATACTTCAGGACACACTTTTTCTAATAAGCACGAAAAAAAAATATTTAATATAATGTATAAAGCTAGCAAAGATGGTATTTTAGAAAGGAAGGAATTTAAAAATTGGTGTAGCAACAACTATTCAACAATTTTTAATGTTTTTGACGATATTACATCAGATGAAGAGAAAAGATGTATTAATGAAAGGCTTATATCTATAGATACTGTTAAATCATTTAATCTTCTTTTACATAAAGAATATAATGCAAGTGATAAGTTAAAAGAACAAGCTATTCAACTTGCCGGATTTAAAAGATATTTGAATGACTATACTCTTATATCTGACAGGGAAGCCATAGAAGTTCATTTATTTGAAGAATATCTAATATATGCACAAATGCTTGGTATTGCACAAAAAGTAGCTAAACAATTTAAGGATTTATATCCTGAAATTATAGAACAATCTAGTTTTAACTCTTACAATGACTTTTTGTTTATATATTCATATGTAAACTCTGGAATAACTGCTGCAAATACCGCAAGAATCAGAGCAGAAAGCTATTCTGGTGGCGGAGGAGGATTTTCTTCTGGCGGAGGAGGCGGCGGTTCCTTCGGTGGCGGAGGAGGCGGCGGTGGATTCCGTTAAACCTTATATCTTTTTAAAAGCATTTAAACTGACAATTTAAATGCTTTTTTGTTTATTTAAGTAATATACCCCAAAATGTCTCTACATAAACTCTATATAATTCAAAATATTTTCTTAATAATAATATGTTTCTATTAAAATTTATCTTTTTTTTGCTAAAGTATTGCCAAAAGTGTTTTTCTGTGTTATATTATATTAGTAGTTTGAATTTCGAGGTGTAGCGCAGTTGGTAGCGCGCGTGGTTTGGGACCATGAGGTCGCAGGTTCGATCCCTGTCACCTCGACCATATTTAAGCAGTAATTCTTAGAAATTACTGCATTTTTTTATTTGTATTGAATATAAATTTATATAATACAAAAAAGAGGTGTATAATATGGAAACTTTAAGATTTGGTTCTTCTGGTCCAATTGTGGAATTACTGCAAAGTACTTTAAAAAAATTGGGCTTTTTTTTCAATAAGATTGGTGGAATTTTTAAAACTAATACAGAAAATGCTGTAAAACTTTTTCAAAGTAATTTTGGTTTAATATCTGATGGAGTTGTTGGTAAAGAAACATGGAATACATTACTTCCATACATATATGGATATACTATTTATTCTATAAATCATGGTGATACTGTTTTTTCCATAGCTCAAAAATTTAATACAACAATTAATAGGATAATTGTTGCAAATCCTAATATTGTTCCTAATAAACTTAATCCACAAGATAAAATTATTGTTCCATTTGGAAATATTGTTCCAACAAATATAAGTTATAGTTATTCTATTTTAACTCTAAATATTAATGCCTTAAAAAAAATATATCCTTTTTTAGAGATCACTTTTATTGGAAATAGTGTTTTAGAAAAGCCTATTCCATGTATAAAAATCGGAACTGGTAAAAAGGAAGTTTTTTATAATGCTTCTTTTCATGCAAATGAATGGATTACCACTCCTTTATTAATGAAATTTTTAGAAAATTATTGTTTAGCTTACACAAATAATTCTACAATAAATAAATATAATGCAAGAAATTTATTTAATAATACCAGCTTATATATTGTTCCCATGGTAAATCCTGATGGTGTAGATTTAGTCACTGGAGATATAAAAATTAATACCATCAACTATATAAAAGCTAAAAAAATATCCGAAAATTATCCTTCAATTCCATTTCCTTCTGGTTGGAAAGCAAATATTGATGGAATAGATTTAAACTTACAATTTCCTGCTGGCTGGGAACAAGCAAGACAAATTAAATTTTCTCAAGGTTTTACTTCTCCTGCACCACGAGATTTTGTTGGAAGCAGACCTTTAGTTGCAAAAGAAGCTTTAAATGTTTATAATTTTACTATTTCTCATAATTTTAGTTTAATAATTGCTTATCATACGCAAGGGCAAGAAATATATTGGCAATTTCAAAATTATGCCTCTGAAAGAGCTCTTGCTATTGGCCAACAATTTTCAAATGTTAGTGGCTATCTTTTAGCAGAAACTCCATATAATTCTAGCTTTGCTGGATATAAAGATTGGTTTTTGCAGCAATACAGAAGACCTGGTTATACCATAGAAGCAGGAATTGGAACAAATCCGCTTCCACTTTCTCAATTTGATGAAATTTATGCTGATAATATAGGAATATTAGTCTTAGGAGCAGTTTTATAATATTGCTCCTTTTTTACTTATTAATCCATGTATATTTATCTTTTTATTGCGAATAATAAATTTAGGTGGTGATAATATGACAAGTAAAGAGCTTTTATATGTTGAAGATGCTTTAGGGCACGAACAATTTATGAAAAGTTGCAGTAAGAAAACTTCTGAACAACTTACTGATGCAAATCTTTCTAATTATATGAAAGAATTAGAACAAACACATAATGAAATTTTTAATAAGTTCTTAAATTTATTATAGGAGGAAATATGGAAGACAAAAATTTAATGGAAAACGAATTATTAGTTATAAAAGGGGTCTGTGATTTATATCTTCATGGTACAATTGAATCATCAACTGCAGAAGTGCACGAAGCATTTAAATGTGCTTTAAATGAATCTTTAAATATTCAAAATAAAATATTTAATTTAATGTCAGAAAAAGGTTGGTATAATATACCTACTATAGAACAAAATAAAATAGACCTAGTTAAACAAAAATTTATAAATGGATAGGATTTTTCCTATCCATTATTTTTTTCTGTTAATTCAACATTTACTTCTATCTCCTTTCCGTTTCTTTCTATTGTTAAACTTACTTTGTCTTTTGGCTTTTTATAATAAATATACTCTTGTAAATCAATCATTTTATTTATTTCTATATTGTCTATTTTCTTTATAATATCTCCTTGCTGTAAATTACTTTCATACGCCGGACTATCTTCATATATTTTTTCTATACATATCCCATTTTTATTATTTGTGTTTTCAGCATATGGACTATTTAAATTGTCATATGCTACTACTCCTAAATATGCTTCTTCAAAACTTCCTGTTGTATCTAATTTTTCTATAATTGGTTTTACAATATTAATAGGAATTGCAAAACCCATACTATCTGCAGATGTTATTTTTATAGAATTAATACCTATTACTTTTCCATTTTCATTTATTAAAGGTCCTCCACTATTTCCTGGGTTGATTGTTGCATCTGTTTGTATTAAATTTGACATATAAACATATTCGTTTTCTTCTTGAAATTTTACAGTTCTATTCAATGCACTAATAATTCCTGAAGTTACCGTTCTTTGAAATTCATATCCAATTGGATTTCCTATAGCATATACATTCTCACCAATTTTTATTTCACTAGAATTACCTAATTCTGCACACTTATCAAATGTCTTTTCAGCCTTTATTATTGATAAATCATATTCTCTATTTGTCCATATTACTTTTGACTTTACTACTTCTCCACTTTGCAAAGTTATATAACATGTTTTATCTCCTGAAACATGTTCATTAGTTAATATATAACCTTTTTTAGACACTATTATACCAGTTCCCAATCCTAATTCTTCGGATGCATTCATTAGAAAAATAGAACTTCCTGTATTTTTTAATTTTGAAACTCCTATTACACTTTTAAATCCTGTTTCCAAAATGTCTGTAATAGAATTATTGTTTATATCATTTTTCTTATCTGTTGTAATATCCGCTTCTGTAATTGGTGTTTTTATACTTATATAAAATTGATATATAAAAATAGCAATAAAAATAATTAAAAATAATTTTAATATTTTTTTTATAATATAAATCGCTTTCTTTTTCACTTTATCACCCGTTTTTATATTTTAACCAAATATTGTAATTTTATTTTATTTTTATCATAAATTTAAATATGGTGGTAAAATGTTTAATTCTTTATTTGTTTTAATTGGGACATTTGTTGGTGCAGGTTTTGCATCACGGAAATGAAATATTTAATTTTTTTACTGTTTTTAATTTTAATGGATTTTTATCTGTTTTTATTTTTAGTTTTTTAATGTTTTTTTCAGTTTTTAAAATTTTAAATATAAGATTAAAATATAATATTAATAATTACTCAGATTTTATTGCTTTTCTAGATGATAAATTTAATTTTTTTAATTCTAATTTATTTTTATTTATTATTGATTTATTTTTGGCAATTACATTTTATATTATGCTAGTAGGTTTTTCTACTTTATTTAGTTATCAATTTGGTATATATAAAATAATTCCAACATTAATAATAATTATTATTTGTTATAATATTTTTAAAAATAATAATTTAAAATTTATATATATAATTAATACAATTTTAATTCCTATTTTAATTGTTTTTTTAACATTTTTATGCTTAACAAATATAAAATTTAATTCAATAAATATTTATTATAATTATAATAATATTTTTTATGCTATTTTTAAGGGTATTTTATATTTTAGTTATAATAGCTTAATTGTTTTTCCTATTTTATTTACTGTAAAAATAAAAAATAATAAAAATAATTTTTTATTATCTTTATTTTTTTCTTCTATTATTTTATTATTAACTTTTCTTCTTAATATGCTGCTTTTGAGCTTTTTTGAAAATATCAAAAATTTAGAGTTACCTATACTTGCCATTTGTAATTTAAAAAATAAGTGGTATACCTTTTTTTATTTTTTTATTGTTCAATCAGCTATATTAACTACTATGTTTTCTGCTGGTTTTTCTTTTATTAATAATATAAAATTAAAAAACAAAAAAAATACTTTAATTATTTTTTTATTATTTTCATTTGTTTTTATTATATTTTCATTTTCTAGTTTAATTAATTTTTTATATCCTTTTTTCGGATTACTTGGGCTATCTCAAATATTTTTAATATTATTAAATAAGTATTGAAAATTTTAAGTAAAACTGGTATAAATACATTATAAGAAATATAGAGAGGTATTTATGTCTGTTTTACAATTTTCAAATAATAATAACTTTAATATTAAAGAAATATTAAATAAAAAAAACATAATAATTGCAATTATAATATTAATTTTGCTTTTATTAATTTTACTTTACTTTTTTATTCCTAATTTTAGAAATTTTATTACCTTATATGTTTTCAGGAAACAAGATTCACAAGATAAATTAAATACTATTTCTTTAAGCGAAGATGAATCTTCATACGCATATGCATATGATAAATATATCACTGTTTTAAATAAAAGCACATTATACACTTATAATGCTTCTGGAAATACTGTTTCTGAACAAGATGTAAATATAGCTACACCAATATATTCTTCTAATAATCGTTTTTTGGCCATCGCAGAAAAAGATGGAAATTCTATATATTTAGTTTCTGGATCAAACATTATATGGCAAACAAATATTGAAGGAAATATTTCAAAAATAAAGGTCAACAATAATGGATATGTTTCTGTTATTATAACTGGTACAAGCTATAAATCTATTATTATATTATTTGATTCTAAAGGAAAAGAATTGTTTAAAACATACTTATCTAATACTATAGCAATAGATACAGATATATCAAATGATAATAAATATCTTTCAGTTGCAGAGGTTGATTATTCAGGTTCTTTAATAAAATCAATGGTAAAAACTATTTCTATAGAAAAAGCAAAATCTGACCCAACAAATTCTGTTATATATACTTTTACCAGTGAAGACAATAATTTAATAACAGCTATTAAATATCAAAATAAAAATTTAATTACTTGTTTTTATAATGACTCAATTCATACCTTAAATGTAACAGATGAAATAGATACCAAATTAATAACATTTGATAAACAGACTCAGTTTGCAGATATAAATTTAAAAAATAATTTTGTTTATTGTACAAATAAATCTTCTGGTTTTTCAAGTACAACCAATGTCATTATTTGTAATTGTCAAAACTCTTCTAATACTTCTGTTTACAATTTAAAAGGAAGTATTAAATCATTATATGCTTATAATGAAAAATTAGCTGTTAACTTAGGTTCAGAAATTCACTTTATTGGTTTAAATGGCTGGCTTATAAAGAAATATAATTCTTCTAATGAAATTAACTCTATAATTTTAGGAGACAGCCTAGCTGGTATTATTTATAAAGATAAAATTGAAATAGTACAATTTTAATAATAGGAGGTTTTATTATGAGTTTTATAATAGACTTATGTATATTAATGATAATTGCCTTATCTACTTTTATTGGTTTTAAAAAAGGTTTTATAAAAGTAGCTTTCAGACTTATTAGTTTTATTCTAGCTCTTATAATTGCTTTAGTTTTATACAAACCTGTTTCAAATTTTATTAATAATTATACCCCTATTCCAAACAAAATAGAGTCTAAAATAGAATCTAGAATTTCATCTTCTAATAAAGAAGAAACAAATAATTTAGTTGCAAATTATTATAAAAATATTAGAAATATTTCTACTAATGTAATTGCTAAAAATATTACAAATAGTATTGTTAATATTTCTTCTATCTTAATAGTATTTTTATTAAGTAGACTAATCTTAATGTTCTTAAGGATTTCAACAGATTTAATTGCCAAATTACCATTAATTAAGCAATTTAATCATATTGGTGGATTTATTTATGGTTTATTGGCTGGATTTTTTATAATATATTTAATTTTTACTATCATTACACTTTTAGCACCTATTATAGATTTAAATAATATTATAAAACCAATTAATTCATCTATTATTGCTAATATTATGTATAATAATAATATTCTATTTATGTTTTTCGTTTAATGAATATTGATAATTTTTATATCTTTTGTTATACTAAAAAACATAAATATATTTTAGGAGAAAAAAATTGGGTAAACAAATGTCGAAAAATAATAAAAAAGTTAGAAAGAAGTCTAAAAAGAAAAGTCATTTTCTTAGAAAATTTTTGTTGTTACTTCTAATTATTATATTAATAATTGCAGGGTATTTTACTTTTGGTACAATAAAAAATGGTGGTGGTATAAAAGGTTTTCTATCCACTGTTCTAGGAGAATCAAAAGAAGAACTTGAAAACTTAGACCCTATATCATTTTTAATATTAGGTAGTAGTCAAAATTTGACTGATACTATAATGGTTGCAAAATATAATCCACAAACTCAAAAAGCATACCTAGTATCTATCCCAAGAGACACTTTTGTTGGAAATTCTAAAAATTCAGCAACTGCCAGTGATAAAATTAATTCTTTATACCAAGGAAAATATCCAGAAAAAACACTTGCTGCTGTAAATAAAATAACTGGACTTAATATAAAAAACTATGTTGTAGTTGATACTGAAGCATTAAAGGCTCTAGTTGATGCGATTGGTGGAGTATATTTTGATGTTCCAATAGATATGAAATACACTGATAAAAAACAAGATTTATATATTGACTTAAAAAAAGGATATCAGCTTTTAGATGGAAATAAAGCAGAGCAAGTTGTAAGATTTAGACATAATCAAGATGGAACAACTTATTCTGCTGAGTATGGAGATAATGATATGGGAAGAATGAAAACTCAAAGAAACTTCCTTAAAGCTGTTATTAAAAAAACTTTATCTTTAGGAAATATAACTAAAATTAAAGAATTTTTAGATATATCTAAAAAATATGTAAAAACAAATATGTCTTTTGATTTATTAAAAAAATATATTCCTTGTGCAGTTAATTTTGATATAGACAATTTAGAAACTGGCTCATTACCAGGCTCTCCTGAAAAATGTAACAAAGTTTGGTTATTTGTTCATAATTCAAAAAAAGTAACTGAACATTTTAATGAATTAAATCAAAACTTATTGGGAGACTCAAATTCAGAAAAAGAAGATGCATCAGAAATAAAAATAGAACTTTTAAATGGTTCTGGAAAAAGTTCTAATTTAACAAAAATAACAAAACTTTTAAAAGATTCTGGATATGTAGTTTCAAAAGTTGGTAATACTAATTCAACTTCAAAAACTTCTATTATTAATAAAAATAATGTTTCAAATAAAGTTTTAAATAATATCAAAGAAATAATTGGAGCTGGTAATATTACAACAACTACATCTGAATCACAAGTTGATTTAACTATAATTATTGGTAAAGATATAAAATAAAAAAAATGGAGTTATACTCCATTTTTTTATTGATTTAGTAATATATTCTTTTTGTTTTTCTTTTTTTATATTTTTTATTTATATTTTTTAATTCATTTTTATTGCTTTTTTTTAAACAATGTATTATATATAATATTAGCATTACTAGTAATATACATGTTATATTTCTTAAAACTTTAGATTCTTCTACATTTTCATTTGCAATTAAATCTGTTCTATATTTAATTCCATCATATACATATTCTATATTTCCAATAACTTCTCCTTTTTGGATTGGTGCTTTTTTATTTGCATATTCTATTTGTTTTTCTAAATCTTCTATATTTACATCTTTTCTTTCTAATATTTGTATGTTATCTTTAAACGATACTTCTAAGTTTCTTGTTTCTTTTGTGCCATTTGCTATTTTAATTTTTTCATATATATCCTTTGAGTTTGCAATATTTTTATTTTCATAATTCTGATATATATAATCAAATAATTTTTTTGCCTCTATAAATTTTTGTCCTTTTATTTTAGAATTTTCTCCCATTACAATAGCAATTAACTGTATTCCATCTTTATTTGCATATTCTATTACACAATTTTTAGCCTCTCCTGTATATCCTGTTTTTCCGCCAACACAATAATCGCAATAATATTTTCTTAAATCTTTCCTTATCATATAATTTGTTGTTGTGAATTTTCTATCATTTTTTTCATATTTATTAGTTTTCAATAATGTGTAATTTGTAGTGCTTACTATTTTACTTATAGTAGTATTAGAAAAAGCCTCTTTTGCAATTAATGATAAATCTCTTACTGTTGTATAATGTTCTTCTTCTTGCAAACCACTTGGGTTAGTAAAATTAGTATTTGTACATCCTAATTCTCTTGCTTTTGTATTCATAACTGTTGAAAAACTTTCAATACTTCCAGAAACATGTTCTGCAAGTGCGTTTGCCGCATCATTTGCTGATGGCAATAACATTGCATACATTAAATTTTCTACTGTTAATTGCTCTCCTACTTGTAAATTTGCATTTACATACCCTGTTGGAACACTCTTTACTGCATTTTCACTTACAGTTACTATTTCATCTAGCTCACAATTTTCCATTACTAGTATTGCTGTCATTAATTTTGTAACACTGGCTGGATATATTTTTTCATCAATATTTTTTTCATATAATATTTTCCCTGTATCTTTTTGTAATAACATAACATTTGGAGCTGTTATTTCTGGTATTTCTTCTATATTAATTTCTTTTGCAAATATTTTTAAAGGTAAAAATAAAATTACTATTAAAATTAAAAAAAATACTATTTTGTTTTTTACTTTTTTATTCATTGTTTTTTCCTCATATATCTTTTTAAAATTCTTTATTAATATATATGATATTTTTACTTTTTTCAATAACTATTTATAAATTTTATTAAAGGAGGTTTTTTATGTTTGAAAATTTAAATAAAAAACAAAAAATTATATTTATTATTATTATTTTTTTTATGGTTTCAATTATAGTTTATTATATTTATTCTTCTATAAATAATTTTGAATCTGAAAGCTCCATGCAAAATGATACCTCTGATTTTTCTGCATCTGAAGATGTCAAAAATGAAATATCAGAAGACTCCGAAAAAGATGAAATTTTAATACATATATCTGGTTCGGTAAAAAATGAAAAAGTTATCTCTTTACCAGAAGGTAGTAGAATTCAAGATGCTATTAATGCAGCAGGGGGGCTAACAGATGAAGCTGATTTAACAAATATTAATTTAGCTTATATATTAGAAGATGGTGAAAAAATTTATATTCCTAAAAAAGGAGAACAAACAGATGAAAATGTAGATAATTCTAATTCATCTTTATCTAAAAATTTAAATAGTTCTAAACAAATTAAGGTAAATATAAACAAAGCTTCTCAAGAAGAATTAGAAAAGATATCTGGAATTGGTCCATCTACTGCCTTAAAGATAATTAATTATAGAAAAGAAAATGGTAAATTCACATCTAAAGAAGACATAAAAAATGTTCCCGGAATTGGTGACATAAAATATGAAAACATAAAAGATTATATTTATGTAAAATAGTTTTTCCTTTTTTTTCCGTAGTATTACCAGTCTTTTACATTTGACAAAATTACATTTTAGATATAAAATTAAGTTTGTATAATTGGGGAAAGTTCATAATTTAAGGAGGACTTTTATGAATGAAAAAGTATTACATGTAGGATTAGATGTTGGTTCTACTACTGTAAAAATAGTAATCATGGATAACAATCTAAACACAATATATACGGACTATAGAAGGCATTTTTCTGATACCAAAAACACTGTTTGCGATGTTCTTGAAGATCTGGCAAGAGATTATTCAGAATATACTTTTACCATTGCATTAACCGGCTCTGGTGCTATGTCTGCAGCAAACTTCTTAGACTTACCTTTTATTCAAGAAGTTGTTTCTTGTAAGCGCGCAGTTGAAAAGTATATTCCTCAAACAGATGTTGTTATTGAGCTTGGCGGAGAAGATGCCAAAATTATATATTTTGATAAATCAATTGAGCAAAGAATGAATGGTACTTGTGCTGGTGGCACAGGAGCTTTCTTAGATCAAATGGCTTCACTTTTAGATACAGATACTGCAGGATTAAATGAATTAGCTAAAACTCATAATACTATATATCCAATCGCTTCAAGATGTGGTGTTTTTGCTAAAACAGATATTCAGCCATTAATTAATGAAGGAGCTGCAAAAGAAGATATTGCCGCTTCTATATTCCAAGCAGTAGTAAATCAAACTATAAGTGGTTTGGCTTGTGGTAGACCAATTAGAGGTAAAATAGCATTTCTAGGAGGTCCACTAAATTATTTATCTGAATTAAGAAATAGATTTATAGAAACATTAAACTTAAAAGATGACGAAATAATTATACCTGAAGAAGCACATTTATTAGTAGCCAAAGGAGCTGTTTTAGATTCTTTAGAAATGCAGCCTATTTCTCCTGAAAAATTAAAAAGTAAAATAAATGTTTTAAGAATTTCTAAAGATACTACTACTCAACCTTTAAAACCTCTATTTACAACTGATGAAGAATATAAACAATTTAAAGAAAGACATGATAAAGACAAAGTAAATAGAAAAGATTTAAAAAGCTATTCTGGTGACTGTTTCTTAGGTATAGATGCTGGTTCAACTACTACTAAACTTGTTTTAATAGACAGAGATGGAAACTTATTGTATTCTTTATATGGAAATAATGATGGTAATCCTCTAAAGAGTGTTATTTCTATGTTAAAACAATTATATTTAGTATTGCCTGAAAAAGCTATTATTCGTTATAGTGGGGTTACAGGATATGGAGAAAAGCTTATTCAAACAGCTTTAAATGTTGACTTAAATGAAATAGAAACAATTGCTCATTATACTGCCGCAAAAAAATTTATGCCAAATGTTACAAGTATTGTAGATATTGGTGGACAAGATATGAAATACATAAAAATGAAAGGTGATGTAATAGACAATATTATGCTAAATGAAGCTTGTTCTTCAGGATGTGGGTCATTTATTGAAACCTTTGCAAAAAGCTTAAATTTGTCAATATCTGAATTTGTAGAAGAAGCTTTAAAATCAAGAAGACCTGTTGATTTAGGTTCAAGATGTACAGTTTTTATGAACTCTAAAATTAAACAAGCTCAAAAAGAAGGTTACGAAGTAGGTGATATTTCTGCTGGATTATCTTATTCTGTAATTAAAAATGCTATACAAAAGGTCATGAAAGTTAGAGATGTTTCAACTCTTGGTAAGCATATTGTTGTACAGGGTGGTACATTTTATAATGACGCTGTATTAAGAGCTTTTGAATTAATAGTTGGAAAAAATGTAATAAGACCTGATATTGCCGGACTTATGGGTGCCTATGGAGTTGCACTACTTGCAGAAGAGCAATACGAGGCCAACTTAGACATGGAATATTCTTCTACTATATTAAAAACCGAAGATTTAGACAATCTCGATATTAAAATAACTCATACAAGATGTAATGGTTGTGAAAATCATTGTCTATTAACTATAAATAAATTTAATAATGGTAAGAAATATATATCTGGTAACAGATGTGAAAAAGGTGCCGGTGTAGTTTCTGGTAATAAGGATTTACCAAACTTAATTAAATATAAATATGAAAGGTTATTTAATTATACCCCTCTTTCTGCTGAAAATGCTCCTCGTGGAACTATTGGTATTCCTAGAGTTTTAAATATGTATGAAGACTATCCTTTTTGGTTTACATTTTTAACACATTTAGGATTTAGAGTTATATTATCAGAAAAAAGTACTCGTAGTACATATGAAAAAGGTATGGAATCAATGCCTTCAGAGTCTGTTTGCTATCCAGCAAAGCTTTCACATGGTCATATTGTAAGTTTAATTAATGATGGAATTAATACTATATTTTATCCATGTGTCCCATATTCTCGTAAAGAATTTGAAAAAGCAGATAATAAATATAACTGTCCTATAGTTATTTCCTACTCAGAAGTATTGAAAAATAATGTTGAAGAATTAAAAGATAAAAATATAAATTTCTTAAATCCCTTCCTACCTTTTGAAAAAAAAGCTTTAACAAAAAGACTTTTAGAATTACCAGAGTTCAAAGAATATAATTTTAACAAGAAGGAACTTTTAGAAGCCGCTGAAGCTGCTGAAACTGAGTACCAAAAGTTTAAATCCGACATTAGAAAAAAAGGCGAAGAAACCATTGAATATATTAATAAAAATAATTTAAAAGGAATAGTTTTGGCTGGCAGACCTTATCATACTGACCCTGAAGTTAATCATGGTATAGATACTTTAATTACAAGTTTAGGTCTATGTGTATTAACAGAAGATAGTATTTCTCATTTAGCAACACTAAAAAAACAATTAAGAGTAGTTAACCAATGGGTTTTCCATTCAAGATTATATGCTGCTGCCGAAGTTGTTGGAACACATGATAATCTTGAGCTAGTACAGTTAAACTCTTTTGGTTGTGGAGTTGATGCTGTTACAACAGATCAAGTTGAAGAAATTCTTTCAAGTTATGAAAAAATGTATACTTTAATAAAAATAGATGAAATTAACAATTTAGGTGCTGTTAGAATTAGAATTAGATCATTATTAGCTAGTATGAATAAAAGATTAGCTGATAAATCTGCAAAATCATCAAATATTGGAAATTATGAATTAAATAAAGTTCCATTTACAAAAGAGATGAAGAAAAACTATACTATTCTTGTTCCTCAAATGTTACCTATACATTTTGAATTTGTTACAAAAGCTGTTGCTGCAGATGGGTATAACTTAGAATATTTAAGAGAATGCACACCAAACACAGTAGAAACAGGTTTAAAATATGTAAATAATGATGCTTGCTATCCTTCAATATTAACTACCGGTCAATTTATTGAAGCATTACAATCTGGAAAATATGATGTAAATAAAACCGCAATTATGATGTCTCAAACTGGTGGTGGATGTAGAGCAACTAATTATATTGGATTTATTCGTAAAGCATTAAAAGATGCCGGCTTTGAGAATGTTCCTGTAATATCTTTTAATATAGTTGGTATGGAAAAAAATCCTGGTTTCAAACTTACTCTTGGTATGGTAGATAGAGGTTTAAAGGCTGTAATATTAGGTGACTTACTTCAAAAAATGCTTACTAAAAACCGTGCATATGAAGTAAATAAAGGAGAAACTAAAGAATTATTCGACAAATGGATGGAAAAAGGAAAAAAATTAGTTGTAAATTCATCAAATAAAGAATTCAAAAAAGCTATTTATGATATTGTAGATGATTTCGAAAAAATAGAACTAGATACAACAATAAAAAAACCTAAAGTTGGTATTGTTGGAGAAGTTTTAATAAAGTATCATCCTTTTGGTAATAACTATGTAGCTGATTTATTAGAAAAAGAAGGCGCTGAAGTTATTTTGCCAGATTTTATGGGCTTTGTTAAGTTTATGATGACACATAAAATAACTTTTAATAGTTTATTAAAAATAGATAAGAAGAAATCAGATATTTCTAAAATAGCAATTAAATTAATTGATATTTTAGAAAAAGATATGAAAATAGCACTTTCTAATTCTAAAAAAGGATATCTTCCACCTTGTGATATTTGGCATTTAGAAGATAAAGTTCAAAATGTTTTATCTATAGGAAATCAAACTGGAGAGGGTTGGTTTTTAACTGCTGAAATGATAGAATATATTGAAAATGATATTCCTAATATTATCTGTGTTCAGCCATTTGCCTGTCTTCCAAACCATGTTGTTGGTAAAGGTGTTATAAAAACTATTAGAAACATGTTTCCAAACGCCAATATAGCTCCTGTAGATTATGATCCTGGTGCTAGTGAAACTAACCAAGCTAATAGAATTAAATTAATGATGACTGTCGCAAAAGATAATTTATCTAAAGAAACAAAAAAAGATACTAAAAATAATACAAAAGAAAATATACCTGCTGTTAAATAAAAAATTAAAAATAAATGTAAATTCAAAAAAGTATTTACATTTATTTTTTTATTTGTTTTATTATTTTAATTGTTTTTTATTATATTTTTTATAAATAATATTAATATTTATTTATTATTTTATTTTTAATTTATTTATTTTTTAATTTTGTTATTTATTTTAATAATTATTAATAAATTCTAAATATTAAATAAAAAGTCTTTGAATTTTATAATTATCAAAATTTGTTTTGTAAAATTGTATTTAATTGCATATAAGTTATGTAACTTAAAAATTTAACAACATCTTATTACTAATTAACTATTTTTTATTAAAAGCTTCTTTGTAAATTTATTCTTTTTTTACAAAATATTTTTCTCAAAAAATTTTTAAAAGTCATTAAAAATTTTTTTATTTTATACGATTAATTTTGTGGAATTTTTCTTAAATTATACATTATAAGTTATCCACACTATGCTTTATGAAAATAGGGATTTCTAAGTGTTTTTCAATTTTATTTTTTATTTTTAAAATTATGTTACCTTCTTAGGTAGCAGTTTTTTATGTTGTTTTTTTAGCTTTATTGGCAAATTATTCTTTGGTTTTTTATAAAAATTTCTTTCAAATTTTATACAAAAAAATATATAGATTATATACAATACGATATCTAAAAAAATTTTTTATCTTATTCATTTTTATTTATTATGTTTTACATAACCGCTTACTTTTTTTGACTTTTAAAATTTTTCTTAAACTTTTATATAAATATAATTATAATATTCATACCAACATTAAATTTATTTTTTTATATTATTTATGTATTATTTTTTGTTTTTATTTTAAATATTAATATAAATTTAAAATTAATTAATTTTAAATTTATATTTTTTTATTTTATTTATTTTTTATTTAATTTTTAATTAAATTATTTTTTTATTTTAATAATTTAATTAATTTAATTGTTAATACTATTTAAATTATCTAATAATTAAATTTTAATATTATTTGTATAAATATTTCAGTTATGCTCCTTCCATTTTTTTCTATTAATATTTAACATTTATATTTCAAAATTTTTTATTGGTTATTTGTGTGTTATGTATACTAGTTTTTTCAGATTCTAAATCAATGTTATTTTTTATCTTTTTGTTATTTTTTGTAGTTGTTTTTTCTATTTCTTTTCTATCTCGTTTTTTGCTTTAAAGTCAAAACACTTTTTCCTTTATTCTATTATCTTTTATATCATATCTTAAACTAATGATATTTCTTAATAAATCCGTTTTTTTACAAATATTTATCAAAAAAAGTTTTCCACATAATTTTTCTAATATACGGCATTTAAGTATTTTTAGTTTTTTATATTTTTATTTTATTCATTCTTAAACATTGTCAGTTTGCTTTTATCTATTAAATATTTTTCTATTTCAATATAACATTTTATTAGTTGTATTTATTTTTATATAATTTGTTTGTATTTTTTCTCACATATAACTTTAAATATTGTTCTTAAAATTTTTTATGATGTTAATATTATAAAAAATTTTAGTATCAACTATATTAAAAAAGTTCTTAACATAACCAGTAATTTTTTTATCATGTTCTTTAGTATCTTTTACATTTTTTTCTATTTATAAGGCTTTTATAATTATATATATTTTTTTATAATATTACTATTAAAAAATTAATTTATTTAATAATTTTAAATTATTATTTGTTTTTTTATTTAATTAAATCATTTTTTATTAATTAATTATTTATTTACTATTTATTTATTAATTATTTTTATAGTATTTTTAATATTTATTAAAATTAAATAAATATTTTTTAATTTTAATTTGGATTTTATTTTTTAATTTATATTTTATAGTTTTTCTTTCTCCTGCTATATATAAGTACTTATAAAGTCAAATAAATATTTATTATTTTTTATTAATTTATTTTTAATAATTATATATAATATATTTAATAATTATTTTTTATAATTTTATTATTTATTTATATTTATTATTTATTTTATTTATATTTATTTTGTTTATAATTATTTTATTTATAATTTATTTATAATTTATTTATTATTATTGATTTTAATAGATTCTAAAAATTTTGAGTATTGACTTAAATGATAAAACAATTTTGATCATTCTTTCAAGATTAAAATCTTTATTTGTATTATTTATTATCTTACTTATTTTTATAAATCTTTATATCTAAAAATATAACTTTAAACTCTTTAAATAATCCCCATTTGTTCTATCTTTTATTTTATATGAAACCAATAAAATTTTTACAAAAACATTTTTAAATCTTTCTTCTTGATTATTATATTTTTAAAAAAACTTAGAACATTTATACATTTAAATACTAAAAAGTTATCCACATTAAATCTTCTATAACTAGGGCCAAGCTTATTTTTTTAACCTATAATTTCTATTTAAATTGTGTTTCTTTTTTTCATTTTTATTATATGTTTCGGATCTTTCTTTTCGTCTTTTTGTCAAGTTTTAATTTCTTTTCACCCTTGAAATCTTTTAATACCTTTTTTACTTTCTTAGTTTATATCTTTGTACTTTACTTTTATAATTCTTAATTTATATTATTATACATTTTTATTTTGACTAATTATATAGTATACATAATTTAAGAATTATTTGTTTGACAACTTTTAATATGTCTCCTATTAATATAGATTATTTTTGTTATGTTTTTTATGTTTAAATATTATTTGTTTCAAATATTTATTTTATTTTTATTTTAATTAAATTATTTTATTTATTTATTAATATTTTTAAAATTATTAATTATTTTTTTTATTTTATTTTTATTTTATTTTTAATTTATTTATTATTAATTTTATTTTTTTATTATTTATTATTTATTTTAATTAATTTTTTAAATTTTTTACTTTATTAAATATCCATTTTTGTTCTATGGTTTTTTATTTTTTTATCTAAAGCTTGTGCTGAAAAACTTTCTTATTTTTCTTCTATAAGTAAATTATTTTTTTATGTATACCTCTATTTCTCCTTTTTTTAATATTGCAATATTACTTCCTAATTCAATCACTTAGGTTATATTTTTTTGCTTTATATCATTTCTTGTTTTTTTGCTTTTTTAGCAAATTATTTGTTGTAAAAAAATCATTGTGTTTTTTCCATTACTTTTATATTAATTCATAATTTTTTAAGTTTTCTTTCATGTTTTTTTCTCAAAAAAGTTTTCCACATAATTTATTAGCTATACGGCATTTCTTTATTTTATGGACCTTGCTTTTTTATGTAACCTAAACTCTATATTATTTTATTTTGATAACTTTTTTTGTTTTTTGTACTTAAACATTTATTATTATCTTTTTTTTTGCTTTTTTAATTTTTGTTTTTTAACTTTTTATTTACTATTCTTTTGTATTCAAATTTGTAAAAAATAAAATATTCTATAATTTTATTTTTTATTGACTTTTATCTCTTTTATAAGTTTTACATAAAACTTTTTTTGTTTTTTTAGTTTTTTGTTAAAATTTTCAAGTCTAAATTATTAAATTCTATATTTTTATAATTTATAATTAATTTATTTTTATTTTTTATTTATTTATTGTTTTTAATTAATTATTAATAATTTTTTTATTATTTTTAATTAATTTTATTAATATTTAATTAATTATTTATTATTTAATTATTTAATTATTTAATTATTTATTATTTAATTAATTATTTATTATTACTTTTAATTAATATTAATAATTTTTTATTTTTTTTCTGTATTGGCGGAATCCTTTGTCTGCCCACACATATATTATTTATTATTTATTATTTATTGTTTATTATTCTATTTTTTTGTGTTATAATTATATAGTAATTTTTTTAGAAAGGATATTTATTATGAAAAATATAGATATAATTGGCGCTTGTAGTGACTATGGCATACATATAGATGGTACTAGCCTTGGTCCAGAAATATTAGAACAATATATTAATAAAAACAATGTTAATATTATTAAAAATATAAAAACAGAAAATATAAAAAAAGAATTAGAAAAAAATAATAACAAAAAAAATTTAAATATAATTAATTCGTTTAATCAAGAATTATATAAAGAAACAATTTCTTCTTTATATAATAATATGTTACCTTTTATCTTAGGTGGTGATCATTCTGTTGCAATAGCTTCTGCTTTAGCTTCTATAAAAAAATATAATAATTTAGGAATTATTTGGTTTGATGCTCATGGAGATTATCATACTTTTAAAACAACTCCTTCTGGAAATATTCATGGACTACCTTTTGCAGCTGTTACCAATTATGAAAAAACACTTTTATCTACTTTTCATAACGGTAATTTTTATAATCCTAAAAATTCTGTACTTGTTGGTGGACGAGATATAGACAAACCTGACGAAATAAAAAATTTACAAGACGCTGGCGTAACTATATTTTCAACAGAAGATATTAGAAAATTTGGCGCAGAAAATATATACAAAAAAGCGTTTGAAATTGCTTCTTCTGGTACAAACGGTATTCATATTAGTTATGACTTAGATGTTATTGATCCTAATATTGTTCCAGGAGTATCTGTTTCTGCAAAAGATGGTATTAATTTAAAAGAAGCTTATTTATTTGTAGATTTTATGATAAAAAATAAAGAAAAAATTAAATCAATGGATTTAGTAGAATTTAATCCTTTAAAAGACTCTAATAAAAAATCTGAAAAGATAGCTACTTATATTATAAATACTTTATTAGATAATTTCTAAGAACATAGCGGAATAAACTCCGCTCGGGCGGACAAAAATGTCCGCCCATCATATGTTTTTTTATATAGTATGAAGTGATAAATTTCATACTATTTTTTATTTTTATCTAATTCTTTTAAATATTTTTTTGCATATTCTACATCTGTTTCACAAGGCACATATTTTCCTTTTACATATTGTACAGTCTCATTTCCTTTTCCAGTAATTAATATAACTGTATTAGGTTTAGCTTGCATTATTGCTTCTTTTATTGCTTGTCCTCTATCTGGAATTATTTTATATTTCCCATTTTCTTTCTCTATATATACAGATATTTCTTTGCATATTTCTGAAACATCTTCATTTCTTGGATCTTCCATAGTTAAATAATTCATATTTGAGTATTTTCCAGACAATTCTCCTAAGTCTTTTCTTCTATTTTGTGCATGATTTCCTGGACATCCAAATACTGTTACTATTTCTCTTTTTGGATATTCCTTAATTGTAGATTCATATAATTTTTGAAAACTAAGCTTATTATGCGCATAATCTACGATAACTACAACTTGCTTATTTTTATCAGTATAAACTTCCATTCTTCCACTAGCTTTAGCCTTTTTTAAGCCATTATAAATATTTTCATATGGTATTTTTAGTTCTAAAGCTACAGCTATTGCTGCTAATGCATTTTCGACATTAAATAATCCAGGCATTGTTAATATAAATTCTTTATCAAAATATTTAGTTCTTACATTAAATACAGTATTTAATCCTTCTTTTCTTATATTATATCCATAAATATCTGCATTTTCTGTATTTCCAAAAGTTATTATATGTTTAGAATTTTTTGCTGCTTCCATTACTCTATCTAAATCATTAGTATTTAAATTAACAATTGCTGTTTCTGTTTGATTAAATAACTTTAATTTTGAAGATATATAATCTTCATAATCTTTATGTTCTATGTTACTTATATGATCTTCTGATATATTTAAAAATACGCCTATATTATATAATATCCCATATACTCTATCTATTTTTAGTGCTTGAGAACATACTTCCATTACTAAATTTTCTATATTACTATCTACAGCATTTCTAATATGTTTATATAATTCTAATGATTCTGGTGTAGTTAATACAGATTCTGTTCTTTCTTTTCCGTCGTAAGTATCTATTGATGAGATTATGGCTGTTTCTGGCTTATTAATTTGTTTCATATAATCATCTAAAATATATTTTATATAATATGTAGTAGTAGACTTTCCTTTTGTGCCTGTTATTCCTATCATGTTTATGTCTTTTTGAGGATAATCTGTATACATTGCTGAAACAACAGCCAAGGCTTTTCTAATATCTTTCACAATTATATATGGTTTATTTAATCTTTTATATTTTTCTTCTGATATATATGCCATTATATTAGATTTTAAAGCTGAATCTAAATATTCTTCTTTAAAATTTAATCCTTTACATACAAATAATGTTTTGTCATTACATTCTCTTGAGTCATATGTAAGATTTTCTACTATATTTTCTTTTAATTTTTCAGAAATATTTTCTTCTTGTAATAATTTTTTTTCTTTTAATTTTTCAATATAGTTTTTTAATTTATATTTTTGCATTTTTACCTCTTATTTTAAAATTCATATTTTTTATATTTTTTTAAATAATTTATATCTCTATATAATAAATATAATTTTCTTTTTAAATTTTTATCTTCCTTATATTTCAAAGGGTTTACTATTTTTTTATTTTTAATTAATTTTTTTATTTCTTTTTTTAATTTTTCATTTTTTATATATTTTTTTATTATTTTTTTAGGAACAAAACTTAAAATATATTTATTTTTTATTATTTCAAATTTCATTTCTTTGTTATTAATTAAATCATCTATTAAATATTTTACCAAATTATATCCACAAGCTGTTAAATAATAGCCACTTCTAGATTGTCTAGGATTAATTTCTAAAACTTTGTATTTATTATCTCTATAATCGTATTTTATATCAAACTCTGCAAATCCTTGATACCCTATTTTTTCTATGAAATCTTTTAATTTATAAACAATTTCTTCATTATAACCATGTTCATCATAGCCATTTACTAAAACTGTACAATTTCCTATTCCTGTTGGTGTGTGTTCTTGCAAACCTATTTGTGCAAAAGTTGCAAGTTTAGCTTTTTTATCTTTTCCAACATAAAATATAGAGTCAAATAAAGCAGAGTCATCTCCTGGTATAAATTCTTGTATTATTAAATTTTTATTATATCCTGCATTTTCTATTTTTTTTATTATTTTCTCTAATTCTTCTTCCGAATGAGCTTTATACACTTTAGCTAATCCTTCACCATCAAGCTTATGGTACTCAACTCCATCGCTCGGTTTTATGATTATTGGATACTCTTTAAAATAATCTTTTATTTTTTGTATGCTCTCATTTTTATTACAAGGATAAATATATGTTTTTGGCATATCTAAGCCCATATTTTCATATATACTATAAAATTTTTCTTTTATTAGTAGATTATTTACAAGTTCAATATCAGGATAATTGAATACATAATATTTTTCCAGTAAACCTTTTTCCTCTGAAACCATTTTTACATATAAGTCACTAGTTGCTATTAATAAAATATTATATTCTTTATTTTTTTCTCCATATTTTATTAATGCTTTTTTAAAATTTTCTTTATTATTAAAATCATTAACAATTATTGGGTTAGATATAGAAGTATATGGTATAGCTCTATTTCCTATTATATCTGCTTTTTTTCCTGTAATTTCATGGTAGCATCGTGACATATAATATGCATTAATATCTGTTCCTATAATTAATACTTTAGTATCCATTTTATCACCTATTTTCCTTCTTCAACAACTTCAATTTCGCCATTTTTGATATAAACTCTAGGAATATTTTTTCCTATGTTGCACATAATTTCATATATTGATGTTCCATTATGCATTGCAACTTCTTTAATTGGTATATTATCTCCTATTAATGTAACTTTATCTGATATTTCTACGCTTTTGTCTATTCTTACTGCTGTCATTCCCATTCCAACATCACCAATAATTTTATATCTTTTATTGTTAATTCCTACATATCTTCCTGTACTTCTTCTAAATATTCCATCATCATATCCAACAGGCATAATACCTATAATAATATCCTCGTTTGCTCTATACATTGCACCATATCCTACAAATTCACCTTTAGCAACTTTTTTTATTTGAATTAACTCTGTATACATTTTAAATGCTGGTTTTAGTTCAAAAGGAATTTCTGTATTAGTTTGACTAACTTTATTTTTTCTTCTTAATATATCTCTTTTTATTTTTCTTAATTTATTTTTTAATCCTTTATTATTATATTTAGGGTTTGGATTATATCCATACATTGCAATTCCAATTCTAATTCCATTACAAAAATCTATTTTTGGATGATCTATAAAAGCTGCACTTTTTGCTAAATGCACAATTGGTATTTCCGATAAATTAATATCTTGAGTTAAATATTTAAATTTTTCTAGTTGATTATCCCACTCTTTATCATTAATTCCTAATGTTGCAAAATGTGTATATATTCCTTCTATTTCAATATTTTCCTTGCTTTTTAATTCCCTATAAATTTCATTTATTTCTTCTTTTTTCTTAAAGCCTAGCCTATTCATACCTGAATCTATCTTTAAATGTATTTTTAATTTTTTATTAATTTTTTTCTCTAATATTTTTTTTGCATAGTCATAATCATGCACTGTAATTGTTATATTATTCTTACTGCAAATATCTAAATATTCTATTGCTATAGGTTCTAATGATAATATTGGAATTTTTTTATTTATATTTCTTGCTTCTAAAGCTTCTTCTAATGATGAAACAGCAAGATAATTTATTCCACTATCTATTATCTCATTAATTACATATGTTATTCCATGTCCATAGCAATTACCTTTTACGACACCAAAATAATAATTATAATTTTTATAACAATTTACTATGTTTTTAACATTATCTTTTAAATTATCAATATTAACTTCTACATATGTTTTTCTAAACATAATTTCCTCCTATTTTGCTTAGATTATATCATTTATTATAATCAATGTAAACAAAACTATAAGCATAAAGAACAAATCATATCATTATTTAAATTACATATAATAATATACTTAAAAAGTGTAATGTACTTCCTATAATACATGCAATATGAAATACAGAATGTAACCATTTTACTTTTTTTCCATATATATATGCTACACTTCCTAAAGTATAAACAATTCCTCCTGCTATTAGTAATATTAAAGCATTTATTCCAGTAGACTCAATTATTGCCTTCATCTCCCAAACAATTAACCATCCCATTAACAAATAACATATCATAGAAAATACCCTATATTTTTTTAAATCTATAGAATTTAATGCAATTCCAACAATTGCAATTCCCCAAATAATACCGAAAAAGCTCCATCCTAAAGCTACATTATATTCTCTTAGAGTACATAAGCAAAAAGGTGTATATGTTCCTGCTATTAATAAAAAAATAGAACAATGATCTATTATTTGAAATACTTTTTTTGCTTTTCTTTCTGGTTTTAAGCCATGATAAATACTTGACATTGTATATAAAATTAATAAAGTTACTCCAAATATTATTCCTGAAATTATTCCATATACATTGTGGTGTTTTGCTCCAAATATACTACATAAAACAATTGCTGTAATTCCTAGTGCCCCTCCGAAAATGTGTGATACCATATTAAAAATATCTTCACCTCTAGAATATGTTGGTAGTATTCTATCTTCCAATTTTGTTCTTTTCATTCTTTTCTCCTTTTAAATTTTTGCTTATTATATCATAAATATTTTTCTTTTTCTACTATATAAAAAAACAGTATAAACTTTGTGTTTATACTGTTTTTTGGCGGAGATTGAGGGATTTGAACCCTCGCGGCCACTTACGCAACCCTAACGGTTTAGCAAACCGTCCCCTTCAGCCACTTGGGTAAATCTCCATGACTGTAGTTATTTTTATCTTTATAAAAAAATGGCGCAGAGGGTGGGATTCGAACCCACGGTAGGCTACAAACCTACGCCAATTTTCAAGACTGGTGCCATAAACCAACTCGACCACCTCTGCACAAGTTGTCACTCATAGTGACAATATATATATTAGCATAAAATCCATTAAAATGTCAATAGAATTTTTGTTTTTTTATTAATTCTTTGTTTCAATAGCCTTAGAAATAGCCTCTTTTTCTTCTTTTGATAATGTATATGTTGATTCACCATTTTTTATTGGCTTAGCATAAATATTAGACATTTCTCTTGAATAAATTCCATTTAATACAACACCATCATTTTCTTTGTTTAATAATGCTAATGTAAAGCTTAAATCACTTCCTGTATCTCTAAATGCACTATATCTAACAATTCCAACTTTTGAAATTGTTTTTGAAAAGTTTTTGTCTATTTTTCGGCAATAATCTAATATTTCTTCATTTTGCTTTTGTACAAAAAGTACTTTATCTAAATGTCTTTGCAATATTTCTTCTATATTGTTTCCTTTTCCTAACTTTTTCATAAAATTATTGTATTTGTTTTTTATTTTTGCATTTTCTACAAATAGTATTATAAATAAAATAATAAATATAATATTTAATATAAAAGAAATTACTAAATAATTATTTGTTTTTAATAAATTGACCATTATTCTTCTCCTATTTGATTAAATCTAATATTCTAGATAAATCATCATTTGAATTATATTCTATAACTATTTTTCCTTTTCTTTTTCCAGCATCTAATCTTACTTTTGTTCCAAAAAAACTTTGGAAAGAATTTTCTATATCTTTGTATATTGGTTCATATCGTTTATCTATTTTTTTATTCTTTACTCTTTTAGTGTTTCTTGCTATTTCCCTAGAGCTCTCTCCTTTTTCTATATATTTTAAAGCTGCTTCATATTGTTTATCACCATCATCATATACCAATAGAGCTCTACAATGTGCTTCTGTTAATTTACCCTGTTTTGCTAATTCTAATACTCTTTCGTCCAAATTTAATATTCTTAAAGTATTTGCCACTCCACTTCTACTCTTACCAATTACTTCTGCAACTTGTTGTTGTGTAAGTTCATATTCATCCATTAATAATTTTATTCCAGAAGCCTTTTCAAAAGCATTTAAATCTTCTCTTTGTATATTCTCTATTAAAGCTATCTCTTGATTTTTTCTTTTATTATCTTCTCTAACAATTGCCTGTATTGTAGTAAGTCCAGCCTTTTTACATGCTCTCCATCTTCTTTCTCCTGCAATTATTTCATAGTAATCTTCCTTTTTAGTAACAATTATTGGTTGTATTAAACCATACCTCTTAATAGATTCTGCTAAATCATTTAATGCTTCATCATCAAATTGTTTTCTAGGTTGATTTCTATTTGGTTCAACCTCTATTATTTTTAAGTTTTGAACAACTTCTCCATCTTTTATTTTCTCTTCTTCTTTTATATTATTTAAATTATCTGCAAATAAAGCATCTAATCCTTTTCCTAAACCTGTTTTCTTTGCCATTTACTATCTTCCTTCCTTTTTTATTTCATATGTTTTGCTTTGTTATTATCTTCATTATTTTTTATCAGTTCTTTTCCTAATTTATCATAACATTTTGCACCTTTAGACCTTGCATCATATAATATAATAGGCATTCCATAACTAGGAGCTTCACTTAGTTTTACATTTCTTGGTATTACTGTTTTATAAACTTTATCCCCAAAATATTTTTTTACCTCATCAACAACTTGTTTTGCCAAATTTGTCCTACTGTCAAACATTGTTAAAAGTGCTCCTTCTATTTCTAAGTTTTTATTTAAATGTTTTTTTACTAAATTTACAGTATTTAATAACTGTCCTAGTCCTTCTAATGCATAGTATTCGCATTGTACAGGAATTAATACACTATCTGATGCAGTAAAAGCATTTAAAGTAATTAATCCTAAAGAAGGTGGACAATCTATTATAATATAATCATATTCATTTTTTATAATATCTAATTTTTCCTTTAGTCTCTGTTCTCTAGACATCATTGAAACAAGTTCTACTTCTGCACCTGCTAAATCAATATTTGAAGGGCATACATCTAAATTTTTTATTTGTGTTTTTATAATTGCTTCTTTTATTTCTGTTTCATCTATTAATACATCATATATTGATAATTTTATTTCTTGATCTATACCAACTCCACTTGTAGCATTTCCTTGAGGATCTGCATCAATCAATAATGTTTTTTTGTTTCTTTTAGCTAATACTGTGCTTAAATTTATAGAAGTTGTAGTTTTTCCAACTCCACCTTTTTGATTTGCAATAGATATAATTTTTCCCACTGTTATCCCTCCGTTTTAGAACCAAGCGACTTAGCCGCTTTTGCTTTATTCATAATTTAAGTTTTTTACTATAAAAAAATCTCAAATAGTATGCATCTAATTATTTTTATATAGTAGTAAAACAAATCTTTCTTCTACATAAAAATAAGACATATTAATCATATAAAATTATAATTAATATGTCAATAAATTTTATGAAAATATATTATTTTCTTTTTCTTTATTCTATTGGTTCTTTATTTGGTATTCCTGGCTTTCTTGGATATTTATTTGGTGTTTTAGAAACCTTTTTTATAACAATTATTGTTCTTTCTATTTCAGTCTTAGGCAAAACTATATTCTCTACTTTTTCTATTTTTCCACCTAATATTTTTATTGCGTTTTTTGCTTTTTCAATTTCTTCTTCTACATTTCCAGCTTTCATACATATGCAAACTCCCCCAACTTTAACCGCTGGAAGCATATATTCCACTAATGTGCTTAAATTAGCAACTGCTCGAGATGTTGCAATATCATATTTTTCTCTGTATTCTATATTTTTAAAAGTTTCTTCTGCTCTTCCATGTAATGTATATATGTTTTTTAACTTCAAACTATTAATAATCTCTTCTAAAACTTTTAGTCTTTTATTTAAAGCATCAAATAACACAATTTCAATATCTTTATTTACTATTTTTAGTGGAATTCCTGGAAATCCAGCTCCAGTTCCTATATCAATCATTTTACCTTTTTGCTTTGGTATGTACTTTGCAATAGTAAGAGAATCAATGAAATGTTTATTAATAAAATCTTCATCGTCTATTATAGCAGTAAGATTGATTTTATTATTCCATTCCAACACCATTTCTTTATAATTCCAAAATTCTTCTAATTGATTATCATCTAAATGTACATCTATCATATCTGCTTTTAATTTTAAATTTTCTTTAAATAATTCTTTGTTCATTTTTATACTCCCAGTATAATTTTATATTTTTTAAATTCTTAGAGCCCCAAATGTTTATCACCTTGTTTATCAGTAAACCGGTTAACTGTTCCTTTTTTGCTGTTCTAAATAAATAAGTAACACTGTTATATCTGCTGGTGAAACCCCTGATATTCTTGATGCTTGGCCTATTGATGTTGGTTTTGTTTTATCTAATTTTTGCCTTGCTTCTAAGCTTAATCCTTTTATTTTAGAATAATTTATATTTTCATTTAACTTCTTCTCTTCTAGTTTTCTAAATTTTTCTACTTGTGATGCTTGTAGTTTAATGTATCCTTCATACTTAATTTGTATCTCTACTTCTTCTTTTTCTTGCTTACTTAATTCGGGTCTATCTAAATCTATCTCTTCTAGATTATTATAATTCAATTCTGTTCTTCTTAATAATTCGTCTAATCTAACTCCACCTGTAATTTCAGAAGAATTATTTTTTCTTAGTACACTGTTTACTTTTTCTGTAGGTTTTATTATTGTATCTTTTATCCTTTTAATTTCTTTTTCGATATTCTCTTTCTTTTTTAAGAATCTTTTGTATCTTTCTTCACTAATTAAACCTACTTTATATCCTTTTGGCGTTAGTCTTAAATCAGCATTATCTTGCCTTAATAATAATCTATATTCTGCTCTAGATGTCATCATTCTATAAGGTTCATTTGTTCCTTTTGTAACAATATCATCGATCAACACGCCTATATAACCATCTGCCCTATTTAAAATTAATGGCTCTTTTCCTTTTATTTCCTGTGCTGCATTAATTCCTGCAATTATTCCTTGTGCTGCAGCTTCTTCATATCCCGATGTTCCATTTATTTGTCCTGCGAAAAACATTCCCTTAATATTTTTTAGTTCAAGTGATAATTTTAATTGTGATGGATCTATACAATCATATTCTATTGCATATGCAGGTCTTGTAAATTCTGCATTTTCTAAGCCTGGGATTGTTCTATACATTGCAATTTGTACATCTTCTGGAAGAGATGAACTCATTCCTTGTATATACATTTCTTCTGTATCTTCCCCTATTGGCTCAACAAACACTTGATGTCTAGGTTTATCACTAAATCTAACAACTTTATCTTCTATAGATGGACAATATCTCGGACCCGTTCCCTCTATTTCTCCTGCATAAATAGGAGATCTGTGTAAATTTTCTCTAATGATTTTATGAGTTTGCTCATTAGTATATGTTAAATAACATGGCATTTGTTTTCTTTCTATTACATTATCATCAAATGAAAACATTTCTATTTCTTTATCACCGTCTTGTTTCTCCATTTTTGAAAAGTCAATTGTTCTTCTGTTTATTCTAGCAGGTGTTCCTGTTTTAAATCTTACCAATTTAACCCCATTGTCTTTTAGGCTTTTTGACAGTTTTTTTGATGAAAACACTCCATCTGGCCCACTTTCATATGAAACATCTCCAATAAAAACTTTTCCTTTTAAATATGTTCCAGTTGCTAATATAATTGCTTTAACTTTGTATTCCGCACCTATATTAGTTTCTATTCCAACCACTTTTCCGTCTTCTACTTTAATATTAGTTATTTCTGCTTGTTTTACATATAAATTTTCTTGTTTTTCAAGAGTATGCTTCATTTCTGCGTGATATTTTTTTCTGTCTGCTTGGGCTCTTAATGAATGTACTGCTGGTCCTTTAGAAGTGTTTAACATTCTTAATTGTATAAAAGTTTTATCTATATTTTTTCCCATTTCTCCGCCTAAAGCATCTATTTCTTTTACTAAGTGTCCTTTTGATGAACCACCTATATGTGGGTTACATGGCATATTTGCTATAGCTTCTAGGCTAATTGAAAACAACAATGTTTTCATTCCTAATCTTGCTGATGCTAGAGCCGCTTCGCATCCAGCATGTCCTGCTCCAATTACTGCTACATCATATTCTCCTGCTTGATACATTTTTATTCCTACTTTCCTAAACAAAATTTTGAAAATATTTCATTTATAATATCTTCTGTTACATTTTCTCCTGTTATTTTATTTAACTCTTCAATTGCATTTTTCAAATAAATTGAAACAATATCTGTTGGCATTCCATTATTCAATACTTCTTTTATCTTATTTAAATTTTCTTCAGCACAAACAATTGCATTTTTATGTCGTACATTAGTAATAATTGTAGAATTTTCTGTATTTATTTCATTTATTTTGAATATATTTATCATTTGATCATACAATTCTTCTATTCCATCTCTTTTTTGTGCAGAAATTTCTATTATAGGCTTATTTAAGCTTAATATTTGTTCATTATTTTTTAGTTTATTATCTTTTAAATCTATTTTATTTAATAATATAATAGCATTTTTATTTTTAATGAATTCTAATATTTCTTTATCTTCTTTATTTAATTCTTGTGTTGAATCAAAAATAGCTATTACAATGTCTGCTTTTTCTAGGGCTTTCTTGCTTTTGTCTATTCCTATTTTTTCAATTTCATCATCTGATTCTCTAATTCCTGCTGTATCAATAATTTTAAATAAAACACCCTCAAGAGTGATGTATTCCTCTATTGTGTCTCTTGTTGTCCCTTCTATATTAGTAACTATTGCTCTTTCTTCTTTTAAAATAGCATTTAATAAAGATGATTTTCCAGCATTAGGCTTACCTATAATTGCTACATCAACACCATCTCTTAGTATTTTTCCCTTTTCAAAACTATTTTCTAGTTTTTTTAGCATATCAACAATTTTTTGAGTTTCATTTATAATAGTTTCATTTGTTTTTTCTTCTATGTCATACTCTGGATAGTCTATAGAAGCTTCTATATCTGCTGTTATATCTAATATTACTCTTTTTATTTTTTCAATTTCTAAAGATAAATATCCTTCTAATTGATGTATTGCAGATTCTTTTTCTTTTTCACTTTTTGCATTTATTAAATCTATAACAGACTCAGCCTGTGTTAAATCAATTCTTCCATTTAAAAAAGCTCTTTGTGTAAATTCTCCTGGCATAGCAAGAACTGCTCCATTTTCAATACATAGTTCTAATATTTGTTTTAAAATTATATTATTTCCATGGCTATTAATTTCACACATATCCTCTGTTGTATAGCTTTTAGGTTTTATAAAGTATGAAACTAAAACTTCATCTATTATATTATTATTTTTATCAATAATATGTCCATATTGCATTGTATACCCTTTTATTGTTTGTTTTTTTAAGGGCTTAAATATTTTTTCAATAACTTTAAATGTATTTTCGCCACTTAACCTTACTATTCCAATTCCTCCAACTCCAGGTGAAGTTGATATTGCTGCTATTGTACTCATTTTTATCTCCTTTTAACTATGTAAAAAGGGTCAAAAGTCTATATAACTAAAGAAAACTTTAATTATAAAAATCCGACCTTTGACCCCCGATTTTTATTTTTTAAATAAAACAACAACTTTTCTGTTTGGCTCTTCTCCAACACTTTCTGTTGTTACTTTTGTATTTGTTTGTAATTTACTGTGTATAATTTTTCTTTCATAAGCTGTCATTGGTTCTAAAACAACCTTTTTTCTTGTTTTTATAACTGTTTTTGAAACTTTTTCTGCAAGCTCTTCAAGTACTTTTTTTCTTTTTTCTCTATAACCAGAAATATCTAAAATAAGTCTTATTCTTTCTTGTATATCTTTGTTAGCTACTGATGTTAATAAGGTTTGCATAGCATTTAAAGTTTCGCCTCTATACCCTATCAAGGAATTTGTTTTTTCTCCAATTATATTTATATAAATATAATATTTATCGTGAGAAACTTCATATTTTAAATCTTCTGTTGATATTTGTTTTAAAAATACATCTAAAAATTCACTAACATTCTTTTTAGCCTTTTCAAAAGCTTCATCAGACAATTCTTTCTTCTCTGACTGAATTTTTGGGCTATCTTCTTTTTTTTCTTTTTCTTTAACTGTTAATTCTACTTTTACTATTCTTGGCTCTAAAATACTAAAAAAACTTCTTTTTTCCTCATCTTTTAAAATGTTAATTTCAACTTCACTTTTTTTAAGTCCTAAAGCTTTTAATCCTTTTTCTATCGCTTCTGTAGATGTTTTTCCTTCAAAAATGTGTTTTTCTTCCATTTATTATTCCTCCTCTTTTTCAAGAACTTTATTTAAGACTATTCTTTCCCCTATCATTAAAACATTATTTACTAACCAATATAACGCAAGTCCTAAAGGTGCTACTAATGAAATAGAAACAGCCATTATTGGCATCATATAACTCATAGATTTATTCATATCTTGCATTGTATCAATTTCATCTTTTTCACCGTTTTCTTTATTTTCATCTTTCTGTTTATTATTTTGTGTATTTAAAGAAATTTTCATTGATATAAATGAAGATATTACATATAAAGCTGGAATTATAAATACTTTATAATCTCCATAATCTTTACTTGGAACACTACTTAAATCTAGTCCTAAGAAATTCATATTTAGGTAAACACTATTATCTTCTTGCCCTTTTTCTTTTATTATTTGTACTTCTGGATACCCTGTTGATGTAGATATTGAAGATTTATATTCTTCAATTTTACTTGCATCAACTTTTTTCATATATGTTAATGGTGATCTTACCATATAAAAAACTGAAAATAACAATATTATTTGAATAATTGAACTCAAACATCCGCTTAATGGACTCATATTCTCTCTTTTATATAAATCCATCATTTCTTTATTTAGCTTTTCTGGATCGTTTTTGTATTTAAATTGTAGTGCTTTTACTTCTCCCTGCATTTTTGTTTGAATTTTTAATGTTTTTTGTTGTTTTATTGATAATGGTATAAGTATTATTTTTATTAATATTGAAAATAATATAATCGCTAAACCATAATTATTAACTAAATTATAAATAAAATTTAATAAATATCCTAATAAATTAGAAATTGAAGAGATCATTCTTTCCTCCCACTACTTTAAAGGATCATATCCACCTTTTGAAAAAGGATTACATTTTATAATTCTTTTAATAGATAAAAAACTTCCCTTTAAAGCACCATATTTTTTTATTGCTTGTTTTGAATATTCTGAACAAGTAGGATAATATTTACATTCTACTCCCTTTGTTTTTAAAAATGTAGAAATATTTCTTTTATAAAAATCAATAATCCAAATTAATATTTTACTCATTTATAAACATATCCATATCTTTCATAATTTTTATTAAATCCATTTCTATATTTTTAAAAGTTCCATTTATAATGTCTTTATTCTTTTTCCAAAGGAAAATCATGCTTTTTCCAGTCTTAATATTTTCCTCAATATTTTTATAATTTTCTCTTATAAGTCTTTTTAACCTGTTTCTTTTATTTGCTTTTGCAATTTTTGAACTAATTGCTATTCCAATAAAATTTTCATTTTTATTAGAATTCAAATAAAAACATTCTATATACTTACCAGATAAATATTTTCCTTTTGTTAATATTCTTTTAAATTCATAATTTTTTTTAATTGTTTTTGTTTTTTTCATAAAATCAACTCTTTTTTATCGCAAACAGGACCACTTTTTATGCGGTCCTGTACTTTAGGCTGTTAATTTTTTTCTGCCTTTAGCTCTTCTTGCTTTTATAATATTTCTTCCTGATCTTGTTTTCATCCTTTTAAAAAATCCGTGTTCTTTACTATTTTGTCTCTTTTTTGGTTGAAAAGTTCTTTTCATTTGCGCACCTCCGTCCAATTTCTTTATTAATGCCTTTTGGGCTAAATTTTATTTTAACAAGTATAAAAAATTATACTATATAATAATTTAATTGTCAATACTTTTTTCTCTAGACTTTACGGAAATAAAGCCTTTTTTAAAATTATCCACATTTTTTCGTTTTTTTTCCACATTTTTATTGACTTTTTTATTTTGTTTTTGATATGATAAAGCAGCAAAATAAAACACTAAAAAATTAAATATTTGTTTGCTTTTTTCCACAGTAAGTGGATAAAATGTGGATAACTTTAATAATACAAATTTTATAAAGGAGAAAAAAATGAAAAGGGATGCACAAGAAATAGTAACAAACGCAAAATTATTATTAAAAGATGAAATGAGCAATATTTCCTTTATTACATGGATAAATCCACTTGAATTAGAAGATTGGACAGATTCAACTATTGTTTTTAAAGTAAATTCTTCTTTTCAAAGAGATGTAGTTGAAAAAAAGTATAAAGATTTAATATTTAATACTTTTAAGTTTTTAACAAATAAAGAATACAATATTTCGTTTCACTTAGTAGAAGAAGATGGGGAAGAAGATAATCTTTCTAATCATACTGGTAACTCTGCACCTACTGGTAGTGGTTTAAATCCAAATTATACTTTTGATACTTATGTAGTAGGTAGCAATAACAGATTTGCTCAAGCTGCTGCTCTTGCAGTTGCTGAAGCACCTGGAACTTCTTATAATCCACTATTTTTATATGGTGGTGTTGGTTTAGGAAAAACACATTTAATGCATGCAATTGGAAATGAAATATTACAAAATTATTCAGATAAAAAGGTTTTATATGTAACATCTGAAAAATTTACAAATGAATTTATTAACTGCATAAAAGATAACAAAAACGAACAATTTAGAAATAAATATAGAAACATTGATGTACTTTTAATAGATGACATTCAATTTATTGCAGGAAAAGAAAGAGTTCAAGAAGAATTCTTCCATACCTTTAATACTTTACATGAAAATGGATGTCAAATTATAATGTCAAGTGATAAGCCTCCAAAAGACATGGACAACTTAGAAGATAGACTAAAATCTAGATTTGAATGGGGTCTTATAGCAGATATTTCAAACGCAGATTATGAAACTCGTTTAGCTATTTTAAGAAAAAAAGTACAAATTGAAAATATTATAATTGATGACAATGTTTTATCTAATATTGCAATAAAAGTTGATTCAAACATCAGAGAATTAGAAGGTACTTTAAATAAAATATTAGCAAAAGCTTCTTTAACACATAGTCCTATTTCAATTGAACTTGCAGAACAATGTATTAATGAAGTTATTTCAAAAAAGGAAAAAGTCATTTCTTCAGATTACATTCAAGATGTAGTTGCAAAATATTTTAATATAACACAAAGAGATATTAAAAGTTCAAAAAGATCAAATGATATTGCTTATCCAAGACAAATTGCAATGTATTTGTGCAGAGATTTAGCAAACATGCCATTTACAAAGATTGGAGAATCTTTTGGTAAAAGAGATCATACAACAGTTATGCATGCATGTTCAAAAATAGATTCTGAAATTAAAAATAATTCAAATACAAAATTGATTGTGGAAAGTGTTAAAAAAATTATTTTAGAAAAAGAATAAGTATTTATAAATAAATTTTTAATATTTTTAAAAATTATGTTTGTAAAAACAAAAATTCTAAAAAATTCTTTTATCAAACCTTAGGGAACAGCTACATTAGATATTCACACCAGACTGTTAATTCTCTGTTAATATTCTGTTTATAACATCAATATTAACATTTTATAAATGATAAAGTGGATAAATATCAATTTTATACACATAGTTTTTAACATGATTTTTTATGCGGATTTAAAGCATTTTTAGATTTTTCCACATTATCAACTGTACCTAATACTATTAATACTAAAAATATTTATATTATATAAAGGAGTAATTTTTATGAAATTTATTTGTGAAAGAGAAAAATTGCTTAAAGCAATTAATTCCGTAGTAAAAGGAGCATCATCTAAAACTACAATGCCTATATTAGAAGGTATATTAATTCAAACAAATGATAATGAAATAAAATTAACTACATATGATTTAGAAATAGGAATAGAATATGTAATTGAAAGTGAAATTGAAGAACAAGGAAGTACAGTAGTAAATGCTTTAATGTTTAGTGAAATAATAAGAAAATTACCAGATACTCAAATAAGTATTGTTTTAAATGAAAACAATTTATTAGTAATAGAATGTGAAGGATCTTTATATAAATTAGCAACTATGAATCCAGAGGAATTTCCAGAACTTCCAAAGATTAATATAGAAAATTCTATACAATTAGATCAAAGAACATTAAAAAGTATGGTAAGAAAAAGTATATTTGCTGTTAGTATAGAAGAAAATAGACCAATTTTTACAGGATGTCTATTTGAAATAAATGAAAACAAATTGAATGTTGTTGCTGTTGATGGATTTAGATTAGCATGGACAAGCAATTTCTTAGAAAATAAAAGTACAAATTTTAAAGCAGTAATACCAGGAAAAACATTAAATGAAGTAAATAAAATTCTTTCAGATTCTTATGATTATATAAAAATAGGAGTTTCAAAAAACCAAGCATTGTTTGAAATGGAAAATTGTAAAATTGTAACAAGATTATTAGATGGAGAATTTTTAAATTATAAAAGTGTTATTCCTCAAAATTGGGAAACAAGAATTAGGGTAAATAAAAAAGATATTCAAGAATGTTTTGAAAGAATTAGCTTGATTTCAGCATCAATTGCAGAAAAAGAAAAAAAATATCCAGTTAAAGTTAAAATAGAAGTAGGAAAAGTAACAATTTCTTGTACAAATCAAACAGGAGATGCTAAAGAAGAATTATATATAGAAACAGAAGGTAAGGAATTAGAAGCAGGATTTAATCCAAAATATTTTTTAGATGCTTTAAAAGTAATAGATGATGAAGAAATATTTATTGATTTTGGAACTAATATTTCTCCTTGTGTAATAAGACCAATTGAAAATGAAGATTATTCATATATGATTTTACCAATAAGAATGAAGGATTAAAATGTATATAAAGAATATAAAGCTTAAAAACTTTAGAAATTATAAAGAGCAAGAAGTAAATTTAGAAAAAAATATTAATTTGTTTTTTGGAGATAATGCACAAGGTAAAACTAATATTGTTGAAAGTATATTTTTATGCAGCATGGGAAAATCTTTCAGGGCTAAAAGAGAAAAAGAGTTAATTAATTTTGATGAAAGTAATTTATCTTTAGAAATAGAATATGAAAAAAAAGATAGAACCGGAAAAATAAAATATCTAATAGGAGAAAACAAAGAAATATTTCTTAATGGTATTAAAATAAAAAAATTAAGTGAACTTTTAGGAAATTTAAATATAGTATTATTTTCTCCAGAAGATATAAATATTGTAAAAGACGGACCAGAAAAAAGAAGAAAATTTTTAAACATATTAATAAGCCAATTAAGACCAAACTATATATATACATATAATTTATATATAAAAACATTGGAACAAAGAAATATTTATTTAAAAAAAGTAACATTAGAAAATATTAATGAAGATTTATTAAATATATATGATGAAAAATTAGCTGAATATGCAGAGATAATTAATCAATATAGAAATGAATTTATTAATAAATTAAAAGAAAAAATAAAAGATATTCACAATAGTGTTACTCAAGAAAAAGAACTTTTAAAAATTAAATATATATCTGATTGTTTTGAAAAAGAAAAATTTTTATCAGAATTAAAAAAGAATAAATGTAAAGATGTAGAAAGAGGTTTTACATCAGTAGGAATACATAGAGATGATATATATTTTTTTATTAATGGAAAAAAAGTAGATGTTTTTGGGTCGCAAGGGCAACAAAGAACAGTTATTTTAACATTAAAACTTGCAGAATTAGAAGTTATTAAAGATGAAATAGGAGAAAGTCCAATATTATTATTAGACGATTTTATGTCTGAATTAGATAATAATAGAAAGATTAACTTTTTAAAAAATATAAAAGAAACACAAATAATAATAACTTGTACAGATGACATAAATATAGAAAATGTTTACATAAACAAATTTAAAGTGAAAGATGGAAAAGTTTTAAAATTTAACACTTGATTTTTTACATAAAATAAGGATATAATAAGGCTAGAAAGTTTAAGTAATTGTAAAATATATTGCCGTAGAACTTTAAGAAATTTTAAATAAAAAAATAAAGTTAAAAAGCATAAATTTTATAAAATTTAAACTTTACTAAACGGAGGTTTTTAGAATGGAAAAATATGAACATAAATATGGAGCAGATCAAATTCAAGTTTTAGAAGGATTAGAAGCCGTTAGAAAAAGACCAGGAATGTATATAGGAAGTGTTTCTGTAAGAGGCTTACATCATTTAGTATACGAAATAGTAGATAACTGTGTAGACGAAGCTTTAGCAGGATATTGTAATAATATACATGTAAAAATAGAACCAGGTAATGTAATTTCAGTAGAAGATGACGGAAGAGGAATACCTGTTGAAAAACATAAAAAAACAGGAATTTCTGCAGCAGAAACAGTTTATACAGTACTTCATGCTGGAGGAAAATTTGGTGGAGATAGTGGATATAAAGTTTCTGGAGGGTTACATGGTGTTGGTGCATCAGTAGTAAACGCTTTATCTGAGTGGACAGAAGTTACAATTCAAAGAGATGGTGGAATTTTTCAAATGTCTTTTGAAAGAGGAAAAACTGTAAAAACACTAACAAGAATAGGAGATTCTAAAAAAACAGGAACTAAAGTTAGATTTTTGGCAGATAGCACAATTTTTGAGACACTAGATTATGAATATGAAGTTTTAGAAAAAAGATTTAGAGAAATGGCCTTTTTAACTAAAGGGTTAAGAATAACAATAGAAGATTTAAGAGAAGAAACACCTAAAAAAGCAGATTTTTGCTTTGAAGGTGGATTAAAATCTTTTGTTGAATATTTAAATAAAAACAAAGAAAAATTACACCCACAACCAATATATATAGAAAAAACAGCAGGAGAAGTTCCAGTAGAAATAGCAATACAATATACAACAGCATATTCAGAAAATATTTATACATTTGTTAATAATATTAATACAATAGAAGGTGGAACACATTTAGAAGGATTTAAGAGAGCCTTAACAAAAGTTTTTAATGATTATGCAAGAAACCATAACATATTAAAAGAAAAAGATTCAAACTTACAAGGAGAAGATATAAGAGAAGGTATTACAGCAGTAATTTCTGTAAAAGTAAAAGAACCACAATTTGAAGGACAAACAAAAACAAAATTAGGAAACAGTAATGTTACAGGAATTGTTCAAGCAATGGTAAATGAATCTTTATCTACATTTTTAGAAGAGAATCCATCTGTTGCAAAAGCAGTATTAGAAAAATGTATAAGTGCATCAAGAGCTAGAGAAGCAGCAAGAAAAGCTAGAGAATTAGTAAGAAAGAAAACAGCTTTAGAAGGATCAACATTACCAGGAAAATTAGCAGATTGTTCAAGTAAAAATGCAGAAGAATGTGAAATATATATAGTCGAGGGAGATTCAGCAGGTGGTAGTGCAAAGCAAGGAAGAGATAGAAAATTCCAAGCTATATTACCTTTATGGGGAAAAATGCTTAATGTTGAAAAATCAAGAGCAGACAAAATATATAATAATGATAAATTACAGCCAGTAATATTGGCTGTAGGAGCAGGTATTGGAGCAGAATTTGATATATCAAAAATAAGATATGGAAAAGTAATTATAATGGCAGATGCCGATGTTGATGGTGCACATATTAGAACTCTTTTATTAACATTTTTCTTCAGATACATGAGACCATTAATAGAAAATGGAAATGTATATTTAGCTCAACCACCATTATATAAATTATCAAAAAAAGGTATAAAAGATGTTTATTGCTATACAGACGAAGATTTAACAGAAGCATATAAAGAATTAGAACAAAAGGGAATACCAAGAGATCAATTAGGATTACAAAGATATAAAGGTTTAGGAGAGATGAATCCTGAACAATTATGGGATACAACAATGGACCCAGAAAAAAGAATATTAATAAAAGTAACAATGGAAGATGCAATGAAGGCAGATGAAATATTTACAATACTAATGGGAGACGATGTTAATCCAAGAAGAGAATTTATAGAACAAAATGCAAAATATGTAAAAAATCTTGATATTTAAAATTAAATGCAGACAATATTATATTGTCTGCATTTATCAATAAAGCTAATATTAATCGTAGCTCAAACTTATAAAAATAATTACTCACCTAATATATATCGCTATATAAATAAGCAATCCACCATTAATATAAATCAGTTGCTCGAATGTAAATACACTATAAAAACCTAAATTCATCTGGGACAGACTAAAAGAAAGCCTTTAGAAATATAAATACACTCTTAACTTGAATATATTACTTATAATTTGACCAACTAAATAGCCTGCATACAAATAATATACTCGTACGGCCAACATATAAAAACCGTGAAAGCTCCTATATATTTTAGTTCGAAATATAAAAACCTTATAAAAGCTCAAATATCTCTTTGTTTAACTAATATTAACCTTACAATATTATTATAAACAAAAATAAAAAAAATATGCAAAAAAATAATGTCGATTTTTGAAACAAAAAAATAATTGACATTATAAAAAAATATTATATAATTATTTTATAATTTATTTCAAAAATAATTAAATTCTTTATTTAATTTTATTCTTTAAAATTTCAAGGAGAAAAAATGAAAAAAAATAAAAAACAAATTCAAAGTGTTCAAAATTGGATTCCAATTGATGCTTTTTTTAATAATGGAATAGTAAAAACAAAAAATAATAAATATTTAAAAATAATAAAAATTATTCCTATAAATTATAGTTTAAAATCTGAATTAGAAAAAAAATCAATTTTAAATTCTTATAAAGTATTTTTAAAAACATGTAATTTTAATATTCAAATTATTATTCAAAGTAATAAAGAAGATTTAAGCAAACATATTAAAAATATAAATAATCAAATAAAAAAAGAAAAACAAAAAAATAATAATATTGTTAATTATTCAAAAAAATATATTGATTTTATTAATAAAAAAAATAAAGAAAAAAATTCATCGTCTAAAAATTTTTATATTCTTATAGATTCCCAAAACAATTTAGAAAATAAAGAAAATCTAATAATACAAGATTTAAATGATAAATATTTAAAAATAAAAGATAATTTAATTAGATGCGGAAATAAAGTAGAAGAAATAAAACAAAAAGAAGAACTAATTAAAATATATTTTTCATTTTTTAATGTAAAAAAATATTTAGAAAAAAAGGAGAAATAAAAAATAAAAGAAAAAAACATAAATAATAAAAAAATATTATATGAAGGAATAATTAATCAAAAAGATAAAATAAGTCCAGGATATATTAATATATTAAATCCTAAATATATAGAAATAGATGATATATTTTTTGGAGGATTAATTATATATAATTATAATAGAGAATATGAAGAAATAATTTTAAAAAATTTAATAAATACAAATATTAATATAAATATTTCTATTTTTTATGAAAAACAGGATACAACAAAAACAATTAGAGATTTAACATATCATATTGGAAATGTAGGAGCAGAAATAAAAGAAATAAATAAAAATAGACAAGACATAGATATAGCAGCATTTACATATAATGATGCAAAATATATTAGAAAAGAAATACAAGTAAATAACGAAGAATTATATTTTTTATCAATCTATATTGCAGTTTTTTCTGATAATATTAAAGAATTAGAATATTCAATAAGTAAAGTAGAAAGCATATTACAAGGTAGTGGAATACAAAGTAAAAGAGCATATTTTAGAGAAGAACAAACTTTATTATCAACACTACCATTATTAGAAAATAATGCAGATGTACAAGCTGTATCAAAAAGAAATGTCTTAACATCAGGACTTACAGCAACATATCCATTTATATCTTCTTCTATTTTTGATGAAAATGGAATTTTTATAGGGACTAATTTATATAATAATTCATTAATATTTATAGATAGATATAATAAGGAAAAATACAAAAATTCAAATATGTGTGTCTTTGGAACAAGTGGTGCGGGAAAATCATTTTATACAAAACTATTAATATTAAGAAATAGACTTTTAGGAATAGAACAATATGTTATTGATCCAGATAGAGAATATACAAATATATGTAATAAATTAAATGGTAGTTTATTAAAAATAGGACCAACATCAAAAACATATATAAATATATTTGATATAAGAAAAGAAAGTATAGAAGAAGGAGAACAAGGATATTTAATAACTAAAATTAGTAAAATAATAGGATTTTTAAATTTAATATTTGGAGAATTAAAAGAAGAAGAAAAAGCCATTTTAGAAGAAAAAATAATTGAATGCTACAAAAATAAAAATATTACTTTTGATGATGAATCTTTATATAAAATAAAAAATAATAAAAAAATTTTTAAAGAAAAAGAAGACATGCCACTTTTTTCAGATTTATATAATATTTTAGAAAAAAACAAAAAAACTAAAATATTTGCAACAAAATTAATACCGTTTATAAAGGGGTCTTTAAAATTTTTTAATAATTATACAAATATAGAAATTAATAATAAATTAATTGTAGCAGATGTATATGAATTAGGAGAAGAAAGTTTAAAATATGGTATGTACATTTTTACAGATTTATTTTGGGATAAAACTAAAATAGATAGAAATATAAAAAAAGCAATTTATTTAGATGAGATATGGAGATTAATAGGTGTAACCTCTAATAAAAATGTTGCAGCTTTTATATATAAAATATTTAAAACAATAAGAAAATATGGAGGAAGTGCGGTAGCAATTACTCAAGATATATCAGATATTTTTAGCTTAGAGAATGGTACATATGGTAAAAGTATATTGAATAATTCTAGCATAAAAACATTTTTTTCTTTAGAAGAAGAAAATATTAATGTTTTAGAAAAGTATGTAAGCTTATCAGAAAAAGAGAAAATAGAAATAAAATCATTAAAAAGGGGAGAATGTTTAATGTTTGTTGAAGATAATCATATACTAGCCAAAATAGAAGCAGATGAAATAGAAAAAGAAATAATTATTGAGGAAAATAAAAATGAATATTTTAACAGCACTAGCAAATAACAAAATAAATGAAAAATTAAAAGCAGTGGAAGATATAAATATATTAAATAAAGATATTCAGTATAAAGAGGGAATTTTAGAATATTTAGAAAAAAATAAAAATATTGATATAATTATTTTTTTAGAAGAATTACCAGGACAAATAAAAACAAAAAAATTAATAGAAATTATTAATAGTATAAATAATAAAATAAAAATAATAATTATTACTAATAAAAATAAAGAAATAAAAAATAATAAAACAAATAAAAAAATTAGATATTTTTATTTAGAAAAAATTAATTATGAAAATATTATAAAAATGATAAAAATAAAAAATAATAAAAATATTTTAAGATTAATTGGAAATAGAGGAGTAGGAAAAACAATTTTATGCATAATTATTTCTGAAATAATTATTAATATAAAAAAACAAAAAGTTTTATTAATAGATAAAGATAAAAATTTTATTTTAACAAAAATGTATTCAAGAAATTCAAATAATAATGAAAATTTAATTAAAATAAAAAATAATTTATATATTTTAAAAGACGAAAAAGAATTATATAGAATAAAAGAACAATTTGATTATATAATAATTGATTCTAACGAAATTAATGTTAACACTAATAATAATCAATTTATTATTAAAGATATATTAATATTAGAAGCTAATTTACTAGAATTAAAAAAAATAAATAATTTAAAATTAAATAATATAAAAGGAATTATTTTAAATAAAAACAACAAAAATAATATTTCAGAAAAAATAATAGAAAAAATATTTAATAAAAAAATAATAGGAAAAATAAATTATAATAAAAAAATAAATTTATTTATTAATAATAATTTTAATTTATTTTATTTTTCAAAAAATGAAATAAATAATATTATTAGAATAATAGAAAATATATAAGAAATAGTAGGTGATTAAAATAGAAAAAAATATATTAGAAGAACAAAAAAGAGAATTAAACCAAAGTGTAGAAAATAATATTAATAATCAAGAATTAGAAAAAAAACAAAATCAATTTTTGCAAACTACATTAGGAAAAACAATTAATACAGCAATAGATATTGGAATAAGAGGAATATTTCCAAATGTAATAGAAGATCAAATAATAGATATAAAAAATGTTTTAATAAATTGTGGCTTAAAAGAAGGAATAAATAGTGCAATAAAATCTGCCATTGATTTAGGAAAAAGTGCAATAGGAATTGTAACAGGAAAATTTGATAATTTATCTCAAGTACATACAGCGGTTAAAAAAGGTGGAATTATAGATGGAGTATCAGGAGTTTTAGACAATGTAGTAAATTCTGCATCAAAAAATTCATTAATAAGTAAAGGAACAGCAAGATTTATAAAAAAAGGAAAAAATGCAATATTAGACAGTGTATCTTTAAATATAGAAGATAAATTTTTGAATGAAGTAAAATCATTAGAAAAAACAAGTAAATACATAGATAATTGGAAAAGGTGTTATAATTCAAGAGATCTAGAAGGAATGGAAAGAGAATACAAAAAATTAAAACAACAAATTGAAACAGTAACCCCATTAGAAACAACAATTAATGAAGCAAAAAGAATAGAAAACATACACAAACTATTAAAAAATAAAGGAGAAAATTATAAATTTTCAGATGCTGAAAAAGAATTAATATCAAAATTGACATAATTGAAAAAGCAATTTTAAAAATTAACATAAAAAGCAAAAAAATAAGAATTTTTAATAGTTTTTTTCTTGCATATTTCCGTAAGGTTTAGTATAATAAACGCATAGAAATATCTAAGAAAAGAGGTTTTATAATGGATACAACAGGAGAAAAAATTGTTGAAAGAGATATAGAATCAGAGATGAAAACAGCATATATAGATTATGCAATGAGTGTTATTGTTTCTCGTGCGTTACCAGATGTAAGAGATGGCTTAAAACCAGTACATAGAAGAATTTTATATGCAATGCATGAAGACGGAATAACATCTGATAAACCATACAGAAAATGTGCAAACACAGTTGGATCTGTTTTAGGTAGATATCATCCACATGGTGATGCTGCCGTATATGATGCTATGGTTAGAATGGCACAAGACTTTTCTATGAGATATATGCTCATAGATGGACATGGAAACTTTGGCTCAATAGATGGTGATGGAGCAGCAGCAATGAGGTATACAGAAGCTAGAATGGCAAAAATCTCAAATTATATGTTAGCAGATATAGAAAAAAACACAGTAAATTTTATGCCAAACTATGATGATAGATTACAAGAACCAACAGTTTTACCAGCACAAATTCCAGCGCTATTAGTAAATGGTTCTTCAGGTATAGCTGTAGGTATGGCAACAAACATACCGCCACATAACTTAACAGAAATTGTAGATGGACTTATAAAAATAATAGATGAAGATGATGTTTCAGATGAAGAATTAATGCAAATTGTAAAAGGACCAGATTTTCCAACAGGAGCTTTAATTTTAGGAAAAGAAGGAATAAAACAAGCATATACAACAGGAAGAGGAAAAATAACATTAAGAGCAGAAACTGAAATAGAAGAAATGAGTGGAAATAAACAAAGAATTATAGTTTCTTCTTTACCATATCAAGTTAATAAGGCAAAATTAATACAAAATATATCAGAATTAGCAAAAGATAAAAAAATAGAAGGAATTTCAGAAGTAAGAGATGAATCTGATAGAAAAGAAAAAGTAAGAATAGTAATAGAATTAAAAAGAGATGCTAATGCACAAGTTGTATTAAATAGACTATATAAACATACACAAATGCAAGATACTTTTGGAATTATTATGCTAGCATTAGTTAATGGAGAACCAAAAATATTAACACTTAGACAATGTATGGATTGCTATATAGAACACAGAAAAGAAGTTGTTTTAAGAAGAACAAAATTTGACTTAGAAAAAGCAGAGGCAAGAGCTCATATATTAGAAGGTTTAAAAATTGCATTAGACAATATAGATGAAGTAATTGAAATAATTAGAAATTCTTATGATGATGCAAAAGAAAGATTAATGAAGAGATTTGGATTATCAGATATTCAAGCACAATCAATTCTAGATATGAGATTAAAAACTTTATCAGGATTACAAAGAGAAAAAATAGAAAATGAATATGATGAATTAATGAAATTAATTGCATATTTAAAAGATGTTTTAGGTAGTGAAAAATTAGTTTTTGATATTATAAAAAAAGAATTAATAGAAATAAAAGAAAAATTTGGAGATTCAAGAAAAACTAAAATTGCAGCAGCAGAAGGAGAATTTGAAATCGAAGATTTAATAAAAGAAGAGCAAACAGTTATTGCCTTAACACACTTTGGATATATAAAAAGAATGCCAATAGATACATATAAAAGCCAAAAAAGAGGTGGAAAAGGAATTACTGGAATGGCAACAAGAGAAGAAGATTTTGTAAAACAAATATTTACAGCTTCTACTCATGATACATTATTATTCTTCACAAACAAAGGAAAAGTTTATAGATTAAGAGGATATGAAATACCAGAAGCAGGAAGAACTGCTAGAGGAACAGCTATTGTTAACCTATTAAGCTTAGACAGGGGAGAAAAAATTTCTGCAGTTATTACTATATCAAATTTTGCAGAAGGAAAATACTTACTAATGGCAACAAAAGGTGGAATGATAAAGAAAACAGCTTTATCAGAATACAATTCTGTTAGAAAATCTGGATTACAAGCTATTACACTAAAACAAGATGATGAATTAATAGATGTAAGAATGACAGATGGGGAAGATAATGTTGTATTAGTTACTCATCAAGGAATTTGTATAACATTTGAAGAAAAAGATGTAAGACCAATAGGAAGAGTAGCACAAGGTGTTATAGGAATTAAACTAAATGATGGAGATGAAGTAATTGGTATGGAGCCAATTATATCTGGAAGCAAAGCAACCTTACTTGCAATTACTGAAAATGGTTTTGGAAAAAGAACAGAATTAGATGAATATAGAGTTCAAACAAGAGGTGGAAAGGGAGTAATTACATATAAAATAACTCCAAAAACAGGAAAAATTGTTGGAATAAGAATTGCAACAGATGATGAAGATGTAATGTTAATTACTAATAATGGAACTGTAATAAGATTAAAAGTAAAAGATATAAGTGTTTTAGGAAGAGCAACTCAAGGAGTAACTTTAATGAGAACTGCAAATAATTGCAAAGTTGTTAGCATAGAAACTTTGTCACCTGAAATAATGGATCAAGAATAAAAATAAAAATAAAAATAAAAATATCAGCAATAAAATTGCTGATATTTTTTATGTTATAGAAAAAATCTCATTACCTACTATATAAAAAAAGACATAATTATGGGCGGACGCCTCTGTCCGCCCGATTTGAATTTATTCTGCTTTATTTCTTATTATATCTTAAATCATTTCCAAAAAATCTACAAATATTATAATATCCTACTAATCTTGAAAAGATTCTCTCATCATAAGTTTTAAATAAATTATTTAAACTTAAATTAGTGGATATAATAGTTTTTGTTATATGATTATTTTGATTTAATAATCTAGTATTTAAAATATTAAATAATTCAGAAAATTTCATATTATTTAAACTTTCAGTTCCTAAATCATCAATTATTAATAAATCAACATTTAATAAATCATTATAATTAAAGCTATCATTTTTTCCAAACCTATAATCCATTATAGAATCTAGCATTACAGGAGCAGTTTGATATAAAACAGTTTTTCCTTGTTTTAGTAACTCATTAGCAATACAGTTAGATAAAAATGTTTTGCCTAATCCTGTATTACCTGTAAAAAGAAGATTTTTTTCTTTACTGTCCTCAAAATTCTCAATAAAATTTAAAGATATCTCTCTAATTTTTTTAATATTTTCAAGAGGAGAAATATTTGATTTATATTTTTTTTCATTTATTTCATCAGAAAATAAATTTAAATTAAATGTAGCAAAATTTTCATTTTCTAAACTAGAAATATTTGATTTATTATATTCAATATTTAGTAATTTTTGCTTTAAACAAGTACACATAATTTGATTATTGTCAACCAAATATCCAGAATCATTGCACAATTTACAAGAATAATTAGGTTTAAAAAAGTCATCATTTATATTTAATTTTTTTAACAATAAAAATTTTTCTTTTTTATATTTTTCTAAGTTGTTTTGTAATTGGCTATAATCTTTATTTTGTAAAATACTCTTTGAAATTTCTATTGAAGTTTTATTTATTTTATCATTAATATTAGATACTTCTGGATGTTCAGAATAAAATAATTCTAATTTTTTATCCAGTTCTAGTTCTTTTTCTAGTCTTTTTTTATCATATTCTTTTAATAATAATTTTAAAGTAGAGTTACTCAAAATATACCTCCATAAAAATATTAATTATTAGCATATAAATCATCAAAATTCGTAATTTCTCTTTGATCATAATTATTATAATTTGTTTTCTTTTGTAATTCTTGAACTTTTTTAGTTTTATTTTTAAATTCTAATAAATATTTTTTTACATCATCTGCACGAGAAAGATTTTTATCATACCAGTCAGAAATCATTTTGTCTAAGTAATCAAAGTTTGGATTTGTTTTTGAAGTTGTTTTCTTTAAAGCAAGTTCAATTACTTCGAAAGGATAATTATATTCAGAAATCCATTTTTCTACATATGCTTCTTCATATTGGGTTAGTTTTCTATTTAAGCCAAGCTTTTTACAAATTTCTTTTTTAATTTTTGTTAATTTTTCCTGTTTTTCGAAATATTCATCCAAATCATCAAAAGTTCTAATATTGTTTGAATACCAAGCTTCTGCAACTGTTGCAACATAATTTCTATGAAGTGCAGATTTCTCAAAACAATAACGAAATAATGCAAGCATAACTTCTTCATCAAATTTATATTTTTTAACCCATAAATCTATATCGTTATACCAAGATGGAGACATAATTCCTTGAAAAAATGTTGAATTAATAGCTTCTATCATTTTTGCAACAGATTGTTTTTTTGCATTATCCTCTATTTTTTCTTTTGATAATCCAATATTAGGAGTATATAATTTATGTAATTCGATTTCTTGCAAATTGTTTACAATAAAATCGTTTCCTTTTTTAGTTATAAGATTTAAATTCTCTAAAAAACTAAAAGCTTCTTCTATTAATTTTATAGGTAAAGATAGTTTTTTAGAAAAATCGTTAATTTTAATTTCTTTATTATATTTTGATAAAAATACTAAATATAAATAAACTTTTATATAATCACCAGGAGTTTCACAAAGATACTCTGTAAAAAAAACATCTGGTAATGTTGTAGAAGAAAAAAGAAACGGTACTTCATTTTGTTCTAATTTCATATTATTAAGCCTCCTAATTTGTTTTGTAGAATTATATCATTTTTTAGATCTAAATACAATGATAAACTAATATTTCTTATATAAATAAACACATCGATTTTTGAAAAATTTAATAATATATAATAATACTAAAAATATATTTTCATTATTTAAACCAGTAATGCTCAAAATAAATAATGGGAAGCATGTAGAAATAAAAATAAATATTCTAATATTAATATTTTTAAATAAAAAACCAGTAATACAAAAAATAAAAATATAAAAAATTAAATTAATAATTAAAGTAGAATAATCAATAATTCCTAAGAATTTATTTTTAAAAGAATAATTTTGAGGAAAAATAAATTTCATAAAAAAACTCCTATTTATTTATAATATTTTTAAAATTATTTAAATTAGCAGAAAAATCGGTATTAATTCCACCTAGCATTTCTCTAACATATGAATTTGATTTTATTAAAATAAAAATTGACCCAATTAAAATAAATTTTGCAAATAAATTATTACTAGATAAATTTAAAGAAAAAATAAAAAGCAAAACAATGGAAACAAAAGACTGTATTAACAATAAGGAAATAAAAGATTTAAACCAACTTCTGAAAAATATAGAAGAAGCTTTAGTGGAAAGACTTAAAAAAGCAAAAGGGGAAATTAATACAAAAATTTTAATTAAAATATATCTAATTGAATATACAATTACTAAATTTAAAATTCCAAAAGAAATAAACGATTTTAGAATACCATCTAAAGAAAAAACATCAAGAGAATCACCATTAATAGAAATTACAGAATTAAGTTTTTGTATAAGCTTAGAAAATGTAATAGGAGAATGATACAAGTTTTCACCAATTTGTCTAATAGAATCAGATATAAGTGAATTTAAATTAATTATTTGATCACACAGAAAAAATGAAAAATTCATACAAATACCAAAAACAATTAATTTAAAAATAAACTTTGAAGGTTTTTCTACAGATGTAACACCTAAATGAGAAAAAAGTAATTTAAAACCATAATATAAAAGAAAACCAAAAACTAAAGAATTTGCTACAATTAAAATTCCATCTTTTGAAGAAAAGCCTAATAATTTAGCAACATATTTATCATTTAAAATATTTGAATTGATAAAAACGAATTTATCTAATATTGAATAAGTTTGATTATCTATAGAAGAAAAGATGCGAGAAAACATAGTATTAATTGTTGAGATAATAATATTAGTAATATTAGAAGCATCCAAGAAATCACCTCTATCCTAAAAGCCCTTGAATAGTTGACAAAATTAAATCTGTAACAAGAATAAATGCATATGAAAAAATTGAACCTTTAATTAAATTTTTTCCAGTTCTGATTTTTTCTTCATCACCAAAACTAAATTTTCGCATAAACACACCAGTACCTATAGCAACAGCAGCTGCAGGAGTAGCCAATTTTATAAGCCAAGTTTTTATTTTTTCAAATGCACGCATCATAGTGGAAACTAAAGTTGGATAGGCACAATAAGATATTGTTGCAAAATTAAAATAGAAAATAATAAATAATATAATAAAATAAAAAAAGAAAAATTTATTTTTTGAGTTCATATAAAACCTCCTATAAACTTATTTTTTAAAATATGGAATCATTTTTAATTCTTGAGGGGAAATAATATTAGATCCTGTAGAAAGAAAACATAAGCAGTGAAAACATTGTAATGTTTGAGTAAAAAAGTTTGTATCATAAATAAAATCAAATTGAGTATAAGTATTAATACTCTCAGAAATATTTGAATCAAAAGATTGGAATTTTTTTGTTAAATAATTAAAAGTAGTTTCTTTACCATTTTCAGAAATACTCCTCGAAAATTTTGTTTTTTCAGTTTTTCCTATTTGTTTTTGCGCTTCCTCTATAGTTAGGATATCATCAGTTCTATACCACAGTTTGTTAATTAAATTTTGAGTAATAGCATTTACAGTATATTTATTATTTATAGTATTAAGTAAAGATGTATAACTTTGTGTTGCAACAATATTAATACATTTAGCCTCTCTACTTTGTGCAAAAAAATCAGCATCTGTTGCAGTTACATATTCATGATATTCATCGCTAATAAACACAGATATGCGAGGAATATAACCACTTGCTAAATTAAGCATTACTTCTGTTTGAAAATCTAATTTTAAATAAGCAGCAATAATTTTTGATAAATTTCGGTATTCAGAAATATTCATATTTAATACTACAATTTTTCCATTTTTTAAAACATCACTAAAACCATCAAAAGTAATATCTTTTTTGGGAGGAGAAAAGGTATTTAATACATCAATATCAGAAATAAATGAATTAGTGATTCTAGTTATTTCAGATTTTAAAATAGAAAGAGTCCTAGAATCCAAAGCTTTAAATTCTTTTTCAAAAAAATTTATACAAGATAATAAATGGTAGGCATCTTCCTTTGAAAGATCGCCAGAAAAGAAATTTTCTTTTACGATTTCTAATTTTTTAGAAAAATAGTCTGGAACAGTAATTAAATTATGTAACTCGGAAAAGGTGACATAATTGTTATTATACAAACGACAAAATTTAATTGCTTCACAAAGAATTTGTTCTGCCTTATCAAGCCAGAAAGATTCACTATTATTTGGTGAAAATAAAGTTAAAATTGTTTTTAATCTATTAGCTAAGACAGAAGCTTTTAAGTTTGGTTTGTCGAGTGGATTATATTTTACTTCATTTTTTAAATCTATAACTATTAAATCTTGTAATCTATTATAAGTTTTACAGTATTTTTCTACTTGCTTATAGTAATTTCCTTTTACATCTAAAATTAACATTGAAAATTTTTCAGAAAAATTGCTATTAGCGTACGAAATAAGTTGTTCTGTAAAAGGATACATTGCAGAACTTGTTTTTCCAGTTCCAATAGTACCAGTTACTAAAATATTTTGAAACAAACCACCAAGAGGTAAATATATAGCAGTATTATTTATAGCATTTCCAATTTTTAAATGAAAGCCATCATTATAAAAAGTTGGTAGTGTATTAGATTTTTTTGAATATTTAGAATATTTTTTAAAATAAAAAGAAAAAATACTATTTGAAATAATTAAATTAGAAACAACCATAAACAGTAAAGATAATTTTTTTATATTAGACCAAGCATAGGGATATTTAGAACAAATATTAAAAGGATGTATAGCAAAAGAAATTATTATATTATTTGAAGTATAAATAGAATGAAAAAGCAACATATAAATAGAAAAATATAAAAGTAAAAAGGACAAAACAAAAATAAGCCTTTTTTTAAAAGTTAAAAACATATAAAAAGCACCTCTTATGATAAATTTTTTTTAATATTTAATTTTGAACCTTGAATATTATGGAATAAATATTGAACTATTAAAAGATAAAAAGAATAAGAACAAATAAAAAAATGAAAAATAAAGAATATAAAAAATAAACTAATAGTTGTTATAAAATATCACCACCTTTACAATTTTTTCCATAATACAATAAAAAAATAAAAATGTCTATACTTTTTTAAAAAATTATGCTAAAATAATAAAAAAATATTGGAGGTAAGATATGAAAATAGAAAAAGATATAACAATAGGACAACTATTAGAAGAAAGCCCAGAGAAAGCAGAAATCTTATTAGCTGCAGGTATGCATTGCTTAGGATGTCCAGCATCTCAAGCTGAAACATTAGAAGAAGCTTGTATGGTACATGGAATAGATGTAGAAGAACTATTAGAAAAATTAAATGCATAGAAAATAAAAAAATTTACAAAAAACATTGACAAGAGGAGAAAAATGTTGTAATATATATAGGCAGTTTGTTTTAAAACTGCTTATATATTTAATTGGTGACATGGGCCATTAGCTCAGGTGGTAGAGCACTTGACTTTTAATCAAGTTGTCCGCAGTTCGAGTCTGCGATGGCTCACCAATACGGCCCCTTGGTCAAGCGGTTAAGACATCGCCCTTTCACGGCGGAGACATGGGTTCGATTCCCGTAGGGGTCACCAAATATATGCCACTTTAGCTCAGCTGGTAGAGCAACTGACTTGTAATCAGTAGGTCGTCCGTTCGATTCGGACAAGTGGCTCCAAAAGATCAAGAGTTTTGAGAAATCTTAATTCTTGATTTTTTTTACATAACTTTATCCGTTAATGCGGAATTTACATTGCTTTTATGGAGGAAAATAACTATGAAAACTGTAATAGTAACAGGGGGTTCAAGAGGAATAGGAGCAGCTATAGTAAAAGAGTTAGCATTAAAAAAATATAATGTGGTTCTAAATTATAATAAATCAGAAAAAGAAGCAGAAAAAATAAAAGAAGAACTAAAAGAAAATGATATAAATATAGAAATATTTAAAGCAGATGTTTCTGATAAAAAACAGGCAAAAGAATTAATAGAATTTACGCTAAATAAATTTAAAAATATAGATGTTTTAATTAATAATGCAGGAATTGATCAAATAAAGCCATTCATGGAAATTACAGAAAATGATTGGAATACAATGTTTAAAATAAATTTAAATTCTGTTTTTAATTGTACACAAGAAGCCTTAAAAAATATGATACATAATAAAAAAGGATGTATAATTAATATTTCATCGATTTGGGGAATTACAGGAGCTTCATGCGAAGTGCACTATAGTGCATCAAAAGCTGCAATAGATGGAATGACTAAGGCATTAGCTAAAGAATTAGGGCCATCTAATATCAGAGTAAATTCAATTGCACCAGGATTAGTAAATACAGAAATGAACAAAGAATTAAGTAAAGAAGATTTAGCAGAATTAAAAAAAGAAATTCCATTAGGAAGAATTGCACAGCCAGAAGAAATAGCAAAAAGTGTAGAATGGTTAATTGAAGATGAATATGTTTCTGGTCAAATAATATCTGTAAATGGCGGATGGAATATATAAAAGCAAGCACTAAGTGCTTGCTTTTTTAATCTTCGTTATTTATTTTTCTTTTATAATTACCTGAAATTAATCTTGGAACATATATTAATAATTTGTAAACTGCTAATCTGATTTTTTTGCTCCACAAATATGTTTTTCTTAAGTGTGGTCTTGTATCAATAGAAAGTTCTTCTCGAACTACTAAAGCAGTTTCACTTTTTTCAATATTAAATATATAATTTTCATAATTATTATTATCCCAATTATTATTTCCATCTCTAAAACAGAAATTTAATGTATTATATTCTGGTAATTTGATTTCTGCTTGGAATCCTAAATCAGTTTTTTCCATTTTAATTTCATTTAAGTCTTTCCATTCATTATCAAATCCATAGTGTAAAAATACTTCTTCAGCTTCATTTTGAAATAAAGAACCGGTGTAAGATATTTTTACATCAGTGTTTTGAATTAATTTATCTGTATTAAAGAATATATTTTTTGATAATTCCATTTCTTTTCTCCTCAAATTTCTTCTTTTGTACGAATATTATATTATTAATGTTTTTTAAAATCAAGTGTTTTTGATAAAAAATAAGATTATTTTACAAATACTTTTCCTATAATATAAAAAGTATCAGAATCCAATATTTTTATATCATTAAATTTATCATTTAATGCTTTTAAAGTGATTTTTCCATTTTTATTTATAAACTTTCTTATTAAAATTTTGTCATTATAAGAAAAAATTCCAAAATCTTTGCTATTTAAAGGAGTATTAAACTCAACAAAAACATATGAATTTTTTGCTATTTTAGGAGCCATAGAGTCATCTCTTACCTTTAAAGCAATTGCAGAACTAGGCAAATCAGGTGGGCAATCAACAAAACCGCCTATACTGTCTACAGCCAAAAGTTTGTTATATGATATATGTCTTACCACATTATAATCTTCTTGTTCTTCATTAATCACTTTATCGTAAGTATACATTAGTTGTTGATATGGAATATTTAATGCTTGACAAATATTTTTTAAAGCTTTATGACTAGGATTTCTTTCACCTTTTTCAATATGTGTTAAATGACCTATATTAATATCGGTTAATCTAGCCAATTCTGTTTTTGACATTCCTTTTTCTTTTCTTGCTTTGGCAATCATATCACCAATCATCATAAGAAAGCACCTCTTTTTCTAAAAAATTTACTTAATTATACAGTAAAAGACAAAACTTGTCTAGTAGTAAACTAAAAAATTTAAAAATTGTCATAAAAGTATTGACTTGTCAAAAAGTAATATGATAACATTTTGACAAGAAGAGGTGATAAAATGTATAACAACAAAATAAGAAAGTTTAGAGAAAGTAAAAACAAAACTTTAAAAGAACTAGCAAATGAAGTAGGAATATCAGCGGGGTATTTATCACATTTAGAAAGAGGTAGTAGAAGCAATCCATCAAAAGAAGTAATGGAAAGAATAGCTGATGCACTTGATAGCTCAATAGCAACAATATTTTTTTCTAAATAGTTGTATATTCTGTATTTTTACGAATAAAATTAATAATAATTTAATTTTTTTTATTGTAATGTTTTGTCTGTTATGATAATATTTTGATGTAAAAAGAATAAAGGGAGTTTTTTATGGAAGAAGAAAAAAAATTGCAAGAAAAAGATTTGGAAAATAAAAATACAGAAGAAATAAAAGAAGAAGAAAAAACAGTAGAAAATCAAAAAGAAAAAGAAATAGTAGTTCAAGAAGAGCCAGAACAACAAGAAGAACAACAAGAAGATAATGATACTGTTGAAGAAAAAACAGAAAATAATCATAAAAAAATTAATAAAAAAGGCATTATAATTATTGTTATTTGCCTAATAGTTTTAATGTTTCTATCTACAATTTTTGCAATTATAAATATAAATAACGAAAAAATAATAAAAGGTGTTTATATACAAGGAATGGATGTTTCTAATCTTACAGAGGAAGAAGCAAAAAATAAATTACAACAAAAGGCAGAAGAAATATATAAAAAAGATATAACACTAGAATATAAAGAATACAATGAAACTATTACACCAGAACAAATTGAGGCAGAATTTAATTTTGATGAAGCGGTAAAAGAAGCTTACAGTATAGGAAAAACTAATAACATAATAATAGATAACTTTACTATATTAAAAGCAAATATATTAAAAACTAATATTGATATTCAAATAAAATACAACAAAGAAATATTATCAGATATGATAAAGAATATGGATAAAGAAATACCAGGAGCAGTAAAAGAAGTTTCTTACGAAATAGATGATGATAAGCTACTTATAACAAAAGGAGCAGCAGGAGTAGCAATAAATGAAGAAAAATTAGAAAAGCAAATAATTGAAAACATAAAAAATCAATTTAATAACAAAGAAGAAAAAGAACAAATACCAGTTACAAAAAAAGAAGAAGAAAAAATTAATATAGAACAGATATATAAAGAAATATATAAAGAACCTCAAGATGCATATATAGAACAAGAACCATTTAAACTACATGTAGAAGAAAATGGACTTGATTTTGCAATAACAATGGACGAAGCAAAAGAATTATTAAAAGAAGAAAAAGAAACATACGAAATACCACTAAAAATAACAAAACCAAAAGTAAAAACAGAAGACCTAGGAGATAAAATATTTAAACAAACTTTATCTAAGTATACAACAATTTATGATGCTGGGAATACTAGTAGATCAACTAATATAGCGATTGCAACAAGAACAATTAATGGCACAATTATATTACCAGGAGAAACATTTTCTTATAATAAAGTATTAGGAAATACAACAAAAGAAAAAGGATACCAATTAGGTGGAGCATATGTTGGAGGAAAAGTAGTTCAAGCATATGGAGGCGGAATTTGTCAAGTATCTACAACTTTGTATAATGCAGTTTTATATGCAAACTTAGAGATTGTAGAGAGGTATAATCATTCATATGCAGTAAGTTATGTTCCAGCAGGAAGAGACGCAACAGTGTCATATGGAGGAAAAGATTTTAAATTTAAAAATACAAGAACATATCCTGTAAAAATAGTTGCAAGTGCAAAAAATGGAGTAGTAAGTATTTCATTAACAGGAATAAAAGAAGAAAAAGAATATGAAATAGAATTAAAAAGCAAAGTATTAAGTACAACACCATATCAAATAACTTATCAAAATAATAGCTCTTTACCAGAAGGAAAACAAAAAATCATACAAAAAGGATATAATGGACTAAAAAGTAAAGCATATAAAACTATAAAATATAATGGAAAAGTAATATCTACAACACTACTATCAGCAGATACTTATCAACCAATGAATAGGATAATAGAAAAAGGAACAAAAACAACTAAAAAAGATAATACAGAAACAAAAAATACTGAAGAACCAAAAGAAGAAACAAATATAATAGTTAGTGAACCTTAAAAATAATTAATAGAAAAATATATTGGGCGGACAATAATGTCCGCCCGTTATGATTTATTTTGAAATTTCGTTTATAAAAATTGACAAACTAAAATTAAGATAGTATAATAATAAAAGTTTAAAAATGCGTTATTAGCTCAGTTGGTAGAGCAGCGGACTCTTAATCCGAAGGTCCAGGGTTCGACCCCCTGATGACGCACCAAAATATTAAGTTGTCGTACTAGACAAAAAATCAACTGTAAAAGGTTGATTTTTTTGTTTTTCTTTAATAATTATTTTTTATAATATTAAGTATTTTTTCTAAATCGGTATTATCAGAAGATTTTAAAGAAGATATAGTTTTTTCATAATCTTTTTTTAAATCCAAAGAAAGTTTTTGGAAATAAGATAAATCAGAATTTAGTAATCTTAATTTAGACTTGCACTGTAGATAATCTACAATTGTTTGTAGCGTTTTAAATTTTATATCTAAGTTTTGTTCATCTGTTTCAGATAAATCTAATAGTATTTTATTAATAGTAGCTTCACCATCTGAAATTCTAGTTTCTCCTAAACAATTAGCCGCTTTGTTTCTAAGTTCTGTTAATTTATCTTGCATAAAATCACACCCTTATTCTAAAATACATGTCATTAAAATAATATTAACATATAAAAAAACAAAAGTATGTCACAAATTGTCGATTAAACCAAAAATACACTACCAAAAAAAGTAGTGTATTTTATATATTTTATTTTATTGGTTCACCAACAGTTTTTGTAATATTCTTTTGCTCTGTCTTTAGAGTGTTGTATAAAGTTTTGCTAATATTTGAATTTTGACCATTTTCATATTCTGAGATGCTCTTATTTACATCAATTAAAGTATATCGAGTTCTTGATTTAGAATCAGCACCTTTATCATAAAGATAAATAGGAGTATAATTTACACTATCTATAGAAATTTTTCCTTCTGCTGATTTAGTTATTTGTATATCTAATATAACAGAACTTTTGGTATTTGCATAAATTTGACCTGACATGAAATTTCCTAAAGAATAAATAACAAAAACATCTTTAGTAGAACCATCTTCTAATTTAATAGTTCTTTTTTCCATAGGCTGTAAAACATGTGGATGACTACCTAATATTAAATCAACACCATTATCAAATAAAAAATCTGCTAATTCTTCTTGAGTTTTATTTTGTTTCAATTTATATTCGATTCCCCAATGCATGTTCACACAAATTAAATCTACATCTTGTTTTTTTGCTAGTTCTATTTGATTTTTAATTAAATCTTTATCTATTAAATTAACGCTGAAAGATTTATCAGAAGGGATAGTTATACCATTTGTTCCATAAGTAAAAGAAAGAAAAGCAATTTTGATTCCATTTACATCTTTTACTAAAATGGTATTTTGTTCTTCTTTAGATCTAGAAGTACCAGTATGTGAAATTCCAAATTCATCTAAGAAATTTAAAGTGCTCTCTAATCCAGAATAACCTTTATCCATGCAGTGATTATTTGCAGTAGATAAAACATCAATTCCTAAATCTTTAATGTTTTTTCCTAAAGCTTCTGGAGTATTAAAAGTTGGATATCCAGAATATCCTCTAGATTTTCCAGCAAATGTGGTTTCTAAATTTCCAACAGCAATATCTGCATCTTTTATATAAGAAGAAATATTAGTGAAAGTATTAGAAAAATCATAATCTTTAGTTGCTGAATTATAAGCATTTTTAAAATTGGTAGAATGACTCATAATATCACCAATTACTGACATATGAATTGTAGAACTCTTTTTTTCTAAAGTAGAGTTACTTTCTTTTTTATCTGAAATATTATCTGTAGGTTCATGTAAAAAAGAAGGTAATTTAAATAGTAAAAAAATAATTATTGCTAATAAAATAATAAAGCGGAAAAACTTTTTATAATTTACAATTTTTAATTTTTTCATAACATCCTCCTCGAATATAAATTATCATAAAAATATAAGAATTTCAATTGAAATGTATAAAATTAGTAAAAAAAGAAATATTAATAAAAAATGAGAAAAGGAGGCAAAGAAATGAAAGTAATAGATAAAATTGCTTTAATTTTAATTATTATTGGAGCAATTAACTGGGGACTAATAGGAATTTTTAAATTTAATTTAGTAGAAATGATATTTGGAGATATGACAATGCTAGCAAGACTAATATATATATTAGTTGGAATTTCAGGCTTATGGGGAATAAAACTAGCAGTAGAAGACTAATAAAAAGCAAAAGATTGCAAATTATGTAAATTTATAGTATAATAAAAGTGTAAGCAGACAGCTTATAGAAATTTCCGTATCATTAACAAAAATAAAATTCGAGAGGAGCAGAGAAAAATGATTAAACGGAATGGATTAAAAACAATAATGACAATACTGATTTTTATTGTACTTCTTATTATTAGTACATTACCAGTATTGGCAGCAAGCCATGTAAGTGAAGTTAATATTCTAGATGGGGATATTGTTCAGATTAAGAATCCAGTTAATCAAGAATATGATGTAACTGTAAAAATTCTGTATCAGGATAAAAATGGTAATACTATTTATGAAGAAAAAGTCAAGAATAGAGTAGAACCATTTGGAACAACAACAATTGATGCTAAAGATTACTATAACTCAGAAAAGAGTCAAAAGGTTTTGGCAGAAATCACCAAAGAACTTAATTTAGAAAAAACAAGGAACATTCTTTTAATTATAGGTATAAGTTTTTGTGCAATTGCTCTTATTTGTTTTCTTATAGCAAGGAGTGATGGAGACGAAAAGGTTATATTTAAGCTCATCAGTATATTGGCATTAATCGTAGCAATAGCATGTGAAATTTCATGGCAATTATTGGATTTATAATCCATTCCCCATGTGTGAGATTCACACATGGGGAATTTTTTATGCTATTTAATATAATATAATATAAATAAATTTTGTAATTATTATAAGTTGTATAGGTGAACATGGGCAGTTGCAATACAACTTACTTATATATAAATTAAATAATATTTGCCAAATTCCATAAAATAATATATAATCCTATCTGTAATTAAACTTAAGGAGGAAACAATAATGTTATCAGCAAATAATGTTACAGTTAGATTTGGAAAAAGAGTATTATTTGAAGATGTAAATATTCGTTTTGGAAAAGGAAACTGTTATGGAATAATAGGAGCAAATGGAGCAGGAAAGTCTACTTTCCTTAAGGTTTTATCAGGAGAACTAGAACCTAGTAAAGGAGAAGTTACAAAAGAAAAAACAGAAAGACTATCTGTTTTAAAACAAGACCACTTTGCGTTTGAAGAATATACAGTTATTGATACAGTAATAATGGGAAACGAAGAATTATATAAAATAATGAAAGAAAAAGAAGCAATATATGCAAAACCAGACTTCTCAGAAGACGATGGAATGAAGGCTGCAAAACTAGAAGAAAGATTTGCAGAGCTAGATGGATGGAATGCAGAATCTGATGCTGCTATTTTACTTAATGATTTAGGAATAACTACAGAAAATCATTATAAATTAATGAGAGAGATAGAAGCAAAAGACAAGGTAAAAATACTTTTAGCACAAGCTTTATTTGGAAATCCAGATATTTTATTACTAGATGAACCAACAAACGACTTAGACTTAAAAAGTATAAATTGGTTACAAGACTTTTTAATTAATTTTGAAAATACTGTAATAGTAGTATCACATGATAGATATTTCTTAAATAAAGTTTGTACACATATAGCAGATGTAGACTTTGGAAAGATTAAAGTATATCCAGGAAATTATGACTTCTGGTATGAATCAAGTCAATTAGCATTAAAGCAAGCAAAAGAACAAAATAAAAAGAAAGAAGAAAAAATCAAAGAATTGCAAGAATTTATTGCTAGATTTAGTGCAAACGCTTCAAAATCTAAACAAGCAACATCTAGAAAAAAATCATTAGAAAAAATAGAACTAGATGAAATTAAACCATCTAATAGAAAATATCCATACATAGACTTTAAACCAGATAGAGAAGTAGGAAAAGATATATTATCTGTAAAGGGTATATCTAAAACAATAGATGGAAATAAAATTTTAGATAACATTAGTTTTACTGTTAAAGCAAATGACAAAATAGCAGTATTGGCAGATAACGAAATAGCAAAAACAGTATTATTTCAAATATTAGCAGGAGAATTAGAACCAGATAGTGGAGAAATAAAATGGGGAACTACTGTAAGTACAACATATTTTCCAAAAGATAATAATTATTTATTTAAAGAAGATATGCCATTAGTAGATTGGTTAAGAGGATACTCAAAAGATCCAGATGAAACTTATGTAAGAGGATTTTTAGGAAGAATGTTATTTTCTGGAGAAGAAGCTTTAAAAAATGTATCTGTATTATCTGGTGGAGAAAAAGTTAGATGTGTATTTTCTAAAATGATGCTTTCAGGAGCTAATTTTATAATATTAGATGAACCAACAAACCATTTAGACATGGAAAGTATTACAGCATTAAATGAAGGAATGAGTAAATTTAAAGGAAATATGATATTTACATCACATGATCATCAACTAACACAAACTGTTGCAAATAGAATATTAGATATAAAAGAAACAGGTTTAGTAGATAGAGAAGTAACATATAATGAATATCTAGAATTAGAATAGATAATAAAAAATAAATAATAACAGATAGGAAGTAAGTAAATGGATAAAATAATACAAACGATAGTAAATGAATTTAATATAAAACAAACACAAGTTGAAAACACAGTAAAATTAATAGACGAAGGAAATACAATACCATTTATAGCAAGATATAGAAAAGAAGTAACAGGAAACTTAAGTGATGAAACTTTAAGAGATTTATCAGAAAGACTTAATTATTTAAGAAACCTAGAAAAAAGAAAAGAAGAAGTTGTAAAAATAATAGATGAACAAGGTAAATTAACAGACGAATTATTAATAGCAATAGGAACAGCAAAAACACTTTCTGAAGTAGAAGATTTATATAGACCATATAAACAAAAGAAAAGAACAAGAGCAACAATAGCAAAGGAAAAAGGATTAGAACCTTTGGCTAAGATTATTTTAGAACAAAAGGAAAATAAACCAATCTTAGAAATAGCAGAAGAATTCGTTAGTAAAGAAGATGAATCAAAACCAAGCAATGCAGAAGAGGCAATAAATGGAGCTTTAGATATAATTGCAGAAGACATTTCAGATAATGCTAAATATAGAAAATATATAAAATCTGCATGTTATAGAGAAGCTTTAATAGAAACAAAGGCTGCTAAAAAAGATGAAAAATCAAATTATGAAATGTATTATGAATTTGCAGAACAAATTAATAAAATACCAAGTCATAGAATACTAGCAATTAATAGAGGAGAAAAAGAGGAATTTTTAAAAGTAAAAATAAATAAACCTGAAGAGAAAATATTAAATTATATAGAAAAAGACATAATAAAAGGAAACAATCAATTTGAAGAATTATTAAAAACATGTATTTTAGATAGTTTTAAAAGATTAATAGAACCTTCAATAGATAGGGAAATAAGAGCGGATTTAACAGAAAAAGCAGAAGAACAAGCAATAAAAGTTTTTGGCGAAAATGCAAAACAATTGCTATTAGGAGCACCACTTAAAGATCTAGTTGTAATGGGATTTGACCCAGCATACAGAACAGGATGTAAAATTGCTGTAATAGATGAAACAGGAAAAGTATTGGCAACAACTACTGTTTATCCAACTGCTCCTCAAAATGATGTTAAAGGTGCAAAAGAGGAACTATTAAAACTAATAAATAAATATAATATAAATATGATAGCAATAGGAAATGGAACAGCTTCGAGAGAATCAGAAATGTTTGTGTCAGAAATGATAAAAGAAGCAAAACATGAAGTATATTATGCTATTGTAAGCGAAGCGGGAGCATCTGTATACTCTGCATCAAAACTTGCAACAGAAGAATATCCAGATATAAATGTTTCTTTAAGAGGAGCAATATCAATAGCGAGGAGATTACAAGATCCTTTAGCGGAACTTGTAAAAATAGATCCAAAAGCCATAGGCGTAGGGCAATATCAACACGATGTAAATCAAAAAAGATTAAATGAAAGTTTAACAGGAGTTGTAGAAGATGCTGTTAATAAAGTTGGTGTGGATGTAAATACTGCAACACCATCATTACTTTCATATGTATCTGGGATAAATAAAACTATAGCAGGAAACATTGTAAAATATAGAGATGAAAATGGAAAATTAAAAAATAGAAAGGAGCTATTAAAAGTTCCAAAGCTAGGGAAAGCAGCATATGAACAATGCGCAGGTTTCATAAGAATATTTAATGGAGATAACCCATTAGAAATAACTGCGGTACACCCAGAGAGCTATAAAGTTACAGAAGAACTATTAAAAGAAATAGGATTTAATAAAAATGATTTATTAAATAAAGATACTCTTAAAGAAATAAAAAGCAAGCTTGCAAGTATTAATATAGAAAAAACAGCAAAGGAATTACAAGTAGGAGAATTAACCCTAAACGATATAATAAAAGAACTTTCAAAACCAGGAAGAGATCCTAGAGAAGATATGCCAAAGCCAATATTAAGAAGTGATGTGCTAAAATTTGAAGATTTAAAAGAAGGAATGGTATTAACAGGAACAGTAAGAAATGTAATAGATTTTGGAGCATTTGTAGATATAGGAGTAAAACATGACGGGCTAGTACATATTTCTCAAATGAGTGAAGGATTTGTAAAAAATCCAAGAGATGTTGTATCAGTAGGAGATATAGTAAAAGTAAAGGTTTTAAATATAGATTTTGAAAGACAAAAAGTAGGATTAACAATGAAAATAGAATAAAGGACGACAATTAGTCGTCCTTTTTTATCATTTATTAAACTTCTTGAGAATCTATTTTTACATCTCCGTCTACCTTTTTTGATTCAGGTACAGATAATCTTTCATAGAAAGCTGCTATTGTAACTTGAACATATGGAACTAACCATAAGATACCAATACCAAAAGGTATTGAAGCAAGTATAGCCCATCCTATGAAAGAAAGTTCAGTAAGGAATAAATCTCCTCTGTGTCCTTTCATTAAATCTTCACTTCTTTGAACACAATCTTTTGTTGATAATGTTGGATTATCAAAACAAATATAATATGATAAAGAATAAAGAAGACCTCTAGCTATGCCATAAACTATACCAGTAAGGTAAAGTATAACTGATACTATAATTAAAACAGTATAAGCTGTACCTGTTATAGCAGATGTTTTAGCTGGAGCTGCAGTAACACGAGGTGTTGTTATACTAGTTGTTGAAATAGAAGCAGATGTAGCAGAAGTTAATTCAGCAGTTTCTTTCATAGTATATTCGGCAGCACTAGCAGCTTTATTTATTATTGAAGAATTACTAGAAAATGCTAATACTACGAAAAGTACTATAGAAGCAATTATGCATAAAATTGGTACAAACATTTTTACGATTGTATACCAAGCAACTCCCCATGCTCTACCAAATCTAGAAAATCCTTCTTTTAGAAAATCAATGCAAGAAACATCTTTTCCTCTTTTGATGTTCAAGAAAGAAATTGTTAATCCTAATGCGATAGGAACAGAGATAACTAACCATGCTAATTCAAAGATTAAAGAACCTTTAAGGATAGAAGAAAATATTCCTGCAATTAAACCATATATTAAAGTTATAAGTACAGCAGTTCCCCATTTTCCCTTTAAAGCTTCTCTAGCTTCTTGTCTAAGCTCTGATGGTGGCATAAAAAACTCCCCCTTTCATTTGTTAATATCTATTATTAAAAATTAATAATATTCTTTAGTTATATTTATTTTTTATTTCTTCAATTTCATCATAATGATTGTTTAGTATATCTAAAAATACATCAGCTATTTTAGGATCAAATTGAGTTCCTTTATTTTTTTCTATTTCTTGTTTTACTATGTCTATAGGTAAAGAATCTCTGTAAGTTCTCTTAGATGTCATTGCATCAAAACTGTCTGCAACAGCAGCAATTCTTGCTAAATAAGGAATATCTTCACCAGCTAATTTTCCAGGATATCCAAAACCATCGTATCTTTCATGATGATGCTTTACAATTGGAATTATATCTTGAAATAATGAAGCATTAGATAAGATGTGTGCACCAATTGAAGGATGGTTTTTAATTTCTGAATATTCATCATCAGTAAGTCTTGAAGTTTTTAATAAGATACTATCTGGAACTCCAATTTTACCAATATCATGGAATAAACCACCTATTTTTAATTTGTGTAAATCATCTTCAGAAAGATTTAAATATTTACCAATTAATTCAGAATATTCAGACACTCTATCTGAATGTCCTCTAGTATAAGGATCTTTAGCTTCTACTGTGTATCTAAGTGTTTGAATACTTTCTAAATATGCTTTTTCTAATTTCTCATTTGTATCTCTTAATTCGGCATTGATTTTCTTTATCATGTTCATCTGTTCAATAGCTTTAATACCAGATTCAACTAATAAAAGCAACTGATCAAATTTATCACTTTTTTCACAATAACCTTGTATATCTAATCTTTTGATAGTTTCTAATGGTGGAGCTAAATCTTTATGCCCTGTAAGCAATAAAATATATAACTCTTTATTAAACTTACGGATTTCTTCAACAACTTGATCACCATGTATAGGTGTCATAATAAAGTCCAAAAGCATTAAATCAAAGTGTTCTTTTTTTACTAATTCTATAGCCTCTAAAGGATTAGTAACTCCAGTAAACTGATATCCAGAACGCTTTAGAAAAATAGATAAAGAATCTAATATACCTGATTCATCATCTACTACTATAATTTTATAACCGTTAGAAGCATCTTCGTTTATGTACTTTCTCATAAAATCCCTCCTAGCATACAACAATTATATTAATAAAATGACATAAAATCAATAAAAAAGTGAAAAAATATTTAAAATATAATAAAATCTAAGAAATAAACAACTTAGAAAGAAGGAAAAAATTGACAATATTATAAAATTATGGTAAAATAATAAAGTCTAAACGCTAAAAGCTATGTTTAGAACAAATAAGCAAAGGAGGAAAGTCATACATGAAGAAAAAATACAGCTCTCCGGAAGTACTTGACGAGCTTACTAATAGTGAGCCTGTCGAGACAGGATGTTGCCTTAGATCATGTGGAGGTAGCCCTCATCATGTAGATGGCGAAAGCCAGCTTAAAGAGGATACAGAATCAAGATTCAAGGCAGCAATCGCAAACGACTAACAGTCGAACAACAAAAGAAGAGGATGCTTATAGCATCCTCTTCGATTAAAGACAGCAAAGGAGATAACATTATGAAAAAAAATGTATCGATTCGGAAGCAGAACGGCGAGTACATTGTCTACTTTTACGATCAGCGAATTATTACTAAGGTAAATGCTATAGGTGCACTTATTTTGGATTGTTTTTTAAACGGAGAAATGAGTGTTAAAGAGATTGCAGAAAAAATTTCTCAAGAATATACTGTAGAAAAAGAAACAGCCATTAAAGAGGTAAAAGATTTTTTGGCAGACATTCTTAAGAGAATGAAAACTTCACATCTTAATGAAGCAGAGCAAGTTCTTTTGGATAAACCGATTGGTGTAGAAATAGAAATTACTACTGCATGCAACTTGCGTTGTAAACATTGCTTTCAAGGAGAGTATCCGGAAAAATACATGAAGTATGAAACATTTACCCATATTATTGATTTGTTGGATAATAATGGTATTTGTGAAATAAATCTTGTAGGAGGAGAAATCTTTAAACATAAAGATGTAATGAAGATGCTTCAGTATATGGCTAAAAAACAAATGGCAATTACAATAGTAACTAATGCTGTAGCCATTACAGATGAAATTATTCAAGAATTAGCAGCAATTGATAGGTTATATGTTCTTGTCAGTCTTGATGGAACAAAGGAATTACATGATCAGATTAGAGGAGAAGGGCAATTTGATAAAATTATGCCAATCATACTCAAAATGAGAGATTCAGGAATTGTTGTTGAAACACTTTGCACAATTAATGCAATTAATGTACAATATGTTAGAAAAATAGCAGAACAATCTAAAGAAATTAATGTTCCGGTTAATTTTAATTTGTTCAAACCTTTTTCTAATAAACATGATTACTTAATTGTAAAACCGGAGAAATTTTTTACAGCAGTAGAAGATTTATTAAGAATGAGAGTAAAAGAAGGTTATAAACTTGGTGTTTCCGACACAAGCTTGGTGGCTTATATGCTGGGATTGCCAGAAAGAAATGAATGTACAGCAACTTTATCAGGATTAGTCATTAATACTGATGGAAAAATGCTTACATGTCCGTATTTACTTGAAGCAGGTTATTATAAACAAAGTGAATTACCAGATTTTTCCGATAACTTCTTAGAAGAATGGAAATATGGTAAAATTTTCAATGAATTCAGAGCAAATGGACAGAAAGCCTGTCAAGCAAGATCGTGGATTTTTTCTAAAGATGTAAAAGGCTATGATCCGTATAGCTTAGAGTCATACAAAAAATCAAAAAACAAAACGACTGTTTAAGCAAGCAAAATAGTTATATAGAGATTATTCTATAGGATAATCTCTATGGTAACTATTTCATAAAGAAGGTGAGAATAATATGGTTAAAATAAATCAAGTATCAAAATCTTATTCGGGGAAAGAGATTTTAAATAAAGTAACATTAGAAATAAATGATAATAATAAAATTGCTATTATAGGCAATAATGGCACAGGAAAATCTACTCTTTTAAAAATATTAGCAGGAAAAGAAATGCCAGATGAAGGAACAATTGAGAATCCAGAAGAAAAAAGAGTAGTATATTTACCACAAGAAATTCATATTAAGAAATCAGATATAAGTATCGAAGAATATATTAAAGAAGAATTAGGAATCCTTCAAATAGAAAAAAGAATGAAGGAATTAGAAGATGATTTAAACCAGGAAGATAAAATTGATGAATTTTGTGAATTACAACAACAATACATTGATTTAAACGGGTATGATATAGATTATCAATTAGAAGAAATATTAAATGGTTTAGGAATTTCAAAAGAATATAAACAAAAAACAATTAAGCAATTAAGTGGAGGACAAAAAAGTAAAGTTTCATTAGCAATTGCTTTATTGAAAAATCCAGATTTACTTTTATTAGATGAACCAACTAATAATTTAGATTTAAAAGCAATAAAATGGTTAGAGAAATATATTAAAAGCTTAAATATTCCTGTAATTATTGTCTCACACGATAGGAAATTTTTAGACAATACTACAAACAAAACAGTAGAGTTGGATTATTTTACGAAGAAATTAAAAGAATATCCAGGGACATATTCGCAATACCAAGAATTTAAACAGAAAGAAGAAGAAAGACAACAAAAAGAATATGAAGAACAAGTAGAAACAATAAAAGAGTTAAAGAGTAGCTTACGAGAAAAAAAACAATGGGCACAAAAAGGAAGTAAGCAAGGTGTGAAAGATAACGATAAGTATACAAGGGGATATGAAAGAGATCGTTCAAGTAGTTTAGCAAGTAAAGCAAAAGACATTGAGAAAAAAATTGAACAAATGGATAAAGTAGAAAGACCAAAGAAAAAAGAAAAACTAAGATTTACAATTGATTATAATAAAATAAAAGGATCTTCACAAATATCTACTAAAGATATGGTTTGTGGATATAATGGAGGATTCAAGACTATGCCAATATCATTTGAATGTGATTTTGGAAAAAGAATTGTAATCATAGGAGAAAATGGCTCAGGAAAATCTACTTTCATAAAAACACTAATTGGAAAACAAGAACCGCTGGAAGGAGAAAGAAAATTAGGAACAGGATTAAAAATAGGTTATATAGAACAAAACACACAAAAAGAAGATAATATAACAATTGAAGAATATATGTTGAAACATTGTAAAGAAAGTGATAAAACCAAAATATTTACTACATTAAATAAATTTAACTTTGATTATTCAGAAAAAAATAAACGATATCAAGAATTAAGTCCAGGAGAGAGAACTAGACTTATTTTAGCTACTTTTTCAATTAATGAGATTAATACATTAATATTAGATGAACCAACTAATCATTTAGATATAGAAGCATTAGAAGCTATAGAAGAAGTATTGCAAGAATTTAAGGGAACAGTGATAGCTGTAACTCATGATCGTTATTTTATAGAAAAAATAAAACCAAATGAAATATTAGAATTAAAAAACAATAAGTTTAGGGAAATAGAAGTAAAGGGAATAACTCAAAAATATCAACAAAAGAAAAAAACGGAGCATGAAGAAAGATGAAATTATGCAAAGATAATAAAAATATTTATCTAATAGGTATATTAAATTTTTTGATGGAATTCAAGTTATATGGGGCAATTGCAATTTTATATTTTCAAGAAATTAGTGGTTCTATTATTAAGAGTATGAGTGTTTTTAGCATAGTTATGGTTGCTTCTGCGCTATTAGAAATACCAACAGGTATTTTATCTGATAAAATAGGCAGAAAAAAAACAATTTTATTAGGAACAATTTTTTCATTTTTTTATATAGTTTTTTATGCTATTAGTAATTGTTATGTAATGTTAATAATAGGAGCAATTCTTGAAGGACTTGAAAGAGCATTATTTAGTGGAAATAATGATGCATTATTATTTGACACATTAAAAGCAGAAAATAAAGAAAGTGAATATGGAAAGTATTTAGGTAAAACTAATTCCATGTTTTATTGTGCAGGTATTATTAGTAGTATATTAGGAACGATAATTGCATTTAAAACATCATATAGATTAATAATGTATTTATCCATTATTCCTAGAATAATAAATATTATAATTGCAATAAAAATAGAGGAAAAAGGACTATATAAACAAGCTAGTACTAACATTCTAAAAGATTTTGTGAATAGTATTAAATATATGATGTCTAATTATATATTAAGAAAACAATTAATAGCAGATACCATAACAGATGGAGTAGGAGAGGCGAGTTTTCAAGCAAGAGGAGAATTCTACCAATTAGTTTGGCCTCAATGGGCATTAGGAATTCCCAATGCAATAGCTAATATAGGTAGTTTTTTAGGAAATTGGTTTTCAGATAAAATAATTAATAAACTAGGAAAGAATAAAGTTATTATAATAGGAGAAATGTATAGCATTATATCTAATGTAGTTGCCATGTTAATAAAAAATATTTTTTCACCAATTATTATAATCACAAATTCATTTATCCCAACAGGAATTCCAAAAGAAGACATTTCTCAACAACAATATAAAGAAGAATATCGATCTAGTATGGGATCTATTAAATCATTTTTTAAAAGCATAAGCTGTGCAATATTTGGAATTATAATTGGAATATTGGCAGAAAATATAGGAATTGTATATACAATAGCAAGTGTGCAAGTATTTAAATTAATTTCAATTATTATATATTTAATAATTTTTAAAACAATAAAAACGGACTGATATAATTATCAGTCCGTTAAAATCTTTAATTTTTAGCTATAGGAATTGTTATATCAAATCTAGTTCCTTTTCCTTCTTCAGATTCAAATGTCATATTTCCATTAAAATGTGCACGGATATTTGAATAAGACATAAATAAACCAAGTCCAGTTCCGCTTTTACCTTTCGTAGTAATCATCTCTTTAAATAATTTATCTTGTACTTTTTTAGGCATTCCACAGCCATAATCTTGAACAGTAAATATTATATTATTATCTTTCATTCTTATAATAAAGTCTATACTTTTATTTGTTTGACCATTATATGCTTGAATAGAATTAGAAATTAAGTTATTAATAACTTGTACAAAGCTGTTTATATTACCGTTGATAGAAGTTGATGGATCTACTAGCATATTTACTTTTAATTCAACTAAAGCATTTTTTAACTCATGTTTCATTAAAACATCGACATATTTTACCGCTTCACTAATTGTAAAGGAAGTGCTACTTTCATCAGAAAAGTTAACAGCTTGTCCTTTAACAGCAGTTATAACATCAGACATATATTCTGTATATTCTTTAATTTTATAAATCCATTCATTCATGTCTTTAACAATAGCATGGTGATCCTCATTTGTAACTTCAGGATCTCCAATGGAAATATCATATTCTTTTGTTAAATCAAGTAGACCTTCAGCTGCTCCAGATATAGACATAATAGGTGTCTTTAAGTTGTGAGCAATACCACCAATCATTTGTCCTAAAGAAGCCAAACGCTCTTTTTCCATAAGCATGCTTTGGTTATCTTCAATAGTTTGCATATCTAATATATGCTGAGTGACATCTTTTAATAGTATAAGATTACCAAGAAAAGAATCTTTAGAAAAAATACCATTAACTTCAATATTAAAATATTTATCATCAATTTTAAAGTCTTTTTTAAACTGATATGTCTTTGTGTCAGATTTACATTTTTCTAAAAGTTTCATAATTGCATTAATATCTGCAGTGCTAAAATTAGCATCTTGAATTAAGTCTAAAAATTTTATATTTCTTACAGCATTTGAAGATAATTTAAAAGTTTTTAAAAAAGTTTCATTGAAATCTGTAATTTTATTGTCTTCATTTACAACTAAAAAACTATCAGACATTCTGTCAACAACTTTTTGCATTGCAATAGGAGTACTTTTTAAAAATCCAAATTTAAAAATAGCAATAGCGTAACAAAATATTGCGAAAGCGAAGGATATTGGAGTTACATATACTGTCATAGGAATTATTCCAAAAGTACCAAGTAAATTTACAATAATAGGAAGCAAAGAACCTACTACTAATAAAATGGACTGTTTAGAAAAAAAACCAGCGTTCTTAAATGAGTATTTTAACAGCAATATCAAACTTATTATTAAAAATAAGTAAGAATATATAGAATGAATAGTCATATAAGGACCAAATATAGTTTCATTTAGATTTAACGAATAAACTTTATAAAATAAATGATGTTTACTATTAGTCCATAATACAAAAAGCGATATTATAGGTATAAGAAAAAGTAAAAGATACTTGTCTTTAAATTTGATTTTTGTATTAATAAAAATTAAACTAGTAAAAAATATTGCAATTGGTAAAAAGCAAGTTCCTATATACATTAGATATTCAAAGTATATTAGAGGAATTTTTAAATATAAATTTAGCCAATATTGTAGTACTAAAAATAAACATATCCAAAAAAGAATGACTAAATCAATTATGAAAGCCGTTTTTATTTGGCTTTTTTGTACTTTTTTATTAATATAAAATATAAAAATCACAATAGCAATTAATATAATTTCTAAAAATTTTATATAGTTTTCCATTTTTACTCCTTTACTTAGTATTTAAATATCCAATATCTTCTAGATATTTAAAATAGTTTTTAATATAATTTACATCTATATATGGCCATGAGAAACCAAGTTTTTCTAGATATGTTTTAGAAAAATCACATTGAACTTTTACTTTAGATTCATATTCTAAATGTTTAGTGTTTTTATTAAAATCATTTATTATACCCTGAATATATACTTTTGTATCATCATTTAAAAGTAATTTGTTGATGGTTTTTATAAAATTTTCTTCACTAACAATATTAATTTTAATACCAATGCTATTCATCATTTTAAATAGTCTATCTAAATAAACTCTTTTTTCATTCATAAGATGAAAAACAGTATATTTTTTATTAAAATGTTTAGCAATTTTAATAATTGCATCTCCACAACAATCAATAGGAGTAAACTCAGCATATAAATTTAGCATGTAATCAGGAACTTGACCGATTTGAAGAAATGATTTAAATCTATTTACAAATGCATTTTCAAAGTGGTTTTGTTGAAATTTTCCTTCTGAAAATCTACTTGTTAAATTCCCCATTCTTAAGATTGAAGCTTGTAATTTTGAATTTAGGATTGCATCTAATACAACACACTCTGCTTCAAATTTGCTTTTAGCATAAAGACCTTCAAGGTTTTGTCCAATATATAGATCTTTTTCGCTAAAATTGACATCTGTTTCAAAGTTGTTTTCTACATTTGAACCATCTGCAAAATTATTTCCAGAAACGCTTAAAGTAGATATATGTAACAATTTTAAATTGAATTTAATACAAAAATTCACTATATTTTGAGTACCCAGTACATTTGCTTTTTCAAAATCTTCGTACATACCATAATGTTTAACTAGTGCTGCTGAATGAATTACAGTTGAAATGTTTTTTCCTAAACTAGAATAGGTTGATTCTTTTAATCCAAAATTTTCTAAAGTCAAATCACCATCAATGAGTTTAATTCTATTACCAACATATTTGTCGTATTTTTTTCCAAAATAGAAATGAAGAACATTATATAATCGTTCAATAGGAGTCATTTGATTTTTTTCCCTTATTAAACAATATATTATGCCACTTTCTTTTTTTAGAAAACTATCCAAAATATGAGCACCTAAAAAACCAGTAAAACCAGTTAATAAAATATTTCCTACTGATGTTTCTGATATTTCTAATGGTTCTGACAAGGTGTTTTTGCATAAAATAGAATCATATTTTGAATAATCATAAAAATTATTAACTAACAGTCTTTTATTATTTTTTTCATTATTTATATGTGCTGATAAAGTTTTGATAGTTGAATACTTAAAAATATCAGCATAATCTAAATTTATATTATTACTTAAAGCCTCAATTTGTATTTTCATTGCTGTTAATGAGTCACCTTGTAAATCTTTAAATAAATCGTCTGAAATACTAATATCATCTATATTTAAAACTTTCTTAAAGATATTAAATATTTTTATTTCTGTATTTGTTTTTGGAATTTCAATCTTTCGTGTCCTTTTAACTTTTCTAAAATCTGAAGGAAGATATTTTTTGTCAATTTTACCATTTATATTTAGTTCAAAGTGATCTAATTGCATAATGTATGAAGGAATCATAAAATAAGGTAAACTATTTTGTAAGTACATCTTTAAATCATTAATATCAATTGTTTCATTAGAAACAAAGTATGAACATATTACTTTTGAGTTATTAACTTCTTGAGTGATTGTAGTTGAATATTTAATGTTAGGATATGAAAGTATTTTTGAATCAATTTCATTTAATTCAATTCTAAAGCCTCTTACTTTTACCTGATTATCAATTCTTCCAATAAACTCTATATTACCATCTGGAAGCCATTTAACTAAATCGCCAGTTTTATATATTTTTCCTTTACCAAAAGGATTATTTATAAATTTTTCTTTTGTTAATTCTTGATTATTTAAATACCCATTTGAAACACCATCTCCACCTACCCAAAGTTCTCCCGGAACACCTATAGGACATAAATGTCCTGAAGGAAACACAACATAACATGTTGAATTAGATATAGGAGAACCAATTGGCACAGTATTTTTAAATTTATGCTTTGGTACATTATAACAAGTTGAGAAGGTAGTGTTTTCAGTAGGACCATAACAATGAATAATGTTTAAATTTGGGTTGTTTTGATTAATCGTATTCATATGTCCAACAGAAACTGATTCGCCACCAGTCAGTAAATTTTTCATATTCATAAAAATCAAAGGATCAGCATCGCCAAGTTGATTAAACAACTGAGTGGTTATAAATAAACTTGTGATTTTATTTGTATCTATGTAATTTTTTAAATAAATAGGGTCAAGTAAATGAAATTTAGTTATAATATGCAATTCAAAACCATTTAATAAAGAACCCCAAATTTCAAATGTACATGCATCGAAAACAATAGAACCTGTTTGCAAAATATGTTCATCTTTATCAAAATTTATAAATTTATTATTTTTAACTAATCGTACAATATTTTTATGGGTTACCATTACACCTTTTGGGTTTCCTGTTGAACCAGAAGTGTACATTATATAAGCAATATCATTGCTGTTAGAATTAAAAGTATTTAAATTTTCATTAGCCCCAGAATATATTGAAGAGTTATTTAAATCTATACAATAAGTGTTAATTGAGTAATTAGCTTTATTTACAAAATCTTGAGTAGTTAGTAAGTTTTTAGATTTAGAATTAGTTATTATATAATTTATTCGTTCCTTAGGATATGCAACATCTATAGGTAAGAATATTGCGCCACATTTTAGAATTGCAATCATTGATACTATAGCTTCTAACGATTTGTCTAATAAGAGGCATATTATATCTCCATGTTTTACAGATTTTGCAACTAAAAATTTTGCTAACTGATTAGATTTTTCATTTAATTCATGATAAGTTAATTTTTGATTTTCAAAAATTACAGCAATATTATTTGGGGTTTTCTTAACTTGTTCTTCAAATAAATTTACTACAGTTTTATTTTTGGGATAATCAACACTAGTGTTATTAAAATCGTACAGTATTTGTTTTTTTTCAATTTCAGATAATATGTCTATATCAGAAATTTTAATTCTTTTATTATTTAAAATAGTATTTAGTATGTTTATATAATGTAAAGAAAATCTTTTTATGAATTCTTCATCAAAAAGCTTAGTACAATATTCCAATCTAATAGAAAGCTCATTGTCTACAGGAGTAATATCCAAAGAAATGTCAAACTTTGATATATTGTTATCTGGAATAAAGTATTCTACACTTGCACTATCAAAATTTATCCTAGGATAGCCCTCACTTTGGAAAGAAAACATTGTGTCAAATAATGGATTTCTACTTGGATCTCTTTGGATATTTAAATCTTTAACCAAAATATCAAATGGATAAGATTGATTTTTAAAGCAATCTAAACAAGTAGTTTTAACAATTTGACTAAAACTATCGAAAGATAATGAACTATCTACGGTTGTTCTTAAAGATAGAGTATTAACAAACATACCAATGATATTTGAAAGTTCAGGTAATTCCCTACCTATAATTGGACTACCAATTACAATATCGCTTTGTGAAGTATATTTTGATAGTAATATATAATAACAAGATAACATTAACATATATGGTGTTATATTTAATTCTTGTGCAACTTTATTTATTTTATCAAAAGTCTCTTTAGATAGTTTGGTATGGTAATTAGAACCTTCAAAACTTTGAACAGAAGGTCTAGGGTAATCAGTAGGCATATTTAATAAAGGTATTTCATCTTTAAATTGATTTACCCAAAATTCTCTAGATTTTTTGAATGAATCTGTTTCAAATTGTGATTCTTCCCATAATGTAAAGTCTTTATAATCTAAATTTTTTTCTGAAAGTTTATTATTATTATATAAATCACAAAGCTCCTGTAATAAAATATTTAAAGAAGTACCATCGCTAATAATATGATGCATATCTAATAAGATTAACATTTTATTATTGTTTAATTTAACAACTTTAGTCCTAAATAAAGGAGCAATTGATAAATCAAAAGGTCTAACAAAATCATGATATATCTTATTTAAATCATCTAAAGAAGAAATTTCTAAAGATAAATTAAAATCAATATTATCATCAATAACTTGAACAATATCATTATTTATAATATCAAAATGTGTGCGTAAAGATTCATGTCTAGTTATTAACTTTTTAAAACAACTTTCTAACTTTTTAATATTCAATTCTTTATTAATAATAACTCCACCAGATATATTATATAGAACAGATTTATCATCTAATTTTGCAGCATAATAAATTCTTCGTTGTGCAGAAGAAATAGGATAATAATCCATTTTTTTTGCTCTATTAATTGTATTAGAAGATATTTGATTTGAAAGATTAAAAGTTGAAATATAATCTGACAAATTCATGATAACGGGATTATCTAATATATCCTTTGTAGAAATTGATACACCAAATTTTTTAAAAACATAGGTAGAAAAAGTTATGGCTGTTAAAGAATCTCCACCTAAAGAGTAGAAGGATTCATTAATGCTAATATCTGAATGTATTTCTAGTATTTTTTTTAATATATCAATAATGCTTTTATCAATGTTATTTCTAGGTGGCATATATAATGTTGATTTTTGAGTAGATGGAAGAGGTAACCTCTTTTTATCTATCTTGCCATTTGGAGTGTGAGGAAAAGCAGACATTTCAACAAAATACTCTGGAACCATGTAGTTAGGCAATTTATTAAATAATTTAACTTTTAAAGCATTTATATCAAAAGATGATGTATTCTTTATATAATAAACACATAAATGTTCAGTATTTATACCAGAAACATACTTTGTAACGATGCAGTCTAAAATATTTTTATCGTTTTTAATTATAGATTCAATCTCTTCTAATTCAATACGCAATCCATGTATTTTAATTTGATTATCTAATCTTCCTTGACAAACAATTTCACCATTTGTAAGGTAATATCCTAAATCACCAGATTTATACATTTTATTATTAGAAAAGAATGGATCTTTAATAAAAGAGGCACTAGTTAAAACTTGATTATTAAAATAACCAAGACCAACATTATCTCCTGAAATATATATTTCACCACTAACGCCAATTGGACATAAACGTTTATTTTTATCTAATATATATATATTATTATTATATATAGGTCTTCCTATTGTCATTTGATTTTTTTTAGCTGTGACATCTGTTAATGTTGCAAATACTGTAGTTTCACTTGGACCATAGCCGTTATATATTGTGGCATTTGATAAAGCATGCAATTTTTGAGAAAGGTCAAGTGGTAAAGGTTCACCAGCTAAAGTAAAATATTTAATATTTTTTAAATTAGTTATAATATCTAAATTATTCAAAAAGATTTGGATTCTTGAAGGTGTGCTTTGAATAGCTGTTATATTATGAGTTTTTATTAATTTGTTTAATTCATTAGGCAACAACTGCTGTGAAGTATTAGCAACTACAATAGTAAGTCCACGCTGCAAAGGAATTAAAGATTCAAATATAAAAATATCAAAACTAATAGTGGTTATTGAAACCATAGTTATCGGTTGATCATTTTTTCTTAAGTAAGCAATTTTTTTATTACAATAATTAGCTAAATTACTTAAAGCCATATGATTTAAAATTACGCCTTTAGGTTTTCCTGTTGAACCAGAGGTATAAATTAAATAAGACATATCATAAGGTTTAATAATTGTATTTAAATTTGCAGTATCAAATTTATTAAAATAGACATCAGTACTCTTGTAGAAAGTGGTATTATTAAATTTTACATTATTACTTTTATTATCAGATAAAATTAATTTTGGCTTACAATCATTAAAAATAAAATTTAATCTTTCTTCTGGGTATTCAGGATCTAGAGGTAAATAAGCTGCTCCGGATTTCAACACTGCCAGCATAGAAATGATTATTTCTAAAGAACGATTAAATAATAAAACAATGATATCATTGCTTTGTATGTTCTTAGTAATTAAATACCTTGCCAATTGATTAGCTTTCTCATTTAATTCTCTATAAGTTAATTTTTGGTTTTCAAAAACAACAGCAATATTATCCGGAGTTTTATTAACTTGCTCTTCGAATAAATCTACAATTGTTTTATCTTTTGGATAATCTACTTTTGTATTGTTAAAATCATAAAGTATTTTATGTTTTTCTTCAGGAGTTACAATTTCAATATTTTTTAAAATAATATCAGTATTAGACATAACTTGATCTACTATTGTTAGAATTCTAGAATGTAAAGCAGCAATGTCTTGTTCTGTGTATTTATCAGTTTTATAATCATAAGCAACATGAAGATTACCTTCGTTGTTTAAATCTAATAAATGAATTTGTAAATCATCTGCACAGCAGCCATTAGTAAGCCAATGAGCACTATAATTTACTCCACTTTCTTCGTCGAAAGTTTTTGTTATTTGGTATGAAAGGACAACATTATATAAATTAGGAATTGAAGAGTCCTTTTTTCTTATATCTTCAAGAATATATTGATAAGGATATCTTTGATGTCTAAATAATGAAATTGTTTTAGCTGAGACATCTTTTATAAAATCTACGAAAGTTAATTCATGATTTAAATTTACTCTTAATGGAGTGGTACTAATGAACATACCAACAGTATTTTTTTGCTCAAAATTTGTTCTATTTAAAATTGGTGTACCAATAACAAAATCATCTAAATTACTAACTCTACCTAAATATAGAGAATATACAGACATGAAAAAATTGTACAAAGAAATATTATTTGCTTTGCAAAATTCATTTATTTTTTTTACTAAACTAATATCAAAGGTAAAATTAGCTCTATTTCCTGCAGAAGAAATATTTGTTGATTTATTTAAAGAAGGAATAGTAGCGATTTCTGGTACTGTTTTAAAAATATCATTCCAATACTCTTTGTCTTTTAAAAACTTAGAACTTTCTAAATATTTTTTTTCATCATTAATATACGAAATATAAGAAGGATGTTCTTTAGTAGAATAAGTATTATTTTTAATATTAGAATAATTAAGCATTACTTGCTTAACAACTAGTCCTAAAGACCAAGAATCACCTATAATATGGTGAGCACTTAAAAAGAAACCACCATATTGATTTGGTAATTTAAAAAATGTAAATTTAAAAAGTGTATTTTCTTCAATTTTAAATGGTATCTTAGCAAGTTCTAAAGATTTTTTTCCTATATCATTTTCAGAAGATAGATTAATGGTTTCAACATCAAAAGGAATGTATTCTGTAATATATTGAACACATTTATTATTTTCTTCTTTTATTTTTATTCTCATTGCATCATTTGTTTTTATAACTTCGTTAACAGCTTGGGTTAAAGCCTTAAAATCAACGACTTCAGAAATATATGTGTATCCGCTAATATTGTTTATTGAAGTATTTGGATAAAATTTTTCTGTAAGCCATATAGAATTTTGAGGATTAGTTAATGAATATTCCATTATGTAAAACCCCTTTCATTTAGTAATATACAAAATATATAGTTATTATATATTATAATAACTATTTTTTTAGATTTGTAACACAAAAAAAATATTTATGTAACATTAATGTAATATAACATAAAATATAAATACAAATTGTCGAAATTTGCTTATAACAATAAAAAATAAAAAAAATAACAATATTAATTGACAAGAAAAACAAAACATGGTATTATAATAAATGTGTTCAAGAAATGGGTCAGTAGCTCAGTTGGATAGAGCACAGGCCTTCTAAGCCTGGGGTCGGGGGTTCGAATCCCTTCTGGCTCACCAAACACAAAAAGCCATAGCATTAGCTATGGCTTTTTTATATAGTACCAAATTTATCGTTCCTAATATATAAAAAATCATATGTAGGGGCGGACGCCTCTGTCCGCCCGAGCGGAAGTTATTCCGCTTTATTTCCTATATTTCAAAAGAATGTGCCGAACATATTGAAGCAAAAAAAAGAATTGCATAATTTGCAATTCTAAAATTATTTATAATAGGTTTAACCAATTTCTTCGTGCATACATAAATATTATATATGGGGGAATGCAAGAATTAATAACTAGAAGAATAAAGGGAGCTTCTAAATTTTATAAAAAGGAAAAAAATTATTAATTCTTGCAAAATTAAAGACAAGATTAATAAAACTAAATAATTTTAGTTATTTATATTTAAATATTCTTTTAATTTTTGGGTTTGTTTTAGAATAATGAAATTTCTAATAGACAAAAATATAATATTAAAAATTAAAATTTTGAAAAAAATCATAAAAACCTTAAAATTTAAAATATTGAATAAATATGTAAAAATAATATACTTAAAAAATATAGATGTCAAGAAAAACTTTACGACATAATTTGCCAAAAAACAACAGATGTAACCATACCAGCTAAGTCAGCAAGCAAGGCAGCTGCCAAAACAAAACGGATTTTTTTTACTCCTATAGCACTTGTGTATAAAGCAATTGTATATAAAGTAGTTTCAGTAGAGCCCATTATAGTAGAAGCTGTAAGCCCTATATAGGAATCAACACCAGACTTCTGCATAATATCTGTAGCAATGGCCATGGAAGCACTACCAGAAATAGGTCTTAATAATGCTAGAGGCAAAATTTCTGTAGGAACTTTTAGTAAAGTAAATAATGGATTAAAAAAATTAATAAAAGAATCGATAACACCGGATTCTCTTAAAACATTAATTGCGAGAAATAGCCCTAATAAAGTGGGAAATATATTATATATAATTTTTATACCTTCTTTTGCACCTTCTAAAAAACTGTCAAACACTTTGTTTTTTTCTATAAGCCCGTAAACAACAATAATAAAAATAGTAAATGGAACAGCTATATTAGAAATATAATTAATTAATTTTAACATAATTTCACCTTAAAACTTTTTAGATAATATTTTTCCGAAAAAAATTGCAGTAATAAAAGCAGCTATTGTAGCAACCCAAACAGCCAATATGATTTTAGACGGTTCAGCAGAACCTAAAGAACTACGAATAGCAATAACTGTTGTGGGGATAATTTGTAAAGAAGCAGTGTTAACTAAAATAAACATTGCCATGGAATTAGTTAATGTTTTTTTATTGATATTTTTTTCTTGCATGGATGAAATAGCTTTTAATCCAAGGGGAGTGGAAGCATTACCTAAACCTAATATATTAGCAATTATATTCATAGAAACTTGTTCTGAAATTTTTTCATCGTTTTTTAAATCTGGAAATAAAAAATTTATAAATGGTTTCATAAATTTTGTTAATTTGCTTATTAAAGAAGTTTTTACGGCTATATTCATTATTCCATTCCATAAACACATTGTTCCAAGAAGAGTTACACAAAGAGAAACTGTTTGTTCGGCAGATGAAAATATTGCAGTATTTACATTGCTAATATTACCAGTATAAATTGCAAAAGCAAAAGCAACAATAATAAAGAAAGGCCATATTTTATTTAACATAGAATCACCTGAAAATAATGTTTATAAAATATATTCTAAAAATAGATAAAAAGAACATGATAATTGAACAAATTTTATTGACTAAAATTGTAAAATATGGTATTATCAATATGGACATAATTTGTCGAAAAATGTAAAAAAACACGAAAAAAGACGAAATAAATAGGAGGTAAGAAATGAAAGCTACAGGAATTGTAAGAAAAGTAGATGAACTTGGAAGAGTAGTTATACCAATAGAATTAAGAAATAAATTTGATATAAAGGTAAAAGATCCAATAGAAATATTTGTAGATTCTAATACAATAGTATTAAAGAAATATGAACCTAACTGTGTATTCTGTGGAAATACTAAAGAGCTAGTTAGTTATAATGATAAATTAGTATGTGAGAAATGTATTGAAAAATTAAATAATAAGGTAAAAGACAATTAGAAATTTCTAATTGTCTTTATTTATAAAATGTTGATAAATTTCGTTTTTAGAAACATTTTTATCTTTAGCAATTTTTTTTATAATATCATTTTTAGAAAAACCTTGAGAAGAGTAAAATTGATAGTGTTCTTCTAAAGATAAAGAATTTATAAAATCTAAATAATCATTTTCAGAATTATTATTTCCCTCTATTACCATTACAAATTCACCCTTAGGATTTTCTATCTTTTGTAACAGTTCGTTAGCAGTTCCGCTTATAAAAGATTCATGAATCTTAGTTAATTCTTTTGCCAACACTATTTTTCTATTTTCTAATATTTTATTTAAATCTTGAAGAGTTGAAATTAATTTATGAGGAGCCTCATATAAAATAACTGTATTTTTAGAATTTTGTATTTCTTCTAATTTTTGTTTTCTATTTTTTTTATTTAAAGGCAAAAATCCCAAAAAAGAAAAACTGCTAGCATTTAAACCTGAAGAAATAAGAGCAGTGATTAAAGCACAAGCACCAGGAATAGGAACTACTTTTATATTTTTCTCCAAAGCAATCTTTACAATTTCTTCACCAGGATCAGAAATAATAGGTGTTCCAGCATCTGTTATAAGCGCTATATTTTTATTATCTAATAATTTATCAATTAATAAATCAGATTTTATATTTTCATTATGTCTATGGTAACTAATAAGAGGTTTAGATATATTTAGATGATTTAAAAGCTTTAAAGAGTGTCTAGTATCTTCGGCAGCAATGAAATCTACTTCCTTTAAAGTATTAATTGCGCGCAAAGTTATATCATCTAAATTACCTATTGGGGTTGCAACTAAATATAATATTCCAGACATATAAAAATCTCCCTTCACTAAATTTTATTATAAATTTTAAGAATTTCATCAGTATAACTACCATCTGAATTGTATATAATTAAAGGTTGTTCAATGTTTAAAAAAGAATTAGCATTTTTTGTAGCTTTTATTAAAAAGAATTTTGGCTTAGAATTAGTAAATGATTGGACAAATCTTAATTTTTTGGGTTCTAATTTATATTTTTTTAACAAGTAAAATAAATCAGCAAGTCTTTCTGGCCTATGAACCATGTATAAACTACAATTACTTTTTAGTAATTTAGAAGATACAGATATGAAATCTTCTAAATTAGCGGTAATCTCGTGCCTTGCTATTAATTTTTTCTGAGATTCATTTTTTAATCCAGAGTTATCTTTTTTGTATGGTGGATTTGAAATGATAGCATCAATGGAATCATTTTTAAAATAAGAATTAAGATTTTTAATATTATCATTAATAATTTCAAATCTATTATTTAATTTATTTAAATTAATGCTTTTTTGAGCAATATTAGCAATATCTTCTTGGATTTCAACGCCATAAATCTTAGAAAGATTTGTTTTGCCACATAAAAGTATACCAAGTACACCGTTTCCAGTTCCTAAATCTAAGACAATAGATTTAGAACGGATTTCTTTGGCAAAATCAGAAAGCAAAACACTATCAATACCAAAACAAAAGCCATCTTTATCTTGTACTATTTTTAAATTTTTATATTCTAAATCATCAATTCTTTCATTTTCATTTAATTTAATATCCATAAAACCCCTAACAAAATTTTTAAATTTTACATATTATATTACAAATATGTAAAAAAAGCAAAATATAAGAGGGGGACCAAAAGGGGTCAGACCCTTTTTGGTCCCCCTCTTGTAAAAGGAGAATGTTAATGGATATAAATAATATTGAAGATACAGAAGAATATAGAGGAGAAAAAAATAAAAAAGGATTTAAAGTGAAGAAAGATAACACAATAAAATCCTTAAAAGAAGTAGAATGCTTTTTATGGAATTGGAAAAAAGCATGTAAAGGTATATGTTTATATAAATTTTTAAGATAATCCTATTGGATTATCTTAAAAATTAGTCATTTCTAACAAAGATTTCTTTAAAATTCATACATTTATCTTTGAATTCTAAATTTTCTTCGCCATTTATTAAAATTTTAACTCCATTTACTTCATTTAATTCTGTTAAAGTATTAACAATTGAATATATAATTAAACCTTCTTCTTCAACACCAGATGGAGCATTGTTAATAAATTCATTGGAAAAGTCAACATATACTGTATTACCTTTTAAATAAACTTTGTTTATTTTTGTTCCTTCTGGCAATGGAGTTTCTAATTTATCATTGGTAGGTCCTGCAGCTAATAAGCTTAATAATTTCATATATGGATTTTCAGAAAGTTCTTTTACATCTATACAAACTGATTCTGGAATTAAAGTGTTTGTTTCAATACTTTTAAAATAAATAGAAACGATAGTTTTGCGCATTTCATCATCGGACATTTCTTGCTCAGGAGTATATTCATTAATTGTATTTGATGGCTTAGTATATTTTTTTACAATATAAACAACACAAAGACCAATAATTATTAGTACAATTAAAATAATTAAAGTTGTAATAAAAATTTTTTTCTTGTTCATAAAGACCTCCGTAAAAATAAATTTGTTAAATCATATGAAGGACAAAATGTTTTTAGAACAAATAAATAATACGATGTAATATTATCAATTTTTTCTATTGTTTCTAATTCATCATTATTAAATTGAAAATATGAATAAGAATGATTTGATATGGTTACTATATGGGCGAGCGGATTCGTTTTTTGTATGTTTTTATATTTGCTAGCGGATATTTTGGATCGATTGGAAATAGTATCAGCACAGACAATTAGAACTACTAGAGTGTTGGAAGACTTTGAAGATAAAAAAGAAGAAAAAATGCAAAAAAAGGTTTCAGATATAATTCTGAAACCTTTAATAAATGTGGTTGCGAGGGAAGGACTCGAACCTCCGACCTTCGGGTTATGAGCCCGACGAGCTGCCAACTGCTCCACCTCGCGATGTATGAACTTTTAATATTATACAGCGCGAAAAAATAAATGTCAAGTTTTATAATAAATTATATGCAAAAAAAATTAAAATATTCTAGCTAAAGTAAATAAAACCTTACGGATCCTTGATTTTTTGTTAAAAAAGTGTTGACTTATAACCTTAGAAGGTGTTATAATATTTTTATTGTATAAGAGAAGGGTGATTAAAATTAAAAAACTAAGTGCGCAAAAAGTTTTTTAAACAATATATAAAATACAAGTTGATAAAAATGAGAGTTTATCAGCCTGTATTTTTATTGCCTTTTTTATCGGCTTTTTGGAAGAGGAATTGAATATAAGAAAGTGCTTTTAATTTTACGGGAATAAAGGCAGGGCCCAAAAAATTATTTGAAAACCTTATATGAAAGAAGGACTTCTAAAAAACAAACTCAAACCTGCTAAATTTTAAAAACAGGGGTGATTAGTTTGGTAAAGGATATCAAACACGAGAAGTGCATAAGGAAAACATTTGCAAAAACAGAAGATGCTATTGAAATGCCTAACCTTATTAAAGTACAAAAAGACTCTTATGACTGGTTCATAAAAGAAGGATTAGGAGAAGTATTAAAAGATATTTCACCAATAGTAGACTATTCTGGAAATTTAATACTAGAATTCTTTGATTACTATATGGAAGATACAACCAAATATTCAATCGAAGAAGCAAAAGAAAGAGACACAACATACGCTACAAGATTACATGTAAAAGTAAGACTTATTAACAAAGAAACAGGAGAAATTAAAGAACAAGAAATCTATTTAGGAGATTTCCCATTAATGACAGATACAGGTACATTTGTAATTAATGGTGCAGAAAGAGTTGTTGTAAGCCAATTAGTTCGTTCACCAGGATGCTATTATGCTTTTACATACGACAAAACAGGCAAAAAATTATTTACATCAACAGTAATGCCAATAAGAGGGGCATGGCTTGAATATGAAACAGATGCAAACGATGTTTTTTATGCAAGAGTTGATAGAACAAGAAAAATACCTGTTACAATGCTATTAAGGGCAATAGGTATTTTAACAGATGAACAAATGGTAGAACTTTTTGGAGAAGAGCCAAAATTAATGGCTACAATACAAAAAGATACAGTTAAATCTCAAGATGAAGCATTAATTGAGATTTACAAAAAATTAAGACCAGGAGAATTACCAACAGCAGAAGCTGCAAGAAGTTTATTTAGTGGATTATTATTCAATCCTAGAAGATATGACTTAGCAAAAGTTGGTAGATATAAATTTAACAAAAAATTATCACTAGCTACAAGAATAACAAATCAAGTAGCATTTAGCGATATTATAAATCCTGAAACAGGAGAAGTTTTTGTAGAAAAAGATGCAGTTATAGATGCAGAAGTAGCTACTGAAATTCAAAATTCAGGAATAAATATAGTAGATGTTAAAGTAAACGACCAAAAAGTAAGAATTATAGGTAATGGAACAGTAGATATTCATAAAGTATTAGATATCGACTTTAAAGATGTAAAAATAAAAGAAGAAGTTAATTACGAAGTTCTAAAGGATATTATAGAAAACACAGATAAAAAAGACTTATTAAAAGTAATAGTTGAAAGAATGGAAGAATTAGTTCCAAAACATATTACAAACGAAGATATAATAGCTTCAATAAACTACATATTTAACTTAGATCATGGATTAGGAAAAGTTGATGATATAGATCACCTAGGAAACAGAAGGGTAAGATGTGTTGGAGAGTTATTACAAAATCAATTTAGAATTGGTTTAACAAGATTAGAAAGAATTGTTCGTGAAAGAATGACAATTCAAGACTTAGATGTTGTTACACCACAAACATTAATAAATACAAAACCAATAACATCATCAATTAGAGAATTCTTTGGAAGTTCTCAATTATCTCAATTTATGGATCAAACTAACCCATTATCAGAATTAACACATAAAAGAAGAATTTCAGCATTAGGACCTGGTGGTCTTTCAAGAGAAAGAGCAGGATTTGAAGTAAGAGATGTTCACTTTACTCATTATGGTAGATTATGTCCTATTGAATCACCAGAAGGACCAAACATTGGTCTTATATCAGCAATATCATCATTTGCAATAATTAATGAATATGGATTTATAGAAACACCATATAGAAAAGTTGATAAGAAAACACACAAAATAACTGATATAGTAGAATATATGCCAGCAGATGTAGAAGAAAATTTTGTAATTGCAAAAGCATCTGAACCAGTTGATAAAAATGGTAAATTTGTAAATTCAAAAATAAAAGTTAGAATTGCAGAAGAAATTGCAGAAGTTTCACCAGATGAAGTTGATTATATTGATGTTTCACCACAACAATTAGTTTCTGTTGGCGCAGCAATGATACCATTCTTAGAGCATGATGATGCTCACCGTGCATTAATGGGTGCAAACATGCAGCGTCAAGCAGTTCCACTACTTACAACAGATTCTCCAATGGTAGGAACAGGAATGGAATATAGAGCAGCAAAAGATTCTGGAATAATGGTAATAGCCAAAGAAGATGGAACAATAGATAAAGTTACAGCAAATGAGATTATAGTAAAGAACAAAAAAGGAGAGAAAAAAACATATAAACTACATAAATTTAAAAGAACAAATGGTGGTACTTGTATAAATCAAAGACCAATCGTTGTAAAAGGTGAAAAGGTTAAAGCAGGAGATGTAATTGCAGACGGACCTTCTACAGATAAAGGGGAAATGGCATTAGGAAAAAATGTACTTATTGCATTTGCTACATGGGAAGGATACAACTACGAGGATGCTGTTTTAATAAGCGAAAGATTAGTAAAAGATGATGTATATACATCAATTCATATAGAAGAATATGACTGCGAATGTAGAGACACAAAATTAGGTCCAGAAGAAATAACTAGAGACATACCAAATGTTGGAGAAGACAGTTTAAAAGACCTAGATGAAAACGGAATTATAAGAATAGGTGCAGAAGTTAGACCTGGAGACATATTAGTTGGTAAAGTTACACCAAAAGGTGAAACAGAACTAACAGCAGAAGAAAGATTATTAAGAGCTATCTTTGGTGAAAAAGCTAGAGAAGTAAGAGATACATCTTTAAGAGTTCCACATGGAGAAGCAGGAACAATAGTAGATATAAAAATATTTACAAGAGATAATTCAGATGAATTAGGCCCTGGAGTAAATCAAATAATAAGATGTTATATAGCACAAAAAAGAAAAATATCTGTTGGTGATAAAATGTCTGGTCGACATGGAAACAAAGGTGTTGTTTCTAGAATATTACCAGAAGAAGATATGCCATTCTTACCAGATGGTACACCAGTAGATGTTGTATTAAACCCATTAGGTGTTCCTTCTCGTATGAACTTAGGTCAGGTTTTAGAAGTGCACTTAGGAGCAGCAGTTCGTGAGTTAGGATGGAAAATTGCAACACCAGTATTTGATGGTGCAACAGAAGAAGAAATAGAAGAACTACTTACAAAAGTAGGTCGTACACCAGATGGAAAAACAGTATTATATGATGGAAGAACTGGTGAAAAATTTGATAAACCAGTTACAGTTGGAGTAATGTACATGTTAAAACTTCACCACTTAGTAGATGATAAGATTCATGCTCGTTCAACTGGACCATACTCACTAGTTACACAACAACCTCTTGGAGGTAAAGCACAATTTGGTGGACAGCGTTTTGGAGAAATGGAAGTTTGGGCATTAGAAGCTTATGGTGCAGCACATACACTTCAAGAAATATTAACAGTAAAATCAGATGATGTTGTAGGAAGAGTAAAAACATACGAAGCAATTGTTAAAGGTGAAAATGTACCAGAACCAGGAGTTCCAGAAAGCTTTAAAGTATTAATAAAAGAACTTCAAAGCTTAGGATTAGATGTAAAATTGTATTCAGAAGATAATAGAGAATTAGAGCTAAAAGAAAACATAGATGAAGGAATAGACTTCAATTTAGAAAGAGAAAAATCTTCATTACAAGAAGAAACAATACTAGAAAATGATGAATTAGAAAATTCTTATATCGAAGAAGATATAGATGATTCAGAAGATTTAATGGATGATGATATGCTATTATCTGATGAAGAATTTGATTCAGACCTAGCAATGGACAACATAGAAAATGATGAAGACTTATCAGAAGAAGACAAATAATAATGATATTTAAAGTTTTGTGTTTGGATCTTAATATAATCCAAACACAAAACCAAAATAATTGAATATTAAATACACAATTAAAAAAAGTAACATTAAAATATGTTCAGCGGTGTAGACTTGTTTATAAAGTGTATTTAAAATTTGTTGTTTGAAAAAGAATGTAAAAACAAACACCAAATACAAAAATCCAAAAACCAATAGGGGGAGAAAAAATTGGACGAACTAGAAATTTTTGATAAAATTAAAATTGGTCTAGCATCAGATGAAACCGTAAGAATGTGGTCAAAAGGTGAAGTAAAAAAGCCAGAAACTATAAACTATAGAACATTAAAACCAGAAAAAGACGGATTATTCTGCGAAAGAATATTCGGACCAACAAAAGACTGGGAATGTCATTGTGGTAAATATAAAAGAGTAAGATATAAAGGAATTATATGTGATAGATGTGGTGTTGAGGTAACAAAAGCAAAAGTAAGAAGAGAAAGAATGGGACATATAGAACTTGCAGCACCAGTAGCACACATTTGGTATTTTAAAGGAATACCAAGTAGAGTAGCTTTAATGTTAGATATCTCACCAAGAAATCTAGAAAAAGTAATCTATTTTGCATCTTACATAGTAACAGATAAAGGAACTTCAGGATTAACTAAATGCCAAATATTAACTGAAAAAGAATATGTAGAAGCAATAGAAAAATATGGCAAAGGTTCTTTTAAAGCAGAAATGGGAGCAGAAGCAATAGAAAAACTATTAAAAGAAATAGATGTAGAAAAGCTATCTGCTAAATTAAAGAAAGAATTAGAAAAAGCAACAGAACAGAAAAAACTAAAAATCTCAAAAAGATTAGACACTGTAGAATCATTTAGATTATCTGGAAATAAACCAGAATGGATGATAATGAATGTTGTACCAGTTATTCCACCAGAATTAAGACCAATGGTTCAATTAGATGGTGGTAGATTTGCAACATCAGACCTAAATGATTTATATAGAAGAGTAATAAATAGAAATAACAGATTAAAAAGATTATTAGAATTAGGAGCACCAGAAATTATTGTAAGAAACGAAAAAAGAATGTTACAAGAATCTGTAGATGCTTTAATAGATAATGGAAGAAGAGGAAGACCTGTTACAGGTGCTGGAAACAGACCTTTAAAATCATTATCAGACATGCTAAAAGGAAAACAAGGTAGATTTAGACAAAACCTTTTAGGAAAAAGAGTTGACTACTCTGGTCGTTCAGTTATAGTTGTTGGACCAGAATTAAAAATTTATCAATGTGGTGTGCCAAAGGAAATGGCAGTAGAATTATTTAAACCTTTTGTAATGAAAGAATTAGTTGGTCGTGGAATAGCACACAATATTAAAAATGCAAAAAGAATGGTAGAAAGATTAAGACCAGAAGTATGGGATATATTAGAGGAAGTTATAAAAGACCATCCAGTAATGTTAAACCGTGCTCCAACACTACATAGATTAGGAATTCAAGCATTTGAACCAGTTTTAGTAGAAGGTAGAGCTATAAAACTACATCCATTAGTTTGTACAGCTTTCAACGCTGACTTCGACGGTGACCAAATGGCTATACATTTACCATTATCACCAGAAGCACAAGCAGAAGCAAGATTCTTAATGCTTTCTGTAAATAACTTATTAAAACCTCAAGATGGTAAACCAGTTACAGTACCAACACAAGATATGATTTTAGGAAGTTACTATTTAACAATGGAAGAAGCTGGAGAACCAGGAGAAGGTACATATTTTAAAGATCCAGATGAAGCATTACTTGCATATCAAAATGGAGATTTAGGATTACATGCAAAAATATTTGTAAGAATGTACAAAGAAATAGATGGGGAATTAAAACACAAAAAAATAGAAACAACAGTAGGAAGAATAATATACAACCAAGGAATTCCACAAGACTTAGGATTTGTAGATAGAACAGATCCAGAAAAAGCTTTTGATTTGGAAATAGATTTCCCAGTAATCAAAAAGAATTTAGGAAAAATTGTTGCAAAATGTATAGATAAACATGGATTAAGCGAAGCGGCTGAAGTATTAGACTATATAAAAGCAACAGGATTTAAATACTCAACAAAAGGTGCTATAACAGTTAGTGCAGCGGATGTTACATCACCAAAAGAAAAAGAAGCAATACTTGCAGAAGCAGATAAAAAAGTTGAAAACATTGCAAAACAATATAAGCGTGGTTTAATAACTAACGAAGAAAGATATAACGAAACAATAAAAGTTTGGGATGCTGCAACAAAAGAAGTTACAAAAGCAATGGAAGAAAACTTTGATGACATGAACCCAATATACATGATGGCTAAATCAGGAGCCAGAGGAAATATCAATCAGTTAAGACAAATTGCTGGTATGAGAGGACTTATGGCCGATACACAGGGTAAAGCAGTAGAAATACCAATTAAGGCAAACTTTAGAGAGGGACTAGACCCACTAGAATACTTCATTTCATCACATGGTGGAAGAAAAGGATTAGCAGATACAGCCTTAAGAACAGCAGACTCTGGATACTTAACAAGAAGATTAGTTGATGTAAGTCAAGACATTATAGTTAGAGAACATGACTGTGGAACTCATGAAGGAATTATAGTAAAAGATATTAAAGATGGAAACCAAGTACTAGAACCATTACATGAAAGATTAATTGGTAGATATGTATTAGAAAATATATATGATCCAAAAACAAAAGAATTAATAGTAGATACAGATACAATGATGACAGATGATATAGCAAGCAAAATAGAAAATGCAGGAATAACAGAAGTTAAAGTTCGCTCATCATTATGCTGTAGAACAGCTCATGGTGTATGTGCTAAATGTTATGGTATGGGACTTGCAACTCGTGAAGAAGTAAATATTGGAGAGCCTGTAGGTATTATAGCTGCTCAATCAATTGGTGAACCTGGTACACAGCTTACAATGAGAACCTTCCACGAAGGTGGTGTAGCTGGTGGAGATATTACTCAAGGTCTTCCAAGGGTTGAAGAGTTATTCGAAGCTAGAAAACCAAAGGGATTAGCTATAATTTCTGAAATAGCTGGTAAAGTAAAAATAAAAGAAGACAAAAAGAAGAAAGAAGTAATAGTTACTTCAAAAGAAGATTCAAAAACATACACAATACCATTTGGATCTAAATTACATGTAAAAGACGGAGACGAAATAAAAGCAGGGGAACAAATAACAGAAGGATCAGTAAATCCAAACGAAATACTAGTAATCAATGGTGTTGATGGAGTTTACAACTACTTAATACAAGAAGTTCAAAAAGTTTATAGAAACCAAGGTGTTGATATAAATGACAAACATATCGAAGTAATAGGAAGACAAATGTTAAAGAAAATTAAGATAACAGATGGTGGAGAAACAGATATGTTCCCAGGTTCTTTAGTAGATATGTACGAATTTGAAGCTAAAAACAAAGAAGCAGAAGAGGCTGGAAAGATACCAGCAAAGGGAAAGAGAGCGCTATTAGGAATAACAAAAGCAGCCTTAGCAACAGACAGTTTCTTATCAGCAGCATCATTCCAAGAAACAACAAGAGTACTTACAGATGCAGCTATAAAAGGAAAAGTAGATCCATTAATAGGATTAAAAGAAAATGTTATTATAGGAAAGCTAATTCCAGCAGGAACAGGAATGGCAGTATACAAAAATACAAAAATAAATACAGAAATAGAAAATACTGTGGAAGATGCTACCAAAATAGCAGAAACAAATATAGTTGGATAAAAATAAAAACGACACATTTGCCTGAAAAAGCGATGTGTCGTTTTTTACATGTATGAGCGGACGCCTCTGCCCGCCCGTGGTCTTGACAAAATAGCCTAAAACAGAGTATAATATATGCTGTATAAAAGGAGATTTTTATGACTAAAAAAAATAAAGATAAAAAATTTGAAACACTAATTTCAAGAACAAAAATATATTTAGTAATAATAGCAATATTACTAATAATATTATGCTGTAATGATACTAGTTATATAGTACCATCTATTCTTATATTTGCATTAACAATTATATATTCATTATGGACCAATAATAAAAGAAGAGATGAAATTACAAAGCATATACAAGACATGACAGTAAATGTAGACTCAACAGTAAAAAGTTCTTTAGTAAATTCACCATTCCCATTAATAATTATGGAAACATCAGGTAATATAATATGGAAAAGTTCAAAATTTGTTAGTGAATTTGCCAATATAGATATTAATCAAATAACAAAAAACTTAGCTAAAGAAATTAAATTAGATATATTAGAAAGCAAATTAAATAAAGAAGAAATAAAAAATCAATCAATAGAAAAAGAATTAACACTAGGCAAAAAAACATATAAAGTTTTAGGAGAATATGTAAAATCTAAAAAAAGAAAACAAAACGAATATATGATGACATTATATTTTTTAGATAATACAAATTATTTAAACTTACAAAAAGAATATGAAGAAGAGAAAAATTGTATAGGAATTATTACAATAGACAACTATGAAGAAATGATCCAAATGTTGCCAGAGGAAAAAAGGTCTTTAATATTAGCAGAAGTTGAAAAGAGCATATATGATTGGGTTAGTGAAATAGGTGGACTAGTAGTAAAAACAGGATTAAAAACATATTTCTATATATGTAACCAAAAAGAAGTAGAAAAATTAAAAGAAAATAAATTTGAAATATTAGACAAAGTAAAAGATATAGACACAGACGAAACAGTAACATTAACTTTAAGTATGGCAATATCAAGTGAAGGTGAAAACAATTACGAAAAATATAAATCAGCCCAAGTTGCAATGGATATAGTACTAGGAAGAGGCGGAGACCAAGCAGTAATTAGAGAAAATGAGAAATATACCTTCTTTGGAGGAAGAACTCTAGAAGTTGAAAAAAGAACAAAAGTAAAAGCAAGAACTGTTGCAAGAGCATTAGAACAAATAATAACAGAAGCTAAAAATGTAATTATAATGGGACACAGTAACCCAGATATAGACAGTATGGGATCAAGCTTAGGAATATATAGATTAGTTAAATGTTTAAATAAAGAAGCATACATTGTAAATAATACAACAGGTTTAACAATAGATAACTTTATACAAGCACTAAAAGAAGAGGAAGAATATAAAAATATATTACTTAATAAATCAGAAGCACTTAGCAAAATATCTGAGGAAACAGTATTAATAATAGTAGATACAAATAAAAACAACTATGTAGAAGTACCAGAATTATTACAAAAAACAAATAAAATTGTAGTAATAGATCACCATAGAAAAAGTCCAGACTTTATAGAAAATACAATATTAACATTCCACGAGGTGTATGCATCATCTGCAGCAGAACTTGTAACAGAAATATTACAATATGCAGAAACAGCAGTAAAATTAACAACAATCGAAACAGAAGGCTTATATGCAGGAATTATGATGGATACTAAAAACTTTACTTTTAAAACAGGAGTAAGAACATTTGAAGCAGCAGCATTTTTAAGAAAAAAAGGTGTAGACATATTAAAAGTAAAAAAATGGTTTCAAAGTAATTTAGAAAGTTATAACATAATTGCAGATATAGTAAAAGAAGCAGAAATAATAAACGATTCAATAGGAATTTCTGTATATACAAAAGAAGATAAAGATGCAAATTTAATTTGTGCAAAAGCAGCAGATGAATTATTAACAATAAGTGATATAACAGCTTCATTTGTTTTGGGAAAACAAGGAGATAAAATATTTGTTAGTGGTCGTTCAATAGGAGATATAAATGTACAACTTATACTAGAAAAACTAGGCGGTGGAGGACACATTACGGTTGCTGGAGCTCAATTAGAAGGAATGACCCTAGAAGAAGCAAAACAAGAATTAATAATAAGAATTAATGAATATTTTACAGAAGTATAGTATAAGTAAAATTTGAATCTGATATTAGCTAAAAAATAGGAGGTAATTTATGAAAGTTATATTAACACAAGACATAAAAGGCGTAGGGAAAAAAGATGAGATAATAAATGCAAATGATGGATATGCAAGAAACTACTTATTTCCTAAAAAGCTAGCAGTAGAGGCAGATGCAAAAAATATGAGCCTACTAAAAGGAAGAAAAGATTCAGCTAATTTTAAAAAAGAAAAAGAAAAAGAAAAAGCAATTGAAATAAAAGAAAAAATGCAAGGAATAATGCCTAAAATAAAAGTAAAAGTAGGAGAAAACGGAAAAGTATTTGGATCAATTACAGCAAGAGAAATTTCTATGGAATTAAAAAATCAATATAATATAGATATAGACAAAAAGAAAATTAATTTAAAAGATCCAATAAAAGAAATAGGAACATTTACAATAGATGTTAAACTATATGAAGGAATAATAGGAAAATTAAAAATAAATATAATAGGATAAAGCATGTAATGCATGTAGGGGCGAAAACCTGTGTCCGCCCGCAGAAATGAAATGAATAATATATGTGTAGGGGCGGAACTCTGTGTCCGCCCGTCAAATTAAAGAGGTGTAAAAATGGAAATAGGAAAAATACCACCAAATGATACAGAAGCAGAGCAAGCAGTATTAGGAAGTATGCTAACAGATAAAGAAGCTACTATTGCAGCAATCGAAGTTTTAAAAGAAGATGACTTTTATAGAGAAGACAATAAAATAATATATAAAGCTATTTTAAATTTATACAATAGAGCAGAACCTGTAGATATAATTACACTAAAAGCAGAACTTACATCTATGGGAAAATTTGATAGTGTTGGTGGTTTAGAATATTTGGCAGAGTTACCTGAAAGAGTACCAACAACAGCAAATGTTGAAAGATATATAAAAATAGTAGAAGAAAAAGCAATTTTAAGAAATCTTATAAAAACAGCCAATGACATAATAAGCTTGGGATATGACCCAACAGAAGAAGTAGAAAATATTATGGACAGTGCAGAAAAAAAGATTTTTGATATAATGCAGTCAAAAAATCAAAAGGGTTATACACCAATAAAAGATGTTTTAGTAGATACATTTGCACAATTAGAAACATTGTATAATCAAAAGCAACATATAACAGGAGTTCCAACAGGATTTGCAGATTTAGATTACAAAACAGCTGGACTTCATGGATCAGACTTGGTATTAGTAGCTGCTAGACCAGCAATGGGAAAAACAGCATTTGCATTAAATATTGCTACAAATGCGGCAATAAGAGGAAAAGTTCCAGTAGCTATTTTTAGCTTAGAAATGTCAAAAGAACAATTAGTAAACAGGGTTTTATGTAGTGAGGCAATGGTAGATAGCAACAAAGTTAGAACTGGAAAATTAGACGAACAAGATTGGACAAAGCTAGCTGGAGCATTAGGGCCATTATCAGAAGCGGAAATATATATTGATGACACACCTGGTATATCAGTAATGGAAATAAGAGCAAAATGTAGAAAATTAAAACTAGAAAAAAATATAGGGCTAGTAGTAATAGACTATTTGCAATTAATACAAGGAAGTAATAAAAGAGGCGGAAGTAGAGAGCAAGAAATTTCAGAAATAAGTAGATCTTTAAAAATATTAGCAAAAGAGATAAATGTACCAGTTATTGCATTATCTCAGTTATCAAGAGCTCCAGAACAAAGACCAGATCATAGACCAATGCTTTCAGACCTTCGTGAATCTGGTGCGATAGAGCAAGATGCCGATATTGTAATGTTTTTGTATAGAGATGACTATTATAATGAAGATACAGAAAAGAAAAATATTGCAGAAGTAATACTTGCAAAACATAGAGCAGGCTCTACAGGTACAGTAGAACTATTATGGCTTGGAAATTATACGAAATTTGTTAATATAGATAAAACAAGGTAAAAAACAATTGACTTTTTTTTACCAGTTATTGATAATACTTATATAGATACATATAATCTATTAAGAAGTTTAATAATTAAACATTTAGAGCAAAAAAAGAACTAGAGTCTGCATACTCTAGTTCTTTTTATGTACTCTAAATACAAAACGTTTAAAAATACTGTACTATAAGAACTCCATGTCCACCCGCTAATAATATAAACATAAAATTGACCAAACACAAATAAAATGCTATAATATTAGCTATGGAAGAAAAAATATTAAAAACAATAAAAAAATATAATTTAATAAAAGATGGAGATAAAATAGTAGTAGGTGTATCCGGAGGGCCAGATTCTATAACACTTTTAGATTTGCTATTAAAACTAAAAAATCAAAACATTATAAAATTTGATATTGTAGTATGCCACATAAACCATATGATTCGAGAAGAAGCAACAAGTGATGAAGAATATGTAAAAGAGTATTGCAATAAACACAATATAGAATGCTTTGTAAAAAGAGCAGAAGTAGAAGAAATAGCAAAACAAAATAAAATGGGAACAGAAGAAACAGGAAGAAAAATTAGATATGACTTTTTCTATGAAATATTAGAAAAAACAAAATCAAATAAAATTGCAACAGCTCACAATGCAAACGACAATGCAGAAACAGTTTTAATGAACATTATAAGAGGTTGTGGAACATCAGGTTTAAAAGGAATAGAGGCAAATAATAAACAACTAATTAGACCATTAATAGAATGCAGTAGAACAGAAATAGAAGAATATTGCAAGCAAAATAATTTAAATCCAAGAATAGATAAAACAAATTTTGAGAATGATTATACAAGGAACAAAATCCGAAACATGTTGATTCCGTATATACAAGAAAATTTTAATCCTAATATAGTAAAAGGAATTAATAGATTATCATCACTTTCAAAACAAGAGAATGATTATTTAGAAAAAGAAACTCAAAAAGCATATATAAGTATTGTAGAAGAAATAACAAATACAAGTATTTCGTTAGATTTAAAAAAATTTAATTCTTTAGAAAAAGTTATAAAAAGTAGAGTTGTGTTATATACTATAAATGAACTTTTTAAAACAAAAAATGGAATAGAAAAAAAACATATAGAAGATATAATAAAACTTTGTAGCAATAATATAGGAAATAAATACTTAATTCCAAACAAAAAAATGAAAATTTTGGTAAAAAATAAAAAAATTTTTTTTATGGCAAACCAATAGCATCCGTAAGAAAACCCTTGAGACAACTAAATTACAGAGAAAAAAGTTTTAAAAAAAGTATTGAAATTAAAAAGTTAGTGTGCTATATAAATATTAAAATGTTATCTTTGTATGTTTTATAAAAATAAAACATGGACGGCATTAAATGTCGTCTTTACAATTCAATAAGGAGGACAAAATCGTTGAAGGGTAAATTAAAAACATTAGCCATATGGTTAATATTAGGAATTATTTTTGTTGTATTATTAGTATCAATATTAGATAATGCAAATACAAAAATGAGTTATTCAGAGTTAATAACTAAAATGGAAGTAGGAGAAGTAAAAGAAATAGAAATAAGTGCAGATGGTTCAACAGCGTATGTAAAAATTGATGGAGATAATATTCCAAAAGAAGTAAACATACCAAGCATACAAAGCTTTATGGACTATTCAAATGAACAATTAAAAGATGGAAAAATTAAACTAACAGAAAAATCACAATCTGTATTAATTACATTATTAGGACTAATTTCTCCATTTGGAATAATGATAGTATTATTCTTGTTCTGGTTTATATTAATGCGTAATGCAACAGCACAAAATGGTGGAGCAAATAAAACAATGTCATTTGGAAGAAGTAAAGCAAGAATGACATCACCAGAAGATAAAAATAAAATAACCTTCAAAGATGTTGCAGGAATAGAAGAAGAAAAAGAAGAACTAGAAGAAATAGTAGAATTTTTAAAAAATCCTAAAAAATTCACAGACATGGGTGCAAGAATACCAAAAGGTGTATTACTAGTTGGACAGCCAGGTACAGGTAAAACTCTTTTAGCCAAAGCAGTTGCAGGAGAAGCAGGAGTTCCATTTTTTATTATGAGTGGTTCAGACTTCGTAGAAATGTTTGTAGGTGTTGGAGCATCAAGAGTAAGAGATTTATTTGATCAAGCAAAGAAAAATGCACCATGTATAATATTTATAGATGAAATAGATGCTGTAGGACGCCAAAGAGGAGCAGGCCTTGGAGGAGGACATGATGAAAGAGAACAAACATTAAATCAATTACTTGTTGAAATGGACGGATTTGGAACAAATGAAGGTGTTATAGTAATTGCAGCAACTAATAGACCAGATGTATTAGATAAAGCATTATTAAGACCAGGAAGATTTGATAGACAAATAGTAGTACCAGCACCAGATGTAGCAGCTAGAGAAAAAATATTAGAAGTACATTCAAGAAACAAAAAAATGGCAGATGATGTAGACTTAAAAACAATAGCAAAAAATACTTCAGGATTTTCAGGAGCAGACTTAGAAAATGTTTTAAACGAAGCAGCATTACTTGCAGCAAGAAGAGATTTAGAACAAATCGGAATGAAAGAAATAGAAGATGCTATGGTAAAAGTTACAATGGGACCAGAAAAGAAAACAAGAGTAAGAAGCCAAAAAGAAAATAAATTAGTAGCATATCATGAAGCAGGTCATGCAGTTGTAAGTAGATTCTTAGAATCACAAGATCCAGTTCATCAAATATCAATAGTTCCTAGAGGAATGGCTGGTGGATATACAATGTATAGACCAACAGAAGATAAATCATTTATGTCAAAAACAGAAATGGAAGAAAATATTGTATCACTATTAGGTGGTAGAGTAGCAGAACAATTAATATTAAACGACATATCAACAGGAGCAAGCAATGATATAGAAAGAGCATCAAAAGTAGCAAGAGATATGGTAACAAAATATGGAATGAGCGAAAGAATAGGAGCAATTATGTATGGTTCAGGACAAGAAGAAGTATTCTTAGGAAGAGACTTTGCACAATCTAAAAACTATTCAGAAGAAACAGCAGCAATAATAGATGAAGAAACTAAAAAGATAGTAGACACAGCATATCAAAGAGCTCAAAGTATATTAACAGAACATATAGATAAATTACATGCAGTAGCACAAGTTCTATTAGAAAAAGAAAAGATAGACGGAGAAGAATTTGATGCAATATTTGCAGAATAAACTAAAATAAATAAGAGATAGGCAAATAAAAATATAAAATGAATCCTTTTTATTAGACAAAATTGTTTAATAATATGGGTTCATTTTTTATGTAAAAAACAAAAAAGAAACTAATAAAACATATATAGCGAAACAAGTCTATATACGACGGAAGAAGTAGTTCAAACAAAAAATATTTTTTATAAAGCTTACTATTGACAAGCTATACGAAATTAGAGTATAATAATTAACGAGAAAAAACAAAGAAAATCCCACATACTGAGTAAAGTACTGGAAGGAGGGGAACAAATGTCAGAAATTAAAGTTAATAACGGAAATATAGAAGATGCTCTTAAAAGATTTAAGAGACAATGCGCAAGAAACGGAGTTTTACAAGAAGTTAGAAAAAGAGAGCATTACGAAAAGCCTAGCGTTAAAAGAAAGAAAAAATCAGAGGCTGCTAGAAAAAGAAAATTTTAAAAATAAAAGCTTGCAATAATTGCAAGCTTTTGATATTTTTATATATATGTAGTTTGAGGGATGCTCCTGCTTACACAAAACATATTAAAAGGATGTAAAAATGAAAAAAAATAATGTATTTTTAGTTATAGTATTTATTATAGTATTTTTATTCATTGGTATAAACATACTAGCAAAACCGCTTAGTGATGGAGATGAAATTATAAATCTATTTAATACATACAAATTGTATGAGGGATTAAAAATATACAAACAAATTCCGGTTGTTGCTATGCCACTATTATTTTATCTTGGCGTGATAATATTTAAAATATTAGGAGCGGCAAATTTACTAAACTTTAGAATTTATAATATAATAGTAAATATAGTAGTTGTAATTTCTTTATATAGAATATTCAGAAAATTGGATATAAGAAAGCTAAAAAGTATAATATATACGATTTTACTAGAACTAATACTTGTATCAAAGCCCATAACAATGGGAATCACATATAATATGTTAGCATATGCAATTTGTCTTTTAGGAATTAATATAGCTTTAAAACGCGATAAAATAAAAAGATATTTTTTAATTCAAGGTATAATAATTTTCCTTGTATTTATGGCTAAGCAAAATATAGGAGTATATTATGCTTTAGCAAATATATTAATAGAAGTTATTTTATATAAAAAAGAATGTATAAAAAATATTTTTAAATTAATTATAACACCAATATTACTAGGAATAGTATATATATTATATTTGTATTTCAATGATTCTTTATTTGAATTTATAGATTATACGGTATTAGGAGCAATAGAATTTAGTAGTAATTTATATTTTAGTGGTGGAATGGTATGGCTTGGAGCTGATTTAATTATGATAGCAAGCAGTATAATTCTATTCTATAATAAAATTATAAATAATAAATACATGAAAAATACAATTATATTATTTACATATGGAGTTTGCTTATTGCTTATGGGATATCCAATATTTGATTATTGGCATATGGCTTTAGCGAGTATTGTACTAATTATAAGCACAATATATATAATAGAAAAAAACTTAAAAGTAAATATAGAAGACCAATATTTAAAATTATGTTTGACATTATTAATTATATATATGGTCTGCTCTATTAGTTATAAATCATGTATTTATTTTACTGCATGTTGCAAAGAAAAAGAAAATGCATTTTATGGAGTAATAGAGTATAATGATATGCAACAAAAAATAAAAGATGTTACTAACTATATAAATAAATCAGATAAAAAAGTTGTAATTGCATCTGCTCGTTCAGGAAAATACCATATGTATATTGGTGAAATAGGAGATGATATATTTGATATACCATGGAACGGAAATATTGGAAGTAATCAATTAGAAAAACTAATAAATAAAACAAACAATCTAAAAGATGTATATTTATTATTAATGACAGAAAATGAAAGTTGGCAAGATATTAAGGAGTTTAGAAAATATATAAAAGATAATTATGAAAAAATGGGAGAAATAAGTGAATATAGTATATATTATATTCCATAGTCAATGGTAAAGAATATAATTCTAAAAAATGGAAATATTATTTGTATAGGAGGAAATAATGAAAGCAATAAAAATTAAAGAAGGTATAAACTTACACATAATAGATACAAATAAATTTAAGACAGATCTTTTGGCAGTATTTTTAACTACACCATTAGAAAAAGAAAAGGTAACCCAAAATGCTTTAATACCAGCAGTACTAAGAAGAGGTTGTAAGGCATTACAAACTCAAGAAGAAATAAGTATTGCATTAGAAGAAATGTATGGAGCATCTTTTGATTGTGGTGTAGATAAAATAGGAGATAACCAAATATTAAAATTTTATTTAGAAACAATAAATAATATATATACACCAGAAAACGAAGATAATTTAAAAAATGCAATTAAAATTTTATTGCAAATAATTTTTGAGCCATTAATTCAGGATAATAGATTTAACAAAGAATATGTTGAAAGCGAAAAAAACAACTTAAAAAAAATAATAGAAGGAAGAAAAGACTCAAAAGCAACATATGCGGTTGAAAGATGTATAGAAGAAATGTATAAAGAAAAACCATATTCACTATATAAATATGGAAAAATAGATGATTTAGAAAAAATAAATGAAGAAAACTTATATGAGCAATATCAGAAACTAAAAAACAATTGTAAAATAGATATATTTGCATCAGGAGAAATAATTGAAAATATATCAGAAGAAATTTTAAATAATAATTTTATAAAGGAATTAAACGAAAGAGAACCCAAATATATAGTTAATAATTTAGAAGCTAGAAAAAAAGAAAAAGTACAAGAAAAAGTTGTACAAGAAAGTATGGATGTAGCTCAAGGAAAACTAATATTAGGAATGGATATACTAGAAGAAAATGAGCAAGATAAATATATAGCACTAGTGTATAATGCTATTTTAGGAGGAACAGCAAATTCTAAAATGTTTCAAAATGTAAGGGAAAAGAATTCGCTTGCATATACAGCATCATCTTCATATATAAGGCAAAAAGGAAATATATTTGTAAAATGTGGAATAGAAATAGAAAACTATGAAAAAGCACTAAAAATTATAAAAGAACAAATAGAAGATATGAGAAAAGGAGAGTTTTCAGACGAAGAAATTGCACAAGCAAAATTAAATATAATATCAACAATAAAATTAATACCAGAAGAACAGGATACAGAATTAATGTATTATTTTTCTCAAGAGTTATCAGGGTATAAAATGAACTATGAAGAATATATAAATAAAATTAATTTTGTAACTAAAAAAGATATTATAGACCTAGCCAATAAAATTCAAATAAATACAATATATTTTTTAACTAATAAATAAATCACATGTAAGGGCGAACGACTCTGTCCGCCCGTAGCTACAAAGATATACTGTATAAAAAAGGAGAAAAGCTATGCAGATTATAGAAAATTTAAAAATAAAAGAAAAACTATATGTAGAGAAGCTAGAAAATGGCCTAACAATTATAATTTTACCTAAAAATACCACACAAAAAAAATATGTAATGTGGGGAGTAAATTTTGGTTCAATTGATAATCATTTTATTAACCCAGATAATGGGCAAGAAATAGAAATACCAGACGGAGTGGCTCACTTTTTGGAACACAAAATGTTTGAACAACCTAATGGAACAAATAGCTTGGATACTCTTTCTGCACTAGGAGTAGATGCAAATGCATATACAACTAATGACTATACAACCTATTTGTTTGAATGCACAGATAAGTTTAATGAAGCATTAGAAGAATTAATGGATTATGTACAGCATCCATACTATACAGATGAAAATGTAGAAAAAGAAAAAGGAATAATAGCACAAGAAATAAAGATGTATGATGATTATCCAAGTTGGAAAGTATATTTGAATGCATTAAAATGTTTGTATAAAGACCATCCAATAAGATTAGACATTGCAGGAACAGTAGAATCTATATCTAAAATAGATAAAGAAATGTTATACAATTGCTATAATACATTTTATACACCAGCAAATATGTTAATGGTATTTGCAGGAGATTTTGAACCAGAACAATTAGTAGAACAAGTAAAAAAACATATTGTAAATAATGAAAATAAAGGTGATATAAAAAGAATATATCCAAAAGAAATAGATGGAGTAAACAAAGAAAAAGAAATTGTGCAAATGGATGTAAATAATCCAATATTTGCAATAGCATATAAAGATAAAACATTAGAAAATAAAACAGAACAAGTAAAAAAACATATTGCAATAGAAATAATTTTAAATATATTATTAGGAAAAAGTTCAAAGTTGTATAAAGAATTATATGAAGAGGGGCTATTTATGATAGCACCAGATTTAGATTATGAATTTTCCAAAGATTATGCGCATGTTGTAATATCTGGACAATCTTCAAATCCGGAAAAGGTAATGGAAAAATTAAAAAAAGAGGTAGAAAAAATAAAACAAAATGGTCTTGAAGAAAAAACTTTCAATAGAATAAAGAAAAAAATATATGGAGATTATGTAACAGAATATAACGATGTAAGTAGCATATCAAGAATGCTAATGAGCGACTATTTTAAAGGAATAAACAGTTTTGAATATATAGAAAATCATAAACAAGTTACAAAAGAATATGCAGAAAAAATATTAAAAGAAGTATTTAATGAAAATAAAATGGTAATATCAATAGTAGAAGGAAAAAAATAAGAAAAATGAAAGAAATGTTAAAAAAAATTAAAGAAAAAGATATTGATATATTTGTATTTTTACTAGTAACAATAACTGTAATGGCGTTTGAAAGAACGCTAAGTGCATATGATGAATTATGGAATTTTAGCAACACATATAAAATGACAATTGGGTTTAAAATTTATACAGATTTAAATGTTATAATAACTCCATTGTTCTTTTATATTGGATACATATTTTTAAAATTATTTGGTGCAAATTTTTTATCATATACAATATATAATATTATAATAGAATTAACAGTATTTATGCTTATTTTTAAACTATTTAAATTGTTAAAAATAAAGCGAAGAAGATGTATATTATACACTATATGTATCTTGTGGGCATTTATGGATATTATAAGGGCAGGCGCAAATTATAATAGACTAGTATATATACCAATATTAATAACAATAATGCTTTTAATAAAAAAGAAAAGTAATCCATATATATTGGGAATTTTAGCATTAATCATTTTCTTAATAAAACAAAATGTTGGAGTATATGTTGGAAGCGGAATATTAGTATATATACTATTGGTGCAGAAAATAGATACTAAAGAAAAAATTAAAAATATTATAAAAATGGGAGTAACTTTTATATTGTTTTTATTTATGTTTTTAATGGAGCTATATTTAGATAATAATTTATATCCATTTCTAGATTGCACATTTTTAGGAGTTTCAGAATTTGGAGCAAATAATTTTTGGATAAATTGGATAATGATTACTTATTTAGCATTAGCTTTATTTATAGTAATTGTAAACATATTTGCAATTAAAAGCTCTAAAATAGAATTAGACAGTGATATAAAATATAATATAAAAACCATATTGTGTATAGGAGTACCACTAACTTTAATAACATTTCCAATTTTTAATGCTTTTCACATGCTTATGGGATTAATTATATTAATAATAGAATTTATTTATTTAATAGAAACCACATTTATATCTGAAATTTTTAATAATAGAAAAATAGAAAAAATGATTGTAAGCATTGTAATAATATTATTTTTAGGACATATATCTGTGTATGCTTATATATATACAAAAGAAATACAAAATAAGAATCATAGTATTATTGTAGACAAAAATAGCCCATATTATGGAGTTATGTGTGAAGAAAAATTAAAAAAAGAAATAGAAACGGTTTGTGAATTTATACAAGAAAATAACGAAAAAAGAGTAGATGTAAAAGTATTATCTTATAAAGCAAATTTGTATATGGTACCACTAAATAAAAATAATAATATATATGACCTACCAAACCTAGGAAACTTAGGAAAAAAAGGAGAAGATGGACTAATAGAAGAAATAAAACAAATGAAAAATACTAAAATATTAATTCAAACAAATGAAGAAGACATATTTTGGCAAGAATCTAAAAAAGTAAGAAAATATATACAAGAAAATTATATAAAAGAGGGAACAATAGAGAATTTTGACATATATTATATACACTAATAAATGTTGAAAAATGTACAAAACCATCAAAAGAAATCGTAAAACAAATAAATTAAAATAAAAATTATAAAAAATAACAAAAAAAGGCATACGAAATAGGCTATTTATAGCCTATTTTTGTTGACTATGCAAAAAAAATGTGGTAGTTTAAAAATAGATAAAAAATTAAACTCGTAAAAGGAGAGTGATTGTATGTTGGAAGAGAAAATTAGTGAAAAAAGAGAAGAACTAAATAAAAGCATAGAAAAAAACAAAAACTATGACAAAACATACAAACTTAGCGTAGAGTTAGACGATTTGATATCACAGTTCTATGAAAGAACAAAAGAAAAAAATAAAAAGAATACAAAACGAAAAGTAATATATATTGTATAGAGGTAACTAAAGTTGCCTCTTGTTTATTACATAAATATTACAAAAATATTGCAAAAATATTTTTTTTTGATAAAAGTATTGAAAATATTCTAAAATATTGTAAAATTAAAGTAGGTATGTAAACGAAATAAGAGAGGAAAAGCTATGAAAATAAAAAGGATAATATGTTTTTTAATAATTATATATGTTATTTTAGCAAGCAATAACATATGTAAAGCATCGCATAGATCGGATTGTAGTTTTTGTAGTGCAAATGTTAAAGGTTATACAGCAACCCATATAACAAGAATAGTATTAGATGTTGGAGATCCATATAAAGTTGATTTTGGAAGTGCAATTTTAAATGGTAGGGACATCAATGAAAAATTTTATTATACAGCTTCAAGTGCTGGCGTAATAAAATATCAAGATCAAAGGACAGGACGTTCTGGTTTTATTTCAAACATTGGAGGAACTAAGAAAGAAATAGAAGGCTGGAATTCAGACGGTAAGCTTCAAATACAAGCATTAGCAGAAGGTGATATAATTATTTTTTATGAAAATGAGAATATGGCAGGAAAACAGTTATATGGTTATCACATTATAGTTAAAAACTATGATGATAAAACCGATGATACAAACACAAAAATAATGGATGATGTTACTAAAAATATTTCAAATTACAAGCCTAAAGATAGTGATATGGATGATACTAGTGCTAATAAAATAGAAAGTGTAACAAGTAAAGTACTTACAGCAGTTAGTAATGTGGGAATAGGAGTTTCAGTATTAGTGTTAGCAATATTAGGAATAAAATATATGCTTGGTAGTGTAGAAGAAAAAGCAGAGTATAGGCAAGACTTAATGCCATATTTAATAGGAGCTATGATATTGTTTGGCATTACATCATTTGTAAAGGTTTTAATGATAATAGGTGATAAATTAAACAATTAGTAGTTGAAAAAAAAGTAGAAATAATGTATAATAGAAAAAATGATGCATTAAAAGCCAAAAGGAGATGATAATGTGAAACTAAAAAACATTTTAAAAATAGTATTACTTTTAAGCTTAATTACCATATTATTATCTTCAACAGTAAAAGCATTTACAGTAAGAGAATGGTTCGATCAATCTAAAAATGCATTAGACACAGGAAATGCAAATAAAAACAATAAAATGGACACTACTAAATTGAAAGATGCATCGAGTATATTATTTAATGTGCTATTGGGGGTAGGAACCGGAATAGCTGTTATAGTAGGAGCAATATTAGGACTTCAATTTATGCAAGCAGGAATAGATAAAAAGGTTCAAGTAAAAGAATCATTAGTTGCATATGTAGTTAGTTGTTTAATTTTATTTGGAGCTTTTGGAGTTTGGAAACTAATCACAACAATAATGAGCTCCATTAGCTAAAACTAGTTATTAATGTTATCTTACATAAGATACAAAAAAATATATATTTAAAAATTTAAGGGAGGAATTTATATGAAAAAGACATATAAAATATTAGCTATGTCAATAATGGCAGTAATGATGATAAGTGTTTTAGCTTCTTCAGTATTTGCATTATCACCAAGTGATATTAAAGCAACTTCAACATCTGCAGATAGTACAATAACAAATATAGGTGGAAAAATATTATCTGCTGTAACAACAGCTGGTATAGTTTTATCTGTTCTTATGTTAGCAGTACTAGGTGTTAAATACATGTTAGGAAGCTCAGAAGAAAAAGCAGAATACAAAAAATCAATGATGCCATACTTAATAGGTGCATTACTAATATTTGCAGCATCAACAATAGCAACAGCTGTAAAAGGTTTATTTACTTTTTAATTATAGAAAAAGCAGCTCAAAGGAGTTGCTTTTTTATATATAATAGAAAATGATAATTTTCTATTATATATAAAAAAGCAAATCTTGTTGTTACTGATTCAAAATTTTAAAAATAGTTTACAATTTAATTAAAGGAGGAAGGAAAATGAATAAAAAAGTAAAAGTAGTTATTACAATATTAATGCTTATTATTTTTTCTCTTTCAATGTCGTATTATAATATTACACTGGCAAAAGTAAATATTGATGATATAAATGCAAGTGCAACAGTAAGTGGAGAATCAGAAATAAAAAACATGAGTTCAACACTCTATTCTGCCATAACCAGTGTAGGCATTGCAGTTTCTGTTGTGGCTCTTGCAGCAATAGGAATAAAATATATGTTAGGAAGTGCAGAAGAAAAGGCAGAATACAAAAAATCAATGATGCCATATTTAATAGGCGCATTATTAGTTTTTGCTGCTTCAACATTAGCTACAGCAGTAGTAAAATTAACAAGATAAACAACAGTATATTACAACAATATTACAAAAAAATTAAAATTATATTATTTTTAGAAAAAACCTTACAATATGTAAGGTTTTTTGCTATAATAAAATAGATAGAATATATACAATGGAGGAACCTGGAATGGGAACATATATGATACCTAGAAATACAAAGGGTGAAGGTAGAATATTATTTATATTTTCAACGAAAGCACTTATTTATACTGCTGTAGGAGCACGGAGTTGGATTTCCGATTAAATGGTTTTTAGGAATTTTAGGAGTTAATACCTATATAGGAATAGGAATAATAATATTATTAGGATTACTAGGTTTTATAATAGGAACATTTAAAGTGCCAGATTCAGGAGCACTTAAAGTAACAAGACTAGTAGGAGGAGAAAATATAGATGATGTTATTTTAAGATATATAAAATTCAAACAGAAAAAAAATAAAATTTATATTACAAAAGAGGAGGATATGATAGATGGAGAATAGCGAAAACTTAACAAGTATATTACAATTACTTTTAATTGTTAGCATAATAATATTTTTTGTTTTATTTGTGGCACTTATATTTTTAACAATGAGAAAAAAGCAAAAAGAAAAAGAACCAGCAAAAACACAAATAAAAGATACATCAGAAGATAAAAAAACATCTTCAAATTTAATTCAAACAAAGGTATATACTCCGCAAAATGTAAAAAGCTTTTTAGAATTCGATGAAATAAAAGACAACATGATAGTACAAAATAAAGGAAAAAGATTAGTAATGGTTATACAGTGCCAAGGAATAAATTATGATTTAATGAGTTCTATGGAAAAAGTTGCTGTAGAAAATGGATTTGTACAATTTTTAAATACATTAACAAGACCTATACAACTATATGTACAATCAAGAAAAGTAAACTTAGAAGAAAGCTTATTGAATTATAACAAAAGACTAAAAGTAATAGAAACAAAATACAACAAAGCAAGAGCACAATTTGATATGGCACAAAAAAACACAAACATATCTAATGAAGAATACAACATGATAAAGTTAGAATATGTAAGACAAAGAAACTTGTATGATTATACTAAAGACATTATAAGTAATACAGAAAAAATGAGTTTAAATAAAAACATATTAACTAAAAATTATTATATTGCAATTTCATATGTTCCAGATAATACAGAAGGATTGTTTCAAAAAGAAGAATTGTTAGACATGGCATTTTCAGAGCTATATACAAATGCTCAATCCTTACTTAGAATTCTTTCTGTATGTGGTATAACAGGAAGAATATTAGACTCTGTGGAACTAGCAGATTTATTGTATGTAGCATATAATAGAGATGCGTCAGAAGTATTTGGAGTAGATAAAGCAATAAAAGCAGGATATGATGCCTTATATACAACAGCACCAGATGTTTTAGATAAAAAAATGGTAGAATTAGATAAAATAATAAAAGAAAGAGCATTAGACTTAGCAAATAGTACAATAGAAGATGTAACTATTAAAAGTAGAAGGAAAAGAGAACTAGAAGAAAAAGAAAAAAACATTAAAAACATAATAAAAGACATGGCAAAATTAATGATAGAAGAAAACGAAGAATATATAGGAAAAGAAATATCAGAAGAAGCAATAAAAGAAATAAATGAGGAAAAAGAAACAAAGCAAACAAGAACAAAAGCAAAGAAAGGAGCATAGAAAATGGGAAAAAAACAAAAGCAAAAACAAGATATGGTTATAGAAAATAAAACTCAAGAAAGTAGTTTATTTAAACCTAAGAACATAAAAGATATTATAGCTCCATCAGGTATAGATGCATCTAATCTAAACCATTTAGAAATAATTTCACACACCAATAGGTTAGCAAGAAGCTTTTTTGTATCTACACTTCCTCGAATGGGAACATTTCCATCTTTACTTAGAGATATGTACGAATTTGGAGATATGAATGTTTCTGTGTATATTAATCCAATTCAAGAAGCACATTCTCAACAAGAATTAAACAGAACAATAAACGAACTAGAAACAGAAAGAATAGTTGCCTTAGGAAAAGGAAATATAAATAGAGAAGCAGTTTTAGCACAAAAAAAATATGAAACAGAACAATTAAGGGACGAAATTGCAGCAGGATTTAATAAAATGTTTGAAGCATCAATTGTTGCAACAATGTTTGCATACAATATTCAAGATTTAGATAAATATACAAAATTGCTATCAACAGAAATGGCAAAAACACAAATTGGGCTAAAATCTGCATGGGCAATGCAAGAAGAAGCTTTTAAAAGTAACATACCATTAAATCAAAATAAATTAAACAAAAAACATACTTTTGATAGAAATTCAATGGCAACAGTATTTCCATTTACTTCTTCAGAAGTAGGACATCCTTCTGGAGTACCGATAGGATATAATAAACAAACAGGAACACCAATACTTTTCGATAACTTTCACTCATCATTAACCAACTACAATATGGTTATATTTGCTAAATCTGGTGCTGGTAAATCTGTTACAATGAAAACTTTAATTTCTCGTTCTAGTGTACTAATGGGAATAGAAAGTTTAGCACTAGATGCAGAAGGCGAGTATACAATAGTTGCAGAGAGTTTAGGTGGAATAAATGTTGTTTTAAGTCCAACATCAAAAACAGTTATAAATGTATTTGATATAGAACCAGAATTAATAAAAGATGAAATAACAGGAAGAGAAAGACCAACACTAAGTATAGAAAATAAAGTAGAAGATGTTACACAAGCGTTACTTACAATGGCAAAAGGTAGTACTAGAAGCAACGAAGTAAATGAAGTAACAAAACAAATTATAGCAGAAGCTGTAGCAGAAGAATACGAAGCTAGAGGAATAAATAGCAATGTAAATAGTTTGTATGAAAGTACAATTACCCAAATAAACCAAGGACAATTAGAACAAGAAAAGAAACCTATGCCTACAATAGGCTCTTGGTACAAAAGAATATTAAGAAAAGCACAAGAAAATGATAACCCAGATTATAAATTTCATTATAGCTATTTAATAAAAGTTATGAAACAATACATAAGAGAGTACAATGGACAAATGGCATATTTTGATGGACAATCAACATTTGAGTTGCTAGATGGAGCACCTTTCATAAACTTAGATATTTCACAGCTAGAAGAAAGATTTGCAAGACCATTAGCTCAACAAATACTTCTTTCATGGATTTGGGAAAAGTTTGTTAAAAGAAATAGTGAAGATAGAAGAAAAGCAAAACAAAAAAGAGTTATAGTAGATGAGGCATGGATGCTTTTACCATATCCAGAAGCAGTAGACTTTTTAAATAAAATGGCTCGTCGTGCAAGAAAAAGAAATGTATCTTTGGCAATTATCTCTCAAAGATTCCAAGATTTCTATGAAAAGCCAGAAGCGCAAGCAGTATTAACTTCTTCAGACACAAAATTATTTTTAGCACAAGATAAATCAGAAATAGAATATCTAAAAGAGGTATTTAAATTATCAGAAGGAGAAGCAAATTATTTAATAACAGCTCAAAAAGGAGAAGGACTATTAAAAGTAGGAAATGATACAGCAATACTAAAGATTACACCAACAAAAAAAGAATTTGAATTTGTTGAAACAAACTTAAATAAACTAGCCAATGGCTAGAGAGGGGAACTCTTAAAATGAAGTTTTTTACGAACAAAAATATAACTAAAAAATTAATAATTGTTTTAGCATTTTTAACATTATTTAACTTTTGCTATCCAAAAACAGTAAGGGCAGAAATTACCATACAAGATATCAAAAATACATTATTAACAGGTACAGCAGAATTGTTTTTTTCTATATTTGATGGAATCATGGAAAAATTTAACAATGTTTTTATGGGATATGATGAAAACGGAGTAATTTATCTATCACCAGAAAATATTATAAAAGGCAAATTTATCTTAATGGAAGCAAATATATTTAAAACAGTTGATAAAAAAAATTATTATGATACAGATGGTACTCATGGAGCAGGAAGAAAATATACTACAGACATTATCAGTGCAAAAACAACATTAAGAGAAACGGTTTTAGGATGGTATTATAATATAAGAAACTTAGCAATTGTTGCAATGCTTTCAATTTTAGTGTATGTAGCAATTCGTATGATATTATCCTCAGTTTCTGCAGATAAAGCAAAATATAAAATGATGTTAAAAGATTGGCTAGTAGCATTATGTTTAATATTCGTTATACATACAATAATGATTGGTGTACTTGGGGTTACAGATATGATAACAGGAGCAATATCTGGAGGTAAAAGTACCAATATGGCTCAAAAGGAACGTACAGAGATTAATAATAAATTATTTAGCATTAAATATGAAGGAGAAGACAAAACTAGCCAAGAGATAAGCGAAGAATTATCAGATTTGTGGGGACATATTTTTATATATGCAGCTATACTTGTTTTTACTGTAATATTTACAATAAAATATTTAATAAGGGCTATAACAATTACTTTTTTAATTTTATTGGCTCCAGTTGGTTGTATAACATATCCAATAGACAAAATGGGAGATGGAAAGTCACAAGCATTTGATTTTTGGTTTAAAGAATTTTTTATGGAAGTTATTATACAGCCATTTCACTTACTACTATATATGGTTTTAATAGGAGCAGCTGTTGATATGGCTGATACTAATATAATATATACAATTATATGTTTTGCAATAATGTTACCAGCAGAAAAATTTATTAAGCAAATGTTTGGAATAAACGAAAAATTAGGGTCTCCATTAGCAGATATGGCAAGTGTGGCAGCGGCCAGTGGGTTAGCTAAAAAGGCAGCAGGCATGCTTAAAGGGTCAAATAACGGAAAAAAAGGAGGAAGTTCAAGCAGTAGCAGCGAAGACTCTGAAAATGCATTACCACCAAGACAAAGAGCTAGCATGGAAGACTATGACGAAGGCGAAAGAGACGACAATGGAAATAACAATCAACAGCAAAGAGTAACAGCAGGAAATAATAATGAACAAGAAATTTTACAAGGAGAAGATAATAATAGACAATTAAACACACAAAATAATAATCAAAATGGTACAGGCATTGATGGAGAAACATTAGAAAACCCAATAGCAGATGGGCAAGCAGATTCAGAAAATTTAACACCAGAGCAACAGTCATTACTAGGAAATGATAATGTAGATAATTCCAATGAAGAGGAAAAATATGGAAATGAACAAGAAGAAAACAATGCAGATTTAACATCAAATGCCAATAACGATGAATTACCAAAAGCAGAAAAAACTCCAATACAAAGGCAAGGAGCTAAACCAGTTAGAAAATTACAACAAGCAAGAAATGCAATAAAAACTGAAATTGGAAAAGATGTTAGAAAGAAATATGGAACCACAAGTGCAAAAGGACTAGGAAAAAGAGCCTTAAAGGCTGCACCAAGGGCACTTGGAAAAGTATTAAATGGTGCAACAAGGTTAACTCTTGCAGCTGGAGCAGCAGGTATCTTAGGTATGATGGCATTAGCAACAGGAGATTACAAAAAGGTATTAGGAGCCGTAGGAGCAGGAGCAGCTTTAGGAAATGCAGCAGGAAAAAGAATAAATGGATATAGAACAAACATAAACGGAAGAATTGGTAGATATTCACAAGTTGGAAAAGAAGCATTAAAAGGCGAGGACAAAAAGAGAAAAGAACAAAAGCAAAAATATATACAAAATCAAAAAGAAAGAAACTATGTGGAACAATATTTACAAGATAAAAATGGATATATTCCATCAGGAAGAGAAATTAATGAAGAAATGGAAAAAAGATGGAAATATCAAGAAGCAGGTATCACAGATAGAAACATAATAGATAATGCAAGAGATTTAGCAGAACAAAAAGAAACCGATTTCTTAAATAATGCAGGTTATACAGAAGAACAAAGAAAAAATTATAACAATACAGAACAAAAACTATATGATAATCAAGAAGGTGTAGATTCTCAAATTAGATATAAAGATGCATATGAACAATTACAAAAAGGAGAAATGACAAACGAAGAATTTAATAAAGAGTTTGGAGAAGGTGAAGCAGAAAAAGCAAGAGATCATCAAATAATGGAAGACAAAGTAAGAGGTAAAAGAGAAATGTTTGAAAAACAATCTTTACTTTCAGCAGGTATTGCAAGTGAATATAGTAAATCAGATTTTATGGATAGGAAAAAGATGGAAAACTTGCAAGAAAGTCGTATAAATGACTATATGTTAGCATATAAAGCTCAAGGAAAAACATGTTCAAGAGAACATGCAGAAATGGTTGTAAATTCTGCAATAAATGATGCAGCTAAAATAAGAGGAGTAAAATCTGGGGCAAATTTACCAGGCATAGAGGAAAGACCAAATACGCAGCGTCACTCACAACAACAAAGACAGCAAAGACCAACGCAACAGCAGCAACAAAGACAATAAAGACCAGCGCAGCATCAACAACAAAGACAGCAAAGACCAACCCAACAACAGCAACAAAGACAACAAAGACCAACGCAACAGCAACAACAAAGACAGCAAAGACCAACCCAACAACAGCAAACACAAACAACGCAACCACAGCAACCACAACAAAACAATGAAGCAAAACCTATATAAGAATATACAGAAAAATAGTTACTAAAATAGTAATATATTGGCAAGGAAGAACAATGGACAATCAACGAACATAAAAAATAATAGATTAATAGTATAAAAGGAGGGGTTAATATGGGACTAAAAAGCAAAATAAAAATTTTTTGGTCAGAACATAGAGACCCCATTTTATTTTATGCAATATTATTTATTGCTGTAATATTGATAGTGCAGGGGTTAAACTTAATAGCTAAAAATAATATAGAAGAAAACAAAACTATTAATAATATGGACAACCAAATTGAAACCGGAGTAAAAACAACTCAAAAAGAAGATATAGAAAATAAAAAATTAGTAAATCAATTTGTAGATTACTGCGAAAATGGAAAAATAGAAGAGGCATATAATTTAATTTCAGATAAATGTAAAGAAGAAAAATATAAAACAATATCTGCTTTTAGATCAAATTATTATAATAAAATATTTAATAAAAAAAGAAGTGTAGAAGTAAAAAAAGAAAAAAACAATTCATATAAAGTTACATTTTATGAAGATATGCTAGAAACAGGAAAAGCAGATGAGGACACAGGTATAACAGATTACTATACAATAGAAGATAGTGTAATAGAAATAAAATTAAATATAAATACACAAAACAACATAAAATAGAAGGAGCAAAGATGTCTGTAAAAGAATATGGAAGAGAAAAATTGCAAGGACTAAAAAGCAAAGTAACATCAGCAATAAAAGCTTTTGCATTAAAATGGGGAGCAATAATAGGAGGAGGAATTATATTAATAATAATTCTTGTTTCCGTAATATCAACAGTGATAACAAGTGCGCTAGGTGGAGATGATGATGATGTTAATTTTGATGACATAGACTTTTCAACTGAAGGAAATACAATACAGGAAAAGGTATGGATAAAACTAAAGCAATTGGGATATAGTGATTTAGCAGTAGCGGCAGCAATGGGAAATATACATTATAAATCTGGTTCATTTGATCCAACAAAAGTTGAAGGCGGATATAATGAGAATAATGGAGGAATTGGAATATGTCAATGGACTAATAGTGACAGAGGTTCTACAGGAAGAAATACAGAATTAAAAAAATTTGCAGCTAAAAGAGGAAAGACATGGCAAGATGAAGATACACAAGTAGAATTTTTAGCAATGGAATTAACAGAAGGAAACAAATATTATCAATTGATGGATACAACGTATACAGGAACTAATTACAACTGTTCAGAATGGAAAAACAATAAGGACAATAACTTAGCTAAAGAAAAATTAAACAGACTAACAGAGGTTTTTTGCTTTACATTCGAGAGACCAAACACAGCAGATGGGAGAAATTCAATGCCAACTAGACAAAATTATGCACTTAACTATTATAATGAATTTCATGGAAAAACATGGGGCACAATAGGAAACAAAAAACTTTATAATTCTAATGGAACTGTAAATGAGAAAAAGGTTCAAGAACTACAAAAACAATTAGAAAAAAGTCATAATCTCATTTCAGCACCAAAGTCAGGAGGATGGACATCTGTAACTTCATCGGATAAACAAAAAGTAAGAGGAAAATATCATGGATACAATTCTTCAACAGGATATGCAAATAATGGGCTAGAACCATATCAATGTACTTGGTGGGCAAATGGAAGAGCAAGTGAATATCTGGAAAAAAATGGAACAAAATACAAGAAATATCCAACAAACAGCGGAAATGGTGGAGATTATTTTATAAAAAACAAATCAAATGGTTGGTTTAAATATGGAACAACTCCTAAACCAAACTCATTGCTTTCAACTATTGTATCAAGTCCATATGGTCATGTTTTATACATAGAAGCTGTAGATTATAAAAACAAAGTATACTATGCAAGTGAAGCTGGAGGAGGAAGGCAATGGGGAGGAATTCAAAAGTATCCATTTGGATATCATAAAGTAGATAATATTAATTATGGTTTTATTTACCTGTCTGAACCCAATAAATAAAGATAATAGAAAGGAAAATATGAATGAAAAAACTTAAAATTTTGACAATATTTTTTTCAATAATTATATTAATATTAACTATTTGTATTGTAATCTTAAAAGCGAATGGAAAAAATAATAACTCAAATGACAATAATACGCTTTATGGAAATCAAATAATTAGTAATGAAGAATTAGAAGCTGAAAGCAGACAAGGAATTACTGGTGAAACAAAAGACGAACCAATTATTAATGAGTCTGATTATATAACTTTAGTGAAATGTATAGATAGTTTTTTAAATAAAATAAATAGAAATAGTTCAATTTATTTTGGAAGAGAAGGACAAAGAACATCAACAGACGAAGAGATAAATAATGGAATATTGAAACTATTGAGCGAAGATTATATAAACAAAAATAATATAACAACTAATAATATAAAAAATTATATATATAATATAAATAAGAGTAGTATGTTTATACCAAGAGAAATAATAAAATATTATGAATCAGAACAAGTTAATAGTTTTGTTATTAATGGCTTAGTGGAAGATAAAGATTATAATCCAATTATGGAAATATCACTAATATTAAATATAGATACAAAAAATGTAACATATTCTATAGAAATTCTAAATACAAAACAAAATTTAAACACAATAAAGCCAAAACAAATAAAAGAAATAGAAATAAAATCTTCAAATGAATTCAAATATATGCAACTTACAGATGAAAATATTATACAAACGATTAGAGATGTATACATAGGAACCGTAATAGGTTATCCAGAAATATTTTATAACAGCTATTTAGCAGAAGATTATAAGAAAGCTAAATTTTCAAATGTAGCAGAATTTAAAGATTATATATCAAAAAATACTAATAGAATAAAAGAAACTGCAATATTAAAATATAATAAAACAGAAAATGAACAAGAAACAACATATATATTAGAAGATAAATATGGAAATAATTATATTTTAAAATATAATTCAATTAATAAATATAAAATGTATTTAGATTCATACACAGTTGATTTAGATGTGTTTAAAGAAAATTATGAAAAAGCAAGTGATGAAGAAAAAGTATCACTTAATGTTGGTAAATTTAAACAAATGTTAAATACAAAAGATTATAATACAATATATAACAAATTAAATGAAACTTTTAGAAAAAATAACTTTTCTACCGTATCAAAATTAGAAGAATACTTAAAGAAAAATACTTATGAAATAAATTCAATAAAAGTAGAAAATAAAAATCAACAAAATGACTATTATGTGTGTGAATGCACACTAGTAGACCAAACCAATACAGAACAAACAAAGAAAATGACAATAATGATAAAATTATTAGATAATAATAATTTTTCAATGTCTTTTAGTATAAAATAAAAAACTTAAACTCTGCCTAAATGCAGAGTTTAATTGATTATGAGATTTAAATATGTTATAATATAAGTAATTAAATATTGTAGGAGATGGATAAAAGTGTTTTGGAAAATCTTAAAATGGTTGGTTATGATACCAATTTATGGACTGGGCACTCTGTGGTATATTATCACATCTTGGAAAATTCTTCTAACAATCGCATTAGCAATTCTAACAATATTGATTTGCATATTTATATGCGATAGCTGGAAAGGACGAATTCCAACAATCGTGATAGCGATAATTATAATTGCTATCATATTATAGGAACCTCATTGAGGTTCCTTTTTCATAGATAAAAATATAATAAAAAATTAGCATTTGGTTAACATATATTCAAGGAGAAAAATATGTTTATACCAGATGCTATTTTTTATGAAGAGAATATAAAAGAATACGAATTAGGAAAAATACTTTTGCAAAGATATGAAAAATTAAATATACCAATGGTAATAATAGAAAACCATAATAATATAGAGCAGATGAGAAAAAAAGCAAATAAAGAATTTCCACAAATGAAGCGAAATTTAATTATTGCAACAAGAAAAACGCATAAATATGTAGAAAATCACAAAGTTTCAGATTTTTTAGTACCATATACTTCATCTGGATGTATAGCAATGTGTATGTACTGCTATTTAGTATGCAATTATAATAAATGTGCATATTTAAGGTTGTTTGTAAATAGAGAACATATGCTGAATAAAATAAAAAGAACAGCACAAAATTCAGAAAAGGAATTAGTGTTTGAAATAGGTAGTAACAGTGATTTAATTTTAGAAAATACAATAACAGGAAACTTAGAATGGACAATAGAAAATTTTAAAAATGAACCTAAAGGCAAATTAACATTTCCAACAAAATTTGATATGGTTGATCCAATTCTTCCACTAAATCATAATGGAAAAATAATAGTAAGGATGAGTTTAAATCCAGAAGAAATAATTAACAAAATAGAATTTGGAACATCCAGATTAAACAATAGAATACAAGCAATAAATAAGATGGTGGAAGCAGGATATACCGTGGGAGTGCTAATAGCACCTGTTGTTTTAGTAGACAATTGGAAAGAATTATATGAAAACTTATTAAAACAAATGTTAGATCAATTAAGCTTAAAGGCAAAAAAAGAAATATTTTTTGAAATAATATTTATGACATATAGCTATGTGCATAATGCAATAAATCACGAAGCTTTTCCTAATGCTATAGAATTATATAATAAGGAACAAATGATAGGAAGGGGAAGAGGAAAATATGCTTATAGACCTGCAATAAAAGAAGAAGCCAAGAAATATATAGAAGAGTTAGTAAAAAAATATTTTCCACAAAATGAGATAAAGTATATTGTGTAAAAATCTAAATTATTAATCATTCATTATTCACTATTAATTAAATCATATGTAGGGTCGGACGCCTCTGTCCGCCCGTGGCTACGAAGAAATACCAAAAATAAAAATATAATAAAGAAAACAAAAAAGATATTTTATGAAATTACTAAGAACCAAACAGCAATTTAATACTCATAAAAAGCAATAACAAACATATAATTAATATAGGTGATTTTTTTATGAAAAGAATAATATCAATATTAATTATTTTAATAGTGAGTTTCAATATAGTAAGTTTTGCAGATGATAAAATAGAAGAAGAAAGCTCAAAAGAAGTAAAAGAAGTTATACAAATAGCAGCAGAGGTAAGCAAAAAGCCATCTATTAATTCAAGACAGGCAGTTGTAATGGATAGAAATAGCAAAAGCATTTTATATGGTAAAAATGAGAATGTTAAAACAAAAATGGCTTCTACTACTAAAATAATGACAGCAATGGTAGTATTGCAAAATACAAACTTGGAAAATACAGTAGAAGTATCAAAAAAAGCGGCATTAACAGGAGGTTCAAGATTAGGGTTAAAAGAAGGAGATAAGATAACAGTAAGAGATTTATTATATGGGCTATTATTAAGGTCTGGAAATGATGCTGCCGTAGCATTAGCTGAATATGTAGGAGGTAGCATAGAAGGTTTTGCTAAACTAATGAACGAAAATACAATAGGATTAGGATTAAAAAATACACATTTTGTAACACCACATGGATTGGATCAAGAAGAACATTATACAACAGCATATGAATTAGCTATTATAGCAGACTATGCCTTAAAAAACAAGACATTTGCCCAAATAGTAAATAATAAAAACTGCACAATACATATAAATAACTATGCAAAGAATTTAAATAATACCAATGAATTGCTAGGAAATTTAAATGGTGTATATGGCGTAAAAACAGGCTTTACTAATGGTGCAGGAAGATGCTTGGTAACATCTATTAAAAGAGAAAATTTAGATGTAATTTGTGTGGTTTTAGGTGCAGATACAAAAAAAGATAGAACAAAAGACAGTGTAAAATTGATTGAATATGTTTTTGGCAATTATAAAACTATAAATTTGACTAAAGATATAGAAGAAGATTTTGAAAAATGGAACCAAATTAATAAAAATAGAATATATATAGAAAAAGGAAAAAACAACAATTTAAATCTAGCATTAGAAAAAAAAGAATATACATATCCAATAGAAAATAACACAGAAGATAAAATAAAAATGGAGATTCAAGCAAATTTGAATTTAAAAGCACCAGTAAAAAAAGGTACTAAAATAGGGGAACTAACAATATATTATAAAGGAGAAATGATAAATAAAATAAACATAGTAAACTTAAACGAGGTAAATAAAAAGAGAATAGAAAATTATATATTAGACTTTGCAAGCAATTATGATAATTATTTAGAAAAAATATTTGAAATAAAATAAAAATAATATTTATGCTTGACTAAACCGTATATTTTTGTTATTATATTAATGTTACAAATGTGCGGGAATAGCTCAGTTGATAGAGCGCTGCCTTGCCAAGGCAGAGGTCGCGGGTTTGAGCCCCGTTTCCCGCTCCAAATATTATATGGCGATATAGCCAAGTGGTAAGGCACGAGTCTGCAAAACTCCGATTCCCCGGTTCGAATCCGGGTGTCGCCTCCAAATGAAAAAGCAACTATTAAGTTGCTTTTTTGTTTGGAGCGAAGTTAAAATGGAGGATTCGAAAAGGACAGGCCTGAACGAAGAGAAGGCAAAAATAGTCCAGTGGACTATTTTTAGGACGCGGCTTGCCGAATCCGGGTGTCGCCTCCAAATGTGTAAATGCTTTGCATTTACAATTAATAATTAAAATTTCATATAACATAAAACACATAAGAGCTAGGACTATAAAAATCCTAGCTCTTATGCTATTTGGTGATGCACAATGCATATGTGCATAATTATTATACTACAATATTTTTAATTTGTAAAATAAAAAATATTTTTTTGTAATTTTTGGTATAAAAATGTCGGAAACCCTTACGCAAATAAGAATTTTATTTATCTTTTTTACATAATGTGTTGAAAAATAATTTAAAATGTTATATAATTGTAATATATGGTCATTTGGCGATATTGAAGTACGCAAAACCCAGTTCCGTAAAGGGAAAAAATGGGGTTGGTGTAAAATAAATGTAACACAAAAAATAGCCTATTGACTAATATTTAAAAAAATTTATAATATATTAATATAATATATTAAATTATCCAAAGGGGTATGAAAAATGAGAAAGAAAAGAATTTTAACTTTATCTGGAATTTTATTAGGAGTTTTAATGTGCTTTAACTTTAACAAAGTACAAGCAGTAGACTCCGTTTTTAGTGATAGAAAGTTAACAAGGGAAACTTTATCAACAGTAGCACAGGCAAATAGTTTAGAAAATGCAGTCAATAAAACATTAACTATAAATGCTGCAAAGGTTTCAGATGACAATAATGATAACAACATTATTGGAAAAAGGAAAAGCGGTAATTTTTATCAATGGAATATAAGTCTAAAAGGAAACAAAGTTCTTAGCGGTCATAATGTATATGAAATAACAGAAGTAGGAGATAGTACCTATGGAGAAATATATTATTGTTTACAGAGTGATATAGGTCTTGGAGGACAAGATGGAAATATTTTAGCAAATGATAAAGATGAATATAATATTGCTTATGATATGAAAACAGATAAAAGTTTAATTAAAGAAAAAGCTAATTCTTTAAACATTTCAAAAGATGATACAACATATAATAAAATCCTTTGGGTATTAGATAATTCATATATGCCAACTAATTCAGCAGATTACATGAACACAGATAATTATAAGAATTTCATGAAGAAAGTCGGAATAACAATTGATGATGAACAAGGTTTAAATTTAACAGAAGAAGATATTAAAGTTGTACAACAAATGGCTATATGGTATTTTAGTAATTCAGCAAATTCAACATATAATCAAAATGAATTACCAGCTTTGTATTTAAACGGAAAACAATTGTCATCAATTTACTTATATACTGATGAATATGGGAGAACAGTTACAGGAAGCAAGAGACAAGAGAAAGCAAAAATATTATATAAATATTTTATTAATAATGCAGATGGAAATTATAGTGGAGCATTTCCAATATTAAATCTTTTGGGACCTTCTGATTTAAACCCAGGCGTATCACAAGTAAAAGATAGTACTACAGATAAAGATAGTTTTATAGTTGGGCCTTATAAATTAACAGGAACGAATGTAGATAAATTAGATCCTACAATCATATGGAAAACTAATCCAGACGGTGGTACACTAGTAGACAAAAATGAGAAAGAAATAAATTACTTACCAAACTATATTAATGGAGAAGAGTTCTACATAAAAGTTTCTAAAAACTTAATACAACAAGATAATACGAAATTTGAAATTATACTAACATACCAATATAATGATAGAACATTAACATTTCTAACAGATGAAACAGACCCTAATAATACACAACCGGTTGTTAATGTAAAAGAAGGAGAAATAAGAAAAGATTTAACAACAAATTTAATGTTTAATATAACCGAAGTTTCTGTAGAAAAGAAATGGGACGATTACGATAACCAAGATGGAATAAGACCAGCAACAGTAAAAGTACAATTACTTGAGGATGGAAAAGTAAAAGATACAGTAGAGCTAAGTAATGATAAATTAACTCATACATGGAATAAATTATTAGCAGATAAAACATATACAGTTGTGGAATTAGATGAAAAAGGACAACAAATCAATGGAAGTGGAAAATATAATGATGCTTATTCAACAACATATGAGAATGATGGTGCAAAAACTATAATAACTAATAAACATACACCAGAAAAAATAAGTAAAACAGTAACAAAAGTATGGGATGATGCAAACAACCAAGATGGAAATAGACCAAAAGAAATATTTGTTACATTATATAAAGAAGTAAATGGAACAAAAACAGTAGTAGCAGGACAAGAAAACATAAAAATAACACAAGGTGAAAATGGTGAATGGAAATATACATGGAATGATTTACCAAAATACGACAATGGAAAAGAAATAAAATATACAGTAGAAGAAACAGCAATAAATGGATATACACCTGCTTATAGTACAGATACATTTACAATAACAAACAAATATGTTCCAGGAACAGTTAGTAGAACAGTAAAAAAAGTATGGAGTGACAATAATAACCAAGATGGAATAAGACCAAATACAGTTACAGTACAATTATATGCAGATGGAATAGCAAAAGGAGAAGCAGTTACTTTAAATAAAGAAAACAGTTGGACATATACTTGGACAGAACTACCAGAAAAACAAAATGGTACAACAATTAATTATGAAATAAAAGAAATAAAAATAGGAAATACAGAAGTTGTAGAAAACAAAGCAGGAGAATATACAGTTTCAAGTAGTGTATCTGAAGACAAAATTACAACAACAATAACAAATACTCATACACCAGCAACAGTAGGAAAAACAGTAAAAAAAGTATGGGATGATAAAGATAATTTAGCTAGACCTACAAGTGTAAAAGTACAATTATATGCAAATGGAACAGCAAAAGACAGTCCAGTTGAATTAAACAGTGAAAATGGCTGGTCATATACATGGACAAATTTAAATGAAAAACAAGAAGGAAAAACAATAGTATATACAGTAAAAGAAATTCCTGTAAATGGATATGAAGCAAGTTACAGTGCAGAAAGCTTTGAAAATACAGACACTATTATAATTACAAATAAATATATTTCAATAGATTTTAGTTTAAGAAAATTTATTACAGCAGTTAATGATACAGAATTAAAATCAGAAGATGGAAAATATTTAAGAGAACCTAAAGTAGATCAAACAGTAATAGGAACAAAGGATGCTAGTGGAAACACTATAACAACAGCAATATATAAGCATACAAAAGAACCTATTGCAGTACAAAAAGGAGATACTGTTACATATACAATTAGAGTATACAACGAAGGTGAAACAGATGGATATGTATCAAAAATAACAGATCATTTACCAGAATGGTTAGAATTTTTACCAGATGATGAATTAAACAAAAAATATTTATGGACTCAAGATACAAATAATAATAGAACAATAACAACAGATATTGCATCAAAAGGAAAAGTTACAGGAGAAGAAATATATTCTCAAAGAGAAAATAAACAAATGTTATCTAAATATAACAAATCTGGAGATTTAGACTTTATAGATGTACAAATAAAATGTAAAGTAAAAGACACTGTAGTAAATGAACAACTTATAACAAATATAGCAGACATATCTGGAATGCAAAATAAAAACGGAGAAGATATCGAAAAAGATATAGATTCTGCAAAAGATAATGTACAACTTCCAACAGATGCAGAATTACCAAATTATAAAGGTAAAGCTACAAATAAAGATGATTTAACAGATAAAGAATATTACTATGCTGGTCAAGAAGAAGATGATGATTTTGAAAAATTAATTGTTAAAAATTTTGATTTAAGTTTAAGAAAATTTATTATTGCAGTTAATAATACAGAATTAAAATCAGACATAATAGATGGTAGCAAATATACAAGAGAACCAGAAGTAGATGCATCAAAATTAGGAACAAAAGATGCTAATGGAAACATTATAACAACAGCAACATATACTCATCCTAAAACACCAGTACAAGTTAAAAAAGGTGATAAAGTTATATACATTATTAGAGTATATAATGAAGGAAGTTTAGCAGGATATGCTACAAAAATTATAGAAAATGTACCAGAAGGACTAACTTTTGTAGAAAACAGTGAAACAAATAAAAAATACAACTGGAAAGTTGAAGATGGAAAATTAACAACAGATTATCTTGCAGATAAAATAATAAACCCAGTTTCAGTTGTAGAAACAACAGGTAATAAAAATTTAGATTATAAAGATATAGAAGTAGAATTTGAAGTTACAGCAGAACCTTCAAAGTTTGCAGGAAAGCTTATTACAAACTGGGCAGAAATTGGTGAAGATAGCAATAATGATATTGATTCTACACCAGGAAATGATGTAAAAACAGAAGATGATATAGACTACGAACCATTAGAATTAACATATTTTGATTTAGCTTTAAGAAAATTTATTACTAATGTAAATGATACAGAATATAATAACAGAGTTCCAGAAGTTGATACTTCAAAACTAGGAACTGTAGACCAAATAACAGGTGAAAAAATAACAACAGCAACATATACACATACAAAAGATCCAGTTATTGTAGAAACAGGAAGTACAGTAATTTATACAATTAGAGTATATAATGAAGGAACAGCAGATGGATATGCAAATGAAATAACAGATGATATACCAGATGGACTAGAATTCTTACCAGAACATGAAGTAAACTCTGGAAAAGATGGTTACAAATGGGTAATGCTAGATGAAGAAGGAAAAATTACTCAAGATGTTTCAAAGGCTAAAAAAATTACTACAAATTATTTATCTGAAAATAATGATCCAACAAAAGTTCTAAGTGGATATAAAGAAGAAAATGGAGCAAAAACATTATCTTACCAAGATGTAAAAGTTGCATTTAAAGTAATAGAGCCAAAGAATTCTAAGAGAATAGTAATAAATACAGCAGAAATCTCTAAAGCTAGCATGGAGGATATAGATTCAATACCAGGAAATAGCAAAATAGAAGAAGACGATATAGACAATGAATATTTAAGAGTAGAAACATTTGACTTAGCACTTAAAAAATGGGTAACAGAAACAAGAGTTACTTATAAAGGAAAAACAACCACAACAAAAACAGGATTCACAGCAGATTCTACAGAAATGGCAAAGGTTGATATTGTTGCATCAAGATTAAAATCAACAACAGTTAAGTTTGTATACAATATACAAATAATAAATGAAGGTCAAGTAGCAGGAACAGCAACAGAAATAAAAGATTATGTACCATCAGGATTAAAATTCGAAGAAGAAGATAACGAAGGATGGGTATATGATAAAAAAGATGATTCAGTTACTACTACACAACTAAAAGATAAAGTAATAGAACCAGGAAAAAGTGAAACAGTTCAAATAGTTTTAACTTGGAAAAACTCAACAACAAACATGGGAGTAAAAACAAACTGGGCAGAAATAAGTGCAGACAATGGAGATGATGTTGACTCAACACCTAATAACTTTGATAAACTAGAAGATGATATAGACGATGCAAAAGTAATACTATCAATTAAAACAGGTAGTGCAAAATTATATATAGCATTAGCAGTAATTTCTATAGCAATATTAGGTGGAGGAACATTTGCAATAAAAAAATATGTAATTGACAAATAAAGTTAAACATATATGAAAATTAGCAGACATAAAGTCTGCTAATTTTTTTATAATATTGTCCACCCGCAAAAATATAATGAATAATGAAGAATTAATAATTTATAGAGTTTCAGACTATTTTGAGACTTTTTGGAAAATTAGGGCCCGACAGCCCTTTGAGGCATACGGATTACCCCTTGTCTTGGAGGGTCTAATTTGGAGAGAAAGTGCTCAAAATGTAGGCTGAAAAATTTATATAGCTATTTCTTTGTGGCTGCGGGCGGACACGGGGTTCCGCCCCTACATATATATTATTCATTTTTAATTCTTCATTATTCATTATTAATTAAATTACCTGTAGGGGCCGGACGCCTCTACAAAATTTTAAAAATATATATTAATTTCTTGATAAAATGGCATTATTAATATATAATAGTTATGTTATAAATGGGAGGCATATATTTATGAAAGAAGAAACAAAAGCAAAGTTAAAAGATATTTTTGAATGGATATATTGTATAGTAATTGCAGTTGTACTTGCATTATTAATTAAATACTATGTAGGTACTCCAACAGTTGTAAAAATGTCATCTATGTATCCAACATTCAAACAAAATGAGAGATTAATATTAAACAGAATTTATAGAACAATGCATACAACTCCAAAAAGAGGAGAAGTTATTACTTTTGAATCTCCAAGTGTTACATTTGCAGATTCTGAAAATGCAGATTTAGAAAATCCTGTTGCTAAATATGAAAATGAGCCAGAAGGATGGTTTGCTAAGTTTGTATACCATGTACTAGAAATTAATAAAACAAGTTATATAAAAAGAGTAATAGCTTTACCAGGAGAGCATTTAGAAATTAAAAATAACAAGGTTTATATAAATGGAGAAGAACTAAAAGAAGAATATCTTGCAGATGATGTTATAACAGATTCTACAGAAGGGGCTTATATTGATCTAGTAGTTCCAGAAGGAACAGTTTTTGTTATGGGAGATAATAGAGAACATAGTGGAGATTCTAGAAGATTTGGTTGTGTGCCATTTGATAAAATAGAAAGTAAAGTATGCTTTAGATTTTGGCCTTTAAATAGATTTGGAATAATAAAATAAAATTAAGGAAAATAAGTATGTTTGAAAATTTAATAGGTAATGAAAAAATAAAACAAGATTTGAAAACAGTATTACAAAACAATAAAGTTTCACATAGTTATATGTTTATAGGAGATAAAGGAATTGGCAAATATCAATTTGCAAAAGAATTTGCAAAAGGAATATTATGTTTAAACGAAGAAAAACCATGTGGAAGTTGCAAATCTTGTATAGAATTTAACAACAACAATAATCCAGATTACAAATATATAGGATTAGAAGATGAAGCTAGCATAAAAATAGAAGCTATTAGAAAAATGCAAGAAAAAGTTCAAGAATTACCTATTGTATCTAGTAAAAAAGTTTATATTATAGATGATAGCGAATATATGACAAAAGAAGCGCAAAATTGTTTATTAAAAACAATAGAAGAGCCGCCAGAATTTGTAACAGTAATATTAATAACATCAAATGAGAATAAAATATTAAATACTATAAAATCAAGGTGTTTGAAAATATATTTTAGTAATATAAATAATAACGAGTTAAAACAATTTTTAATGGACAAATATAAAATAAATAACATATCAGAAAACATGTTGAGAGCTTATAATGGAAGTATTGGAAAAGCACTTAAAATACATGAAAATGAAGAATTATACAAGCAAATAGAAGCGGTATTTAATAATATTGAAAGCTATAATATAATTACAGCAATAAAAAATTTAGAAGTTTTGTATAAAGCAAAAGAAAACATAAATGAGTTATTAGATTATATAAATGTACTGTTAATATATAAAGCAAAAGATAATGTTAAATATGTAGATTATATAAACGAAGTAGAGAATACAAAAAGAAAATTAAATTCAAATTGTAATTACGATATGAGCATAGATTCATTATTATTTAAAATTTGGCAATAAGGAGGAAAATATTGAACAGAGAAATTATAGGAGTAAAATTTAAAAAATTAGGTAAAATATATTTCTTTGATCCTAAAAAAGAAAAACTTAATAGAGGAGATTTAGTAATAGTAGAAACAGCAAATGGAATAGAATTTGCCGAAGTTGTAGTAGCAAATAAAGAAATGCCAGAAGAAAAATTAGTAAATCCACTAAAATCAATAATTAGAAAAGCGAATTATAAAGATATAAAACATAATGAAGAAAACGAGAAAAAAGAAAAAGAGGCATTTAAAAAAGCAGAAGAATTAATAAAACAACATAATTTAAACATGAATTTAACAGAGGTTGAATATACATTCGATAATAGCAAATTATTATTCTATTTTACAGCAGATGGTAGAATTGATTTTAGAGATTTAGTAAAAGACTTAGCTGCTATATATAAAACTAGAATAGAATTAAGACAAATAGGGGTTAGAGATCAAGTTAGAAAAATTGGCGGAAATGGTGTTTGCGGTAGAGAATTATGCTGTTGTACATTTTTAGATAATTTTGATTCTGTATCAATAAAAATGGCAAAAGAACAAAATATAGCATTAACACCATCTAAAATTTCTGGAAATTGTGGTAGACTTATGTGCTGCTTAAAATATGAGCAAGAAGTATATGAAGAAAAACTTTCAAGACTTCCAAAAGTTGGAGCAATAGTTAAAGTAGAAGACGAGGGAGAAGGAATAGTAGACTCTATAGAGACTTTAAAAGAAAAAATAAGAGTAAAATTTAAAGATAAAGATGGTTTTTACTATAGAAAATACGATGCAAAAGATGTAAAAATTATTAAAGATGTAGAAGACAAAAATGAAGACATAGAAGATGAAGAATTGAAAAAATTAGAAGAATAAAATGAAAGAAGGTGAAAAAAATGGCTTATAAAATAACAGATGCTTGTATATCTTGTGGAGCATGTGCATCAGCATGTCCTGTAGAATGCATAAAACAAGGAGATTCTAAATACGAAATAAATCAAGATGCTTGTATTTCTTGTGGAACTTGTAGTGGTGTTTGCCCAGTAGATGCTCCAGTTGAAGAATAAGAATTTAAAGCTGGTGGATATATATCCACCAGCTTTTTATATAGTAGAAAATTTCTTTCTACGGGCGGACACAGGGTTCCGCCCCTACATATATATTATTTATTTGTTAATTCCTCTAAATCTAATAATTCTTGCCATCTTTTATCTACTTCTTTTTGGAATTCTTCTATCATCCATTCATTTCCAGGTTTAAACATGTGTTTAAATCTTTTTTGTGGTCTTAAGAATTCTTCAACAGGAAGTTTTTTTGCTGGCTTATATGTTATTTTATATTTGCCGTCTTCTACTTCATATAATGGCCAATAACATGTGTCTACAGCTAGTTTATTTATTTTCATTAAATCATCTGTTGAATATCCCCATCCTCTTGGGCATGGAGCAAGTACATTTAAGAAACAAGCACCTTTGGTATATATAGCTTTTTCTGATTTTTCATACAAATCTTTAAAGTTTGTCATAGCAGCTGTTTGAGCAACATAAGGTAAATGATGCCCAGCCATTACTTTAGTTAAATCTTTTCTTATTTGCATTTTACCAGGAATTACACTTCCGGCAGGAGAGGTTGTTGTATCTGCGAAATGAGGTGTTGCAGAAGATCTTTGTATACCGGTATTCATATATGCACCATTATCGTAACATACATAAACCATATCATGACCTCTTTCCATTGCACCAGAAAGACTTTGTAATCCTATATCATAAGTTCCACCATCACCACCAAATGCAATAAATTTTGTATTTTCATCTTTTGGTAGTTTTCCTTGTTTTTTTAATGAAACATAAGCAGCTTCCGCACCAGATAATGTAGCTCCAGCACATTCAAAAGCTGTATGTATAAAAGAATCTGTCCAAGCAGTATAAGGATAAATAAATGTAGAAACTTCCATACATCCTGTTGCATTGCAGATAACTGCATGGTCATCTTCATGTAATGCACGAAGCACCATTCTTCCAACAACAGGTGCACCACAACCTGCACACATTCTATGTCCTGCTGTAAATCTAGAAGGTTTATTTGCTATTACTTCTTTTAAATTATAAGGCATATTATTTTTCCTCCCTTCTAACACCTAAATATCTATAAGGGTCTTCTATTTTTTTACTTAAATCAAGCTTTGCTAAATCTTCGAAAACTGAATTTATATCTTCAGCCTTTGTATCTCTACCACCAATACCATAAATATAATTTACAGTAGGTACAAATACTTGGTTTGTAAACATTGCAGAAGTTATATCTTCAAACAATGCTCCACCAGCAGCATTTAAAGAATCTGCCTTATCTAAAACAGCAATAGCTTTAGTATTTTTTAAAGCGTCAGCAATTTCTTCAGCAGGGAATGGTCTAAACATACGAATCTTTACAAGACCTGCTTTTATTCCCTGTTTTCTTAAATTATCTACAACAAATTTTGTTGTTCCAGCAGTTGAATTCATACAAACAATAATATAATCTGCATCTTGAGATTTATATTCCTCAAAGAAAGAATAATTTCTTCCTGTTAATTTTGCAAAATCTTCTGATACTTCTTTTATTACATTTTTTGCATTTTTCATTGCTTCAGCTTGTTGATATTTATGTTCAAATAAATATGCTTGTAAATCTAATGGTCCAACTGCAATAGGTTCTTTTTTATTTAACAAGTAATGTTCAGGATGATATTCTCCAACAAATTCTTTTACTTTAGAGTCTTCTATTAATTCAATATTTTCTATAGAATGTGAAGTTATAAAACCATCTTGGCAAATCATTATTGGTAGCATAACATCTTTATGTTCTGCTATTCTATTAGCCATAATTGTGTTATCATAAGCTTCTTGATTATTTTCGCTAAATAACATAATCCATCCACTATCACGAACTCCCATTGCATCTGAATGATCATTATGTATATTTAGTGGACCAGATACAGCTCTATTTACTAAAGATAATACAATAGGCAATCTAAGGCTTGAAGCTATGTAAATCATTTCCCACATAAGAGAAAGACCATTTGCAGATGTAGCTGTCATAGCTCTAGCTCCTGCAGCTTCTGCTCCAATACAAGCGCTCATAGCACTATGTTCACTTTCAACAGCAACAAATTCGGTATCAACCAAACCATTGCTTACAAAAGTTGAAAAATATTGTGGTATTTCAGTAGAAGGTGTTATAGGAAATGCTGCAACAACATCTGGGTTTATTTGTTTCATTGCAGTAGCAACAGCTTCATTACCACTTAAGCGTTCTCTAATACTCATAATTTTTAATCCTTTCTATTTTTAATTTTATTGCATCGTGATTGCTCCGAATGGACATACTTTTGCACAAACACCACAACCTTTGCAATAATCATAGTCGAAATCTTCTCTTTTTTGTTCTTTATTTACAGGTATAGCATCATCTGGACAAACTGGAAAACATAAACCGCATTGTTTACATTTTTCAGATAAGAAAATTGGTTTAGAAGATCTCCAATCTCCTGTTTTAAATTCTTTAGCATTACCAGCTTTGTATATATTACCACCAATTGTTAAATCTTCTGCTGGTGTGTTAGGTGAAATTTTCATAAGATGTACCTCCTTAATATTAATTTATTTGTTTAATTTCCTTAAGTGCAACTTTTAAAGCGTTCATATTACCTTCGATTACTTCAGGTTTTTTTGCAAATTTATGTTTAAAAGAACCTTCCATATCTTTAATTAATTCATCATCTGTCATAACACCAGAAATTTTAACAATTCCAGCCAACATTGGAACATTTGGAAAATATTTTCCTAGTGCATCAACAGAAATTTTTCTTGCATCTAATGTATAAATGTTTCCTTTGTAATCTTTTAATAAGTCTTTAATTTCATTTTCTGATTTTGTTGTATTAATAATAATTCCGCCGTTTTCTTTTAAACCAGCTGTTACAGGAACTGTTTCTAATAAAGTGTCATCTACTACTACTACAAAATCTGGCTCATAAATATTAGAATGTATTGTAATAGGGTTATTGCTTATTCTGTTGTAAGCAGTAATAGGAGCGCCCATTCTTTCTGGTCCATATTCAGGAAACCCTTGAATATATTTTCCCGTATTAAAAGCAGCATCGGCTAGTAAAAGTGAAGCAGTTTTAGCACCTTGACCTCCTCTACCATGCCATCTGATTTCAATTAAATCATTCATGTATTAACCTCCTTTTATGAAATAAAAAATTGAATAAATATTGCTAAATATTAGCATATTAAGTATATGATTAATTGTAAAAAAAGTCAAATTTATACTCTATATTCTATTGAAATAGAATATAATTTATAATATAATTTACATATAAAATAAACAGGAGAAAAAGAAATGAAATTTAAAACACAAAAAGGTTCAATCTCATTATTAGTATTAATAACAGTATTATTTTATTCTAGTTTTTTACTTTTACTTTATGCTAAAAATTTGAATAAAACTACAACTTTGGTGGAAAAAGTAAGAAACATGAAAACAGCATATATAAATTCAACTCTAGAAGATGCATATGAACAAATTTTAAATAAAAATACTCAGGGAAGTATAAAAGAAGTTTCTAGTAAAAATAATACAGATACTTCAGTATTGGAGATTAATAATACAAACCAAGTAACATTGGCTGATTATAGGATTTATGGAGAAGAATATCAAGAAACTGAGAGTATAGAAGGAACAGGCACTCAATATTTAGATACAGGTTTAGTAGATACAGAAGGTTGGAATGCAGAAATAGAATTTGACCTATCTAAGTTTGGATCTTCAGTATCAAAATGGTCAGAAATTATAGGAACTAATGTACAACTAAATGGAACATATTATAGATCATATTTTGCAATAAATAATAGTCATAGTTTTGTTCTAGATGTATACAGTGATTATAATAACTCAACACATTTAGCAGAGTTAAATAAAAAATATAATGTGAAAGCTTCAACATTTTCTGGTAATGGCTATTTAATAGTAAATGATACAACATATAAAACAACGAGTGTAACTTTTTCAGCACATGATGGAGCAGAAGAGATTAGCATATTCAAGAAAAATGTTAATGGTAAAAACTCAATAGCCTCAGGTAAGATTTATTATTGCAAATTTTATGATGCTTCTAAAAACTTAATAAGGGATTTTGTTCCTTGTTATAATAAATCAAGAGGGACAGTTGGAATGTATGATTTAGTAAATAATAAATTCCATCCAGGAAGTGGAACAGGGGCTTTTAAAAAAGGTAATGATATAACAGAAAACAGATTATCTAATATAAATGTTGGAGATTTAATTACAGATGAAGCAGATGCAAATAATGGAAAATATAAAATAGAAATTAAAGTCACAAACAAAAGTGGAGAAACATATAGTAAATATATATATTTGAATAAACCTTTACTATCTGGAGAATATATAGATTATGCTACCAAGAAGGTAGTAAGGAATGATAATACAGCAGAAGATATTGAATTACCCGAAATTACAACATATAATGAATATACAAAAATAGAAGTAATAACAAAAACAAAAACACCAGAATTAAAGATAACATACAAAAAATAAATAAAGTTGGATTTATGGTATTTATTAAATTATGCCATACATCCAATTTTTATATGGAGGAAGTAATGAAAATAAATATAGTAATGGTAGAACCAGAAATACCACAAAATACAGGTAATATTGCAAGAACATGTGCAGCAATAGGAGCAAAACTTCATCTTGTAAAACCATTAGGTTTTAGTATAGATGATAAGCATTTAAAAAGAGCAGGCTTAGACTATTGGGATAAGCTAGATATAGAAATACATGAAAATTTAAATGATTTCTTGAATAAATATGCTAATAGAGAAGATGGAAAAATTAAATCTAATGTATTTTTAGCAAGTACAAAATCACAAAAAACATATGCAGATATTGATTATAATGAATTTGAAGAAATATTTTTATTATTTGGCAAAGAAACAAAAGGATTACCAGAAAATTTAATAGAAAACAACATGAAACAAGCAATTAGAATACCAATGAAAGAAGGCTTGCGTTCTTTAAATTTATCAAATTCAGTAGCAATAATAGCATATGAAGTATTGAGACAAGTAGGATTTGATAAATTGCAACAAACAAGTACATATTTTAGTTAAAAATATAAATATTAATAGGAGAGAAGTATGCCAGAATTATTAGATACATTTGATGAAAATGGAAATAAAACAGGAACAATTATTAAAGGCGAAAAAACAACAGACTATGTTAAATGCTGTTCATGTTTTGTTGTTAATAGCAAAAATCAAGTTTTAATTGAGAAAAGAGGAAAAACAGTCTTAGATGCAGGAAAATTAGACTTATGTTCAGGTCATATTAGATCAAATGAAACATCAACACAAGGAATGATAAGAGAATTAATAGAAGAACTTGGAATTACTCAAGAAGAAGCAATGGAACTTAAAAAAATTGGCAATCTAAAGGTAGATTTTAATAAAGTTGGTGGCAATTTTAAATGTATTACAGATATGTTTATGTTAAAAAGAACAAGTGACACTTTAAAATTACAAGATGAAGAAGTTAAAGGTATAGAATATTATGATTTAGAAGAAGCTTTAGAGTTAATAAGAACAGGTAAAACAAGATTACCATATGATGAAACATATGAAAATATTTTTAGAAAATTAAAGCAAGAATTAGGAATAATTCCTAAAGAAGAAAATAAAAATATTATGGAAAAATAAGTTAAAATGCCAATAAAGGTATACATAATTTGACAAAAGTAATAATAAGTAGTATAATATTATTTATGGCGCGTTTAAAAGTGCCAAAAAGGAGAGTGTTTATTTATTTTAAACGACAATATAAAATACTACACAAAAGAAATATTTAAACTATTTAGAATTACTTTTATAGGGTTATTAATTATACTAGGTATTATTTTAATAAAATATAAACCTATGTACAAAGTTAAATTAGGTAATAAAAATATTGGATATATAAGTGAAAAGCAAGAAGTAGATTCTTATATAAATTCTATAATTGAATCAGAAAAAAATGTAGCATTTGTAGATTTTAAAGAAGACAATATTAATTATGAATTACAATTAGTTAATAGAAATGAATATCAAGAAAGTACAAATTTAAAAGATCAAGTAAAAGATAATATTGAAATTCAATATACAACATATGCCATTACAAATAACGGAAAAAACATAACATATGCGTCAACAATGGAAGATGCAGAAATGGTTATAGATAGTTTAAAAGAACAAAAAAAGCAAACAGACGAATTAGGAATATTACAAGTTTATTCTAGCAATTATGAAGAAATAAAACCAGAAGACATAGATGATATTACAAAAAAAGTTGAAAATGAAATAGAAGAAAACAAAAATAGTATAAAAGTAGCAAAAGTAAATAATACTGTAAAAAAAATAAATACAAGTATTTTTACAGTAAAACCTATAAGTGGTACAATAACATCTAGATATGGATATAGAAGTTCACCTGGGGGAATAGGCAGCACAAACCATAAAGGACTAGATATATCTGCAAAACATGGAAGCACAATTAAGGCAGCAGCAACAGGAACAGTAAAATTTGCGGGATATAAAGGAAGTTTAGGTAACCTAGTTATTATAGAAAGTGGAAATGGAATAGAAACATATTACGGACACTGTAGTGCTTTATATGTTTCCAAAGGACAAAAGGTATCAGCAGGAGATAAAATTGCAGCAGTTGGTAAAACAGGAGCTGCAACAGGACCACATCTACATTTAGAAATACATGTTAATGGGAAAGTTGTTAATCCACAAAAATATATATATTAAAAACAAAAAAACACAAATTGAGTATTAATACAATTTGTGTTTTTTTATAATTTATTGCTACGAAGGAATGATTTATAATATGCGGGCGGACACGGGGTTCCGCCCCTACAAAAAAATTATTCATTATTAATTCTTAAATATTCACTATTAAATAAATCATATGTAGGGGCGGACGCCTCTGTCCGCCCGTTGCCCAATTTGTAACAAAATAAAAAAAGTCTTGAAATTGGTAATTGCATAATATATAATAATTTGGAAATAATATTAAGAGGAGGAATATTATGGCAAAAGATATAAGCGAAGAAGAGAAGCTTGAAATAAAGAATATGATAGATAGCCTAGTAGAAAGAGCTAAAAAGGCATCAGAAGAATATTTAAAGTTAGATCAAAAAACAGTAGATAATATTATAAAAGAAATGTCTATGGCAGGTTTGGAAAACCATATGAAATTAGCTAAGATGGCAGTAGAAGAAACAGGTAGAGGTATTTATGAAGATAAAATTACTAAAAACATGTTTGCAACTGAATACATTTATCATAATATAAAATACGGTAAAACAGTTGGAGTTATTTCAGAAAATGAAGAAGAAGGATACGAAGAAATAGCAGAACCAATTGGAATAATTGCAGGTGTTACACCTGTTACAAATCCTACTTCTACTACAATGTTTAAATCTATTATTGCTGCTAAAACTAGAAATGTTATTATTTTTGGCTTTCACCCATCTGCACAAAAATGTAGCGTTGAAGCAGCAACTATAGTAAGAGATGCTGCAATAAAAGCAGGAGCACCAAAAGATTGTATACTATGGATAGATAAACCTTCTGTAGAGGCTACTAACCAATTAATGCATCATCCAGATGTTAATTTAATATTAGCTACAGGTGGTACTGGTATGGTTAAGGCAGCTTATTCTTGTGGAAAACCAGCATTAGGTGTTGGACCTGGAAATGTGCCTTGCTATATTGAAAAAAGTGCAAAATTAAAAACATCTGTAAACGATTTAGTTATGTCTAAATCATTCGATAATGGTATGATTTGTGCATCAGAGCAAGCTGTTATAGTAGATGAAGATATTGCATGGGATTTTGAAGCATTAATGAAAGAAGCAGGATGTTATTTTGTATCAGAAGAAGAAAAAGAAAGATTACAAAAAGCTATGTTTGATCCAGAAAAAGGTAATACTCTAATAGGTTCAATAGCAGGTCAAAGCCCATATAATATAGCTAAAATGGCAGATATTGAAGTACCAAAAGATACAAAAGTATTAGTAGTATACGAAACAGGTGTTGGAGAAGAACATCCTTTTTCTAGAGAAAAATTAAGTCCAGTATTAGCATATTATAAAGTTAAAAACAGTGATGAAGGAATTGAATTAGCAGAAAAATTATTGGAATTTGGTGGATTAGGACATTCAGCAGCAATTCATTCTGAAAATAATGATATAATTGAAAAATTTTCTGAAAGAGTAAAAGTTGGAAGAATAATTGTAAATTCACCATCAACACATGGAGCAATAGGAGACATATATAACACAAATATGCCATCTTTAACATTAGGTTGTGGATCATTTGGTGGAAATTCAACAACATCAAATGTATCTTCAGTAAATTTAATAAATATTAAAAGAGTAGCCAAAAGGAGGGTAAATATGCAGTGGTTTAAAGTTCCAGAAAAAATATATTTTGAAGCAGGTTCAATTGCTTATTTAGAAAAAATGCCAAACATTACAAAAGCATTTATAGTAACAGATGAATCAATGGTTAAATTAGGATATGTAGATAAAATTTTATATCATTTAAGAAAAAGAAATGAATATGTACATTCTGAAATATTTTCAGATGTAGAATCAGATCCATCTTTTGCAACAATTAAAAGAGGAGTTGCTGCAATGAATAACTTTAAACCAGATGTTATTATTGCATTAGGTGGAGGAAGTGCAATAGATGCAGCCAAAGGAATGTGGCTATTTTACGAGTATCCAGAAGCAGATGTTGAAGGTATGAAATTAAAATTTATGGATATTAGAAAAAGAACATATAAGTTTCCTAAATTAGGAATAAAAGCAAAGATGGTTGCAATACCAACAACATCAGGGACAGGTTCAGAAGTAACTTCTTTTGCAGTTATATCTGATAAAGAAAAAAATATGAAGTATCCATTAGCAGATTATGAGTTAACACCAGATGTAGCAATTATAGATCCAGATTTAGTAATGTCTCTTCCAAAAACAATTACAGCAGATACAGGCATGGATGTTTTAACACATGCAATTGAAGCTTATGTTTCTAATATGGCATCAGACTATACAGATGGATTATCAGAAAAAGCAGCAGAGCTAGTGTTTAATTATTTAAAAGAAGCATATGAACATGGAGATAATAAAACTGCAAGAGAGAAAATGCATAATGCAAGTTGTATAGCAGGTATGTCATTTACAAATGCTTTTTTAGGATTAAATCACTCTATAGCACATAAATTAGGAGGAGAATTTCATATAGCTCATGGTAGAGCAAATGCAATATTGCTTCCATATGTTATAAAATATAACAGCCAAAAGCCTACTAAATTTGTGTCATTCCCTAAATATGAATACTTTATTGCAGATGAAAAATATGCAAACTTAGCAAGAAAATTGGGCTTAAACGCATCTACTACAGAAGAAGGAGTAAATTCTTTAATAAAAGCAATACAAAAATTAAATGAAGAATTAAATGAACCAAAATCTATTAAAGAAGCGGGAATAGATGAAAAAGAATTTTTAGCAAAGGTTGATGAACTAGCAGATAAAGCATTTTCAGATCAATGTACAACTGCTAACCCAAGAGTACCATTAGTACCAGAAATAAAACAAATCTTATTAGATGCATATTATGGAACAGAAATATAAAAAATGTAAATAATACACAGACTTCGACATTTTTCTTATTGCCGAAGTTGTATAATACTTCTATTGGCTTTAAAAAGTCAATAGAAGTATTATTATGCGGGGACGCAAAAATCTAAGGAGCAAATTATGCAAGAGAAAAGTTTTAGAGAACTACGGAAGGTAGTAGAAACACTCAGCAAATTCACAGAAAGAGATTGGGAGGTGTTGTATAAGCATCTGAATATAGATGTAACACCACAACAACAGACTGTTAGTAGAAGTGAGCGATTTTATAACTTAATGAAGGAGTTGGGAATACCAGCTAACCTTAAAGGCTATAATTATCTCATTGAAGCAATTTCTATACTGCTGACAGACAAAGAAATGTATGATGGAGCCATAACTAAGGAATTATATCCTGCAATCGCAAAGAAGTATAAAACAACTTCTAGCAGGGTAGAACGGGCAATCAGACATGCAATAGAAGTAGCAACAGACCGAGCGAGTGTTGAAATAATGTATAAAATATTTGGCATGACAGCTTCGGCGGACTCCGGAAGGCTTACAAATTCGGAGTTTATCTATGGAGCAGCAAATTATATAGAATTGCTGGAATCCAGAGAATAGTCCCTAAAGATGCTAAAGTTAATTCTTTAGCATCTTGTTTTTTTTATTTTTTTGTTATATAATAGCCTCCGTAAGTATAATAGACAATTATTATATGGAAAGGAAAAGTGATAAAATGGAAGTTAGTAAAGAAGAAATTTTGCACATAGCAAATTTAGCAAGATTAAATTTAACAGACGAAGAAATTCCAGAATACATAAAAAATCTTCAAGATATTTTAAACTTTGCTAATATAGTAAATGAAGCTCCAATAGATGGATTAGATACAGCAATTAGTGCGATTGATAATTATAATGTATTTAGAAAAGATGAAGTAAAAGTATTTGAAGATAATGATGCATTATTACAAAATGCACCAGAAAAAGAAGATAATATGTTTAAAATACCAAAAGTAATTTAAAAATGAATAATATATGTGTAGGGGCGGACGCCTCTGTCCGCCCGAAACTAGAAGGAGGAAAGTTAATGGACATTACTAATTTAACTGTGCATGAATTAAAAGAAAAGTTAGATAAAAAAGAAACTACTATTAGTGAAATTAATAAAGCTTATGTAGAACGAATTAAAGAAAAAGAGCCAGAAGTAAATGCCTTTGTTACAGTATTAGCAGAAGATGCTCTAAAAAAAGCACAAGAAGTAGAAAAAAAAGTAAATAATGGAGAAATAAAAACACCACTTGCAGGTATTCCAATAGGAATAAAAGATAATATATGTACCAAAGGGGTAAAAACAACATGTAGCTCTAAAATGCTTGAGAACTTTACTTCTCCATATGATGCAACCGTTATGGAAAAAATAAATTCTGAAAATTTAATAACTTTAGGAAAATTAAATATGGATGAATTTGCTATGGGAGCATCAACAGAATATTCAGCATTTAAGAAAACATATAATCCATGGGATCTAAATAAAGTTCCAGGTGGTTCATCTGGCGGTAGTGCTGCAGCTGTGGCAGCAGGATTAGTTCCATGGGCTTTAGGATCAGATACAGGTGGTTCAGTCCGTCAACCAGCAAGCTTTTGCGGAGTTGTAGGATTAAAACCAACATATGGATTAATTTCAAGATATGGATTAGTTGCTTTTGCATCTTCTTTAGATCAAATAGGACCAATAACAAAAGATGTAAAAGATAGTGCAATGCTTTTAAATATTATAGCAGGACATGATGAAAAAGATACTACTTCTCTAAATATAGAAAAAAAGGATTATACAAAAGCATTAAAAAATGATGTAAAAGGCTTAAGAATAGGAATTCCTAAAGAGTATTTTGGAGAAGGAATAAACAAAGAGGTAAAAGAAGCATTAGAAAAAGCTATAGAAGAATATAAAGCAATGGGAGCCATTGTAGAAGAATGCAGTATACCTATTGCAGAATATGCTTTAGCAACATACTATATAATAGCATGTGCAGAGGCTAGTTCAAATTTAGGAAGATTTGATGGAATAAGATATGGGTATAGGACATCAAACTTTAAAAACTTAAGAGATATTTTTATTAATTCTAGAACAGAGGGATTTGGAAAAGAAGTAAAAAGAAGAATTATCTTAGGTACTTATGTTCTTTCTTCTGGATACTATGATGCTTATTATAAAAAAGCTCAGCAAGTAAGAACTCTAGTAAAAAAAGAATTTGATAAAGCATTTGAAAAATATGATATATTAATAACACCAACAGCTCCAACAGTGGCATTTGATATTGGAAAAAGATCTAATAACCCACTAGAAATGTACTTAGCAGACATTTGTACTGTTTCAATAAACATAGCTGGGCTTCCTGGAATATCAATTCCATGTGGAGTAGATTCTGAGGGAATGCCAATTGGAATGCAAATTGTAGGAAAACATTTTGCAGAAGAAACAATATTAAATGCTGCATATACTTATGAACAAAAGGTTAAATTTAGAGATAATTATAAGCCTACATTTAAAAAATAAATCATATGTGGTCGAATGACTCTATATGTTCGTAGAAATAAAATGAATAATATATGTGTAGGAGCGGAATAATGTGTCCGCCAGCACATACAATTGTGAAAGGAAGATAGATATGCCAAGAGAAGATTATGAAGTTGTTATAGGGCTTGAAGTCCATAGTGAACTTTCTACAAAAACAAAAATATTCTGTTCATGTCCAACAGAATTTGGTGGAGATCCAAATACACATACTTGTCCTGTGTGTATGGCAATGCCAGGAAGTTTACCAGTGCTTAATGAAAAAGTTGTAGAGTATGCCGTAAAAGCAGGACTTGCCACAAATTGTGAGATTTCAAGAAATAGTAAAAATGATAGAAAAAATTATTTTTATCCAGACTTACCAAAATCTTATCAAATTTCTCAGTTTGATAAACCACTTTGTGAGCATGGTTATGTAGAAATAGAAACAGAAAAAGGACCTAAAAAAATAAGATTAACAAGAATTCATATAGAAGAAGATGCAGGAAAATTAAATCATGATCCATATGGTAGAGGAAGCTTAGTAGATTTAAATAGAGCAGGTGTACCATTAATAGAAATTGTTTCTGAACCAGATTTAAGGTCAAGTGCAGAAGTTGAAAGTTATATGAGAAAATTAAAATCAATACTTGAATATATAGAAGTTTCAGATTGTAAAATGCAAGAAGGATCTCTAAGAGCAGATGTTAATGTTTCTATAAGACCTAAAGGAAGCAAAGAATTTGGAACAAGAACTGAAATGAAAAATATGAATTCATTTAGAAGTATTGTAAGAGCTATAGAATATGAAATAGAAAGACAAGTAGAAGTAATCGATAATGGGGGAAAAATAGACCAAGAAACTTTAAGATGGGATGATGTTTCAGGAAAAACTTTCCCAATGAGAGATAAAGAAGATGCACAAGACTATAGATATTTTCCAGACCCAGATTTAGTTGCCATTAGATTATCTGAAGAATATGTTCAAAATATAAAAGATAATTTGCCAGAAATGCCAGAAAGCAGAAAGAAGAGATATTTAGAAGAATATAAATTAACTGAAAAAGAGGCAAATCTTTTAACTGCATCTAAATATTTATCAGATATGTTTGAAAAAGCATCAGAAATATGTGGAAACAGAAAAGCTGTTAGCAATTGGTTGTTGTCAGATGTATCTAGAATATTAAACGAAAAAGAGGAAGAAGCAGATAGCATTCCTTTTACAGCAGAAGAATTAGCAGAACTTATTACTTTAATAGATAAAGGTACAATTAGTACTGCAATAGCTAAAAAGGTATTAGAAGAAATGTTTAATTCTGTAAATAAAAAACCATCAAAAATAATAGAAGAAAAAGGCTGGATTCAAATATCAGATGAGGGAGCTATAAAAGAAGTTGTATTAAAAATATTAGCAGCAAATCCTCAATCAGTAGCTGATTTTAAAGCAGGTAAAGATAGAGCAATTGGATATTTAGTTGGACAAGCAATGAAAGAAACAAAAGGAAAGGCAAATCCACAAATGCTTAATAAAATGTTTGTAGAAGAAATAAATAACCAATAAGCAACAAAGTTGACATAAGACAAAAAATAGAGTATAATACAAGTATCCATTAAAAAATAAAGGAGGAATTACCTTGTTTGAAATATTGCCGTTAAATTGTGAAGAAAATTTTCACGAGTGTCGGTATAATGGATGCGCAGTGGCACAAAATGAACGAAATAGAAAGATTTTTGATAATATATTTCAAAAATCTTACATAGATTTTTATCTATGTGATAAGTGCAAATACATTTATTTTGGAGAAAAATATTGTATTTTATTTGATAACCTAGATGTTTTGCAACATGATAATAAGGGTTGCTATATAAATGGTTATAATAATGAAAAAACATATTTATGTCCTGAAAATATAAAAGTTGTTTGCAATAGTAGACAAAAATGTGCCGTTACTGCTTGGGTCCAAATATATAATGGATCTAAATAATTTAAATATCCCATATGTTTTTAACATATGGGATGTTTTTATATAAGTAATTGCTTTTTTATTATATCAAAAGCATATCCACATATAATAAAATCAACAAAGAACATTAAAGAAGATTTAAATAAAATAGTTCCAATTGTGAATATTAGTGGTACTCTATAAATAGCATGATATGTATATAGTATAAGAATAGATATTAAACAAAAAATGAGAGAAAAAGCAAATCCATATTTCATTATTTTCTTTATTTTTAAATCTAAATTTTTAGAAAATTCTATAATAGACTTTAACATAAAATCACTTCCTATATAAATGATAACATGTTACTTTAAGAAAAACAAATGTAATATTTGGTAAAAAAAATGCTTTTTGCTTGATTTTTTTATTAGTATGTGTTAAAATATTATATGTTATAGTTTAGTATTACTAAGAGGAGGTGCAACAGGAATGCCAAATATTAAATCAGCAATTAAAAGAGTTAGTGTTATAGAGAAAAAAACATTAAGAAATAATATGATAAAATCAGCTTATAAAACAGCTATTAAAAAGTTTGAATCAGCAGTTTCTGAAGGTGATAAAGCAAATGCAGAAAAATTATTTTCAGAAGCAACTAAGAAAATAGATCAAGCTTGTACAAAGGGTGTTATAGTAAAAAACACAGCAGCTAGAAAAAAATCTAAATTAGCTAAGAAATTAAATGAAATGAAATAAAAAGAACTGCCTAACGGCAGTTCTTTATTTATTAATTTTCTTTTTTCTCTAATTTATCTGTTACAATTACAAAGTTTACATTTCCAACAGCTATTTCATTGTTATCGGCTGTTTTTGAGAAGTTTTTATATTGTTTAGATAATTCTTGCAATTTTTCTGCTCTTGATGTTAAATTTTTTAAATCTCCATTTACAAAGTTACATATTGGATTAATAGCTTTGTTGTTGAATTCTTGGATACCATTATATAAAGTATTTGCTCCATCGCTTATAGTTTCTGCAGAAGATGTTAATTGATTATCTGCCATATATAATTGTTTAGCACTACTATTAAGTGAATTTATTCCTAATTTTATTTTGGCAGAACCAGCTTGTAAACTATTTGCAGAAGTATTTAATTTTTTAGCACCATTTGCAATTCCAGCAACATTAGTTGTTAAACCATTTATTTGTGTAGGAATAGTTGAAGTTTCTTTTTGTAGTCCATTTAGACCATCAGAAATTCCTTTTACTGCAGCCTGTATGCTTTTTACACCAGTTTTTAATGATTTAATAGAAGTTTCAGAAGCTTTAATTGATTTTTCAGTTTCTTTTAATGTTTTATCAGCTGTATTTTTTACTAATTTATAAGATTCTATAGATTTTTTGTTGTTAGTGATTTGTGTTTCTAAAGAACTGATTAAATTAGCATTTGTGTTAGCATCTAATGCAGCTTTTGCAGAAGTTAAAGTCTTATTATTACTTTCTAAAATAGTAATTGCATCTTCACTGTATTTAGAAACATCCTTTAAAGCTTTAATCAAATCTTGAGCAGTTTCTGAAGAGCTATTAATTAAATCATCAATACCTGCAACTAAACCAGGATTCTCCTTTGTTCCGTCACCATTTAAACCGATTAGAGCACTATTTGATACACCATATAATTTAGTTACTGAACTTGGTAAAGCGCTTAATTGTGCAGCTACACCGCTTACGCCATATTTTAAAGCAGCAGTTACATTTGCTAAATTAGCAGTTCCTGCAGTTAATCCTGTAACACCATCATCAATAAGAGTATAATTTTCATCTAAATTATTTGCTCCATTTGAAAGTGAGTTCATGTAATCATTAAATTCTTTTGACTTTGCACTATATTTTTGAGTTCCATCTGCTAATGTTTTTGCACCTTCTTCTATTTGGTTACTTGAAGATTTTATTGTATTTACATTATCATATAAACTATCTAATTTATCAAAAATTTCTAAGTTTTCGTCTTCAAATACTTTTGGAGAAGCAACAGTTATTATGCTTCCAAGCTCAAAGTTTGTAGAATCCATTGTAATTTCAATATTACTTGGAAGATCTAATTTGTCTTTAGAAATATTTAAACTTTCGTTCATTCCTGGAAAACATATTCCTAATGCTACAGATTTATCATCTTTATTTACTATTTTTCCAGATGATATTTCAATATTAGAATTATTACTATTGTTTATAATTGTTCCAGCTGCAACCATGAATGGTGTATATATTATAGTTCTTTTACCATTAACAATTACAGTGTGTTTTTCGTTATTTGTATATTGAATATTAACTGTTACTTTACCACTTTTTCCAATAATTTCATCTGATGAAATATCTTTATCATCTAATTTATAAGAAATTTTCATATCTATAGGTAAATTTTCTTTAGATTCACCTTGATAATAAATATCTTTACCATTTGAGTTCCATATAATTGCTTCACCATTTTGAGAAAAAGTTTCTTCTCCATTTGTATTTTTTATATCAAACAAATTTGTCATATCATTTAAAAGTTCTTGCTCATCTGTATTTTTTAAATGAGCACTTACTATAGTTTTATAAGATTTACCAGAGTTATCTGTTTTTGAAAACACTGTTTCATCTTTAGTATATGCTAGTACAGGCATTGCATAAGCAATAGTAGTACATAATAATAAACCAGATATAATTTTTTTACTTAATTTTGAATTCATATTTTATCCTTCCTTTCTAATTCTCTATTTTTCTCATACCAATTGTGGTTTTACAAATTAATTTATCTAATATCATTAAAAATGCAGGTAATACCATAATAACAGTTACCATTGAAATTAGTGCTCCTCTTGACATTAATGTACATAAAGAACCAATCATTTCTATTTTTGAATATGCTCCTACACCAAATGTAGCTCCAAAGAAACATAATCCACTTACAACTATTGAAGAAATAGATGTTGATAATGCTTCGTTTATAGCTTCTTGTTTTGTTTTATTATCTTTTCTTAATGTTACATATTTAGTTGTTATTAAAATTGCATAATCTATTGTTGCACCAAGTTGAATAGTTCCAATTACTATAGAGGCTACAAATGGTAGTATCGTTCCACTGTAATATGGAATCCCCATATTAATAAATATTGCAAATTCTATAACTAAGATTAGTATAATTGGCAAAGACAATGATTTTAATATAAAGAACATAAGTAAGAATATTAAAGCAATAGAAACTGTATTTACACTGTTAAAATCATGATCACTTATTTCTACTAAATCTTTCATAAGAGGTCCCTCACCAGCTAGAATGGCATTTTCATCGTATTGTTTTACAATATCATTTACTTGTGCTATTTGATTATTTAAGTCATCTGTTGCAAGTTCATATTTTGAATTAACAATAATCATTTGATATTTATCACTTTCAAAAACTGAAAGAATATCTTCTGGTATCATTTCTTCTGGTATACTAGAACCAGCTACTTGAGAATAACTTAAAGTCCATTCTATACCATCTACAGCTTTTATTTTATTTAACATTTCATTTACCTTATAATTAGGTAAATCTTTGTTTACAAGTATGACATCTGTAGAAACCATATTAAAGTTATCTTTTAATGATTTGTTTGCTTGTATACTTTGTAATGTATCTGGTAATGATTTGTCTAGGTTATAATAAACTTTTGTATTTGAATATCCATAAAAAGCGATAGGTAAAATTATTATAAATGCTAATGCAATTGCTTTATAATGTTTTAAAATAAAGTTTTTCCAATGAGTAAACTTAGGAAGAAGTTCCTTATGTTTTGTTTTTTCTATAAGATTGTCAAAGTACAATAACATTGCAGGTAAAATAGTTACAACACAAATTACTCCTAAAAGAACGCCTTTTGCCATTACTAATCCAATATCTTTTCCAAGCGTTAGATTCATACTACATAATGCTAAGAAACCAACAATTGTTGTTAAAGAACTTCCTATAACAGAAATTAATGTTTTAGAAATAGCATGCGCCATAGCTTCATTTTTATCATTTAAAGTTTCTTTTTCAGCTTTATAGCTATGATATAAGAATATTGCAAAGTCCATTGTAACACCAAGTTGTAATACGGCACTTATAGCTTTTGTAATATATGAAATTTGTCCTAGTAAAATATTGCTTCCCATATTATATAAGATTGCTATACCTATATTTAATAAAATAAAAAATGGAACAGTATATGAATCTAAAGAAAGCTCTAATATCAAAATACAAAGTATAACTGCGATAATTACATATATTACTACTTCTGAATTTGATAAATCTCTTGTGTCTAATACAGTTGCAGACATACCACTTATTTTACAATTTGAATCTGTGGTATCTCTTAAAGTTTCAATAGCAGATAGGGTTTCATCTGATGAAATTCCTTCCTTGAATGTAACTAATATAGCAGTTTCACCATCTTTATAAAGTTTATCTGTTACTTCCTTTGGTAGCATTTCTGTTGGAATAGTACTACCTAAAACATCAGTTAATCCAATTACTTTTTCTACACCAGTAATATTACGAATTTTATCTTCTAGTTTGATAATATCTTTGTTATTCATATTATCTAATAGAACTATAGAGAAAGATCCCATGTCAAAATCATCTGCTAAAATGTTTTCTCCTTTAATAGTTTCTATATCTTCAGGCAAATAAACTAAAATATCGTAGTTTACTCTTGTTGCCATCATACCTAAAACAGAAGGTATTAATAGAAGTATAGCAACTATTAAGATAATTGTTTTATGCTTACATATAAATTCTCCGAATTTAAGCATTTATTTCATCTCCTTATTTAAAATATTAAATGACTCTTAGTCATTTTACCACATAAATGACCAACGGTCAATACAAAGCAATAAAAAAATTAAAATATTTTAAAATATTGTAAAATTAATGAAAAAATAGCTAATTAAAATATATTAAAAAATGAATAACATATTGACCAATCGTATAATATATGTAATAATATATGCATAAGGAGATAAAAAAATGAACATAGAAGAACAAAAAAATGATAAAGAAAATAGAATATTAAATACGGCATATAAGCTATTCACAGAAAAAGGAATAAAGGATACATCAGTACAAGATATTGTAGATAATGCTAATGTGGCTAAAGGAACTTTCTATTTATATTTTAAAAATAAGTATGAATTACAAGATATTTTAATTGCAAAAAAGTCTCATAAGTTATTTACAGAAGCTTTGGAAAGCCTAAGAAAAACTTATATCACAAATTTTTCTGATCAAATTATATATGTAATAAATTATGTTATAGATCAATTAACAAAAATGCCAATATTATTAAAATTTATTTCTAAAAATTTGTCATGGGGAGTATATAATAAAACTATAAATAAATTGTATGAAAGAAATGAAGAAGAACAAGATGGTTTATATAATTTGTTTTTAAAAGGAGTAAATGAGAATAATTTAAAATTAAAAAATCCAGAAGTAACCTTATTTATGATTATTGAACTTACAAGTTCTGCATGTTTTAATTCAATATTATATAATGAACCATTAACAATAGAAGAGTTTAAACCATATTTATATGAAACAATACGAGAATTAATAAAGTAAATATAATTAAAAATGAATAATATACATGTAGGGGCGGAACCCTGTGTCCGCCCGAATATGAAAATCAAATACAAAATATTATTCATCTATTTTAGAAGTGCAATGAGCACATTTGGTTGCTTTAAAGGGTATTTCAGATAAACAATAAGGACATAATTTTGTTTTTGGTTCTTCTTCAACAGTTTCTTTTTTGTTTTTAGAAGTTAATTTTTTAAATAACGAAACATTTTGTTTGTCTGCAATTTTTGACCACTTTTCTAATTCTTTTTTCTTAGCTTCTTCAAATTTTTTATTTAATTTATTGATATACTTAATAACCAAGAATAAAGTAAATGCTACAATTAAAAAATTAACTAATGCAGATATAAAAGAACCATATTTAACAGATGAATTACCTATATGAAATACTAAATCTGAAAAATCCATTTTTCCTGTAAAGCTATTAATTAGTGGCATAATAATATCACTTACTAAGGAATTTACAATACTTTGAAAAGCACTACCTATAATAACACCAATTGCTAAATCAATAATATTTCCTTTTAGAGCAAACTCTTTAAATTCTTTTAACATAACTACCTCCAATATAAAAATTAATATTATATTATTCTAAATGTAGAAAAAAGTCAAATTTAGGTTAATTGAATATTTTAAAATACAAATTATCTAATATAGACTTATTTTTTTTATGGTGGTATAATGTAAACTATAGGAGAATACTAAATGAATGAAATAGCTAATATATTAACTCAAAATGAAAAATTTAAAGACATTGTAAAAGAGATAAAATTAAATACCACCCCAATATCTATATTGGGGTTAGTTGATGTTGCAAAAATACAATTTGCTAGCGCTCTATTAGAGCAAACTAATAAAAAAATATGTATAATTACTTACAATGAGATACAAGCTAAAAATTTATTAAAGAATTTAAATTATTTTAATAAGAAGGTTGTATATTTTCCTAAAAAAGAAATAGTAACTTATGATTATGATGTAGAAAGCAAAGATTTAATATATGAAAGAATGGATGCTTTAAATAAAATTTATACTAATGAGGCTCAAATTATAGTTACAACAATTGAAGCATGCATGCAAGAAATGATTGCAAAAAAAGATTTGTTTTCTAATATTATTAGTTTTGAATTTAATAAAAATTATAATTTTGAAGAAATAAAACAAAAGTTAGTTAACCTAGGTTATGAAAGAGTAGATTTAATAGAGGGAAAAGGTCAATTTAGTATAAGAGGAGATATTTTAGACATTGCCTTAACCGAAAATAAAGGTGTAAGAATAGAATTCTGGGGAGATGAAATAGATTCTATAAGATATTTTAATATATCTTCACAAAGATCAATAGAAGAAATAAGAAAAATAAATATATATCCAGCACATGAATATGTATTAAATAATTCAATAGATGAAGTATGCAAAAAAATAGAAGAAACAAAAGAAGATTTTCCATATTTAGAAGAGGCAATTAATAATGATATAGAACAAATAAAAAGTGGAAATTATATATCAAAAATAGATAAATATATTAAATGCTTTTATAACCAAAGAAATACAATACTAGATTACTTGTTAAAAGATACTATTACTTTTGTAGATGAGATTGGAAAAGTTAAAGCTAGAGTAAATAACATATTATTAGATAATAAGTCACTAATAACAGTATTATTAGAAAAGAAAAAATTTGTGCCTCAAATTATTGAAAATTTAAAAGATTTCGAACATATTGATATAGATTTAAAAAATAGACAAATAGTGTATTTAGAAAATCAAGATTTACCATTAAATAGGCCAAATAGTTTTAGCTTTACATATAAAGAATTGAATTTTTACAAAGCAAATACAGAAGCACTTATAGAAAAAATAGAAACAGGACTAAATGATAATAAAAAAATAATAGTTTTGGCAGGAAATGAAGAAAGCTGTAATAAACTATGTAATTTGCTTTTAGAAAAAAATATTCCATATAAATTTGAAAAGAAATTAGAGAATGATATTTCAAATAAAGGAGTATTGGTAACAACAGGAATATTATCTTCTGGTTTTGAGTGCTTTGATACTGGGTTAATTGTAATCACAGGAGAAGAACTTTTTTATAGTGAAAAAAAGAAAAGAAAAAAGGCAGTTTCAGCATTCAAACAAGGAGAAAAAGTTGTATTTGCAGATTTAAAACCTGGTGATTATGTTGTGCATAAAACTCATGGAATTGGACAGTTTATAGGAGTAAATACCATAAAAACACTTGATATAACAAAAGATTATATAAAGATCAAGTATAAGGGAGAAGACTATTTATATGTTCCAACAAATGATTTAGATAATATAAGAAAATATATTGGTGGAGGAGAAACAGAACCAAGGTTAAATAAATTAGGCAGCAAAGAGTGGGAAAAAACAAAAGCTAAAGTTAAAAATAATCTAAGAGAAGTTGCTCAAAATTTAATAGAGTTATATGCTAAAAGAAAAAAAGCAAAGGGTTTTGCATTTACCAAAGATACTCCATGGCAAACACAATTTGAAAATGATTTTCCATATACAGAAACAGATGACCAATTAAGATGTATTAGTGAAGTAAAAAAAGATATGGAAAAACCTCTTCCAATGGATAGACTTTTGTGTGGAGATGTTGGATATGGAAAAACAGAAGTAGCAATGCGTGCAGCTTTTAAAGCTGTTATGGATCAAAAACAAGTAGCGTACCTAGTGCCAACTACTGTTTTAGCAAACCAACAGTATGAAGCATTTAAAGAGAGAATGCAAGAGTTCCCAATAAGAATAGAATTATTAAATAGATTTAGAACACTAAAAGAACAAAAAGAAGTAATAAGAAAGCTAAAATTAGGAGAAATAGATATTGTTATAGGAACTCATAGAATACTTAGCAAAGATATAGAGTTTAAAGATTTAGGATTATTAATAATTGATGAAGAGCATAGATTTGGTGTAAAAGATAAAGAGAAAATAAAAGAATTAAAAGAAACTATAGATGTTTTAACAATGACTGCAACTCCAATTCCAAGAACTTTGCATATGTCGATTGTAGGAATTAGAGATATGTCTGTTATTTACGAACCACCTCAAAATAGAAAACCTGTTCAAACATATGTGTTAGAGTATGATAAAGAAGTAATAAGAGAGGCAATAACAAAAGAATTAGAAAGAGATGGGCAAGTATTTTATTTATTTAATAATGTAGAAGGTATAATTAGAAAAGCAGATGAAGTACAGGACTTGGTTCCAGAAGCAAAGGTTGGATTTGCACATGGAAAAATGACAGGAAAAGAACTAGAAGATATAATGCAGGAATTCGTTGAGGGAAAAATTAATGTGTTAGTTTGTACAACAATTCTTGAATCAGGTATTGATATACCTAATGCAAATACTATTATTGTAGAAAATGCAGATAGACTTGGTTTAGCACAGCTATATCAAATAAGAGGAAGAGTTGGTAGAAGTAATAGTCAAGCATATGCTTATATTACATATAAAAAAGAAAAAATGTTATCAGAAATAGCGGATAAAAGATTAAAAGCAATTAAAGAATTTACAGAGTTTGGCTCAGGATTTAAAATTGCAATGAGAGACTTAGAAATAAGAGGGGCTGGTAGTTTATTAGGAGAAATACAGCATGGACATATGGATCAAGTTGGATATGATACATATTGCAAGTTGTTAGACGAGGTTGTAAAAGACATGCAAGGAGTAGAATACCAAGAAGAAAAAGATGTTCAAATAGACTTAAATGTATCAAGTTATATTCCAGATGAATACATAGAAAATACTGCACAAAAAATAGAAGTATATCAAAACATTGCATTATCTAAAAATGAGGAAGATATACAAGATGTCATAGATGAAATAACAGATAGATATGGAAATATTCCAAAGGAATTAGAAAATTTATTGGATATTACAAGAATAAAAAATCTATGTAAAGAAAAGAATATAATTAAGATTACTCAAAAGCAAAATAATATTGTATTTTTCTTTAATATAAATGATTTTGATACTGCAATAATAGATGTGTTAGTAAAAGAATATAAAGATGATATAAGATTTTCACCAGGAGCAGAGCCATATATTACATTGAAGAATAAAGAAGAAAATGCAAAAGTAATTTTAAAGAAAGCAAAAGAATTTTTAATAAAAATATAAAAAATGTAGGGGGTAGGGGCGGAACACCGTGTCCGCCCGTGTCTACGAATAAATAGCTTATAAATATTCAGCCTACATTTTGAGCACTTTTTCTCAAAATTAACCCTCCAAGACAAGGAGTAATCCGTATGCCTCAAAGGGCTGTCGGGCCCAATTTTTTAAAAAAGTCTCAAAATAGTCTGAACTCTATAAATTATTAATTATTAACTATTCATCATTCACTATTAATTAAATTATATATATGGGCGGACGCCTCTGTCCACCTACAAAAAATAATAAATTTAAACAGGAGAGAATTTAAATGCAAATAATTACAAGTAAAGATAATGAAATTATTAAAAATATAAGAAAACTAAAAGAAAAGAAATATAGAGACATAAATAATGAATATTTAATAGAAGGAATTAAATTATTAAAAGAAGCAATAGAGGAAAAAGTTAAAATAAAAGTAATTGTAATTTGTGAGGAATGTACTAAAGAAGGAATGATAGATAACAAACTTTTATATGAAATTGCAAAATATAACTGCATATATGTAAATGAAAAAGTTTTTGCTTTGTTAACAGATGTACAAAATCCACAAGGTGTGCTAGCAGTAATTGAAAAGAAAAATAAAGAAGAAGATATAAATTATAAGGAAGATATTATTGTTGCTTTAGATGGAATACAAGATCCAGGTAATTTAGGAACAATATTAAGAACAATAGATAGTGTAGGTATTTCACAGGTTATAGTTTCAAAAGAGACAGCAGATAGTTATAATCCTAAAGTTGTTCGTTCTACAATGGGAGCAATATTTAGGGTAAATGTAATAGAAAGTGAAGATTTATTAAAAACACTAAAAAATCTTAAAAAGCATAAATACCAAATAATGGCTACTTCACTGGATACAGATAATAACATATATGATGTTGATTATAATAAAAAGGTAATTGTAATAGGAAATGAAGCAAACGGTGTATCAAAAGAAATATTAGAATATGCAGATGAAAAGATTAAGATTCCTATGCTAGGAAAAACAGAAAGCTTAAATGCATCTGTTGCAACTTCAATAATTTTATATGAATATGTAAGAAGAAAATTAAATAATATATAGAACAAATCGGCCGATTTGAATTTTGAAATGCAAAAAGAAAATCCCAACTAAGATTATAATTCTTGGTTGGGATTTGTTAATAAATCTATTATTTTTGGATATATATTAATTGCATTTTCTTTCCAATTATCTGAGATAAATTTTGCTTGTTCACGAGAAGCGGCAAATGTAGAAACTTCAAAAATATTTTTATTATTTTCAACTACTTTACATTTAACTGTGAATTCTTTTTCACTATGTGGAACAAATTCAGAAACAATAGAAATTTCTTCTTCTATAGATTCTAATTCACCTTTAATAGTTTGATCTATTTTTAGCTTTATAATACCTGGAACTAGTTCTTTTGTTAATCCTAAGGCATTTTTTCCAGCGGAGGTAATTCTGTACAAATTGTCAGTTGCATTTTCTGGAGTATATATTTCTATATATTTATTTTCTAATAAATCTAATAAGAATTGTTGAAAATAAAAATAATTCATATCGGTAATAGATAAAACAAGTTGCAATAATTCAGCATTATTTACTGGCTTATTTACTGTATTTAGAATATATAAAATTAGTACTTTATTCTGAGCTAAAGTTTCATTATCAGATGTTAGCTTCATTGCTTATCTCCATTCTTTCATTTTAGTTATTATTAAATGATATATATTTTTCAATTTCGTTCCATACAGCTTCACTGTATATTTTTTTTGAAGAAGAAAAAGGAAGAATAACATCATTGTCGTTTGCTTCTAAACTATTTCTTAAATCATTTACATATGAATTAACCTTTGTAGGAGCAATTTTATCAGCTTTATTTGCTAAAACAATGTAATTATGCCCAATACTTCTAATGTAATTAAACATTAATATATCATTATCAGAAGGCTTATGCCTAATATCTATTAAAAGAATAATTAGGTTTATATTTTTTCTTGTGAAAAGGTATTCTTCAATAAATTCAGAAACCTTTTCTTGTTCCTGCTTAGACATTTTACTATATCCATAACCAGGTAAATCTACAAAATAAAATTTGGAATCTATATCATAGAAATTAATTTGTCTTGTTTTTCCTGGTTGACTACTTGTTCTTGCTAAAGATTTTCTATTTACTAATGTATTTATAAATGATGATTTACCTACATTAGATTTTCCAGCTAAAACAATTTCAGGCAAATTGCTTTTTGGATATTGTTTTGGACCAACAGCAGAAATTTCAAATTTTGGATTTTTTACAATCATATTTTTCTCCATTTCATTGTTTGTGTTTAGTGTTTTTTATTTGGTATTAATTTTTCTACTCCACCCATATATGGTCTTAAAACTTCTGGAATGTTTATACTTCCATCTTGATTATAGTTGTTTTCTAATAAAGCAATAAGCATACGAGGAGGAGCAACTACTGTATTATTTAATGTGTGTGCTAAATAATTTCCTTTTTCACCTTTTATACGAATGCTTAACCTTCTACTTTGGGCATCTGTTAAATTTGAACAACTTCCTACTTCAAAGTATTTTTGTTGTCTTGGACTCCAAGCTTCTACATCAACACTTTTTGCTTTTAAATCTGCCAAATCCCCACTGCAACATTCTAGTGTACGAACAGGAATATCCATACTTCTAAATAATTCAACTGTATATGACCATAGTTTGTTATACCAATTGTAACTATCTTCTGGTTCACATACAACTATCATTTCTTGTTTTTCAAATTGATGAATTCTGTATACACCGCGTTCTTCAATTCCATGAGCGCCTTTTTCTTTTCTAAAGCATGGAGAATAAGAAGTCATTGTATAAGGCATATTTTCTTTAGCTAATATTTGACCTTTAAATTTTCCTATCATAGAATGCTCACTAGTACCAATTAAATATAAGTTTTCACCTTCTATTTTGTACATCATTGCATCCATTTCTTCAAAACTCATAACTCCATCTACAACTTCAGAGCGTATCATATATGGCGGAATACAATATGTAAAACCTTTATTTATCATAAAATCTCTTGCATAAGATAATACAGCAGAATGAAGTCTTGCCATATCACCCATTAGATAATAAAAACCATTTCCTGCTACACGACGAGCAGAGTCTAAATCTAAGCCACAAAAACTTTCCATTATATCTGCATGATAAGGTATTTCATAATCTGGAACAATAGGTTCTCCAAATTTTTCTATTTCTACATTTTGAGAATCATCTTTTCCAACAGGAACAGAATCATGAATTATGTTTGGAATTTTCATCATTCTTGACTTTATTTCTTCAGAATATTGTTCTTCTAATTTTTCGTTTTCTAGTAATTCATTATTAATTTCTTGAACTTTATATTTAATATTTTCTGCTTCTTCTTTCTTTCCTTCTTTCATTAAGATACCAATTTGATTACTTAATGTTTTTCTTTCATTTCTAAGTTCATCACCATGCATCATTGTTTGTCTATTTTTTATATCTAAATCGATTACTTCATCAACTAAAGGTAATTTATAATCTTGAAATTTTTTCTTTATATTTTCTTTAACTTTGTCTGGATTTTCTCTTAAAAATTTTATATCAATCATTATATACTCCTTCAAACCTCCTATAGCAATATTATGTATTGTATTTTATCATTTTTGCATAAAAAAAGCAATAGGAGACCCAAATACAAAAGTTTTATTTGAATAAATAATGCAAGAATAGCATATAATAATACAAATTTACAATTAAGGAGAAATTTGTATATGCAAGAAGAATTTGTAAGAGAAATTAAAATAAAAGAAAAAAGTAAAGAAGAGCTAAATGTTATATTAGTACAAAGCATTATAAAAACAAATAATGAATTAATTAATGCAAGAAAAAATTATGAATTTGCAGAAGGAGAGTTAATAGATTATTATTTATATCAAATAAAAGCAAATCAAGCAAAGCTAAATTATCTAATAAAGAAATCAAAAGCAAATGGTATAACTATAGATAGAATAAAACAAATTGAACTAAAGAATATAAATTATAATGATGCAATATAAATTATGAATAAAATAAAAAGACAAGTCATAATATTTATAAAGAATAAGGAATGGTGATTGACTTGGATTTTAATAGTATAATTGCTTTTGTTGCATGTATTTTTTTTATATTTATTGTTAGTAAAATTTTTATTGTTCCTATTAAGATTATATTAAAACTAATTTTAAATTCTATATTGGGAGGAGTTACTATATTTTTAATTAATGCAATAGGTGGTTTGTTTGGTTTTCATATTGGTATAAATATAATAACATCTATTTTTGTAGGATTATTAGGAATGCCAGGAGTAATAGCTATAATATTAATAAAATTATTATTTTAAAGAATATTGTTGAAAAATATCTAAAAATATAATATAATCTACATGTAAATAAGTTATGTTAAGAATAGTATAATATTCTTAAAAAATTATTTGCAATATTTACAAGGAGGCATAATATATGTCAAAAGTGTTTGTTCTACGCACACATGCATTACTTTCTTCTCGGACAAGTACTTTGAAATTTGGAGATGACAACGAGATTGTCATACCAATCGGAGTATTGGAAGAATTAAAAAATGTGCAAGAAGGATCATTTGAAAAAAAGCGGATTGCTAGGGAATTACTAGAATATATCAATAGTTTTCCTGCTTTAAAGCTAATATCTGAAAGTGGAGTTGAACAGAAAAATGGTAGCATACTAAGAGTATGTAACCAATACAAAGGTGCAGCTATACATTTTGAAGATTTGGGAAAATCAGGAAATGAAACACTTGATATCTGCATTGGCATTAGAGATCAAGAAAAGAAAGATGTAGTCTTGGTAACAAACAATCCAGTGTTACAGTTCAGGGCTAGAATGCAATCAATAAGGGCCGAAAACTTTAAGGATGAAATATTTCCTAAATTAAAAGATCAGTATACTGGAAGAGGTAAAATTTTTGTATCTAAAAGTGATATTGATTCATTTTATGAAAATGGATTTATCAGATATACAGAAATTGCTGAATATAATCAAGAAGATTTTGTACCAAACAAATTCTTTATTATAACAGATAGTATTAATTCAGCTTTGGGAGTTTGCAAGGAAGATAAAATTGTAAAACTTAAATATCAAGATAAATATCCATATGGAATAACACCCAAGAATGTAGGTCAAAAGTTTATGCTTGAAGCACTACAAGACGAAGATTGCCCACTAATTATTATTAAAGGCAGTGCAGGAACTGGCAAAACATTTTGCGCTTTGGCAGCAGGATTAGAGAATACTTTTAATAATAACAAGTATTCAAGAATTCTTGTTACACGATCTGTAACAGCAAGTGAGCAATACGGATTTTTACCAGGAGACATTGAAGAAAAGTTATCTCCATACTTGGCAGGAATAAAAGATAATTTGTCAATATTGTGTAATGCTGATAAAAAATCAAGAGATTTTAAAAATTCAGAAAAGGACGCAACAGAAAGTGGAGAATACTTCTTCGAAAAAGGTATTGTGCAAATACAGGCAATAGGATTTTTAAGAGGTCGTTCTATAGTTGATACTTATTTTATTATAGATGAGACTCAAAATATTGAGCCGGCTACAATAAAATCAATAGTAACAAGAGCGGCAGAAGGTTCAAAATTCATATTTTTAGGTGATCCGACACAAATAGATAACCAAAATTTAACTGAAAGATTAAATGGATTAGTATATCTTTCAGAGAAAATGAAAGGAAATCATTTGTGTGCGCAAGTTACATTACTTGAAAATGAATCAGTAAGAAGTGAACTTGCAAAAGAAGCAGCAAAAATCTTGTAAAAAGCAAGCAACCATCATGTGTTTCATGATGGTTGCTTTACTATATTTTAATATAAATTATTGCATAATATAACAATAATGAAAGTTATATAAATAAACGCAAATAAGGAAAGACCAACTATTCCTGTAATAAGACCAGCTTTTCCTAATTTACTTCCTGTTTGTTTATTTGCTTTTATTCCAAAAACAATACCTAATATTCCTGTAGGTAAGCTAATATACCAAAATAAAGCAGATATAATTGATATAATTCCTAAAGTCAAAGCAGCAACACCTTTACATGTAGTTTTTTTTGTTTCTATTTCACTCATAATAAAATCCTCCTATTCTAATCCTCATAAAGTGGAACTATAGATGATTTTTGTTTATTATTATTTTTAGTTTCTTTTTCTCTTAACTTTAATTCACTTAATTGTTTTAAGTTATCTAAAGAGTTTACTTTTATCATATCTTCTGAAATTGTGTATAAATTGTTACCAATATATGCACCTCTTAATAATTTAGTATTATTATAAGAAGAATATCTTGATGATGTACCTTCATGTACTACTTTGCCTTTTAAAGTAATGCCATCTTTTAAGTTTATGTTATAAACTAAATATCCTTCAGATAAATATTGTTTACCATAGCTTGTATAAGAGTTTACAATAGAAGAATATGAATCAGATGAATTTGTTATTTCAAAATCTTCTGCATAGTTATTAACTGGAATAGCTAATAATTCTTTTTCTTTAGAGAATAATAATGCTTTATGATTTGTTAATATAGCAGATGATGTTCTACTATCTCCAATAACTGTACTAGAGATTTGTGTAGGATTATTTGGATCAGTAACATCAAATAATGCCATCTTCATTCCAACTATTCTAGATGAGGTAAAAGTTACTCTTCCAAAACTATTTCTATTTACAGTTTCTTTTGTTTCCATACCAATACCAATAATATGGTTTTCATCGTAAGGATGTAAATATGTACTGTATCCTGGAATTTTTAATTCTCCTAATACTTTTGGAGTAGTAGGTTCTGATAAATCTATTACATATAAAGGATCTACTGTTCTGTAAGTTACTAAATATGCTTTATTTCCAAAGAATCTTGAAGAATACATATTTTCACCTTTAGCTAGATATGAAGTTTGTCCTATTTTTTCTAAATTATCATTAAATACTACAACTTTAGAACCATTTGTGTTATATAATGCAACTCTTAAATTTCCATTATACTCATCTAATGAAAATTGATTTATAGTTTTTCCGGTTTCTTTTGCTTTTGCACTATATTTTATAGAACCATTATCTAAAATATTGAATTTATATATAGTTGTTGAAGTATGGCTATCTGATGAAGAACTAGAATAATCTGAAAGTCCTAAAATACCTTTAAATCCAAATATTGCTGAAAGTGGAGTGTAATCATTAGAATATTTATAACTTTGGTTTAATAAGTAAATATTATTTTGTGATACATAAGCATTACTAATATCTATTAAATAAGATTGTAAATTAATATTTTCAGTAGGGTTGTCTAAATCTAGAGTTGAAATCAAAGTTTGATTATTTGTTTTAATATCTTTTAAATATTTAATATCTTTTAGTTTAATATCAATTTTGTTATTATCTTCATAATAATATGTAGCAATGTCATCTTTATTGTTATCATCTTTTCTAAGTTTTCCTGAAGAAATAACATATAATTTGTTATTTATACATCTTGATGTATAATATGGTTCATATAAAGTATATGTTTTTACTCTTTTAGGAGTAGTCTTATCTTGAATATCATATACATCTACAATTGTATTATTTGTGTTATTATATCTATAAGAATTAGCAGAGATATAATAATCAGAAATAATTACAAGTTTATTATTGTATAACATTAAATCTACAGGTGTTCCCTGAGAAACAGTTATTTTAGAAGCTACACTAATATTTTCTGGATCTTCAGAATTTGTGATTATAACATCATTATCTGAAAGAGAATAAAGATATTTACCATCATTTTTTATTATATCTGCTTCATCCACATTTTCTACTTGTATATTAGTAGTAGAATAGTCATTTGATGAGGAAGACTTTGTTGATTCAGCATCTGCAGAATTTCTAGCAGCATCTATTGTTAAACCATCTTTAATAGAAGATTGTGCAGATGATATAGTACCTTTGGCTATACCAGATGATGATGTATAAGCTGATGAAAATAATGAGGTTGGCATTCCTAATACATATAATAAACCATTAAAAGAATTAGTTGATTCTCCTTTATAAATTTTACTTAATTGAGATTTTGATTTTATAGATTTTAGTTGTGTTTTAGAATCTATTTTATAAATAACACAGCCTATAACTGTAATAAATATAAGTAGGATCGTTAAAACAATTACAATCGTTTTGCGGTTTTTCAAAAAAATTCCCCCTTTTACTAAATTCTAATTAAATTTTAACATAGCGAAAAATTAAAAGCAATAAATTTATATTATTCATTTTTAATTTTTCATTATTAATTATTCATTTCGTTTTTACGGGCGGACAGAGGCGTCCGCCCCTACATACAATTTAATTAATAGTGAACAATGAACAGTTAATAATGAATAATTTAGATTTATTTAGTAGTATTTTGTATCCAGAAAATCGTAGGGGCGGAACCCTGTGTCCGCCCGTAAATTTATTCAACTGTAACTGATTTTGCCAAATTTCTTGGTTTATCAACATCTAAATTTCTTTTTTTAGCAATGTAGTAAGAAAGCAATTGTAGAGGAATAACAGAAAGTATAGGACTTAAATATTTATCTATTTCTGGAATTGATATTATATAATCAAAATCTTTATTTAACTTTTGATTAGTAATAATAATTGTTTTTGCACCCCTAGATATAACCTCTTGAACATTACTTATAGATTTTTCTAAAAGTTTTTTGTCTGTAATTATACTTATTACAGGAAAACCATTTTCTATTAAAGCAATAGGTCCATGCTTTAATTCACCACCCGCATAAGCTTCTGAATGTATATAAGATATTTCTTTTAATTTTAGAGAGCCTTCCATTGCAACAGGGTAATCAATTCCTCTTCCAATAAAGAATAAATCTTTTACATTATAAATATCTTCTGCAAGTTTTTTTATGTTTTGACAATTTTTTAAGGTTTCTTCAACTTTATTTGGCAATAAAAGTATTTGTTTCTTTAAATCATCTATAATAATATCATCTGCACTTTTCAATATTTGAGCAATATATAATGCAATTATGTTCAATAAAACAACTTGAGCTGTATAAGCTTTTGTAGAAGCAACAGCAATTTCTGGACCTGCATGTGTGTATATATATAAATCTGCTTCTCTAGTAATAGAGCTACCTATTACATTTGATAAAGCAAGTGTTGTTGCACCTTTTTCTTTTGCCAATTTTAATGCCTGGATAGTATCAGCTGTTTCACCTGATTGACTAATAAAAATAGCAAGAGTATTTTTATTTACTAAAGGATTTCTGTATCTAAATTCTGAAGCCATATCTACTTCTACAGGTATTTTACATAGATTCTCGAAAATAGGTTTTACAGCTAACCCTGCATGCATTGCAGTTCCACAAGCAACAATAAATATTTTATTTATATTAGATAGAAAGTCTTTAGATAAAGTTATATTATCTAATTCTATTTGTTCTTTGTTTAGTTTAAATCCTATAGTTTCTCTTATAGAAACCACTTGTTCATTTATTTCTTTTAGCATAAAATCTTCATAACCATTTTTCTCGATAGAAGAAGAATCCCAAGAAATTTTTTCTATTTTTTTAGTTATTGCATTTAAATCTTTATCATAAAAATTTAATTTATTTGAAAAAACTTCAACAATTTCATTATCTTCTAAAAGATAAAAGTTTTTAGTATAACTTAAGATTGCTGGGATATCAGAAGCAATATAATTACTATCTTCAGATGTTCCAATTACTAAAGGACTATCTTTTTTTGCTACAACTATTCTATCTGGATAATCTTCACATAAGACTTCTATTGCATAACTTCCTTCTAAATCCTTGCAAGTAAGGCTAATAGATTTTAGAAGGTCATTTCCAGAAGTATAATAGTAGCTAATTAAGTTTGGTATAACTTCTGTATCAGTTTCAGAAATAAATTTATAACCATTATCCATCAAAAATTTTTTTATATCACTATAATTTTCAATAATACCATTATGAACCACACTAAATTTGTGTGTACTATCAAGATGAGGATGTGAATTTATTTGGCTTGGCTTACCGTGAGTTGCCCATCGAGTATGAGCAATACCAATATTAGATGTATAATTTTTATCCTCAAGTAAATTTACTAAATTTTTTACTCTTCCTTTGTCTTTTGTAACTATAATCTTTGAATTTTCTATTGTAGAAATTCCAGCAGAATCATAGCCTCTGTATTCTAGTTTTGTTAATCCGTCTAATAATATAGGTACAGCTTTTTGCGTTCCTATATATCCTACTATTCCGCACATATTAATTTAAACCTCCATTTTAAAAATTAAAGGCGTACTACACAATAATAATTTTGTTTTAGTATTGCTACTAGTTTTTGTATATTATTTAATGACAGTAGTAATGCCATAAAGCTATCCGCCGAATATTTCGATAAGCTTTATCCTCGTTAGGCATATTGCCCCTGGCGCTAAAATAAAACTCCTTTCTAAAAATTTGCCTTTGATTTATTATATTATAAGAAAAACAAATTTGGCAACATTATATATTTATTTTTGTTAAATTATATGTTATAAATAAATTATAAAATATTCAGGGGAGAAAACAAATGAAGAAAAATAAGATATTATTAATATTATTAGCTTTTATAATTATAATATTGTTATCATCAAAAGTAGAAGCAAATAGCGGCACATATTCTATAGATGAAGTAAATATGGATGTAGTACTTCAAAAAGATGGTAGTTTAAAAATAAATGAAAAGCTTACATATAAGTTTAATGGATCTTTTAATGGTATTTATATTACAATACCATATGGGATAAATGATAATAAATATGATAAAATAAGAGCACAAACATCATTAATAAATGATAGCTTTTATAATGCAGTATCTTATAAAATAGATAGTGTATATGTAGGAAACAATAAGTATCAACAAGCATATTCTGCAGTAAATGGAGAAAGAGGAGTATACACAATAGAAAATGATTACTCAAAGAAAGTAGATAAAATAAAAGTGTATTCACCTACATCAAATGCTATAAAGACCTTTACTATATCTTATACACTGAATAATCTTGCAGTAAAACATAATGATATAGGGGAGATATATTATAACTTCATTGGTGGAGATTGGGATAAATCAATAAAGAAGGTTAATATTAACATTAACTTACCAAATAATTCTAGTAGAGACAACTTATACGCATTTGCACATGGACCTAGTAATGGAGTTGTTAAAATAGAAGATAAAAATAATATAAACTTATATGCAGAAAATGTTGGAAAGAAAAATTATATTGCAGGAAGAATATTATTTGACAAGTCTAACATACCAAACAGTAATAAAGTTAGTAATAAAACAGCTTTAGATTCTATAATGCAAGAAGAAAAAGCAATTTATAAGGAAGTTAATAAAAAATACGAGTTTAATAATAAATTATTAATATTTGCAATAGTATTGCTAGTGTACTGGCTAATATTAATGCTTATATTTGAAAGGGATAGAAAATATACAGTTGGAAGCAATGATGAAGAAATGTTCGAAAAATATAATCCATTAATTGCAGGATGTTTACAAGGAAATAGAAATGTATTACCTAGAGATATTATTGCAGTAATATTAGACTTAATTAATAAGAAGTACTTAAATTTACGAATAGAACCACATGTAGAAAAAGAAGATTCAATATTAGAAAAAGTTAAATATGGAAAAGAAAAAAGAAAGTATGATTATTATATATCTATAAACAAAGAATCAGACTATAAACCTGACGAAATAGAAACATACATACTAGATTGGGTAATGATAAAAACAAATTTAAACTTAATTGATAGGCTAGAAGAAATACCAAAAACAGAAATTGCATCACAAAAATTTGAAAAGTTAGATGAAAAAGCAATGGAAGAATTAAATCAATTAGGAGCCAATAAAGCAACGGTACCATGGATTATTAAAGCACTAAATAATGTAATATTTGTGATTGGAATAGTTTTAAGTTTAATTAATATAAAAAATGCAATATCAATTGTAAATGAAGGTTTTTTACCAATTATAATATATTTTTTAATGATAGCAGCACCAGCACTTTTATTTTTAATGATTATACCAATAAAAATATATTACTATACTAAAAAATCTGTAAATAAACTGGTACAAAAAATTAATGGCCAAAAAATAACAATTACTACAATAAGTATAATTTTAATATTTACTTTTATAATGGTTATTACAATGATTTTTAGTAAAAATCAAATAGCATTAGTAACAGAATTACTTATAGGAGTCTCAACACTAATAATTCTAACAGATAATTTAATGACGAAAAATGATCCAATAATAACAGAAGATTATAGTAGATTAAATGCTTTGAAATATAAAATTGAAAACTATTCTATGATGCAAGATAAAGATGTAAATCAAGTTGTTTTGTGGGAAAAATATTTAGCTTATGCTGTATCTTTTGGAATTGCAAATAAAATTTCAAAGTATATTAAACCTATGCTTGAAAATGAAAATATTAGTTCCATGATTAATGACAATATAATGTCACAATATATTTTTAATGATTATGATTATTTTATAATGAATGTAAAATCAATATCAGAATTAAGAACAAATGATATGATTAGTAATATTAATGATGCAATGGGAAGTTTCTCAGGAGGAGACGGCGGACGGTGGCAGTTTCTCTGGCGGTGGAGGCTTTTCAGGCGGTGGTGGTGCCGGCCGGCGGTGGTGGCGCCTTCTAAAAGAAATGACATTTGTCATTTCTTTTTTTTATTAAATATGATACAATAAATTTGGTGAAGAAAATGTTTGATATTGAAGCAGAGATAAAAAAACTTCCTAATAAACCTGGTGTGTATATAATGCACGATAAAGATGATAAAATAATTTATGTAGGAAAAGCGATATCTCTAAAAAATAGAGTAAGACAATATTTTAGAAAAAATAATAAAACAGCAAGAATAGAAAAAATGGTTTCTTTAATAGATCATTTTGAGTATATTGTTGTTGATAATGAAGCAGAAGCATTAATTTTAGAGTGCAATTTAATAAAGAAAAATAGACCTAAATTTAATGTTCTTTTAAAAGATGATAAAACATACCCATATATAAAAATTGATTTAAAATCCGATTATCCAAATGTTTCAATAACTAGAAAAATTCAAAATGATGGAAATAAATATTTTGGACCTTATGCTAATCCTGGTAGTGCAAAAGAAATGGTAGATTTTATAAAACAAAAATTTAAAATTAGGCAATGCAAAAATTTTAAATCAAACAAGAGAGTATGCCTAAATTATCATATAGGAAGATGTTTAGGTCCATGTGTTAATAATGTTTCTAAAGAAGAATATAGAAAACAAATAGATGAAATAATAGATTTATTAGATGGAAAGATTAATAAAATTACTAAAAAACTAAAACAAGAAATAGAAGAAGCGGCAACTAAACAAGAATATGAAAAAGCAGCATATTTAAGAGACAAAATGATTGCAATAGAAAATATTTCACAAAAACAAAAAGTATCTAATATAAATGAAAATTCTATTGATGTAATTGGAATAGCTAAAAACGAAACAGGCACAGTGTGTATAGAAATGTTCTTTGTAAGGCAAAGCAAAATGATAGGAAGAAAAAATTATTTATATAATAATTTAGAAGACACAGATACAAAAGAGATTTTAACAGAATTTGTAAAACAATATTATATAAAAAATGAAAATGTTCCAAGTAAAATCATGATTAGTGAAGAAATATTAGACAAAGATATTTTAGAAAAAATACTTTCAGAAGATGCAAACAGAAAAATAGAAATAAGGCATCCTCAAAAAGGAGAAAAACTAAGATTTATTGAAATGGCTGTAAATAATGCTAAAGTCACATTAGAAAACAAAACTAATAATAAGTACAATATTTTAAATGAATTAAAAGAACTATTAAATCTAGAAAAACTACCAAGAAAAATTGAATGCTATGATATTTCTAATTTATCAGGAACAAATATGGTAGCAGGAATGTGTGTACTATTAGATGGAGCAATAAACAAAAAATTATCAAGAAGGTTTAAAATAAAAACAATATACGCACAAGATGATCCAGCATGTATGAATGAAGTTATAACTAGAAGGCTAAAACATTCATTAGAAAATAATAAAAGTGGTTTTGGAAGATTACCAGATGTTATATTTGTAGATGGTGGTATAACACAAATAAAGGCTGCTAAAGAAGCAATAAAAAAATACAATTTAAATATACCTGTGTATGGTATGGTAAAAAATGATAAACATACAACTAGAGCATTAATAAATGAAAAAAGAGAAGAGTATAATTTATCAGAAGAATTAATGAATTTAATAACAAGATTTCAAGATACTGTTCATGATACAGCAATAGAATATCATAGAAAACTAAGAGATAAAGATATAACAAAATCAAAATTAGATGATGTACATGGTATAGGTAAAGTGAAAAAACAAGAATTATTAAAAAAATTTGGAGGAATAAAACAGATAAAAGAAGCATCAATAGAGGATTTAACGAAAATTAAAGGAATAAATGAAGAATTAGCAGAAAAATTAAAGAATATGTAAAAAAACAAAGTACGATTATTGTAATAAAAGTTCTACCAATGAGTATATTTATATTATAAATATATTTAGGAGGAAGTTTATGGATATTACAAAAGAAGGTTACATATTATCAAGAAATATAATTAAAATTACAAGAAGAAAAAATACAATAGGAGAATTTATAAAAAAGAACAAAATTACAATTAGCGTTATTTCGTTTTTTAGTATATTAATATTGATAGAAGGAATATTAATAAGTAAATTTATAGAATTATTGCTTGATTTAAGCATATAAAACTGGAAAAAATAAAAAAAATATGTTAAAATATAAAGGTATTGTATAGAAAGGAGATATACATGCCTTTTTTGCATGTATAGAATAAATATGAATATTGCAAATAATTGGGAAGATTATGAAATACTAGATATGGCAAATGGAGAAAAACTAGAAAGATGGGGAAACATTTTTTTAGTTAGACCAGACCCACAAATAATTTGGAAAAATAAAAGCTTTCCAGATAGATGGAATAATGTAAATGCAAAATATCATAGAAGTAAAACAGGCGGTGGAGGATGGAAATATAATGGAAATTTACCATCTGCTTGGAAAATTAAATATAAAAATTTAACTTTTAATATAAAACCAATGGGATTTAAGCATACAGGTTTATTTCCAGAACAAGCTGTAAATTGGGATTGGATGATTGACAAAATAAAAAATGAAAAAAGAGAAATAAAAGTTTTAAATTTATTTGCCTATACAGGAGGAGCAACTGTTGCATGTCTTTCAGCAGGAGCAAGTGTATGTCATGTAGATAGTTCAAAGGGAATGGTAACATGGGCAAAAGAAAATGTAGTATCGTCTGGATTAGAAAAAGCAAGTGTAAGATATATTATTGATGATGTAGTTAAATTTGTAAATAGAGAAATAAGAAGAGGACATACATATGATGCAATTATTATGGATCCTCCATCATATGGAAGAGGAACAAATGGTGAAGTATGGAAATTCGAAGATAATATTTATGATTTAATAGAATTATGTAATAAAGTTTTATCTGATAATCCACTATTTTTCTTAATAAATTCATATACTACAGGAACATCATCTAAAGTATTAGAGAATATTTTAAAAATGAATATAGATAAAAAATATAAAGGTAAGTTTTCATCAGGTGAAATTGGACTTCCTATGAAAGATTCAGATTTAGTTTTGCCTTGTGGAATATTTGCTAAATGGGAAAAATAAGTTCATCTATTATGAAAGGAACAAAATGAAACAATTAAAAGTATTATACGAAGACAATCATATAATCGTTGTAGAAAAACCACCTAATATACCATCTCAAGGTGACAAAACAAACGACGAAAATATGCTAGATATAATAAAAGGATATATAAAAGAAAAATATAATAAGCCAGGCAATGTATATGTAGGTTTAGTTCATCGCTTAGATAGACCAGTTGGTGGCGTTATGGTATTTGCTAAAACTTCTAAAGCTGCATCAAGATTGAGTGAACAAGTAAGAAATAAGATATTTAAAAAAGAATACTTGGCAATAGTAGATGGAAAGCTAGAAAATAAATCGGGAACTTTGGAAGATTATTTATTAAAAAATGAAAAAAATAATATGAGCAAAGTAGTGCCAGAAAATACTAAAAATGCTAAATATGCCAAACTAGATTATGAAGTATTAAAATATGATAGTGATATAAATTTATCAGTATTAAAAGTACTTTTACATACTGGAAGGCACCATCAAATAAGAGTACAATTAGCCAATTGTGGTCATAGTATTTGTGGAGATCAAAAATATGGAACAAGGGGCAGAGGAAAACAAATTTCTCTTTGGGCATATAGTTTAACAATTGTACATCCGATTACGAAAGAAGAAATGAAGTTTGAAGATGTACCAGAAAAAATAGGACCATGGAGTATATTAAAAGATATTATGTAATTTTTACAAAACGCAGTTATTTATTTATGAAAATAATAATTGCGTTTTTTATATATTAAAAAAGTGTTTACATATACAAAATAAAAATAATACAAAAAAATAATATAAAATGACCTCAACAAAGAGGTAAGAAATGATTGATAAAATTTGTAATTATTTAACTAATAAAATAAAAAAACAAATTCCAGAATTTACTGATGAAAAAGCAGAAGAAATAAATTATGGATTACAATTACTAATTGGAGAGCTACCTAAAACATTTATATTTATTTTAATTTCTATATTATTAGGAGTATTTAAAGAGTTTCTAATAACAATAATAGTAATATTTCCTTATAGAGCATTTTCTGGAGGATTCCATTTAAAAACGCACTTGGGATGTATATTAGGTACTAGTATGTTCTATTGTGGAATAGCATATATTAGTAAGTTTAGCTTATTTAGCTATAATATAAAATATGTACTAACTATTTTAATTTGGATATTTGGAATATTAATGTGTAGATTATACGCGCCAGCAGATACAGAAAATGTTCCAATTTTAAGAAAAAAAGAAAGAAAAACAAAAAGAATATTATCATACATTGTTTTAACAATTACTCTAATAATAGGAGTAGTTATTAAAAATAATACAATAAGTAATATTATTATTTTAGGTATGCTAGTTCAAAGTATAATGATATCTAAACTTGCATATAGAATAACAAATAATAAATATGGTTATGAGGTATATAATTAAATATAGATAATAAGAGTGTGTGCCGGCACAATTCGAATTATAAATAAAACTAAATTTAGGAGGAAAATGTTATGTTAAAATTATTAGCAAAAGTTGCGGAAAAATATGCTAAATCTACAAACACAGCTTGTTTATGGGTAGGATGGTTTCATCAACCTAAAATGCCAGCATCTTTAATAAAAAAAGATTAATAATAGCTATATAAGAAGAGAAGAGCCCACTTCTCTTTTTATATATTATATATTTCAAGTTGTTGCTTAAATAATCTTTCGTTTTTTGTTGTATATAAATTTAAATTATTGTTTCTTTTTAATATTTGCCTTACTTCCCATAAGCCTAAACCAGTATTTTTAGGCTTAGTAGAATAGTTCTTTTCAAATATTTTATCTGTATCTATGGTTTTATCTTTATAAGTGTTTTCTACTATTAATAATTGCCTATTATGTTTTTCATCTTTTCTAATATGAATATAAACATTCTTTTCGTCACACTCTTGGGCAGCTTCTATTGCATTATCTAATAATATACCTAATATTCTAGTAAATTCATATATTTTCATAGGTAAAGAATTTAAATCTGTAAATACCTCAACACTCATGCTTATGTTTAAGTCTGCAGCTTTATCATATTTAGAAGTAATTAAAGCATAAATTGCAGGATTATTAATTATATCTGGATTTAAGGCTGTTAAATTATTTACTTTAACAACATCTTTTTGAATTTGATTATAATAATTTGTTAAACCTTCCATATCTTTAGTGTGCACATATCCGCCAATTGTGCAAATTATATTTGTAAAATCATGTCTAAAGCCTCTAATATCATCTTGGGCCAATTTTAAAATTCTGTTATGCTCTTTTTCTTGCTCTAAATTTAGAGTGGTAAGTTCTAATTGTGTAGATTTTGAAAGACTATACAAGCTAAATAGCAAATAAGTTACTAATGTAAGATTACTTAATATAACAATATACACAGGAAGTTTTTCTATATAAAAACCTGCAATAAAAAATTGTATAGCTATTGTTATAATTGCTATTGAAAAATTTGCAATAAAAATAGTTTTATTTTTATTTTGCATGTTTTCTAATATAGAAAATTGAATCTTAAAATATTTTATAATTAAATAAATTAAAAATACTAAAATTTGTATAGATAATGATATTAAAAATCTATATAAAGGATAAGTTGTAAATTTGGTAATATCATAATTAAAGAAATGCATACAAAGCCTAATAAGTAAGGATTCACTCATGATGGCAAATAGAGCACTTATAACAAAGCAAATTATTGATTTTAGTATTGATATATGTAGTATAAAATGTATACTTAAAATTATTACTATTAAATTAACAAAAAATTTAAAAGGATTAGGTATAAAAATATTAGATAGATATACAAAAAGAGAAATAAATATAATATATCTAGTTTTATCTTTTTTATCAATATTTAAATTTAACAATGTTGTAAATAGTAAAACATTAATAAAAGATTCAATAAAACCTATTGGCAAAACAATAATATTTGTCAATAATTCATTTTCAGTTGTTAGAGCTGTCCAAATTGTTTGAAATATTTCCATTTTTTAAAACCTCCATTAACCCATTTTTATATTTGGGCCCTATTTCACAAGATATAGAATTGCGAAATGTAATTATATTTTTATTTATATTAATATTTGAAATATTATTTGTATTTGCGATATAAGATTTATGACACCTTACAAATGTGTCTGGCAGTATAGATTCAATTTTATTAAAAGAATTATATGTTTCATAATTCTTAGAATCTGTACAAAAAATTAGTTTCATTCCATCTTTTTTTATATAATTAATTTCAGAATTATTAATAACTAACTTATTATCGATGCGTATAAAATTTTTATTCGAAAACTTCATATCTTCCAATAATCTATTTAAAGTTACATCCAACCTTTCTATAGTAATAGGCTTTGGTAAGTAATCAAAAGTTTTTACTGAGTAAGCAAGTAAAGAATACTCTAAATGACCAGTAGAAAATATAATATAAATATTTTTATTGTTTTCTCTAATTTTTTTCGCTAATTGAATTCCAGAAATATTTGAATTTAGATTAATATCTAAAATAATAACATCAACGGTGTGATTATTTATAAAATCAAAAACATCTTTTGCATTATCTGAGGAAAATGCAACTTGAGCTTCAATATCATTTTTTATAAATAGACTTTCTAACATTCCTTTCATTTTTGATAAGATATTTAAATTATCATCACAAAGAACGAAATTCAACATATTAATTCCTCCATATAATACGATATTATATCAAGGTACTATTTTATCTTTTGTAAGTGTTTGCTAAGACATAAGTTGACAGGATATAAAATATTGCCTAAATTTTCCAATTTTATAAACAATATAAAACATAATCAAAATATTGTCAAGAAAATAATAGGTTAAAAAAGGGGAATTAAAGTAAAGAAAAGCAATTTAAAACATTTTAAAATAAATCTAAATAAAACCTAAATCATAAATTGGAAGGTATTTTTTAATTAATTAATTCATATTATTAAACAATATATAATATGGAGGTTATACAATGAATTCAAAATTTAAAATTTTTATATACATTATTGTTGCTATATTTTTAATTTTAGTTAGTATAAAAATTGCAAATAACAAAAACAACAAATTAACAGTGCAAACTAGCAGTTCGGCTGCACTTTCAAATACTAAAATTGGGTGGGGAATAAAGAGAAGCAATAATCATAGTCAACCAGATTTAGGAAAAAAAAATAAAGAATTAATAGAAAAATATAAAGGTTATGCAATGGGAAACAGTAACGAAAAAAGAGTATATTTAACATTTGATTTAGGTTATGAGGCAGGTTATACAAATAAAATATTAGATATATTAAAGGAAAATAATGTAAATGCTACATTTTTTATTACAGCACACTATGTAAATACTGCTTCTGATATAGTACAAAGAATGATAGATGAAGGGCATATTATAGGAAATCATACCGTAAATCACAAAAGTATGCCAGATTTGAGCTCAGAAGAGCTAAAAAAAGAAATAATGGATTTACATACAGCAGTTTATAATAAGTTTAATTATGAAATGACATATATGAGACCTCCCAAAGGAGAATATAGTGAAAGAACCTTATGCGAAGTTACAAATTTAGGATATACACCTGTAATGTGGAGCTTTGCATATGCAGATTGGGATGAAAAAAAACAACCATCAAATGATGAAGGAAAAAAGAAAATTATTGAAAATATGCATAATGGAGAAATTATGCTATTACATGCTACTTCAAAAACAAATATGGAGATATTGGATGAGGTTATTAAACAAATAAAAAATATGGGGTATGAATTTAAATCTATTAATGAATTTATAATGTAGGAGCTGATGAAATGAAAAATAGAAAACCTAAGAAATATACAAAACTAGATAGTTTATTGGAAATGCCAAGAGAAGTAGTTTCAACAGATGTAAAAATAACAATATTTGGATTTAACGAAATATTAATAGAAAACTATAAAAATATTTTAGAATATGAAGACATATTTATAAAAATAAATGTATTTGATGGAACTATTAATATTCATGGGTTTAATTTAAAACTAGAACAAATGACAGATGAAGATATAAAAGTAACAGGAAAAATTGATAGTATCGATTTTGAAGAAGTCTAAAATAAGGAGGAATTATTTTGCTTATAAAAATATTATTTTATTACTTGTTTGGATATTTAAATATTACAATAGAAGGTTTTTTTATAGAAAGATTTATAAATATGTGTGCAAGTAAAAATATATTTTTATGGAATGTAAATAGAATAAATTCCAGTATTTTAAAAGCCAATATTAGCATTAATGATTTTAAAAAAATAAAAGAAATCACTAAAAAATCAAAATGTAGAATTAAAATAAATAAGAAAAGTGGATTACCATTTTTTATAAATAAGTATAAAAAAAGAAAAATACTTTTAATATTACTAATACCAATAATATTTTTTATTATGATATCTTCAATGTATGTATGGAATGTTCATATAAGTGTAAATGGAGATTTTAACAAAGAAGAATTAATAAATCAATTAAAAGAAGAAGGACTAGAAAGAGGAAAATTAAAAGCAAATATCGATACAAAAGATATAATAACTAATATAAGACTAAAAAGAGAAGATATATCATGGATGGAAATTAACTTAAAAGGAACAAATGCAGTTGTAAATATTGTGAAAGCAGATAAAAAGCCAGATATTATTAATGAAAATGAGTATTGCGACATTGTTTCAGACAAAAAGGGAGTTATTACAAAGATTACAGCTCAAAAAGGTACACCTTTGGTAAAAGTTGGAGATATTGTAGAAGAAGGAACAAAATTAATTGCAGGTTCTATGCAAGGAAAATATACGGATATTAGATATGTTCATGCACAAGGAGAAGTAAAAGCGAAGGTTTGGTATACTAAAAGAAAAAGTTCAAATTATACTAGGGAAATAAGTAAAAAAACAGGAAACGAAGCAAAAAAATATAATATAAGTTTTAATAATTTTAAAATAAATTTATATAAAACTCTTCCAAATTTTGAAAAGTATGATACAATAAGTGAGGATAAACAGTTAAAAATATTTTCAAATTTTTATTTGCCAATTTCAATACAAAAAACAGTATATAAAGAAGAGAAAACAGAAAAAATTACTTACGGAAAAGTGGAATTACAGAATATTTTAATAAAAGAATTAGAGCAAGAATTTGAAAAAGAAAACATTAACAAAGACAATATAACAAAGAAAACAGTAAATGTATATCAAACAAATGAAAATACATTAGAAATAGAACTTACATATGAAGTTCAAGAAACAATAGGAACTGAAGAAAAAATAAACTTTTAAAGGAGATATTTGAGATGGAAGAAAGAAGTTTAAGAGTCTATGAGCAAAAAACATTCTTTTCAAAATTGGGAACAACATTAAGCAAATTTTTAGTACCTACAAGAGTAGGATTTAATAGTATGATGATTTCTGTAAAAAGAAATAATTTACTTAAAGCTTATGAAACATTTGAAAATTATGAAGATGTTGATAAAGAAAAAAAAGAAAGCTTAAACAAAAAATATGAAGATACTTTTACATTGTACTTAGAATCAATAGATAAATATGTTATGGATTCAATTTACAAAAAAGTAAAAAATGGAACTGCTAGTCCTTTTGAAGAAGAGGCACTTTCTAATTATTATATGGTTACTCATTTAAAAGAAAAGCAATATTTAGAATATAAATATAGAAAACAAAAATATTTATTAGAATTAGACTATGAAACAGTTAAAAATACTAATAAAGAAAAATTAAAACAAAAGTATATACATTTTTATATACAAAAAATGGACATATTATATAAAGGAATATTGAAAAATTATTCAATACAACTAGCAGATAATTTAAAGACATCTGCTAATGATAAATATGAAATATATGACAAAGTATTTGATACAGTAGAAGAATATATTAATAATATTTTAAATTTAAAATTGAAAGAAGAAAATTCTCAAATATCAAAAGAAATATTAGAACAATATGATAAATATGCAAAATTCTTAGCTGGTAAATTTGACTCTATAGACATAATAGAAAAGAAAACAATTATATTAGCAATAAGTAGAAAACTATTTACTCATAGCTTGCCACTTATTATAGCAGAACAATGTTATGAACAACTATTAAATGAAATAAGATCTGAATTAGTACATGCTAAAAACGATAGAAAATTTAACAAAGCATATAAACTACTATTAAGCATTATGGAAGAGTACTATGTTAATTTACTTTCTACTAAAATATATTGGGAAAAACCAAAGGAAAGAGAAGAATATAAAGCATTTTGGGAAAACTATAAAAAGGCAGATAAAATTAAAAATAAAAAAGAAAAAAGCGAAAGTATAGAAATTTTATTCTTAAGGAGAGATTTAGCAAAATTATTAAAAGAAGAAAATAGATATAAACTAGTAATAAAACAATATAGAACTAAACTAATTGAATTAGGTGCAATGAGAGAAATAAAAAATTTTGCACAAACATTAAATGGTAAGTATACCAAAAAAGGAGTAAAAAAACTTGAAAAATAAAGTTACAGATATTCATTTTCTAGATATACCAGAAGATTTAGAGTATACAAAGTTAATAAATGAAGTTATAGAAAAAGCATTTTATGAAGAAGGTTTAGAAAATAAAAATATTTATATAAATATAATTCTAACTGATCCACAAAATATAAGAAAAACTAATAAAGAATTTAGAAATGTAGACAAAGAAACTGATGTATTGTCATTTCCAATGTTTGAAAAAGAAGAAATAATTAACTTAAAAAACAAAGAAGATGACATATTAGAAGTATTAGGGGATATAATGATTTCTATAGAAAGAGTAAAACAACAAGCTGTAGAATATAACCATAGTTTTGAAAGAGAATTAGCTTATATGTTAGTTCATGGATTCTATCATTTAATGGGGTATGACCATATGGTAGAAGAAGAGAAAAAACAAATGAGAGAAAAAGAAGAAAATATATTACAAAAATTAAATATAACAAGAGGAGAATAAAGGGAAATTTAAAATGGAAGAAGAAAAAAAAGAACAAAAAAATACTAACAAACAAAAAACAAAAAATGATAATTTTATTGAAGCGTGGGAAAATGCATTTAATGGGATAATATATGCTGTAACAACTCAAGGAAATATAAAAAAACAATTATTAATAGCAGTAGTTGTAATGATAATAAGCTTGTTTTTTAATTTAAATACAGCAGAATTTTTATGCTTAATGTTTACTGTAATACTAATTCTTATAGCAGAAATGATTAATACTGCAATAGAAACAGTTGTTGATTTATATACAGACTTGTATCATCCAAAAGCTAAAATAGCAAAAGATGTAGGAGCTGGAGCAGTTGTAATCGCAGCTATAAATGCATTAATTGTGGCATATTTCTTGTTCTTTGACAAAATAGCAGACATAGGATTGAATTTTATAAGAAATATTGCAGAATCTCCAGTACATTTAGCATTCTTAGGCGTTTTTATAACAATTATTTTTATAGTTGCTTTGAAAGCAGCAAGCGTTACTGACAAACATAAATGGATAAAAAAAGGTTTTACTGTAAGCGGACAAGCGGGAATAGCTTTTGCTGCAAATACAATGATATGGATTTCAACAGACAATATAGTAATATTAACCTTATCACTAGTAATGGCAATTCTAGTTGCAGAAAGCAGAATTGAAACTAAAAAAAGAAGTCTAAAAGAAGTAATCGCAGGTGGAATAGCAGGAACAGCAATTGTTTTATTAATATATGGCTTAGCAGGAACATTTTTAAAAGTATTCTAAGTAATAATTTAAAAAAGGAGGATATTTGGTGAGAGATAAAAAGGGAAGTACTAAGTTATTAATTATAGTATTAATAATTTTAATCATAATTGCATCTGTCTTATTATATATAAAAATATCATATACCCAAAATAATAGTAATAATTCTACTAACACTATATTAGAAACCATATTAAACAAAGAGCCAGAAAAAGAAAAGATTAACATCTACAATGGCACGGAAAGACCAATTGCAGTAATGATAGATAATGTTGGTAGTGCAAGACCACAGGCAGGTTTAAATGATGCATATATTGTGTACGAAATAACAGTTGAAGGAAGACAAACAAGATTGATGGCATTATTTAAAGGAAAGAATATAGAAAAAATTGGACCAATAAGAAGTTCAAGACATTATTTTTTAGATTATGCACTAGAAAATGATGCAATTTATGTGCATTATGGTTGGAGCCCAAAAGCAAAATCAGATATTTCAACTTTAAACATAAATAATATTAATGGTATGAGCGAGAGTTCATCATCTTTTTGGAGAGTAAAAGATAAATCATCTCCACATAATGTTGTAACATCAAGCTCAAAAATATTAGAAATTGCTAAAAGAAAGGGATATTCAACTACATCTACGAAAAAAAGTGTTTTAAATTATACTGCTAAAGAGTTTGATTTAGAAAACGGAGAATCTGCAACAGACATAAAACTACCATATTCTAAATCATATTCAGTAAGTTATAAGTATGATGAAGAAACCAAAAAATATACAAGATATTATAATAAAACCATACAAAAAGATTGGAAAACTAAAGAAGTAGTTCAAACAAAAAATATAATTATAACATATGCAAAAAACACATTATTAAATGATGGATCAGGTAAAGATAGACAGAATTTATCTAATATAGGCTCTTTAGATGGATACTATATAACAGATGGAAAAGCAATAAAAATTAAATGTGAAAAGCAATCAAGAAGAGATCAAACAATATATAAAGATTTAGATGGAAATGAAATTAAAGTAAATGATGGAAATACATTTATACAAATAGTTCCAATAGATGCAAATATAACCATAGAATAAAAAAGTAATCAATATGATTACTTTTTTTATGATAGTAGAAAATTCATTATTTTCTACTATCATATTGGACCATACCCATCTGTCCGCCCATGCTACGAAGAAATGCTATATAAATTTTTCAGCCTACATTTTGAGTACTTTCTTTCCAAATTAGACCCTCCAAGACAAGGGGTAATCCGTATGCCTCAAAGGGCTGTCGGGCCATAATTTTCCAAAAAAGTCTCAAAATAGTCTGAACTCTATAAATTATTAATGTTAATTATTCATCATTCACTATTAATTAAATCATATGTAGGGGGGCGGGCGCCTCTGTACGCCAACAAAAATCAAATGAATAATTAATAATGAAAAATTAAGAATGAATAATAAAAATAAATTTATAAACCTTGCATGTTGTGACAAATTGTGCGAAAATAGAGGTGTAGAATTAGTATAAAGAAAAGGAAGCAAAAAAAATGAAATCAGGATTTGTATCAATAATAGGTAGAACAAATGTAGGAAAATCAACTTTATTAAATTCACTAGTTGGAGAAAAAGTAGCAATAATGACTAATAAAACACAAACTACTAGAACAGCTATAAGAGCAATTGTTAATAGAAAAAATTCGCAAATAGTTTTTATAGACACACCAGGAATTCATAAACCAAAAACTAAATTAGGTACAACAATGATAGAAACAGCTTTTGGTACAATATCAGAAGTGGATGTTATACTATTTATGATAGAAGCAACTTCAAAAGAAATAGGAAAAGGCGATAGTAGAATACTAGAAAAATTAAAAGAAACAAATAAAAAAGTAATATTACTAATAAATAAAATTGATTTAGTAAAAAAAGAAGAAATTGCTAAACTAATAGATTTATACAGAAAAGAATATGATTTCGAAGCAATTATTCCTATAAGTGCAATATCAAATAAAGAAGTGGAAACAATATTAGATGAGATAGAAAAAGTACTAAAAGAAGGACCGGCGTATTATGATATAGATGAATATACAGACCAAACTTCTAGACAATTAGTAGAAGAAGTAATACGCGAAAAAGCATTAAAATTATTAGATGATGAAGTTCCACATGGATTGTATGTTCAAGTAGAAAAAATGAAACAATCTAGAACACAAAATAAAGAACATATATATAATATAGAAGCAACAATATATTGTTTGCGAGATTCTCACAAAGGAATAATAATAGGAAAAAATGGGCAAATGTTAAAGAAAATTGGAACTTATGCAAGACAAGATTTAGAGAAAATGCTTGGAACTAAAATTAACCTAAAAACATGGGTTAAAGTGAAAAAAGATTGGCAAGATGAAGATTCTATAGTGAAAAAATTTAAATTTAATTAATTTGTATAAAATTTTCTAAAATACAAAAGATAAGTTTAAAGGGAATTTTAAAAAGCATAATTTAATCCTTTTAACTTAGGAGTGGTGGTATGCGTATGATCGAAAAAATGGCTTGGAATACCTTTAAAAATACTGGAGATATTAATACTTTTTTAGAACTAAAAGAAGTAGAAAATTTAGAAAAAAATATAAATGGTGAAATTAATGGGAACGATAAATACAAAGGGAATAGTATTAATGGAGAACAACCTTGGCGATTATGATAAAATGCTAACAATCTTAACGCCAGGGCTTGGTAAGATTGGGTGTGCAGCAAAGGGCGCAAGGCGCCCTAAAAGCCTATTAATGGCTGGCAGCCAATTTTTATGTTTTGCAGATTATATCTTATATAAAGGAAATGGAACATATAATTTAAATTCATGCGAAACAATTGAATTTTTTTATAATATAAGAACAGATTTAGATAAATATAAATATGCAGTACATATAACTAAAATAATATTAGATGTAACAAATGAGAATGAAAATTGTTACAGAACTTTGCAATTATTTTTAAATACATTATATACAATTTCAGAAACAGATAAAAATTTGGACCTAACATTAGCAATATTTAAGTTAAGATTAATGTGCATATTAGGTTTTAAACCAAATGTAGATAAATGTGCAAATTGTGGAATAGATGATGATATTAAGTATTTTAGCTTACAAGATAATGGCTTAAAATGTAGTAGTTGTGGAAAGTCTGACAAAAGTGCAATAGAGATTTTACCAGCTACTGTAGATGCTATAAAGTTTATAGTAAATGCACCGGCTAAAAAAATATTTTCTTTTAATATTCCAGAAACCTCAATAAAAGAATTGGAAATTGTTTCAAAATTATATTTAAATGAGAAATTAGAAAAAGAATATAAATTAGAGGAATTGTAAGTAGGGGCGGCTTAGGATTTTAAAATAACAAATGCATATAAATATTTTTATAAAATACTTGCTAAAATCTTTATTAAATTATATAATAACAATGATTAAATTAGCTCTTGTATGGAGAATATTTTTGATAAAAAGCTATGAACTTTGTCAGGTCCGGAAGGAAGCAGCAATAAGTAGTGTATTTATGCAAATAATATTCTCCATAGAGGAGCTAATTAACTAAATACTACTTAAATATAGAGGTGAAAAATTTGGCATATACAGCATTATATAGAAAATTTAGACCACAAACATTTGGAGAAATGGTTGGACAAGAACATATTACAAAAACTTTAAAAAATCAAATTATAGCCGGTAGAGTAGGACATGCATATTTATTTAATGGTGGAAGAGGAACAGGAAAAACATCAGCAGCAAAAATTCTTGCTAGAGCTATTAATTGTCTTAATCCAAAAGATGGAGAACCATGTAATGAATGTGAAATTTGCAAAAGTATATTATCAGGGGCTAATACAGATGTAGTAGAAATGGATGCTGCTTCTAATAATAGTGTTGAAGATATTAGAAGTATAAGAGAAGAAGTTAATTTCTTACCAACTACATCAAAATATAGAGTATATATAATAGATGAGGTACACATGTTATCAACTGGTGCTTTTAATGCATTATTAAAAACACTAGAAGAACCACCAGAGCATGTAAAGTTTATTTTAGCAACAACAGAACCACAAAAGTTGCCAGCTACTATACTTTCTAGATGCCAAAGGTTTGATTTTAAAAGAATTTCAAATGAAGATATAGTTAAAAGATTAAAGGAAGTTTGCAATAAATCTAATATAGAAATAACAGATGGAGCTTTAAATACCATAGCTATTTTGTCTGAAGGTGCAATGAGAGATGCCCTAAGTATACTAGAAAGATGTATACAAGATGGATTGAATAATATTAACGAAGATAATATTAAAGATTTAGTAGGAATTCCTAAAACAGTATATATAGAAAAAATTGTTGAAGGAATACTAAACTACAAAATAGAGTTGGTATTAGAAACATTAGACGAAGTAACTAAAGAAGGAAAAGATATAACAAATTTAACATGGGAACTTATTAAGTATGTTAAAGATTTATTAATATATAAAACAACCAATAAAATAGAATTGTATTCAGAGAAAGAAAAGAAAAAACTAAGTGAACTTGCACAAATTGGAACTAAAGAGAGATTTTTAAATTTAGTGTATGAACTTTCAGAATTACAAAATGAAATAAAAACTTCTTCACAGAAATTAATAATATTCCAAGCAGGTTTAATAAAATTATGCAACAAACAGTCAGGAAATAATACAGAAGACTTAGAAAGAAGAATTGCACAGTTAGAAGATAAATTAAAAAATGGAGTAATAAAAGAAGCTACTACTGTTAGTAGACAAATGGTTAATACAACACAAAATACAATAAATAAAACAGTTAAAACAGATAATTTAACTCAAGTTAATAAAGCTAACAAAATAGAAGCAAGAAATAAAGGACCAATAACTAAAGAGTGGCCTAATATAGTAAATGACTTAAAAGCTAATGGAAAAATTATGCTTTATACTAATCTAATTAATACTAATGCAGTAGAATTAAATGATATGACAATAGGAATTGAATTTCCAAATGGTATAAATGCGTTTGGAAAAACAGTATTAGAAAAAGCAGAAAATAAAGCAACATTAGAAAAAGAAGTTTCTATGGTTAGTGGAAAAGCAATGAATATAAAATATATTGACTTAAAAGAAAACAGTTCAAACGAACAAAATGATATGAACAATATTGAAAATATGATGAATGGATTAGATATACCATTTAATATTATTGATTAAAAATAAAATTCAAATAAGGAGGAATAATAATGGCAAAAAGAGGAGGATTCCCAGGAGGTATGGGAGGATTTGGTGGTATGAATATCAACCAATTAATGAAAGAAGCAAAAAAAATGCAAGCTGATATGGAAAAATCACAAGAAGAACTAGTATCAAAAGAGTTTGAAGCATCAGCAGGTGGTGGAGCCATAAATGTTAAGGTTTCAGGAAGTAAAGAAATAAAAGAAATAAAAATTCAAAAAGATGTTGTTGATCCAGACGATGTAGAAATGTTAGAAGATTTAATTTTAACCTGTGTAAATGAAGCACTAAGAAAAGTAGACTCTGCACAAGCTGCACAAATGGGAAAATATAATATACCAGGATTAATGTAAAAATGGATCTTTTAAGAGATGTAAAGAGAAAACAACTAAAGATTAAAATAACAATAATATTAGCAATTATTGTTTTAATTGTTACTGCTGTATTAGTATTTTTACATGTAAAAGAAAACAAAGAAAATGATTTAATAAATCAATATATAGTAAATGCAAATAGAAATGCTACTCTTATTTTTGATAATGATTTATCAAAAATAAAACTATACAAAGCTACCTTAGAAAATATAAAAAAACAGCGGTAAAAAAATACAGGTTAATAATCATGAAGCTAGCATTTTACTAAATTCAAATTATTTAAAAGAAAATAATAAAATAGATGCAAAAGTTGTAACTACAAATCAGTATTCTCAAATTAATAATGTAGTGTGCATAGAAGTAGATATTTCAAAAATAAAAGATAAATCTATAATAGATAAAATAAGCGTAAATGTAGAAAAAATGAATATGGATACAGAATATATTGATATATATGCTATAAATCAATCAGATGAGTTTATTGCATATAGACTAAAAGAGCCTGTAAAGGATCATAGTGTAACAATATACCTTGCAGACCATAGTATTCAAAAATACATTATTGCTTATGTACCAGTAAACAACTTATCTCTTAATTATGATGTTATTAACTTAAAAAAAGGAGAAGAAATTACATTAACATGTGACCTAAATGAGAATGCTACAAATTCTCAATTACATGCGCAAGTTAGAGATAGTAATATAATAGAGGTTAGCAGTAATGGTACTATAAAAGCTATTAATGCAGGAACTACACAGTTAATTATACAGTCTTACAAAAATTCAGTAACTAAAGTAATAGATGTAATAGTAAAAGAAATTCCAACAGATATTATTTTAGATAAAGAAAATATAGAAATAGAAGAAGAATCAAGTTATAAAATTAATATAACAGTCTTACCAGTAAACTTGGAAAATAAGAATATAAAAATTAAAAGTTCAAATGACAAAATAGCAACTATGGATAAGGATGGAACAATTAAGGCAATATCAAAAGGAAGAGTAACAATTACAATAAGTACAGAGGAAACACCAACAATAACTAAAGAAATAACTGTAGTAGTAAAAGAAAAACCAGTAATAGAAGAACCAATAATAGAACCAAATAATCCAGAAGAAACTCCAAGTGAACCAACAAATAATACCACAAATGAAATATCTCAAAATACAATTGAAAACAACAATGTAATAGAGAATGTAATTAACAACAATACAATAATTAGTTAAAATGACAGGAGAAATAAATGAGCTATTATTCGCCATCAATAGAAAAATTAATAGAAAGTTTTGAAAGATTACCAAGCATTGGGCACAAAACGGCTGCAAGATTGGCATTTTATATATTAAACTCTTCAGAAGAAGAAACAAATGAGTTTATAAACTCAATAAAAAATGCCAAGGCAAATTTAAAATATTGTTCAAAATGCTATAACATATCAGATACAGACCCATGCACAATTTGTGCAAATCCTAAGAGAGATGAAAATGTAATATGTGTTGTTGAAGATGTTAGAGATATAATAGCAATAGAAAGGACACATGAATACAAGGGTGTTTATCATGTTTTACATGGCTCAATATCTCCAATGAATGGAATAGGACCTGATGATATAAAAATAAAAGAATTGTTAGCAAGAATAAATACAGAAACAAAAGAAGTTATAATTGCAACTAATCCTAGAGTAGAAGGAGAAGCAACTGCAATGTATATTTCAAAATTATTAAAACCATTAGGAGTAAAAACAACGAGAATTGCTCATGGAATACCTATTGGTGGAGATTTAGAATATACAGACGAAATAACCTTGTCTAAAGCACTAGAAGGAAGAAGAGAACTATAAAATTTTATTTAGAATTTTCAGAATTATTTGAACATTGTGCAGCAATTATAGAAAGATTATCACCTACAGTAGTAAGAAATGTTGCAAGAATACTTACTTCATCACAAGTTAAACCTTGAGATAGGGTAATAGCAAAAGTACTAGCAAGATAAATTAATTCACAACTAGATTTATTAGATAAACTAGACATAAAAATCACCCATATATAATATGAGTGATTTTTTATATTGTGAAAAAACTAATTATTTAGAATTGTTTCACATATATCTTGAGTGGAATGCTTTTTTGCAAGCAAGGTTGCACTTTTTTTCATATTTTCTAATTTATTATTATCATTTAATATTTTTTCTAAAACATCCTTTACATTAGAATCTTTTTTTAACCAAACTGCAACACCATTATTTTCTAAAAATTCTGCATTTTGTTCTTCTTGACCAGGAATTGGGTTTATTACTAATATTGGTAAGCCAGAAGCCAAGCTTTCTGTTGTTGTAAGTCCTCCAGGTTTAGTTACTACTAAATCTGATATATTCATAAGTTCTGGAACCTTATTTGTATAATCTAAAACTATTATATCATTTTCTCTTGAGTATGTTTTTACAATATTTTTAAATTGTTCTTTCATAGATATATTTCTTCCCGCAATTGCAATTATTTGTAATTCTTTAAAATTCTCTGCAAAAACTTTTAAAATTTCAAGAGTTTTATTCTTTCCAAGTCCAAATTCACCACCAGCAAAAAATAAAATAGTCTTTTTATTTTTGTCTAAATTAAACTCATTAAAAATTTCTTCTTTATTATATTTCTTTAAAAATCTGTTAGAAAGAGGAATACCTGTTGCAAATATTTTGTTAGAATCAATACCTTTAGATTCTAATTCTTCTTTCATTTTATTATGTGCCACAAAAAAATAGTCTACATATTCTGGGTATAATAACCATTGATCATGTGGAGCATAATCAGTCATAATGGTTGCAAGTTTAAAAACTTCTTTTCCTTTTTTCTTTAAATATGCACACATTTGACTACTAAAAGGATGTGTAGATATTACATAATTTGGTTTGTAGTCATTTAACAATTTCTCTAGTTTCATAGCCATAAGTTTATTAGAATCATTTGAAAGTTTAGAAATTATTCCTTTTTCAGATTTTTTATAAATGAATCCCCAAACTTCAGGAGCTTTTTTTGCGAATTCTTCATATGCTTTTGTTGTAACCTTATTAAAAGCTCTATTAACATATTCAACACAATCTATTAGTTTTATTTGCACATCATTATAATTACTTTCAATGTATTCTTTAATTGATTTAGCAGCAGATAAGTGGCCACCACCATATGAACCATAAAATATTAAGATTTTTTTCATATATTTCTCCTATTATTGCAACTTTTATAATCTTACCAAATTTTATCATATGTAAAAAAATATAGCAATATAAAATTTTTCTACTTACATTTTGAGCAATCTTTTAAAAAAATGTAATATTTTTTTGAAAATATTACAAACTAAAATAAAGAAAAATTTATAAAATAGGAGATTAATATGAATTGTAAAGAATTTAAAGAAAAACATTTATTATCAATAACTGTATTGCTAGCAGTACTCGCTATATGTGCTGGTATATTAGCATACAAAAATTATAAAGATTACGAAATTACTAAGAAAAATAAATATAATATGGCATTTTTTGAAGTTGTAGATTACACAGATAATATAGAAGCATATTTAGCTAAAGCTACAATTACAAAAGATGCAAATCCAAGTGCAGAAAATTTGATTCAAGTATGGAGAGAGGCAAATCTAGCAGGAGCTTATTTATCTCAAATTCCGGTTTCTACAGATGGATTATCTAAAACACAAAAGTTTTTAAATCAAACAAGTGAATATAGCTATTATTTATTTAGAAAAAACTTAAAGGATAATGACTTAACAGATGAACAATTAGATAAATTAAACGAGCTTCATAATTATAGTATAGAAGTAAAAAATACATTAAATCAATTATCAGAAGATATAAATGCGGAAAAGTTAAACTGGGATGAATTAGATTACAATCCTACAACGATGTTTTCTAAAGAAATAAGTAATATATCAAAAGATGGATTTAAGTCAATAGAAGAAAATTTTGAAAAATATGATGGATTAATCTATGACGGGGCATATTCAGAACACATTACCAATACTAGCAAAAAAGGATTGTCAGGAGAAGATGTTGACGAAGAAAAGGCAAAAGAAATCGCTCAAAATTTTGCTGGTAATGAGAATATTAAAGTAATAGAAGCAAACGGATTATCAGAAAATGGCACAATTGAATGTTATACTTTTACAATAACATTAAACAATCATGAAAACAAAATGACAGTGGCAATATCTAAAAAGGGAGGACATATTGTATTTAGTGACTACAACAGAACGATAGAAGAAGAAAAAATTTCTGATGAAAAAGCCGATGAATTAGCTAAAAGATATTTAGAATCTAAAAACTTTAAAAATATGGAAAAAACATATTATACAAAACAAGCAGGAATTATGACAATAAACTATGCCTATAAACAAGACGACATTATTGTTTATCCAGATTTAATAAAAATAAAAGTTGCATTAGACAATGGCGATATATTAGGAATTGAAACTACAGGATATTTAAATAACCATGAAAGAAGAAATCTAGATACTAAAAATATAATTAGTAAAGAAAAAGCAACAGAAAAAATAAACAAAAATATAGAAATACAAAACGAAAAATTAGCAATAATTCCAACAGAATTTAAAACAGAAATATTCTGTTGGGAAATAAGCGGAAAACAATTTGGAAGAGATTTCTTAATATATGTTAATGCAAAAACGGGAGTTATTGAGAATATTTTAGTAGTAACAGACACACAAAATGGAATATTAACAATGTAGGAAAGAATTACAAAAATAAAACTTATAATATTACAATTTATCATAAAATATTAGAAGGTTAAAAATTAGAAGCATATTATAATTTTTAACCTTCTAATTTTATGTATTGAATTAAAATCATATATTGTAATAATAAATGTTTTAGCATATAATATAACAAATTATAAAATTAAAAGAGGTAGTTTATGAAAGATATATTAGTAAAAGATATTTTAGAACAGTGTAATGGAAAGTTACTTTGTGGTAATAAAAATGAATTGTGCGAAAATTTTTCTAAAGATACAAGAACTATTCAAGAAGGAGATATATACTTAGGAATAAAAGGTGAAAAATTTAATGGAAGTATATTCTTTGAAGAGGCTCTACAAAAAGGAGCCAAAGGATGTATATTACAAGATATAGAAATAGATGAAAAAACACTTATTAAATATAAAGATAAGTTTATTATTATTGTAAAAAATGTTGTTTTGGCTATTCAAGAATTAGCTAAGTATAAAAGAAGTTTGTATAATATTCCAGTAATAGGTGTTACAGGAAGTGTTGGTAAAACAAGTACAAAGGATATTATTGCAAGCATACTTTCTCAAAAATATAAAGTTTTGAAAACAGAGGGAAATTATAATAATGAAATAGGTCTTCCACTTACAATATTAAAATTAAAAGATCATCAGGCTATGGTTGTTGAAATGGGAATGAGCGCATTTGGTGAGATAAGCTTATTAACTAATATTGCGAAACCAACTGTTGCAGTTATTACAATTATAGGAAGTTCTCATATTGGAGAATTAGGATCAAGAGAAAACATATTAAAAGCTAAATTAGAAATATTAGAAGGACTAGATGACCATGGATGTGTAATTATAAATAATGATAACGATTTATTACATAGTTGGTACGAAAATAATACAGATAATCATAAACATATTACATATGGAATAGAAAATAAAAGTATGTTAATGGCTAAAAACATAATTCTAAAAGAAAAATCAAGTGAGTTTAGTATTGAATACGATGAAAAATCATATAATGTAGAAGTACCTGTAGCAGGAAAACATTTTATATATAATACGCTAGCTGCAATTTGTGTTGGAATTAAATATGATATAAGTATGGATGAAATAATAAAAGGAGTATTAGAATTTGAGCTTACTAAGAGAAGAATGGAAATACTAAAAAAAGAAAATGGTGCAACAATAATTAATGATTCGTATAATGCAAGCTATGAATCAACAAAAGCAGCATTAGATTACTTAGGAAGCACAAATAATTATCCTAAAATAGCAGTGCTAGGGGATATATTAGAATTAGGTGAGTTTTCAAAACAAATGCATGAAAATGTTGGAAAAGAAGTTGTAAAAAATAAAATAGATGTATTAATAACTGTTGGTAAAGAAGCAATGAATATAAGTGGGAAAGCAATAGAACTAGGAATGAATAGAAATAATGTATATCAATACCTAACAAATGATATGGCAATTGATAAAATTAAAGAATTGCAAAGTGATAATAGTATTATTCTAGTAAAAGCATCAAATGGAATGCATTTTAATGAAATTATAGAAGCTATAAAATAATATTTTGGAGGAGAAATATGAATAAAATTAAAATAGGTGTTATATTTGGAGGAAAATCAACAGAACATGATGTATCTATAGTATCAGGAACATCTGTTATAAAAAATTTAAATAAAGATAAATATGAAATAACACCAATATATATTTCAAGTGATGGCCAATGGTATAAATATACAAAGCAGATAGAAGAAATAGAAATACTACCAATAGGAAGCCAAATAGAAGAAAAAGAAAAAATAATTAATATAGAAAAAACAATAAAAGAATTTGATGTAATCTTTCCAGTTTTACATGGAGTAGGTGGAGAAGATGGATCAATACAAGGAATGCTTGAACTATTTAATGTTCCTTATGTAGGATGTGGTGTATTGGCATCTAGTGTAGGAATGGATAAAGTATATACAAAAATAATATTTGATAAAGCTAATATTAAACAAACTAAATATGAATATATAAAAAGAGTAGAAGACCAGTACATATACATAGATAAAAACTTTAATGAAGAGAAATTAGAATTAGATAATATTACCAAAAAGATAAACGAAAGACTAATTTATCCAATGTTTATTAAACCATCAAATTCTGGTTCAAGTGTTGGAATAACAAAAGCATTGAATATAGAAGAATTAAAAAAAGGAATAGAATATGCATCAAAGTTTGATAGAAAGGTATTAATAGAACAAGGTGTAATTGGAAAAGAAGTAGAATGTGCAGTATTAGGAAACGAGGAAGTAATATCTTCATGTGTAGGAGAAATAAAACCTGCAGAGGAGTTCTATAGTTTTGATGCAAAATATAAAAATCAAGAATCAAAAACATTAATACCAGCAGACCTATCAAAAGAAATCTCAAATGAAATTAGAAGCTTAGCAATAAAAGCTTTTAAAGCAATTGATGGAAAAGGTTTATCAAGAGTAGACTTTTTTGTAAACGAGAGAACAGAAGAAATTTATATAAATGAAATAAATACATTACCAGGATTTACACAAATAAGTATGTATCCTAAGTTATTCGAAACTGTAGGAATACCATATCAAGAGCTACTAGATAAATTAATTGAATTAGCAATGAAAAAATAATATAACAAAAGTATTGCAAAAAATAAAAATTAAATATAAAATAAATTAACAACAACCAAAGAAAGAAGGAAAAAGTGAATATGAAAAGCTCTAAAACAATTGAGGCTGTACACACACACACACACACACACAC
>OIZL01000004.1_pt1 | contig 223102 bp, 181 predicted proteins | sample 1588541 | NCBI WGS metagenome assembly OIZL01 (sample SAMN03283285) | human gut metagenome | biome: human-associated habitat; material: feces | host: Homo sapiens | place: Peru | collected 2012 | reverse complement strand
TCGAAGTATCAATCTATCGGTTTCTATTCTTTGCGTTCCTGCTTTATTCATATTTCTCCTCCTTCATATAGGTAAGCCGGAAATCTCTCCAACTGTTCTCACGAAGTCCCGGAAATTCATATCGCTCGAGACAGCAAACAGACAGTCTCCACATGTGCGGTATGGGGAAACATATCAACGGGGGTGGCGGCGAGGATTTGGTAGCCGAGAGCGGCAAAACGTTGGCAGTCACGGGCGAGAGTTGCACTGTCGCATGAGACATAGACCACTCTCTTCGGTGACATCTCGGCAACGGTGTCAATCAAAGCTTCGTCGCAGCCCTTTCTCGGCGGGTCGAGAATGACGACATCGGGCTTTATGCCACGTTCAAGCAAAGTCGCTGCTGCCTCGGATGCGTCGGCGCAGATGAATTCGGCATTGTCAATGCCGTTTAGCTTTGCGTTTTCTCTTGCATTTTCAATAGCTTGCGGAATAATTTCAACACCGATTAAGCTTTTGACATCCTTTGCCATGGTCAGGCCGATCGTACCCGTTCCGCAGTAAAGGTCAACGAGCGTTTCGCTGCCCGTGAGGGAGGCGTATTCTTTTGCTTTGTTGTAAAGAATTTCCGCTCCGTCGTGATTGACCTGATAAAACGAGAGGGGAGAAAGGTTGAATTTTAAGCCGCAAAGCTCGTCGGTGATGTAGTCACTTCCCCAAAGTGTTTTGCACTCCTTGCCGAGCACGACATTGGTTTTTTCACGGTTTATGTTCAGAATAATGCTTGTCATTCCGTCAATTTCTTCGAGCTGTTCAATTAAAGCTTCGGTGTGCGGAACGCTGTCGGAATTGGCGACGATACAGACCATTATCTGACCTGTGACGACCGCCTTGCGAATATAAATATGACGTATTATTCCGGAACCGTCGGATTCATTGTAAATGCTTATCTTTTTTTCGCGAATCCAATCACGGAAAATGTCGGTTATTTTTGCAAATTCTTTTGGCTGTAAAAGACAGTCGGCGCAGTCGATTATTCGGTGCGTCATCGGTGCATAAAAACCGATTGTTGCAAACTTTCCGTCTGAACCGACGGGGTACTGAGCCTTGTTTCTGTATCGTTCAGCCGAGGGCGAGGGAATAATCGGAGCAGGTGTTATATCGAGCTTGCCGAGGCGTTTGAAATTATCGGCAACCTGCTGCGCTTTGATTTCAAGCTCGGATTCATATTTTATATGAGCAAAGCAACAGCCGCCGCATTTTTCGGCAATGGGGCAAAAGTTCTTTGCTCTCATCGGAGAGCGCTGTATAAGCTTTTTTATAATGCCGACGGCATAAGTTTTTTTGACTTTAATAATATGTGCAAGCACACGGTCGCCCGTTACTGCTCCGCGGACAAAAACAGTCATGCCGTCATAGTCGCAGACGCCGCTGCCCTGTACGGTGCAGCTCTTGACCGTCAGATATATTTCATCATTTTTTTTAAGCATAAAATCACCGAGGCTATTTTATCACATTCCGAATATGAAATCAACAGAAAAGGGAAGAAAGCGATTCGGTTAAGCTCTTTCTTAATTCTCTTCATCATTAAAACGACCCCCCCTTGAATTAAGAGGAGGTGTGAGATTTTTATACGATATAATAAATATGTTATACCTCTTTCGGCTTGAAAATGAACTTGAAAACGATTCCTGCCAATGCGGCACCTGCAAGCGGAGCGACGATGAATACCCATACCTGGTCGAGAGCTATACCACCCTCGAAAACTGCCGGAGCAAGGCTTCTGGCAGGATTGACCGAGGTACCTGTGAGAGGGATTCCGATGATATGAACAAAGGTGAGAGTCAGACCGATAACGATACCTGCAACCGACGAATATTTTTCACTTGATGTTACGCCGAGAATGGTAAGAACAAAAACAAACGTGAGAATTACCTCAACGATAATTGCACCCGTCATGGAAATGCCGACGTTGCTGAGGTCGCCGTAGCCGTTTGAACCGAATCCCGTCATTGCGGTTTCTTTGGTGATGAGCAGGAGCAAACCGCTGCCTGCAAATGCGCCGGCAACCTGGGAGACAACGTAGCCGAAAAGGTCGATTATGTCAAGCTTGCCGTTGATGAACATTGCGAGCGAAACTGCCGGATTGACATGACAGCCCGAAATATGACCGATTGAATATGCACCGGCTACGATTGAAAGACCGAATGCGAGGGCAATAGCGACAACGCCGAGTGTGCCGTTGCTTATTCCGCCTGAAAGTCCTCCGCAGAAAACAGCGGTTCCGCAGCCGAAAAGTACAAGAATTGTAGTACCTAAAAATTCGGCAATATACTTTTTGATTCTCATGAGAATTCCTCCATGAATTTGTTTTTATAATAGAATTATACCATTTCATTTGGGCTGTGTCAATCAATGTTTGCCGGTCGTACAAATTCACAAAAAATTAACTTGTTTATATCTATGTGCCGTGATATAATTATATAGAAACAAAAGAGCGTTTCAAGGAGGTCAAATATATGGATATAGCAGATCTTGCGGCAAGTGCCGTGAAGAAAATTACAAAAGGCAAGGGTAAAAGACTTGCCAAGAAAGGTTATCCCGAGGATTTGCCGAAGGTTAAGCCTGTAAAAATCTCTAATAAAACAGACGATAAGTTTGACGTCGGCTTTGCAATGAAAGAGACGATGCCGGACGATTTTGAGTCCAAGACCTATTACATAGCAGGACATAAGATGGCTCAGAAAATGACAGGCTACCATGACCCGATTACAATAAGTGCAATGTGGATCGGCTGCGGCGATGAGGGCGGCGTAATGATGGTCTGTGCCGACGTTATCGGCCTTACCAATTTTGAGGTAAGTATAATCAGAGCGAGCCTTGAAGAGTTTTCAAGCAAGGCAAAGTGCAAGGCGATCAATGTTTGCTGCTCGCATACCCACGGCGGATTTGATACCGTAGGCTATTGGGGCAAGCTCCCGAAGAGCGGCAAGGTCGATACATATATGCAGAAGATTTTTAAGACCGTCAAGGAAGTATGCCTTGAGGCTTATGACAATCGCAAAAAGGGCGATCTTTATATCGGAACAACTCATGTTCCCGACGCTCAGTATGATAAGCGTCCTCCGATAGTCCTTCATGATACATTGACAAGGATTCGCTTTGTTCCCGATGACGGCAGCAAGGAAACGTGGCTTCTCAACTATGCCGCTCATCCAAACACACTCGGCGGTTCCAACACTCTTTGCAGTGCCGACTATCCTTACTTCCTCAGACAGACGATTTATAAGGAAAAGGACGTAAACGTTCTCTATGGTATAGGTGCAATCGGTGCCGTTGATCCCGGATTCCCGGATATTGAGGACAGATGGAAGCGAGTTGAACTTCAGGGCGAAACTCTTGGAAAGGCTGCTCTTTCAATCGACAACGACGAGAAGATGAAGCCGGAAATTACCGTTGTTCAGCAGCCGTTCTATTACTATGCGGATAACGCTGTGCTTGCATTCCTCGCAATGCTTAAGGTCATGAGCTCAAAGCTTGTTCCGGCGAAGAAGGGCGATCTCGGAATTGCACTTGTTTCCGAAATGACATACATGAAGATCGGTTCGCAGCAGATTCTTCTTATGCCCGGCGAGGTATTCCCCGAGGTTGCTTACGGCGGATATGATTCGGCAGAGGATTCGGCAACGGGCAGAGGCCCTGAAATTGACCCGACTCCGCTCGTTGATATAGCGGGAGATAAGGATTTACTTATCTTTGGTGTAACGAATGACATGACCGGTTATGTTGTCGCTCCGAATGATTTCATTCTCCATAAGACTCAGCCGTATCTTTCAAGCGGCAGAGATCGTTTCGACAGAAATCACTATCATGAGACTAACTCAATGGGATATTCTGCGGCGCAGACGCTTACCGATGTGTTTGCCGATATTATGAAGAGAGTTAAATAAAACCGTTCACCTCCCCTTGTTAAGCGAGGGGAGGACTTTTTGATACAAAAGATAAAGGCTCGAAAAGCACAGATTAAAGTATAACCCAAAGAAGGAAACCCGATGAGATACAAATATGAGTTGCATTGCCACACTGCCGAGACAAGTGAATGTGCGGCGGCATTGGCAAAGGACACTGTTGAATTTTATAAGTCTATAGGCTACAGCGGCCTTGTGATTACGGATCACTATTCATTTCTGACATTCGGAACGGACAGCTCGTTCAAGAGGCAGATTGATGTTGACAAGTATCTCCGTGGATATCACAATGCTCTTGAAGCCGCAGGCGATGATTTTACGGTTCTGCTCGGAATGGAAATTCGATATTTCGCAACGACGAATGACTATCTCGTTTACGGAATCGACGAAGATTTTATCAGGAAAAACGGCAACATGCTGTTCAAAGGTTCTCGCCGCTTTTATGAGCTTGTAAAAGAGAGTGGAGCAATAATCGTTCAGGCGCATCCGTTCCGCCCGTATATTCACAGGGCAAATCCGAAGTATATCGACGGCTGCGAGATTTTTAACGGCAAGGATAAGGACAAGGATTTTAATCAAAAGGCACAGGCGTGGGCAAAAAAAGAGAATTTTAAAATTGTGACAGCCGGTGCAGATTACCACCGTGAAAGTCAGCGTGGAAACGCATCGGGAATTATCACCGAAGAAAAGATAAATAACAATGACGATCTTGTCAGGATTCTGAAAAGCGGAAAATATGAAATTAATATGGGCTAAGTAATCGTCGACGGGTATGTCGGCGGTTTTGCTTAATTGTAAACTTTTTACAAATTAAGAGAAATGTATTTATTTTTTACCGATAATATGATATTATCATTATATCAGCAAACAGTTTATAAAATGAAATGGGGAAAGCATGACTTGAACTATCAGAATAAAATAATAGCCGCATTGCTTACGGTAGTTATTACTCTTTCGTCAATGCCTTTTATGGCAAAGGCGGAGAAAAAGGCCACCGGAGTTTATCAATGCGACTGGTTTGATGAGAGCCTTTATTACCCTTATGAATATGATGACGAATGGTTCTCGGACAGCTCATTTGAATACAATCATAAGCTTGCCTTGCTTGCCTTGAATATTTCAATGGCGTCGTTTAATTCTTTTAACAAGAGCGACAGGGACGAGCATATCAGAGTTATGCTCAAAAATTGCGGTTTTGAGACCAAGGCTTACGGGTATGCAACCGAGGGCTATGACACTGCCGCAGTTGAAATGGCGAAGAAAACCGTTACGCTTTCGGGCGAGAAATGCACGATTGTTATTGCCGCAATAAGAAGCGGAAATTATGGAATGGAGTGGGGCGGAAATCTCAGAATCGGCAATGGTGAGAACCACCTCGGATTTGATATCGGCAAAGAAATTATTCTTAATTATATTAATGATTATTTCAGAACAGAAAAGCTCGACGGCAGGGTCAAGCTGCTTATTCCCGGCTACAGCAGGGGCGGCTCAATAGCGAATCTCGTCGGCGGAGAGCTTGACGACGGAAGCTACGCAAAAAGCCTTAAAAATTCCGACAGTATAAAGACTGCCGGTATTGCAAAAAATGACATTTATGTTTATACTTTTGAAGCACCGCAGTGCACAAAAAAGAACGGTGTTGACGATTCGATTTACGGTAATATCGTAAACATAATGAACCCGAACGACTATGTTCCGAAGTTTGTTATGAAGGACTGGGGCTTTACTCACTATGGTGTAGAATATTATTTGCCGTCGGCAGAAAACTGTGCAAACTATTCGGCTTATTATGAAAATGTTTGCAAGACATTCGACACGCTGATGGATGACACGGGAAAGAAATCAAGCTCGAATTTCTACAGCGAGGAAGACTCACGCTCGGTAGGGGCAATGTTTGATTCGCTGATGTCAAAATTGGCAAATGAGATTTTTGTAAGCCAGGAAAATTACGTAAAGAAATATGAGGACGGTATCGTATTTATTGCAGGTCAATATATAGGTAAAAAGCTCAATGCCGGCAACGCACTGAAAACCCTCGGCGTAATTCTGTCGGCTGCTGCTCTCGGAATTATCCCGACCAATATGGATACAATCAAGAGCGACGGCTTCCGCTCCTATATTGCCGGCCAAATTGCGGAAAGCGATGCAAGCCAAAATCTCACCCAAAAGCAGATACAGGGCATTATTGATGTTGTTATAGCATTGCTTGAATTCGCAAAGGATAACCGTTCCGATGTCAAGGCATTGCTCGGGCAGCTTAACACCGTGCTGAACGTTCATCAGCCTTATGTAACACTTTCGTGGATGCATTCGATTAATAAAAACGATATGCTTAAGATAAACGGTGAATCGGAGAAGCCTTTGAAGGTTTCGTTCAATAAAATTGATTTGCGATATAAAGCAAATGCGAGAATCGTTGCCGAATACGACGAATCACTCGGTACACTTACATGGAAATCTAATTCCGACGGAGTGGTTTCCGTTGATAAGGACGGATTTATCTCGGCAAAAGGCGACGGCGAGGCAATCGTAACCGCTGAGCTTCATGCGAACGACGGTAAGCTGATAGATTCGGAGAAGGTTAAGGTAGCTGTGCATATGAACACGTTTGAGGTTATTGTTACGACGGTGAAGAATATTTTCGGAAAGGCGGCAGCTTGATTGAGCAGATATTTTGTTTTGATTTTTCTTATTCTCGGCATAGGTGTGGGTGCTTTGCTCTCGCTTGTGACGGACGTCAATATCTTTGTCAACATGATCGTCGGCGCACTTGCAGGTGCGGCAGTCGGGTATTTTCTTAAAGTCAGGGTCGAAAAGAATAACGATTCGAACGATACAAGAGAATAAATATTGCCTTTTCGCGGTTCAAAATCGGGAAAAGGCTTTTCTTTTTATAATTAATAGTGTATAATATTCACAACAATTTCCAAAGGAGATTTAATATGAAGAATATTCTTGTTACAGGCGGTGCCGGATTTATCGGCAGCAATTTCATTTATTATATGCAGCGCAAACACCCGGATTACAGGCTGGTGTGTATCGACGCATTGACCTATGCCGGCAACCTTTATACCCTTGACGAGGCACGCAAGGGCAATTTCCGTTTTGTTCTCGGTGATATAACGGACAGGAAGGCGGTTTTTGCACTCTGCGAGGAGGAGAAGTTTGACGCTATAGTTAACTTTGCCGCCGAGAGCCACGTTGACCGTTCAATAGAAAATCCCGAGGTTTTTCTCAAGACCAATATTCTCGGTACTCAGGTATTGCTTGATGCCTGCAACAAACATGATATTCCACGTTATCATCAGGTATCAACCGATGAGGTCTACGGTGATCTTCCGCTTGACCGTCCCGACCTTTTCTTTACCGAAACAACGCCGATTCATACTTCGTCGCCGTATTCGGCAAGCAAGGCGTCGGCTGATTTGCTTGTAATGGCATATCATCGCACTTTCGGTACCCCGGCGACAATTTCACGTTGCTCCAACAACTACGGACCGTATCAGTTCCCCGAGAAGCTTATTCCGCTCATGATTTCAAAGGCTCTTGCCGATGAAAAGCTTCCCGTATACGGCGAGGGATTGAATGTTCGTGATTGGCTCTATGTTGACGACCATTGCAAGGCGATTGACATGATTCTCGAAAAAGGAAAAATCGGCGAGGTTTATAATATCGGCGGTCATAACGAGAAAGCAAACATTGATGTCGTTAAGACGATTCTTAAGGCCGTCGGTAAGGATGAAAGCCTTATCACATACGTTAAGGATCGCCCCGGTCATGATATGAGATATGCTATTGATCCGGCGAAGATTCATGCCGAACTTGGATGGACTCCGGAGACTTTGTTCAATGACGGTATTCAGAAAACAATCGACTGGTATCTTAATAACCGTGAATGGTGGCAGAAGATACTAAGCGGAGAATATAAGAATTACAGGGGATGATTTTATGAAAAAAATAATCGCTGTTTTGTTGGCTGTCGTTATTTCGATGACGTTCTTTGCCTGCGGCAAAAAAGAGGGCGATCTCGGCAAGCAGACAACCGTTGATAAGAAAAACGGATATACTCTTGTCGAAGAGGTTTTGACATTTAAGTACAACGACGATGAAGAAGAAATCAAGAAAAATCCCAACGCTAAAACCGATGGCTTTGTTACAAACGAGAGTAACGCTGTCGGTAAGGTCAACACAAAATCTGCCGTTCTTGATATTGCAAAGAAAGAGGTCAGCGATAAATTCAATAAAATTAATTTTGCTTTTGACCGTACGCAGGGAATTTGGAGAGTTACATTCTCAATGGACACTGTGTCGGGTGAAAAAACAACAAGCGAAAAGGTTATGACCGTCTATGTTGACGAGGACGGTTATACCTTAGCAACAATAAAAGCATAAAATAAACGGTGGTTTAATTGCCGCCATGGATTTCAAAAGGAGCATTCAAAATGGCATTTGAAAGAAGACATGAGTTGTGGACCTTTGATATATTTCCAAAGGTAATGACAGCAGGCAAGGAAAAAACCATTCATATTCAGCCGTTCGGTGACAGACTGTTCTTTACGTCCGGAAATGAATATATCGCTGTTTTGACATGGCTTCACGGCGGCTCGGAGGATCAGTATCACTCAACAGGATATCGCCGCAGAATTCCTGTCACGGCAACCGAGAAAGGAATTGAAATAAAGATAACGCTTCCCTATGAGGGAGAATATCGTATTAAGTTCACTAATGAAGAAGATGATGATTTAACATTTGCTGTCTATGCCGTAGAGGGCGACTTGGTTGACGTTTATCCGTTTATCGGCGATTTACATATGCATACAAACTATTCCGACGGTGAGCACGATCCGGCGAATGTTGTTTCAAGCTATCGAGCACACGGCTATGATTTTCTTTCAATAACCGACCACAGACGTTATTATCCGTCACTTTATGCAATCGAGCAATTTAAAAATATCCCGACAGAAATGAATTTGGTTATGGGCGAGGAGGTTCATCTTCCGCCGATAAAAGGCTTCAGAGTTTGCCCGCACACAATCAATTTCGGCGGTGAATACAGTATCAATTCTCTTGTTGAGGATGAAGCGGTTGAAGAAGTCGGCAAGGACAAAAAGGTCCGTGCCGTTCGTGACGATTGCCCCGAGGTCATGACTCGTGAAGAGTTTGAGGATAAAATGACCGAGCTTGCAAAAGACTTTAAGGTTCCGGATAATGTTGATCCGCTTGTCGCTTCAACACTCAAATGGATTTATGACGAGATAAGAAAAGCAAACGGACTTGCAATTTTTGTTCATCCGACTTGGATAACGGGAAATACCTTCCACGATTCCGATGCACTCAACGATTGGCTTGTTGAGAATAAAATTTTCGACGCTTTCGAGGTTCTCGGCGGAGAGAATTATTTTGAACAGAACGGATATCAAACGGTCAGATATTATGAGGATAAGGCGAGAGGCTATAAATACCCCGTTGTCGGCAGCACGGACAGCCATAATTGTACGCCTGAAAACAGAAATGCTTATATCTGTTCTACGATAGTCTATTCTCCGGAAAATGAGCGCAAGGCGATAATTGATTCAATCAAGAATTTCAGGAGTGTGGCTGTTGATACAATCAGCAAAGAATTCCGCATTGTCGGTGAAATGAGATATGTTCGTTACGGTTGCTTCCTACTCAAGAATTATTTCCCGATTCACGACGATGCATGCTTTGAAGAGGGCAGAATGATGAAGCAGGCAGTTTATGGCACCGATGAAGAAAAACAGGCTGCTCTCGCTATGCTCAACCTCATGAACGGAAGAATGAAAAAGATGAGGGAGAAGTATTTTTCATTTTAATATGACGTGAAAGTGAATTTCTGACACGGAACAAATCAGCTTGAATAATAAATATGTCCCGGTTTATGGTAAAATGAAACTATCATAGACCGGGATGTTGCATTCGTGTTAAGCTGATTGAGCGTTATAAATATGCCTTGCATTTTTAGCGGTAATTTGCGGTAGAATTAAGCGAATTAGAGAAGCTGAAAACAAGAAAAAAGCCTTATTTATCAACGTTTTCATTGATAAATAAGGCTTTTAGTAAGTGGTCGGAGTGGCGGGATTTGAACCCACGGCCTCTTGGTCCCGAACCAAGCACGCTACCATCTGCGCTACACCCCGACAACGCTTGAATATTATATACTATAATCTCGATAAAATCAAGTGTTTTTCTGAAAAAAGTTGAAAAAATTTTTAGAGATTCAATGAATTGGGATAACCGAAAACAGTGGAGGTCTTATACGCCGCAAAAGACAGGGAAAAGCATCAAAATACTGAAAAACATTTTGAGAATACACAAAAAAGAAGTGCAAGAATTGACATTCCACGGTTAAAGGAATAAATTAAATAGGATGCAATAGATTTCGCTCTTCAAAAGGGGATAATCATAAAATGTTTGCCGATTTGGGTATAGGCTTTTTGGGGGGGCAAAGCAAAAGCTTTGTTCATTATTATTGTGTTGAAAAAAGTTTTTGCCCTGAAACGACGCAGGTACGTCACTTGACTGAGAGTCCATTGACTTTTGTCAGCCGAGGGCGTAGAATGACCGCAGGATGAAAGAACGGAAACACTGCGGCGAACAGGCGCCGTCCGTCGGATATGATTTTCGGCCGTCATCTTCAAATTGTCGAAAGGATTGATCTTATGATCGAGAAAAATATGCTCGGAAAGTTTATCCGAACCAAAAGAGAGGAAGCAAGGCTTTCTCAAAAGCAATTTGCCGAACAGCTTTTTGTCACGGAGTCGGCTGTTTCAAAATGGGAGAGGGGAGTTAATTATCCGGATATCACAATGATCTCAGATATTTGTCGTGTGCTTAACATAAGCGAAAAGGAGCTGATTACGGCTTCGGACGACACAACATACCGACAGATGAAAAAGCAGTCGGCAAAATATGAGAGAATTCAAAGACTTACGTTTTGGATTCCGACATCGGCATACCTGTTAAGCTTTCTTATTTGCCTGATTTGCACCTTATGCGGGGTCATGCCGTTTTCAACCTTATTCATTGTTGCCGCAAGTCTTTTGTGTGCATTCCTTTTCTTCCCGTCGGTTACGAAATTCTTCGAAAATCAGAGGCTGCTTGCTTATCTCGCCACATCGGCGGTCGGAGTTGTGCTCTTGCTTGTTGTGTGCGGAATTGCGACAAAGAGTGTCTCATGGATACCGACGGCGGTTTTGGGAACCTTACTTGGATATGCTGTTGTATTTCTGCCGATTATTTTGAAAAAGTATTCAAAAAACGGTTTTATTTCAACACATAAAACATTTATAAGCTTTGTTGCCGATATGGTTCTGACGATTATTCTCGTTGCAACGGTGCAAATTCTGACACCCATTAATTTGCGCAATGCTGAGATGACTGTGCTTTATTGTTTCAGTCCTTTGCTGATAACAGGTGTTGTTGTAAGCCTACGGCTTAACGGTATGATAAAGGGCGGAATTTGTACAATTATATTCGGAATATATGCTTTCTTTGCAAATTATTTTGTCGGCTTCACCTTTGATGAGCCGGTGGATATGAAAATCAATTTGGCAGATTGGGCGACATACACCAACGGAAACGTGCTGTTGACCGTGCTGGTCGCATGCGCTGCGGCCGGAATAGGTCTCATCGGCTGTGGAATAAAGAAGGGCAGAAAGTGAATAGAAAAGGGCTGTGACATTTTTGCCACAGCCTGATTTTATTTCAATATATTTTTTTCAACATACTTTGATGTCATTGCGTTGAGCAGACAGTTGTAGGTCATTTTGAAATCCACAATCGAGCCAACCTTATAATCACCGCCGCAGTCGGTTACGTCAAGAACAACATGGTCGCTGCTGCCGCCGACAATTTTCATTCGCTTGTCTGCACAGATAAGTCCGGGCAGGTAAATATCCTGCTTGCCGACCGCAACGATTGCACGCTTCATCAGCTTGTCACAGTCCTGCGGAAGTGTTTCGGGGACGCCCGGCTTTTCTTTTAACTCGATGATTTCGGCTTTGAGAATGAAATTGTCCTCTCTTGCGCCTTCGAAAGGAACGTCATAAACGGGAATGTTGCCGAGAAAGATTGACTCGCCCATTCTCATGTTGTTGATAATCTCGGGAAGCTTGCCGTCAAAGAGCATTTTAATTGAGCTGGATGCACCGCCGGAAACTATCGGAAGCTTTATGCCGTATTTCTCTTGAACCGAGTTGACTGCATTTTCAAAAAGAGCCATATTTTTCTCACTCGGGAGAACCTCGTTGACGCAGCTTAGATTTGTTCCCACGCCGTAAAGCTCGATATTCGGCATTTTGAGAACCTCACCGGCAAGATAAACAAGCTCGTCCGTATAGCAACCGTCACGAAGGTCGCCGCATTCATACATAAGAATGACCTTGTGGATTTTATTCTGCTTTTTCGCCTCGTCATTCAGTGCACGGAGAACCTCAAGATCGCTGTTAAGGCTGACGTCGGTGAATTTCACAACGTCATGTATCTGCGAAATCATAGGTGAGCGAATCAGCCATTTTTCAGCCTTGATGTCGACAAACTCCATAAAGTTTTCAACTCTGGAATCGCAAATCGCACCGATTTCGCCCTCGTTGACCAGGTAGCGAACAAGGGGCTCGTAGCCGACCAGCATCTTGGTAACGACGGAGAGCGACATTCCGTTCTCTTTGCACCGTTGCTTCATTATTTTAAGATTGTGAAGTATTCCGTCTGGCCTTATCTCAATAACTGGAAACATATTTTTACTCCGTTTTCTGATCTATAAAACGTCTTACCGTCTTGAACGAATTACGCTCGATTTCAAAGAACTTCTCGTCAAGCGGTTTGCACGGTTTGCAGCCTTTGGCCTTGAGAGCTTCATTGATTATCTTCTCCGTGTACCACGGATTTTTTACGAATACAGGGCCGAGTGCATTTGTAAAAATAACGTTCTTGTATTTTGCACCCTCGGTTTGATCCTTGTCATTGTTGCCTTTGCCGTAAATGAGCTTGCCGAGAGCGATTGAGGGATCATTGAGGAAGAAATCAACAAGATGAATCTGAACGGCCATAATTTCAAAGCTACTATCCTCGCAGAGTGAGAATTGAAGATCGTCGCCGTAAATCTCATTACGTTCAACAGCCGTTGCGTCAAGAAGGCCGAGACCCTCGACAACCGAGCCGTCGCATCTTTTGGTCGACTTGATGAGAACCATACCTGTCGTTCCGATTGCTATAATAGGCTTTCCGCTTTCGGCAAAGCTATAAATAGCGTCGCCGTATTTTTTGATGTTCTTTACGATTGAATCTGCGGTTTTGATTTCACCGGCGTTCATGAAAATGATGTCGGAATTTTCAAAATCAATCTCGTGCGAGAATGTGTCGATACGATTAATTTTAACGTCAAGACCCATCGCCTTGCCGACACGTTCAAATGCCATGAGATTTCCGCGGTCGCCGTGGAGGTTAAGCAGGTCGGGATAAAGCCAAGTGATATTCAATGTGTTCATTATTCGTTACCTCCGTACTGCTTTGTGGATTTTTCGAGCTCATGATATTTCTTGAGCCATGTGATAAGGTAAACGTTGTCAACGTCAAATTTGTCAAGCTCCTTGAGGATTGCTTCGTCGCTGTCATTCGGGAGAATTGAAATGTCGTTTCTGTCGATGCCGGCATAAATCATTCTGTTAGCGGTGTCGTATGCAACAGCCTCGGAGAAGCAGATATAGTGCTTGATATTGTTCTTTTTGAGCGATTCAAAGTCAACGTCAAAAGCATAGAATGTGTTGGTGTAGTAGGGGTCGAAATCCTTAAGCTCCTCAAGACCCATGAGAAGAATCTTAGGCGACTCGTCCTTTGCGATATAGTCAAGTGCAGTTTGGAGAGTTTCCGGATTTTCCTGCTTGATTCTGATGTATTTGAGCGTTTTTGTTTTGTACTTGAGCGTTTCCATACGGCCGCTGATGTTCTTGAAGTTTGAAAAGCTCTTCTGAAGCTCTTCGTTTGTCATACCGAGCTTGGTGCAAACGGCAATGCAAAGCGCATAGTTGAAGATGTAAAACGGCTCTTTGTTTGTTACGGTGAAGCGATAGCCGTTGCAATCAAAACTGCACTCGGAGAAGTCAACGTTCTGAGCGTAGAAATCAACATTTTCCTCGGAGGAGAAGTCACAGCCCGCACAATGAAATTTGCCGACGTTGTCAACATTGTAATAATCGAAATAAATCTTGTCGTTGCACTTGGGGCAGGGCATTGTTACGTCATAGAACTTGTCCTTAACAAAAGAATACTGAGTCTTGTCAACGCCGTAGTAGTAAACCTTGTCGGAGAAATCCTCGAAGGACTTTGATCTCGGCTCGCCGTCGTTGAGGAAAAAGGTCATATCGTCGTTAAAAACCTTGCGGAACTTCTGAACGATGTAATCCGGCTCGCCGTTACGCTGAACCTGGTCTTTCTGAAGGTTTGTTATGCACACCTTCTTAGCCGGGATATACTTATAGATACCTGCAAGCGAACGTTCGTCAATCTCGAATGAGAAGAATTCCGTCGTGACCTTACCGGTGAGTGTTGAATTGCGAATGAGGGCGGTTGCGATACCGCCGATCATGTTAGCACCCTCAAGGTTTGAGCAAACTGTTCTGCCCGAATCTCTGAGAGCGTGAACTATCATATTATTGGCTGTGGATTTTCCGTTTGTACCCGTAATAAAAATAACCTTTTCAGGGTCGATTCCGGTGAAATGACCGATAAAATCAGGCATAAGTCTGTTTGCCTTTGCACCGGGCATATTAGTTCCTCTGCCCTTGGCAAAGATGTTTGAAAAAAGCATAAGCCCCTTGCCGATGAGCAGAGTTAAGATGAATTTTAACTTTTGCATTTTAGTCCTCCTGAATAAATATGACATTCATTTAATTATCGCTATTATTGTATCACATTTAATCGTAAAGTCAACATTGACAAACGCAATGAATGAATATATTTTTTGAAGAGTGCAAAGCTAAATATTGCAATATTTTTTTCTTATCGCTATTGACAATCCCCCCTTTTCGGGGTTAAAATATTTATATCAATTCAATGGAATTGCCAAAGAATAATGTGAGGTGAGATTTCAGTGAGTAGTGACAGTAGCTACGGGCAACGAAACTTGAACAAATTCAATAATTTGCACAGCATAAATACCGTTGCAGACGTCCGCTCACGGAATCGGAGCTGATATCGCGCCTGCGGCGTGGCTTTGTGCCGTGCTGAAAGGGGCGCTTAAAATTGGACACTATGGTTGAAATCATCAGCAAGATGCTTGCCAACAACAAGTTCTCTGCTATCAAGGAAATGCTCAGCGAAATGAACATCGTTGATATTGCTGCCTTGATTGAGGAGATGGAGCCGGAAAACCAGGTTCGCCTTTTCCGCTTGTTGCCCAAGACATCATCGGCTGATGCTTTTTCTTATTTGCCCGGCGATATTCAGGGTAATATCGTTGACGCAATCACGAATTCCGAGCTTGAATTTCTTATGGAGGATATGTTCCTCGATGACGCAGTCGACTTCCTTGAGGAGGTCCCGGCAAACGTCGTGACCCGTGTGCTTGCCCACACCAAGCCGGAGACAAGAAAACTAATTAACAAATTCCTTCAATATCCGGAAAATTCGGCAGGCAGCATCATGACTATCGAGATGGTTTCGTTCCCCGAGACCTACACGGTCAAAGAGGCGATAGAAATGATAAGAAAAACCGCTCTCGATAAGGAAACGATTTATACCTGCTATTGTATGGATGATAAGCGTAAGCTTGTCGGAACGATTCCGCTTCGTAAACTCATTGTTGCTCCCGAGAATCAGATTGTCAAGGACATCATGGAGGATGACGAACAGCTTATTTTTGTTAACACGATGGACGACCAGGAAGAGGTTGCAGCAATCGCAAAGAAATATGACTTGCTTTCAATCCCCGTTGTCGATAAGGAAGAAAGACTTGTCGGTATCATCACCATTGACGATATCGTTGACGTCATCGAAGACGAGAACACAGAGGACTTTGAAAAGATGGCTTTGCTGTTGCCCTCTGAGGATTCATATCTTAAAACAGGCATTTTCACCCTTTACAGAAACCGAATCGTTTGGCTTCTTATCCTCATGGTTTCGGCAACCTTTACTGGTCAGATCATTGAGGGCTTTGAAGACAAGCTTTCAATGATTGCAGGTCTGACGGCTTCAATCCCCATGCTTATGGACACCGGCGGAAACTGCGGCAACCAGGTTTCAACCCTTGTCATCCGTGGACTTGCCCTCGGAGATATTCATATCAAGGATTTCTTTAAGATTATCTGGAAGGAAATCCGAGTTGCCGTTCTCTGCGGCTTGACACTTGCCGTTGTCAACTATGCGAGAATGTGGATCATCAAGCTTGTGACGCACAACGATATTTCAAGCAACACATTTATTGTTGTTTGTCTCGCAATGATTTGTGCCGTTATCGTCGCCAAGGTGATAGGCTGTGCATTGCCGATTCTGGCAAAGCTTTTGCACCTCGACCCTGCGCTTATGGCAGGACCGATGATTACAACTATTGTTGATGCGCTTACGCTGCTCATTTACTTCGGCTTCGCAACCCTCTTTATCAACGGCGGACTGCTGGTGGGAGCGTAAAACAAAATATCAACGCTTCGTTATCTTTGATTGCGGAGCGTTTTTTCTTGCACTAATCAGGAAAATATTATATAATCAGCATGAATTCTATGTTTCTATTTACGAGAGTGACCGCCAAGTGAAGCTTGAATTTTTCAACACATGTGCCGAGCTCCCCGACGCAGAACCCGATAATCTCTTTGACAGATTCTTTCGAGGCGACAAGGCTCGGACACAGAAAAACGGAGGCTACGGAATCGGACTTTCGGTCGCACGTTCGATTGTTGAAGCAAATCGAGGAACGATAGATGCCGAATTTGCCGATAACGGAGTAAAATTTAAAATTAGATATAAAAAATAAAAAATCGCACCGAGTTGAAAAATTCGGTGCGATTTTATCTTGTTAAGATTTGACGGATTTAATCCAATTCAATCGTTCTGCCGAGGTCAAACGAATAGATTATTGTTCCGTGAATTTTTTTGCCTGTGCACTCGTGCAGGGCAAATTCGTACATCTTCAGCTGCTCCTTATATCGGCTTTTCAGCATTTCCTCGTTCGTTCGGCGGTCGGTCTTGTAATCGACTATCACCAATCCGCCGTTCTCTTCAAAAGCGCAGTCGACGTAGCCCTGAACAACGATAATTTCATCAGCAGAATTTTCGGCAATGTCGGGATATATATCGCCGGCACGAACTCCGACGGTAACTTTTTTTTCACGCAGGAGAAGCGGTGAATTTTTAATTCTTGTTGCAATGTCATTCTTAAAGAATTTCTTGAGCTTATCACATTCAAGTATCTTTGCTTCGTCCTCGGTCAGGTGATGTTCGGCAACCATGCGCTCAATCTGTTTGTCAACATCAAAGCTCTCGGCGGAATAATCAAAGAATTCCATAAATTTATGCGTCGCCGTACCTCTGCTTGCCGGATTCATGCCGCTCTTGCTTAAAAATTGCGGTTTCTCGGCGGCAAAGTATTCAGTCGAGAATTCCGTTGCTTCAAGATCCGAGGGAGCAACTTTTGCCATAACACCTGCAAGCGATGAATACGGATACACATACTCGGTTTTGCGTTTAATCTCCTCCAAAAGAGTGGAATCGGCGGCAATTTCTTCGTGCTCATCGGCAGACTCGGTCGGCGTGCCGAGTTTGTTTATCTCTTCAAAATGCATGTGTTCTGTCGCCGGTAAGGTTATCGGTGAATTTTTGCCCCAAAGCGGTGCGGCATCGGGATGACGGATAAATCCGAGAAGAAGCCAGTCAGCCATAGAGTTTTTTGAAAGCAAGGCAAACGGCATAATGTGATCGTCTCTGCCGACCTCTCCCTGAACCGCCGAAAGTTTTTTTTCGGGATTATCGTATCTTGTAACGCAGATTAGTCTCTCTTTTGCTCTCGTCATCGCAACATAGAGAACTCTCAGCTCCTCGGAACGACCGGAAACTTTTTCGGCAATGTCAATCGCTTTTTTGCCGACGGTCGGGAATTTACACTTGTGCTTTGAATCACGTCGCTCAAAACATATACCAAGATCCGGATGGTAGGAGACAACACTTCTTGCCGCATCTCCGTTGAACGGCGCATTGAGATCGGCGATTATGCACACCGGGAATTCAAGTCCCTTACTCTTGTGAATTGTCATGATGTGCACAACGTCGGCAGCTTCGGAAACATCTGCGGCGGCTTCAAGGTCGCTGTTTCTGCGCTGAACTCTGTCGATAAAGCGGATAAATCCCGAAAGTCCACGCTTGCCGGATTCTTCGTATTTCTTTGCGTAGTCAATAAGTATGCAGAGATTTGCCTTGCGTTGCGAGCCGTTCGGCATTGCGGAAGCGATAGCTTTGCAGCCTGTTTTTTCATACATTTCTTCAAGAAAACGATCGCAAGGAAGCGTTGCACTGAGCATACGAAGCTCGTCGATTTTTGCGAGAAACGCAAGACATTTTTCATTGCCACCGTCCGCAGCCTTTCTTATACAATGATAAATCGGTTTTTTACGTTCGTCAATTCGCATTTGAGCCAGCTCGTCTGCCGTGAAGCCGAAAATCGGCGAGAGAAGAATTGTCAGCAGCGGAACGTCCTGAACCGGATTGTCCGTTACTCTCATCAGGCTGAGCATTGTGCTGATTTCGGGCGAGGCGAAAAATCCCGATTTGCTCTCAATATATGATGGGATGAGGTTTTCGGCAAGAATCTTTTCATATATTTCGGCTTTTCCGCCGCCTGTCGAGCGCAGAAGAATACAGAAATCACGGTACGACGCTTTTCTGTAACCGTTCTTGTCCTTGACCTTCATGCCGCCGGAAATAATTTCATGTATTTTATCGGCGATAAACTGTGCTTCGCTCTCCCTGCCGACCTTTTCCTCCATATCGCCGAGGATATACATTTCGGCCTCGGGAAAGTTGCTTTCTTCATAGTCCGCCGCCGCAACGAGCTTTTCGTTTTTATTATAATTGACCGAACCGAGATATGAAGACATTATCTGAGAAAAGAGGAAGTTGACATTCTCCGTCACGCCGGAACGGCTTCTGAAATTTCGGTCAAGCGTGATTTTTGCCGGATAATTATTTCCTTCAAAATTTTCGAGTGCTTTTCTCTTTTGAAGAAAAATTTCGGGCATTGCCTGACGAAAACGATAGATACTTTGCTTAACGTCGCCGACCGTGAACATATTCGTTTCATTCTTTGAAACTGCCCAAAACAGTGTATTCTGCAAATCGTTGACATCCTGATATTCGTCAACAAGGATTTCTTCAAAGCGTTCGGCAAAGCTTTCCGCAAGCGGCGTTTTATGCGCTTTGCCGTCTTTATCGTAGCTCACCAGCAGCTTCAGCGCAAAATGGCAGATGTCTGAAAAATCATAGCTGTTCGCCGCCTTCTTCTCTTCGTTGAGAATTTCGCCGTATCTAACAACCGCGTCAATGAGCTTTTCGGCGATTGGTTCAAGATAGTTCATATCATCTTTGTTTTCGCTCTCGGATGCACAAAAAAGTGCAGTGAGCTTTTTTAGCTGATCGGAAAGAACTTTTTTCTGTGCCTTGACCGATTCAGACTGAGCGGAAGAATACTTGTTTGGCAAGCGACCGAGACTGCCGACGGAGGCGGAGGAAATGGCATTCCGTATCTCGTCCCATGAGCCATGTTCTATTATTTTTGCAAGCTCTTCAAACATAGCTGTGTTGTTGGCAATTCCAACACTGTATTTCTCACCGACAATCGGGTCGGCTATACCTGCATCATACATTTTTTCGCAGAGCATTAGGCAGTATTCAATAGATTGTGCAGCGTAATCTATAATGATGTTTCCCCATAAATGGTCTTCCAGAGGAATGTCGTTATGATATACGCACGAAAGTCCGTAAAGAAATTCCTCCGGCCTTGCAAATGCCATTGAATCGTTATAAAGTTTGCATATAAGGTCGGTCAGTGCACTATCATCCGTGCCGTTTGCCATTATGCCGACAAGCTCCGTAAACTCCGGTGAATTCTCTTTGTAAAGTTCGTCCATGACCCTTGAAACAGCGTCGTCGCACATCAAAGCAAGCTGTGAATTGTCAAGAATGCCGTAGTCCGGAGAAATGTCGATATCATGAAAGTTTTCGCGAACAATGTCGTTGCAGAAGCTGTCAATCGTGCTGATTTTTGCAAACGGCAGCAGGAGTGCCTGACGTTTGAGCAGGTCACTGTCGGGAGCTTTGTCAATTTCGGACATGAGTGCCTGATAGATTCTCTCTTTCATCTGTGCTGTTGCGGCTCTGGTGAAAGTGACAATGAGAAGTTTGTCGGCAGGGCATGGGTTATCTTCATCCTTGAGCCTTTCAATAACACGCTGAACCAAAACCGCCGTCTTACCCGAGCCTGCCGCTGCGGAAACGAGGATTGAGCCATGACGTGAATCGATTGCTTCTTTCTGTTCTTTTGTCCAATCAGGCATCCTCATCACCTCCTAATTTCTGCAAGCTTTCAATATGATTCGGACTTGAGATTTCCCTTGTCGGCGTGTTCTCGTCAACGTGACAAACGTCCGCATAGTCGCAGTATTTACAAACATCATTGTATGGACTTTGACTGTTGACTGCGTGCGCCGGCATAACATGAATAATTCCGTTATGAAGATCAACCGCCATTTTTTCAAGAATCTTTTCGCATCGCTTCATCAGAAGCTCCATTTGTTTTATCGAAATAAGCGTACCGCCGTTTGCGCCGTCCTTTTTGATTGCGGCAGGCACAAACATTCCGCTTCCGCTGTTATCCATCATGTAAATTACACGGCTGTCATCGAGAACCATACCGTTCATTTTTGTACCCTTGAGTTTCTTCTGTTCAATCGTCTTTTCGTCCTCATCACGCTCTGCTTCAACAAAGGGAGCGTTGACGGGCATATATAGAATTCCGGCCGGGATAATGTTCTTATAATCTCTGAAACCATTTTTCCATATGGCAAAAAGGTAGATGAGCATTTGCATATTCAGCCCATAGAAAACCTCATTGAGGTCGAATTTTTTTCCGCCGGATTTATAATCGACAACCCTGACGTAGCTTGCTCCGTTCTGCTCGGCAACGTCAACGCGGTCAACCGAGCCTTTCAGCTTCAGTATTCCGCCGTCGGGGAGAGGAATATTGTAGGTATCAACCTCGCCGTCGTTATCTATGCTCAGCTCAAATGCGACCGGCACAAAATTGCTGTTTGCAAATTCCGCAACAAGCCTGTCAACAACCTCGCAGACGGTCAATCCGAGCTGACGGAAAAGGTAGTCGAATCTTTCGCCCATTTCCTCACCGGCGGTAAGGTTCTCTTTGAAATATTCCTCAAGAATATCAAAAACACATTTGTCACGGTCGGCCTTTTTCATGGTGCAAAGTCCGTCACTGCCGTATATTGATATAAGCTTTTCAAGTATATAATGTATTGCCGTGCCCTTTTGCATCGGGTCAAGCTCGGCGGTCTTTCTCGGCTGAGCATTAAGACCGTATTTGCAGAAATATTCAAACGGACACTTGTGATAAACCTCGGTTCTCGAAGCCGACATATACATGTTGAGCCCGAAAAGCTTGGTTGCGATTTCTCGGTCGCTGATTTTAATTTCTTCTTTGTTAACACCGCGGTTAAGTGCCGCAAGGCGGTCGGAGTAGCCCGGGATGTCCTCAAAATATTTTTCAAGCGTGCTGTGCAGAACGTCTTTTCTCTGCGTCAGCTCCGCCATAATGTCAAAAGCTCCTTCGACGCTCTCGATTCTCTCGATATTATCAATGTCAACGGTGTCAATAACAGTGAGCTTTGGGAAAAGCTTCTTCATTTGTGTAACAATTTCAGAGGGCGAAACCTGTGTGCCGTTGATGTCCTTGCGAAGATATGTAACGTAAAGTCTGTCGGAGGTTGAGCAAAGCGTGTTATAAGCAATGAAACGCTCCTCCATCATTTTTTCTTCAAAACTGTCGTCGGTTTTTAGTTCAAATTCGGCAAGCTCACGGCGTTCATTCTCGGAAAAGATTCCGTCGGAATTAGGAATCATCGGAAAAACTCCGTCGTTCATTCCGACGGCGAAAACAATTTTCGGTGCAGAGGTCTTAACTCTGTCTGCACTGCCGATTGTGATTTCGTCAAGACCCTGCGGCAGATTGCCGACGGAGTAGGTAGAAACGAGCAAGTCAAAAAGATCCCTGAATCTTGACGGAGTTAATCTTACCCCCTTGAGCGATTCTGCAATACGGTCGAGCATTTCCATTGCCAGTGACCATATCCTGTTCTGCTCGGCGGCAAGCTCCGGTTGAGAACGCTCATTTAGCTTGATTGCAAGCTTTTTGAGGTTCTCGGCAACATTCATATCAATGAGCAGGTAATAAATGGCCTGTGCCGCTTCGGGCGACGTGAAGTCCTTGAGCTTTACTCGGAATTTTTGCAATGGTGCAACGAGCTTAATTCTCGCATCGTTGATTTCTTTAAGCTCTGCGGTATCCTTTTCAAGCATTTTTTCGCCCAGTCCGTTCGGGTGAGCGGTCCATTCGTCGAGCCACTTTTTGCCGTTTATTTGCCACATAAGCGCATAATTTTCAACCTTAGCGATTTCTTCAATCGTAAGGTCTGTAAGCCCCGTCTTTGCAAGGCGCATGAGCGCATCGGTCGAGAAGCCGGATGTACCGATTTCAATCGCACTTCTGACGAATTCAATCAGCGGCTCTGAGGTTATCGGTTGACGCTTGTCCTCGAAAACAGGCACGCCGTTTTTGATAAGGGCCGAACGGATTTGCCGTGAATAGTTGTTCTCGCTTCGTGAGATAACGGCTATATCACGGCAGCGAATATTTTCCGTTCTGATAAGCCGTTTTATTGTGCAGGCCACAAACTCACATTCGCTCTCAAAATCTTCGGCGGAGCAAAGTGTGACTTTTTTTGTTTCCTCATCATATGTATCCGCACCGCCCGAATAAAGTCCCTTTTCGAGCGTGTCAAGCTCCGGGTCAACGCCCTCGTCACGGGTGAGCTGTTCCGGTTTTGCAATATCGGTCCCGCTTTTTTGAGCGCAGCGTATAAGTTTTCGTCTTGTCCTGAGAGTGTGGGCAAAAACGCCGAATTCATCATCGGATTTGTCAACACATATTGTCACCCAAGTCTCGGCAGCTTGGCTCATAATTCTTTCGAGCACGGCGTATTCCTGTGCTGTGAAGCCACGGAATCCATCGATAAAAACCTCTGCACCGTCAAAATCTCTGTGCTTGTCCAACACGGTGCAAAGAATATCGAGTGCGCAGTCGTCGTCGAAGTAATTCTGTTCAACCAGTGCAGTGTACGCTCTGTCGATAAGCAGGATTTCGCCGAGCTTGTCTTTGAGGAGTGACGGCTTCAGCTTTGGGAGGGTTTCTTCAATTTTATCTGAGGTCACGGAACACTGGCGGAAATCCTTAAGCGTCTTGAGCATCTGCAAAATAACGGCAGGGCTGTATCTATGGCGTGAATATACCTGCAAATCGTCGCCTGCCTCATCAAGAGCAACGCTCATGAGCATTGCACGGGTGCTGTCATCAAGAGCTTTTTTTGAATTCAGTCCGTATTTTTTCAAAAGATTTTTTGATAGGAAAGAGAAGCTGACAACGCTGACTCTGTCCGCACCCCGTGCGCCGAGCAGTTCAAGCATTTTCTTCTCCGTATGGAAGGAATACTGCTCCGGGACGATGAGTGTAACCTCGCCGCCCTGTTCTGTTTTTTTACGGATTTCTTCATAAATGCGTGTCGTTTTGCCGCATCCTATTCGTCCTGTTACAAGTCTGAGCATGATCCCTTCGTCCTCCGTGCTTTAATGATACAATTATATAATAATAATTGGCTAAAAGCAATATTAAAAATAAATCGACAGCACCGAAAAGAGTACTGTCGAAATCAGGCATATAAGCTTATTTTGAAGTCGAGTCCATTTTTTTAATATGTTCTTTAAGGACGATGTTAATATATTGTGATAAAGAACGGTCATCTTCTTCCGCTTCAAGGCGCAGACGTTCAAGGAGATCGCTGTCAATAGTAATGCTGATTTTTTCTTTAAGAGGTTTCATTGTGCTCACCTTTAACCAATTATTTCAATAGAATTATAACTCATTGTCGGAATTTGTATTGACAAATACTATAAAGTAGGATAAAATAAGATAAAGTAGCATAGAAAGAGAGAAGAAATTATGCCTAATAATAACGATCCGGTATATATGAGTCAATATTTGGAATATGTCGTTGAATTTGAAAAATACGTTTGGATTTGGACAAATGCAATGAATACCGCCAATAATCAGCTGCAAATGCTTTATCGGAAAAGAAATAGCTTGGACAACGCAGTTTCACAGGGTATAAATGAAAATAAAGCACTTAATCTAAGATATGCCGCTCAGGCAAATATTAGAAAAAAGGACAGCAAAAAATTTTTTAAAAGAGCTGTTTTATCTGTAATCGGTTTTATAGTTATCATAATGGTTTTATTAGTTATTTATGTATTAAACAAATCGGGCATTACAAAATATACGGAAGCTGCTTACCCACTTGTTTGGGGAGAGATTTTTCTGTTTTTCTTTGGCATATATAACATTAACCGATATTTTAAGAATAAACAAAGCATTTCTCAAATGAAAAAATTCGATGTAAACAGTGCATCGGAGGCATTAGTGAAAAACAGAAAAAATCAAGCAGAGTTATACAGAATTAACAGCAAAGAAGAGGAATTGAAAATTAAAGAAAAACAAAGTGAAATTTTTACGGCTTTGCAGGATGCCAAAAGCAGTCTTCGAGATATCTATGCTGTTAACGTACTCCCGGAAAGGTACAGGTCTTTTTGTGCGGCAGCCACTATGCTCGGATATTTGCAGACGGGAAGATGTAATGCGATTCAAGGACATGGCGGAATTTATGATACCTATGAAATTGACATGCAGAATCGTGCTATTATTACAACATTGGAAGAGATAAAGAATATTTCACTGCAAATAGAAGCAAATCAACAGCTGCTTTTAAGCGAAATGCAGCAGGCAAACAGGACGTTAACAAATATTAACCAAACCGTAAACAGGATAGATGTTACAACAAAACAAATCGAAAAAAATACAGCTATTTCGGCAGCGGCAAATCAGCAAACAGCTGCAGCGGCAAGCTGGATAGCATGGAACGTGTGAAAGGAGATTTAAAATGGAACAAAACAGCGCGATTGCATTTTTGGAAGAAAAAAGAGATTATTTGTTTCCTAACAAAGATTATTCTCAAACTGAGCTGGTAGCGGCCTTGCTGACTGCTCCTGAGGAGCTTATGTATTCCTTACAAGATATTAACTTTATCAATCCGACACTAATGCTGGGAATTTCGGTAATCGGAGGCCCGGTTGGACTTGACCGATTTTTGCTAAAGGAAATAGGAACGGGAATTTTAAAATTAATAACTGCAGGCGGTTTTGGCTTTTGGTTATTTGCAGATATCTTTACGGCAAAGAAAAGGTGCAGAGCATATAATTGTAAATTGTTGATAGAAGCTATAAGTGACCCGTCAAAAGCAAGTGGAGGATTGAATCTGAACGTTGATATGGATAGGGTCGTTAACGTTGCAAAAGCGGCTGCACCGGGGCTTAAAGCAATCCGAAAAGCAGGAAAAGAATTTTCTGATACATTGGATTCCGAAAAAATATATCGTTACAGATAAAGCAAAAGTGATAAGCGTAAATAATACAATATTTGCACTTTCAGTTAATCGGAAGATACTCAAAGGAGAAGAAAAAATGGACGAAAAAATAATAGAAACATATAAGCAAGGTTGTAATTTTTATTACGGGAAAGATGGCTATCCACTTGACTATCAGAGAGCCTATATACTGATTAACGAGGCAGCTAAAGGCGGATTATCCGATGCTATGAACCACCTCGGCGTAATGTATAGGGACGGAAATGATGTATGTCAGGATTACGGACAAGCTTTTAACTGGTTTGAAAATGCATTGTCAGCTGATAACCGTAATTATCTTGCTTATCATAATATTGGAAAAATGTATTATAATGGTCTTGGAATTTCTAAAAGTATAGAAAAAGCTTATGAATATTTTGGAAATGCCATAAGATTTAATCCGTCAAAAAATGGTTCGATATATGTTGATGATTGTTTTACTGTAGGCTGTATTTTTATAAGCAGAAATCGCTTAAGAGAAGCATTTCCGTATTTTAAAGAAGCGGCAATGAAAGGAAATAAACCTGAGGCTTGGCATAATTTGGGATACATATGTTCAAAAAAAGGCGTTCCGGGTGCTGACAGACAAACATCATTTCCATATTTTATGAAAGCGGCAAATTTGGGATATGTTCCGTCAATGTATGAGGTAGGATGCATATATATATCTAAAATGATGTTTAATGATGGTATGCCGTGGGTGGAAAAGGCCGCCGCAATGGGATATGAACCCGCTATAAAAAATCTCAAAAAATTTAAAGCCGGGCGTGCGGCACATAATAATTCAATTCTTGATTATTTTGGGTAATATATAAAGTTAGTCGGCAGTACCGTTTTGGTACTGCCGACTAACTTTATATTACGTTAAGTAAGCCTGTTTTGCTTGTAAAGACGTTTTCTTCGTCAAATTGTTTTTCTCGCTGACGTTCAAGTGTTTTTACGGTTTCAACCTCATTTTCATCGGCATATACGCTTGTGACTGTTACCGAAGCGACCTCGGAGAATGAGCTGGTTGCCTTTTCGTTGGCTGCATATGCAACTACCTTGTAGAAGTATTCGCCCGGCTGGTTTGCCGAGAAATCGGTGAAGCTTGTGCCCCTTACATCGCTGATTGCAACATAAACACCGTCAACGGCTCTTGAACGGTAAACAACATATTTTTCTGTTCCGTCAACCTTGTCCCATGTGAGATTGCCAAATCCGTTTTTATCGTTCTCGGCCTTTGAAATAACGGGAGCGGGGAGTTTGGCCGTGATGTACATGATTTCAGTGATATCACTGTCGTATTTTTCTTTGTCGGCAAGGGTCTTGAGCTTGTAATAATATCTGTGACCTTCTTTGACGTCCTTGTCAATAAAGCTTGTGGTGTTGCCGTCAAGTTTTTTATGTTCCTTGAATTTACCGTCAGAGCTTTCGCAGCGGTAAATTATGTAGCCCTTTGCTTTATCGACCTTATCCCAGCTTATGCCTATTTCATCCTTGGTGATATTTGTTAACTTAATATTCTGCGGCTTGCCTATCAAAACGTTAACGTCAACCGAAGAAAAAGCCGAACCGTAATTGGTCGTCGCCGTGAGCGTTACCTTGCCGTATCCCATGCCGGTTATAATGCCGGTATTGCTGATAACCGCAATGCTCGGGTCGGAGGAAGTCCATGTCACGCCCTTGTCGGTCGAGCCGACGGGGAGCTGTGCCCACATAATTTCGGCTGTCTGACCGATGCCGACATTGACCAAGGTTTCGCTGAGAACAAGCTGCTGCGGCTTGTCGCTGACTGTTACGACGGCGTACATCGGACCTGTGTAAAGGTTGCCGTTGATTGTTGCGTAAGCCCTGTAATAATATGTTGTATTCGGCTTAAGCTTGCCGAATTTCTTCGCTATATCCAAGCTAAGTGGAATTTCATTGCTTGAAGAACCGGAAACAACGGGATATTTGGCAAGGTTGTTTTTGTTTGCGCCGAAGTAGAATCCGGCCGAAGAGATATAGTTGCCGCCGCTGTTTTTTATTGAACCGTTCAGTGTTGCGTCACTGCTGGTTATGCTCGTTGCCGTGGTAGTTACGACCGAGAGATTGCTGCCGTATGCCGTTGAATTGGAATGTGAACCGCTCGAGGAGGAAACGGATGCCGCAAAGGCATATGAACCGACATAGGTTGAAGCGTCGTTATATTTCGGAACGCCGTAGCCGAGAACATATGAGGCATTCAGACCCCTTGTTCTTCCGTTGCACATGTATCCCTCGTCACCGCCGGTGTTGCCCTCAATGGTGTAGAGGTTGTTCCCTGAAACGCCGGTAACAATTCCTATATGCTGTGCACTTGAACCACCGCTCCAGTTAAAGAATACCATATCGCCGGGTTTGGGAACATAGCCCGAAGAACGTGAATAATAAATCGACCTGCTCTGATACCAATCGGTGAGTGTTCCGCAGTTTCCGAGTCGAGGTACTATAGAGGAAGGGATACCTGCCTGCGAAGCGCACCATGAGATAAAGTATGCACACCATGCACCATTCGGCTCGCCGAAGGAAGCACCGTATTTTGTGTAACCGCCGTCGCTTGTGGACGGAATCGGATTGCCTGAACTGTTAAGCTCCGTGTAGCCGAGCTGAGTTTTGGCAACTCCGAGCAAATCGGCAATATGCGAGCCTGTATTTCTGTGAGTGTTCGGATAGTAGTCGGGATAGCCGGCGGCCGCCGCTTCAAACGCAACGCAGAAGCACAGCACAATTACCGTAAATAATGCACTGATGCGTTTAACACTGTTTTTCATTACGTTCACTATCCTTTCTTAATCCGTATAATTATATTTTATCAAATTGATTATCCTCTGTCAATGGAGCAAAGCGGTAATAATTCCTGTCAGTGTGCCGAGAATCATAAGTCCGGCAAGAATGAGAGAAATTATTTTTGTCGTGTTTCTGTTCATTTCTTTTTGCCTTTCTTTTTGAAAAATCCTGCTTTTGAGAATGCAGTGATAAACATTCCCGTGAGTGCGCCTGCCGCTCCGATAATCAGGTCGGTCATGGTGTCGAGAAGTCCCGCTTCGGTATTGAAGCCCGAACGCTGGAGATTAAGCCCGTAGAGCCTGTCCATTGTGAATTCGTAGAATTCCCAGCCGGTCAAAAGCATAACCGAAAACGCAAGGCCGAACATCGCCGCCAGTGCAGGGCTGAGCTTTTTATCCTTCGGCTGTCTGCTTTGAATTATGACCGCCAGCTCATAGCTGCCCGCTGCTGCGATATAACCGGCAAAGAAATGCTCGGGAATGTCAATATGCTCAAAGGTTGTGAATTTATTTATTGTTGAGCCGACAACAACGCCGAAGCAGATCAAAAGATTGAGCATGGTCTGCACACGGTGCGGAAAGAGTGTGATGAATGTCTTTCCGCCGAGGAGTTGAAAAAGATCCCAAAGGAAAGTAAAAATTATCGCAAAAACCGCTTCAAGAAATTCCGTTGTGTAGCCGGTGAAAAGCATGACCGCGCCCCATATAAAAAGAAGTCCTCGGCAGATATACCAAGTCACCTGAACCGCCGTCGGCAATTTCGGAATTGAATTTAATGTTTTTTTCTTCATTATGTCCCCTTAATAAGGCAGCGGCCGCAAGCCGGCATATACCTTGATTGAATTTGATTTTTATACTCTGCCGCCGGTTACCGCTCTCAGAAGCTTAGGCGAAATTCTTTGAATAACCTTGTAAGCAACGGCCGCCAAAGCGACAATAAATATCGGAAAAATTATGCGAACCGCAATATTGGCAACGCTTGTATACGGCGAAATTTTAAAGAAAAATTTCAGCATATAATCCTTTATAATGCTCATGGGTTTATGTATCGCATAAATCATGAACGAAAGATGATATATTTTTCTGTCTCTTACCGCAGGTATCATCGGAGTGAAATACAACAGCAGAGTCGGAAGAATTTTAGCGATTGTTTTGGCCGTAATTCCCGGAAAACCGATTTCAAGGGCAAGTGCAAGAATGATAAGCGAAAGAACATATTTCATCTTATCCGTCCCGTCAGAGCCTTCGGAAAAGCGCCCCATAAATGCACCGATCATAAATGCAGGGAAATAGGTCAAGATGCTCCACATGTATCCGTAGGATGTGATTCTTTCAAACAGCGCATTTTCCGTGGCACTAAAAATATATATTGCAAAAGTGACTGCAACGGTTGCACACCATCCGACTTTTTTGTTTGAGAAAACAAGCAAAAGTATCGGCGATAAAAGCGTCCAAAAGAACAGCACATAAATATACCAAAGTGCCGTATTCGACGGCCAATCCCTTAGAATGATAACATCAAGAATTTTCCTGAGTATCTGTAACGGATCGGGCGATTTGTGTGCCAATAGCAAAATGACTGTGTTCAACGCAACGGTTACCGCTTCCCATATTGCAAACGGGAGCAGAAGAGTGAAGGCTCTTTTCTTCACCTTTTCCGTGTAATTCTTCATTGAAAGAGTTCTGAAAAGGAGAAAGCCGCTTGTTGAGAAAAACCAGCACAATGCAATATACGCAAGCGATTCGGCAAAAGAAATAACGGTCGTATTAATTCGCTCATCAATTACATTTACGGAATCAAAATGATATTGGCAATGATAAATAACAATAAAGATTGTCATTATAAAGCCGACAAATTTAATTCTATCGCTAATATCCCTCGTCATAGTGTTTTCCTCTTCTTGCAAAGCATAAAATCATTATATCATTTTCAAACTGTTTCGTCAATAAATATGATGTTGCATTAATGATAAAAACTGTTGCAATTTGTAAAAAAAAGGCTTATAATATCTGCGGAAACCAATAAAAGTGAGGTTATTTAAAATGTCAAATCAGGTTTTAGTCGAAACATCGGCTCGCCACGTTCATGTCACACAGGAGGTTCTCGAAACTCTTTTCGGCAAGGGATATGAGCTTACCAAGAAGAAGGACCTTTCCCAGCCCGGTCAGTTCGCTTCAAACGAAAGAGTTCAGGTTATCGGACCCAAGAGCAGCTTCCCCGCTGTTTCAATTCTCGGTCCCGTTCGTCCCGAGACTCAGGTTGAGCTTTCAGCTTCCGACGCACGTTCAATCGGCGTAAACGCTCCCTGCCGTGAGTCGGGCGATATAGCAGGCAGCGGCGCATGCAAGCTTGTAGGTCCTGCAGGTGAGGTTGAGCTTAGCGAGGGCGTTATTGTTGCAAAGCGTCATATTCATGCAACTCCCGAGGACGCAGAAAAATTCGGCCTCAAGGATAAGGAAATCGTTTCCGTTAAGATTAACTCCAACGGCCGTTCACTTGTTTTCGGTGACGTTGTTGTAAGAGTAAGCCCCAAGTATGCTCTTGCAATGCACATTGACACAGACGAGTCAAACGCAGCTTTTGCAACTCCCGGCATGATGGGCGAGATTATTAAATAAGCTACATAGCAATGAAATGACTGTTCCGATTTATTCGGGACAGTTTTTGCTTTGTGTGCAAGGCCCGGTCTTAAGCCTTATTCCTGTGCAAAAAAGCTTGACTAAACCACAAGATATAGTGTAAAATATACTTTGTATTTTGGAAAGTATCGCTTTAAGGAAAGGAATGGTCATTTCTATGGCAAAAAAGACAAGCTACGGAAATAACGACATCGTGGCACTCAAAGGACCGGATCAGGTTCGTAAACGTCCGGCTGTTATTTTCGGTTCCGACGGATTGGAAGGTTGTCAGCATTCCGTTTTTGAAATTTTATCAAACTCTATTGACGAGGCTCGTGAGGGCTTCGGCGATAAAATCATTATCACTCGCTTTCTCGATAAGTCGGTTGAAATTCAGGACTTCGGCCGAGGAATTCCAGTTGACTATAACGAGAAAGAAAAGAACTACAACTGGTTTCTTGTTTTCTGTACCCTTTATGCAGGCGGCAAGTACAATACGAACAACGGCGGCAGCTATGAATATTCTCTCGGACTTAACGGTCTCGGACTTTGCGCAACTCAGTTCGCTTCGGAGTACATGGAGGCCGAGATTCACCGTGACGGCTGGTGCTACAAGCTCAATTTCAAAAAGGGCAAGGCTGTCGGCGAGATGGAAAAGGAAAAGTACACCAAGAGGGACACAGGCTCACGCATAAGATGGCGACCCGACCTCAAGGTTTTTACCGATATTGATATTCCTCTTGAATACTATCAGAGCACCATAAAGCGTCAGGCGATAGTCAACGCAGGAGTTAAGTTTATTCTTAAAAATCAGCTTAACAAGACACAGTTTGAAACATTTGAATATTGCTACACGGACGGCATCACCGATTATGTCAAAGAGATTGCCGGTGATAACGCAATGACAGGTGTGCAGACGTGGAAAGCCGAGCGTGTCGGACGTGACCGTGACGACCTCAACGACTACAAGGTGCTTATAAATTCCGCCCTTTGCTTTTCAAACAAAAATCAGCTTAAGGAGTATTACCACAATTCGAGCTGGCTTGAGCACGGCGGCGCACCCGAAAAGGCAGTCAGAAACGCTTTTACCTATCAGATTGACGCTTATCTCAAGGCGAACGGAAAATATGTAAAGAATGACCCGAAAATCAAGTTTGAGGACATCGAGGACTGTATGATTCTTGTCGTTTCCGCATTCTCAACTCAGACCTCATATGAGAATCAGACGAAGAAAGCCATTACAAATAAATTTATCCAGGAAGCAATGACGGATTTCTTCAAGCATCAGCTTGAAATTTATTTCATAGAGAACAGGGCAGAGGCCGAGAAAATCGCCAATCAGGTGCTCGTCAATATGAGAAGCCGAGTTAAAGCGGAGACAACACGTCAGAGCCTTAAAAGGACACTTTCAACCTCAAATGACCTTGCAAACAGAGTTCAGAAGTTTGTTGATTGCCGAACCAAGGATGCAAGCGAACGTGAGCTTTTCATCGTGGAGGGTGATTCTGCTCTCGGTGCCTGTAAGCAGGCAAGAAATTCGGAGTTCCAGGCTCTTATGCCCGTCAGAGGTAAAATTCTCAACTGCCTCAAGGTTGAGTACGACAGAATTTTTAAAAGCGAGATCATAACCGACCTTATTAAGGTTCTCGGCTGCGGCGTTGAGGTTAAGAGCAAGGCGATGAAGGGTCTTGCACAGTTTAATCTCGATATGCTCAGATATAATAAGGTTATTATCTGTACCGATGCCGACGTTGACGGCTTCCAGATAAGAACTCTTATTTTGACAATGATATACAGACTTATGCCGACCCTCATCGAGGAGGGCAAGGTCTTTATTGCGGAAACTCCGCTTTATGAAATCAATACGAAGGATCAGGTTTGGTTCGCCTATACCGAAAAGGAGAAAACTCAGGCTCTCGAGGAGATAGGCAATCAGAAATATACAATTCAGCGGTCAAAGGGACTCGGTGAAAACGAGGCGGACATGATGTGGATGACGACTATGAATCCCGAAACCCGCCGCCTTGTCGAGATTCTTCCGGAGGACGCAGAGAAAACGGCGCAGATATTCGATATGCTGCTCGGCGATAACCTTGCAGGACGTAAGGAACATATCGCCGATAACGGACATCTTTATATCGATATGCTCGATTTAAGCTGAGAGGGGTGGTATGAATGGCTAAGAAAAAGAAAACTGAAAAGCCCATTGAAAAAATGGATCAGAATACCCATATTCTCGGCGCGGGTGACGTCTTACGTCAGAATATCACAGAAACGCTTGAAACAAACTATATGCCCTATGCAATGAGCGTTATTCTCTCCCGTGCGATTCCCGAGATTGACGGCTTTAAGCCCTCTCACAGAAAGCTTCTTTATACAATGTATAAAATGGGACTTATCAACGGTGCAAGGACTAAGTCGGCGAATATTGTCGGACAGACGATGAAGCTCAATCCGCACGGCGATGCTGCGATTTACGATACAATGGTTCGTCTTTCAAGAGGCTACGAAGCACTTTTGCACCCGTTTGTTGACTCAAAGGGAAACTTCGGTAAGGCATACTCAAGGGATATGCAGTGGGCGGCTCCGAGATACACCGAGGCGAAGCTCGCTCCGATTTGTACGGAGCTTTTTGCCGAAATTGATAAGGATACGGTGGATTTTGTCGATAACTACGATAATACGATGAAAGAACCGAGCCTTTTACCTGTAAGATTCCCGAGTATTCTTGCCAACCCGACTACGGGTATTGCCGTCGGTATGGCAAGCTCAATTTGCCCGTTCAATCTTCGTGAGCTTTGTGAGACGACGATTGCACTCATTAAAGATCCCGAGGCCGATATTTCCGAAACGCTCAAAGCTCCGGACTTTGCCGGCGGCGGTTTGCTTCTCTATGACAGAGATGTTATTGATTCAATTTACAAAACAGGCCGTGGCGGCTTCAAGGTAAGGGCAAAGTATAATTATGATAAAGACGGAAAGTGCATTGATATAACTGAAATTCCGCCGACAACAACAGCTGAAGCGATAATCGACAAGGTTATTGAAAAATTCAAGTCCGGCTCACTGCGTGAAATCAGCGATATTCGTGATGAAACGGACAAGTCGGGTCTTAAAATCACAATCGACCTCAAAAAGGGCACAGACCCCGACAAGCTTATGCAGAAGCTTTATAAAATCACTCCGCTTGAGGACACGTTCTCCTGCAACTTCAACGTGCTGATTGCCGGTGCGCCGAGGGTCATGGGCGTCGGTGAGATACTCAACGAGTGGATTGCATTCAGAACCGAGTGCGTTAAGCGCAGAGTTTATTTCGATTTGAGCAAGGCTAAGGATAAGCTTCATTTGCTTGAAGGTTTGCAGAAAATTCTTCTCGATATCGACAAGGCGATTAAGATAATCCGCTCAACCGAGGAAGAAAGTGAAGTTGTTCCGAACTTGATGATAGGCTTCGGCATTGACGAAATTCAGGCGAATTATGTTGCAGAAATCAAGCTCCGCCACCTCAACCGTGAGTATATTCTCAAGAGAACGCAGGATATTGAACAGCTCAGAACCGACATCGAAAAGATGGAGGATATCTTAGCTCATAAGTCGAAGATAAAGAAAATCCTTGTAAATGAGCTGACCGATGTTGAAAATAAATACGGTCAGGACAGAAAAACTCAGATTGTTTTCGCCTCCGAGGTTGCCGAGGAAGAGGTTGAGGAAGAAATCCCCGATTTCCCTGTAACTCTTTTCTTCTCCAAAGATGGCTATTTCAAGAAAATTACGCCGCAGGCACTCAGAATGAGCGGTGAGCAGAAGCTCAAAGAGGGCGACGAAATGCTGCTTGAAATTGAGGCGACAAACAATACGGATTTGCTGTTCTTTACGGATCAGTGCCAGGTATATAAGGCAAAGGCGGCCGATTTTGACCTTGGCAAGGCGAGCCAGCTCGGTGATTTCGTTGCCAACAAGCTCCAAATGGACAGCGGCGAGAATACGATTTATATGCTGCCGACGCTTGACTATAAGGGCTATGTGATGTTCTTCTTTGAGAACGGAAAGGTCGCCAAGGTTGACCTTTCGTCATATCAGACCAAGACGAACAGAAAGAAGCTTATCAAGGCGTACAGCAACAAGTCGCCCATAGCTGCAATCAGAAAGATTGAAGAGGACTGCGACCTTGTTCTTGAATCGACGGCAGGGAAGCTCCTGCTGTTTAACACAGGAGCGATAGCACCCAAGACAACCAAGGATACGCAGGGTGTTGCGGTTATGACGCTCAAAAAAGGCCATGTGGTAAAGCTTGTCAGGGATTATCATAAGGGTGAATTCGCAAAGCCGTACAGATACAAGACAAAAAATCTGCCGGCATCGGGTGCAACTCTTAGTTCGGAGGACGCAGGCGAACAGCTTTCTCTTATATGAAAGAACATTGATCGTTTGATAAAACCTAAATAAAAATCGCCGCTCACCATAAAAAGTGAACGGCGAACAGCGGAAAATTGCAAACGCTGATTATTTATAATTTCCGCTGACGGCGGCTTGTTTTCTGCCGCCTGATATTATAATGACCCGATTTTTCGCAATAATTCATTGAAATGTGTTGCTTTCTGAAAAAATTATGGTAATTACTATTGCATTTTGTGAAAGTGTGTGCTAAAATAAATCGGTAAAAATACTTATGGAGGTTTGATTATGAGTGCTTTGCAGTATGTATTCGGAGCAATTCTTATAATTCTTGCAGTTTTCCTTATAATCGTCGTTCTTCTTCAGGAGAGCCGTTCGGCAGGTCTTTCAGGAGCAATTTCCGGCGGTGCCGACACATTCTTCGGCAAGAGTAAGGGCAGGACTATGGAACAGAAGCTTGTTAAGCTTACAAAAATTTCCGCAATCGTTTTCTTTATTCTTACACTTGGCATTACGATTTTCTTTATGTTCAAGTATTAATTCAACTGAATAGTAAATGAAGCAGGTAATCGGAGTTATAGCAGCATTCATTTACAAAAAGAAAAGTTAAAAAGCAGCGGCAAGACACGAAAGTTTTGCCGCTGCTTTATGCTGTTCATATTAAAATTCTTATCTCTTGCTGTACTGTTTAATAAGGTCGTTTTTAACATCCCAAAGACGCTGAGAAAGGTCAACATAATAGTTGTGAGGATTTTCAAATCTTGTGACCTCATCCCAAAGCGTATTCACCTGATCAAGACAGTATTTCTTTATATCGTCAATATCCTGATACTCATAAACTCTCTTGCCGTTGATGAAAAGCGGTTGGAGGAGCTGACGGGCGGTGAAGTTGTAGACATTCTTGCGCTTCCAGGTGTAGTCCGGGTCGAAAATCTCATAATCATGACTGTCATCAATCGTTTCATCCTCAAGAGTGATAACGTCGGCAAGCGCCTTGCCGGATTCATTGTCATAGAGTCTCCAAAGCTTTTTCGCTCCGGGGGTTGTAACCTTGGCGGCATTTTCACTGAGCTTGATTTTCGGAATCATTTTACCGTCCTTTTCAACCGCACTGAGCTTATATACTCCGCCAAAAACAGGAGCCGAAGAAGCCGTGATAAGTCTTTCGCCTACGCCGAAGGAATCAACCTTTGCACCCTGAAGAAGCATATCTCTGATAATGTATTCGTCAAGCGAATTTGAAGCGACAATTTTTACGTCCTCAAAGCCTGCTTCATCAAGCATAACTCTTGCTTTCTTTGAAAGATAGGTAATGTCGCCGCTGTCAATTCTGATTCCCTTGGGTCGGAAGCCACGGGGGAGAACCTCACGCTTGAAAGCTTCAATAGCATTTGGGATGCCGGATTTAAGAACATTGTAAGTGTCAACAAGAAGCGTACAATCGTCCGGATAAGCCTTTGCATAAGCACAGAAAGCTTCAAGCTCCGAATCAAAAAGCTGAACCCAGCTGTGTGCCATTGTGCCGAGAGCCGGAACGCCGAATTCACGGTCAACTATCGTGCAAGCCGTTCCTGCACAGCCTGCAATGTAAGCGGCTCTTGCACCGTAAACCGCACCGTCAAAGCCTTGAGCACGCCTCGAGCCGAATTCCATTATCGGTCTGCCGTGAGCGGCACGAACAATACGGTTTGCCTTTGTTGCAATGAGGCTCTGATGGTTGATTGCCAGCAGAACCATGGTTTCAATGAACTGAGCCTGCATAACAGGGCCTTTAACAGTGACGATAGGTTCACGGGGGAAAATCGGAGTTCCCTCGGGAACGCTGTATATATCGCACTTAAATTCAAAATTCTTGAGATAGTCGAGAAATTCCTCGCAGAAGCCTCTGCCTCGGAGATATTCAATATCTTTATCTGAAAAGCTCAAATTTTCGAGATATTCAACAAGCTGTTCGACACCTGCCATTATTGCATAGCCGCCGTTATCGGGAATAGTTCGGAAGAACATATCGAACTGTGCGGTTGTGTCACCTTTGCCGTTGAGAAAATAGCCGTTAGCCATTGTTATTTCGTAAAAATCGGTGAGCATTGTTAGGTTTCTTTTTTTGAGATCGTTCATAATTACACCGCCTTTTGGGTTGTTACCGACATTATAACACCGAAGAATGCCTTTTTCAATCCTAAATTTTTATAATGTTATGTTAATTGTATAACAAAATAGCAAATTTGACCGCATAAATCGTTAAAATGCATAAAAAATAATGAACTGCGGTAGAATATGGTCTATAAATGACTAAAAAATATGGTATTACGGTTTATTTGTTGTTTTTAAGTTTCCTTTATGCTATTATATAAAAAGAAAAAATAAATTTTTATTTATATAAATAGGAGGAAAAGCATGAGAACAAGAAAACAGGCACTCGGCGACATGAACATTATCGGTGCCAAGGTTGAGCAGCAGAGAAAGGCAATCGGAATGAAGCAGAAGGATCTTCTTGCTCAGCTTCAGATTAGAGGAATTGACCTCAACGCTTCAGGTCTCTCAAAGCTCGAAGGCCAGCTCAGAGGAGTTGCCGATTATGAGCTTAAAGCAATCGCAGAATCACTTAACGTTAGCCTTGAATGGCTTCTCGGCTGCGAGGAATAATCAACATTAGGATAAACTGTTCTGTTAATTCAGAGCAGTTTTTCTTTTATATTGTTGACAAAGCTGAGGTAAATATAGTAAAATTGAAGTTGATATAAAGCGGCTTGGGCTTGCCCGACCGCATAGACAAGGAGCAGTGAATATTATGGCAGTTTTCAGACCCTTTAAGGCGATCAGACCGATCCCCGAGAGAGCTAAAGACGTTGCTGCATTGCCTTATGACGTAATGAACAGCGACGAAGCAAGAGAAATGGTTAAGGGAAATCCGTATTCCTTTCTTCATGTAGATAAGGCAGAGGTTGACCTTGATCCCTCGGTAGACCTTTATGACGAAAAGGTTTATCTTAAGGCAAGAGAAAATCTCGATAAGCTTGTAGCAGACGGCGTTTGCAAGGAGGACGAGACTCCGTGCATCTATATCTACCGCCAGATTATGAACGGCAGAAGCCAGACAGGTCTTGTCGGTTGCACAGCCATTGATGATTATATCAATAATGTTATCAAAAAGCATGAGCTTACAAGAGCCGATAAAGAGGCCGACAGAATCAATCACGTTGACTATTGCGACGCTAACACGGGTCCGATTTTTCTTACATACCGTCCCGATGAATTTGTAAGCAAGACCGTCGAGGCGTGGAAGGCAAGTCATATGCCGGTTTATGATTTCGTTTCCGAGGGCGTCGAAAATACGGTTTGGGTTATTGACGATACTGCAACGGTTAAGGCTATTACGGATAAATTCGCTCAGATTGAGTCACTCTACATCGCTGACGGACACCACAGAGCCGCTTCGGCAGTTAAGGTTGGCAAGAAACGCCGTGAGCAGAATCCGAACTACACAGGCGAAGAGGAGTTCAACTTCTTCCTTGCAGTTCTTTTCCCGACCGATGAGCTTGAAATCATGGACTACAACCGTGTAATGAAGGATCTCAACGGCAATTCATCCGAAGAGTTCATGGCTAAGCTCGGCGAAGTTATGGATATCGAGGAGTATGGCAAGGACGCATATAAGCCCGAGAAAAAGCATACGTTCGGTATGCTGCTTGACGGCACATGGTACAAGCTTACTGCCAAGGACGGCACATTTGACGCTAACGATCCTGTTGATCAGCTTGACGTTTCGATTCTTCAGAATAACGTTATTTCTCCGATTTTCGGCATTGACGATCCTCGTACAGACAAGAGAATTGATTTCATCGGCGGTATCAGAGGTCTCGGTGAACTTGAGAGAAGAGTTAACACGGATATGAAGATTGCATTCTCCATGTTCCCGACAACGCTTGACGACCTTATGAATATTGCGGATGCAGGCAAGATCATGCCGCCGAAATCCACATGGTTTGAGCCGAAACTGATGAGCGGACTGTTTATTCATAAGCTTTCTTAATTGAGGGCTGTCGCATTCGACGCAGAATTTAAAAACAAAAATAAGCCATAATTTACAATGAGGGTAAAACGTCAGTTGTAAATTATGGCCTTTGTTTTTTATTATATCTGTATATTGCACGACCTTTTCTTTGATGATATAATGTAAATATAAATTGAGCAGGAGAGGGTTTTATGAAGAAGATTATTGCGGTTATTCTCAGCCTTGTTATCGCCTTAACATTGAGTGTACAGACCTTTGCGGTTGAGGTCAAGCGCGACGAATTCTACCCGATTATAATTGTGCCCGGCTATTCCTCATCCGGACTTTACATGAACAATGAGGACGGCACAAAAACCCATGTTTGGGGTATTGATATCAATTTGATTCTTAAGAGGGTGCTTGCCCGTTCAATCGACCTTGCCAAGGGCATAGGTGAGCTGACAAAGGGCAATGCAAAATATATTGCGGACACTGTCGGCGGAGAATTTGCCGAGATGTTTGAGCATATGCGCTGCAATCCCGACGGCTCAAGCGTTTATGACGTGCATACATATACGTCTACGGCGGCCGATTCGAGCAATACATATCTGCTTGCCAATGAGGACGGCAAGTACATGTATGAGCAGGAAATTATGGGCATGTACGGCAGCTACATCGGCGAGGATTGGAATGATTATATTTTCAATTTCAGCACCGATTTCAGAAGAAACGTTGAAAAGTGTGCCGCAGACCTCGATAAATATATTGACAGTGTGCTTGAATACACGGGTGCGGAAAAGGTGAATCTCTATTGTGTCAGCCACGGCGGACAGGTCGGAGCAACCTTCCTTAATCTTTACGGTGAAAAGAAGGCCGACAAGCTCAATAATGTTCTGCTGACGATTCCGGCCATCGGCGGTTCGCCCATCGCATACGGCTTTTTTTCGGGAGATATAAAATTTGACGAAGAAAATCTTCTTTATTTCATTGAGAACGGCATGATGTTTGAGAATGATTATCACTGGCTTTTGTCGAACGAAAGCCTTGATTTTCTTGATGATATTCTTCATTATTTTCTTCCCTATGTCCGTCACATAATGGAGTTTTGGGGCAGTATGTGGGATTTTGTCCCTGCCGAGGAGTACGAAAAAATTCGTGACAGCTATCTTGACAGCGATGCTTCGGCCGAGCTGATAAAGAGGACGGACCGCTTCCATCATGAAATTTATCCGAGCATGACTGAGAAGCTCCGGGCATGTGTTGATGCGGGAATAAATGTGTATATCATCGCCGGCACCGGCAACAGAGATATTATCGGCTACAAGGCGACCGGAGATGCGATAATTTCCACTCCGTCCTCGACCGGTGCGACCTGTGCACCTTGCGGCGAAAGATTTAATGACGGATACAAGACTCTCGGTACGGTTTGTAATAACGAATCTCACAACCATCTTTCTCCCTCAATGGAGGTTGACGCTACGACGGCTTATCTGCCGGAATACACTTGGTTCGTTGACGGCCTCTATCACGGAATGACGATAAAGAGCGACTACAATACAGACCTTATCACAACGCTGATGTATAACGACGAGCGTGCCGATCTTTATACTTATCCCGAGTTCCCGCAGTTTCATGCCGACACAAACCGATGTCAGGCTGTTTTTGCAAAGTTCAATAACAGTGTTGAGGGTTATGTTTCGGACAGCGATAACGCCTTAATAATCGAAAATTGTTCAAAGAAATATGATTTGAGAATCGTATCTGTTTCCTGCAACGGTATGGATATAAAGATTGATAAAAGCTTTATGACCGAAATTCCGGTCGGGGGAAGAATTGAGATTCCGTTCACAGGCGATATCCCGAATGCTTCCGGGGTCAAAACACAGGTGACGGTCAATTACGTTCAGGTCGGGGCGGTCACGCCGTTCGGTTCAAGGACGTTTGATTTCACGATAATAAACGGCGAAAAGGTTGATTTCGACAGCGAAAATCCGATTGTGAATACCGATTTCCCGCAGGATATGCTGCTTGAAATAATACTTAAATTTATTCCGTCTCTCGGCTTGCAAAAGCTGGCAGTCTTGGTGTATAATACCGTTAAAGCGTTGCTTATCAACTTTTTATAAGAGGTGTTAATGCATGAAAAGCAATATCACAAGAGATGAAGCCTTTGAACTTCTGAAAAGGTACAACAGTGAAAAATTCCATATTCAGCACGGTTTGACCGTTGAGGGCGTTATGAAATGGTATGCAAACGACCTCGGCTACGGCGACGATGCGGAATTCTGGGGCATAGTCGGTTTGCTTCACGATATAGATTTTGAGCAGTACCCTGAAGAGCATTGTATCAAAGCTCCGGAGCTTCTCAGGGAGGCAGGCGTCGGCGAGGATATGATTCATGCAATCTGCTCTCACGGCTATGGCTTGACAGTCGATATTAAGCCGGAGCATGAAATGGAAAAGGTGCTCTATGCAACAGACGAGCTTACAGGTCTTATCGGTGCGGCGGCACTCATGAGGCCCTCAAAGAGCGTTATGGATATGGAGGTTAAGAGCCTCAAGAAGAAGTATAAGGACAAAAAGTTTGCCGCAGGTTGTTCCCGTGACGTTATCGAAAAGGGAGCGGAAATGCTCGGCTGGGATTTGCCTACGCTTTGGGAAAGGACGATTGAAGCAATGCGTTCATGCGAAGCTGATATCGCAAAGACAATGGAAACAATCTGACAGATTAATATTTTTTCAGCACATCTTCGGGTGTGCTGATTTTTTTTTGCGAAAAAGGTCGTCTTTGGGCGGATTTTTTCGAAAAATCTCTTTTGACTGCCAAAAAGACCTTTTAAGAATTATGATTGACGTGTCGGTTACGAAACCGAAAAAAATTGTCAGGAGGTTAATATGAAAACTTATTCTGAAAAAGTTCTATCCATTGGGGAGGTGAGGACGGCTTTGCGATGTATGCGGTTAGGGGATCTTTCGGTTGACGAGGCTTTGGATTGTCTTGACGAGTTTGCATTCCAAATCCGTAATGTGACAATGGCAAAGATTGTTGAAGATATCATCGAAAATGAGCTGACCCCGGTGCAGACGGAGGTTATGAAAATGTATCTGTACGAAAACATGGGAGTCATGCAGATCAGTCGCATTGTTGATATGTCGCAGGCGGCGGTCTCAAAGATGATTGTAAGAGCGAACAATACGCTGACGAGGCTGATGACGCCGCTGATTAGATATCAAAGCGATATTTCCGATGCTGAGTTTGTTCCGATGAAGCTTAGTAAATTGCTTGAAATTTGTGCCGCAAAGAACGGAAACGCAAGCACTCTCGGCGAGATACTCAAAAATCTTCGTGTTGCCTATGATATAGGGACAAAACGGCTTGCTTCAAACCTGAAAATCAGCGAGTGGGATTTGGCGGCAATAGAAAACGGTAAAAAAATACCGTCGATAATCACGGCCATGAGATATTCGGCTCTCTTTGACGTTGAAATTGTGATGAAATTCAAAAACGGGAGGGGCTTCTATTCGTGCAAAAGACCTTAGAGGAGCTGGGCGAGGAATATCTTGAATCCGCAAAGCTGATTGAAGAGCTTATAAAGAAATACAGGAAAATTTTAAGGGAGACATACGACTCCGGGAATTACCTGAAAACCTACGACACGAAGCGTAAGCTGACGATTTTTTACGACCAGAAGCGTGAACTTATTGCAATCGGTCACAAATTAATCAATTATTACAACAAGGAGGATAATTCTGATGAATTACATTAAAATGTCGGTTGAGGGCAACAAATTGAAGATAACCGAGGACTGCAGAACCACAGGCGGCAGCAGAAATTATGACAGCTGCAAATTTACATTTGACAAGGTGTGGGACGGCTTTACACGAACGGCCGTTTTCTCAATCAACGGAGCGGAGAACTATCGTGTTACGCTTGATAAAGATGCGTGTATAATTCCGTCACCGTGCATTGAAAAGGAGGGAATATTGCAAATCGGTGTTTTCGGCATAAATGATGACGATGTGATTATAACGACCAATTCCGTTGCTCACCATGTTGAAGATGGCATTGAAATGATGGGCGAATGGATCGAGGAGGACAGCGAGCTTGTTATCAATGCAATCAAGGAATTAAAACGCTCCGCCGAGGAATACACAAAGAAACTTTCAAAAAGAGTAAACGAGGAGATAGAAAGACTTAAAACCGACAGCGGCAGAGGGAATGAAATATCCTTGCAGCCCGATTGGTATTTTCCTGAGGAGTTTACGGACAATGAGGCAGTGTCGCCGCTTTCAAAGAGCGGAACGGAGTACCAAAAGTTTCTTGATTTTCGTCTCAGCTCGCTTTTGAATGATTTTCCGGATTATGTCACAAGAGAGGATATCGGCACGGATTCAAGCGGAGAATATGCAATGTATGTTTATTCTTTCACGCCTGCGAAATACGAAAAAACAATTTTTATCGCAACATGTCTCCACGGCTCGGATAAGTGTGCGTTGCTTTCACTTTCACATTTTCTTGATCGCCTTTGCCGAAATTATCAAAGCGACAAAACGCTCAATAAAATACGAAACAATGTGAAAATTTGCGTTATACCTGCGGTAAATCCTTATGCAATAAAGACTAACTCGACGTACAACAAAAACGGAATAAATCTTGCTTATAATTTTCCGTACCTTTGGGACACATGCAACCGCTACAAAAAGGGCGATGCCGCCGCAGACCAAAAGGAAACTCAGAATGTTATCAAATATCTTGAAACAATAAAAAATGATAAGCTTTGTGCAGCGTTGGAGCTTCATACTAACAACATAACCTATGCCGGACGTACGATTTACTACACCAGGCAGCATGCGAATTGTGCGACTGCACTGGCCGATCTCGTCAACAATTTCAATTATAATTACACATACTCCGACTACACCGATAAGGCTATCCTTGCCGCTTCAAACAACGCATATCTTTCCGATTATATTGCCGATACCTACGGTATTAATTCCTGTCAGCTTGTTTGGACAACCAACCTTTACGGCGGAGCATACACGAACTATTGCATAACCAAATATACCGAATTTATCGGCAATGCAATCAGGGTTATGGCAGATAACAGCCGCTTTATTCCAAAAAGAATGCCGCAGCCGTTTATAAAGCATTTCTCATGGAAGAAAAGCAGCGACAGCGATGTTTTTACAATAAGCTCGACGGATTCGCTTGAAAAAATGCCTATTTCATCATTTAAGCTGGCATTGGACGCACCGTATAATATTTCGCTGAACGGTTATGTCAGAATCGAGACCTCGGAGGCCTGCACGGTGAGAATAAATCCCGTTTTGTATCAGGTCTTTTCGGGTGAGCTTGACTATAAAACGAGAAGGGATGCAACTCAGTTTGTACAGGAGCTGACGTTAACAGCCGGAACTCACATTATTCCGATTGCAAGCGTTTTGCAGGCTTTTTACAGCTGCTATAACTTTTCCGACGACTGCAAATACAGCGAGGAGATATTCTTTACACTGATGTTCGGAGCATCCGTCGCAAACAAAGCCAAGGTAACTGCCTTTGCCGTTACGCTTGAGGCAACGCCAAGTGACGTTGCCAAGCCGGTTGAAGTTTCATCTCCCATCGGTCTTTGCTCCGACTATTCCGCTGATGATATTCCGACGCAAAAGGTGAGCTATCCGCTCGGAATTTTCTCGGAATACGATCCTTACTTTAATGACTGAGGTGGGCGTATTGACTGAAATAACGGTTTCATTAATTGCGTTTGCCGGAACGCTTGTCGGTTCCCTCGGAGGAATTCTGGCGGCAAACAAGCTGTCGTCATATCGCATTGAACAGCTTGAGAAAAAGGTTGCAAAGCACAATAATCTTGTTGAAAGAATGTATGCCGTCGAAAGCTCCGTTAAGTCGGCGCATCACAGAATTGATGATTTGCGTAATGAAATAGAATAGAACGGAAAAGGGACTGCCGCTTATTTAAAGTGACAGTCCCAAAATTTTTATTTAAGCCCGAAATATTCGGCGGCATTGTTGTATGAAATGTCTTTTACTATGTCAACAAGTGAATCATCGTCGGGATAGAGTCCTTGCTCGACCCAATCGCCGATAAGTCCGCAGAGAATTCGGCGGAAGTATTCATGACGCGGGTAGGAGAGGAAGCTTCTTGAATCCGTAACCATGCCGACAAATTTTCCGAGAACGCCGAGGTTGGCAAAGGTTTTCATCTGCTCTCTCATGCCGTCAATGTTATCGTTGAACCACCATGCGGAACCGAGCTGAATTTTTGAAGCGGCTTCGCCGGACTGGAAGTTGCCGAGCATTGAACCGAGAACGTAATTTGCTGTCGGATTGAGTGCAAAGAGAATTGTTTTCGGCAGACATCCTTCCTCGTCGAGCGAGTCGAGCATTCTTGAAAGCTTATGTGCGATATCTCCGTCACCGATTGAGTCAAAACCTGTGTCCGGTCCGATTGATTTGAACATTCTTGCGTTGTTGTTTCTCATTGCACCGATGTGAATCTCACATGCCCAGCCGTGATGGGCGTACTCACGGGCAAAGAATCTGAACAGCTCGGTTTTGTATTTATCCTGCTCGTCCGTGCTTAAAGCCTTTCCGCCGACGGCCTTTTTGAATATTGCTTCAAGCTCTTCGGAACTTGCTCTGCTGTAAGGGACGTAACCAAAGGAATGGTCGCTTGCAAGGCATCCGTTTTCTGCGAAGAAATCAATTCTTGTTTTCAGCACGTCCGTAAGCTTTTTGTAACTGTCAATTTTTTGACCGCTGACATTTTCAAGTGATTCAAGCCAGGGGAGAAATGTCGGCTGCTCAATATTGAGCGCTTTGTCGGGACGGAATGCAGGGTAGACCTTGCATTTGAAACTCTTATCCTCGGCAAGAAGCTTGTGATATTCCAACGTGTCTGCCGCATCATCCGTCGTGCAAAGGCAGGTGACGTTTGAGTTGACGATAAGCTCTCTCGGTGTGAATCCGCCGGAGGCAATTTTTGCGTTAGCCTTGTTCCAGATTTCGTCGCAGGTTTTCTCACTCAGCGGTTCATAAATGTCAAAATATCTTTGCAGTTCGAGGTGCGTCCAGTGGTAGAGCGGATTGCCTATACAGGCAGGCAAAACCTTCGCCCACGCTTTGAATTTTTCATAACCCGAAGCGTCTCCGGTTATATATTTTTCTTCAATGCCGAAGCTGCGCATGGCTCGCCATTTGTAGTGGTCGCCGCCGAGCCAAAGTTCGGCTATGTCGGTTGGCTGATTGTTTTCGTAAATCTCTTTCGGCGAAAGGTGACAATGCCAGTCAAAAATCGGCATGTTTTCTGCACCGTCAAAGAAAAGCTTTTTTGCCGTATCATTATAAAGAAGAAAGTTTTTATCCATAAAATAAGACATTTCATTCAACTCCTTTTTGATGATTATACAATATCGGTAAGCAAAATGGAAGTGAAAACGCCAAATAATCTTGAAAAAAAGAATTGAATGTGTTAATATATATATAAATCAGAGTAGGTGGTATTATTATGTCGAAAGAAAAGGGATTTTTGGCGGAATTTAAGAAGTTTATTATGCGTGGCAACGTTATTGACCTTGCGGTCGGCGTTATCATAGGCGGTGCGTTTCAGGCGATAGTCAGCTCGCTCGTTGAGGATATTGTCACCCCGTTACTCGGTATTATTTTAGGTAAGGTTGATTTCTCAAACCTTGCCGTAACAATCGGCGATGCTTCAATCGGCTACGGTAAGTTTATTACGGCGGTCATCAATTTCTTTATTATGGCTCTTGTTATTTTCGCTATTGTTAAAACCATTAATGATGTTTCTGACCGTTTGCACAAGAAGCCGGAGGACGAGCCTGCCCCGACAACAAAGGTTTGCCCGTATTGTAAGTCCGAGATTGATATTGAGGCTGTTAAGTGCCCTCATTGCACATCGGATGTTGAATAATTAAGGAGCGAATAATATGCAGGAGGTAATCCTGAAAAAGGTGATGTTCGGCGGATATGATTGCTATGAGGTTATGAATCACATAAACGCCATGCAGATTAAGCTGAACAGAACTAAAAAAGACACGGATAAGCTCGAGCAGCTGAGACGAGAAGCAGACGAGCTGAAAGCCGAGATTTCCGAAAAGGACGAGGAGATTTCTCAGCTGACCGATAAAATCAAAGAGCGAGAAGAAACCATCAAAAAGAATCAGCCCTCAAAGCATTTCCTCAAGAAAACCGAGGAATATACGGATAATTATATCGAGGCGGCACGTTCGCTTGAAAAATCCGTCAGAGAGCTTACGGCGGATCAAGTTCTTGAGGCTAAGCAGAGAATAAAGGATTTGCAGGCCGAGCTTGATAATATTTCTTCGGCAGTCGAGGAAACCTTTGTGTCCGTTTCCGATTTAAAAAACGAATACAAGGACATCAACAAAAGCTATAAGGAAATAATCAACGAAACCGCCGCAGAAAAGAAAGATAAAAAGCCGGCAGAAAAAAAGACGACTAAAAAAAGCACAAAGAAAACGACAAAAAAATCTTCGCCGAAAAAGACCGAAGCCGACAATGCAGAGGCTTTGGAGCTTATAAGACAAAGCGAAGAAAAATACAAAAACCTATAATAAAAAGCTGTTTCATTTTGCAAGAAAAAATGGAACAGCTTTTTTAATATAATAATGTTAAAATATTGCAAAAATCTAAAATCTTACCGTGATCTCTCCGCTGGAGAGATTTTTTGTTTCGCCGTTTTCGCTGACAATTAAATTCGCATTATCGTCAATTCCGATTGCCTTTGCAAAATGCTCAATATTGTTTTCGTAATATTTTATTTCCTTGCCGATAACGCAGGATTTTTTTCTGTAATAATCAAGGTAGGTTCTGTCCTCAATATCGGCGGCAAAGGAAATCATTTTTTCGGTGACTTTTGCAATGAAAAGATTCCTGTCAATTTCTTCGCCGAGCGAACCGGCTCTTGTGCCGACGTCATCGGGAAATTCCGTTGTGCTGATGTTGACTCCGATCCCTATGCAAAGTCCGTCAACCTTTCCGCTTTTTACAATCGACTGAACCAGGATTCCGCATACCTTTTTTTCGTTAACATAAATGTCGTTAACCCATTTTATTTTCGGGTCAAGATCGGTTACTTCTTCAATCGTTTTAGCGACGGCAACGGCAACGGCCGAGGTAACGAAAACAACATCCGTCAGCTTGCCCTCGGGACGAATAACAATCGAAAAATATACGCCGCTTTTGGCAGGGGAATAGAAGCTTTTGCCCTGTCTGCCTTTGCCTTTCGTTTGTTCCTCGGCGGCAACAAGGATGTTTCCCTCAATGTTTTTGGCAAGCTCAATCGCCCTCGTATTGGTTGAGTCGGTCACATCATACGTTACAACTGTTGTATCGGGCAGCATTGATGAAATTATTTCCCGGTTAAGCATGTTTTCACCCTTTCGGCGTTTGTGTTTTCTCTAAAATAATATCACTTAATCCGTTCATTTACAAGAACAATTTTGATTATGGGGAATAGAATGTAATATAACAATGAATGAGGTGATCCGATGAACAACAGCTGCTTTTATTATGGAGTGAACACGGCCGACGGCGTACATTCGGGAATTTTTGATCCCGAAAATGTTAAAAGAATATTTGTTGTTAAAGGCGGATCACCTGAGCTGAAGGATAAAATTTTTATCGAGCTTTCGGAAGAACTTCTTCAAAAAGATATAGAGAATGAATTGCTTTTTTCTTTTGAAAATTGCAGTGGAATTAATTGCGTCGAAGAAAAAATTCTTATAGCGGATGAAAAATTATTGAAAGAAAACAAAATTAAAAATGCAGAAAAAATTATTGATTTGAACGAAGTGTTTTCAGAAAAAATTCCTCGTGAACTTTTACATATCTATGAGAAGGAATATATCAAAAAAATTGCACGGTGCAACAGATTTTTATCGGCCGCCGACAGCGTAAAAAAAGACGCAATGCGTATTGATGCAAAATCGGTTAATGTCGGCAGTGTTGTCAATTATTCCTCCAAGCTTTGGAAAAAGCTCGGTGCGGAGATGCAGGGGAGCATCGGAAAGGAAACAAAAAAATTTGTTTCCTGCATAACTCCCGACGGTGCGGAGCTGAACATGAAAGCCTTTGACGCTTGCGACCGTTTGGCTGTAATTGTTGACAAAACGGGAGCGGTCTCAACGATGATAATAGATCGACTGCGTCGATACGCACTCGGCTCCGGCTACGACGTTGTGAGCTGTATATGCTCGCTTGACGGAAAAACGGTTGAGCATATTATCGTGCCCGAGTTGAGTTTCGGAGCTTTCTCCTCAGAGCATTATCACAGGATTCTGCCAAAAAAAGAGCGACGTGTTTTTGCTTCACGCTTTCATACCAAAGACAGCGAGCTTTACAAAAACAGAATCAATTTTTCGCTGAAAGCTTACCGCTCGCTGATGAATGAAGCCTTTGATTCGTTGATAGGAGCGCAGGCGGAGGAGAGAAAAATAAATTATATTTTCGACAGCATTGTTGATGTTTACGATGCGGTTACGGAAATAATCGAAAGCATATAAACAAAAAATCCGACCCTTGAAATTATCAAAGGTCGGAAAATTTTTATTCTGTAGTTGCTTCAATTTGTTTCGTACTTGCCTCATTAAAATTTTTTATCTTTTTTAAAAGAATTACAGTGCCGAAAACATCAAGAACGGGTATGAATTGCAAAACATAGTGGATAAGCGAAATGCTGTCACAGTATTTTTTGCGAAGTACCGCTACATTTGCCGCTCCGAAAAATCCGCTCTGCACGATGAAAGCGCAGGTATACCAAATCGGTAAGAGAATCGGAATTACCGCCATAACCGCAAGGCCACGGCTGGCACCGATGAGAACAATTACGTATATTACACCGTAAATAAAATTTAAAATATAAAACGGAATGGTTTTGAGCTTCAAAAGCAGCCATGATTTTTTCAGAGAATCATATTCCGACTTGATATACATTTTTACCGCTGTTGCAGCACTGAGACAGCCTGCTACCTGAACAGCGACAAATGAAATTGTCAGAACAACAAAAAATATATTTGCCCAGATTTTCGTTTCTCCTGTTGTTTCATCTGTTCCGTAGCCAAGGACAGGGAGTATTCCGTATTGCAATGCTAATTGAATATAGAGCATTACAAAAAATGTTTTAATTATTTTCATTCTCAATCTACCTTATTGTTATATGCTTCCGCATTTTCTTCAATCGTAACGGATTTCTTCAGCTTCCTTGACGTGTGAAGCAGGAACACAGTGTTTATCACATCGAGTATCGGAATGAACTGCAGGACATAATTGCTTTTGGAAATACAATCGCCGTAGTTTTTTCTGAGCCTTGCAACTGCTGCCGCTCCGAAAAATCCGCTTTGGACAACAAATGCACAGGTGTACCAAATCGGAATCATAACCGGAACAATAAGTACCAAAGCCATGCCCATGCTTACAAATGTAATGAACAACGTATAAATCAAACCGTATACCAAATTCAGCAAATAGAAAGGAACCGTTTTGATTTTTAAAAGAATCAACGCTTTTCTGATTTTGTCATCCTCGCTGTGCCAATACATTTTAACGGCGAGCGACGCCGACAGACAACCCAAAATCTGAGTGATGCAGAAAACGGATATCAACGCAAAGACATGCAAAAAGATAAACAAATTGAAGGATTTATTCTCCGGAAAATATTTTATCGAGGGGACAATCGAAAGCTGTAATATAACCTGAACATACAGCATTACAAAATATGCCCGTATCAGTTTCATTCTTTTTCCGCCCCTTTCGGCTTACGCCTGAACCTTGTGGAAAATCTTCTTGCCCTTCTTCACGATTATTGCGTTTGCCTTGAGGTCATCCGAGGTGAATGAAAGCCCGATATCGGCTACTTTCTTATCGTCAACCGAAACGCCGCCCTGCTGAACGAGACGTCTGCCCTCGCCGCGGGACTTTGTGATATTTGTTTTGAGAAGAATGTCAAGAATATCAATTTTTCCGTCGGTGAAATCTGCATCCGAAAGAGTTGTGGTCGGCATATTGTCGAGGTTTGCTCCGCCGCCGAATAGTGCCTTTGAAGCCTCTCTTGCCTTGGCCGCTTCTTCCTCGCCGTGGACGAGCTTTGTAAGCTCAAATGCAAGAATATCCTTTGCCTCGTTAAGCTGTGCGCCCTCCCAATGATCCATTGCGTCAATTTCCTCAAGCGGAAGGAAGGTGAGCATACGGATACACTTGAGAACGTCCTGATCGCCGACATTGCGCCAGTACTGATAGAATTCATAGGGGCTTGTCTTTTCGGGATCAAGCCAAACAGCACCCGAAGCGGTTTTACCCATCTTTTTACCCTCGGAGTTCATTAGCAGGGTGATCGTCATTGCGTAAGCGTCCTTGCCGAGCTTCTTTCTTATAAGCTCAGTGCCGCCGAGCATGTTTGACCACTGGTCGTCGCCGCCGAACTGCATGTTGCAGCCGTACTCCTTGAAAAGATGATAGAAGTCATAGCTTTGCATAATCATGTAGTTGAACTCAAGGAAGCTGAGGCCCTTTTCCATTCTCTGCTTGTAGCACTCGGCACGAAGCATATTGTTAACGGAGAAGCATGCGCCGACCTCACGAAGAACGTCAACGTAGTTGAGGTCGAGGAGCCAATCTGCATTGTTAACCATCATTGCCTTGCCCTCGCCGAACTCAATGAAGCGGCTCATCTGCTTCTTGAAGCAGGCGATGTTATGGTCAATATCCTCTTTTGTAAGCATTTTTCTCATGTCGGTTCTGCCCGAGGGGTCACCGATCATGCCTGTGCCGCCGCCGAGGAGGGCGATTGGTCTGTTGCCGGCCATCTGGAGCCTCTTCATAAGGCAGAGAGCCATGAAATGACCTACATGAAGGCTGTCGGCTGTCGGGTCAAAGCCGATGTAAAAAACGGCCTTTCCGTTATTGATAAGCTCCTTGATTTCGTCTTCGTCCGTGACCTGAGCAATGAGTCCGCGGGCAACAAGTTCATCATAGATTGTCATTTTGATGTTTCCTTTCTCATGAAAAAATTTTTAGACAGAAAAAGCCCCCTGCCCTTAGGGCAGAGGACGAAAATATCGTGTTACCACCTCTGTTCACCGAGCCCTCACGGGAACGGCCTCAGCGAGTACATACATACTCTGACGCTTAACGCACGCACACGGCGCAGCCTACTGAAAATTTCAACTGCGCAGCTCGGGGATGTATTTGGGCAAAACTCTCACACTTTCTCACACCGACCGAAAGCTCTCTTGGCATCCTTTTTTGCTTACTTCTTCCCGTCAAAGCTGTTGAAAGCATTATATATTGTTTAAAGAATTTTGTCAAGCGGTTGACGTGAAAAAGAAAAAAGTGTAGAATATTCAGCAGTATATTAAACATTAACGGAGCGAAAAATATGAGAATGCGAAGGAAAAAGAATCTTGACAAAAGACTGGAAAGCTGCGGCAACCTGATTTTTTCTATCGAGAGTGAGGATAAAAACTTTAACACGGCGATTGAAGAAAAGGAATACATTGACCTTGAAAAATGGTTCGGAAATTCCAATCCCATCCGCCTTGAGGTCGGCTGTGGGAAAGGCCAGTTCGCCGCCGAGATTGCAAAGCGCAACCCGGATATCAATTATATTGCGGTTGAGAAATGTGCTAACGTTGTTGTGATTGCCGCCGAAAGAGCGATTGAGGAGAATATCCCGAACCTGCGTTTTATCAAAGGCTCGGCTGAGTATCTGCCGAAGTATCTGCCGGACGGAATTTTTGACAGGGTGTATCTAAACTTTTCCTGTCCGTTCCCCAAGAAGAAATACGCAAATCATCGCCTGACAAACAGAAAATTCCTTGCGATTTTTGACCGACTGATGACCACGGACGGAGAAATTCACCAAAAGACGGATAACATGCACTTCTTTGAATACTCGATACAGGAATTTTCGGAGTATGGCATGGCAATTAAAAATGTTTCGCTTGATCTTCATAACAGCGACTTTGAGGGAAATATCGTTACGGAATACGAAAAGCGTTTTTCAGACCTCGGTCAGCCGATTTACCGTCTCGAAGCTTATAAAAAATAAACGATTTTCCGGAAAATTTCATAGCTGATAAAAATCCGCACTCGGAAAGCACCGAATGCGGATTTTTTCTTATAATGTTCCGTTCTCAAATTCACGTTTGAACCAAACGTCCTTGACCTCAAATTCTCTTGAATGGAGATAGGAGAGGATACCGGCACTTTCGTCAAACATGAACACCAGCTTGTAGGAATAAAGGCATTGCTTGCGATAGCCGAAATCCTTATTGAGCTTATTAGTGCCGTATTTTCCGTCGCCGAGAAGCGGATGACCGATGGAAGCGAAATGTGCCCTTATCTGATGCGTTCTGCCGGTCATAAGCTCAACCTCAACAAGGCTGAGCTGCTTATCGTAATCACGGCCGAGTACTTTATACTTCGTGCGAATTTCTTTTGCTCCCTCACAGGGGTGCTTGAGAATTTTGACGTTATTTTTCTTCTCGTCCTTTAAAAGATAGCCCTCCAGAAGGCCGCTGTCACGCTCCATAATTCCGTGGCAAACGCAAAGATAAAACTTTTTAAGATTGGTTCTCTGCTTCATTTGAGCGTTCATTATCCTGAGACTTTCGGCATTCTTGGCGGCAATAACGATGCCTCCGGTGTTTCGGTCGATCCTGTTGACAAGGGCGGGTGTGAATGAATTTTCCTCATCGGGCTTGTACTCGCCCTTTTCATAAAGATATTTCTTTATCCTCGTAATGAGCGTATCGACATACTCCCTGTCGTCGGGATGACAAAGCAAACCGGCCTTCTTGTCGAGAAGCATGATGTTTTCGTCCTCATAGAGAATATCGAGTTTGCTTGGCGCACCCGTGAAGTCGTATCGGGTTTCCGGCTTAACAAAAAATTCATCATTGATATACATGTCAACAACGTCGCCGACTTGCAAAATCGTAGAAATCTCGGCACGCTTGTTGTTAACCTTGATACGCTTTTTTCTTATATATTTATACATAAGCGACTGCGGAAGATTAGGCATGCCTTTTCTTATGAACTTGTCGAGCCGCTGACCTGCGTCATTGGCTTTTATTTCAAAACTTTTCATATCTTAATTCTTAAACGAGTGTATCGGTGCAGGAATTCTGCCGCCTCTGTTGATGAAATCCGAGCAATCTGCACCGTTGACCGGCATTATCGGAGCGTAGCCGAGCAATCCGCCGAATTCAACGGTATCGCCAACGTCCTTGCCGATTACGGGAATCAATCTGACCGCCGTGGTTTTCTGGTTTATCATTCCTATTGCCATTTCGTCGGCAATTATGCCCGAGATCGTCGATGACTTCGTGCTGCCGGGAATCGCAATCATATCAAGGCCGACCGAACAAACGCAGGTCATGGCTTCGAGCTTTTCAAGCGTGAGCATACCGGCATTGACCGAGTCGATCATGCCCTGATCCTCTGAAACGGGGATGAATGCTCCCGAGAGCCCACCGACGTATGACGAAGCCATTATGCCTCCCTTTTTAACCTGGTCGTTGAGTAATGCAAGAGCCGCCGTAGTTCCCGGAGCACCGACATATTCAAGGCCCATTTCCTCCAAGATCTCGGCCACGCTGTCGCCTATTGCAGGAGTAGGAGCGAGCGAAAGGTCGATAATTCCGAACGGAACGCCCAGCCTTTGTGATGCTTCACGTGCTACGAGCTGACCTACTCTTGTAACCTTGAATGCGGTTTTCTTTATCGTTTCGCAAAGTGTGCCGAAGTCGCTGCCTTTCACCTCGCTGATAGCACGTTTAACGACACCGGGACCGCTGACACCGACATTTATAATTGTGTCCGCTTCCGTTACGCCGTGAAATGCGCCCGCCATGAACGGATTATCATCCGGAGCGTTGCAGAACACAACGAGCTTTGCACAGCCGATTGAGCCGCTGTCTTTTGTAAGTTCGGCGGTTTTGACTATCGTTTCGCCGAGAAGCTTGACAGCGTCCATGTCAATACCCGTTTTGGTCGAGCCGACATTGACCGAGCTGCAAACTCTTTCTGTTGAAGCGAGAGCCTCGGGAATGGATTCGATAAGCAGCTTTTCGGCAGGGGTCATTCCCTTTGAAACAAGGGCAGAAAAGCCGCCGATGAAGTTAACGTTTATCTTATGCGCCGCACGGTCAAGCGTTTTGGCAATTTTGACAAAGTCGGCAGTCTCTTTACAGCATGACGCTCCGATAAGAGAAATCGGCGTAACCGAAACACGCTTGTTAACTATCGGGATTCCGAATTCAAGCGCAATTTCATCGCCTGTTTCGACGAGCTTGCCGGCTTTTGCAAGTATTTTTTTATAGATGTTATCGCAGGTGGTATCAACCTCGGACGAAATACAGTCGAGCAGACTTATGCCCATTGTAATAGTGCGCACGTCGAGGTTGTTTTCTTCAATCATTTTGTTCGTTTCGCGAACCTCAAAGGAATTAATCATAGCTTACCTCAGATTCTGTGCATTACGTTAAAAATGTCCTCGTGCTGCATCTTGATTTTTACGCCCAATTCTTCGCTGATTTTTTCGATTTCTTCATTGAGAACGGCGAAGTCTTTTTTTGCATTCTGAGCGTCAACAATCATTATCATGTTGAAAAAGCCCTGAACTATTGACTGATTAATATCAAGAACGTTTATGTCATTTTCGGCAAGGTAGGTGCATATTCTTGCGATTATACCCACTCGGTCCTTGCCTATGACCGTGATTATTGTTCTGTTCATTTTTCATCCTCCGAGTCGTCGTTATTGTCTTCTATCTGGGAAAGAATTTCTTTAAGATTGATTTTCTGCGTATTGAGAATCTCGTCCGCTCTGTTAAGAGTTTCGGTCGGATCCTGCTTGTTCATCTCGTATTCATCGGGAACATCAAGAAGCTTTTCCGCATCCTCAACCGTCGCATTTTCTCCGAGATCCTGAGCCATGAGGGCGTCAATACCTGTCGGCTCATCGGCTTGAGCTGTGCCGCTTACTTCGTCAATCTCTGCAACGAGCATCTTGGCATATCTCTTCTTTTTAACAATGTGAATTATGACAAGAGCCGCTATGAATGCAACAAGTGTGCCTGCCGAAACGATTGCACCGATCATGAAGCCCTTCGGCTTGTAGGTCATTTCAATCGTATGTGTGCCCGGTGCTGCGTCGATTCCTATGAGTGCACCGCCTATGGCAACAGGCTCGATCTTTTCTCCGTCGATAGTTATTTCCCAACCCTCATCATAGTTGATTGAAGTGTAAACAAGCTCGCTTGCCTTGACGTCGACCGTGCCCTTGATGTGGGTATCGGTGAACTCGGTTATATTCATTGCAGACGCTGAGAGCTTATTATATCCTGCCTCGAAATTAGTCATGTCAAGACCTACGGCGTAGATATCGGCATAACCCGACTCCTTATCGGCAGGTATCGTAATCTCGAGAGTGAGAATCTCACCCTTTTCAAAATAGCCGCAGTCAACAACATACGGATCGTCAGGTGCTTGAGTCTTTGAAAGTCCGTTTGTGCCCGAAATATTAAAGGTTTCTGCACTCTGGCAGTCTACATAAAGGTAGACATTCTGTGATTCGGGAATCTCATATTTGCGAACGATTGAACCGCTCTCGTTTACAGCGTCCTTATAATAAGTGAAGTTTTCCGAGAGTAATGTATCGTCGTCTCTGATATTATCGGTTTTGTAGGTCGTTGCAGGAATCTTTTTGAACACATCGCCTATGTCTGTTGCTCTTGTCCAGTAATCATTCTGAATTTCAAACGGATTTGTGCCCGACGGATTCCACTTTTCAACCTCTTCGCTTACACAATATGCAAGCGGAAGATAATAGTTGTTTCTGTAAGCGACAAATCTGTCATTTTCGGCAACCTTTTCAAAAAGCTGCTCATTCATTATTGAATCGTCATTGTTTACGAGATATTTCAGCGACATCATCGCATTGTAAACCGGAGTCTGCGGAGCATAGATATAGCTGTTGATATAGTTGCTGTTCAGACCGAGGTTGTGCTGGAGATTAGCGGACTTCTCATACGCCATTGAGGAGAAAACGGAAACGCCGTTATAATTGAACCACGAAGCATCCATCAGCGTGTTGATATCCGTAAGCTCCATTCTGTATTTATCGGTGCCCTCGACGGTGTCGAGCTTTTCTTTAAGCTCTCTGAACTCAGTATAGCCGTTGACAAAGTTCGGCTTTTGCTGGCTCATAACAAAATGACTTGTATCGCTGACAGCGACTTCGGCAAAGACGCAGCACATAAGCAGAAGAGAAACGGCCGACTGAGCAAAGTTTTTCTTTTTCATCAGTCCGAGAACAACTGTATAAACCGCAACAAAGGCTATGCTGAGATAGATTGAAGTCTCGGTGACATTCTTTGAGCCGAGTCTTTGAACAAGAACGGCAAAGAGTATTGTCGCAACGCCGGAACCGAGCAATGCCTTCGTCGAAAACGACTTAATATTGACAAGTGCCTTATAGGCGATTGAGATAAGAACAAATGAGTAAATAAATGAGAATCTGAACGGAAGGTCGTTCGGAAAATGGAAGGCATGAACAATATAATTGAGATAATTAAGGTTGAATCCGAGGAAGAAAACAGCGAGCAAAATAATATGTGCCGCACGCTCCCTGGCCTTAATTTTATCGCAGAAAATATAGAGCGGAACAAGCATAACGGTGATGATTCCGCAATAAACATTTGGAAGAACATCCTCGCCGCTGCTTCTGATTGTCGGTTCAAGCGAAGTAAGATGGTTCGCAAGGAAATCAAAAATATTGTTATAGAACTGGTAATCACTCGGGAATGTGCCCGACGTTGCGGAGCAAGCCTTGAGACAGTAATATGTCGGAAGAAGCGCAACGGCCGCAAGTCCTACCGCCACAAAAGAACCGAGGGCAAAAAGCAAGCCCGAGGTTACAAATCGGCTGTATAAAACATTATCGATTTTTCTGTTATATATTTCGCCGTCCTCGTCAACGTAAATCGGCTTGGTCGGAAGAATCTCCTTGATTGAATAATTCGAGAAGAAGTAAACAAGGAAGTAGAGAACTGAGAAAATACAAATCATGTATGACATGTAATAGTTGGAGAAGAACGAAATCGCAAGCGTGACGATATAGAAGGTCGCATTCTGCTTGTTGATTATACGCTCAATTCCGAGAACAACAAGCGGAAGCAGATACATTGCATCGATCCACATGATGTTCCAATAATATGCGATAAAAAATCCGCAGAAGGCATAAAGGATGCCAAACGCAGAGATTGTGAAATCGTTCTTTCCGTTTGACTTTTTGAGATAGTAAGCCATTGCCGCAGCAGCAAGAGCATTCTTGAGAAATACCATTGCACCGATTGCTTCCGGAACATTTTCATGGCCAAAAAGCAGAACGATTAAGCCGCCTATCGGGCTGGAAAGATAGTTGAAATAGTTGCCGAGGAAGGCTCCGCCGCCGCCGGAGTTCCATGAATAAAGCATGCTCTTAAGCTGAGTAATTCTGTCATAAAGCTCGGCAAAAAGCGGACCGTACTGGTGGTAAAGATCCATTCTCAGAACAGTCTTGTTTCCAAACGGAATAATATCAAAGCAATAATAAACCAGCAGCATAAGGACTGCACTGCAAACAAACGCAAGTATTATATAAATATTGCGGTCAAGAAATTTTGCAAGTTTTGAATCGGGATGTCTTCTTAAAAAGCTCTTTTTGGTTTTCAACGATCTCATTCCTCTCTTTTATGTAAAAACGGGGTACATTTTTCAAATTAAATTACCCATATATATTACCACACAAACGGCTATCTTTCAATAAGCATAATCGAAAATTCACACTTATTTTAAATCTTATTTGTTCTATTTCGGGACAAGAAGTCATAAGAAATAAATGGTGATAAAAATGAGGCACGATAAAAAAGAAAAGCTTGATATTCTTTTAAAATATCTTCCCCCGATTTTTGCTTCTCTTGCCGAAAAAGACACGGATTCTCTCTGCGAAATAAGGTTGAGAGCTGATAAACCGGCTGTGATTGTCTATTCCGACCGAATGGATTTTATAACAAAAACAGGACGGCTCACCGGTTTTTACTCAAATGACCTTTTTATACCGACACGGCCGGAAACGGAAGAAATTTTTGTCCGACTTTGCGGATATTCGGTCCACAGTCTGACCGATAATATTGCCGACGGTTTTATTACGCTTGACGGCGGAATCAGAATCGGTGTTTACGGAACTGCGGTTGTCCGTGACGGTAGAATTACCTCTGTTCGCAATGTTGAGGGGCTTAATATCCGTATTCCTGCCGAATATCGTGGCTGTGCATTGCCTATTTATAACCGGCTTTTTCACGGCAGAACGTCAAATACGATTATTTGCGGCGCACCGATGTCGGGAAAGACTACCGTTTTGCGTGATCTTTGCCGTCTTATCTCCGATGAGGAACACAAAAAAATTGTTGTGATTGATGAACGATGCGAAATGAGCGGCTATGATCTCGGCATAAACACGGATATTTTGAAAAATTATCCTAAGGCTCAGGGCATAAGCATAGCTGTCCGCACGCTCTCGCCCGATGTTGTTATCTGCGACGAAATAGGTTCGCTTAATGAGGCTGAGGAGCTTTGTACGCTCGTTAACTGCGGCGTTAAATTTATTGTGACAATGCATTGCTCGGAGCTTTATGAATTGAGACGCAGACCGCAATTTAACCTGCTCAGCGAAGCGGGAGCGGCCGAAGCCTGCGTTTTTCTCAGCGAAAAGGACTTTTCGGTCAAAAAAATATTGATGAATCGAAACTGAAAGGAAAATCAATGAAAATATTATCACTTATTGCAATGGGGCTTGCCTGCACCATGATCGGACGATACATAGCGTACAAATTGAGCCGACGGGTTCGTATACTTGAAAAAATTGCACTTATGTTGGAAATAGCGGAAAATGAAATTCAATTTCTCAATCGACCGACATTTGAATTGATTGAATTGCTGAGCAAAAAAGAGGAGCTTGCCGAGCTTGATTTTCTGCAAAGATGTCTTGACAATGTAAACGACGGCAGGGACATTAACGACGCATGGGTGCAGGCGATTCATGAATCGGAAAGCGTCGGCGGTGAGGATACCTGTATTCTCTACTCGTTCGGTGAAAGCTTGGGACGCAGCGATGCCGACGGTCAGATTGCGAGCTGCCGTTATCATGAACGGCTCACACAGGAACGGCTCATAGAAGCCCGTGAAAAACGCAAGCGGTATGCTTCGCTTGCCTGCGGATTGGGAATGCTGTCGGGTATCGGAGTTTTCATAATATTGTTTTAGGAGCGAAATATGGAACTGGTAATCAAAATTGCAGCGATAGGAATTATTGTTGCCGTGCTTCAGCAAATTCTCAGCCGCTCGGGGCGTGACGAATATGCAATGCTCGTTGTGCTCGCCGGCTTAATTGCCGTTGTTGCAATGCTGATTCCCGAACTGAAGGACCTTTATTCCTCGGCAACCTCCGTTATGGGCTTTTGATATGGAGATTATTAAGTTTGCACTGGTCGGCATAATATGTGCAGTTCTCGTCGTAGTTGTCAGACAGCAGCGGCCCGAGCTTGCGGTTATTGTTCAGCTCGCCGGTATAGCTGTTCTGGCGATTCTTTCAATAGAATACTTGAAAAATATTTTTGCCGAGACGGACGGGCTGTTCTCAGAGGTTGAATTTCTGAATGACGGTTATCTTGAACTTCTCGTCAAGATTCTATGGATTGCGGCCGTGACGAAAATCGGTTCGGATATCTGCAAGGACAGTGCCAATTCTGCGCTGGCAACAATAGTTGAACTTGTCGGCAAGACTGTCATTCTCGCCATGTGCCTTTCGCTGATAAAAACGCTCGCCGAAATTTCAAAGGGGCTGCTTAAATAAAATGAAGATTAAAAAACTATCGGGAATATTTTTATTTTTTCTTGTCACTTTATTCTTGTTTCCCGTTTCGTCGTATGCCAAAAGCTACGCCGACGACGTGAAAGAAATATATGATTCTCTTGACTCTGAAACTCAGGAGCTTTTAAAAGATATCGGAGCAGATACGGCCGACTTCGATTCCATGTTCGGAGTTACTCCGAAAAAAATTTGGTCACTGACAAAGAAGCTCATTACCGGAAATATTGAAGCTCCGACACGCTCCGTTGTTCGTCTCATCGCTGTGATAATTTTAATTGCAATTTTTGAATGCTTTGCACCCGAGGACACAAAAATTAAAACAGTAGTCGGAATTGTCGGAACCCTGCTTTGCATAATATCGGTGATATCACCGCTCTCAACCGCAATCAGCTCCGCCGTTTCATCAATAGCGGTCGGTGAAAAGCTGATGCTTGCTCTGATCCCTGTGCTTGCCGCTGTTGTTACGGCAACAGGTAATCCGACGCTTGCCGCAAGCTTCCAGTCAATAGCCTTCGCCGGAGCACAAATCATCTCGGGAATTTCCAACGGCTACATTGTCCCTATTGTCGGTGCAGTTATGGCTCTCGACATAACGGGTTCGATTATGCCGTCATTTAAGCTCGGCGGGATAACCTCACTGATAAAGAAAACCGTAACCGCCGTGCTGACCTTTGTTTCGACGCTTTTTGTGTCCTTTCTCGGCATAAAAGGTGCACTTGCCAATGCCGCAGATACGGTCGCCTCAAAGGGAATAAAGCTTGTGATAAGCTCAGCTGTTCCTGTTGTTGGAGGTGCGCTGAGTGAGGCTTATTCAGGAATAATCGGCAGTCTCGTCCTTGTCAAAAGCACAATCGGAATTTTCGGAATAGCCGCTGTTGCACTAATTAATTTGCCGTCATGCTTACAGCTTCTTTTTTGGGTTTTTGCACTTAGATTTTCTGCGGCAATCGGTGAACTTTTCAATCAGCAAAATATCGCCGAGCTTCTGCGTGCGCTGGCGTCGTCGCTCACGCTTTTGAATGTGGTTTTGCTTTTTAATGCTGTACTTTTTATCATTTCAACAGCACTTATTCTTGTTATAAAGGCGGGATAAAATGAACGAGATGAAGCAATGGGCGTTTGGAATAACAATTTCCGCAATCGTCGGGGCGGTTATTCTTTTTCTCTCTCCCGAGGGAGCGACGGAAAAGCTTGTTCGTGCAGCTGTTTCGCTTTTTCTTATGTGCGCAATCCTCAGTCCGTTCCTTTCAAATGCCGATCCGACGAAAATTTTCGACGGTCTTGAATTACCCGAGATTGAAGTCGCTCCGTCAACAAGTGACGAAGCGGTCGAGCATTTGCAAAACGAAATTAAAGAAAAAATTTCCGACATTCTTGAAGAATGCGGAATAAAAAATGCGGACATACGCATAAGTATCAATATAGAGAACGGCAATGAAATGAAGATTGAAGGTGTGCAAATTTTTGCAGAAAAAAATTATGAAAATCAATTCGAAATTGCCGAAAAAAATCTGAAAAATCAGTTGGGAATTGAAACGAAAATCGAGGTGAAAAAATGAAAAAAGCCGTTGAAAAAATTCTCGAAAAAATTAAGCGTGATAAAAAAATCGCAGCGATAGTTTGTGTCGGTTTGGCAGGAATAATTTTACTGACTTTGTCTGAAATTATGCCGACAAAAAGTGACACAAATGAAAAGAACAGCAAAGAGCCGGTAACGGATATCCGTGACAGCTATGAGGAGGATATTGAGAAACGGCTGACATCCATAGTCTCGGAAATTAACGGTGCAGGCCGCACCGAGGTCATGGTCACGCTTGCTTCAAGCGACGAAAACGTGTACGCCGTCAAGGAAAAAAGCAGCGACGGGTCGAAGGAACGTGAATACATAGTAATTGATTCCGACAACAACGAATCGGGTCTTCTTCTCAAGGTTATTGAGCCTGAAATCAGGGGCGTTGCTATCGTCTGCGAGGGTGCGGACTCCGCAAACGTCAGGCAGGAGATTGTTTTAACGGTTTCCGCCGTTCTGGGAATCAGCACAAATCGGATAAGCATTGCAAAAATTAAACCGGCATCGGAATAAACATATCGGAGGTTAGTGATGAACATGATAATCAAAAAGAAGCAATTAGTTTCAGTTGCACTTGTGCTGACGCTCTCGGCGGCGGTTTTTGTGAACTGGTATTTTGCACGGCCCGGGGTCAAATCCACAATCGACACGAGCAAGACCACAGCAAACCGTCAGGTGGAAAACCTCGGTGATGCACAATATGTTTCGGCCACAACTGCGGCGTCGGAAACAATGGCAGATTTCAAAGTGAAGCGTGAAGCGGCGCACGACGAGGCGAAGGAAACGCTTAACGCTGTCATAAAGGACGCAAAGTCAGATTCCGAAGCGGCGGAAGAAGCGGCCGAAGCCATGGCAGAGCTTTCAAAAGCAATTAAAAGCGAAACCGATCTTGAAAACCTAATCACGGCTAAGATTTCAAACGAGTGCCTTGTGATAATTGACGGAGATGTTTGCCAAGTTATTGTGGGCAAAGGCGTTCTGACAGATAATGTTTCTCTGCAAATCAAAGACCTTGTAATCAATCAGGCAAAAATCCCTGCGAAAAATATCACAATAGTTGAGCTGAAAAAATAGTTATATAAGAGCAACAACCTCCCCTTGAAAAGAGGAGGCTGTCTTTTTATTCCGATCGATCGTCTCGAATCGGTTTTATTATTCTTTTATACAGGACGATAAAGCAGATGATTGAAACGACGGATGCGGCAAAATCGGCGATTGAATATGACCACCAAACGAGGTTGTCGTTGCCGATTGAAAGACCGTATCTCGCAAGGATATAGGCGATTGGAATGAGCACGACAAGCTGACGGATAAATGAGCTTATCATTGAGAAAATACTCTTTCCGAAGGACTGGAAAACACCGCTGAGGGCAATATTTGCGCCTGCAAAAAGGAAACTCACGCTGATTATTTTCAACGCCGGAATACCTATTCTGAGCATATCGGGAGTTGCCGAGAAAAATCCCAGCAAAACCTTGGGCAATGCAAAGAAAAGAATTGCGCCGATAATGCTGAATACCTCTGCGTACACGACCGAAAGCTTGATAGTTTTTATCATGCGCTGCTTTTTCATTGCGCCGTAGTTGTAGGCGATTATCGGAATAACACCGTTGTTGAGGCCGAAAATCGGCATACAAATGAAGCTGTTGAGCTTGAAAAATGCACCAAAGACATTGACGGAAAGCTCCTTGCCGAGTGTATACGCAATGAGGATTTTGTTCATGAAATATGTCATGACGGAGCCGATGGCAACCATGAGAATCGACGGAACACCGATTTTGTAGATTTCGCCGATGAAGCGTCCGCTCGGCTTAAATTTCTTGAAATCAAGGTGAAGATCGGGATTCTTGCGTCGGTTGAAATAAACAGCAAGTATAAAGGCGATAATCTGACCGATAACCGTTGCGATTGCCGCACCTTGTACACCCATTTTAAATACGAAAATGAACACCGGATCAAGAATGATATTGATAATTGCACCGACGCCCTGGGTTATCATCGTGTAAAAGGTTCTGCCCGTTGACTGCAAAAGACGCTCATACATGATCTCAAAGAAAATGCCGAAGCTTGCACCGCAGCAAACCTGAAGATACTTTGTGCCCTCGTCAATAATATACTGCACGGAGGTCTGAGAGCTGATGAAAAGTCTTGAGCCAAACACGCCGAAAAGGAAAAAAGCTATCGAACTGAGCAAGGCAAGAAAAACGCCGTTCTCGGCAATTTTATTCGCACGTTCACCGTTCTTTTCTCCGAGTGCACGGGAGATGAGTGCATTAACGCCGACCGCCGTACCTGTTGCGAAGCCTATCATGAGGTTTTGTGCAGGGAATGAAAGCGAAACTGCCGTGAGTGATTCCTGGTTGACCATAGCAACGAAAACCGAGTCAACGATGTTGTATAATGCCTGAACGAGCATGGAAATTATCATTGGCAGCGACATGTTGATAATAAGCTTGTTTACGGGCATAACGCCCATTTTGTTTTCTTCCAAAACGTCCTCTCCTTTCGTTTGCATGCTATTATAACATATTACAACATAATTTGCTATACAAAGTTCACAAATTGCAACATATATATTTTGTGCAGAATTGCAAGGTATAATGTGGTGAATGTATAAAAAACAGCCGCAGCGGAATAAAACACTGTGGCTGTAGGTTTATTTAGAAACAAATTATTCTGCGATAACTTCTTTGAGTATCCGAATAGCCTTTTTAAGGTCATCCCAATCGATGTTGAGAGAGGGGAGAAGTCTAACCTTTGTCTTAGCTGTCAGGACAAGCACGCCCTTCTCGATGCAGGCATTGGCAACTTCCTTTGCAGGCTTTTCTGTCTCAACGCCGATCATAAGTCCGAGACCGCTGACGGATTTAACGCCCTTTGCACCCTCAAGCTCAGAGAAGATATATGCCGATTTCTCTTTAACCTCATTGAGAAGCTTATCATCGATTCTCTTGATGATGTTGCATGCACCTGCACAGCTTACAGGGTTGCCTCCGAAGGTTGAACCATGCGATCCGTAAGTGAGAACATTCTCAACATTTTCGCCGAGCATTGTGGCACCGATCGGAAGTCCGCCGCCGAGACCCTTTGCCGTTGTAACAATGTCGGGCTGAATTCCGTAGTGCATATAAGCGTAAAGCTCACCTGTTCTGCCGTTACCCGTCTGAACCTCGTCGATGATGAGAAGCATATCTTTCTCTTTAACAAGCTCTGCAACCGACTTGACGAAATTTTCATCAAGCTTGCAAACGCCGCCCTCGCCCTGAACAAGCTCCATCATAACTGCGATGCACTTGTCGGTATCGACGAATTTCTTTACGTCGTCAAAATTATTGGCCTCGGCATAAACAAAGCCCTCGGGGAACGGTCCGAAATCCGTATGGAAAACATCCTGACCCGTTGCCTTGAGCGTTGCGATCGTTCTGCCATGGAAGCTGTTCTTAAGCGTGATTATTGTCGAATGGCTCTCGTCTGCGTATTTATCAAAAGCATACTTTCTTGCGACCTTGATTGCACACTCATTAGCCTCTGCACCGCTGTTTGAGAAGAAAACCTTTTTCATTCCCGTTCTCTCGCAGAGAAGCTCGGCAAGAGTTGAGCAGGGCTCGGAATAGTAGAGGTTTGAGGTGTGGGGGAGAACGGAAAGCTGGTGCGTAACGGCCTTCTGCCATTCGTCATCGGCAACACCGAAAATGTTTACGGCAATTCCACTGCCGAGGTCGATATATTCTTTATCGTTGCTGTCCTTGAGGATTGCACCCTTGCCGCTGACAAGCTCAATGGGGAATCTTGCATAGGTGTTGGCAACGAACTGCTTATCATTTGATGTTATGCTCATTTTTGTCAGACCTTTCTTATTTATCACCCTTGACAAACATCGTTCCGATGCCCTCGTCGGTGAGAACTTCTATTATAATTGAATGCGGAATTCGTCCGTCGATAACAAAAACTTTTCGAACGCCGAGATTGATGGCGTCAACACAGCATTGCACCTTGGGAATCATGCCGCCGGAGATTATTCCGTCGTCCATGAGCTTCGGAGCATCCTCAACAAAAATCTTTGAAATAAGAGTTGCAGGGTCATCCTTATCCCTGAGAATTCCTGCAATATCGGTCATGGAAATAAGGCTCTCCGCCTTGAGCCTGCCTGCGATTCCCGCAGCAACCGTGTCGGCGTTGATATTGTATGTATTGCCTTCATCGTCAAATCCGACTGTTGAAACAACAGGAATGTAGCCCATCTCGATAACGTCAAGAATCGGCTGAACGTTTATTTCGGTAATTTCACCGACGTAGCCAAGCTCGGCGGCTTTCGGTTTCGCCTTGATCATTCCGCCGTCCGAGCCGCTCAGGCCGATTGCTTTTCCGCCTCTTGCACAGAGCAGATTGACAAGGCTCTTGTTTATCTTTCCGGCGAGAACCATCTGAACGACATCCGCCGTTTCTTTGTCCGTAACACGCAGTCCGTTGACAAACTCGCTCTTTTTGCCGATTTTGTTCAGCATGCCCGTAATTTCGGGACCGCCGCCGTGAACGAGTACGACCTTGATTCCGATCGTCGAAAGCAAAATAATATCGCTCATTACGGATTCCTTCAGCTCTTCGCTGACCATGGCATTGCCACCGTATTTCACAACAAGGATTTTTCCGTTATATTTTTGAATATAGGGGAGAGCACGGGTAAGAATCCCGGCTTTCTCTTCCATGGAAATATTCATCTGTATTCACCTCAGGTTCTGTAGTCACCGTTGATTTTTACATATTCATATGTGAGGTCACAACCCCATGCCGTTGCGTCAAAGTCGCCGTCGTTGAGGTCAACAAGAATTTCAATCTCTTTTTCAAGAAGGATTTCCTTTGCCTTTTCCTCAGAGAAGTCAACGCCTGCACCGTTGTGGCAAACAGCGATTGTGCCCTTGACGGACTTGAAGCTGACGTCAATTTTATTGATATCAACATCCGCTCCGCTGTAGCCGATTGCACAAAGCACACGACCCCAGTTGGCGTCTGCACCGAACATTGCCGCCTTGGTAAGCGATGAGCAAATAACTGACTTTGCAACCTTCTTTGCGATTTCATCGGTCTTTCCGCCTGTTACCTTACATTCGAGCAGCTTAGTTGCACCCTCGCCGTCGCCTGCAATTTTCCTTGAAAGATAAACGCTGACCTTGTGGAGAGCTTCGCAGAATTTATCGTAAGCCTCGCCCTCGCTGTCGATGAGCTTGTTGCCTGCCATTCCGTTGGCGAGAACAGCAAATGTATCGTTGGTCGAAGTGTCGCCGTCAACGCTTATCATATTAAATGAAGTCTTAACGTCCTCGCTGACTGCTTTTTGAAGCATTTCACTTGTGATTGCAACATCCGAGGTGACGAAAACAAGCATCGTTGCCATGTTTGGGTGAATCATTCCGCTGCCCTTGGCAATTCCGCCGATTCTGCACTCAACGCCGTCAATGTCGAAGCTGACTGCGACTTCCTTTTTCTTCGTGTCGGTCGTCATTATGCCCTCTGCGGCAAGACCGCTGTTGTCATAGTCAAGACCTGCAACCAAATCAGCCATTCCGTTTGCAATCGGAGTGAGGTTGAGCGGCATACCGATAACGCCTGTTGAACCGACGATAACGTCGTCCTTGTTTATGCCGAGTGCATCCTCGACGAGCTGACCCATGGCTTCCGCCTTTTCAATTCCGTCGGCGTTGCAAGTGTTCGCAATGCCGCTGTTGCAGATGATAGCCTGGGCATGTCCGTCGGCAAGGTGCTTCTGATTGACAAAAATCGGAGCACCCTTGACGAGATTGGTTGTATAAACAGCCGCCGCAGTTGCCTTTACGTCGCTGACAACGAGCGAAAGGTCACGCTTTGACTTGTTCTTTCTGATTCCGCAGTGGATTCCGTTGGCTCTGAAGCCCTTTGCGGCACAGATGCCGCCTTCAATCGTTTTCATCATTTTATACCTCGAGTCCTGTTTTTTCGTCTGTTCCGAGAAGAATATTCATGTTCTGTATAGCTGCTCCGGAAGCACCCTTACCGAGATTGTCATATCTCGACATCAGGAGGATTCTGTCCTCGTTGCCTTCAACGAAAATTTCCATTGAGTCGTTGAACGAGAGCTTGTTGGAGCAAATGAAACCGTTCTCGCCGATTCCGTCTTTATATTTCACAATATCCGAATGATATTTGTCTGCATAGATTTTCTTTATGTCTTCAATCGTAACGCCGTTGAGCTGCTCCTTGAAAAGGGGAACGGTGACGAGCATACCGCTGTAATAATCGGCAACGATCGGGCAGAAAGCAGGGAAAACGTTGATTCCCGTAATCGCTTTCATTTCTTTAAGATGCTTATGATTCTGCGTCAAGCCGTATTGTCTCGGAGATTCAAGTGCAACATCCGGTTCGGCATCCTCATATTCGGCAATCATTTTTTTGCCGCCGCCGCTGTAGCCAGTCAGCGAATGGCAGGTAAGAAGCGTGTCGGGAGAAATCGCACCGGCTTCGACAAGGGGATAGACAAGTGAGATGAAGCCGCTTGCATGACAGCCGGGAACGGCAATTCGATTGGAATTCTTTATTCTTTCTCTATGTGCCGGAGAAAGCTCGGGAAAACCGTATGCCCAGTCGGGACTGGTTCTGTGAGCTGTCGAGGTGTCGAGAACTCTGACTTTTTCATTTTCAATCAGTCCGACGGATTCAATCGCCGCCGCATCAGGCAGGCAAAGAAAAGCGATATCGCAGGTGTTGAGTGCCTCACGTCGGGCTTCAACGTCCTTGCGCTTCTCCTCGGGCAGGAGCATAAGTTCAATGTCCGCACGCTCGGAAAGTCTTTCGTAAATTCTGAGTCCTGTTGTTCCGGCTTTGCCGTCAATAAAAACCTTTTTCATGCCTTAAACCTCTGAATCTGTTGATAGGGTATAATTATACATAAATATACAAAATATGTCAAGAAAAATACAAGACTTATTCATTCAATTTAATACAAATATTTATGTGGAAAACCGCAATAAACTGGGAATTATGCCGTCATGCGGTGCAATTTCGGAGAATGTTCCGTAAAATGAATAAAAAAGTGAATATGCATTTATATTTATGAAAAATAAACAAATCCGATTGCCGCAAGATTAAACAAACGCATTATAATCGAATTTAACCTTTATAATTATAACTCAGACCGTGACAAAAAACAACCGTTATTTGTAAAGAAAATGAAATAGTTTATGCGAAAGCACACGAACAAGGAAAAACGTCAAAAGCCTCCCCTCGAATGAATCAAGGGGAGGCTGAAAGCTTGCGGAAAATGTAAAAGCTATAACTCACTTTGATATCATGAGTTATAGCTTTTTGTTTTATTTCACCGTATAAGTCAGGGTCGTTGCATATGTCCAACTGTCGGTCGGATTTTTAATATAAATCTTGAAATTATTCTCGCCGCTGTGACGTGGCTTTACGGAGAGGTTATAGGTGTAGGTCATGTTCGCTTCATCGAGCACCGCCATTGACGAGGCAACGGTCGTTGTCATTCCGTCCTCGTACTCAATGCGAACTTTGTTCACACCTGAGCCCGTAACGATTTTGCATTCGACCGAATCCGGATTGCCGCTCGTTGACGAAAGCTCGGCGGATTTCAATGCCTTGTCCGAGGAAAGCGTTGAAACGCTGAAAGAATAAGTCAGGCTTTCCCACTCGTTCTTGTATTTTGCATGAACCTGTAAATCGCTGTTCGGCGTGAGTCTTGTTCTTATTGTCCACACCTCATGGTCAAGCTCTCTTGAAAGCGAGCTGACCTCGTTGCCCTCGGCATCGTAGCCCTTGATTACAACATTGGAATTATTCCTTGCAAATGTTCTTGTTGCACCTGTAGCTTCGATAACCTGAACCTTGTCGGCTCTGTCATTAACGGTGAAACTGTAGTCATTTACACTGCTCCATGACGGATTGTATGTCACACCCTTAACCGAGCTTTCGGAATCAAGCGGAATGAATGTAAAACCGTTTTCGTTTGCATACATCTCCGCCGCCGTTCCTCTGTAGCCGTAGATGGTGAAGCCGTCGTATTTTTCCCTGCCGTTTCGGCCTTGACTTTCGTATCCAAATGCATATTCTCCGATAGAAGTAACAGATGCAGGTATTGTAACTGATTTCAGGTACCTACATGCTTCAAATGCACGCTTTCCGATACTTTCCAAGCCATTATTAATCTTAACATTTGAAACCAAAGAATTGCTGAAACAACCTTCTCCGATAATTTTTAAGGTTGACGGGAAATCCACTTCATGTAAATAATAAGTAGCTTCAAAGCTTCTGTTACCTATTGCTTCCAGTCCTTCATTGAATTTAATTGATTCAACTCGCGAGAGTAAGAACGCACCCTCCTCAATAGATATAACTGAAGAAGGAAGCACTATATTAAGAGTTCCTGTGTTTGAAAAAGCAAATCTCGGGATTTTTGTTATTGAACTGTTTTCGGCAAATGTAACTTCATTTAGAGAACCGCACCAATCGAACATGTTGTTGCAAAGATCACTGCCGATATAAACTTTTTTAAGATATCCGCATCCATCAAAAACAGAATACGCACCCTCGGGAAAAACAACATTTGAAGGAATATTGAGAGAAGTTATATCAGCACCCTCGAAAGCCATACTGTTTAATACAATCGAACCGTCACCGTTAAATATAATCTTTTTTACATATTTAGGCTCTTGAAAATCAGAGCTAAAGCCGCCAACTCCTACGGTTATTGGTTCCTTGCCATATGCATTAAAAGTAACAGTGTCAATCATATCGCCGTCATAATCCCAAGCATCAACGCTGTATTGTCCGTCCTCAACGACATCGCCACTGTTGAGAACAACGTCAATGCCGTTTGGGTCAGTCGAATCAAGCGGAATGAACGTAAAGCCGTTTTCGTTTGCATACGTTTCCGCCGCCGTTCCTCTGTAGCCGTAGATGGTGAAATTTTCGGCTTTTTCTTTCCAGAAAGTATAACCAAAAGCATATTCTCCGATTTCGGTCACGGAAGCAGGTATTTTGACGGATTGATTGGCAAATTTGCATATAAAAGCTTGTTTGCCGACACGTTCAAGACCGTCATTCAGCTCTATATCGTAAGGATTATATGAATTAAAGCAGTTATCTCCGATTGATTTAACAGTTGATGGCAATGTGATTTTTTTAAAACCGCCCCAAGTATCAAAAGCCGAATTACCGATAGTCTCCAATCCCTCATTGAACTTTATTTCCGAAAGACTTGACGATGCAAAGGCGGAATCTCCGATTTTTTTTACAGAAGAAGGTATTTCAATCTTTTCTATTCTTGTGATATCAAAAGCTGATTTCGGAATCTCGCTGATATCATTATCTGCCGTAAAGGTTACGGTTTCAAGAAATCCACATCCATAAAACATGCCTTCACACATGGAGCAACCGATTGTAACATTTTTCACTTTACTTTCGTAAAAAACTTCACAAGCCCCATCTTCAAACTTAATATTTGAGGGAAGATTCAAATCAGTTATATTGGTAACAGCGAACGCATTTGAGCCAAGTATAATATCTCCTGTTCCGTTAAAAACGATCTCATTTACACTGACAGGAGCAGACCATCCTGCAAATCCGAAAGCTTTAACTATAATCGGCTCGGGTCCAAATGCATTAAATGTAACCTTGTTTACATCTTTAAAGTTCGGGTCAAAATTGGGGTCAGATTCTTCACTACGACCGACATAATATTGTTCCTCTTCAACAACATCTCCGCTGTTGAGGACAACATCAATTTTCTCCAAAGTTTCAGCATAAACATTTACACTCAATAGCATGTTGATAATAATAACTATCGCCATTGTTTTTAACCAAAAATTTTTCATCATTAGAATCCTCCCTCAAAAAGCTGAGCTTTGTTTATTTAAAAGTTATAACTTTTTACTCCCAAAGGAACATCAAATGAAGTAACTATATCATACGTTCCCTCAATTGACAACGACCCGTCTTTTCTGTTAAAAAAGTATCCATCAGATAACTTTTTGTCTGCAGAATCATTTTCAACAGAATAATACGCCTTACAATCTCTTAACACATATTTTGACTGTTTATGGCTACTGCTATTAAAAATATAAACTGCTAACCCAAGAAAGTCTTTTCTATAAACAGAAAATTCACATTTATCAAACACAAAATTTAAGCGCTGATACGAATTGCTATACGGTCTTATTTCAGAATAATAATTACTCTTGTGGGAAAACTTGCAATTACGAAAAATTACATTTGCAATGGCACAGTTATCTTCGACCCAGTCTTTTTCATAATTAGATGCATCCAAAGGAGCGGATATATCAGATACAACCATAAACTTCGGGCACTCTTGATTTTCCGAGAAGCTCACATCATCTATGCTGAACTCTGAATCCTCAATCAAAGCATCAACGTAGTGATCAATATGGAACAACTGATAGTGATCTGTATGTCTAAAATCATGTGCTTCTGTTCCGGTTCCGATATGGATTGTTGCTGAGGGCAGCTGCATTGCTTTGTAATCTTTGATAGTTACGCCTCCGCAATTAGCAAGATAAATAAAATTACCGATATTCTCTCCTCTGATATGCTCGACAATAATATCAAGGCTATAGCCAACAATAACAATACCATCAAAGCAGTTGTTAATAGTCAAGTTTCGATATACGTTATGCTCGTTCTTAGTTCCTATTTTATCTCCCATTTGATGTATTGCTCCGCCTGTACAATTCTGCAACAAACAGTTTTCAACAACAAAATAGCTGCAGCCATAATTCAAATAAACGCAATGCTGCCTTTTATCAGAAGATAGTGAAGTATCAATTTTACCTCCGGAAACAACAAAATCCTTTGTATTGAAAACATTGTATCCCATCTGTGTTCGCGAAAGGTCACAGTTAATAAATTTCCACGATATCGCTTCATCCTTTTGAAAAAGGGGCAGATGAGCATGGACACCATATGCAAAGCCATCCATAGAAACATTATAAAATGTCATATTTATCGGATATGTTCTCTGTACATTTTCTGTATTTTCGCAATCTCCAATAGCAAACGCCATGCACTGATCAGGATTAAAAACTTTATGCTGAGGATCTAATCCTTCAATATAAACAGCTCTTCCGAATATATTAAGATCACAAACTTCAATATTCTGAACATCGTGTGATGATGATCTGCCAAAAAGAACTATGTAGTTTAAGCTGGGAATAGATTCACTCTCTTTCCAAAGTCTTATCTGTGAACCATGACCAATAATACAGATGTTTGATTTTTCAAAACTCAAAGTTCCGCTTACGAGATAAAGTCCGTTGCGTCGGAGATTTATGTTGATCATTTCATCTGTGTTGAAAGCATTAAATAAGTCCTGAAAAATGTCCGTATCTTCAAAATACTCAACAACATTACCGTTGAGCACATTCTCGATTTCGTCCGGACCATAGCCGATACTTTCGCCGATAAAATAGTTCATGCGCTTCATTTTATAATAAGTACAGCCACCTGTTGAATATATAAACTTATCCTTGAAATAATAAGGGCCGCTTCCGCTGTATTGGCCACCGGTAAAGTCCTCCGTGCCGTCCTTTACAATTATTTCATAGTACGAGGGTGACAGGGGAACTCCGATCACTTCCGTGCCGTCATTATAGGGATAATCCCATGTATAAACATTTTCGTCAAATGTAAACAGATACTTCTTTCCGTTTAAGATCTGACCTCTACCTTCAAGCAAGCTGCTGCACTCAAGAGCGTCACGCATATCCTCCATTACAACAGTGTTGTCCGGGGTTAATCTGTCAGGATTGAGTGCATTATCTACGCCATAACCTGTGTACCACATAGGTCTGAGGTAAGTAACCGCCTTCGGAGCGGCAATAAGTCCTGCAAGAGCCTGCACATTTTCACAATGAATTCTAAGCTCAGCCAAGCCCTTTGTAGTGCCCGAAACGATCGATGTAAACTGCGACCTTACATCGTCATCGCCAACCGGAACACTCATTGTACATGATGACGGTACAGAAAGACCCGCTCTCGACTCTTCCCTTTCGCTTCCGTCGTCGCCCTGAATCCAATACATTATAGAAGCGTAATCGGTATAAAGGGCGTCCTCGTGAGGAAGACGAAGTGTTATAATTGCGTCGTTTCCCTCAACACGGCAATCAGCCGCACTGATCGGAACGTCATATGTTTTTATTCCATTATTTTCCCAAATCTCTTTTGTAGTATTAAAATTACTTTCTGTGATATCAATAAACATTGTTTTTCTTCCTTTTAAAGTATATTTTTAAAAGTCGTTAGAAATAACAGCATATTGATATTTATTGCCAACGGCATTTTGCGCCGTTAGGATTAGCCCGACAATAAAAATCGGAATCGTTGATAAAGTCAAAAACAGACTCAAGCAGTCATTGTTAACGACTTATCTTAGCATCACTTTTTTCGGAAATGAATGTTCAAGTTATCGAATTAGCCTTCCCATATTGCTAATCCGTAATTTCATTGTAGTGAAACATTTGTTCTTTGTCAAGGACTCTTGTTATTTTTATTCACATTTACAATTTTTGGCATATGTTTTTGTTTAATATGTATAATATATAAATTTGTATCATCGCCTATGCGAGACCACACCGACAAAATCACACTGTATATGCACAACTTCATAGTTCACCCGCCGCTTTTTCGCACTTTTATTACAACCAATTGTGAAAATTAACAGTTTTTGACCTGCGTCGGTTAGTTTATTCTAACTGAGAAAAGTTGCAAAAAAAATAATATTATAGTATAATTTGTTTGAATGGTTAAAATACCATTATCAGGATTTAGTCATTGCTTTCAACTTTGTTTAAATCCAAGAAAACAAAAAGAAAGTCAGGCGATTTTTATGAAAACTGTTTATGCAGACAATGCTGCAACAACAGCTCTCTGCCCCGAAGCTCTTGACGCAATGGTAGATTGTTTAAAAAACAACTACGGTAACGCTTCAAGTCTGCACCACATGGGTCAGGAGGCTGCCGCCGCAGTTTTGCAGGCAAGACGTGACATTGCCGATGCTATCGGTGCCGACGTGAACGAGATTTACTTCACCTCGGGCGGAACGGAAGCGGACAACTGGGCAATCACAAATGCCGCACATCTCGGCGAGAAAAAAGGCAAGAAACACATTATTTCAACAACGTTTGAGCATCACGCCGTTCTTCATACGCTGATGAAGCTTGAAAAGGAAGGCTTTGAGGTAACTTATCTCGATGTTCACGAGGACGGCTACGTTCGTCTTGATGAGTTCAAAAAGGCTCTAAGAGATGACACCTGCCTTGTTACAATAATGTATGCAAACAACGAGGTCGGTACGATCCAGCCTATTTCGGAAATCGGTGCCATTTGTAAAGAAAAGGGAGTTTATTTTCACACCGACGCTGTTCAGGCCGTCGGACATCTTCCGATCAACGTTAAGGAACAGAACATTGATATGCTCTCGTTCTCATCTCATAAATTCCACGGTCCCAAGGGAATCGGTGCACTTTATTGCCGCAAGGGTGTTCCCCTCATGGGCTTCATGCAGGGCGGTGCTCAGGAAAGAAATAAGCGTCCCGGCACAACAAATACTCCCGCTATCGTTGCAACGGCGGCGGCACTTAAAAAGTGCTGTGAGGACATGGACAAGAACATTGCCTATGTCAGCAAGTTAAGGGACAAGCTTATTGACAATATCCTTGAAATCATTCCCCGTTCAAGAGTAAACGGAGGACGTTCGCCACGTCTGCCCGGCAACGTAAGCTTCTGCTTCGAGGGTATCGAGGGCGAGTCGCTTCTGCTTCACCTTGATCTCAAGGGAATCTGCGGTTCCTCGGGTTCTGCCTGTACCTCAGGCTCACTCGACCCGAGCCACGTTCTGCTTGCTCTCGGTTTGCCGCATGAGATTGCTCACGGTTCACTCCGTCTTTCTCTCTGCGAATACAACACCGAGGAAGAAATTGATTATATCATCGAGGAGCTCCCGAAAATCGTTTCGATGCTCCGTGACATGTCCCCCGTTTGGGAGAGAATAATGAAAGGAGAGGACTACTATGCTGTACAGTGAAAAGGTAATGGACCACTTCCAGCATCCGAGAAACCTCGGCAAAATGGATGACGCAGACGGCGTCGGCGAGGTTGGCAATGCTAAGTGCGGAGATATAATGAAAATGTACCTCAAAATTAAGGACGGTAAAATCGAGGACGTTAAGTTCAATACGTTCGGCTGCGCTTCGGCAATCGCTACAAGCTCGATTGCAACCGAGATGATCAAGGGTCAGAAGATCGAGGATGCTCTCAAGCTCAGCAACAAGGCTGTTGTTGAGGCTCTTGACGGACTTCCGCCGGCAAAGATTCACTGTTCCGTTCTTGCCGAGCAGGCTGTTAAGGCGGCTCTCAAGGATTATTACACCAAGAACGGTCTTGAGCTTGATCCAAACGTATTCGGCAGTGAATGCGGAAGCAACTGCGAAAGCTGCGAGGGCTGCAGCCGAGAGGGTTGAGCCATGAAAAAGGCTATGATTGCCATGAGCGGCGGAGTTGACAGCTCCGTCGCTGCTTATCTGATAACTCAACAGGGCTATGAAGCGATAGGCGTAACGATGAAGCTTTACAACAACGAGGATATCGGTATAAAAAAGGAAAAGACCTGCTGTTCGCTCGACGACGTTGAGGACGCAAGGAGCGTTGCGAACAGGCTCGGCATACCTTATTATGTTTTCAATTATACCGATAATTTCAAATTGCAGGTTATCGAGCGATTCGTTGACGCATATCGTAACGGCAGAACGCCGAACCCGTGCATTGACTGCAACAGATATATAAAGTTTGATCAGCTCATGCACAGAGCAAAGGAATTGCAGTTTGACTACGTTGTAACGGGTCACTACGCCATCAACGAATACGACGAAGAAAAGGGTCGCTGGATTCTTCGCAAGGCGGCCGATGATACAAAGGATCAAAGCTACGTTTTGTATTCGCTCACGCAGGATCAGCTCAGCAGAATCCTTTTCCCGCTCGGCAGAATGACCAAGCATGAGGCGAGGGAAATTGCCGAAGCACAGGGTTTTGTCAATGCCGATAAGCACGATAGCCAGGATATTTGCTTTGTTCCCGACGGTGACTATGCCCACTTCATTGAAAATTGGTGCGGATTTCGATTTACCGAGGGCGATTTTGTTGATCGTGACGGTAATTTCATTGCCAAGCATAAGGGCATAATCAACTACACGATAGGTCAGCGCAAGGGCTTGGGCATTGCGGCGAAAGCACCGTACTATGTTGTCAGTAAGGACCTTGCCAAGAACCGGGTTGTGCTCGGCTCAAATGACGATTTATTCTCAAATCACCTTGAAGCGACGGATTTAAACTTTATCTCGATTGAAAAGCTCACAGAGCCGATGAGGGTCAAGGCAAAGGTCAGATACCGGCAAAAGGAAACCGACGCAGTTATCACTCCGCTCGAAAACGGAAACGTCAGCGTCGATTTTGAAACGCCCCAGCGTGCGATAGCTCCCGGTCAGGCGGTTGTGTTCTATGACGGAGACATCGTTGTCGGCGGCGGCACAATTATATAATTATAAATGTATAGGCGTCACCATCAAGGATTATGATATTATCCTCTTTATCGGACATTCGATAAGGAGGGTAATTTTTTTGACAATTATGAGTACAAAAGAAGATCTGTTGAAAAGTCTGACAAGGACTTCAACGTCATCCCCGTACATTGACTTGACCCGTTCAATAATCGGTTTTCTTCGGCGGAAATAAGCTCGTCCGACTTGCCTATCATGGGCTGTGAGATAAATATTTTCCGGTTAGAATCTCCCGTTTATTTTTTTCGGGCATAGAAAAAGCCGTGTCTTGCCATTGATTAAGACACGGCTTTTGAGGCACTTTTTTGCTCCGAGTGAATAGAAAATTATTTATCGAACGACGGGTTGAAGGCATAGAAGTTTTTGGAATTAAGCTTATCAGTTGCAATCCTTAAACCTTCACCGAATCGCTGGAAGTGGACGATTTCACGTTCACGCAGGAACTTGATTACATCACGAACATCAGGGTCATCGACCAAACGTAAAATGTTGTCGTAAGTGATTCTTGCCTTTTGCTCGGCCGCCATGTTTTCCATCAGGTCGGTGATAGTATCACCTGTTGATTGCATTTCGGCCGCCGACCACGGGAATCCGCTTGCCGCCGTCGGGTAAACGCCTGCTGTGTGATCGACAAAATAGGTGTCAAATCCACTGCGTTTGATTTCATCATACGAAAGATTCCTCGTCAGCTGATGAACAATCGCTCCGATCATCTCAAGATGTCCCAATTCTTCTGTTCCTATAGAAGAGTTATTTTGGTTATTTATTTAATATCAGTATAAATCCAGCAATCAGACTATCTCTGACTGCTGGATAATATATATTATTAAGACAAAAAGTAATATCGCCAAAGCAATAATGTTAGATAAAAATTTTTTGTGGATTTTATTATTCCGTTTTTATATTCTGCCAATCGAAACTAAAAACTTTATTTATGTTTAATTAATTTGTAAAGCAGTAAAACCGTTTAAGAGAACCGAACTGCTGCTTTTGACGGTGCAATAAATCAAACGCTGACATAAGATGGCAAAATGTAGTAAGATAACACTAAACTTCGGGACGATGAATAGGGAACATCGTCGCGTTCGTCGTCACCTCTCTTGCGTTGCTCCCTATTCGTCCCTCTCCACCACGTATTTATGTATAGTTTTTTTACATTCTTATCAATTGTTTGCAGGAATTTTCTGCGCAGTCAATAGTACAGTTTTTAAATAGAATCGTCTCTTTACTTATTAGAAAATATTCTCAAGAGCTCTGGAACGATTTATATCCCAGTTTTTTGCATCATCTTCCGATAAGGGAATAATTTTTTCGATGAAATAAGCTGGTGATTCTTCTTTGTGTGAGTACTTGGTTAATACATTGCCAAACCTGTAAAGGAAATATTCACCGGTTTTCTTTTTGTAAAGTATTTCTTCAAAATGCTTGAAATTGCCCACAGCACAATAGCTGTAATGGGCTATGAATTTTGCTGTTCTGGTGTTATAATGTTTCCTGTTTATTACCACTTCCATTGTAGTTCCTTTCTTCCCTTTACCTTGGGAGCTGGGTTGTGTTTTGTATCCGTGTAGCTGATACTACAGCTTTAATTCTGCTGTTTTCGCGAAAATAATTTTAAGACAGTTTGTTTTGCCTTGATGTCAACACCATTCTATCGCAAAAATAAAGATTTGTAATTGACATAGAATGTCCTTAACTTTTGTGTGTTTTAGGGTAGAAAAATTAAAAACGCCACAAAATGTGCCATGACAGTCTAAAAAAACGGACAATGAATGTCCATACTGAAAATAATTTTTATATTGATATACTTGAAAGAGCGGAAAAACTGATATATAATCTGTTTCGGAAACAGAAGTTTATGATTAAAAATAATGGAGATGAAAACGGCATGTTTAAAAACTTGGAAATTAAAATACGATATGTGAACTCGGCTGATTTGTATATGTATGTTTATGAAGATAATGTGGTCGTTACAGCATCGCTTTATTACAAAGAAAAATATATTCAGCGGTTTATTCTTGATTCACAGAGCTGGATAAATACGGTGCAACAGGAGCTGCTACTAGAAAATAAAGATTCAAAATTACCACATAAAAGGAAAATCACTGCTCCGGAGTGTTACAAAGTATGTAAACTTGATGAGATTAAGAGTTCAGATAGTTTCGATAATTCTAATGACTGCTTTGCCGTTTCATTTCAACAAGTAATTGAATTGTATATATCAAACGAACCTTTTAGAAAAGTAATTGATTCAGAAGAATATGTTTATATCGAAGATTATGTATGTTTGAACAGAGAGCAGTACCTCAATAAGCGTCATTCCAAATTTGAAATAACTGAATATGGTCGTTCCCACAAGAATGAATGCTGTCTTTCGTTGTCGGTGATGACAACAAAAGATTTAGATAAGGAGCTAAATGAAAAGGTTCCCTTAGCTGCTAAAGAAGGTGTTGAAAAAGCTGACATTATGGCTGAAATGATGAGCAAATATCATGGCGGATTCGCTGAAACATTTAAACAATTGCTCGGCGAAAGCGGCCTTACCGTCAGAGAATTAAGCAGGCGTTCGTTTGTTCAGGAAAAAACCATTAATAGAATAAAAAAAGGAAATGACACGACTTTACAAAATCTTCTTGCTTTATGTTGTGGATTAAATCTTTCGGTGCCTCAAATCGAATTGTTGCTTAGAAAAAGCGGTCGCTTTTTGAGAAATGAAGTTGCACAGGATGTGGCATACAAAATATTGCTCCCGTATTGTTCCATAATGTCAATAGAAGAAATTAACTTGGTGTTGTTTAGATATGGATATGATATATGGGGAAGCAAGTGCGAAGTGAATGAATACAGCGAATATTTGAGTGGTCTTCTTTGATAATAAGAATCTCCCTGTTTCAACGGAAATAGCTGAAATAGGGAGATTTGTTATATGCATTATAAAAAATTTGTTGACAAAATATTACAAAATGATATAATAAATTAGAAAAAGGGGTTGAAATGGAAATGGAAATTTGCGAAAATCTTGACAGACGATTTTGCCTGAATATTGCATACAAAAAAACAATAATTGCGCTTAACTAACCTGACAAGGCCTGTATAACAGGTCTTGTTGGGTTGTTTTTATATATTCATGACTGAAAATAATATGAAAAAAATCGGAGGGAAGATTATGAAAAAAGCTTTTAAAAGAATTTTATCTGTGTTACTGGTGGCGGTAATGATTATCGGTTCTGCCCCAATGAGCGGATTCGCAGAGTTGGAATGGCCTAAATGGTTTAACTTTGATTTTCTGAAAATTAAAGCTTCAGCAGAAGAGTTTGATTATGGAGATTATACCTATACATTGGACAGCGAAAATAACGCTACTATTACAGGCTTCAAAAAATCATATTCAGGCAGCTTGAATATACCGTCGGTTATCGGTGATTCAAACTATAAAGTTGTTGCAATCGGTAATTCAGCATTTAGTGGCTGTGAAAATTTGACAAGTGTAACGATACCGGACAGTGTAACAAGCATAGAAAGTTATGCCTTTTATTATTGCGAGCAGCTTGAAAACATAGACCTAAGATGTGTTGAAAGGCTTGGAAATGATATATTTAATGGTTGTTCTTTATTGAAAAGTATAGAAATTCCAAGGACGGTAAACGAAAGAATTTGGGTAGCCAATTATGATGGCCCGTTCGCTGGAAGCTTTATTGAGAAAGCAACTATAGAAAAAGGAATAGCAGGTATACCAGAATATTTATTTTCAAACTGTACAACATTAAAGGAAGTCTCAATACCAGAAAAAGATTCCAATGAAGCTTACACAATTGGCAAATATGCATTCAGCAATACCGGGTTAACTGAAATTAATTTACCGAAAGGCATTACCAAAATTGAAGAATATGCATTTTTGGGATGTGAAAGCTTGATAAATGTAACAATTCCTGATAGTGTAATTAGTATAGATAATATGGCGTTTGGTGGATGTCTATCGTTAAGAAGTGTTGATTTGCCCAAAAGTATATACGTGATAAACAGTTCTACGTTCAAGGACTGTAAAAATTTAAGCAGAATTAATCTTGAAAACATAACAGAAATCGGTGAATCGGCATTTGAAAATTGCTCAAGCTTAAAAAGTGTAGAATTTAATAATCTTAAAACTATTGGAAAAAAAGCATTTGCATGCACAAGTTTGGTCGAATTAACAATACCGAAAAGTGTAACTGATATATATGAAAGCGCCTTTTATGGGTGTGCAGTAAAAAAAGTAATATTTAATTCAAATGAGTGTAGCTTTGAACATGGATGGGGTGGTGACCGTTGGGATTTTGAGCCTGCTTTTGAAGGATGTAGCCAATTAACAACTATTGTTTTTGGAGAAAATGTAACAAATATCCCTGCATATATTTGTAAAAATGTTTCTTCGCTTAAAAATATTGTTTTTAATGGACAGATTGAAACAATAGGAAATGGAGCCTTTTGGGGATGTTCATCGCTAAGTAGTTTTGATTTGCCCGAAAGCATATCTGAGATTGGCAGCAGTGCATTTAAAAATTGTCAATCTCTAACAGAAGTAAAGTTTTTAGGCATAAGTTCGTTGTCTTCTATTGAAAAAGACACTTTTGACAGTCCAAGACCCAACATCAGTTTGGTCATTCCGTCCGAAAACTCTGAGATTGCACTTAGACTTATTGATTGTGAGATACCTTTTACTGCGAAGAATAAAATAATTAACACGGCTTCTCAATATCTGGACAGAAATACATCAAAATACTATCCAACAAGCAGTGACATTTCATTGACGAATACATTAAATCTTGTTGTAAGCTATAATTTTAAGCAGACAGTTGATGCCAGAGAAGTGCTTATTAAACTTCCATCCAGTACCGATTTAATCTCGGTTAAAGTTGATGGTACACCATATGAATGCAGTATGGATAATAATGGATATATAAAAATATATGGTGTTTTAAACAACAGTTGCGGTAAAATCATTGTTTCAGTAAAGGTTGCAGATGCATGTTCTTTGATTAGTTATGCAAAGATAGATTATTATGTTAATTACAAAAAACATTCGGATGTAATCGGAATTGTTAATGTCGGAGATAATCTTTTAACATTAAATGTTCCCCATGAAACTTCATCTAATTCAATAAAAATAAGTGGTATTACTCTCCCGGAAACAAATGTTGATATTTATGTCGATGGGGCAAAAAAGCAATCTGTTTGGTCAAAAAAATCAGGTGCTTATGCAACTTCAATAGTTTTAGAAAATGTATCAAATGATAAATCATATTGTATTGAGACTAGAACAGATAAAGCGAAAGTCGCAAAAACAGTAAAGTACAATAAGGATTCTGTGAAAGTAATTTCGGCTAAAATGTATTACCGTGGACAAGAATATGATTTGGTCGAACAAGAAGGAAAACTGCCTGTTATTAGTTGGGCTACTAACACGGATTTTGTGTTTGAAATTAAACTTGATAAATACACAGGAGTTGAGAGCGTTTATGTTGTAAGTTCAAAAGGAGGAGAAGAAAAATTAATAAAAGCATATTATGATGCGGATAGAGATGTCTTTGTAGCAAAAGGATTTAAAAACTATGTTCCAGGAACAATTAGCATAACTGTAAACGATATAACAACGATAAATCAAATCAAAGCCGAAATATCTGTTATAAAAAATGAAAAAATTGAAGCGGATTATTCAAACGTTGAAATAAAAACAAAAACGAATACTATTGATAAAAATACAAAATACGGTGAGTATGAAGCTATAATAGGTGACAAAAAAACTAAAGATGAATTGATTGATTTTTCATACCGTAGAGAGAAGGTCGATTCTGTTCCGCTTGAGGTTGTCAATAATAAAAATTGTATTAACACAAGTGAAAATGGTAATAATAAATACACTATATTGACTATGTCTGAGGACAGAAAAACCGTTGAGTGTACAACTTACAGCGAAGTAAAAGTTCTTGATAGTAATGATTCGGGAACATATATTCTAAAATATTATATTAAGGAATATATCAAAGAGGATATACTTGGAGGTGAACTTGACGATACTATCTCAATATATGAAAAATTAGAGTCGATAATTTCTATCCCAAAGGATACAATTAATTCATTTGAAAAATGGTATAATTTACGGAAAGAAGCTAAAAACGCTATATTAAATAATCAAGACCTTTCCGAAAAAGAAAAGCAAGAGGCTTTGTCAAATTTGAAAATCGGAGATGGATGCTACGCTGTATACATATGTACGGAATTGATATCTAATTTGGCGGTATGTTTGGTGACGGTATTTGATGAGTTTTCAGATGTTCCTGTTTTAGGTAATATATATGACGCCTTTATCGGATACATTATCGATAAGATGAGTAACGCAAAGGGTGATATGCAAGAAATGCTTGAAGAATTGTTTAGAATTATTTCAGGCGATGATGTTACAGCTTCCTACAAATATGCCATTGACCCATCTGGATTCGTTTATGAAGCGGTTCCATCGAACAGATTAGGCGGAGTTACTGCTACAATCTATTATAGTCCCAATTCAGACGGAAGCGATGCAATAAAGTGGGATGCTTCTGAATATGACCAAAACAATCCGATAAAAACATATGAAGATGGTACATATTTTTGGGATGTTCCGGAAGGATATTGGCAGGTTAGATTTGAAAAAGAGGGTTATGAAACAACATACAGTGAATGGCTGCCCGTCCCGCCACCGCAATTGGATGTAAATGTTGGCATTGTTTCAAAAGCAGCTCCGACAGTTGAACTTGTAAATATTTATCAGGACGAAGCTGAAATCAAATTCAGCCAATATATGGATATTTCTTCTGTTACAACAAGTAATGTGACATTCACCTGTGGAGGAAAGACTGTCAGCGGCTCTCTTAAAGCGGTTGATGCAGAAAAGAGCTATGACGGAAGCGTCGAGTATGCAACTACATTCTCATTTATTCCGGATGTTAAATTTGACGGTACAGTAACTGTAAATGTAAGCAACGTAAAGAATTATGCCGGAAAATCAATAGCTGCAACATATAAATCAAATCGGAGTGTAGTCTATAAGTTACAATCTGTTGAAGCTCCCGAAACAGTAAATATTGCTTATGACAGTGTTGGAACAATCACTTTAACCGCAAAGCCTGCATTGGCGGCGAAAGGAAAGAAAGTTCACTTCTCACTGAATGATTCGTATATTGCTGTATTGGGTTCTTCTGATGCAACATTTGATGAAAATGGCATTGCAAAAGTTAAAGTAACCACTTTACTTCCCGGAATGGCTGAACTGACTTATAATATTGAAGGAACTACCTGCGAAGGAAAAATAATTATCAATGTAGATTTTAATTCAAATGTTCCTGTTGAAGGAATTGCCATTAATAAGGATAAACTTGAATTAAAGGTTGGTGAGTCAAATACTCTCAGCGCTGCTATAACTCCGGAAAACGCATCAAATAAGAACGTTGAATGGTCTTCAAGCAATAACAAAGTTGCAACGATTAATGAAAACGGCGTGGTTTCTGCTATTTCTGAAGGTACTGCAGAAATCAAGGCAATTACGGAAGACGGAAAGTTTGAAGCGGTATGTGTTGTTACAGTTAAATCGGCTTCGGTTTCACCGGCAGTAATTGAAAGTATAAGAATTAAATCATTGCCAAATAAAATAAGTTATTATGTTGGTGACCAAATTGATTTGAGTGGATTGACACTTGAAGCAAAATACAGTGACGGTACAACCAAAATTATTAAAAACGGTTTTGAATGCAGTCCGAAACAACTGACCTCTGTTGGAAAGAAAACCGTTACTGTAACCTATGAAGGTAAAAAAGCCACTTTTGACGTTTCTGTTTTGGAAAAAGCTACACCAAAGCCGGGAGTCAAGTCAGTTTCGATTGACGACATCTCTCTGAACTACAAGAAGTCGACGACACTCAAGCCGACGATAAAGGCTGACGATGGCGCAAAGTATAAGGTTGAGTATTCGACCTCGAACGCAAAGGTTGCGACGGTTGACCAGAACGGAAAGGTCACCGCAACCAAGCGTGGTTCGGGCACGGCGACAATAACCTGCACCGTAACCGATTCCAACGGCAACACCGTTCAGGATACCTGCCAAGTTAATGTATCACTGACATGGTGGCAGTGGATTATTACCATTGTTCTCTTTGGCTGGATTTGGTACTAATTAAATAACACACAATCTCCGTGGAGCAATCTGCGGAGATTTGCTCTTGAAAATGTATTGAATAGTAACTATACCAAATATATAATTTAGGCACAATGTAACCACCAAATAATCCTGCATGGAAAAGGTAAAACCCGGCAGCGATAAAATCGTTGTCGGGTACTGTTCTATCTGCGACTATTCAGATTTTAGAGGTGGGATTAACCTGCCGGGATTAGTGAATACTATCGGGTTTATGGTGATTATTTTGAACTATTATCTGAATTAGATTGTTTTGACAATTCATTTATTATGGTGAACTCAACAGAGTAGTTTTTACCTCTGCCAGAAGTTTTGTATTGAAGAAAAATCGGAAACGGCATGACAGTCAGATAGACTTCTAAAATTTTGTTGGGATGAACAATTATTTGTTTCGTAAAACGTTCTAAAAGTTCTTCTTGATACTCGGAAGAATTGTCTGGATTTGCACAGGAATCAAACACTTCTTTTATTGCGTCTGAATATTTTTTGATATTCGACTCAAGTTCAATTTTTATGACAGCTTCATTGTTCCCATTTTTCAATTTTTCAGCGGTTTCATATTCTCTTTTTTTTAGTTCGGTGCTTTTAGCGGTAAATTGTTCTTTGGACAAAATATTGTCTGACAAGTACAGGTCAAGAAGCTTTTCTTGCTGTTCATTAATACTGTTAAGTTCTTTCTTTAGGGCATCTGTGTCAATACTGTTGCTTGGAACAGAACGCTGTGATTGAGTAATATAATCAATCGTGTACTTAATTATTTCCTCTTTTTGTGGAATGATGATTTCGTTTATGATGTCAAGAACAGCTTGTCTTAATACGAACTCATTAACCTGTTTTGAGTCGCATCCAACTTCATATTCAAGACCGGAATCTGTAGTTAATTTTTTCTTGTTTCCTCTGTGTTGATGCTGAATACAATCCCAAGCCACATACATATTGCCGTTTTTTTGTTTTTTGGTCAATCTGATGAATCGCTCATTACAAATTCCACAGCGGATTTTACCGGAAAGCCAGTATCGGTTATTGTGCTTTCTCTTCATTTCATCTGACGGTGCATTTTCTGCAAGTCTTTTTTGAACACTATCCCATAGCTCACGAGTAATAATTGCTTGTTCTGGGTGATGGTCAGTAATGACAAACATTTTACTTTCACCATTGTTTTTCTTCTTATTGTGTTTTAAAGCATCTGGTGTAAATGTTTTTCCGATGCATAGGTCGCCGACATACTTTTCTTGTTTTAAGATACGAAGTATAACAGTATTAGACCAACCGTTTTTATATTTTGATTCTATGCCTTGTTTTTCCAGCTTTTTTGCAATTCGGTGGGTGCCGATTCCCTCGTTATACCATTCAAAAATTTTTTTAACGGTTGTTGCTTCATTTTCGATTATTTCAAAATGCTGTTTTCCCATATTGTCCTTGACAATTTTATATCCGTACATATTTTTGTTTCCAAAAACAACGCCTTGACTCATTCTCAGTTGTTGTCCAAAACGGACTCTTGTTGAGGTTGCAAGACTTTCCTGTTCAGCCCTCAAAATATGCTCGCCTAAAAGTTTACGGTAATCATTTGATTCGGTGCTTATGTCTTGTGTAATAAAATAAACATAAACTTTATTGTTACGCAGTTTTTCGATGATATCCAAAAAATCAAGAACATTTCTCGAAAATCTGGAAACATCTTTGGTTACAATAAGGTCAATAGGGTGCAACAGCGAAAGGGCATCACTAATCATTTTGTTGAAAGCGTCCCTTTTTTTTAATGATGTTCCGGAAATACCCTCATCTGCGTAAATGTTACAATTATTCCAATTAGAATGCTGTTTGAAAAAATAGTCAAAAAATTGTTTTTGAGCTGTCAATGAATTCCTTTGGTCGTGTAAATCGGTTGAGACACGACAATATGCAACCACATTTAATGATTTTTCACTTTCGACTATAGTTGATTGTGCCTTAGGTTCTATTATTTTTAAATTGTTCATATTGTTTTTGTTCCTCTATTGCTCTTTCTTGTTCGTAAAACTCAATCAGCCATTTTTTAACTTCCGATGCGATTTCGTACTTATCGCTGTCAGACAATCTTAAATCGGAAGCATTGATTATCAGTTGCATTTCACCTCTATAACCGGAATGGAAATTAAATGAAATAAAGTGATTAGTACCCCTTCGAGCCTCGTAACAATTATATTCACTAATTGTATATAATATTAACTGAGTATCGTTTGAGAAAAATCTACGACATCTTCTCTTTGCTTGTTTTGTCATTTTTACTTTAACAAAGTATTCCAAAGCGTCCAATATGTGATTCAAAACAATCATTCAAAACAATCATTTCCTTGACAGGATTATGTCATAACCTAAATAAAACTTCAATACCTATATCTGTCAGCAAGCCCTTAAGTTCGGGATAGGGCATTGAAAAACGCTGGCTGAGATATCTCAGTGAGGCGCCGAGCTCTCCGTCCGGACCGCCGTATTGCGAAATTATAATGCTTGCATACTTAGCGTTGGGAGTGGCGATTTTGACGGGATATTGCAATTTCTTTTCATAAACAAACATCAGTTGTTACCCCCTAAGTCCCACGGCCACGGATTTTTGAGCCATGATACACCGGGGTCTGAATTTGAATAAAGCGGGCCGCAGTTTTCTTCAAATTCTGAGACGAGCTTTTCGTTCTTTTCTTCATATTTTTTGTAGAGTGCCAATGCACTGAGGTCATCGGGGTGAGTGTCAAGATAGAGGTGCAGTTCCCACATGGCGAACTGAACAGCGTCTATCTGCTGCATAAGCATTGCTCTTGTCATCTCATACCACGACCCATGAAGGGCTTATCAAGGACAGGAAAAAGTGTCCCGGCTTTTAGTGCCTTCATTTCGTCATATGTGGTTGTATCCGTCTGGAACGGAACATATGCCATTGCGACAACGGGATTTTCGGGCAGAGCCGGAGTGAATCCCGACTGTATGGCAGACGAAGCACTCCGTGCAAACCCCACAGACGCTTTGGCGGAGCGTTCATATGGATAGTTGTTCAATTTAATTAACTCCTTTTGCTCGGCCGGCTATATCGGTCGAGTTGTTTTTCGGCTTTTGCCTATTAACAGGATATGCCGTATGATGTTTTGTGGTACAAAAATGAGCGACAAATAATGTTTTAAACAACAAAAATAGAAATATTAAGATTTGCTTAATATTGGTTGATTTTTATAGACAGAGGCCGATTAAAGTGTTATAGTTTCTTTTGGAAAAAAGCCGAGATCAAAAGGTTTTGTTTTATTTCCCTTATTTCTCATATATCAAAAGGCAATGCCACACAAATTCAATGTGCGACATTGCCTTTAATTATGTTATTCTATTTTCATTGCTATTTTCTGCTTTTTTAATCCCTCTCTTGCTTCCTTTCAAAGAGTTTGATTGAGAAATAGAAAACGGAAATCAAGCCGATTGCGATGAGCAAATATCCGATGCCGTCCCGTAAAATCCACTTGCTACAATATGGCTATGATACAGTTCTCTCCTGTGAAGCAACCTCGTCATCACATATTGCAATTTTCATAATTCTGCCCTCAAAATTATTTTAGGCAATACCGCACAGGCTGCGGCACAACCTTTATTATTATATAGCAAGAAGAATATGATTTCAAGGCATAATCCATCCAAAAAATGTAAATTAAAATATCATATTTATGTAATATTGACAGCATGAACGCACATAGCTTTATATAGTCTTGCACCGCCTTACGGCAAAAAGAACCGTTACACTTACCCAAAAGATAAATGTAACGGTTTGGTGTTATTTAAAAAGCTTGCGGAAAAAGTTTGCAACCTTTGAAAGTGTTTTTAAAGCATTTGTGTAAAGGTTCTCAAGTCCTTCGGCGATTTTTTCAAAGAAATCTTTCTTTTCCGGCTTCGGCTTTTCCTCCTGCTCGGGGTTCTTATCGTCCTTAACAACATATTTGAATGCGTCGTATTCGCCGTTTTCAAGAAGCTCCAGCATTCGGGCAAAGCTGATTTGCTCGCCGTCGGTTGATTTGAGGCTGACATAAAGATTATTGAGCGTCAGATATTCTGCGGATTTGTCAACGTTATCCATAGAAATTGTGTCGCCGATAACTCCGTCAAATATGAGCTTGTCAAAGTGCAGATATTCCGACTGCGAATACTTGACCACATAATAAACAATGAATGTATAAGGCAGATCCTTGTAAATCGTCAGCGCGTTGCCGAAGTTAAGAACCTTCTTTTCGCTGTCAAAGGATATGGGATTATAGTTGAAGCCGTTGCTCTGAGCGAAAGCCTTTCCAAGGTCATTTTCGCCGATTACTGTCATGCGCTTGTTGCAGCCGACAAATGCCGAGGAGGATATTTCGCTCGGTTCGCCGACGAAGCTTATCAGTGAAAGCTTTGCACAGCCGGCAAAGGCATTGTCGCCGATTTTCTTGACATCTTTTCCTACTATTATTTCACCGAGATTTACAAATCCGGTGAAAGCATTTGCACCGACGGAGGTTACGCCCTCTCCGATTGTTAGCGATTTTATGCTGCTGCGGAAGCCGTACCATTCATAGTCGGAGGTTTTTTCACGTTCAAGCATATCGCCGCTGCCGCTGAGGAAAAGATGGCCGTCGGAGGAATCGAAGGACCATGTAATGCTGTCCTTAGGCTCATCGGGAACGGTTGCACCTGTGGAATTGAAAATAATCTCTGCCTGCTCAAGCGGAGTATTGTTAGCGCCGAATGTTATTGCGTTCCATTCTTCCTCGCTGCCCTCAAAGTAGACCGTTTTAAGGTAATTGTTGAAAACGGAGGCGCCGAAGCTTTTGACGCTTTTCGGAATAGCAATGCTTGTGAGACTTTCGCAGCCGACGAAAGCCGAATCGCCTATCTTTGTAAGTCCGGTCGGAAGATTAACTTCCTTTAAGGAGGTGCAGTTCGTGAATGCGTTTTTTTGTATTTCTTTAACATTTGCAGGGATATCAATTTTTTCAAGAGATGTGCATCTACTGAACAATTCAGAGCTTATTGCAGTTAATCCTGCCGGGAGATCTATGCTCTTCAGTGTTGTACAACCGCTAAACGCTTTTTCCCCAATGGCAGTGACACTTTCCGGAATAAAAACTGATTCAAGAAATTGGCAATCTAAAAATACATAGTTCTTAATCGTTTCAACGGAGTTGGGAATTGTAATATTTACAAGTAGTGATTTATAAAATATTCCATAATTCAATTCTTTTAAAGTATTAGGTAGATTAATTGATTTTAGTTTTGTGTCTGCAAAACAGTAATCATCAAAAAATATATCTGTTTCGGGAATAAAAATGTTTTCCAAAGGACATCCCAAAAAACAGTTAATCCCGAGTTTCTTTATGCTCATGGGGAGGATAATTTCTTTAATTCCCGATTCGGAAAAAGCAAGATTAGATATCTCTGTAACAGTGTCTGGGATTTGAATATTTGTTAATGATGAACACCCTGCAAAACTGTAGCGGTAGATTTTTATAAGACCTTCTGGAAGAACCACGTCAGTAAGGGATTTGTTGTTTGAAAAAGCCGCATTGCATATTGACAATGTACCGCTTTTAACTGAAAGACTTGTTATATCAGGTTGGGTTGCAATAAGGCATTTTCCAAGATAAAGAGCGCCGTTTTCATATCTTTCGGTATCATTTACTAAAGCTGTATTAGAAAAAGCGTATTCAGAAATATTGAGCAAGGTGTCCGGAATTGTAACATCAGATAAATTTGTGCAAGAGCTGAAAGCATAATACCCAATATATGACAATTTATCTCCGAAAGAGAGCTGAGTCAGTGAATCGCAATGGCTAAATGCACTATTTCCAATATATTTTATGTTTTCAGTTCCCGAAACTTTAGTCAAGGATGTGCATCCATAAAAAGCGGAATCTCCGATAGCTATTTCGGCATTTGCAAAATTAACTTCTTGGAGTGATGTACATCCGTAAAAAGCTTTGGACATATTAAAATCGTATGATTTCATCCCATAAGAAACGCTGTTACTAAACGTAATGGATTCGAGAGCAGGGAGATTTTGAAAGGCAAAACTTGAGATATCAAGATTATATATGTTCGAAAAATCAATGCATTTTAAAGACAAACAACGGCGAAAGTTAAATGACACACCAAAAATAATGGTAGCCGAATCAGGAAATTCAATCGTTTCAAGAGAAGAACAATCAGTATAGTCGGAGCTAACCCGAGTAGCGGCTTTGGGATAAATGATTTTCTTGATTTTGCTACATTTATAAAAGGCATTGTTATCACATTCTTTTACGCTTTCGGGAAGAACGAGCTCATCAGATTGCAGGGAATTGGGGCAAAGCTCCAGCTTTGTAAAATCTTTGTTGTAGAGAAGTCCTTTTTCGTCCGAAGCATAAGAAGAATTGCCTGCATCAACATTGATGAATTCCAGTGGGTTATTTTTCAATCCGGATAAATTTATAGATGTAACATATTTCGGAATGTTTAAACGTTTTGTTACAGTATTATCCGACGGGAAAAATGAATCAGATGTACCGTAACAAATTTTTCCGACAGGATAGCCGTTTATTTTTTCGGGAATTGTAATTTCCTCATCGGTTGTGTTAAGGCATTTGATTATATTTATCGTATTGTCGCTTTCAATTTTGTACTGAAAATCGTCAGTCGATAAAATTTCTTCCGCCGCCTTGGTATGCGTTACGGAGGTGAACGGAATCAAACCTGCAATCACAGTTATTGCAAGGATGATCGAAAGTATTTTTTTTGCCGCATTGTTCCTCATTTTAACCTCTCCTGTTTTGTGATTTTTTATTTTAACGTCATTGCAACGTCAAGCTTGAAGGTTTTATTTTCACAGCCGAGCTTGAGAAAGCCGTTGTATTTTTCGACTGTTTTTCTGATATTTTCAATGCCGAAGCCGTGATTCTTTTTGTCCGACTTCGACGTTTTTATTTTGCCGTTTTTAATTTGCGGCTCAATTTTTACGGGGTTGCTTATCGTTATTCGGCAGCCCATTTCCGTTTCTCTCGACGTGATTTTGACGGTTGAATTCGGAATATCCCTGCAGGCAGTTATTGCATTGTCAAGGGCATTTGTCAGCACGGTGCAAAGGTCGCATTTTTCAATCCCTTTTTCGGGAATCGTTCCGTCGAATATTATCTTTGTTCCGTATTCTGCCGCCGAACCTGCTTTGTCGGCAAGGATTGCGTCCGCAAGATAGTTGCCTGTGTAATAGGAAAAACGTTTGGTTTCGTCAATTTTGCCGTTGAGACTTTCAACATATTCCTTTGCCTCATCAAGCTTGCCCTCCGAGAGCATGATGTTTAAAGAAAAAAGATTGTTCTTTATGTCATGGCGAAAGCTTCGTATCTCTTGCGTCGATTCGGTCAGACTTTCATAATGCTTTAGCTGTAATTCGAGCTGATGCTCGGCTTCCTTTTGTGAGCGTGTGACCGTGAAATATTTATAAACGACAAAGGACAGGCACAGCGTCACAAGAACTGCCGAGGCAAGCATCAGCGTTTGATAAACATCTTTATAATATGTTTCGTCAAGCGAAAGCATAACTCCGTAGTACGATGACCAGTCGGCAATAATTATTACAACATAGACGATCGGCGGAATCGTTTCAAAAAAGTCGTGCGGAATCTCCTTTTTACCGAGCCGAACATAAAGAACGGCGGCGGTCAATAAAATTGCGTAAAGTCCGGCATAGATCAGATTTTCGTAAATCGCCGAACTGAGCTTCGCCAATGAAACGATAACAAAAACAATAAAATCCGCCGTTGAAGCGTAGATCAAACCGAACAGGAAAAATGTCGCTTTTTTCTTTGGAATCAGCAAAAGATACGGCAAAAAGATATATGTAAGCATTGAAATTGTATCCGGAACTGTCAGAGCGGTTTCACGGTCTTTTATGAACAGCATACCCGCCGCAACAGCTAAAAAAATCAAAATAGAAACGACTATGAAAGGAAGCTTGTTTTTCTTTGTTTCATAACCGACTAATTTATTAAGAAGAAACAGCTCCAGCGATGCGCCGAGTATTATTTGTGCAACCCCGGAAATACATTCAAAAAAAATTATATTCTCCATGGGTTCACCTACTTAATTGATTCAAGGTAGAGCTGACAGAATTCATCATATTTTTTCTGACTGATGAAAATTTTCTCGCCGTTTTCCAAAATGCAAATTCTGCTGTCAAATTTTTTAACTTTATTTATATTAACAAGGTATGAGCGGTGAATTCTGAAAAATCCGTAATCGGAAAGCTCGTTTTCGAAGGAGGTTATGGTTCGTCGGCATTTAATACAGTCATCCTTTAAATAGATGTACGTATATTTTCGAGCCGCCTCCATGTAATAGATATCATCGGCATTCAGAATGTTGAATTCATCGTCAATTCTTATGGTCAGTTTCCTTGAAGAGGCCAAATCTTTTATATATTCATTGACAGCTTCGATGATTTTCTCTTTTGACAGTGGTTTTACAAGAAAACGGTACGCCCTGACTTCAAAGGCTTCATATACAATTTCCGGATATGCCGTTATGAAAATAAGACCCTTTCCTGTTCCGAATTCAGAGTATACCTTTTTTGCAAATTCCATTCCGTTGATGCCCGGCATTTTGTAGTCAATAATAAAAAGGTCAAAATCTCCTATTTGCCGCATTAAGCTTTCGTAGGATAAAAAAGCTTCGTATTTAATGTCCATGCTTTGGGCAAAAGCGATATCCTCAATTACCGAAGAAACGAAATCGAGCGTTGAAGGCTCATTGTCGCAAATTGCAATTTTCATCTTTTTCTCACATCTTTCAATTAAACATATATATAATTTAATCTAATTAAATGATTTAGTCAATATATTATCTTAAAAATATTGTAATAATTTGAATTTTTAAATTTTTGGTGCCGTTAAAACAGCTATTCGTACCGTTTAACTGTTGTGAACAAAAATATGTGTTAATATATCGCAGGGTAGATTTTTAGCGTGATAAATAGGTATATTTTACATTACGGCTAAAGAATATCCGTATGTATAATAAAGGCGTAAACAAAATCACTTAAGGAGAGGTTTTAATGAAAAAGAAAGTTGTTACATCGGTCATCGCAGTTATCCTTGCGGCAGGAATCGGAACAGGGGTTTATTTCGGCGTGAAGTCAAAGGACAAAGCTCCGCAGCCAAACGCACCTGAGGTAACCACGCTCGACGAAACAACAACATCCGTAGACGAAAAGACAACCGAAGCAGTAAAGGCCAATGCGGTTGATAAAAAGACCGAAGCGACGACGGTAGAGCCTACGGCAGGCAATACGGGAAAGATTCAGTATTCAAATATCATGACGAGGGACGAATTTAATAAAGCTTACCCGATTTGTTCAAATCCCGTTAAGAGCTTCTCGACCGGCAAGTATTATGCGCCGATTGCAGAAAATACCGGAGACGGTGTAATGGCACTCCGCTGGGGCACTGACGGAAGAAGCGTTATGGTAACAACAGATGAGGAAAATGGCTTTTACACTTTTTATAAGTTGAACGATTACGGTGAGATAATTGAAAATGGATATTACGGCGTTTCGGAAACCGATTCGAACAAGATGGATTATATTAAGCGCACATCGAAGTTCTGGTATAACGAAAATCATGAGATCATCAAATATGGCTCAAGCAAAAGTGAAAGTTCAAATTATACATATGATAAAGACGGAAATCTGACCTCCTTTGGTGATGACTTTGTAACAGAAAAGCTGACATATGACAGCAACAGAAATCTTACCAAGTATTTTGTTAGCTCAGATGATGAACTTCCGGGCAAAACATTTACATTCAGATACAAGACAAACAATATCGGACTTCCGGTTTATGTATGGACAACCGTTAACGGAGGAACAGAGGACGAGGGCAGTAGCATTGAGTACACAGAGGTATCCAAAGCACAGTACAATTTCTACATGAGCTATCTCAAAGCCTTAGACTGTGCGAGAGCAACCTACTGACATATAAAACAGCGGAGAGGGTCAACATGAAAAAGAACATTATTATTATCATTGCAGCAGTGATTATTGCTGCAGGAATCGGAACAGGGGTTTATTTCGGTGTGAAGTCAAAGGACAAAGCTCCGCAGCCGAACGCACCTGAGGTAACCACGCTCGACGAAACAACAACGGAAGAGAAAATCGAATACGGTGAATTCAACGTTACCAAAGAGGAATATGACAGGAATATGCCGGTTCCTTCAAATCCGGTTCAGAATTTTGAAGAGGGAAAGTATTATGCGCCGATAAGCTATATCGCAAGCTACGGAACGCTTAATATAAACTGGGGCAGCGATGGCAGAACCGTTACGATAGAGGGCTTTACAGATGATGGCGGCTTTACCGTGCTGAAGCTGAATGAATACGGTGAGGTCATCGGAAAGACGTATTATGATACCGATTCCTCCTATGATTCCGAAGATACAAAGTATGTCAAAAATGTCATGAAGCCGACTGAGATCTATAACGAAAGCCATCGGCTTATCGCTTTCAGTGACAGCCTGCAGAAATATGCTTTTGAGCATGACGAGAAAGGAAATATTACAAAAGCGGTCTGCGGCACTCCCGACGATTTTATGGAAACATTTGAATATGACGCAAACGGAAATATTGTTAAATTCGTTATCAAGGACTACTATAAAAAGCTCGGCGACGGAGGCTATTGGGAGAATTACGACAGCTATGACAGAATTGTAACAGTTAGGTATGAGCTTAATTCTCTCGGGATTCCCGTTCGCATGTTTGAAAGATATAACGGCGAGGATACGGAGGAGGAACATGGACTCAGCTATGCCGAAGTTTCCGAAGCACAGTATAATTTTTATAATTATTCGCTTAAGGCAAAATTATTTACAATGTCCCATTCAACATTTTAAACATCGGAGTGGTTGAATTGAAAAAGAAAATTATAATCATCATTACGTCGGTTATTGTTGTGGCGGGAATCGGAACAGGCGTGTTTTTTGCCGCAAAAGCAAATAAGGATAAGTCGGCAGACAACACGCTGCCGGGAGCATCCGAGAGCACTGACGAAACAATGGCAGAGGATATTGAATATGGAAGATTCGATATCACCAAAGAGGAATATGACAGAAACGAGCCGATTCAGCAAACTGCGGTTACGGATTTTGTTAAGGGCAAGTTTTATGCGCCGACTCAGTACGATACAGGTCACGGTTTAGCCAATATCAACTGGTCAAGCGATGGGATGACTGTTACTGTTGGTGAATTGGACGCTTCAGGAGATTCAGACGAATATACAGCTTATAAGTTGAACGAATTCGGCGAACCGATTCTGATAACTTCATATTATTACTATTCCTACGATGACGGCACTCCAAATGAGTACAGCAAGGAAGTTAAAGAACCGACCTATGTATATAATGACCAACATTGGGTCGTTAAAAATATTACCGAAGATTATCTGGATCTTTATATCGATAAATATACGGATTCTTATAATCATGACAGCAAGGGAAACATTACCGGAATTCATTACGGCGTAGGAAATACCGAAAATATAAAGTTCACATATGACGAATATGGTAACCTCGTTAAGTTTACGTTTAGGGATTACTACGATAGTGAGCCATGGGCCGATGGAAGCGGAAACGATTTTTTAGACATCGGCGACAAAATAATAACGGTAAAAAATGAGCTGAATTCTATAGGTCTTCCGATAGAAAAACAGGAATTCTTTAACGGTAATACGTATAGCGATGTTTACAGTTTTTCTTATACCGAAGTTTCAGAAGCTCAGTATAATTTCTATAATCAAATTGTTAAAACGTTATTCTTTTTACAGGCGCATGACGAATTCTGAAATGGAGGAAAACAAAATGAAGAAGAACATTATTATTATCATTTCGGCGGTGATTATTGCGGCAGGCTTGGGAACCGGTTCGTTTTTCGGCATAAGAAGTGCCCTAAATCCTGAGAATGTCAAAAATGACGTAACAACAGAACAAAATGCCGCACTTCAATATACCGATGATGAAAAAGATACCGTGACTGAGGGAAAGCCTAAGACGACAGTGGCCAAAAAATCGGTACAAAAAAACAACGGAAAGCTGCTGACGGCAAATAATTTGGATTTTGTACGTCTTGCACATATTCTTGATTATGCACGTCTTACGGTGAGTACCGGTGGTGACAAACCTTCTTTTCCGGAATTTGATTGCACCAAAGAAGAATCATATGAGCGGGAAATTCCGTTTAAGGATCATAATAACCGAAGCCTATACAGATATCTTTTCGGAGAAGCAGATTTTGGTATTTTTTATGACGAAGTGGATCCTCTAAAGGAACTGGAGAAAGAGAAATATAAAGTAGAAGAAGAGGCTCCCCGATGGCTCTTCGAAAAAATGAACGCTGAAAATTTGAGAATCATTTCTGAGGAGATATTTAATCTTGATTTTGACAAGTGGTTGGAAACATTTAATGGACATAAGTACGATGGACTGGAAAAGGCGTACATATACGATGGATACTGCTACTATATATATCAAGCAAAGACTAACAATGTTGATAGCAGATCGACCGAGCTTGTATATAGCAGTGATAAACAGAAGAGTGATGGATCATATGAAGTGATTTTTCAGGCACGAAGAATTCGCCGTAATATTAGCGTAGAAAATCCCATCTATTACGGAGATGTAAAGGTTGAATGTTCGCTGAAAGATTATAACGGCATGAGGCTTTGGTCGATCACAAAGGTCGGCAAGGCTTAAGGTATTACCTTAAAAAGGGAAAGTTTCATAAATTATTTTCCTAAAAAGGGGGGATAGGATGATAATGATTGTTTATTGGTTCCTTGCGTTTACGGTGGGTGCACCGCTGATGTTTCTCATGGAGCTGATAAATCAGAATGACGCATTGCTGGAGTGGCTTGAAAAAATAGGACTCCTTGCAGCTCAATTTATTTAAAAGGAAGGGAAATTTATGATGAAAAAAGTTATCTCAATTATCCTGTGTATCGCAACGCTTGTCGCAATGCTCACCGTCGGCGTGTTTGCGGTCGACGAAGAACCGACAACAACCGTGACGGTTACGCAGGAGGAACAGCCGCCGGAGGGCGAAATTGACGGACAGTATGACGAGGATGAGGAAGAGCCGGAGGAGAAATTCAATTATTTCAAGAATCTTTGGCTTGCGTTTCAGTCGGCAACGATGTGGACGGTATTCTTTCCGGAGACACTCATAGCATCTCTGATTCTCGGAATCGCAGGCCCGCCGGTAGCGTTTATGATGGTCGGATATGCGTATCTTGAGCTTTGCAGAGCAATCGGCGGCATTCCCGTCAATGATGAATTCTGCCTCACCTTCAAGGACGGCTGGAACGAAATCAAACGATTTTTATCTCACAAATTTTTAACGGAGGGTTAATGATGAAGAGGGCTTTTTTTAAGGTACTTTCTTTAATGCTTATCGTTATTATGCTAACGACCTCAATACCGCTGAATTCGTTGGCAGCAAATGACGCAAATGGAGTTATCAACAACTCTACAGCTGAAATTAAAGAAACAAACTCATTCAGCAAAATTTTGGCTGACGATGTAGATATGTCAAAAAGCACGGTTGATATGCCTTATTACATATCGAAAATCGAGTTCAACGACAATGTTGCAACGGTGGAGTATTACAATCAATCCACATGCCGATTGCTCGTTGTGATCTATGATGAAAACACGGAAGAAATGATTACATCAGAGGTTGCTGAGATCGGCGAAGAATCGCTTGAAACAAAGATAACGTTTGAGGATTCATATCCCGAAAACTTTCTTGCAAAGGGCTTTTTGATTGATTATGATAATGCTGCTCTTTGCCCTGCCTTCGTTTGCAGAACCTACACAACGGAATTCAAAGAGATTCAAGAAAAAACAGTTTATGATTTTGACAGCGAAAAGGTTATCAGCTTTGACGACACCGATGACAACAATTTTGCGGTTTTGTCAGATGAAGCAATTGTGATAAACGGTTCCGATGAGCGAAATACTCTTGTTTCTGCCGATGTAGATAACAATATTTATAAAATTAAAAACATTGATGATTCTGTAAAAAATCTTCAATCGGGTGATGTTGTTTATTTTGATAACGACGATTTATTGAATCTTGTTACGATTAAAATTAAGAGTATTACAGTTAACGGAACGGAAGCGACAATAGTTGCCGAAGATTCGGAGATGGAAGATATATTTGATTTCGTAAAAATCGATTCAAGCACTTCTGCCGGCGAAGGTGAGTATTCGGCAGAGGGCGCGGATGAGGACGTTGAATATCTTGGAGATGTTTCCTATGAAACGGGAGAGGCGGAAATATCTACCCAGGCTGTATCGGGCGGCTCAGACTTCACTCCTTCTAAAAAATGGAAGATAGCAGAGAAAGAAGTAAAAAACAAAAACGGTAAAGCGAACGCTCTCTTTTCTGCAACATTAATTTTTGGCGCAAACATTGTTTTTTCGTATTATCTCTCAAGGAACTTCAAGGAGGTTTCTTTTGTTGCGTCCCCGTTTATTAAAGTAAGCGCTTCGGCAAGCGGAACAATTGAAACTCTGAGTATAAAGCTCGGCTCGCTTTCGTTTACTCCGATTACCGGCATCTTCATTGGATTTGAACCGAGATTTACGGTTAAATTCAGCGGTGAGCTTTCTTTTTCGGGTGAGTTGAATTTTGCCATTGGACTCGGCTTTAATTCAAGGGACGGATTTGCCAATAAGTGTCAAGCGCCTCATTTAATTACGGAGCTTAAATCCGCAGTCAGAGTTTTCATCGGATTTGATTTGAGACCGTATATGGCTGTTTTGTCAAAGCATGCGGCAAAAATAACAATGTCGGGTGAGGTTGGCGTTGAAGCTATTGCACAAATGAGCAAAAACAGCGATACCGCTGCGGATCCTGCTAATGTCGATCACAGCTGTAAACAATGTATTGCGGGAGAAATCAACGCACTTATGACAATAGGTGTCAAGGTCTCGTTCGGAGAGGATACATGGATTGAAAAATCCTACGAGAGCACAATATTCAGATTGAAAGTCAAAATAACCGATTTTTATTATTCATTTACATATAATGAATTCGGTTTTACGGGTTGTCCTCACATTTTCAAGGAATTTACGGTAACTGTTTTTGACTCTGATAAAAAACGTGTTTGGGTTGCCAAGGTTTTGATAGACGATGAAATTCAATTTACGGAAGAAAACGGTGTTGCAAAGTTCAAAATGAACCTTGGCAAACATTTGCTGAAAGCCTCCAAAGAGGACTATGCGACCTTTGCTATGAATATAACGGTTAAACCGGATTCGCAAAATTTCCTGTGTCCGCTGTTTAAAAAGAGCACAAATAAACCCGGTGGAGAGACAGGTGGCAATAAGCCGGGTGGCGAGACAGGTGGCAATAAGCCGGGTGGAGAGACCGGCGGTTCGACATCTGACGGAACGGGAAGTAACGATAGCGTGTTCACGGGTACGGAAGCGACGGGAACAATTATCAATTTCGGTTCATATCCGCAGAGCGAAGTAAAAAATGAAGAAACAATAAAAAGACTTGATAAGATAACTAAAAACTGGATATCTTACGAATATTACAGCGGTACAGGAAATGAGTATGACGGCAATATGAAACCGTCAGATTATATGAAATATGCTGATTTTGAATATGGTGGTAACAAGTACCGTGCGGTAACGTTTAGTGAATACAGGCCTATAGCAACCCATTATGTTGCTGCGAATACCTTTATTAATAGTCATGATGAGCAGTGGAGAAACGGTTATTGTAACTATAACACATATTACTTCAAATACGAGCCTCTTAGATGGCGCGTTTTAGACGCAAAAACAGGTTTAATTGTGTGCGATAGTGCGATAGATTCACAGGCGTATAACAATTATATTATTTCGGCTGACGAACCTATCGACGAGTATGGAACCTATGAGTATTATGGAGACAGTAACAAAACATACTATGCCAATAATTGGGAACATAGTAGTATTAGAAAATGGTTGAATAATGAATTTTACGATACTGCTTTTAGTACGTCTCAGCAGGGTAAAATTCAACAGCTTACGAGAAAAAATAAGTGTTCTATTCAGGGCAATTATTTTTGTGGCCCTACATCTGAAAAAGTTACTCTTTTATCATATGATGATATATATAACGCAAACTATGGTTTTGCAACAGATTGGTATGAAAATGACATGGCAAAGTGTCGTAAATGTACAGATTATGCGAAATGTCAGGGTATATTTGATTTTTACTTTGAAAATTGGTGCAGTTGGTGGTTGCGCACCCCTGCTACGCTGGACTCGCAGGCTTATATTTCGGACTATGAATATAACAACAATGAATTTGGCAGTGGCAATTGTTTGCAAAGTGATGTTAATTTGACTATATACGGTGTTGTTCCTGCTCTTAATTTAACGCCTTCAACGATCAGCACTGCTTCCATTCTCGACGGAGAGATCTTTGCCGATGAAATGACGGGCGAAACGGAATTGTTTACTGCCGATGAATTCACGTTGGACGGTGCGGTTGACGGAAATTGTTACATGATTTACGGTATAAAGGATTACAGCGATAAGCTTTTGGTTTCAAGCGAAAACCTTGTTTATGCAGACCAGTCCGTAGCCGAAAACAAAACGGTAACTCTGCCGTACAGAGCCGAAGAAGAGAATAATGTAACGGTTATCGCTGTCGGCGATTTCGGCAACGGCACGGAGACAAAAATCCTCTCGCCACAGGAGATCAAAGCCTCAGTGAATTCCGTTTCAATTTCGGATGTTACGTTGAACTACAAAAAGTCTGCGACCATCAAGCCGACTATCAAGGCGGATGACGGGGCGAAGTACACTGTCGAGTATTCGTCATCGAACACCAAGGTTGCGACGGTTGATAATAACGGCAAGGTTTACGGTGCAAAGAAGGGTAATGCAACGATTACCTGCACTGTGACCGATTCCAACGGAAATGTCGCAACAGACACCTGTAAGGTTACGGTCGGATATTCCTTTGGCCAATGGCTGATTGTAATTGTTTTGTTCGGCTGGATATGGTATTAAGCCCAGCCGAGCTGCAGATATCCCCCTCGGAATGAGGAAAAGAAAATTTATATAACGGAGGATCAGACATGATGAAAAACAAATGTAAGAAAATTAACTCAAGGTTATTGTCTTTTATTCTGACAATAATGATGTTGGTATCAATTGTTCCGATGAGCGGAATGACAGTAAATGCTTCTGCGGTGGGCGCAGACGCTGTAAAAAACACGATTAATTCCATTAAATCGGAGTATCCGAATGGTTCATATTTTTCAAAGAACGGCAAAAGATGCGAACACGGTTCTATTTTCAGAGCATATGCTGACGGAACAATTTGCCACAACTGCGAGCTTCATCCTATTTTGAAGTCAAAAGGAATCAGTACAGCAAACTATTCAAACGGATGGACCTGTTATTCCTTTGCATCATATTGTTTCACAAAATGCTTTGGAAAGCCGATGGCAGCTGCAAACTATACAGTGGTTTCGTCAGCAAACCTTTCCGGAAAAACCAATGCTCAAAAGTATGATTTCTTCAAGAAAGCAAAAATCGGTGATATACTGCGCACAAGCGGACATTACATGGTTTTTATAAGCTGTGACAGTGAGGGTGTAACGGTATATGACTCGAATGTTGGCGGAATTTACTATTGTATACAGGGTCACAAGCGCTGCACAAAGCACCTTAAAAACGGTAATATCGGCGATCAGTCAAAGGGCGGATACACCGGAAGTGTAAGATACGGAAAGATGAAATATTCAAGCGTTACATATACTTCAATCAAAATTTGGCACGCAAAGAATTATGATTCGGCAACATCTTCTACCGAAAAGATTCTTACAATAAAATTCAACGGCAACGGCGGTGTAATCAAATCCGACAGATTCAAGCTTGTTTCAAACATGGTATATGAGGGAAGCAAGCTGCTTGAAAGCGAATGGGTATACGATAAGCCGGATCCGGTTTACGGCCTTTGGAATGCAGAATCATTCGGACTTTACAGAATGGGATATACATTCGTCGGCTGGGGAACAACTCCGTCGGGCGGAAAAATTTTCGATCAGGACGATACCAGTGTTAAACCGTCGGATATGTCGCCGAACATAAAGAATGGTAGCTGCACAATTACCCTTTATGCTATTTGGAAGCCGATAACAGGTTCTTTTAACTACAATGCTAACGGCGGCAGCGGAAATGCATCGGCATTTAATGTTACGTTTGGAAACAATTTTTCAGTTTCAAACAATTCCTGCAAACGAAGCGGATATAAGCTTGTCGGCTGGAATGTTAAGAGAAACGGAGATAACACATGGTTCGTTGGTGGTTCGGCAGGCTGGGTAAATGATTCAACGATAAAGCAAAAGGGCTATACCAAAAAGCTTTATGCAAACGGTTCAAGTTGGACATTTGAAGACAGTTGGGTCAGAAAGGATGCAAAATCGGAATCTTACACATTCTATGCTGTTTGGGAATATGTTCCTACAAAAGCACCCAAGCTTGACAAAAAGAGTATCAGTCTCAAATACAAGGACAGCGATACAATTTCCGTAACAAACGACGTTAAGGTTACATGGGAAAGCTCCAATTCTTCTGTAGTTTCCGTTGACCAATACGGTAATATCACAGCAAAAAAGAAGGGCAATGCAACTATTATAGCAACATCATCGGACGGATTGACCGCTGAATGCCAAATTACCGTTCGCATGGAGTGGTGGCAGACGCTTCTCAAAATTATTTCTTTCGGTATTTATTAAGGCGATAACGCATAAATTGCGGTGCACACCATTTTCAAATCTATAAAAAATTCAACCGCTTCCCTCGGGAGGCGGTTGTTTATTGCGGAGATGTTAAATTATGAATCGGTCGCCGACTTGGAAAACAAAGTCGCCGCTTTTGAGGAGAGACACAAGCTCATGCTCATTTTCGGGGAGGTGTGCCGCTCTTGTGGCGCAGAGATTATCATGGCCGATGTGGTGATAATCCGTTCCCGCTGTGGCAATTTTGCCGTTCTCCCTTGCGTATCTTTCGGCGAGGGCAACCCTCGAATTGTGATTAGGGTGCATATTGAAAACCTCAACGCCGTCAAGATAATTTTCAAATCCGAGCTTCATTCCGTTCCTGAACGGATGAGCTTGCAGAAGGAACATATCGTCGGTTTTAAATTTTTCGGCAAAATTCTCAAGCGTTCCCGTCATATATGAATACATTTCCTCAAGCTGCGAAAGCTCAAAGCCGAAAAGAAGATAATCATTGTTGTCTTGGCTCGGAAATCTCAGCTCTGCGCCGAGATAAACCTTCATTCCGAGCTTGTTGCCGGTTTCGAGTGCTTTGAGATAATCACTGCGATATATTTCGAGAAAGTCTTTTAGCTCCGGCTTGGGGTAAAAATGATTGGTTATGGCAATTCCGTCATAGCCGGCGTCGTGGAAAATCGTCACAACATCCTCGGGCTTGACCTGTGAGCAGCCGCTGGCAGGTGAGGTGTGTGCATGAAGCTCAAGCCTGTAGGGATAAGCTTCTTTAATTTGCTTTTCTGTATTTTCTTTAAACATAATTGTTTCTCCTCAGATTTCATTAACCATCATTTTATAAACTATCTCACCGATCTCGTTTGTTTTGAGGTCGGCGATTTTTTCGTAAGGAATCACGTCAAGAATTTTCAGATAAACATTTGAATGCCGCCTGAACATATTTTTGTTGGCTTCTCTCGTGTTTTTAACAACGGAAACAACAATCGGTACCTTCGCTTTCTTCGCAATCTTAAATGCGCCGTTTCTGAACGGGAGCAGTGTGCCGGGCTTCTTATTGACATAGCCCTCGGGGTAAATTCCCATTGCACACACACCGTTTTTAATGTTGTCGGCCGCTCTGTTTATCGCCTTGACCGCTTCACGGCTGTTCTCACGGTCGAGACCGACACAGCCGGATTTCGCAAGATATTTTCCTGCGGCAAAGATGCCGAAAATCTCTTTCTTTGCGACAAAAGCAAGATTCTTATCCGCCAAGGCTGTTATGGTAATCATCGGGTCAAAGGTTGAAAGGTGATTGCAGACTAACAGAAATTGTCCGTCGTCCGGCACAAGCTCCTTGCCCTCGACGTGAACGTGGACCTTTGCGGTTTTGAGAAAAAGATTGATACTTGAAAGCATGAATCTTCTGTAAGAATTGTGGATATTGCTCGTGTAGGCCTTGTTCGTCGTGAAAGAATAAAGGCAGAAAACACCGAGGTGAAGCAATAAAAAGCAAACGTATATTAAAGGAAACAGCAAAAGCGGCCTCCAGATATCCCCAAAGCTTTTGACAAAGCCCTTGAAGTACGTTATGAGAAAATCCACAAGTGCGCTGAGCACCGCATATACAAAAGCCATAATAACTCCCAATTGTGTAATATTGCCTTAAAATAAAGTCATAGTTATTTTTTACGGAAATGCCGACGTTATTCTTCCTTGTCAAATGAGCCGGTGTAAAGCTGATAATATCTGCCCTTTGCGGCAATAAGATCATCATGATTGCCTCGCTCGATTATACGTCCGTGATCAAGTACCATTATAACATCGGAATTCCGAATTGTCGAGAGCCTGTGAGCGATGACAAATACCGTTCTGCCCTTCATCAGAGCATCCATGCCCTTCTGAACAATGGCTTCGGTTCTCGTGTCAATGGAGGAGGTCGCCTCGTCGAGAATCATAACCGGCGGATCGGCAACTGCAGATCTTGCGATTGCAAGCAGCTGACGCTGACCCTGTGAAAGATTGCCGCCGTTGGCTGTCAGCATGGTGTTGTAACCCTCGGGAAGCATACGAATAAATTCATCGGCATTTGCAAGCTTTGCGGCTGCGATACACTCGTCATCACTTGCATCGAGCTTGCCGTAACGAATATTTTCCATAACTGTGCCGGTGAACAGGTTCGTTTCCTGAAGAACGATTCCGAGCGAATGGCGAAGGTCGTCCTTCTTTATCTTGTTGATGTTTATTCCGTCGTAACGAATCTTGCCGTCGGCAACGTCGTAGAAACGGTTGATAAGGTTTGTAACAGTAGTTTTGCCTGCACCCGTTGCGCCGACGAATGCGACCTTCTGGCCGGGCTCGGCAAAGAGAGATATATCGTGAAGAACGATTTTATTCGGCTCATAGCCGAAATCCATGTGCTCCATGCGAACGTCGCCCATAAGCTTGGTGTAGGTAACGCTGCCGTCCTCGTGAGGATGCTTCCATGCCCATGTTCCGGTGCGTTCCTTGCATTCAACGAGTTTGCCGTCAACCTCTTTTGCGTTGACAAGCGTAACATAGCCGTCGTCAACCTCAGGCTTCTCGTCCATGAGGTCGAAGATTCTGTCCGCACCGGCGAGAGCCATAACAATGCTGTTGATATGCTGCGAAATCTGGCTGATGTTGTTTGTAAACTGCCTTGTCATGTTGAGAAAAGGAACAACAACGGCAATGCCGAGTGCCTGACCCGAGAGCGAGAGATTTTGAACATTCGGAGAGAGAATGAGAAGTCCGCCGATGAAAGCAATGCAAACATAAAGAATATTGCCGATGTTACCCATGATTGGCATAAGGATATTCGCAAAGCTGTTTGCTTTTGAAGCTTCTTTGAAAAGCTCACCGTTGATTCTGTCAAAATCCTTGCAGCTTTCCTGCTCATGGTTAAATACCTTAACGACCTTCTGACCGCTCATCATTTCCTCAATGAAGCCCTCTGTTTTACCGAGAGCCTTCTGCTGACGAACAAAAAACTTGGCAGAATTGCCGCCGACCGTTTTGACGACTATCATCATCAATCCTACTGCACCGAAAACGATAAGCGTCATCCAAACGCTCAGGTAGAGCATGTAAACAACAAGGATGATGATTGTCAATGCCGACTGGATGAGTGCGGGCATAGCCTGAGAAACAAGCTGACGAAGCGTGTCGATATCGTTTGTATAGTAGGACATTATGTCGCCGTGCGGATGCGTGTCGAAATATTTTATCGGCAGTCTCTCCATCTTGCGGAACATTGTTTTACGGGTATTGTTGAGGAATCCCTGGGTTACTATCGCCATTATCCTTGCGTGGAAGAAAGATGCGATAACGCCGACGAGATAAATGCACCCCATCATTGCAATGATTTTGATAATGTTTGGCAGTGCAGCATCCCAGCCTGTGTCTATGCCTTTTTTTATTTCAATGATAAAATTATTGAGAAAAAGGTTGGAGGTCGTTGAGGCAAGCGTTGAAAGAATAATGCAGACAACTACCGCAATAAGCGGAGCTTTGTACTCGCTGAAAAGCATTTTGAGAATTCTTTTAAACGTGCCTTTCTTAGCTCCGGATTTCATTCCCATCATCGGAGCTTTTCTTCCTTTTGGCATTGGATTACTCATCAAAATCACCTGCCTTTGTCTGAGATTCATACACTTCACGGTAAATATCGTTGTTTTCCATAAGCTCGTCGTGAGTGCCGATTCCGTTGACCTCACCGTTGTTGAGAACGATTATTCTGTCGGCATCCTGAACCGAGGATATACGCTGAGCAATAATAAGCTTGGTCGTGTCGGGAATTTCCTCACGGAAAGCCTTTCTGATCATTGCGTCAGTCTTGGTGTCAACTGCACTTGTAGAGTCATCAAGAATAAGAATCTTCGGCTTTTTGAGCAAGGCTCTTGCTATGCAAAGTCGCTGCTTCTGTCCGCCGGAGACGTTTGTGCCGCCTCGTTCGATATAGGTGTCGTATTTGTCGGGCATTTGCTCGATGAATTCATCGGCCTGAGCGAGCTTGCAAACCCTGATTATATCTTCGTCGGTTGCGTCTTTATCACCCCAGCAAAGATTTTCCTTGATAGTACCCGAGAAAAGAACGTTTTTCTGAAGTACAACGGAAACTGCATCACGCAATGCTTCTATATCGTATTTTCTTACATCGACTCCGCCAACCTTAACACTTCCGCTTGTTGCGTCATAAAGTCTCGGAATGAGCTGAATAAGTGTTGATTTACTGCTTCCGGTTCCGCCGATAATTCCTATTGTTTCACCGGAATTTATGTGGAAGTTTATGCCACGCAATGTGTTGACCTCTTGCTTTTTTGAATAAGCAAAATCAACATTTTCAAAGTCAATCGAGCCGTCCTCGACCTTATAAACTGGATTTTTCGGATTTTTAATTGTGCTGCTTTCTTCAAGAACCTCAACAATTCGTCCGGCTGAAGCGAAGGACATTGAGATCATAACAAGCGTCATTGAAACCATGAGGAGGCTCATAAGAACCTGCATGCCATAGGTCAGGATTGATGAAAGCCCGCCAACCTCAAGCTCCGTGCCGCCCGAAGTAACAATTATCTTTGCTCCGAAATAGAATACTATGAGCATGATAACATAGATTGCGGCACTGACAAGGGGATTGGTGAGAGCCATAAGCTTCTCGGCCTTTGTGAAGTCGTTGCATACATTGTCGGATGCGATAGAAAATTTATGATTTTCAAAATCCTCACGAACAAAGGATTTTACCGCTCTGATGCCTGCAACATTCTCCTGTACGGAATTATTGAGTGCGTCGTAACGCTTAAAAATACGTTTGAACAGCGGCATTACCATCTTTATCATCAGCACAAGTCCGACCGCAAGGAACGGAATAAGTGCAACGAACGCTGTCGTCAGCTTCGGGCTGAGCTTGATTGTCATGACGATTGAGAAAACAAGCATCAGCGGGCTTCTGATTGCCATCCTGATTATCATCATGTATGAGTTCTGAACGTTTGTTACATCCGTCGTGAGTCTTGTTACAAGGCTCGATGCGGAAAACTTGTCAATGTTTGAGAATGAATAATTCTGAACCGCATAGAAAAGATCGTGCCGAAGATTTTTTGCGAAACCGCACGAAGCAACGGCACAGAAATGTCCTGCCAAAGCACCGCAGGCAAGCGAGCAAATTGCGAGAATCACAAGTTTGATGCCGTACTGAGTTATTACGTCCATGCCGCAGCCGGCTTCAATGCTGTCAATGAGCTGAGCCGTTATAAAAGGTATAAAGCACTCGATAACGACTTCGCCTGTGATAAACAGCGGACTGAGCAAAGACGGCAGCTTGTATTCACGAATACATTGCATCAGTCTTTTTATCATATGCATTCAGCATTCCTCCTTTTCGTTTTCATTAATGTAGTAGTTTTTGAGATTTCGTTTCATCCTTTTGATATAATCACACATAGCTTCCTTTTCATCGGAACTGAATCCGTCGGTCAGAACGCTTTCGACAAGGTCCATATCCTCCGCCATAAGGTGCGATATAGCCTTTGATTTATCCGTCATAACAATTTTTTTAAGCCGTGCGTCGCAACTTACCGAGTGCCTTTCCACAAGACCCTTTTGCTCCATCAGGTTAATAACTTTTGAAGCAGTTGAACGTGTTATTCCGAAAGCTTTTTCAATGTCCTTTTGAAAAACATCGTGGTCGCCGTTCTCGGTGAGATAGCCTATTATGCAGGCGTTCGTGCCCGTCATTGAATCAATTTTTTCCTTGTTCGGCAGGTTTTCGATAAATCTGTAAATAAGATGTGAAAGCGACCTCAACTCATTATGAACCGTTTCTTTCATGTGTTTCACTCCCTCGTGTATTTGTACGACATTCAACATTATAGTTTACTGTTCAATAATTGTCAATATATCCGCCTGTTAACAATTTATGAATTTTCTTTATATGTTTCAAAGAAAAAATCACCCGAAAAGGAGGGGGGAGTAAACCTTTTCGAGTGATTATGAGTTCTGCCTTTGCCGTCACGCAATTTCGATTTCTCGAATCCGATAGATTATCGGGGTGCAATCCGCATGGCGGTTGATTTGGGCATAGAGAATTTCAATATTAACGGCTCGCAAAAGCCGATGCGCTTAAAACTTCCTTGAAATAGCGTTTGCTGTCAGGAGCCTTAAGATAGCACGGAATGAAAACTTCTTTTCATTTGCGATCTCGTTTAATATTTTTTCCTCTGCGACATAGTACATGTTGTTTGTCATAAGTCATTCATTCCTTTCTTTTCTTTTTGTGACTACATTATAGCACGGTTGTTTTAATTTGTCAAGCGTTTTGCACAAATAATTTATGCTCAATTTGTGCATTTTTACCCAATGAAAATTGTGCTATGTGCATAATCACCTAATTGCAATATATTCAATAGTGTCAAAAGGTGTGATTTTTGACGTTTTTTACAATTTTTGCAAATGACTATAATATAATGATGATGAACATTCCGATTTATGCTATTCTGACGTTTGAAACATTATGTAGTATTGACAATTTTTTGTCATTGTGCTAAAATTTAGGCTGTATTTTTAGGAGGTATTGCATAATCATGTGGTGGAAAATTTTATTGGCTTTGTTGGCTCTTTTTATCGTTGTAACTCTTATAAGGGCAATTTTTTACAAGCCGAAAAAGTTTGAAGGGGTTAAAATTGAAGATGCCGACATCGACGTGGATAAGGTTGCCGAGCATCTGTCAAAGGCAATTCAGTGTAAAACAATTTCAAGAAGCAATCCGGATGAGATAGATTGGTCGGAATTTGATAAATTCCATGATTTTCTTGACGAAGCCTATCCGCTTATAAAGCAGAATACGGTCAAGGAAAAAGTCTCTAAGGCAAGTCTTATCTATCGCTGGAAGGGTAAGAATCCCGACCTTGAGCCGATGGCTTTGCTTTCGCATCAGGACGTTGTTCCCGTCGCCGAGGGCACGGAGAATGACTGGACGCATGACGCATTCAGCGGATATAATGACGGAGAGATAATCTGGGGTCGTGGTGCTCTGGATATGAAGAATCATCTTATCTGCGTTATGGAGGCTGTTGAATCTCTTATGGAAGAGGGGTTCCAACCCGAGAGAGATGTTTATCTCTGCTTTGGCCATAATGAGGAGATTGTTTGCTCCGAGGAATCGGGTGCAGATGAAATCGTTAATGTTCTTCAGTCGAGGGGAATTCATCTTGACAGTGTTCTTGACGAGGGAAGTGCGCTTCTTCGTCTTGATGTCAAGGGACTTATTCATACTTATATTGCCGCAGTCGGCGTTGCTGAAAAGGGATATGCCGATATGAAGCTCACCGTTCACGACAAGGGCGGCCACACTTCCGCCGCACCGAAGCACAGCGGTATGGCAAAGCTCGCCAATACTATTAAAGATGTTGAAAGACATCAGTTTAAATCGCATATGCTGCCGTTCCTCACCGAGCTTTTTGACACTGTCGGCAGAAAGGCGAATTACCTCGGCAGAGTTATTATGTGCAATGTATGGCTTCTCAAGCCGATTATTAAGCTCGTGCTTAAAACCATTCCGGAATCTGCAAGTATGGTCAGAACAATTCAGAGTATCTCAATGTGTGAGGGTAGTCTCGAGCCGAACGTTCTGCCGCAGAGACCGAATATTACAATCAATTTCAGACCTCTTCCCGGTGATACGATTGATGATGTTGAAAAGCATATCCGCAAGGCTGTTCGCTATAAGGATTTGGAGGTTGAACGTCTTTACAGCAAGGAAGCAACCAAGTTCTCGCCGACCGATTCGAGAGCATTTAATGCAATCAGAAAGGTTGAGGAAGGACTTCATCCAAATGACGTTGCTGTCGCTCCGTACCTTGTAATGGGCGGCACGGATTCTTACCGTTACGGAAAGATTTGCGACAACATTCTCCGCTATGCGCCGTTTAATGTCTCCGTTAATCTTTTTCTGACAACTCATGCCACCAATGAACGCTGCCCGATTTCGGCACTCAAGGAAAGCGTAATTTTCTTCAGAGAGTATATCAAGGAAGTTTCAAAAGCAGAATAATTTACACATAATAAAAGCACAGAGGCTTAATTCGCTTCTGTGCTTTTTGTGTTTTTTAATTAGTTATTATTCAAACGAAGCTCCGCTTGCCTGCTTGTCGGCAATGTCGTTCGGACCGTCTTTCCATGCCGGTACGCATTTCTGCGTAAGATTTCCGCTTGCGTCGAATCTGAACTGGATTTTGTATCCGAGTCCCTTGTAGCTAACGCTGCCGTCCTCATAGGACTGAGTCTGAATGCAGAAAACAGGGGAGTAGCCCTGAGATGCAATCGTGTGATCCACCGTGAAAGCAATGCACCAAAGGAGCGCAACACCGACAACGCACATTAAAACAATTTGCAAGGCGTTGAATTTAATCTTTTCCTTGTGCTTCTTGCGAGGCTTTTCGTCGCTTGCTGTCTGATATGCTTCGGTGCTGTCGGAAAGCTCTATTGTGGTTGATGTTTCGTCAATAATGCAGATCGAGTCGGAAGACTCTTCTTCGTCATTGTAGTCTTCTTCGGGAACGCTGCTTGTTTCAATATTCTGAACGGTCGGCTCGGCCTGCTCTTCAACAGGCTCGCCCTCCTGAGACGAAAGCAAATCTATTGCGTCATCTTCATTAAACTTAATTCTGTTTTCAGCCGAAGTATCTTTAAGGAGTTCATCAATTTTATCAAACTGATCCTTTTTATTCTCTTCCATAACAAACCTCCAAATAGTTGTAGTTTAATTATATACTATTATGAAATTAAATCAAGAGAAAAAAAGAAATTTAATGATTTCTCAAAAGAAAAAATTATTTTTTTCTTCTCGTATAAGCCGGATTATACCATAAACCGTTCCGCAATACATGAAAAAGCCGAGTGCCGTGAAAGCCTGTCTATCTTGCGAAAGCTTGAAGTCAGAGTCTTCAAATCAAAGAAAGGTTTTGTTGTTGCGGGTCATCTCCACGATTTTATTGCAGTTGGGATGATGGTGTATTTTCAGAATCGACCCCGGTTTAAGGAATGAATTTCATTAACAATACCGAAGAAAAAATCACTTTGTTATATGCAGTGTTATCTTTTGTAATAGATGAGTTCCGATATTGCAAATTATGAAGCTAAAGGTTATTAATCTTTAAAGAATATATTTTGCTTTTTACTTTACCAATCATTTGTATATATTTTTCCAAAAAATCTTGACAAATTTTTTGGATATGATATTATAAAGGTACATCCATTGGGGAGTAGCTATAGGAATTTTCCTATCTGCTGTCGCCACGCGCTTTAAAGGCTTGAAATATCAAGTCATTTTCAGCCGGCAGCAGACCGATGCGATTTTTCGTGTTTGATGCAAGACCTTTGGCAGGCTATAAGGCCGGCAGCAGACCGATGCGATTTTCGTATTTGATGCAAGACCTTTGGCAGACGATAAGTCTGTCAAAGGTTTTTTATTACAAAAGAGGAGGTCATTTTTTGAAGTATTATCTTGAAAATGCAAAAGAGGTTCTTTCACAGACTCAAAGCTCCGAAAAAGGCTTAAGCTCTGCCGAAGCGGCAAAGAGGCTTGAGAAAAACGGTAAAAACAAACTCAAGGAAGCCGAAAAGGAAAGCCTGTTCAGAAAATTTATTAACTCTCTTGCCGATCCGATGATCATTATGCTTCTCGTTGCGGCGGCCATTCAGGGCGTTGTTGCGGTTATCGAAGCCGGCGGAAAGCCGACGGTTCGTGAGTTTGCCGATGTTTTTGTTATCCTTGTTGTTGTTATCATCAACACGATAATGGGCCTCGTTCAGGAGAGCAAGGCGGAAGCGGCTATGGATGCTCTCATGCAAATGACGGCGGCCACCTCAAAGGTTCTTCGTGACGGTGAGGTTGTCGTTCTCAAGAGTGAGGACATCGTTGTCGGCGATATCGTTCTCTTTGAAGCCGGCGATGCAGTTCCTGCCGACTGTCGAATTCTTGAATCACATTCAATGAAGGTTGAGGAAGCGGCTCTGACGGGTGAATCCGTTCCCGTTACAAAAATGGTTGACGTTCTCATGCTCAAGGACAGCTCAAAGGATGTTGCTCTCGGCGACAGAAAGAATATGCTTTACAGCGGTTCTACAATCGTTTACGGACGCGGTAAGGCTGTTGTTACAGGCACGGGAATGAACACCGAAATGGGCAAGATTGCCGACGCTCTCAGCACGGCCGAGAAAGAGGAAACTCCGCTCCAGAAGAAGATGGGCGAGCTTTCCCATTTCCTTACAAAGCTTGTTATCGGTATCAGCGTTCTTGTTTTCGTTGTCGGTGTTGTTGAAACGCTTGTACTTTCCAACGAACCGTTCACATGGAAGCTTCTCGGCGAATCTTCGCTTAATACATTCATTGCGGCTATTGCGCTTGCTGTTGCCGCTATCCCGGAAGGACTTCCGGCAGTTGTTACGATTATTCTTTCAATCGGCGTTACCGCTATGAGTAAGCGCCAGGCTCTCATCAGGAAGCTGACCGCCGTTGAAACACTCGGCTGTACGCAGATTATCTGCTCTGATAAGACAGGTACACTCACACAGAATAAGATGACCGTCGTTGACCATTACGGTGAGGACGAGCAGCTCCTTGCAAAGGCAATGGCTCTCTGCTGCGACGCTGAAATTGACGCAAACGGCAAGGTTACGGGTGAACCGACAGAGGCTGCGCTCGTTGCATATGCAAATTCGCTCAATATGCACAAGAGTAACCTTGTTGCCGATATGCCGCGTATCGGCGAAGCTCCGTTCGATTCGGGCAGAAAGATGATGTCAACAGTTCATCAGTCGGCTGACGGAATCGTCCAGTACACAAAAGGCGCACCCGATGAAATTCTCAAGAAGTGTAAATTTGCACTTGTAGGCGGCAAGGTTGTTGAAATCACAGACGATATCAAAGCTGCCGCACTTAAGGACAACAAGAGAATGGCCGACAAGGCTCTCAGAGTTCTTGCTTGTTCATATAAAAAATATGACTCCGCTCCTACGGATTTCGCTCCCGAAGCTCTTGAAAACGACCTTATCTTTATCGGTCTTACAGGCATGATTGATCCGGTTCGTCCCGAGGTTAAGGCTGCTATCGACGAGTGCCGTCAGGCAGGTATCCGTCCTGTTATGATTACGGGCGACCATAAGGATACGGCGGTTGCTATCGGTAAGGAGCTTGGCATTATCACAGACGCTTCGCAGGCTATCATGGGTGCAGAGCTTGATAAGTTCAGCGACGAGGAGCTTAAAGAGGAAGTTACGAAGTATTCCGTTTATGCCCGTGTTCAGCCTGAGCACAAGACACGCATAGTTAAGGCTTGGAAGGCTCGCGGAATGGTTACGGCTATGACCGGTGACGGCGTTAACGACGCTCCGTCAATAAAGGCCGCAGATATCGGTATCGGAATGGGTATCACAGGTACTGACGTTACAAAGGGCACCTCGGATATGGTTCTTGCCGATGATAACTTTGCAACAATTGTTAACGCTGTTGAAGAGGGTCGTAAGATTTACGACAATGTTCTCAAGGTTCTTCAGTTCCAGCTTTCAACAAATCTCAGTGAAGTAATAATCATGTTCGTTGCTTCGATTCTTCACTTCACTATTCTTTCACCCGTTCATCTTCTTTGGATCAACATGGTTACGGACTCGCTCCCGGGTCTTGCGCTCGGCATGGAAAAGGCTGAGGGCAACATCATGAGAAGACGTCCGCGTCCGACGACGGACGGTATCTTTTCAAACGGTGCCGGTGTTGACATGGTATGGCAGGGAATTTACCTTGCAATCATCGAAATTGCCGCATACATTATAGGATATTGGCTTGAACCCGTAGGCGGTGCAACACACAGCCTCGCAGGTTTCTTCAGCGGCACGGAATGTGTCAACGCAATGGCAATGGCATTCCTCACAGTTAACTTTGCCGAAATGATGTGTGCAATAAACATGCGTTCACGTCAGGCTTCAATCTTCTCGGCAGACATGATGAAAAAAATGAACTGGTGGCTTGTAGGTGCATTCTTTGCAACAACGGCATTGACTCTCGCAGCTATCTATATTCCGGGTCTTTGCACCGTATTCGGAATCGAACCGGGCACATTCAGCATTGAAGAGCTTGCAATTTCCTTCGGCCTCGCACTTTCAACTGTTCCTGTATTTGAGATAGGCAAGGCAATCAGGCGAGCAGTTAACAAGAAGAAAGCATAAATTTTAACAATAAGCAAACCGCCGACGAGCAAATCATCGGCGGTTATTTTATGCTCATTTTTTTGCTGTGAAGAAAAGACGGGGCATTTTGAGAATGATTGAGCCGTTGGCTCTGCGAGGAAAATTCTCGGAAATAATTTCGGTGAGGTCGGCAAGGAATTCAGGTTGTTCCTCATCCGAAAGCATATCGAGATACGGGCGCAGTCCGCTGCCCTTGTACCATTCGATTACGCCGTCATGTGAATGAACGGTGTGATAATACGTCGTTTCCCAAATGTTGAAATTATCACTGAGCCTGCCGAGAATGTCGTAGTAATCCTCAGGCAAAAGATTGTGAAAATTGTGTATTGAAGCAAGCTTTTTCCATTCAACCGTGTGAACGAGCAAATTTAAAAGACGATAAAACGGTGCTTTTTGAATATACGGAATCTGAACGGCAAGTGTGCCGCCATCATTGAGCTTATCGAAAATCGCAGGAAGAAGCGATTCGTGGTCGGGGATCCAATGGATACAGGCGTTTGAAAAAATGAGATCAAATTTTCCGTTGAGCTTGTCAAGATCATCGGGCATACGGCTTTGCTCAAACTTCAGCTCGGGATATGTTGCCTGTGCTTTTTTCAGCATGTCCTCGGAATAATCCACGCCGAGAATGTCGGCGTTCGGAAACTGCTCGGCAAGCCTGTGTGTGCTGTTCCCTGGGCCGCAGCCTATGTCAAGTATGTGCTTCGGCTTTGTGTCGGCAATTCGGTTCACTAAATCTATTGACGGCTGAGTGCGCTCCGCTCCGAATTTCATATATTGATTTGAGTTCCAGTCGGACATAATTATCCCTCCTTGCGAAATTTACTTAATTATACTCCCATGAAAAATTTTTTCAAGTGGATGTCGTTGTTTTTTTACACACATTTTGATATAATATTCTTGAATAAATCCGAAAAGGTGACATGATGAAAACGATTGCAAAAATTCATACGGATTTTCCGACTAAATTCGGAATTCCGAGACAGAGCGGACTTGTAGAAGAGCTGAAGGGACGAATTGTTTTTGAGCCTGAATTTTGCAGTCCCGACGCAATAAGAGGACTTGACGGCTTTTCACATATTTGGCTTCTGTGGAAGTTCAACACTCCTGCCGAGAGCCGCTCCCTGACCGTTCGTCCGCCGAAGCTTGGCGGCAATGTCAGAATGGGCGTTTTTGCAACCCGTTCGCCTTTTCGGCCTAACAATATCGGACTTTCCTGCGTAAGGCTTGAAAAAATCGACGGAGTGGAGATGATCGTTTCGGGAGCGGATTTGATGGACGGAACCGAGATTGTGGATATCAAGCCGTATGTGCCGTATGCCGACTGTCACCCTGACGCTGTCGGCGGATTTTCAAAGGACGGCAGCGAACGGCTGAAAGTCGATATTCCCGAGAGGCTGTTGACATTGTTCCCGGAAAATAAAAGATCTGCTCTTATTAAGGTCTTGGAGCTTGACCCGAGACCTCAATATCAGAATGACCCCGAAAGGCTTTACGGATTCGGATTTGCAGGCTATGAAATAAGATTTACGGTTGATAACGGTACGCTTTTTGTAAAAGAAATTGAAAAGTTCACAGGTTGTTAAAATAATGTCACAATTTCCGCAAGATTTAAGTTTATAATATAATTAAAGCGTGGGTAAACGTTACCGCAAGATAACAAAAATCACGCCGAAAGATAAATCAGCCGCCGAAAAAGCGGTTATTAAATTAAGGAGAGTGTAATTCCATGAACAGATTTGTACTTAACGAAACTTCTTATCATGGCGCAGGTGCCATCAATGCTATCCCAGATGAAGTAAAGGGCAGAGGCTTTAAGAAGGTTATGGTTGCTTCAGACCCCGACCTTGTAAAGTTCGGTGTATCGAAGAAGGTTACAGATGTTCTTGAAAATGCGGGAATCGAATACGAATTATTTACAGATATCAAGCCGAATCCGACCATTCAGAATGTTCAGGCCGGTGTCGCTAAGTTTAAAGAGATTGGCGCAGACTGCATCGTAGCAATCGGCGGCGGTTCATCAATGGACACAGCAAAGGCAGTCGGCATTATTATTGCCAACCCCGAGTTTGCAGATGTTCGTTCTCTTGAGGGCGTTGCACCGACAAAGAACAAGTGCGTTCCGATTATCGCTGTTCCCACCACCGCAGGTACAGCCGCAGAGGTTACAATCAACTATGTTATCACAGACGCAGAGAAGAACCGCAAGATGGTTTGTGTTGACGTTCATGACATTCCGGTTGTTGCAGTCGTTGATCCCGACATGATGTCATCAATGCCGAAGGGCCTCACCGCCGCAACAGGTATGGATGCTCTTACACATGCTATTGAGGGCTACATCACAAAGGGTGCATGGGCACTTTCCGATATGTTCCATCTCAAGGCGATTGAGATTATCTCCAAGAACCTCAGAGGTGCTGTTGAGAACACCGCAGAGGGCAGAGAGGGAATGGCTCTCGGCCAGTACGTTGCAGGTATGGGCTTCTCAAATGTCGGTCTCGGTATTGTTCACTCAATGGCTCATCCGCTTGGTGCACTTTATGACACACCGCACGGCGTAGCAAACGCAATTCTTCTCCCGACCGTTATGGAGTACAATGCTCCGGCAACAGGCGATAAGTATCGTGACATTGCAAAGGCTATGGGCGTTGAGGGCACAGAGGATATGAGCATTGAAGAGGCTCGCAAGGCAGCTATTGATGCTGTTAAGCAGCTTTCAAACGATGTCGGAATTCCGGCAGACCTCAAAGAGATTGTTAAGGAAGAGGATATTCCGTTCCTTGCACAGTCGGCTTATGATGACGCTTGCCGCCCGGGCAACCCGAGAGATACAAGCGTTGAAGAGATTACAGCTCTTTACAAAAAGCTTATTTGATTGTATAATTGAATAAAGGTAATCCGTCGGGCTTTACCCGGCGGATTTTTTTCGTGATTAAATTGTCAAAAGGATGCAGAATTCATCTATCCGGAGGGTATCACATGGAAACGCAAAAGAAAACTTTAACGGTATTTACACCGGCATATAACCGAGCTTACACGATTCATAAATGCTATGAGAGTCTGCGCCGTCAGACATTGAAGGATTTTGTATGGCTTGTTGTTGACGACGGCTCAACCGATAATACCGCTGAACTGATAAAGCAATGGCAGACCGTGACTGATAACGGATTTGAGATTCGCTATGTCTACAAGGAAAACGGTGGCATGCACACAGCTCACAACACTGCCTATGAAAACATTGATACGGAGCTGAACACCTGCATTGATTCCGACGATTATATGACCGACGATGCGGTTGAAAAGATTGTGAACTGCTGGAAAAAATACGGCAGTGACAAATATGCCGGAATACTCGCTCTCGATATTTTTGATAACGGTAAGATTATCGGCAAGGAGCTTGAAACCGACAGATTTGATACCACGTTTTATTCGTATTATCAGCGGGGCGGCAGGGGAGATAAAAAGATTATCTATCGAACGGATATAATGAAAAGTTTTCCTCCCTATCCGACCTTCCCGGGCGAAAAGTATGTTCCGCTCTCGTATAAATACACGCTTGCCGACCTTGAATACACGCTGATAATCATGAACGAACCGGTCTGTGTTGTTGAATATATGGCCGACGGTTCAAGCACAAATATGTATCGTCAATATCTCAAAAATCCGCAGGGCTTTGCATTCTTGAGAAAATTTGATATGACAGCTTTCCCTCAGCCAAAGGATGTTCTGAGAAATTGTGTTCATTATGTTTCAAGCTCAATTCTGATGAAAAACAAGCACTTTATTTCAGAATCCCCTAAAAAGATTTTGACTGTTCTTGCAATTCCGTTCGGAGCGGCTTTGACCGTATTTATCAAATATAAATCCAAGGATTATATGAAGGTCGAGGGATTTAATAAATAAATCAATTAACGATTATAAAACTATTGACAATATAAATATATGGTATATAATAGCACTGTTCAGAGTAGACAGATGAGCGTTAAGTGCCGACGAGACGGGGAGTTGTTCGTTGGACGAAAAGATTTCTTGCGGTTCTTCTGTCGCATCCCGCTGAGTAATAATGCGACTTTTGGCCTCCTTATTATTCAAAACGGGTAATAAGGAGGTTTTATTTTATGAACACAAAAAAGAAAAATGTAACAAAACAAATCTGCGTTCTTGCCTTGCTGACTGCGGCAGGCGTGGTGCTCGGCAGGCTGGTTCCGGTGATCAATCTTTGGAACACGAAGATTGAATTTGCGTTCGTCGCCGTTATGCTCGCCGCTTGCATTTCAGGTCCTGTCGGTGGAGCGGTCGTCGGTGCACTCGTAGATTTTATCGGAGCGATACTTATGCCGACAGGTGCATATTTTCCGGGATTTACCGTCACGGCGGCAATAACAGGACTGGTTTTCGGACTGCTTCTTTACAAGAAATGCAGTTTTTCAAGAATAGTCATCGCCGTGCTTTCAACTCAGCTTGTTTGCGGACTTCTTCTCAACACGCTGTTCATTTCGATTCTTTATACTAAGGCGTTTACGGCTCTGCTTGCGACAAGAGCTATACAGTTTGTTATAATGAGCGTTGTTGAGATTCTCTTTGCCGAGCTTGCACTCGACCGTGCTAAGCTGCTGCAAAAGGTCAAGCTTGCTTAATTTGTCGGCTCTGTCGGCGTTTCCTCGGTTTCAAACGGAACTCGTTTGACGATGTTTTCAAAAGCACTGTATTCACCGTTTATTACACCGTTTTTTATTTCAACCCTTTGTGAAATAATCTGTGCATGGAGTGTATCGTGATAACTTTTCAGTGCATAGTCGTTGAAAGACGAAAGCTCGGAAAATTTTTTATCCGCAGTTTGCCTTTCTTCTTCAAAATCTGTGTATTGAGTGTAAAAAATTCCGAACGGCATTTTAACCCCGTGAATGTAAAGCCATGATTTGTGACGATAAATCATATCTGCTTCACGCTTTCGTGAAACGGAAATTTCCCTGCCTAAAAAGCAGAGTGAATATACCCTTTTTACTTTCGGTTTCAGTTCAAGATAATTATTTTTAATCGGCACGTCGACGTTTATTTTTGTCCTTGCGACAACATAACCGTCGGCGTCGTTGAATACGGACATTCCGCTTCGAACGTGACTTACTCCGCTGACGAGCAGACTGCCTTGCATAACTGTTTGGCCGCCCTTGACTGCGGCAGCACCCTTATACGGTTCAATGATTTCAACCTGACCGTCCTTGCTTGCAATCAGGTTTGAAGTGCCGTAGTATTTTTCGAGGCTCGGTCTTTGCAGGGCTTCTCTGACTTCAATTTCAGCAACCGAACCGTCAATGTTGATGGATGCCCATGAAAGCTCGCCGATGCTCAGAACAGCATCGGAATTAATGTCGCTTGCGTCAAATTTATTTTTCCTGACCCCGAGACTCAAACCGGCGTCCGAAAAAACTTCGGAAATTTTTTCATCGTCAACTGTTGTGTTTCCGTGGATATTGACAACCCAAATATGATTTGACATAATCGAAAGAATAAAAAGCACGACAAACAGCCCGACAAAAAGTCCGGTATGGCTTTCATATTTGCGTATGACAAAAGGAAGTCCGGTTTTCTTTTTTATTTTTACCTTCATGCCGCTCGCTCGGGCGGCATTTTTTATTTTTTTATAGCCGTCAATCGTTGTGTATGCCGTCAGGCCGTAAGATTTTTTTCTTATTCCCCAAAGCTGTATCCCCAGAGCGGTGCAAACGTTGATGAATCTTTCGGAAAAACCGCCGCTCGCCGTGAAATAAACACAGCCGAAAATCAGATGAAAAAGATTGAAAACCATATCGAGACCTCATTCGCCGAATTCTAAAGAGATTATTTTACCCTCAATCATTGCCTGCTCAAGTGAAAGCGATTTAATCGTCAAATCATATCCCGTGAATTTTATGCTGCTTTTTCCTAAGCAGAGCTTTATAACAGTATCATCGTATTCCATAACGCTTTTGCATCCGTCCACCATAGCGCAGCAGTTCGAAACCAGCTCAATATGGCTGCAGTTTCGAAAAACGTCCTCAGGTAATTCCAATTTTTCACAAATTCTGTGTGCAAGCGGAGTGTTATATTGTCTGCGGTCTCTCGGTGTCATTGTAATCACCCTATCATAAACTAAAGTTTTTTCCTCATATATATTTACGGGTGATTCGCTTGAATAATTACAGAAAAATGATTTTTTTGTTGATCGTTTCGGTTGGATTTATTATACTTTTTTTCTCGGCTCCGTCTTTGATGGGCGAGGGAGTTCGCAGCGGACTTTTTCTCTGCGGTGAAACGGTAATTCCATCGCTGTTCCCTTTTATGATTCTTTCGGATTATACTGTTCGTTCAAAGTTTGGCAATGTCATCGGCAGGTTTTTCTCGCCATTAACGGAAAAAGCTTTCAAGCTTCCGGGCTGTTCTGCGTGTGCAATAATAATGAGCCTTATCGGCGGTTTCCCTGTCGGGGCAAAGATGATTTCTCAACTGTATGAGGGTGATTATCTTTCGGCGTCGCAAGCCAAGAGAATGATGTGGTTCTGTGTTAATTCCGGTCCTGCGTTTGTTGTCGGCGCGGTCGGAGCGACAATGCTTTCAAACAAGAAGTGCGGAATAATTTTATTTGTTTCTCAAACCTTTGCCGCATTAATTATCGGTTTTTTTTCAAGATTTTTTTTAAAGAAAAATAATAAAAAAGTTGCAGCAAAAAAACATGAGATTGACGCTTCCGTGCTCACGGATTCAGTTTCCTGTGCAACGGGCGCAATGCTTAATATCTGTGCATGGATTTTACTTTTTTCGGCTTTTAATCCTTTCCTGGTAAAGCTTGCCGAAAAAAATCCTTTATTCAATGCCGCTGTTGTCATGTCCGAGGTGACGGGAGGCTGTGCATTTGCAGCTGTTCATCTGCCTGTCTGTCTGATTGCACCTGTTCTGTGCTGGTCGGGCTTTGCCGTTCATATGCAGCTTTTGCCTTACATAAAAAAGGTTGGTATGAGTTTACCTGAATTCTGGCTTTCGAGAGCTGTTAATTGCCTCGTTGTGTTGCCTATAGCTTTTCTTCTCTTTAAAATTTTTCCGTGTGAAGTGCAGGCTTTTTCAAGCTTTTCCGATGTAATTGTGAAGCCGTATTCCGTTTCTGTGCCTGCTTCGGTTGCAATGCTTATTCTCGGTGCTTTTACCATAATCGACATTAACCTTGCAACCGACAGAAAAGTATGATAGAATATTTTTTGGACAGTTCGTTCCGAAAGGACTGATAAAATGAGAAAAAAACTTGTGAATACCGAGGATATTACACCTGCATGCAGAATTTGCTCACACGGCATGATTGCGGCGGACGGGGATTGCGTTCTCTGCGTTAAAACGGGAATAAGACAGCTCGATTCATCGTGCCGCAGCTTTAAATATGATCCCCTGAAGAGAGTGCCGAAAAAATCTGTTGGCATAGGACATTTTACTGAAGAAGATTTTAAGCTATAAATTAAACGGAGGACTGTTTATGATAGTTATTGCTCCGGACTCATATAAAGGAACTATGTCGGCAACGGAAGTTTGCGGAATTATAAAAAATGAGTTTTTAAGGATTAAGGCTTCGGAAAAAATAAAGTGTTTCCCTATTGCCGACGGCGGAGAAGGAACGGTTGACGCTATGCTCTTTAACGGCGGAGAAAAGATTATTGTCAAGGTTAAAGGACCGCTGTTTGAGGAAGCAGAGTCCTTTTACGGAATTCTTCCGGATAAAACCGCAGTTATTGAAATGGCGGCGGCAAGCGGCTTGCCGATGGTCGGTAACAGGAAAAATCCGATGCTGACGACGACCTACGGCACAGGCCAACTGATTAGAGATGCACTGGACAGGGGTTGTAAAAAAATATTAATCGGTCTTGGCGGCAGTGCTACAACCGACGGCGGAATAGGCTGTGCGGCGGCTCTCGGTGCAGAATTCCTCGACAGCGACGGAAACTCGGTTTCGTTCAATGGCTCGGGTCTTGCGGAAATTGCCGACATAAATCTTACCAATCTTGATAAGCGTATTGCCGAGACAGATATTGAGGCTCTTTGCGACGTTGTCAGTCCTCTTTACGGTGAAAAAGGAGCGGCATATATTTTTGCTCCTCAGAAGGGCGCAGACAGCGACATGGTAAAAACACTTGACAATGGATTAAAAAATCTCGCCGAGGTCAGCAAAAGGGTTACCGGAAAAGATAATTCGCAGGTTAACGGTGCCGGAGCGGCAGGCGGACTGGGATTTGGTTTGATAAGCTTCCTCGGTGCGAGACTTGTTAAGGGCGCACCGGCCGTGCTTAAGGCAACGGGCTTTGAAAATGCCGCTAAAAACGCCGAGCTTGTAATCACGGGAGAGGGTTGTATGGATAACCAATCTCTGCTCGGAAAGGCTCCGGCCGAGGTCGCATCGCTTTCGGGCAGCACGCCTGTTGTTGCAATCGTCGGAATGAGCAGGGTTACGGACATGAGCGGCTCGAATATTCGCAAAATTTACGTTACCGACCACGGTCAAAGGCCTTTTGAGCAGGTACTAAAAGAGTGCCGTGATGACCTTGCGGCGACGGCAAAAAGAGTGGCAGAGGATTTTTACAACGGTGTTTTTTGAAAATTTTCAACACTTTCCACAGAATTTTCCACACTTTTTGTTGAAATTCCCGTTTTATGATGGCAAATTAGAATAATACGCATATTTTTATTGCGTTCAACATAGTTTTCAACACCCGAGGTCAGATTTCGGAAAATATATTTTATTTACCGAAAAACACTTGACAATATATGCTTAATAATGTATAATACATGCCTGTAAAGCAAAAAACTTTACAGGCATTTTTATGAGAGGACGAGTGAGATGAGTAAAAATCTTGACATAACACTGTTGCTTGATTTTTACGGCGACCTGCTGACCGAAAAGCAGCGCACATTTATCAGCTATTATTATAATGACGATCTTTCACTTGCCGAAATTGCAGCCAACGAGGGCATAACCCGTCAGGGAGTGCGTGACGCCATTAAGCGAGCCGAAAGTCAGCTTGTGAATATGGAGAATCGCCTCGGACTGGTTGCCCGATTTGAAAATATGAAAAGCGGTTTGGGCGAAATTATTGAGGTTTCAGATGAAATCGCCGCATATAACCGCAAAAACACGCTTTCCAAGGAGATTAACGATGCAACGGCGAAGATTAAGGCTGTGGCAGGAATGCTCCTTGCGGAGGACTATTCTTAAAATAAGGTGGTGTGCCGAATGGCATTTGACGGTCTTTCAGAAAGACTTGAAGCCGCTTTTCAGCGTTTGAAAAGCAAGGGTTCGCTGACCGAAGCGGATGTACGCAGTGCAATGCGTGAGGTTCGTCTGGCTTTGCTTGAGGCGGACGTTAACTACAAGGTTGCCAAGGACTTTACAGAAAAGGTCACCAAGAGAGCTGTCGGAGAGCAGGTTATGGAAAGCCTTACTCCGGCACAGATGGTTATCAAAATAGTAAATGAAGAACTGACCGAGCTTATGGGCGGTACAAAAGCACGTCTTGCGGTCGCCAATCATCCCCCGACAGTCGTTATGATGTGCGGTCTTCAGGGTTCAGGTAAAACCACTCACAGCGCAAAGATTGCTTTGATGCTCAAGAATGAGGGCCACAGGCCGCTCCTTGCCGCTTGTGATATCTATCGTCCGGCCGCAATCAAGCAGTTGCAGGTTGTCGGCGAAAGCATTGGAGTCCCTGTTTTTGAGATGGGTCAGACCAATCCTGTTGAGATTGCCAAGGAAGCTATTAAGCTTGCCAAGGATCACGGATATGACTATGTTTTCCTCGATACGGCAGGTCGTCTGCACATTGATGAGGAGCTTATGACCGAGCTGAAAAACATAAAGGCAGAGGTTAAGCCGCATGAAATCCTGCTTGTTGTCGACGCAATGACCGGTCAGGATGCCGTTAATGTTGCAACATCGTTTAATGATGCTCTCGGAATTGACGGTATCGTACTTACAAAGCTTGACGGTGATACCCGTGGCGGTGCGGCACTTTCCACAAGAGCCGTTACAGGTAAGCCGATTAAGTTTGTCGGTGTCGGTGAAAAGCTCACCGATCTTGACACCTTCCATCCCGATCGAATGGCTTCGAGAATTCTCGGCATGGGCGACATGCTTTCACTTATCGAAAAGGCTGAAATGGCTCTTGACGAGAAGAAGGCAATGGAGCTTGAAAAGAGACTCAAGCAGAATAAGTTCGATATGAACGACCTGCTTGACCAGCTGGCACAGATTCGCCGCATGGGTTCAATCAAGGATACGCTTTCGCTTATTCCCGGCGTTGAGAAGCAGATTAAGGACGTTGATATTGACGAACGACAGTTTGACCGAGTTCGTGCTATAATCGAGTCCATGACGCCGCAGGAGCGTGAGAAGCCCGAGATTATCAATCCCTCCCGCAAGAAGAGAATTGCCGCAGGTTCGGGTCAGGACATTGAAGCGGTCAACAGACTTCTCACCCAGCATAAGCAGATGCAAAAGATGTTCAAGCAGATGAACGGCAAAGGCAAAAAGCGCAGAAGAGGCCGCCCCGATCTTTCACAGCTCAAGGGATTTAACGTTTAACGCAGTTAAGCTTTCAAACACGCACTCATCACTTGCGTGATTGATATATTATTTAATATTTTATTTTTGGAGGAATTTTACAATGGTAAAAATCAGACTTCGCCGTATGGGCGCAAAAAAAGCACCTTTCTATCGTGTTGTTGTTGCGGATTCAAAGTATCCCCGTGACGGAAGATTCATCGAGGAGATCGGCACATATGATCCGATGAAGAATCCTGCTGAGATCAAGATTGATGCAGAAGCAGCTGCAAAGTGGCTTGCAAACGGCGCACAGCCGACAGATACCGTTAAGGATCTTCTCAAGAAGAGCGGCATCGTTAAATAATTAAACGAGGTAACAATGATGAACGAATTATTGGTACAGATCGCAAAGGGTCTTGTAAGTGATCCCGATGCGGTAAACGTAACCGTTGACGATATTGACGAAGACGGCGTTACGGTTTACCATCTTCATGTTGCGGCTGACGATATGGGTCGTGTTATCGGCAAGCAGGGCAGAATTGCCAAGGCTATTCGCACTGTCATGCGTTCGGCAGCTAACAGAAATGATCAGAAGATTTCCGTTGAAATTGACTGACATATAAAAAATCCTGTTCACTTTTTAAGGTGAGCAGGATTTTTTTGCTTATACAAAATCCCAAATGGATCTTGTTCCTGTTGTGATTTGAAGAATTATAAGAGCATCCAGCGAGTTAATTTTTCCGTCGCTGTTAATGTCGGCTGCCGATTCTTCATCTGTATCAAGTTCATTCATTTGAACTGAATTTCTGAGAACAAGGAGAGCGTCAAACGAATTGATTTTGCCGTCTCCGTTGACATCGCCCTTTGTGCATCCGCCGCTGACATAAACTTTTATCTGAGCATTGATAGTGCCGTCGTTGCTCTTTACGGTTATTCTTGCATAGCCGGGCTTGAGAGCCTTGAAGCCGTTGCCGATTGAGTAAATCGACGAAGTGTTATCCGATGTTATGGTTAAGCTGAAATCGGGAGCAATCAAAGGATTTGCAACAGAATTCAGGAAAAATTCCTCACCGGCTTTCAGCTCAAGTTCTGTCGGTATATTGACCGTACAGCCGTAATTGATATAGTTGATTCCGTTGGCTTCGGCGTATCTGTGTGCAGCCGAATTCCGGTAGCAGTGAATTGTTCCGTTAAAGCCTGTTAGCGCACCGTTCGCAATGGCGGTTACATTATAAGGCACGTCGATATAGCCGCTCTTTACCCGGCATTCAACGAGTGTTCCGTTTTCGATAACCAGTTTATCGAGTTTATCGATTTTAATCGTTCTGCCCGAGTATTTGTAATCCGCATAAACCTTGAAGCTCTTGTTTTCTGTCATGCTGATTTTTCCGCTCCACACCTTGAAGCCGTTTTTTACAGCGGAAGAAAGTAAGATTGTTTCGCTGTCGGATATAAGTTTAACCGATGTGACGTACGGTGAAGTGGCTGCGTGTATTTCAACATCGTCATATGCCGTTGCACTCGGATAATCGAGGGCAAGCTGTTGGAATGTGACTGTTTCGTCCCTTACAAAGATTGAAATTGTTTTGTAGTAATGCCACTCGTCGTCCGAATAGTAGCTGATGTCAATATTGTGCGTTCCGATATCGGCGAGGCTCATTTCAATTTCTGCCGAATTGTTTTTCGGGACTGCCGTGAATGTCGCACCGTCGCATGTCGCAGATATTTTTTTTACACGTTTATTAACGGTAAAGCTCAGTTTGGCCAAATCATTTACCGAAGACTGCGATTTATCATAGTTGAAAGCTTTTATCATTTGACTGCAATTTTCGATAGCCTTTTGAACATCAAGATGATAGAATTCGCCTTTTTGAATGTGATTGTAATATGCACCGATGTCAATGTCACTTATTCCGAGAGAATATGGTATTGTCATAACATTATAGCCGGCTATTTGTTTCTCCGAGATGCAGTAATCACGATTGGCAACAGGGATTGTTGTGGTGCTTCCGCCGATGAAAAATCTTATTTTATTCGGCTTGCCCTTGGCGATAACAACAATATTGTTTTTCGTACCGGAACGACCGAGACGGTCAATATAGCAGCCGAGAATCGGTGTGGTGCTGTTTCCGGAAATTTCATCAATCTTTTTCATTGCTTCGTCAAGCTTTGATGAATTGGAAACCTTTTTCTTTGCCGATTCGCTTAGTGCATCGAATTCCTGCTTTGCGTCAAAAATAATTTCAAGATTATCTTCAAAATTACTTTGCGGAAGCCTGTTTATGAGTTTTTCGACATTTTGAACATTATCGGCAGAATTCTTTTCTATTCTATAATCGGTTTTAACACCACGATATCTGAAAGAAATATATGTGTTTCCGATTTCGTCGGTTATTTCATTATAAACAAGACTTTGCGCTCCCATACAATCCGAAACATAAGAAAGAACCGCTTCCGGCTGAACAGTTTGCTCAGAGCCGTCGGCATAGACAGCTTTAAGCTCCAGACCTGTTGTATCAATTTTATCTCCCGAGCTGTACACATTTTTTATTGGGGCTTTGGTAATTTTTAAGCTGACAGGCTCATTGTAGCTTGTCACGGTTGACATGCCGAGAAATTCGCCGTTTGCGTTGTAGCTCATAACGCTGATGATACTGTTTTCAGCGATTGTGCCGATGTTAACAGAGGTCTGAGGGTTATACGAAAGAGACTTTTTCTCAACTCCGTTAACAAGCACCTTGCACGTTGCAATTTTTGTATCATTCATTGTGACTTTAAGCTGTGAGCCGTTAAGCTCAAGCGTTGTGCTGCCGGAGTTATTGAGATTTGTGCCGTTTACAGACTTGTAAAAGGCTTCAAAGCTTGTCATTTGGTTGTCGATCCAGTTCAACCTGCGGCTGAGCCAAAGTCGGAAATTTTCAATATTGCTCTTGAAATCAACGGAATTGCTCCATATCATATCGTTACGAATTCCGGATTCGCAGTTCAATTCAAAAGCCTTTTCAATATCTCCGCCGGGTTTAAGCATATCGGCAATCGCTGTGTACCGATATTCCTTGTATGTATCGTAAATAATTTTAAGAAATGCAGGGTCTTTCAGCATTTCCGTTATGTTGCCTCTTGTGAAGCATACCCACTTGTTATGAGAATAAACATTAGATGAATTATCGGAGCTCATGTCCATATCCCAAATAGGGCCGAATACAAGCTTTTCGTCAACTTCCTTGTACATGTATGTACTGCAGCGTAAAAAGTCCTGATTCTGAAAGATTTCATTCAATAAAAATCCCTTGGCAAATGATTCGGCATCGGCCAAATCCGAGTATCTTACTTTTTGCCCGTTATATTCTGTGCAAAAATCATAGGCCTGAGCTGCCGCTTCAAATGCCGAGTAATATGTCTGAATGCCGCTGAGCATTTCTTTTCCAATGCCCTCGGGTTTGCTGATACAAACACCCAAGCCGCTGCCGGAGGTGAAGCACGGCGATTCTGTGCCGAAGCATTCCAAAAGATATCCGCCGTTTGCGTTCGGCAGGTTATAATAATCCGAAATCCTGTAGGTTTTGCTTTTATATGTAACCAGGCCGTCGGTTACCCAGTCCATGTTTGCTTCCATAAGCTCGGCAAGCTCGTCTCGCTCTTCTTTGCTCATGGATTTTTTGTTGGCTTTGTAAATTGCCTTTGCAACATCCTCGGCAATATCATCCCAATCTGTGATATCGACACGGGTGCTGCCGATGCGTACATGCTCGCAGAGAAGATAGTTACCGACAACCTCACCGTTGAGAACCACATCGACCCATTGTGAACTCATGCTGCTTATTCCCATATCCTCGGCAAGGTCATAAATGAGCTTATTTCTCGAAAGGGAGCTGTCGTACGGATTTGAAAGAAGAACCCAATGCTTGTTTTTGCCCATGCCGAGCAAATCGGATTTTGTATTGAGCTTAATTTTATATGGCTTTTTATTGGCAAGCCATGTTGAATTGCCTCTGCCTTTTATTTCTGTTTCGCCGTCGTAAAGAATTGAATCGTCACTGAATTCGGAGTTGCCCTGAAGCTTCATATGTGCTTTAAGCATCTTCTGCTTTTGAGCTATCGGTTCTCTTTTTTCGGTTTCAATGTAAATAACAGGGAGCTTGCTGATGAACATATTTGCCGCACCGATTTTTTCGCCGCTTGCGTCATAAATCTCGGCGGTAAGCATACATTCAAGATCGGCTTCTACCGGTGTGTAGCTGTCGCCGGCATTGACTATTTCTTTACCGTTTATGTACCATTTATAAAGAAACTCTTGATTGCTGTCCTTTGTTTTTACAGTTATAGGCACGCCGACTTGCGCATATTTCTCACTGAAAAATACGCCTTCCGTGTTCTTTTCATATTTTTTGCTTTTGGGTGCGGCGAATGATGTAATCGGCAAACAGCCGAAGATGAGAATTATTGTCAATAGAACAGAAATAATTTTTTTCATGAGTATCTCCTCTGATAAAAAATTTTTAGTTTAATTAATATATATACAATTTATATTTTATCAGAATAAAATGTCAAAATCAATTAAAAAAGGAACTGCTTTATAAATTTGTATAATTGCACAATAATTCATTATGCATTTGAATCTATAACAGCTCTCAAAACATTGCATGCCGTTCGTTGAAGCTCGCCGAGAGTTATGCCGCCCTCTTTGCCGAGCGATTCAAGCAGTGTGCCGTCCGGCTTGCGGCGTGGAATTCTCCCTCCGCCGGGCATGAGAACGTCAACCTGCGCTCTGACACGATATGCCTGATTCCTTATTAAAGGGAATTCGGGGCTTTTTTCATTTTTCATCCACCAGTCGGTGATAACATTGCCCTTGTAGCCCCATTCGTTCCTCAGAATGGTTGTGCAAAGCTCATAGTTATAATGCCCGTAAACGGAGTTAATTCTGTTATATGAGGTCATAATATTTTTAGGCTTTGCTTCCCTGACACAAATTTCAAAGCCTTTGAGATAAATCTCTCTGAGTGCACGCTCGGAAAGACGGGAATCGTTCATGTTGCGTCGAAATTCCTGATTGTTGCAGGCAAAATGCTTCGGACAGGCCGATGCGCCGTGAGACTGAATTCCTTTGACGGCGGCAGCGGCAATTTTGCCTGTCAGATACGGGTCCTCGCTGTAATATTCAAAATTTCTGCCGCAAAGAGGATTGCGATGAATGTTCATTCCGGGAGCAAGCAAAACGTCGGAGCCTTTAGCGAACATCTCCTCGGCAACAGCAGAATAGACTTCTTCGACAAGCAGCGGGTCGAATGAGCAGGCAAGCAATGTTCCTATCGGCAGGAGTGAACAGCAAGCCGAAAGTCTGATTCCCGAAGGACCGTCTGTTGTTATAACAGGCTTGATTCCCTTGGCTCTCAATGATTGTAAAACTCCGCCGAAGGCACCGGCGTTGCCCTTAGCACCGAGCGGACTGTTCATAACATAATCGCCCCTCGATATTGCTTCAAGCTCATTGTTGTTTAGCTGTGCAATGAACTGTTCCATTGTAATTTTTCCGCTTTTAACGTCGGCAAGTTTGAAGCCCTTATCTCCTGTTTGCGGAATCTCTTCAGGCAGATTTTCAATAATTCGTTTGCCGAGATCATATTCTTTTGTCCGTGCTTTTCGGTTCTTGATAATTCGTTTGCCGTTGTACTCGTATGCGCTCATAACTTCCAAATTTTCAATCGGTGCAGAAGCTTGGACGCATTGGCAATCAACTTCATCTTCGCCCTGTTCAAAAGTAAAAACAGCTTCGTTTTCTCTGATGCTTTTGCCGAGGAAAAATTCATATTTCCCGCTCTCTGTTATGTATGCACTCTTACTTTCGTCATATGATGCAAGCTGATTTTTTTCAACAATCAATTCAATAGTTTCACTTTCGCCGGATTTTAATTCGGCTGTTTTGACAAAAGCCACAAGAATTTTTTCGGGGTTGCCGAGCTTGCCGCACGGCTTGCTTAAATAAAGCTGAACAACCTCCCGTCCGATTGTGTTGCCTATGTTTTTTACGCTGACGTTGAATATAAATTTATCATTACTTTTTTCGACGGTATTCGCTGAAATCTCAAATTCCGTATATCCGAGTCCGTAGCCGAAGGGATAGAGCACTTTGCTTTTGGCAAATGTTTCAAAATACCTGTAACCGACGTAAATATCTTCTTTATATTCATTGAAATCCTTGCCGCCGAAATTGGCCGAGGACGGATAATTTTCATAACGTTTTGCTATTGTATCGGTCAGACGTCCGCTCGGATAAGCTTTGCCGCAGAGCAGGTCTGCCGCAGCGTTGCCGCCTTCCATACCTCCCTGCCATACGATAAGAATTGCGCCGATTACCTTTTTATATTTTTCAATCCAGCTCATGTCAAAAATTCCGCCGATATTAAGCAGGATAACAATATCGTCAAATTCCTCGGCAAGTGCATCAAGCATTGCAATTTCATCGTCTGCGAGATAGTAGCTGCCTTTTTGAAGTTTGCAATCTCTGCTTTCGCCGGCCGCACGTCCGATAACTGCGACGGCAACTTCGTTTTTGTTCCTTGCATTTTCAACAGTCGTATTGTCGAGCGGCATTTCGGGAAAATAAAAAGGCCAGTGTCCCCAAAAACCGTTATTTATGGGGTTCTTTTTGTTCCACTCTCTGTATATGCTTTCAATCGTCGGGTCAAGCGTCAGTCTGTCGCAATTCTTTATTCCGTCGGCAAAGCTGACAGCATATGGCCTGTTGACGTCTCCGCCCGAGCCGTAGCCGACATAATGACTTTCGTATCCCGTTATGCCGAAAAGTGCAACTCTTGTGCCACCTTTCAAAGGAAGAATCCCGTTGTTTTCAAGCATAACCGCACCGTCGGCCGCCGCACGGCGAAGAAGCTCCGGCATGCCGGGCGTAACAGTTTTTTTCTCGCCGTCTCTGTCGGTCGCACTCTGTGAAAGTCCGTTTGCAAAGAACTGAACTGTATTTGTTAAGGCCTTGCTTAAATTTTTCTTTATGTTCATGACTGCTTCCTCACTTTGATTATTCTTGTTTCTGTTGCAACAGTGTCGGCGGTGATGTCGTGAGCTTCCGTCGGAATAGTTTCGCTTTTCATTAATAGCAATTCGGGGCAAAGTATAATTTTTTTGCAGCTGATTTTTTCGCAAAATCTGTCATAGAATCCGCCGCCTTTTCCGAGCCTGTTGCCTTGCTCGTCTGCGGCAAGACATGGGAGAAGAACAAGGTCGATTTTATCTTTTTTTACACTCGGGCAGCCTTCGATAGGTTCGGAAATTCCGAACTTGCTGCTTTCGAGTTCGGAAAGGTCGTTTATTTCAACGGCGTCCATTGTGCCGTCACCCGTTATTTTCGGAACACAAAGTCGCTTGCCGATTTTTAATGCATTTTTCAATAGGGGAGATGTGTCAATTTCATTCTTCATTGAGACAAAGACAAATACTGTGCCGGCATTTGTCCAATCATCGGTTTTAAGGATTAGATCTGAAATTTTTTCGCCCAATTCAGTAAATCCCTCGGGAGGAATATTGTCGATTTTTTCCTTGCATAATTTGCGTAGTTCTGTTTTGTTCATTGCAATAACCTCCTTTGAAAAAATTATAACATCAATGTCAATATATTTAATTGTATAAAGAATAAGCTGCCGTTTTCAATCAAACGACAGCGTTGCGGTTTGCGTTTCTTGTGCGTGGCTTCGGCTGCGCACTTTTTATTTTATGGAGGAATATAAAATGAGTTTTTCCGAAAAATTCAGAGCCGCAAGACTTGAGAAGAAGCTTACACAACAGCAGGTTGCCGATGAATTGAAAATTGACCGTTCCGCCATTGCTCATTATGAAAACGGAAAGAGCAAACCCCACTTTGATCATGTGCGCAAAATCTGTGAGATTCTTGACCTTACATATGAGGATTTGTTTGATGATTAAATAATTGATTTTTAATTTTCACAAATATCCATGAAGCGGCAAGGCAAAGTGCAACAGTGAGAACAGAGAGCAGAATTGACACAGCGGTGTTCTCAACCGAAATCGGAAGAAATCCATATAGCTGAATCGGGAATTTGTGCATTAAAAGTATCGGCATTGTGTGCCGGCCGATATATGCCAATCCGTTCGAACGAAAAATGCTTGCAAGCAGACACCAACCGAAAATCCCCGCAATGGCGGTCGGAGCGTAAATCCAAAGTTTGCCGAAGTCATTCATTGCAAAATCGGTTCTTGAATTAAGAGTTGAAAGAAAAGCTCCGCCGACAATCAGAATTAAAGAAACAAGCACCTTTGTCCAAATCGGAGGTGCAATTCTCGGCTTTTCATCCTTGTAAAGCAGCTGCATTGTAAGTATGCCGATTATGAAATAAGGCGAAGCATTAACGGCTTGAATTATGCCGAACGGCACATCGGGATAGAATTTGGTGCAATACAGGATTATGACCGCCGCAACGGAAACGGCGAGTGATATTACAGTGAATACGGTTTTATTGCTGCGAAAAATAAACCTTTCAATAATGTATGCGAAGATGAGCAGCACAAACAGGCAGGGGAGAAACCAAAGCGGATTGTTCCAAAGCATCAATCCCGTTGACCTTGTGCCGATGAGCATGCCGAGAAGACATTGCCCGAGCAAAAGCCCGTCCTTGTGAAAAATCAAATTTATTATACAATAGATTGCAATGCTTACTAAGGAAAAAGCGAAATAGGGAATTAAGATTCTCGTTGCTTTTTCCTTTAAATATTTTTGAGGTGCTTTGTCGGCACTGAATGTCAGGCCGGAGAGGAAAAAGAACATTGGAACGTGAAAAGAGTAAAGATAGCCGCAAAGCTCGCCCGACGGCAGCCGGTGTCCGAGGACAATGAAGAAAATTGCAATAGCCTTGGCATTGTCAATCCACGCAATTCGTTTATTATTTTTCAAAATATCCCTCCTTTTTCCTGCGTTTGAAAAATTATATGCCATAATGCAAACATTGTCAAGCAAGGGAAAAATTGTGTCAAGCAAGGAAAAATTTGGGTATTGTATTTTTCGGCGGTTTATGATACAATGTAAAAAAATATAATGGAGATTGTGTAAAATGAAAAAGGAAAACTCAAAAACACGCTACATAGCTTTACTTTGTTCATTCATAATAGTATTCAGTATCGTACTGACAGGGTGCGGCTCTGTCAAGAAGATTACGCAAAAAAAGTCTGCCAACAGCTCGGACGAAATCCAGATAGGCACCAACAGCGACGTGCTTGAGGGACCGACTCAGATTGTTGTCTCGGATGACGGACAGTCATATATTGTTGACAATAACGGTCATTCGGTTGTGTATAATCCCAGCCAGTCCGGCGGTTCGTACACTGCAAGCAATATAACTCCGAGCAATACAACTCCGAGAGTAAATACAACCAAAAGAATAACCACAACCAAGAAACCGTCCTCAACCAAAAAGACAACAACGGAGTCGACAACGGCATCGCCGAGTGCGGTTTATAATGCACTTGCGCCGCAGAGAAAGTTCGGTTTCAACGGTGCTTACGACTGGGGCGCAAAGTTCGTTAATTTCTATCTTTCAACAATCAGAATTTACTTTACTTATAATGATAAGGATTGGCTTGTTGAGCTTTGGAAGGGCGAATATGCCATGGCTACGGTCGGCTGTGAGGTAGGCTTCTACTACAGAGACCACAATCAAAATGCACTTGACACATTGGGAGCAAATAATCTTCTCTATAAAAGTGTAGAGGATCAGGACGCAATGCCCGTTTCGATGAAGCTTTGGCAGTATGAGAAGTCGACGGATACAACTCCGGTTCAGAAGATCGATTACGGCAAGAGAAACTGCTGGTGGGCTGCAGACTTTGAGACAGGCGTGCTCGAAAAGCATCGTGATCAGACGACGCTTGTTATGGTTGCAACGATTGATTTCCCGACGGAAAAGATGATGAATCTGTTTGTTGACGGCCTTGAAGAGGAAGGATTTAAAGAGGGCTCAATCAGCACTTATCATAACACAGAAAGATTCTCGGTTAACGGAAAGAGCGTTACAATCTGCTGGAAGAACTATGATTATACCAAAGCACACAAAGATTGATTTTAATTAATTGTATTTTGCGGAAAGTTTTTCTTATTTTTTCTTAAATCGCTTGACTTTTGTATTAATATGAGTTAAAATACTCATGCTAATAAATATTATGAAAGGATGAATTCGTATGAAAAAGTTCTTGGCAATTCTTATGGTAGCCGCTGTCTGTGCAACCGTAGCATTCTCTGTTCGTGCTGAAAACGATGCAGCTGAAAATGTTCCCGAGACAACAACATCCAATATCGAAGGTGCTGTTAGTGCTCTCCAGAACGACGAAAAGGCTGAAGAGATTGCAAACAGTATTGTTGACGCTGTTAAGACAGGCGCTGCAAAAGAAGATGTTGCTGACCTCGTTGCTAATCTCGAGAAGTACATCAACGATAAGGGCATCGGTTCTGATGAAATCAGTGATCCGGGCGCACTTCGTGATATCGCTGATGCATTCCTTACAGATGCAGGTGTAGATGTCGAAGCTCTTAACAATGCTATTTCCAACAGCATGATTGCTAACAAGGCTCTCGATCTTTACTACAAGCCTGAAAAAGAGACAACAACAAAGACAGACGACGAGCCGACAACTGAGCCGGAAACAGAGATTCCCGCATGCGGCTTCGTTGGCTAATTCTTGATTAAAATGCAGTTTAAAGGTGATGGATTTTCCGTCACCTTTTTGCTTTATTAACCGTTTTTTAACAATTATTTAATCTGTACGCATTATTTTTATTGTCTAATAATATTGGAAGAATTATCTATATCCGAAAGAGTGGGACGAGCGATGTCCTCCTCTTTTACTTCTCTTTTTAAAGTTGGCATATCATTGGTGTTCAGCTCGTTGTCGATTCTGTTCAGAATCATTGTTTGACCTATTTTGTAATCATTGATTATCAATTTGAATTTTCCCGATTCCCCGGGATTTTTAAAAAAATTCTCACTTTCCTCGGCGGATATGTCGGCAAATGCTCCGATTATTGATGTACATATGTTATCAAATGCCTGCTTATTATCTTTCTTAGCGGTTACGGTGCATTGTATAATTTCGCCGTTATTTCCTGAGTAAAGACAAAGCAAAACTTCATTTTCAATTCGCTTATAGACGAAGCCGTCATCGGTTTTGTAAATGTTGAACATTGTACTTTTTAGGTTATTTTCCGTTATGCTGTTGTATTTCTTCAGCAGTTCGTCAACGTTGAGCTGCTTTTGACCTACACAGGCTGCCAGTAGCATGATTATTAATAAAGGAAATATTATTTTGAGGGGTTTCATTTCGTTCTCCCGATAAAAAATTGATATTATTATATAGATATAAAGTTAAGGGGTGCATTTATGCAGCAGAAAAAGAAGAAAAACAAAAAAGTTATAATCCTTTGCTCAATTTTGGCAGTAGTTGTTCTCTCGGCTGTGGCTTATATGATTTTTAAGCCCGAGGAAAAGCTTGCCGTCAGCACAGTTGAGGTCACGAAGCAGACGATTAATGAAACACTTGACACGACAGGTACGGTTTCAACCGCTTCGGAGAAATCTTATGCGCTGATTGACAAGGTCAAGGTAAAGTCGGTCAATGTTAAGGTCGGCGATACGGTCAAAGCCGGAGATGTGCTTGCAACATTTGATGTTTCTTCGCTTGAAACCGCACTCAACGAAAAGGAAAACAACTATCAGAAGGCTCTTGCTGCCTATAACAAGGCGAAAAATGAGTCTTCCTCCGCAAGCAAGAAAATCAGCTCAACCAAGAAACAGATTTCTGAGCTTGAAAAGCAGATAGATACTCTCAAAGCCAAGTCGAACACATCGACAACAAAGCCCTCATCAAACGGCAGCTCGTCGGGAGTTAAGGTCTCGGATGACCTTGTAAAGAGATTTATCAAGGTCGCAAAGCTTTTCGGCGTTGAATATGACGAAGCAACGGCCAAAAAGGTGCTCACCTCGCTTCTTTCGGCAGGGTCAAGCAGTTCTGATATTTCAGGCTTACTCGACAACCTCGGAAAGATTGCAGGAAGTTCAGGTTCTTTTGATATGAATGCTTTTGCCCGGATGAGCGGCGGCTCAAGCGCACTTATTAATGCGGAAATGTCGCTTGTTCAGCTCAAGGCTCAGCTTGCTACGCTTGAATTGCAGTCAAACGACACCTATCTTTCGGTTTATAAAACCGTATATGAAAATGCACAGTCGGAATATCAAAAGGCACTCACGCAGACCAATGAAATGAAAAAGGGCTGGATTGCAGAGGAAAAGGGCCTTGTCAGCGAGGTTAATATTACAGTCGGTGAAACAGTTGAGGTTCAGACCGCAGTCGACGGCAAGAACATTGATATCAGCTCAATCATTTCCTCTGTTTCATCGGGCCTCGATGTTTCAAAAATGATAAGCACTTTCTTCGGCTCGGAAAAGGTCGGCATAAAGGTGCTCAATTATCCTCTCGTTGCCGATATTTCACTGAGTAAATATGATGTGCTTGACGTAAGCCTCAATCAGGAGGTTTCCGTTAAGTCGGCAGACAATGAAATCCATGAGGGCAGAGTGTCATATGTCGGCGCAGTTGCAACGTCTACGGGCAGCTCGCTTGATATAAATTCGATTATGTCGGGCGGCGGAAACTCAAACACAATTCCGGCTCAGGTAACGATTGAGGACGGCGATAAGTCGTTTATAGTCGGAACGGATGTTGACATCTCTATAATAACGGACACTCAGGAAAATGCGATTGTCGTTCCCGTTGAAGCGATAATCATTGACGGCTCGGACGTGTACGTTTATGCCTATAATCAGGAAAAATCAACCGCAGAAAAGAAGAAGGTTACTCTCGGAATCTCAAACGATACCTATTATCAGGTGCTTTCGGGCGTAAACGAGGGCGATATTCTTATCAAAAACACGAGCGGACTTGTCGACGGAGCAAAAGTCAAGCTGAAGTAACGGAGGACTGCTGTGGATATCAGGGAAAACATACGCATTGCGATTTTCAGCATAAAAACGAATATGATGCGTTCGCTTCTGACGATGCTCGGTATAATAATCGGTGTTGCCTCGGTTATTGCGATTATAACTATCGGCAGCGGAGGCCGTGACTACATTGTCGGTATGATTGAGGATATGGGCTCAAATGCCATTCAGATTGCCGTTAATGCCAATACCGCCAATCAGTCGAATTATATCACCGAGGAGGATATTTCCTCAATTAAAAAGCTCGGAACGGTCAGCTATTGCTCCCCATACGAATTCTCATTCGGTCAGGCGCAGGCAGGCAAATATGACGGATTCGTTTTCACAATCGCCGGTAACGAGGATTTACTTTTCATCAATCAGATGACAACAAAATACGGCAGATCATGGACTAAGGACGAATATGACCAGAAACGAAACGTTTGCATCATCAGTACAATAACGGCTAAAAAGATTTTCGGTAAAGAAAATTGCGTCGGAGAAACGATAAATTATACGATAAATAATACAACGGTTTCTTTAAAAATTATAGGTGTTGTCGATATGACGGAAAACTCTATGATCTCTCAGGATCAAATGGAGAGTATGATGTCAACTTATGCAACAGGTGCAATGAGCATGGAAATGCTTGCGATACCCGCATCTCTCAATGGCGAGCTTACTGACAAGGTGAATAAGTATACGCAGCTTTATTTGATGGCAAGCAACGACGCAGACCTTGATAATACAGGCGAATCGGCTCTCAATCTCATAAAAACAAGGCATGGCAGTTTTGATGATTCTGTTTATACGCTTAACATAATGGCGACTTATATTGATTTGCTTGATTCCGTTATAAGCATTTTTACGACATTCATTGCCGCCGTCAGTGCAATCTCATTGTTGGTCGGCGGAATAGGTGTTATGAATATTATGCTTGTTTCCGTAACGGAGCGAACAAGGGAAATCGGTATCAGGAAGGCTCTCGGTGCAAAGACGTCAACAATTATGCTTCAATTTCTGACGGAATCCGTCATTCTTTGTCTGCTTGGCGGTGCAATAGGATTTGTGCTCGGAGTCGGCGGTGCATGGGCGGTTGCGGCATATATTAATATACCGATAACCGTTAAGCTTTCAACGGTTCTTATCGCTGTGGGCTTTTCCAGTGCAATAGGAATTTTCTTCGGAATTTATCCGGCAAAGCGTGCGGCACAGATGACACCGATTGAAGCTTTGAGAAGAGACTGATAAAAAAGTAACCACGAATTAAACGGCTGCGGCGTAAAGTTGCAGCCGATACTCATATAGGGGTGATATGAATGGCAGTCCATGAATTTGCAATAATGCCGCAGGAACCTCAAAAAGGACAGCGGTACGATGAGTACGAGCCGCAAAAATATGCGTGTATAGATGTACCCGATGATGCGATTGAGGATGTTTTACCAAAGCTGAATGAGATTGATTTTTATCATCATGTTGTTGACAAGCCGAAAAAAGGGCTTGCTTATTGCGGCATAACGCTGATCCCGCCGACCTCCCACCGAGAATTTATTGATGCAATCGGAGAGAATGAGGAGCTTGCCAATTTAAAAGCACTGTTGGAGACGGCTTTGATGTTTGGCAAATGGATAATTCATTTCGGGATATGAACGGAGGTATAGGTATGGAAAATGTAAGCATTCGCATTGCATCGCCCGATGATGCCGAAAAGCTCTTGGCGATTTATGCACCGTATGTTGAGAAAACGGCTATTACATTTGAATATGATGTGCCTACGGTGCACGAATTCAGGAAGAGAATGGAGCACACATTAGAAAGATATCCTTATTTAGTCGCCGTGGTTGGTGATGAGATCGTGGGATATGCTTACACAGGCTCGTTTGTTGGACGTGCGGCATATGACCACTCGGCTGAAACGTCGATTTATGTCGATGAGAATTGCCGCCACGGCGGAATCGGCAAGCGGCTTTACGAAGCGATTGAAGAAATCTCGGCGGCGCAGAATATTATAAATCTCTATGCTTGCATCGGATATCCTGAGGTGGAGGATGAGCATTTGACAATGAACAGCGTCGGCTTTCATGAACATCTCGGATATAAGCTTGTCGGCCGTTTTGAGAAGTGCAGCAGAAAGTTTGACACATGGTACGATATGGTGTGGATGGAGAAAATAATCGGGGAGCATGATGAAGATATTAAACCGTTTGTGCCGTTCCCTGAGCTTACATTGGAATAAAATTCAAACAGCAGCTTGTGTTGCTGTTTTTTTACAGATTTTTTACAAAATTTCTATTGACCTAAAGTTAGGTTGAGATGCTATAATTACATTTAAGGATGGGGAACAGTTATCGAAAGGAACGGTTTTATGGAATATGTTAAGTTGTACAACGGTCTGACAATGCCGATTTTCGGAATAGGAACGTATTTGCTCACACCTGATGAAGCGGAAAATTCGGTTACGGCTGCGCTTGAATGCGGTTACAGGCTTATTGATACGGCAAATATGTATGCAAACGAAAAAGCGGTTGGCAGAGCAATGAGAAGCTCGGGTGTGCCCCGAGGTGAAATTTTTCTTGAAACCAAGATTTGGCCGACGCATTACACTGCCGAGGATGCGATTGACAGAACTCTTGAACGATTGGGTACGGATTATATTGATCTCCTGTTGATTCATCAGCCGACGGGCGATTATATATCCGGATACAGAATGCTTGAAAAAGCATATCGTGAGGGCAAGGTCAGGGTGATCGGTCTTTCCAATTTCACTCAGCAGGAAATGTGCCGAATGATGAACGTTTGCTCAATAAAGCCTGCCGTGCTTCAGACCGAATTACACCCTTACTACAGCGAACAGGAGCTGAAAAAATTCCTGAATCTTCAAGATATACGGATTCAGGCGTGGTATCCGCTCGGCCACGGTGACAGCAAGCTGATAAACGAGCCGATATTTACAAGACTTGCAAAAAAATACGGCAAGACAAATGCACAAATAATTCTTCGCTGGCATGTTCAAGAGGGGAATATTGTTATTCCCGGGTCAAAATCTCCCGAACATATCAGGGAAAATATTGATATCTTCGACTTTGAGCTTACCGAAAATGAGATGTTGAATATTGGTGCGCTTGACCGGGGAGAACGGTATTATAAACGCTCGCCCGAGAGATTTGAAAGATATCTCAATATGAAAATCCCGTTTGAGGACTAAAACAAAACCGCCTGAGCAAGAACTCAAGCGGTTTTTAAACAAGTTAATATTTTCTTTTAATTTTAAGCGTTGTTGTTTTCGGGAACTCGGTGTCACGAATCTTTGTCTTTGTGACCTGTTTGTAGGTCGGAAGCTGCATGTTGATTGCACGCACGTCCTTTTTGAGCCTATCCTTGGCGTCGGGAGCTTCTTTTTCGTCAAGGAAGAATTCAGCGGTTATTGCACCGTTTTCCTCGTAGACAACAACTTCTTTTATGTAGTCAACCGTTAAAAGCTTGTCCTCAATCTCCTCGGGGGAGACGTTCTTTCCGTTAGAAAGAACAATGAGGTTCTTCTTGCGGCCTCTGAGGAAAAGGAATCCGTCCTTATCCATGTAGCCGTAGTCGCCGGTCTTGAACCATTCGCCGTCAAAGGTTTCGGCTGTCGCTTCCGGCTCGTCATAGTAGCCCATCATAACGTTTGAACCCTTTGCATATACTTCGCCGACACCTTCGTCGTCAGGATTTTTTATCATAACGTCGTTGCATTCAAGTGCATAGCCTGCGCTGCCTACTTTGTAGTTACTGAGCCTGTTGCAGGTAATAATCGGTGAGCATTCCGTTGTGCCGTAGCCGTTGATAACCTGAATGCCTAAATCATAGAGACCTTGCTCATATTTTGTATCAAGAGACGCACCGCCGCAGATTATCATTTCAAGATTTCCTCCGAGGTTGTCGAGAACCTCTTTGAAAAGCTTCCTTCTGACATCAATACCGATCTTCATCAGTGCGTTGCTCAGCTTGATGCCTTTTTTGAGCTTTTCTTCCTTGCCCTCCTTGCGTGCGGTGAACCAAATCTTTTTATAGATTGTTTCAACGGCAAGAGGAACGGCCGTAATGTGCTGCGGATGATAGGTATACATATCCTTCTGGAGATTTCTCAGACTTGAACATATATAGCCCCACTTTGAAAGCAGCGGGCTTGCAAAAAGTGCACTTGCCCAAGAAAGAGTGTGGTTAAACGGAAGAAATGCAACTGTTTGATCTGCCGTCATCGCCCGGCAGGTTGCTATTGCATCAACGGCAACGTTTTTTTGAGAGAGCATAACACCCTTGCTCTTGCCCGTTGTGCCGGAGGTGTAAACGATAAATCCAAGGTCGTCGGGCTTAACCTCATCATTGAGATAATTTTTTGCTCCGCCGTTAAGCTCTTCATGTCCCATTCTGACAAGCTCATCGAAGTCCTCAAACTTGAGATAAACCGAGAGCTTAACTTCCGGATTTTCTTTCATCATCTGTATAGCCGGAGCAAAATCCTGAGTGTAATAAATTGCGTCACAGCCGCTTCTGACCATGAGGTCTACAAGGTCTTCCTTAGGAAGCTTCGGGTCAAGCGGAATAGCGATCATATTTCCGCTGGCGATTGAATAGAATGCCGCAACCCAATAATAGCTGTTTTCGCTGAGAATGGCAACCTTTTTACCCTTTAAACCGAGGGTATAAAGATGCTGACCAAGGCCCGTTGCGTCATAAAAAACTTCATCAAAGGTCTTTTCGCAGTAATTGCCGTTCATATCTTTAAACGCAAATTGTTTTTTTGCCTTGCCCTGCTTTGCACCGTAAACAATAATCTCCTTGACGGTATTCATATCGGGAATGTTTCCGTATTTCCGGTATTTTACTTTTGCCTTCATTTTATTTCCTCCATATTCAGAAGTATCTATATTAATTAAGTATCATCTTGATAAGCACGAATAGTTTAACATAATATAATTTGAAATTCAAGCGATTTTGACGTTTGAAATCTTAATTTTTAATTAAGATTTTGTCATAACTCAACAAGACGACAATTTATTTGATTTGGCTTGATTGATTTTTGGCGTAAACTGTTATATAATACCTAAGTAACAAATGAATCCGTAGACGGAGGCGATTGAATGATAAAAAATATTGTGTTTGATATGGGCGGAGTTTTGATTGACTTTGACCCGATTCGCTCGGTCAAAAATCATTTTGCTTCCGAGGATAGGAATGCCGTTCTTGCCAATACCTTCCGCTCAAAGGAATGGTCGGCAATGGATAAGGGTGATATTTCGGTTGAGGAAGCGTTGAAGAAAATGACAAGCCGTCTGCCCGAGAGACTCCATGCCGAGGTACGCAGAATGGTACTTGAACGTGAAACTGAAATGCCGCCGATTGCTGAAATGTATCCGGTGGTTAAAGCGCTCAAAGAAAACGGATACAAGATATATCTTCTTTCAAATTGCCCCGATTGGTTTGATGATTTCAAAAAAAGTGTGCCTGCGTTTGCCTTTTTCGACGGATTTATTATCTCGGCATATTATAATGAAATTAAGCCCGATGAAAAGATTTACAAGGCTTTGTTCAACGAGTTTTCATTGAAACCCGAGGAATGCTTCTTTATCGACGATATGCAGGCGAATATTGACACCGCAAATCGGCTCGGCATGAATACTCATTGCTTTGCCGACCGTGATTTTGAAAAGCTTAAACAAGATATGAGAAATTATAAAATAAATATTTGAAGAATTGGAGCTTAAGAATGTCCTGTTTTACAAAAGCTCTGAAAGGTTTGGGTGAGTACCGCTCACTGCTTTATAATGTGACGAACCGACGCTTGCCTGCGGGTGCGCTCGGGCTGTCGCAGATTCACAAGGCACATGTGATATCGGCACTCTGTCAAGACCTTTCACCTCACAAAGCAATAGTTATAACGCCCGACGAAAGCTCGGCGAATAAGCTGTGCAAAGACCTCAATGCCTTTGGCTGTGATGCTGCCATGTATCCTGCCGGAGACATATCCTTGCGCCCTGATGACATAAAATCCCGTGATTACGAACATTCAAGACTGAGCGTGCTCGGTCATCTTGTTGATGGCAGTGTGCGTGCGGTCGTCTGCTCGGTTGAGGCGGCATTGCAGCTCACAATTCCGCCCGAGGAGCTTATTGCCAAGAGAATTACGCTCACCGTTGGCGAAACGGTCGAGCAGGATGAGCTTATTGACAGGCTTATCAATGCCGGATATACAAGGAGCAACCAGGTTGACGGCTCGGGTCAGTTTGCCGTCAGAGGCGGAATTATTGATATCTTTTCGCCCGATTGTGCCAACCCGTACCGTGTTGAATTTTGGGGCGACAGCATAGATTGTCTCTCAACGTTCGATACAGAAAGTCAGCGACGCATTGATTCGACAAATTCCGTTGTAATTACGCCGGCCAATGAGATTTGCTGTAATCCCGTCAAGCTTGCCGACCTTATCGAGGAGCAGATTGCAAAGACAAAGGGCAAAGGCTCCGTTCAGGCGAAGCAGCTGCTTTCAGCCGACCTTGAGAAACTTAACGGCGGAATTCATCTGCCGAATATCGACAGATATTTGCCGCTGATTTATCCCTGTGCGGCAACGGTTTTTGATTATATTGATGAACCGCTTTTGTTCGTCAGCGAGAGCTTTGCCGTTAAGGAGCATGCAAATGCTTCACTTGAGCTTTTTCACGAGGAGCTTAAGGCTTTCCTTGAGGAGGGAATAGTTTGCAAAGGCCTTGATCGCTTCATGCTCGAATTCAGCGAGCTTTTGGGGATTTATGAGGATCTCGGAGCGGTATATCTTGATAATATAGCAAGAGGTTCGTTTGACACACCTGTAAAGGGTCTTGTGACATTCAATGCACGACAGTTTTCACCGTGGAACGGTTCAATGAGTGTGCTTATTGATGATATTAAACCGATGTATCAGAAAAAAGGGCATTCGGTTTTTGTTATAGCCGGAACGGATAAATCGGCGCAAGCCTTGGTTTCCGATTTGCAGGGAGAGGGCTTTTCGGCATCGTATATGCCGACTCCGCCGGATGAGCTAATCCCGAACAAGGTAATTGTTTTGCCGGGCGGATTTTCGGCGGGATTTGAATATCCCGACGCTGAGCTGACAGTTATAACCTACGGCAGCAGAACTGCTTTGCCCGTCAGAAAGTATAACAAAAAGGTTAACAAGGCGGCGGTGTTCAATTCGCTTGAGGATCTTCACAAGGGCGATTATATTGTTCACACAGCACACGGTATCGGTATTTTCGAGGGCATTACAAGCCTTGAAGCCGACGGAAATATAAAGGATTATATTAAGATAAAATATGACAAGGGCGACATTCTCTATGTGCCCGTTACTCAGCTTGACCAGGTTTCGAGATATATCGGCTCAAAGAGCGAGAACGGCACCGTTAAGCTCAATAAGCTTGGCGGCAAGGAATGGCAGAAAACCCGTTCCCGTGTTCGCTCGGCGGTCAAGGATATTGCCCAGGAATTGATTGACCTTTATACAAAGAGAACGCAGATAAAGGGCTTCGCTTTCTCACCGGATATTGACATGCAGAACGATTTTGAACGCCGTTTTGAATATGAGGAAACGGACGATCAGCTTCGCTGCATTCAGGAGATAAAGAACGACATGGAGAAGCCTTACCCGATGGACAGACTTCTTTGCGGCGACGTCGGTTTCGGCAAGACGGAGGTTGCACTTCGTGCGGCGTTCAAGTGCGTTGCCGACGGCAAGCAATGTGCAATCCTTGTTCCGACAACGATTCTTGCACTCCAGCATTACCAAACGATTTGCAAGCGTTTTGACGGATTCCCTGTCGAAGCGCAGATGATTTCACGCTTTGTTCCGGCAAATCAGCAGAAAAAAATAAAGCAGGATCTCAAAAGAGGATATGTCGATATCATCGTCGGAACACACAGACTGATTTCAAAGGATATTGAATTCCGTGATCTCGGACTGATAATAGTCGATGAGGAACAGCGTTTCGGCGTTGCACAGAAGGAAAAGCTCAAGGAGCAGTACCCGAATGTCGATGTGCTGACGCTCAGTGCAACTCCGATTCCGAGAACGCTCAACATGGCAATGACGGGAATCAGGGATATGTCGATTCTTGAGGAAGCACCGCATGACAGGCACCCGGTTCAGACCTATGTAATTGAGTATAATTTTGATGTTATTGTTCAGGCGATTCAATCCGAGCTTCGCCGTGGAGGACAGGTTTACTATCTACATAACAGAACGGAAACGATTGAAAGAATGGCGTCAAAGCTCAGAGATTTTCTACCGGATGCAAATGTTGCTGTCGCTCACGGTCAGATGACCGAGGATAGATTGAGCAACATTTGGCGTGACCTGCTTGAGGGTGATATTGATGTGCTTGTCTGCACAACGATTATTGAAACAGGAGTCGATGTGCCGAATGTTAACACGTTGATAATCGAGGATGCCGACAGGCTCGGACTTGCACAGCTTCATCAGATAAGAGGCCGTGTCGGCCGTTCGTCAAGACGTGCAAGTGCATATTTTACATTCAGACGCGGCAAGGAACTGACCGAGGTTGCCGCAAAGCGACTTACGGCTATCCGTGAATATACTGAGTTCGGTTCGGGATTCCATATTGCAATGCGTGACCTTGAAATCAGAGGCGCGGGTAATATTCTCGGTGCACAGCAGCACGGCCACATGGAATCGGTCGGCTATGATATGTATCTGAAAATGCTTGATCAAGCCGTTCGTGAGGAAAAAGGCGAGATTTCGGCCATTCCCGAGAAGGAATGTCTTATCGACCTGCCGATTGACGCACATATTCCTGCCGATTATATCGAAGATGTTCCGCAGAAGCTGGCTATGTATCGTCGAATTGCCGATATCAAGAATCATGATGATGCCGAAGATGTTCTTGATGAGCTTATAGACCGCTTCGGTGAGCCGCCGCAGTGCGTGCAAGGTCTTATCACGGTTTCGCTTCTAAGAAACACAGCCTTACAGCAGGGCGTTTATGAAATCGGACGAACCGGCAGCAACGTCAAGCTGTTTATCGAAACGCTCGATATGGAGAAAATATCAAACCTTGCAAAGTATATGCGAGGCAGGATAACGGTTTCCGCCGCAGGCAAGCCTCACATAGCCGTTAAGGTTATGCCCGGCGAGGATCAGCTGGCGGTCATTAACAAGGCATTGGAAATTATGGCAAAATAGGGTCACCGTCTTTTGCACAGAAAACGCTTTCTGCATCAAAATTCGACGAACCATACGGATATGAAAAAAGCTTCCCTATAAAAGGGAGGCTTTTTGTTCATTTATTCAAATGACAAGCCGTAAGGCCATTCGACGAGACTGCCGACGTCGTAAATGTTCGTATATCCGAGTTCGCACAGGGCTTCGGCAGCAAGCTTGGCACGTTCGCCTGTTTTGCAATAGACAATAACCGGCGTGTCCTTGCTTGGTATAAGCTCTGCGGCGGTATCGGCATTGATTGTGTCAACGTCAAAATTGACCGCACCCTCGGCATGGCCGGTGAAAAATTCTTCATCCGTGCGCACATCTAACATTATGCAATGACCTGCGTCCAGCATCTTTTTCGCTTCATCAAATGTAATTTTTGTGTATGTAATCATAACGACCTCATCGGGAATTTTTATGTCATTATAATCCTTTTTCTGTTGCTCGTCAACCCATGAAGTTCGCACCGAGATCCTCGCCGAGACCGTTGCAGGTATAACGGAATTTTATATCATCGCCGTTTTTGACGGTGTATTTATTAACGCCGTAGTTCGGGAAAACTCCGTTAACCGAATACATCCAGCCCGATTGTGTTCCGCAGTCTTTTTCGTAGAGCTGATGAATTCCCCTGATATATTCGCTGTCATAGCCGGGGGTGTAAACGTATTCGAGCTGAATTCCAGATTTGCGGCAGTAGGTGCACTTTTCGGGGCAGGTGTTTTGCTTGCAAACGAGCTTCAGCACGTCAAAAACAGTACTGCCCTCGGCAACGGAAACGGTTGTTGCTTTGAGTATGTATCCGTCTTTCGGCAGAAACGCTTTCTTTTCGGGACGAAGATTACCGAGATTTTTAAGAATCGTTTTGCATTCTATTTCAATTTTGCAGGTTACGGTTTTGCCCTGCTTCTTTGTCGTGGTGACCTTGGAGGGCTTGGTCGAGTGTGCCGTTGTAATTGTTCCGCCGGATATAATCGTTGTGGTTGTTGTCTTTACGAATTTGGTTGTTGAAATCGTTTTGCCTGCCGAAGCTCTTTTCACGGCCGTTGAATTCGTTTCCGAACTTGTTGTCGAGGTTGTTATATATTCATCGGTTATAATGTTTTGCCTGTCTGCTGTTGTGTTCTCAACTTTAGTCACAGTCATGCCGCAGCCCGACAAAAGAATCAAAACGGAGATGAGCAAAAGAGAAATATGTTTTTTCATATTAATTAATCAATCCTTTCGAGTGACATTTGTTATTCAAGCTCCGAATAGTCCGTATTTTTTTGCGATACGGTCAAATGTATCCTGAATGTACGGCGTTGCGACGAAAAGCGCAACGAGCGTTGTCACGGCATGAATTGCGTTGAAGCTAAGGCCGGAAATGTAAACGGGAAGCATCGTTTTAATTGTCGGTGCAGCCGAGAAAAACAAGGCCGAGCTTGAGTCAACAATAAATCCGTAAACGGCAAAGCAAAGTATGCCGCCGATTATTGCAACTGCCCAACGATTTCGTCCATAGCTTTTTTTATAGAAAATCAGTCCGCAAAGGAACGCTGCAAGCCCCATGCCGAACATCTGAAAAGGAGTGTGCACACCTTGTCCGAAAAAGATGTTTGAAATAAACATTGAGAGTGAGCCGCACAAAAAGCCGACATAAGGACCAAATGAGATTGCCGCAAGAATTACGATTGCACAGGTGAGCTTGATCTGCGGAAACATGAAAAGTGCCGCACGTCCGACAACCGCAAGAGCGACAACGCATGCGATAGCGACAAGTTCCCTCGTTTTCATCTTTTTCTTTTCGAGGCTCAGAAAAAGTGCGGCAAGTGCAAGTGCGATTATCAATGCACTTGCAACGTAATACTGCTTTGAAGTTATCAATTTTGAGCAGCCGAAAATTATCGCCGGAATTCCGAGAATAAAGACCAAAAGCGTGATTATTTTTTTAGACACTTTATCACGTCCTTGTTTGTTATTGCACCGTCAATAAAACCTTTTGAAATTTTATTTGCCGCTGTTGTGTAGAAACGGTTTCCGTCAAAAAATTCATCGGTCGTGTTAACTGCGGAAATATTTTTGTCGAAAAGCATTGCGCAAAGCTCAGCGTTTTCTGCACAAAAATCTATATCGTGCGAAATAATAATTACCGTTTTGCCCTTTGCTTTTAGCTCAGACAAAATTTCTGAAAATATCTTTTTGAATTCAGCGTCCATACCCTTGGTCGGCTCGTCAAAAAAGTAAATGTCACGCTCACAGAGCAGAAGCTTTGCAACGGCAACACGCTGCTGTTCTCCGCCGCTGAGGTCGAATGGGTGAGAGTCAAACAGATTTTTTATCTGTGTTAAATTTGCAACCTTTTCGATTTTCTCATTGTCTTGCGACATCTCGCTGAGCTCTTCTCTGACTGTCCTTGAAGCGAAGAGAGTCTGAACCTCCTGCGGCATTGCGGCAACCGTGCCGTTGATCTTTATTTTTCCGTTGTACGGCTTTTCACTTCCGACGATTACTTTGAAAAGGGTTGATTTGCCTGCACCGTTTCCGCCGAGCAAAGCAAACACAGAACACTGCGGAATTTTTAAACTTAAAGAGTTTAAAATATCGTCGGTATTTTTTTCGTATTTGAATGAAATATTTTTTAATTCTATAGCATTTTTTTCGCTGAAATATATATTTTTTCTTTCAATTTTTTTACAAATTATTTTTTGATTTTTGAGCCAATTTCTTCCGTCACGGACACAGACCGGAGCTTCGCCTTTTCCGTTTGCTTCTGCGAAAATTTTCACAGTTGCCGGTAAACTTAATTTAACAAGCTCGGGTAATTCGTTCGCAATTTCACCGATTCTTTTCGGTTTATCGTCTGCAATAATTTTTCCGCAGTCCATAACAACAATTCTGTCGGCAAAAGAAAAAATATCCTCAAGTCTATGCTCGGTTATGATTACCGTGACACCGAGATCCTTATGGATTTTATTGACGGTTTCAAGGAAACGGTCGGCCGCAATCGGGTCAAGCCTTGATGTCGGCTCGTCAAGAATCAGGATGTCAGGATGCATTGCCATGACGGCGGCAAGATTAAGAATTTGTTTCTGACCGCCGGAAAGCTCGGTCGTTTTTTTGTCAAACCAATCGTCGATACCGAAGTAGGAAGCCATTTCGGAAACTCTGAGACGTATTTCCGCAGTTTTCATACCGAGATTTTCAAGCCCAAACGCCAGCTCATGCCACACCTTGTCAGTGACAATTTGACTCTCGGGATTCTGCATGACAAAGCCGATTTTTTCGGACTGCGTTCTGAGGTCCGTTTTGTCGAGCTCCGTGCCGTTTAAATATATTTTGCCTTCACGCTCGCCTTTCGGAACAATCGCAGGCTTGAGCTGACGAAGCAATGTCGTTTTGCCGCAGCCGCTTTTTCCGCAGAGAACAACAAACTCGCCCTCATTGATTTCCAAATTAATTTTTTCGAGACAGTTTTCCCTGTCGAGAGAATATCTGAAGCTTAAATTTTTGATTGTAATCTGTGCCATTTGATATCCTCCTTTAAGTCAATTATGAGCGGTAAAAAGCAAAGCAAAGTGAAAGCAATCAGTGAAATTATTGAAAGTATAGTGAAAGGATTAATTGTTAAATTAAGTTCATTTATAATGTAGGTCGTGCCGCTTTCGGACGGCGGATTTATTATCACATAAGGATTGTAAATGCAATAAGCCGAATCGCCGACAAGACCCGATATAATTAAGGCATCGAACAGCGTGAGCGGAATGATTGCAAGTGTATCGCCCGTATGCCATTGAAATCTTGAGTAATAGGTTCTGCCTTTGAGACCGTAGCCTCTCGCTTTCATGGAGTCGGCAGTTTCGATTGCATTCTCGAAGCTCCATGAAACAAGTATTCCTATATTTTTAAAAGTGTTTTTCATCTTGACAATGAAGTTATTCGATTCATTTTGTCCCATATATTTTCTTGCTTGTGAGATTTCTTTATAACGTCGGCGATAGAGCGGAACAAATCGGAGAATCATTGAAACAACAAGTGCGCCTTTTGGCAAAATTCTTCCGAAAATGTGCATAAATTTATCTTCTGTTACAACCTCGTTGTAGCAGAAAAACCATTGAATTACCGAAACAACTGTGATTCCGGAAACAAAGCCCATTACAAGAGCTTCAAATGTAAAGTTATTGCCCGATGGCAGGACAAAAAGCGTTGTAACGCCGTAGTGATTAAAAAAAGAATTGATTAAAATAACAAAAAGAAGCATCGGGAGAAGAAAACGAAAGACTGTTTTCCTTCCGACCTTTCCCGAAAGCTTCAAATAGTATGCCATTGAGGAAATAAAGGATATAACGAGATAAACGGGATGCCTGAGAAGCATTCCGAAAGCAATAACGCTTATGAAAAAAAGCACATTAACGAGAGGATGATATCCTTTAAATCCTGAATTCATAATTTAACCGAACAGCTTTTTAAAAAAGCTTGCAATAGCATTAATTATTTTTTTGAAAAACGAAACCTTTTCTGTTTTGTTGCGAAGGGCAAAAATATAGCCCGAATCGTTCTTGTAGAAAATCGTTCCGTTTTCGTCTGCGATAATTGAGCTGATACAATAGTTGCTCTTATCGCCCGATGGTGTGTAAAGCTCCTGCATGTCCGCTTTGGTCTGACCTGCCGAATCCTTGAACATTGTCACTCCGCCGGGGGCACAGTTGTAAGTAATATAAATATTAACCTTACCTGTGTCCTTGAGATAAGCGTCGCTTAAAAGAAATTTTCCCTGCGGATAACCCTTTGTCTGTGCCGAATAAATAACGGTCAGCTTGGTTGCATCAATGACCTTGAAATATCCGGGACCGAAGCCGCTGCCCTGAACACCGAGATAAAGCCTGCCGTTATAGATAAGCGGCGTTGATGTCGAAGCTCCGCCGAGCGAAAGACGCTTAATGGCAGAATCGTTGAAAGTTCCGTTGGCATTAAGCTTTACGCTGTAAAGATAGCCGGCTTTGGTCGTGAAATAAAGAGTTCCGTTTTGATATGTTATTGTTGAACGCTGGTCGCCGACTATCGGAAGAGTGTCAATAAGCTTTCCGGTCTTCTTGTTGAGCGAAACGGCTTTTGAATTTTTGTTGGCGTAAATCGTTCCGTCATCGCAGCCGAAAACAACGTTGTCGCCTGCTATGGCACAGCCCGCCCAGTAGAATCCGCCGAGACTTGTGTAAGTCCACGTTGCCTTTTTAGCCTCGTGCGTTTCTTTTTTGTTCTCGTCAGTGACGTTTATGCAAACATAATTTGCTTTTCTGTCCTCGTCATTCCAGAAGCCTGTGTAAATAAAGCCGTCGCTGTAGGTTATCGGAGTCAGTGACTGACCGCCGAGTGGATCGGTGTAGACCCACATTGATTTCATCGTTTTGTAGTCAAAGGCCTGAACCTTTGCGTTGTCGAGCGGACAATAGATAACACCGTCAACGTAAATAGGCGGCGTATAGCTGTAGCTCGGCATATCGACCATATCGGCCGATTTGATAGTCTTGCCGGTCTTGGCATTGAGCTTCAGAAGCTTTTTGTTGCTCATGACTATAAGCGTGTTGCCGACAACAACCTGAGCACTCGGCGCATCCTTATATGACGAGCCGAGCTTGACAGACCATGCAAGCTCCGTGTCCGCAGGGGACATGGGCGTTTTGGATGAAACTATCTGTGAATCGGAAACAAATGTTGCCGCAAATACCTGAACGGGAGAGACGAAAAGCAGCAAACAAAGAACGGTGCAAAGAAATCTTCTAAGCTTCATTTATCAGCACATCCCATCAATTATTTTTTTTATGATTTCTGCAAAGAATTTATAGACAGCTTTGAACATACGAACGATGAAATTATCCTTTTTCGCTGTTACCGTTACCTTTGAATAAGCAACAACTGTCGGAGATTCTTCACTGTCGGAATTTCTGACAGCAACGAGAGTGTATTCGCCCTCTTCGGTGAACTTGATTTTTGCATTGCCCTTCTTGTCGGTTGTTGCAAGCTTTTTAAGTTCGCCATCCTCATAGAGATAAATGTCAACATCCTTGAGGTTGGTCATATAGTTTGCTCTGATTGTGTCAATATCGCTGAGACCGTGCTCCATGAGCGAGTAGCCCTTGATGTTTACCTTGAGCTTACTTCCTGCCGAAACAGTGTAGCTGTCGGAGTTAAACTCGGCATACATATCACTGTAGTATCTTGTATCCTGATAGAAATAATATGAAATGCTGTCGCCGTCAACGATTGTTGCCGTGTCGCAAGCATATCCTGTCGGCGTGCCGTAAGAGGGGTTGACGATACCGTCATTGGGCATTGTGCCGTTAACGAGGAATCCGCATACAGACGTGCTTCTGCCGAATGACTTCATGATAAAGCTGCTGTTCATAACGAGATAGTTTTCAGCGGTGCTTCTTGTGAAATCGTCACCGTAATATGCCTTATGAGCGGCTACTATTGCGTCCATAACCGTTGTGCCTTCAACCTTGTTGCCGTTGTGGTCAACCGATGCAACCTGATAGCCGTAAGCCTTTGCAATGCCTGCCTCGACCTCAAGTGTTTCGGGAGCAATAATGATTGTGCCGTCGGATACGCTGAATGTTATGCTTACTGTCTCCGTGTCCTCCTTAGGAAGGACCGTTACAACACATTCTGCGGTCTGACCCTTAGGAGAGGTTGCGGTTATCGTTGCGGTTCCTTCATTGATCGTAATAATCTTGCCGTCCTTGTCAACGTATGCAACATCTTCGTTTGATGAAGTCCATGTTACGCCCTTGAGGTTTGCTTTAAGCTGAGCCGACTCGTATTTCTGAATTTCAAGTGTTGAGTCGGAGAGCTTAAGCTCGCTTTCGGGGAGAGCGGAGCTGACATCAAGCATGAATATCTGAGCTTCGCCGTCACCTGTTTGAACAATTATGCGGACAAGACCCTTTGCCGGAGCTTCGGCAAATAATTTTGTGTCCGTTCTCTCATTGTTGATGTAAATATTTGAATTTTTCGCATTTACCTTAACTTCAACGCCCTTGCCGAGGTTATCAAGCTTTGCAAAGCTGTTGGAATCAAATTCAACCTTTTGACCGTTTACCGTAATTTCAACATCAGCCTTGTCGCTTGTAAAGTTTTCGTCGCAAGCAAGGTTAACGCCGTTGATTTCCGTTGATTTTTCACCGAAAACACCGCCGTCGATGAAGGTTGCGGTCTGTACCTTAACGTACTTGACCCAATCGAGATGAACGGGCATACCGTCCGAGTCAACTGCCCATGAGATATCAAACTGACCGTCCTTGGCATTCTGCTGCGGATTTTCAATATAAGGATTAACCGGGAGGTCGCTCATCTTCCAGCTTAAAGCGTCAACATAGCCGAACGAAGTCAAAATACCGTTTTTAGTTGACGGAGTGAGATTTTTTCTGAGAAGAATACCTGAAAGTGTAAGGCTGTTCTCATCAAAATCAACCGTCGGATAGTTTGCCTTGAGCGGGTAAGGCGATCTCGAGCAAGCATTGCCGCTCTCGCCGAGGCTGTCAACATATGTTGAGGTGTTTGTTTCTGTTTTCTGATATGTAACGCTGTAGTTCCAGTTTGTCTCGTCCTCATAGTGCTCACTGCCTGCGAGTGCATACCATGTTGCACCGTCCTGAGAAACCCAGACCTGGCCCGGCTCCTGAGTTGTGGCTGCGGAATTGAATGCGTTGCCGGAAATCATGAAGTCGATTCCGTAGCGATGTTTGTCGCTGTTTTCTATATTCTTATTGAATTCATAGATAACATAGCCGCCGAAGTTGCCGAGCGAGGCTGTGTAGGCTTTGCCCGAAAGTGTGTTTTCAATATTTGCTCCGTAGTACGGATTGTTTGTGTACTGGCTGGGTGCCACAAGGTATTCCTTGACCTTTGCGTCAACAGCACCTTCGGCAAATGCTGTTACCGAAATGCATGAAAGTACCATAATAATTGCAATCAAAATTGAAATTGTTTTTTTAAGCATTGTTCGATTCTCCTTTTCTACGCGCCTTTGAGCGTTGTCTTTTTTCGTAGTTGCGCTGCTTGCGCTCTTCTTGTTTTGATTCTTTAAGCCCTGCGGCCTCGAGAGCCCATGGCCAAGGACCGAAAAAACCTTTGATTCGGTTCACATCGTCCTCGGAGAAATCACTCTTTTTCGGGAAGCGTTTTTCCTTGTTCGCAACAGCTCTGAGTAAATCAAGATACTCTTCCTTTGTCTTTTCAGACATAAATAAAAAACCGTCCTTTCCGGGCGGCAAAAGCATATAGACCGTATTCGCTTTCTTTTTTAAAACGAATACAGTTTAACGTTACTTTCCTGCCCAAAGATTTTATTAAAGCGTACCGGGTATTCCGACTTATGAATTGCTTCAATCACGGTAATGGCTGTTGCGACGGATTTGCACCGAACTTCCCTCCGATATGCTGTTTGTTTTATTTATGATAACATTTATTATCGGCAATGTCAATAAAGTTGACATCCTGAATTTATATTGTATAATTAAATTATCATATAAAAGGCGGGCAGTGAAAAGATGAAGAAAAATAAGATTACTTTTGCGGTTATAATTGCGGCGGAAATTGCGGCAATTGTTATTTCTCTTGTTGTTCTTAACGGATTGTTTTCTTTATGGGCAGTCTGTCTTCTTGCTGTTGAACTTGCTGCGGCCACCATGTTTTTTATCCATGCCGAAAGCTATGAAAATCAGCTTGAGTTTATGCTCGTCTCGTTTTTTATGTCTCCGATTATTGCAACATTCATAAAACCGGAATCGTATTTAATCATTGTTCCGATTGCGGCGATACTTATATTTTTGACTGTTGAGGGAATACGCCGAAGATTTAAAAAATGCGAAATAATATTAAACGAGACAGACGATAAGGCAGAAATATATGCCGATAAATCCGTGCTTCTTATTGTTCCTCATCAGGACGATGATATAAACCTGATGGGTGGTATGCTCGAAGAATATGTCAGATACAAAAGTGATATAAGAATTTGTTTTTACACTAACGGAGATTTTGAAGTTAGCGCAGAAACAAGACTGAACGAGAGCTTGAAGGTGGCTGAATTCTACGGAATACCCGAGAAAAATATTATTTTTATGGGCTATGGCGACCGTTGGAATCCCGAGGACGGACATATTTATACCTCACATGAGGGAAAAACCGTAAACTCAGCTTCCGGAAAAACAATGACCTACGCTTTACCCGATCATCCTGCATACAATAACGGCGCAGAGTATAAGCGTGAGAATGTTGTCGGCGACATGAAAGAGATTATCGAAGAGTTCAAGCCGACAGATATCTTTTGCGTTGATTATGATTGCCACACGGATCACGTTGCGTGTTCGCTTTTCTTTGAGGAGGCTTTGCTTAAGGTCCTTAAAGACAACGGCGATTATCGCCCGAATGTTTACAAGGGCTTTGCTTATGAAACGGCTTTCTTCGGCGAAAAGGATTTCTTTAAGGAAAATATCGTTTCAACCGTAAATGAAAGACGTACCGACTATATGCAAAAGCGAGTCAATTTCAACTGGCATGACCGTGTCCGCTTTCCGGTTTCTGCCAAGGCGGCAACAAGGTTTATCGAGAACAGCTCGGTTTATCAGGCACTGTCTTTTTATAAATCCCAGGACGCAACAGATTATGCCGAATCAATTATAAACGGAGACAAAGTCTTTTGGCACAGGAGAACCGACTCCGTTCTTTACGGTGCAAAGATTACCGTCAGCTCGGGCAATGGCAAATTGCTGAATGATTTTAAGCTGTTTGATACGGATGTTCTTCATGATTTTCCGTTGTCAAACATAAAGGGAATGGTTGTACCGAATTCCGCCGAATTCCCCGAAAGCGGAATTTGGAAGCCCGATGTGAACGACGAAAAGAAAGAAATCAAGGTTGAACTCGGAGAAAGAAAGAATATAAAAGTGATTTATCTTTATGATAATCCTTCACACACCGACAATATAATCAATGCCGAGATAATTTTTGACAGCGGCAAAACGATAGAAACGGGTCCGCTTAAATCGGACGGCTCTGCAACCTCGGTTGAAACAAATGCGGATAATGTTTCGTCGTTCGCGGTCAAAATAACAGATTGGGACGGAGATGCACCCGGACTTACCGAGCTTGAGGCTTTTGAAACCGGAATTGAAAATCCCATGAGGTTTATAAAGCTGACCGATGAGTGTGAGAATTTTATTTACGATTATATTATTGAATCGGGCGATAAGACAAGGCTGTCATTATACTCATATAACACTCCGGAGCTTTCAGCGGAAAATTATAGAGTGGACTGCGATAACAAAAAATGCCGGGCAGCTATTGAAAGCGAAATGATTGTTGTGTCTTGCCCCAAAGGTGAAAGCTGCATGATTACCGTGACATCAAAGGACGGATATTCGGACAGCGCAAGAGTATCGAACCCAAAGAATAAAAAGCTTCTTAAAAAAGCAATCGATTTTGACAAATACCATTATCGTGTTTTGAAATCTCACGAACAAAAAGTTTATTACAAAAATATGCTTCTTCATTTTTATGACGAGCTGATGTGGAAAATAAAAAGGACAAAATAAATTGTTCCTCGAAATTACTTTCGGGGAACGTAAAAATTATCAGTGTCAACACCCTCGTGATTCAAAAGAAAAATCTTTTTGTCAATGCCGCCGGCATAGCCTGTCAGGCTTCCGTTTGTGCCGATGACACGGTGGCAGGGGATTATAATCGAAATCGGATTGTGGCCGACAGCGTTTCCGACCGCCTGAGCCGACATTCTTTCAAGGCCGTTGAGATGAGCGATTTCTTTTGCGATTTCGCCGTAGGTCGTTGTTTTGCCGTACGGGATTTCACAAAGAATTCTCCAAACGGTCTGACGAAATTCGCTGCCTTTGGGAGCAAGCTTAAGTTCGGATATGTCCGGTTTTTCGCCGTTCATATATCTGTCGAGCCATTCCTTAGCTTTGCAAAGCGTAATGTCATCATCAAAACGAACAAGATTATTTTTATAAGACGAAAGAAAATATTTTTGACCCTCAATCCACAAACCGACAAGCGTGTTGTCCTCGGCGGCGAGAGAAAGTATGCCGAGCGGCGGACAGTTATATTCGGAGAATTTAATCATAAAGTATTTCCTTTCACTTGAATTATACAATTTGATTATAACATATGAAAATTAACAATTCAACGTTGACAGAGGCTTAAAACCGGGTTATACTTGTCACAAGAGAAAATGAAAGGGGAGGGCAAGGAAATGTTTGATTCAATGATGGTTTTTATTCTTGATTTAATTGATCTTATCAAGGCAATATTGCGTGTTTTTGGTTAATCGTTGACAACTAAAAGTATATTTAGTATAATTATCCAAGGAAATGTTTGCGTTTCCTTGGATTTTTTTGTTGAGGTGTTGAATTTGAAATCGCTTAAAAAACTAATTGCAATTATCCTCACTGTTACGTTTTGCATTGGAATAATTTCTGTTTCGGCAAGTGCAAAGGAGAAGCTTAATTATCTTCTTCTCGGCGATTCAATAGCCGAAGGTTTCGGAATCACAAATCCCGATGAGGCTTCCTACGGAAAAATTATTGCCGACACCAACGGATATAATTATAAAAACGATGCAATTATGGGCAGAAACAGCGTCGGACTTGTCAATCACCTGACGAATGACGAAGAATATATAAACGACGTTAAATGGGCCGATATTATCAGCGTTTCAATCGGTGGAAATGATTTTCTTCTTGACCATGCGGCATTGCTTATTGTCGAGGGTATTATTTTTAACGACTACTCGAAGTTCGATAAAATCGGAGAAACGTTTTATGAGAATTTTTCAAAGAGCATGGATAGAATTCATGAGATAAATCCGAATGCAAAAATTCTTGTTCAGCTCCTTTACACATCATGGACATTTGATTTTGCAAGAAAGCCGTATAAGCAGGCAGCGAAAAGAATAAACGATGCAATAATAAAATACGTTGAAGAAAATCCACAAAATATCTATGTTGTTGATACAAGCGAGGTTTTTGACGGACGCCGTGACTGTATCTCAACCGACACCATTCATCCCAATGCACAGGGCAATATCGAGCTTGCAAAGGCGGTTCAATCAAAGCTTTGTGAAATCGGTTTGGCGAATACTGCCGAACTTGTGCTTCTCGTGCCCGGAATCGACAGAGATTATCTTATAGAATATTTCGGCACACCTCTCGGTCAGATAATAATTTTTGCCGCAAATGTGGCGACGGGCAATTTTAACTTTGCTTTTTAAATTTAGGGTCATCGGCTTAGGTCGGTGACCTTTTCGGATTGACATATATGTGACGCATTGCTATAATTCTAATTATTTGATTTCGGAGAAGAATATGTTAGAAAAAAACTGTAAAAATGAATGTAAAATAAAAATGGCCGACGGCGAAGACGAATACGGATTTGTGAATGAAATTTCCGGGAAAGACGGACGTTTTTGCTCAACAGCGTATTCCGTTTTTTGCGGAATTGAGCTGATTTACAACGACGCACATATAATGAGTGTCGAAACAAAAGCACCGTCGGGGAATATCATAGAAATAAATCATTGCCGTGAGGGAAGAATGGAATGTCATTATCGTGACGAATTCTGCTATGTTGCACCGGGTGATCTTGTTATCGGACGTGCGGAGGAAAAATCTCCGACAACATATTATCCCCTCAGTCATTATCACGGTATAACAGTGCAAATTGATATCGACCGTGCACCGGGCTGCCTTTCCTGTTTGCTTGATGACGTGAATGTCCGGCCGCAAATGATTGCAGAAAAATTTTGCGGCGAGAAAAGTTGCTTTATTGCTCGTTCCGACCCGTCGGTTGAGCATATTTTTTCCGAACTTTATTCCGTTCCCGAGGAGATAAAAAAGGGCTACTTCAAAATAAAAGTTTTGGAGCTTTTACTGTTTCTCAGTGCACTTGATACAGACAAGGATGAAATTGAAAACAGTATTTATTCTGTCTCGCAGGTTGCTCTTGCAAAGCAGGTGAGTGAATATCTGACAGAAAATATGGATAAGCGAGTAACTCTTGAACAGATTTCAAAGCACTTTCATGTTTCCGGAACGCATATAAAAAATATTTTTAAGGGAGTTTACGGTGTTTCTTTTTATGCCTATACACGTGCGATTAAAATGGAATCGGCGGCATATATGCTCGAGTATACGGATCGGACGGTAATGGATATTGCCGGCGAGCATGGCTACGATAACAGCAGCAAATTTGCAAGAGCATTCCGCGAGGTCAAAGGAATGCCACCGAGCAAGTACAGGGCGGAAAATAAAAAATAAAAATGTCTTTTTGGAGCTTATTTCTTTCCTTTTGGAGCGGAAAAAGCTACTTTTTGCATGTAAAATAATGTACGAAAGCCAAGGGGCTTTTAAAAAATATACATAAGTTAGCATATGCTAACCAGACGGACGGAGGCGGTATAATGTCAGAAGAATTACTTGTTAAGCATTGTTCGCCTACCTTGGCCGGAATTAAAACCGGCAATCTGTTCTCCGTGAATTTTAAGAACGCAGATGAACTGAGAGCCTGCGTGCGTGATTGGAACAAGGCTCTTTCTCCGAAAGGGCTGCGAATAATGCCGATGCGTTTTGATAACGGCCGTGCATTGATTTATGTTTATCGCCCCTCAAAGCTTTCAAAGGATTTGAGCGAGAGCTTGGCGGGAGATATGCTCAATTCTTTCGGCTACGGAGGCAAAACTCCCGAACGCTGCGTAAGCGAGCTTATGAAGCGATTGAGACGGAATGAGGATTTTCCGCATGAAATCGGTTTGTTCCTCGGATATCCGCCGGAGGACGTAAAGGGCTTTATAGAGAATAAAGCTTGCGGCTGCAAATACAAAGGCTGCTGGAAGGTTTACGGTGACGAAACAGCGGCAAGAAAAACTTTTGCAAAATACAAAAAATGTACTGCGATTTATTGCGAGCTTTTTAAAAAGGGCAGAAGCCTTGATAAGCTTACGGTTGCAGCATAAATATAAGAAAGGTTTGATGAAGAATGAGTAAAATAGCAGTAGTATATTGGAGCGGCACAGGTAACACCGAGGCTATGGCAGGAGCCGTTGCCGACGGCGCAAAGGAAAAGGGCGCAGATGTTTCTGTGTTTACAGCTTCCGAATTCAGCGGCTCCATGATGGATGATTTTGACGCAGTTGCATTCGGCTGCCCGTCAATGGGTGCAGAGCAGCTTGAGGACAGCGAGTTCGAACCGATGTTCAATGATTGCGAGTCTAAGCTCAGCGGTAAGAAGATAGCTTTGTTCGGCTCATACGGCTGGGGCGACGGAGAATGGATGCGCAACTGGGAGGAGACCTGCAAGGATGACGGTGCTGTTATGGCATGTGATTTCGTGATTTGCAACGACGCTCCCGATGATGATGCTCTCGACGATTGCAAGGCACTCGGCGAAGCTTTGGCTTGACAGTACATCTCCGACAGGTAATTGATTGATAATATCGGTTACTAAAGCGCAGGCATGCTAAAGGCCTGCCGATCTCACCGTCGCAAAAACGCCGCACTTCGTTTTTGTGTGTTCCTCTTCCTTGAGAAAAGCGGACGGTTAGCCTGCGCTTTCGGAGATTTAATAATTGTTATATATAGCGGTTACCAACCCCTTCCGCTTATTATATAAACTCTTTGCTGAATAGAAACGGCGGCTCACTTCTTGTGGGTCGCTGTTTCGTTATAATAAACAAAGAAAAAGGAAAAAACAGCAAATAATCTATGTTTTGACGGAAATATAAACCGGATTCCTGTTGAATAAAAGAGATAAACATGTTATAATATATAGCAAACTGGGATTGCTATGTATCCCGAAAATAAATTTCAAAACAAGATTTTGAAAGTGAAAATTGATTTGAATTTTTTATGAGGTGAAAAACATGAAAATCAATCGATCCTTCGCCCGTTGCGGACGAAAATTCATCAGTGTGGCATTGTGCCTTGTCATGATGTTCACAACCTTCTTCATCTTTGAACCGAGCGTGCTTTCGGAGCTTCTCCTGAAGGCGTCGGCGGCTGATGTTGTTTATTCGAAGGTTACAAATGAAAACGGTACATGGACATCCGGCACAGACTACACACTGTCAGGAAGTACATATACAATCAAGACAGGTAACGGATTCGCGTATTTTCTTAAAAATCCGACCACATTTAACGGTAAAAAGGTTGTTCTTGACTGTAACGTTGATTTTAGCGGAATAACATATGCGTATTGGGATGATTCCGCAACGGCTTGGTACGGCGAGCTTGACGGTGCTAATCATATTGTAGCCAATTATAAGCAGAGTATAGACAAAAAAGAGCGAAAAAATGTTGGCGGCTTCGGTGTTATCAGAAAAATGAGCGGCGGCATTGTAAAGGATCTTACAATTAAGAACACTTATATTAAGGTGTTAAATAGACGAGACGATACCAGAACAAACGTGTACGGATTAGGCGCTCTGATTGGAAAAATTGAGGGCGAAAGCAGCGCTGCTTATACGGACGTACAGATTAATAATGTTACGGTTGACGGAGCGACTATTATTAAATTCGGAAGAGATGGAAGAAGGAATGATTACGGCTACGGATGCGGTGGCATTGTAGGTCAAACCAGTAAAAAAACTGTATTTACCAATTGCAAAGTAATCAACACAAAGATTTCCCCGAATCAAGATGACAATAGACGAGGCAATAAAGAAGGTGGATTCGTAGGTGAATCAATCGGGGCCGAAATAATTATAAAAAATGATACGCCGATGGTTAGTGTTGCTTCGACAACCGTTGTTTATGATAAGGATTTGGCAAATAAGGATTCCGATCACGGCGGACTTATCGGCTGGACATCGGGTAAAACAACAATTAAAAATGTTATAATGGAGGGAACCGTTTACAGTGGTGAAAGCGGCGGCGGATTTATCGGCTATATTGGAAATGCCGAAGCGAATATATCTGATTGTATTTTCAATGGTAAGGTCGCTGCATCAAATTACACAGGCGGATTTATCGGAAATTCCGGAGACAACACCGTATTTAATATATCAAATTGTAAGAATTACGGTTCGGTTACAGGTGATAAGTATGTCGGAGGCATCGTCGGAAGAGCGACAGGCAATACGGTTACCATAACTAACAGCACAAATGAAGGTGTAATTACCGCAAATAACGACTATATCGGCGGTATCCTCGGCGGAATCGAGGGAATTAACAGTTCAAAATTCGAGAATTGTACCAATAGCGGTACGATAACAGGTAAAACGTGGTATATAGGCGGTATTGTGGGCGCAAGTATTAACGACAGCAATATTACATTCAATAACTGCAAAAATACAGTAAACATTTCATCGCCTACAAACAGATATGTCGGCGGCATCGTCGGTTACGCCAAGGGCAAGACTATGATGAACAACTGTGTCAACAGCGGTAATATCAGCGGTGCACAGTTTACGGCAGGACTTTGCGCATGGATTCAGGACGACGGCTGTGAGATTACAAACTGCCTTAACACAGGTACGGTTTCAACAAACGGCAACTCAAACGGCGCAGGTATTCTTTCTACCGTAGAGAGTCAGGCAAACAACCCGACATGGAAAATCACAAATTGTGTAAATACGGGAGATATTAAAAACGGTGTTTCGGCAATCGGCGGAATACTTGGTTACATGGGCAATCTTAGTGACCCGGGTACTGTTATCATAAGCGATTGTATTAACAAAGGAAACATAGCTGTTTCGGGTAACGATGTCGGCGGTATTGTAGGTAATCTCAATAACCACGGCTCATCGTCTCAACATCATAAATACATAAATTGCTACAACTACGGCAACATTTCCTCAAACTCGGGAAGCACTGACGGTGTGTTCGTAGGAGGAATTGTCGGCAAGGAATACGGCTTTGCGGAATTCAACGGCTGCCGCAACTATGGCACGGTTAACGCATCAAGCACCTCCGCAAACAGCATTTCAGGCGGTATCTGCGGATGGATCGAGGACGATATAAGCTCCTTTGCAGACTGCATAAACTATGGCAAAGTGACCGCTAAAAACAATATCGGCGGTATCCTCGGCGAAGTTTCCAACGCATATAACGGCACGTCTTTCTCGTTCACTCAGTGCGGCAACTACGGCGGCCTTTCCGCAACTGTCAATAACTTTGCGGATATGGGTGGTATTGTCGGTAAGCTTAATGCAAAGGAAAGAACTGTAAAGATTTATATGTCCAAGTGCTTCAACGGCAACGGAAAAGACGGACGTATTGCTTCGGTAAGCTATAAAGCGAAAAATGCCGGCGGCCTTTTCGGCGAAGTTAATCAGCAGGCTGTTATTGCAGATTCTTATAACAACGCTTCAAGCATCAGCAGCGGCACAAATGCAGGCGGCCTTATCGGCACGAACAACGGCAACACCACGTTGGCGTACAACTCATTCTCGGTTACTGCGTCGGTTTCAAATCTTGCCGGTTCGGGCAGCGTTACTCAATACGGATGCTTCACAAATACAATGGGCAAAGGCACAGCGGCTCTTGCGACACTGAACACAACCAGAACGGTTTCCGGTATCAGCTCGGTCGGCAATGCCTATGATTATAAGCAGGGCGTGAACAAGGACTACCCGGCACTTAAATGGCAGCTTAACACCCTCACAAAGAATGTCGGCCGCAACCTCATTGCCGATCTTATCGCAGACACGGCAAATAGCGGCTATAGAGCACAAGGCTTGCCCTATGATATCAAGCTTGACGGAGTAACAAAGACATATTATCCGACATATACAAAGACAGAAAACGGCGTTACGGTAACATATAATACTATGTCCGATTTGTTCACTCTCAGCGGTACTCCGACGTCAACGGGTACGTTCGAAATTCTTTCGGGAACAAATCCCGAAGCGAAGAGCGTTTATTTCTCGGCATACTATGTCGGCGGCAACGCAATGGGTTGTTCGGCAACGGTATATACATCGACTATCAGCAGAACAAGCTCAACTCATGCGCTTAAATCACTTTCGGCAGGCGAAAGGATAGAGGTATTTGCATCGGTAAATCCGAATGTTCCCGTTCAGTTTGACAATTACAAGTTCCATGCAAGCATGGACTATGTAAATAATGTAACGGCAACCTCCGGTGCACTTATTGACCTTCATTCAACATATTCCGGTCTCGGAACTCCGACAAAGGAGGGCTACAAATTCCTCGGCTGGTACAAAGTCAGAGCCAAAGGTGATATAATTTCAGACGGATCTACGGTTGTAAATTTCGGTACGCCGAGCTTTGACGATACCTTCGACCGTGATGTTGATATTTATGCTCACTGGGATCCGATATCCTATACCGTAAGATATAACGGAAACGGTTCCACAGGAGGATCAACAGGCGAAACGGTTCATATCTACGATGAGGCAAAGAACCTTGCGGCAAACGGTTTTTACCGTAAATTTGACGTAAATCTTGATTATTGCAACGGAAGGGAAACCGAAACACTGACTGCAACTTCAAGCTTCCTGGGCTGGGCAACATCGGAGAACGGCAATATAGTTTATGAAGATAAGCAGAGTGTTAAGAACCTCACCACAGAGGACGGTAAAATTATTGATCTTTATGCTAAGTGGGCGGCTGATTCAAGCGTTGAACTCCCGACTCCGACCATGACCGGTTATACTTTTGACGGTTGGTATACAAGCGACGGAACAAAGGTAAGTCAGACCTTTACTCCGACCGCCCCGACAAACCTTACCGCTCACTGGACTCCGATTACTTATACTGTTTCTTATAACGGAAACGGCGCAACGAGCGGTGAAACTGCAAGCTCATCACATACTTATGATGTTGCAAAGGCTCTCACGGCAAACGGCTTCAAGAGAGAGTTCACCGTAACGTTTGATTATAACTACAGCGGTTCAACGGCAACAACGGCTACCGCAACGGCGGCTTTCAACGGCTGGGCAACGTCAAATAACGGATCGGTTGCTTATTACGACGGCAATAGCGTAACCAATCTTTCATCGACTGACGGCGATACGGTTATTCTTTATGCAAACTGGACGGATTCAACGGTTAAGTTCCCGACACCGACACGCACAGGCTATGATTTCAGCGGTTGGTATAATGAGGCAGGACAGAAGGTTGAAGAAACAACAGTTATTTCGGAAGATATAACGCTTCATGCAGAGTGGTCAATCAAGTCCTACACTGTAACCTTCAAGAACGGAGCGACGGTGCTTCAGCAAGGCAATTGGGAATACAACACCACACCGACATATAGCGGGGACACACCGACAAAGTCAAATGACGACAATTACGAGTACACGTTCAGCGGCTGGTCGCCGGAGATAAAGCCGGTAACGGGTGACACTGTTTACACGGCACAGTTCAGCGCAAAGGCTCATGATTATGAGTATGAAATAATCGACGAGCATCAGCACAAGCAGGTATGCAAAAACTGCGGATATGAAAAGCCCGCAGAGAACCACAAGTTCGCATATGTCAAGGAGGGCAACGGTTTCCGCTATACATGTACCGACTGCGGCTACAGCTACACGGAGGACGTGGATCTTAACAAGTTTACGATCAGCTTCCCCGAGGGCGGCGGCAATGTCATAAAGAAAGAAGTCAGAAAAGAGCTTTCAAACAACTACGGAGTTGCAACGATCCAGGCACCGTTGTACAAAGGCAGCAAGTATTTTGCATACTGGGAAGACGGAGCAACAGGCGAGAAGGTCAGCACATACAGAACCTACACCTTCTTCCTGACGGGCAACCGCTCATTCGTACCGGTATATGTTGAGCCGACAGAGTACACTGCAGCGAGAAACTCGGCAGTATTCTCCTCAACAGTTGCAGGTGCAAAACTCAACGCAGACGGAAGCTTCTCGCTCTATGCCGAACACAGCGTTGCAAAGACGATCGACGGCTTCCCGAAGTATGACGCAAACAACAGAGTTGAGTCGATCAAGAACATTGTTTCAAGATACGGTGTAATTTATACAACAAGTCCGGCTTATGCAGGAATAAGCGACACGTCGGCAATGGAAAGCGTGCTTGTAGTAAGCAGTACGGACAGCGGAATAAAGGATAAGCCCGCAGGACTTACCGCAAACACAAGAGATCTTACGGGAATGCTTGAGGTAGTTGACACAGCGGATGCAGGAAGCGACACAGTATGGGCACGAACCTATGTTGTCGACGCAAACGGTACTCTGCATTACGGCATGCCGAAGAAGGTCACGATCAACGAAGTAAGCACGACCTCGGTCGCAACGGCAAGCACAATGAGCATGGGTCTGACGGATCTCAACATTGAGAGCGACGAGCCTGTAACCGAGCCCGAGACACCGACGGCACCGAGCTTTATTGAAACAATCACAGCGATACTTGCAAAGCTCGTTGATATTATCAATAAGATAATTGAATTTTTCACGAAATCGGGGGTTAGAATATGAGATACGAAAAGCCTGAAATAGAAATCGAAAAATTCTCAATCCTTGATGAAATCATGGATGGCGGAACAAGTGCGGGATTGCCGCCGATAATCGACGAGGATAACGATAATAACGTAATTATAGAATCCATCGGCGAGGTTCTCGGCAATATATTCAGTGAATGATTAAGACTAAACGGCACCCACGCGGTGCCGTTTATCATAGGTGATATTTATGAAAAAGATTTTGGTGATTGTTCTTTCGGTTAGTCTGGCCATTTTATCATTTTCCTTTTCGATAAAGGCTACAGGAGACAGAACTGTGCTGTATTTGGATTACGGTGATGTTAAAATCGGTGAAGGAACAATTTCCGGATATGACAAGGACGGAAAGCTTGTGACCGAGGTGAATCCATGCGGATATACGATAACGCAGAGGAATTCGCTGCAATCGGTTAACAGGAGTATTTCCGTTACGGACGGGGAACAGGACGTTGAAATAAAAAATATAAATATTGCACGTTCAGGCGAAAATGACAATGCATTTTGCGTTCTTAAAAACGCAAAGACAAAGCTTATACTGACCGGAGAAAACCATCTTGTCCCGGGAACATATTGTGCCGGCGTCGAAATAGCCGTTAATGCTTCGCTGACGGTTGAGGGCGACGGAATCCTTTATACTCAAAGTGAGATTGAAGCGGGAATCGGCGGCGGCAGCGGACATTCAAACGGAACGCTGACGATTAATTCCGGCACGATCTATGCAACAGGAGGCATGGACGGCTACGGCTCGGGAATCGGCGGAGGATCATCGGGCAGTGGAGGAACGATAACGATAAACGGCGGCAATATTGTGGCAGTCGGCGGTGAATATGGTGCAGGAATCGGCGGCGGAATGCTTGGTAACGGCGGCAAAATAACAATCAACGGTGGAACTGTTACGGCTACGGGTGGCAAAAAAGCTGCAGGAATCGGCGGCGGTTTTACGGCTAACGGCGGAGCTGTTGTGATAAACGGCGGCAGCGTCAAAGCAACCGGCGGAGAGGGAGCTGACGATCTCGGCAACGGCTTTAATTGCAAGACTGCTTTTGCCGGTATTCATAACGACGAGGGGAATTCAGTCTCGCTGTTAACTGTACCTTTGAAGGAATTTGCTTCGGTCTGCCAAAACGGCATAGATAAATCATTGATAACCGCAGGACATCCGGATGATGAAAATCTGTATTTTTATTCGGACTCAAACCGAAATATTGCAACGGTTTATATGAACGACGGAACTGTTAAATTTTTAAATTACAACCGTACGGAGTTTAGCGAGTTAAATCCGTTTGCAAACGGAGATGAAAGATTTTCAAAGTATCTGATAACCTCGGACAAGGATAATGTTTCCGTTATTGACGGTTTTTCGATTGAAAGCGAAAATGAAAACTGCTGTCTTATATTTTACGGCAGTTGTGTTGATAAATTTAAAATTATTGCAAGGGGTGACGTCAATCTCGACGGTAAGCTTGACGGAATGGATGCAGTTGAAACGGCATGCGTTGTCGGCGGAATGAACAACGATGTGCTTGCTGTGAAGCTTGCCGACGCAAACTTTGACGGTGTTGTGGATAATGAGGACGTTTTGACACTTGAAAATCTTGGAATTACAACAAAAGAACCGCTGAACTGAATCAGCGGTTCTTGAAAATTAAAGGTCATTATCTATCGGATTATTTCTGATTTCGTTAATTTTTTTCATTCCGTCCTTGAAATTCAATGTTTCACGGTCTGTTATATCTTCCGAACCTGTTTGGGAAGAAAGAATGTTATCAACGATTGCATTTTCCTGTGCGTCGTCAACAATCATATGATTCTTCATTTGATTTATGGCTTCCATTCCCTGAGAAACGTCAGCGGTTTCGGTATCAAAGCTTTTTTCGTCAAGCATGTTCAGCGGATTTAGCTCTTTGTCGGGTTTTTCGTGCGGTTCCGAAAGAAAATTATCAATTTTTTTATCGTTGTTAATGTCAATTGTTTCTTTTGGTGTCAGATATTCATTCAGCTCATTAATATCATTTTTTACTGACTGAATTTTTATTTTTTTCCTGACAATTATTGTACCGATAATCGCAACAAGCAGAATCAGTGCAAAGAGAGCAACAGAAATTCGACACGAAAGAATAAAGTCATTTGAAATTTCTGCAATAAGAATGTTTGCTATTTCCATAAAAATAAAATAGGCAAATGCAAAAATTTCCGCACCGCCGCAAAGCTTTGTGGGCCTTGACCTTGAATCGCTTTGTATCCCCTTAAAATAAAAGAAAAAACGTGAAAACGGAGGCAAAATTATTCTGTTGTCAGTCCTTCTTAAATCACGGTCATAGGTGAAGCCGAAAAGGTAGCATATCAGGAATGCGCCGAAATTAAAAAGCGTAAAGACTATGCAATAACAGAGAATAAGTAGATTGTATTTTTCCATATGAATCGTCCTTTTGTTCTTGGTAAATCAATTATACTATATATTTAATGAAATATCAATTACATTATCTTTTGCAGCAAAAAAATTTACAAATTATCTCGCTGTCAGTAGGGGGGACTGCTTTAAAATGTGTGAAGATTATATTAAAGAATTGTCAAGTGAAATGGGTATGGATATCCATAAATTTTATAACAACGAACACAATGAAAAGATTGAGAAAATTATATCTGAGGTTTGCAAAACAAAAGAAGAATTATTAGAAACTTATTCTGATTTGCACAATGTTGAGTCTAAGACAACAGATGTTAAATTTACCTTTGGTAAATCCGGTGCATATACCTGCGGAGTATTCAGCCCTCTTATGTATTATGAAGTTGTAGCGGGAAATGCGCATAAAGGAAAATGTGTGGACCGGCTTGATGAGGTTACGTCGAACGAATATGAAAAATGTTTTTTCGTAGGGAATAAATTAAACTACGCCGAAAGCTATATAGATGGGAAGAAGACAGAGGATATTTTTTTCATTGGAACTGAGGACAGGGTACTGGCCTGTATTTATGATTCGGACGGAATCATTAAAGAAGTTGACGAAGCGGTTTATAAGAATGGTTTTATCTTTTCATATACAACAATTTACGGATTCCCGGGTTTGGAGAAATTTATTCAATGGGTCAGATATGAATATGAGTTCTCGGGAAGTGGGATTTCCAAACTGGTTATAAAGGAACGCTTCAAAGACACGGATGAATACACTTTTGAAAACGGAAATGGGTTCGTCAAAAGATTTTCAACAAACGGAAAAGTCTTTGAAGTAACGAAAAAGTTTTCCGCTTTTGCCGGCAGCATAAAGCAGAAAAAATAACAGAATATTAAAAAAATTGAGCCTCCCAAAGGCTGCACCGTTGTCCTCGGCCTCGCCGAATATCATCTCGGTTGTATCATGAAGCGTATCGGCGCACTCGTGATTCGGCACAACGAAATTATCCTGATTCGTTCGCCGCAGCTTACCGATATTGCTCATAGAAACATATTTCAATCTCATTTTTCTACCGCCCTGACTGTTTTTTCTTTCATTATACAGGCTGAATTTTATTTTCTGTAATTCATTTTATACCAAAATATGATATAAAGTCAATAACACAGTTAAATGTGCTGTGCTTATGCATTTTAAAGTAAAAATAAATTTGAAAAAAAATTAAAAAAACGCCAATATCACTTGACAAATCGGGCTTTTAATGGTATCATATCAAGCGTTGCAGATATGCGGGTGTAGTTTAGTGGTAGAATTCCAGCCTTCCAAGCTGGTCGTGTGGGTTCGATTCCCATCACCCGCTCCATTTTCTCCAAACATTCTGCAATGTGGAGAACTAATGCGCTTGTAGCTCAGGTGGATAGAGCAACTGCCTTCTAAGCAGTGGGTCAGGGGTTCGAGTCCCTTCAAGCGCGCCATATGGTGGGTATAGCTTAGTTGGTTAAAGCGCCAGTTTGTGGCACTGGAGACCGTCGGTTCGAATCCGACTATCCACCCCATAGAGTCTGCAGGTTCTGCAGACTTTTTTTAAACGGAAATTCAAATAATGGGGTGTCGTCAAGCGGTAAGACACAGCACTTTGACTGCTGCATTCGCTGGTTCGAATCCGGCCACCCCAGCCACAAGTCCCGATTGCTTAGGCAGTCGGGATTTTGATTTTGTATAATTTCCTTGTTGATGATGAAATATTATACTTTGCCGAGATTTATAATTATTGCAACATAGTATAAAACAGCCCACAGGCTCGGAATTCCGAATCTATGGGCTGCTTGAATTTATTTTATTTTCTGAGCGGCTCTGTGTGCCAGATGTCACGGGCATAATCGTTAATAGCTCTGTCGCAGGCAAAACGTCCTGCTCCGGCAATATTCATGAGTGACATTCTGTCCCAAGTCTTTCTGTCGGCAAAGAGCTTTTCTGCCTTGGCCTGAGCTGCCTTGTAGTCGGCAAAGTCGGCGAGAACCATATACGGGTCATGGTGCGTAATCGTGCCGCCGATTTCGGGGAATACCTTACCGTTGATTCCGCCGTTGATAAAATCAACAACCTTGCGGATATCGGCATTGTTCTGATAGTAATTCATCGGGTTGTAGCCGACACGCTTCAGCTCGTTGACCTCCGGTGTGCTCATGCCGAAGATGATGATGTTGTCATCGCCGACGGCCTCGTGAATCTCAACATTTGCACCGTCCATTGTACCGAGAGTGATTGCTCCGTTTATCATGAGCTTCATGTTGCCGGTGCCGCTCGCTTCTGTTCCCGAGAGGGAAATCTGTTCACTGATATCTGCGGCAGGCATGAGATGCTCGGCCATTGTTACGTTATAATCTTCAAGATATACAACCTTGAGACGTCCTCTTACATCGGGATCGTTATTGATAAGCTCGCCGAGAGAGCATATGAAGCTGATGATCTTCTTCGCCATAAAGTAGCCGGGTGCGGCCTTTGCGGCAAAAATATAGGTGTGAGGAGTGAAATCTCCGTCGGGGTTTTCTTTGATTGCAAGATACTTTGAAAGAATGTGAAAAGCGTTGAGGTGCTGACGCTTGTACTCGTGCAGTCTCTTAACCTGAACGTCAAAGATTGATGTCGGGTCAAGCTCAACTCCGTTTGATTTCTTGACAAGCTCGGCAAGTCTTTCCTTATTGTGGAGCTTGATCTTTTCAAGCTTTTTGAGAACCTCGGCGTCAGTTGCATAGGGCTTGAGTTTTTCAAGTTCATCACCGTTATAAACAAAGCCGTTGCCGATGAGGTCGGTGAGAAGCTTCGTAAGCTCCGGGTTGGACTGGCAGAGCCAGCGGCGGTGTGCGATACCGTTTGTGACGTTTGTGAACTTGTCGGGAGTGAGCGAATAGAAATCTTTGAAAACGCTTTCTTTAAGAATCTCCGAATGGAGAGCCGAAACGCCGTTTACGCAGTGCGAGCCTGCAACTGACATGTTAGCCATTCTGATAACGCCGTTGGAAACAATAGCCATACGCTCAACCTTATCTGCATCGCCTGTTGCATTCCAAACATAGCTGCGGAAGCGGTTGTCGATTTCCTTTGTGATTTCGTAAATTCTCGGAAGAAGTCGCTTGAAGAGATCCTCGGGCCAACACTCGAGTGCCTCGGCCATAACGGTGTGGTTGGTATAAGCGACGGTATTGGTTACAATGTTCCATGCTTCGTCCCAGCCGTAGCCGCAGTCATCGAGAAGAATTCGCATCAGCTCGGGGATTGCAAGGGTCGGGTGGGTGTCGTTGATATGAATTGCGATTTTATCGGCGAGATTGTCAACAGTGCCGTAAATTCTCAGATGAGTGTTGATGATATCCTGAATCGAAGCGGAAACAAGGAAATATTGCTGACGAAGACGAAGGCTCTTTCCTTCCGGATGGTTATCGGACGGGTAGAGAACCTTGCTGATAACCTCGGCCATTGCGTTCTGCTCCATTGCACGCATATAATCGCCCTGGTTGAACATATCCATGTCAAGTCCGGGTGCCTTTGCACTCCAAAGACGGAGAACGCTGATGCCCTTGCCGTCCTTGCCCGAAACGAACATATCGTAGGGGATAGCCTTTACCGTGTTGCAGTCACGCTGCTCAACGTGGTGATACTGGCTATCCCAGCTCTCGTCAACCCAGCCCTCGAAGAGGATATCAACAGCCTCTTCCTCATGAGGAACAAGCCAAACCTCTCCGCCCGGAAGCCAGAAATCGGGCAGCTCAGTCTGCCAGCCGTCAACAAGCTTCTGCTTGAAAATGCCGTATTCGTAGAGAATTGAATAGCCCTTTGCATAATAGCCCTGACTTGCAAGACCGTCAAGGTAGCAGGCGGCAAGTCTGCCGAGACCGCCGTTGCCGAGACCTGCGTCCGGCTCGCAATCGTAAAGTTTATCAAGCTTTATGCCGAAATCCTTGAGAGCAGATTCCATTGTTTTGGTAAGATTAAGATTGTAAAGATTGTTCTTGAGCGAACGACCCATAAGAAATTCCATGCAAAGATAATAGATTTTCTTTGAATCGGCTTTCTTTGCCTCATTGTGGAATTCTTTTCTGCCCTGCATCATCATATCACGAAGAATGAGGGCAATCGCCTTGTAGTAATGTTCATAGGTAGCTTCCTCGGGTGAAACGCCGTAGAAATGGGAAAGCTTATTAACAATAAGCTCCTTAGCTTCCTTTTTTGTAAGTTTATAATTCATCAAAAGCCTCCTGACTGGTATTTGCTTATTTTATTTTATACTATTTCTCGGAAAAATACAACACCTTATTTGAATTTGCTTATACGAATTTCAAGCCTGTATTTTATGCACTTCAACGAAAAATATTTATTATTTAGACAAAATAGAAAAATAAATATAAATTTTGAACAAAATATAGAGACTTATTCAATGTAATAGTGAAAAATAATCAAGCCGATAAAACAAATAATGTCAAAAAAATGCGAAAAAACTCTTTATCGAAAATGAATTTTATAGTATAATACCTTCATAATCTTAATATTTGCGAAGTTATGTGCAATTATTCTGCGGAGGTATAGTTATGGGAAAAAACAAAGTCAGACTCACGATCGGAGGACTGGACTATTATATCACGACTGATGAGGAAATCGCTTATATGAAAAATCTCGGCGAGGATTTGGATGACGAAATAACAGGTCTTATCCATGATCATCCGAGACTTTCTCAGGTTCAGGCGGCAGTTCTCAGTGCCCTTGACTATGCCGACAGACTTAAACAAGCGGAAAAATCAAACGAATTTCTTAAGTCTCAGATTCAGATGTATATGGAGGATGCCGCAAAGGCAAAGACGGAGGCTGAAATGGCTCGCCGTGAAGCCGAGCGCATGACAAGAGACCTCAGAAGCATTCGTCGCAGTCTCGAAGAAAAGGAAATGTTATGATAAAACCTGAAATTCTTGCGCCTGCCGGTTCACCACAGGCGCTTATTGCAGCAGTCCGAAGCGGAGCGGATGCCGTTTATCTTGGCATAAAAGGCCTCAATGCAAGGCGAAGTGCGGAAAATTTTGACGATGATCAGCTAAAAGAAGCTGTTGCTTATTGCCACAAGCATAACGTGAAGGTCCATCTTACGCTTAATACGCTCGTTTCGGACGGCGAACTTGAAAAAGCACAGGAAGCGGTTCGACTTGCGTGCGAATCGGGAGTTGACGCAATTATAGTACAGGATATCGGACTTGCAGAGCTTATTCACAGAAATGCACCCGAGATGCCGCTCCACGCTTCAACCCAGATGTCCGTTCAGACCGCCGCCGGTCTCAAAAGACTTAAAAAGCTCGGCTTTACCCGTGCTGTTCTTCCCCGTGAATTGTCAAAAGAGGAAATTAAAAAGCTTTGCGAAAATTCACCTATTGAGCTTGAATGCTTTGTGCACGGCGCACTCTGCATGTGTGTTTCCGGCCAATGCCTTTTCAGTGCTGTTCTCGGCTCACGGAGCGGCAACAGGGGAGCTTGTGCTCAGCCGTGCCGTCTGCCTTTCGGAGTTGAAAACGGAACGGGGCATGATCTAAGCTTAAAAGACCTTTCACTAATTGATTATATCGCCGAAATGGCGGAAATGGGTGTTTGCTCATTTAAAATTGAGGGACGAATGAAACGTCCGGAATACGTTGCCGCCGCCGTCAAGGCTTGCCGCAACAGCGTTGACAGAGTGGCCGATAATGCACTCAGAGATGATTTACGCTCCGTATTTTCACGTTCCGGATTCACAGACGGATATTACAGAAACAAGCTTGGTTACGATATGTTCGGAATTCGCCGCAAGGATGATGTTACGGCGGCTTCGGGTGTTCTCAAAAAGCTTGAAAAGCTCTATGAAAAAGAAAAAGCGGATACTGTTGTTGATTTTGCTTTTACGGCTTTGAAAGATGAACCGATATCACTTGCCGCAAGGGCAGGAACGAAAAACGTTTTCGCCGAGGGCGATATACCGCAGCTTGCAATGAATAAGGCAACGACTGCCGAGGCCGTTTATAATCAGCTCTCAAAGGTTGGCGGAACAAGATTTGTCTGCGGCGATATTGATATCGAGCTTGATGACGGACTTTTTATTCCGGTTTCGGAGCTTAACAGGCTGCGTCGAGAGGTTATCGAGAAGCTTGACGAGGACCAGGCTCAGGTGAAAAGCTTCACTCCCGAATTTATTAAAATACAACCGCATGTTCCGGGCAAAAAACGACTTATCTGCCGCTTTGCCGACATTGATAATATACCCGAAAACTGGGATTATATAGAGCAGGTTATTGTGCCGCTGGGCGATGAACGGAAAGTTAAAAAATCGCTCAGAGTCAGCGTTGAAGTTCCGAGAGGAATTTTCTCGGATGATGAAAAAATTCTCGAGAAGCTGAAAAACGCAAAGGAATACGGCATAACCGAGGCATGGGCGGGCACGCTTGACGGTATTGCACTGATCCAAAAGGCGGGGCTGAAGCCGAATGCTTTTATCGGTTCAAATGTGTTTAATTCACTTTCCGTTAAAACGCTTGAAAATATGGGTGTGAACAGAATCCTGCTTTCGCCGGAGCTGACGTTGGCTCAGGCTCAGGCAATCGGCGGAGATGCACCGAGGGGCGTTTTTGCTTACGGCAGACTGCCGTTGATGCTGACGAGGAATTGTCCGCAGAAGAACGGCAAATCCTGCGCCGAATGTAGACGTTCGGGTAAGCTGACCGACCGCAGGGGGATTGATTTTCCGATTGACTGCCGCTCGGGATGCAGCGAGATTCTCAACAGCGTTCCCGTCTATATGGCGGACAGACTCAGTGAGATAAGAAACATGGATTTCATGCTTCTCTATTTCACGGACGAGAATAAGGAAAAAACATCGCTTGTGATTCATGATTATATCAAAGGCTCAAAGAAGCCGCACGGAGAATTCACAAGAGGACTCCTTTACAGGGGCGTAGAATAACATCTTCGTGATATAAGTATTCTGATAGGCGAAAAAACGCACCTCGAACTGAGGTGCGTTTAATTTATTTCTTTTTGTTCTTCGTAAATGACAGCTTCGGGAGCTTGATTTTAGGCTCGGAGGAAACTTCATCTTCAAACGCATCGCTGTTGTTCCAAAGGTGGATAATTCCCTCATCGTTGAGAAGCTTGACGATGATTATAAGAATCGGTACAAGGAAGATTCCGATAAATCCGAACAGTTGTGAACCGATATACATACCCATAAGGGTGACGAACGACGGCAAATCAACCGTTCCGCCGACGATTTTCGGCTCTATTATCTGTCTTACAACATAGATAATTGCATAGACAACAAACAGTCCTATTGCTAATCCGACCTTGCCGGTTATCAGACTGTAAAGCGCCCACGGAACCATGAATGTGCCCGTTCCGATAACGGGAAGAATGTCAAGCACGGCGATTATCAGCGACAGTGCAACAATGTTGCCGTCCTTGTAAATTCCGATAAGTGTAAGGATATTCAATCCGACAAAAATCTCAATACCCGTTATGCAAATAATAAGAACATATGATTTTATAAGTTTTCCGAGTGATTTAAATACAATTCGCTTGGTTGCGGAAAGCTTACCTTCATTTTCCTCCGAAATCTGACCCTTGATAAATATAACAAGCCGGTCATAGTCAACTGCCATAAAGCAAGAGGAAACTATCGCTATCATAACGGCAACAAAGGCGGACGGTATCTGCTTTGCTGTGCTCCAGATTCCGCTGAGTGGAGTTGAAAGGCTCGCAATTGAGAACTTCTCGCCGTTTGACGCCTTGTTTACGATAAAGCTTGCAATTTCAGTTGCACTCTTTTCTTTCAATGCGTCAAAGAACGGTACCATCGACTGAGTTGCCTTTGCTTCAAGGCCGTCAGGCAAGAATCTAATAGTGTTCAGCGACCAGTTCTTGATATTTTCAATCAATGTCGGAATATCTGTCAGCTTCGATTGAATGAAAGCTATAAGACTTTTTATTCCGTCGACGAGTTTAACGCCGATAAGTGAAATCAGGGCTGCAATTACCAAATATAACAGAAGAACGAGAATTGTTGCGGTTAAGCCTTTTTTTATTTTGGTCTTTCTTGTTATGAAGTTTGTCGGCCTTTGCACAATTATCGCAATGAAAAATGCGATAAGGAACGGCGCAAACATCGAGAAGCAGTATTTCAAGAACAAGTATGCTAAACCTAATACTATAGCGTAATAGACTATGTTGATTATTTTTTTGCGTCTTACTTCGGCTTTATCCATAATTAACCTCACTTCAAAAAAATTACACAAAGTGCCTTGTACTGAATATATTATACCATAAAAAAGAAGAATGCAAATAAAAAATGAAAAAATTTCAAAAAACTCTTTATTATTTGACACTTTTATGATAAACTAAATTGATTATATCGTTTAAACGTATCAGGGAGTTGAAAACAATGGACATAGCTGTTTTAGGCTACGGTGTTGTCGGCTCGGGAGTGGCGGAAGTTATTTCGCTCAACGAGCAGAAAATCACAAAAAAAATCGGCGGAGAAAAAATGAATGTCAAGTATATCCTTGATCTCAGAAAATTTCCCGGCGACAAAAACGAAGATAAAATAATTGACGATTTCAATGTTATTCTTAACGACGGCGATGTTAAAATTGTCGCAGAGGCCATGGGCGGACTTCACCCGGCCTTTGAATTCGTTTCATCCTGCTTAAAGGCAGGCAAATCCGTTGTCACATCAAACAAGGAGCTTGTTGCCGAAAAGGGCGATATCCTGCTTGAATTGGCAAGGGAGAATAATGTAAACTTCATGTTTGAGGCGAGCGTCGGCGGCGGAATTCCGGTTCTGCGCCCAATTATTCAGTGCCTTGCCGCGAATGAGATAACCGAGGTTGCCGGCATACTCAACGGCACGACGAATTTCATTCTTTCAAAGATGATTTTTGATTCGATGAGCTTTGAGGACGCTCTCAAACTGGCTCAGGATAACGGTTACGCCGAGAAGGATCCGACGGCCGATATCGAAGGCTTCGATGCATGCCGCAAGATTTGTATTCTTGCCGCTCTTTGCTTTGGCAAGCATATCTATCCCAAATCGGTTTATACCGAGGGAATAACAAAAATTACGCTCGAGGATGTTGATTATGCACGCTCATGGGGCGGCGTAATTAAACTTCTCGGCAGAGCGAAAAAAATCGGTGATAAGACGTCGGCAATGGTTTCGCCTGCATTTGTTTCCGATTCAAGCATCCTTTCCGGGGTTAACGGAGTGTTCAATTCCGTTCTTATTCGAGGCAATGCGGTCGGCGATGTCGCTTTCTACGGCCAAGGTGCAGGCAAAATGGCAACGGCAAGTGCCGTTGTTGCCGATATGATTGACTGTGCGCAGCACATCGGACGCAATAAGGGCATAAGCTGGGATAAGGCGGTTGACGGTTCGCTCGTCGATTGTAATGAGGTTGAAACGGCTCTTTATGTTCGTGCAACAGGCTGTAAGGAATGTGCACTCGGTAAGGCCAAGGAGCTTTTCGGCGATATCAAGGTTCTTTCAAGGGAGAATGCTCCCGAAGACGAATTTGCATTCGTTACGCCGGAGGATAAAGAGGGCACGCTCAGAGCAAAGCTCGGTGAGATGGAGAACATCAATGTGCTTTCAACAATCAGGGTAGTTAATTATTAATTATAGATATAAAGTGGTGAATTGATTATGGGACTTATAGTTCAGAAATTCGGCGGCAGCTCGGTCGCCAACACAGAGCGTGTCATGAACGTTGCAAAAATTGTAACCGACACCTACAAAAAGGGCAATGATGTTGTTGTCGTTGTTTCCGCTCAGGGCGATACAACGGATGATCTTATCGCAAAGGCTAAGGAAATAAGCCATCACAACTCAAAGAGAGAAATGGATATGCTCATGGCGGCAGGCGAACAGATTTCAATTGCTTTGCTTGCAATGGCTATTGAGGAGCTGGGCTGTCCGGCAATTTCGCTTCTCGGCTGGCAGGCAGGATTCCGCACCGATTCCGTTTACTCCGCTGCGAGAATCAAAAAGGTTGAGACAGACAGAATCAGAACCGAGCTTGATAATCGTAAGATCGTTGTTGTTGCGGGCTTCCAGGGACTTAACAAGTATCAGGACATGACGACCCTCGGTCGTGGCGGCTCGGACACAAGTGCAGTTGCCATTGCGGCAGCTCTCAATGCCGACAGATGCCAGATCTTTACCGACGTTGACGGTGTTTATACCGCAGACCCCCGTAAGGTAAAGGGTGCACGCAGACTCCAGGAAATCACATATGACGAGATGCTCGAGCTTGCAACGCTCGGCGCACAGGTTCTTAACAACCGCTCGGTCGAAATGGCAAAGAAATATAATGTTGAGCTTGAAGTTATCTCAAGCCTTAACCCGATTCCGGGAACAATCGTAAAGGAGACCACTAAAATGGAAAAGATGTTAGTCAGAGGCGTAACAAAAGATAAGGACGTATCAAAAATTTCTATCGTAGGCGTTGAGGATGTTCCGGGAATCGCATTCAAGGTTTTCTCACAGCTTGCAAAGAACAACATAAATGTTGATATCATTCTCCAGTCCGTCGGCAGAGACAACACAAAGGATATCGTTTTCACCGTAAGCATGGCAAATGAGGAAGAGGCTGTTGAGTGCATCAAGGCTCTTCCGTTCATCGGCGACGCTAAGGTATTCAGCGACAATACGGTTGCTAAGGTTTCGGTTGTCGGCGCAGGCATGGAAACTCATCCGGGTACAGCTTCAAAGATGTTCGAGGCACTCTACGGCAAGGGAATCAATATTCAGACAATCTCAACGAGCGAGATTAAGATTTCCGTGCTTATCGACGAGAAGGACGCCGACAAGGCTGTTTCCGCAGTTCACGAAGCTTTCTTCGGCAATGACTGATTAAAAAAAATTCCGAAAATTTTTAAAAAACTATTGACAACCGAAAATTTCGGTAGTATAATGCGTCTAAACCGATGAGAAAGAGTGAGTAGATTTTAACACTGTTCTTTCAGAGAGTCGCAGGCGGTGGGATTGCGGCAGAAGAAGATTTAATCGAATGGACTTTCGAGGGCGAGCGGAAACGAAGTAATGCTTCGGAGTATGTGAGACGGAGGTGACTCTCCGTGAACAAGAGTCAACGTATGGTTAGTACGTCAGAGTGGATGCGGAAGCGTCAAGCAGGGTGGCACCACAGGATATGATTTTTATTCCTGTCCCGGCAAGAAATTGCAGGGACGGGATTTTTTTATTTTCACGGGAGGTTTTATTATGATTTTATTGACTAAGCTTTGGCGCAGGAGCGCCGATTGAATCTTTGCTTTGAACATATTAAAAGACTAAACACAATTTTTTTTAAAATTCAGAAAGGTTGATATTATTATGAAAAAGTTTATTTCTCTTGCACTTTGTGCCGTACTCATTCTCGCAACTCTTACCGCTTGCGGTACAGCTACCAAAGACACATCCAAAAGCACATACACAATCGGACTTTGCAACTATGCAAACGATGCTTCTCTTAACCAGATTGCCGAAAGCATTCAGGCTCAGCTTGCCGCTATCGGCAAGGAAAGGGGAGTAACCTTTGATGTGAAATATCAGAACAGCAATGCCGACAGCAATGTTCTCAACCAAATCGTTTCAAATTTCATTGCCGACGATGTTGATCTTATGGTCGGTATAGCCACTCCGGTTGCAATGTCAATGCAGAGCGCAACCGAGGGAAAAAAGCTTCCGGTAGTATTCTCTGCGGTAAGCGATCCTCTCTCGAAAAAGCTCGTTGATTCACTTGAAGCTCCGGGTGCAAACATCACCGGAACTTCAGATTATCTTGACACAAGTTCGGTTATGAACATAATGTTTGAGACAAAGCCGAACATCAAAAAAGTAGGACTTCTCTACGATGTCGGACAGGATTCGTCCGAAGCTGCGATCAAATCCGCCAAGGAGTACCTCGATAAAAAGGGTATCGCTTATGTTGAAAAAACAGGTAAAACCGTCGATGAGATTTCTCTTGCCGCTCAGGCTCTTGTTGCGGATAAAGTCGACGCTGTTTTCACTCCGACTGATAACTCCGTAATGGTTGCCGAACTTTCAATCTATGAGATTTTTGCCAAGGCGGGTATTCCGCATTTCACAGGTGCCGATTCGTTTGCTCTCAACGGTGCTTTCATGGGCTACGGCGTTGATTATGTCAACCTCGGCAAAGAGACTGCAAATATGGTTGCCGAAATTCTTCTCGACGGCAAAGACCCTGCGAAGCTTGCGGTAAAGACTTTTGACAACGGTACGGCTACAATCAACACGGATATCTGCTCGCAGCTCGGTATGAATTATGACGAGATTGCAAAGACGATTGCACCGCACTGCACAAAGGTTGAAAAAATCAAGACCGCCGAAAGCTTCGACGGACAGAAATAATTATTTGAAAGGAACTTAACTTATGTCGCTGGGTTCTGTTTTAGCACTTATTCAAACCGCATCCGAGCTTGGACTTATAAGCGCACTTACCGTAATTGCACTTTATCTGAGCTATTCGATGCTTAATGTATGCGACTTATCGACCGACGGCTGCTTCACTCTTGGGGCAACCGTCGGTGCGGTCGTTACACTCTCCGGTCATCCGTTTCTTGCACTTCCCGCTGCTATGGCGGCAGGTATTGCATCGGGCTTCATCACCGCATTCCTTCAGACAAAGATGGGCGTCAACAGCCTGCTGGCTGGTATTATTGTCAATACGGCACTGTATTCAATCAACATTGCCGTTATGGGCAATTCATCGATCCTTAATCTCAACAAAACCGATACCGTTTTCACCAAAGCACTCGATTTGCTCAGAAATACTCCGTTCATGGAGCAGTATAAGCTGATTGTTGCATTGCTTGCGGTTATTATCGTCGGTGTTCTTCTCGCACTTTTCCTGAGAACGAAGCTCGGACTTGCGATTCGTGCAACCGGCAACAATCCCGATATGGTTCGTTCGTCGTCAATCAATCCCGTTTTCACAACGATCGTCGGCCTTTGCATTGCGAACTCGTTTACTGCTCTCTCGGGATGTCTGCTTGCTCAGTCGCAGAAGTCTGTCAACATTGATATCGGCACGGGCATGGTTACGATTGCACTTGCTTCCCTGCTTATCGGTAACGTTTTCTTCGGCAGAAAGAAGATTCCTCTTCAGATTGTAGGAATGGTTCTCGGTGCATTCGTTTTCAGACTTGTTTATACCATTGCCCTCCGCTTCGACATGCCGGCATTCATGCTCAAATTCGTTTCGTCGGTTATCGTTGTGCTTGCAATTTCGATTCCTTACCTCAAGACAAGGTTCCCTTTCTTAAAGCGTAGGATTGATCAGCGTTTCGGAAGGAGGACTGCGTAATGCTTAATATTTCAAACATTTCCATTACCTTTAATTCCGGGACTACTGATGCCAAAAAAGCTCTCAACGACATTTCGCTCAAGGTCAACGATGGCGATTTTATCACCGTTATCGGAGCGAACGGTGCCGGCAAATCAACGCTTTTCAATGCGATTGCCGGAACGTTTATTGTTGACAGCGGCAAGATTGAATTGAACGGCAGGGATATAACGCTCATGCCCGAGCATAAGCGTGCAAGAAAAATCGGCAGACTTTTTCAGGACCCGATGAAGGGCAGCGCACCGGGAATGACGGTTGAAGAAAACCTTGCCCTTGCCGCAGGCAGAGGCGGTTGGCTCAGCCATGTTTCAAAGGCGGACAAAAAGGCTTTTCGTGAGCGTGTTGCATTGCTTGATATGGGACTGGAAAACAGAATGAGCCAGCCCGTCGGACTTCTTTCCGGCGGTCAGCGGCAGGCTCTTACCCTTATGATGGCGACATTCAATCCGCCGGAGCTGCTTCTTCTTGATGAGCACACGGCGGCTCTTGACCCCGGAACGGCGGAAAAAGTTCTCTCCCTGACAGAAAAAATCGTTGCCGAAAACAAGCTTACCTGCATGATGATTACTCATAATATGCAGTCGGCTCTTGAGCTTGGCAACAGAACAATAATGATGAACAACGGCCGGATTATCATGGACACCTCGGGCGAGGAAAGAAAGGCTCTTACAGTACCCGATCTGCTTCAGAAATTCAAGGAAGCGGCAGGACGTGACCTTGACAATGACAGAATGTTATTGATATGAAGAGGATATTACCGTGAAAAATATTGTTGTAAGAAAATACGGTGCGGACGATATTCCCGCTATGAAAGATATATGGAACGAGGTTGTTGACGAGGGCATTGCTTTTCCTCAGGAGGAAGATCTCACGGATGAGGGTGCAAAAGATTTTTTTGCTCAGCAAACCTATTGCGGCGTTGCGGTCGGCGAGGACGGCAAGATCTACGGAATGTACATCCTTCACCCGAACAATATCGGCAGATGCGGCCATATCGCAAACGCAAGCTATGCCGTTTCGCTTGAAAGCAGGGGATTGCACATCGGTGAAAAGCTGGTTCGTGACTGTGTTGTTCAGGCAAAAGCGCACGGATTCGGAATTCTTCAATTCAATGCGGTTGTTGCGACGAATATTCATGCAAGACACCTTTATGAGAGAATCGGGTTCAAACAGCTCGGCACAATTCCCGGCGGCTTCAGAATGGACGACGGACATTACGAGGACATCTGTCCGTATTATATTGAAACAAAATAAAAAATCAGGCTGTAAATCGTAAAGCAATTTGCTTTTTGATTTACAGCCCTTTATATTATGCATTATTTATTTTTCTTGAATTCCCTGCCGATTTCGTTCAGCTTTTTCATGGAATCAATGTATGCTTCCCGTGTAACTCCTTTCGGCATGTGTGCCCATTCCGTTGTCTGAACAAACTTATCCGCCATCTTATCAAATTCACTTTCGCCGATTTCAATATCGTCGAAGCAAACAGGGAGCCCGATAGAGCTGTTGAATTTCATAATACGTTCAACTTCATCCGATCTTCCTTCATACTGTAAAAGACAAAGGACGCCGAGCGAAACAATTTCGCCGTGCAGGTGGCTGTGGCCGTGTTCCGTAACGGTTGCGCCGTAATAAATGCAATGCGCAAGAGTTGAATTGTAGTAATAGCTGTCAACGGTTGTCATCATATTGGAGACGATTCCGGTTGAAACAATGATGTCAAGAATTACCTGATCGAGTGCAAACGAGGGCTTTTTCTCTCTGATAGATTCAAGTGCTTGAGTGCCGTATTCAATCAGGGGATCGGTGCAAATGCGGCTGACCTGTCTGCCCATGAGCGGCGTGTGGAAAAGAGTATCGTCCTTAGATGAAAAAACAGCTTCGTATTCCTTGCTGAGTGCGTCGCCAATGCCTGCCCATAAAAGCTTTTCGGGTGAATCGGCAATGACTGCGGAATTGATAAAGCAATGATTTGCAAGCTTCGGATAATAATAATCCCTGAATGAACCGTCGGGATTGTAGATGACGGAAATTGCCGTAACCGAGGCACAGTTTGAACCGACCGTCGGGAAGGTGAACAGCGGCTTGTCGAGCTTGTCGGCAACATATTTAACCGTGTCGCAGGCACGTCCGCCGCCTACAGCGAAAAGCATATCGGCTTTTTGTACGGTCGGATTTGCGATAAGTGCATCGCCGTTTTCGTATGTTGAATTGCCGCCATATTCGATAAAATCAAGAAGCTTGACATCTGAGCCTTTAACCCCTTCAATCAGGGCATTTTTAGCCTTCGACATTGCCGTCTTGCCGCCGATGACTGCGACAGTCTTGCCGAAGAAACGTGTAACATACGGTATCTCCTTGTAGCAATCGGGGCCGATTGAATAGCTCGGAAGATAAAGACTGTAATTTGAATTGTATTCTGACATAACATCAAGCCGCCTTTCTGAGTTTGTTATAAACAAAAGTCCTCCCGTCTCCTGCTTTGAACATAAGAGACGAAAGGACAAACTTCCGTGGTACCACTCTTTTTCATTCCTATCGGAATGCACTCATGGAATACTTCATATTCCTGCAATGTAACGGTTACTTCCGTCTGAACCTACTTGTTATGTTCGGCACAGCCGCTCGATGGCGAGTTCGGCGTTTAACTTTCCTGATGCCTTTCAGCCTATGGCATCTCTCTGTGAGGAGTCTTGCGCTTAATATTCCATGTCATTGCGTTTATGCTTCGCATTGTAACACTGAAATTTATAATTGTCAAGTAGAAAAAAGGTGTTGAAAATTCAATACTGATTGTGCATTTTTGGGGTCTGTAAACATTGATTTGCAAAATTTATTTATTTGAAAACGGCTGTAAAATATGCTACAATAAATAAGGTGATTTTATGGATAATATCAAAGCTGTTTTTATTGACATTGACAATACTCTTCTTGATTTTAATAAATGTGCCCTTTGGTCGATGCAAAAGGCGTTTGAAGATTACAAACTGAACTTTGAAAAATCAATGTTCGACACTTTTAATATGATAAATAATCGCCTTTGGCTCAGAATCGAAAAGGGCGAATTGACAAAAGAGGAGCTTTATTCCTGCCGTTGGAATATGATTTTTGCACTGCTCGGGATTGACGTTGACGGTATTGAGTTTGAAAATGCGTTTTATTCTCATTTGACCGAGAGTGCCGAGCCTGTTGACGGTGCGCTTGACCTGCTCAAATATCTTCACGGCAAATATCTCGTCTGTGCAGCAAGCAACGCTTCGTCTGCACAGCAGATTAAGCGGCTCAACAACGCAGGAATGACCGGATATCTCGACAGGATTTTTATATCCGAGCAGATAGGCTTTTCAAAGCCGAAAAAGGAATTCTTTGAGCGGTGCTTTGAAAAAATCAGCCCGGTTGCTCCGTCGGAAACGGTGATGATAGGCGATTCGCTGACCGCCGATATTGAGGGCGGTGCAAGATTCGGGATGAGAACCTGCTGGTATGACCACAATTTGACTAATGAAAGCTCCGATTTGCCCGATTTCACCGTGCGTTCACTTTCGGAAATTAAAAAATATCTTTAATTAGCGATTACATTATAAAAATGCGTCCGATTTTTCTTGACCTCGGGCGCATTTAATAATATAATATATTTAATTATGTATAGTAAAGGGTGCTTCTTATGATACTTATCGCTCCTTCGATTCTCTCATGCGATTTTTCAAAAATGGGGGAGGAAACCGCTCGCATGGATGCCTGCGGTGCAGACTGGATTCATATTGATGTTATGGACGGCCATTTTGTACCGAACCTTACCTTCGGTGCGCCTGTTGTAAAGTGCATAAGAAAGTGCAGCGACAAGGTATTCGACTGTCACTTGATGATAAGCGAGCCGCTTAAATATGTTGACGATTTTGTCAAGGCGGGTGCGGATATAATTGATTTTCACGTTGAATCCGATTCGCCGATTGAAAAGACGATAGATAAAATTATTTCGGGCGGCTGTAAGGCAGGTCTTGCCGTCAAGCCGAACACGCCGGTTGAGACCGTTTTTCCTTATCTTGACAAGCTGAGTATGGTTCTTATCATGACTGTCGAACCCGGCTTTGGCGGTCAGAAATTCATGGGAGACATGATGGACAAAATTGTCGCCCTGCGCAAGGAATGTGCAGAGCGTGGAATCGATATTGATATCCAGGTTGACGGCGGAATTTCCGAAGCGACCGCACCGATCGTCATTGAAGCAGGTGCAAACGTTCTTGTTGCCGGCAGTGCGATTTTCGGCTCATCCGACCCTGCGAAAACAATTGAAGCGTTGAGAGGTTAAAGCTCTCTCCAATGCTCATAAGTGTGAGCGGCGGCAAGTTTGCTTTTGCCGACGAATTTTGCGTATTCATTGAGTATGCGCTGAAGCCCGTTCGCTGTTTCTGTCGGAATCTCAAGTCGATATTTGCTTTCTTTTGTAAATATCCGTCGGGAATTGTCGGGCAGAAATCGCATAAAATCGAGTAGATTATCAAGATTTTCAAACTCATAAATTCGTGTAGGGTTTGCCTTTGAGATAACGGTCTCGCTCTTTTTGTTCAAACCGCTTGCAACGGTGAACATCAGAAGACAGCCGCCGTCGGTATCCGGTGCTGCCTCAATCATCAGGTTGCCCGAGGGGTCAACATCACGCCCCGTATCACGGCGAACGGTGTCGAGAATCGTCCAGATTACACGCCTTGTTTCAATATTTGAATAGTCCATATCGTCATATGTAATATCAAGATCCTTCATCTCGTCACAGGTTAATCCGACTATAAATTTATTGTTGCTTATCGGTTGAATATCCATTTTCGCATCTCCTCATAAACTCGTTAATTAAAGTATATGACCGTTAAAATCGGTATTCAACCATCAAAATATGGTAAATCCAATTTAAGAGCCGACATTATATTATATGCCGCTCTCGGGAGTAAAAGCATGGAAAAATACCAAAAATATAATAAACGTCGCCGCAGCATAACGGAGTTCCGCTCCTCTTACAGCGACAACAAGAAATATTTCATCAGCACGGACAGAAAAAGCTCCTGGATGCCTGTGGTGAAGTATATTGTTATTGCTGTTTTCTTTGTTGTGTTCGTTGTTGCGGGTTTCCTTATAACGGACGCTTTGCTTGAAATTTCCGAAGCACCGTACGTTGAGGAAAAGACGACCGTTTCCGAGGATAAAACGGAAATCGACAAGAAATATTTTGAAAATATTGTCACAAAAACGCCCGATGAAATTACGACGGGCAGCAAGGGAACCACAAATTGATGTACATTCCGTATAACTCAAGATTAGAATATCACAAAAGCATTTTCGGGGCAGTGAAAACCGGTCAAACGGTCACATTTCGCATAATTCTGCCCCGTGATTTTTGCTGCCATGCCGCAAAGCTGGTCATTAAAAAAGCAGAGGATGCGCAGTACAGCTATATTAACATGCAATGGGACTGCATGGAGGGCGTCGGCGAGGAATGGTGGAAGATTGATTTTACCGCCGAAGACGCTGCACTTTACAAGTACCATTTTGAATATGACACATCGTGGGGTACAAGCCGAATTTACCACGTCGGTAACGGACTTGCCGCAATCAAGGGTGAGGGCGACGACTGGCAGCTCACGGTTTACGATAAGAATTTTCACACTCCCGAATGGCTTAAGGGCGGAATAATTTATCAGATTTTTCCCGACCGCTTCGCTTTTTCGGGCACAAAGAAGCAGAATGTTCCCTCGGACAGAGTTTTGCGAACCGACAGGGACGGCGACCCATACTGGATCCCGACCGCCGAGGGCAAGGTGCTCAACAATGACTATTTTGGCGGCGACCTGAAAGGAATTGAGCAGAAGCTCGGCTATCTCAAGTCGCTCGGTGTGACATGTATCTATCTTAACCCTATTTTTGAGGCACAGAGCAATCATCGTTATGATACGGCTGATTATGAAAAAATCGACCCGATGCTCGGCACGGAGAGGGATTTTAAATCACTTTGCCAATCGGCGGAAAAGCTTGGCATAAAAATCATGCTTGACGGCGTTTTCAGCCATACGGGCGATGACAGCAAATATTTCAATCGCTATTCACGCTATGACAGCGTCGGCGCATATCAGTCGGAAAACTCGCCTTATTACAACTGGTACAAGTTCAATAAATGGCCGGACGATTATGAGAGCTGGTGGGGCATTAAGATTTTGCCCGAGGTCAACGAGGATAATCCCGATTTCATCGAATATATAACAGGAAAAAACGGTATCGCTCGCAAGTGGCTCAGGCTCGGCGCATCGGGCTGGCGGCTTGACGTTGCCGATGAGCTTCCCGACGAATTCCTTGATGAGTTCCGTAAGGCGGTCAAGGAAGAAAAAAACGACTGTCTTGTTCTCGGTGAGGTCTGGGAGGATGCTTCAAACAAATTGAGCTATGGCAAACTTCGCCGTTATCTTCTCGGTGAACAGCTTGACAGTGTAATGAACTATCCGTTCGCAGGAGCAGTCATTGATTTTATCCGTGACGCCAACGCAGAGCTTTTTGCTTCAAGAGTTATGAGCATTGTTGAGAACTATCCAAAGGAAGTGCTTGATGTGCTGATGAATCATATTTCGACCCACGACACAATGAGAGCGATTACGGCACTTGCAGGGGAGAGCTGTGCTTACCGTGACAGAAGGTGGCAGAGCACTCATTCCCTTGACGAAAAGGAATACCGTTACGGCATGAAGCTTCTCATGGCTGCCTCGGCAATGCAGTTCGCTTTGCCGGGTGTGCCGACGATTTATTACGGTGATGAGGCAGGTATGCAGGGCTATAAAGACCCGTTTAACCGCCGCTGCTACCCTTGGGGCAAGGAAAATGAAGAGCTTGTAGAATGGTACAAAAAGCTCGGGGAGATAAGAAGCAAGAATTCCGTTTTCAAGGACGGAAAGTTTGAAATTCTTTCCGCAGTTGCCGGTTGCGTTGCTTTCTCGAGGAAGAATGATGATGAAGCAATACTTGTTATTTCAAGCAGCAATCCGCACCCGATAACCTATTACGTTAAGTCCGAATGGTGCGACGCATATGACCTTCTCGGCAACGGCAGAGTTGCTGCCAATATGGTGGATATTGAAGAAAAATCAACAGTAATTTTGAAAAGAAAGTGATATAATGGCATTAAGAGGCCACAAATTTAAAACAAGCAAGCAGGACAAGAAAGGCGATCTTTTGAGATTCTTTTTGGCTTTTCTCGCTTTCGCCGTTGTGTTCGGTTCTGTTTCGGCAGTTGTTATACTTAAGCACAATGAAATTTCGCTAAAAAGCATTTTTTCTAAGGAGACAACAACCGACTTGAGCGAAACTACAACGGATGATCAGCCTGTTTCGCCGACCAAGTTGAGCGGAAAAACAAATTTTCTTGTATATTGTTCGGCAAATGACTATTCGGAAATGTATTTTATTCACATAATCGAAGCGGATATGGATAACTGTATTCTCAAGGACCGTCCGCTGAATCCCGACGGTAAGGCCGCCGACGGCAAAAGCTATGTGCAGACCCTTAAGGAGGGCGGTGCCGGCAAGCTTGTTTCGGTTATTGAGCAGAAAGAGAATGTGAAAATCAATAAATATGTCGGTTCGAATGCCGAGACCTTTGCACTTGCCATCAACTATATGGACGGACTTGAATATACGGTCGATAATCGAATTGAATACAGAAGCAATAATTATACATTGATTCTGACAAAGGGTAATCAAACGATTAAGGGCGAAACGCTTATAAAATATTTCAGATATTGCAAAACTCTCGGTTCGGACGGAATGAGAATTCAGGGTAAGCTGATTTGTGCAATGCTTGACAGCTATATAACCGACGAGAATGCTGCAAACGGTTCAAAGATTTATCAAAAGCTGCTTGCAAACCTTGACTCAAACAGCGATATTTCATTTTTTGAAGCGGCGGAAGCTATGGCGACAGTGAAAGCTTTCTGCGATTCACCTAACAGACAGCAGTCAACGATTGTTATAAACGATTCGAGTATATCATAAGGAGGCAAATTTATGTCAACAAAACCGTTAAGAGGCTCTAAGCCCCAACCCGATCATATTTTCATCAGCATCGCAGACGATGCGAAAACAACAATGAATGTAACCTGGAGAACAAGCATTGACGTAAAAAACGGCTACGTTCTTTATCATGAGGACGGCTCGGACGAGGTTAAGCGCACCAACGCCGACACCGATGTTTTCAAGAGCGATATTGACATCAGCAATATGTTTTGGGCAAAGCTCACGGGACTTAAACCCGATACAAAGTATTTTTACACCTGCGGTGATGATGAGCACAGAAGTGATGAATTCAGCTTCACAACAGAGCCGGAGAATCTCACAAAGTTTAAGTTTATCTGCATTTCCGACCAGCAGAAGGGAGACCTGATAAATCCCGATTATTCGTATTTTACGGGAATTCTCAAAAAGGTTCTTGCCGAAAATCCCGATGCAAGATTTATTCTCACCGGTGGCGACAACACAAACTGCGGCCAGCATGAAATTCAGTGGAACGGCACATTTGAGGGAATGCAGGGCGTTGTTGAGAGCATTCCTCTTCAGATGGCTCTCGGCAACCATGACAATCGTGGCTTCAGAGATCCGGTGCATGAGCAGGGCAGATATTATGCAGAGCCTGCCGAGTTCTTCGACAATCAGTTTAAAGGTTCATATGCCTATGACGGTCCGAAGGACTGGAAAACCGAAAACTATACATTCAATTACGGTAACGTCCATTTCCAAATGATCGGCATTAACGGCCCTGAGGACGTTAACGAGTGGATGATAGATGATATGAAGAAGAACAGCAGACAGTGGAATATCGGTACATATCATTTCCCGATTTGCTATTCAGGCTCAAACTGTGCCAATTACGACGCATATCCCATGATGACAGAGGGCTTCGAGATGCTTGATCTCGTATTCTCGGGCCATGAGCATAACTTTTCACGAAGCTTCCCAAGAAGGAACGAGGAGCTTTTTGAGCGTCCGTCTCAGGGTACAGTTCACTATATGCTCGGCAACTCCAATCAGAACCCTCCGGGAACAAGGGCAATTTCAAAGGTTTGGCATTCTGCTTTTTATTGCGAGGAGGAGCCTGTTTCCGTTGTTGCGATTGTTGAGGTGGACGGCGATAAGATGACCCTCACGTCAAAGATTATTGAGGACGGAAGAATTGTTGACAAATGTACGATTGATAAGGGCAAGGATGAGATTACGCCTTATGCCATTGCACCGAAATTCAATCAGACAAGAATGACCTTTAAGGGTGCGCTCATGGGTCTTTGTCAGTCAGGCGTCAAATGCGAAAAAGTTGACGGAATGTGGTATGCCTGCTTTGGTACACTTATCGGTTATATCGGCGGTTATGTCCTCAAGGAGAAAGGCAAAATTACTCTTGATGTTTACGGCAAGAGGGTAGAGTTCTTTGAAAACAGTGACAAGGCAATCGTTAACGGTGAAGAAAAGACGATATGTGCAAAGGTGCTCCGAATTCATGACCAGCTTTATATGCCTGCACCGGCGTGTGAGCTTTTCGATATGAGATGGGCTTATGCCGAGAGAAATAATTTTATTTCCTTTGAACATGAGAGTGAGGCACATCCGATAACCGTGCAGCCGTAATTGACAAAACAAAATTATTGTTGTATAATATATCAATCGCTTAAATCGGAGTTGATGACAATGGCAAAGAAAAAGGCAGAACAGGCAACGAATATTGACCTTAATGACGCTCAGAAACGCATGGACCAATATGTTAAAGCTTGCGACAAAGAAAAAAAAGGCAAGATTACGGCACTTTCAATGATAGGCGTTACGATTCTCTGTCTGCTGATTCTTCTTGTTGTCAGCCTTAAAATGAGAGGAATCGGATTCACGGCGGTTGTTGACGGAAATTCCGGCAATATTACTGTTGTTCAGTCAGGTGAGGTTCAGGGAACAAAGCCGGCTGATGTTGTGACAACAAAATAAATCAGATAAAAACTTATCGGCAGTAACATAATCGTTACTGCCGATTTTTTGTAATGTAATTTTATATTGATTAGTAAACCTGCAATTTTGACAGAAGCTCCTGCATATTGTCCTTCATGCTGTCTCTGAATTCGTCAAAATCGATTGTTGCGTTGCCTGTGCGCATATGACCGAAGTCTGTATTCTCGCCCTCGGTTACAGTAAAATTACGCTTTTTTCCTGAAAGATCAAGGGTATAGCTGCCTGCCGGGAGCTTCACATTGAAATTGCCGGCGGTGTCGGTCATGAGCCTGTATACCATGCCGATTTCCTTGCTTGTTATGGTGAAATCGATAACCTTGCTCGGAGTAATCTTTGCCCATTCGAGACGGCCTGTTACCGTGCCGTAGTTTTCGCACTCTTTTATTGCTGCTTCGACGGCAAGCTGAGCGTTTACCATTCGCATTGTGCCTGTCGGCAGATGAAGCTCGGAGGAGCTGTCGGCAACCTCATATTTTGTATTTTCTTCGTCGCAGACGAAGTGCTTGACCTGTGCACCCGTGAACGACGGATTAACGCTCCAAACAAGAGAAGCAATACCGGTTACAATAGGCGCAGCCATTGATGTTCCTTTAAGATAAGCGTAAGAGCAATAATTATAGTCTTTTCCGTCGCCTTTGTAGTATGTGCTGTAAATATCATATCCCGGAGCACAGATTGAAACCTGACTGCCGCCGTTTGAAAAGTCGGCCTGCTCATATGTGTTGAATCCGGTAAACTTTGCCGCCGCAACAATAATTATTCTGTCAACAATTTCCTGCGGAGTGACACCTTTGACTGTTTTAACTGCATTGTCGACCGTTATCGGACAAAATGTGCCGTTATTGCTTGCGTCAACGGCATAGGCAAACTTATCGTTTTTGTAAACGCCATTGCCTGCCGATTGACAGCAGATAAAATCATATCCGCGTTGGAGCATTTTTGCAATGTAATATGAATTGAACTTGCCCTGAGTATCCTTAACGATTTGCAGCCTGTCAATTCCGTTTTTTATTGTGCCGGAACTTCCGAGAGAAAAATTGACTACCTTTGCTCCTGCACGAACAGCGTTGACAAAGCCGGTCATTATTCTTGCACTGTTGTTCCATTTTTGCCCCTGTTCTTCGTTAGCCTCCCAGTCAACACAAACAAGCTTGCCGTCACGGACAATTCCGGTCAATCCCTTTTCGTTATCCTGAGTTGCTCCGATGATTCCGGCAACATGATTGCCGTGATACGAGGGAGCATTATTTTTTTCAAAGAATTCATTCGGGAAAACGATCTTTCCTTCAAGGTCTTCATGAGTCGGGTCGAATCCCGTATCTACAATTCCAACATCGATATCGCTGAAATATTCGTCATAATCCCATGCTTTGTCTGTATCCGTCGCTTTTATCCACCAGTTTGAATACAGTGAACGCCTGTCAAGTGCGTCATCATCCCAGTCGGTAAGATTCCACGGATCATTCGGAACATAATCCGGAGTAATTTTCTCTGCCAGAGAGCAGCTTGCGAATTCAACCTTATCGTTCTCCATAAGCTCATCGCACAAGTTATTGATTTCGTAAAAATCCGAACGCTCGATTTTAATTTCGTATTCATTCATGAAATCAACCTTGCCGACTATTTCACCGTCAAGGGCTTTGACAACCTTTTTCTTGTCAAGCAGCGTTGCATCGTCGCTGAAAAAAACCGTTATTGCATCATTTATGTATGTTGTCGAATCTTCAAGTGCCGATATGCTTTCCTCTTCAGGCTCATAGAAAACATCGTCTTTATCTTCAAACTGAGCAATATTATTTGCATCGATTTTAACCGTTTTTGCAGTTTCTTTTTTTGCAGAGACGCTCTTTGCTTTATTCGCTTCAACAGATTTGGAATTTGAAACGCTCTGAACCGTCGGTTCGGCCGGAAGCTGTGCTTCTTTTGCAAGTTTAACGCCAACTGTCGGCGAGCTTGCGGCAATAATCGTTGCCATAGCGACAGAAAACACAGAACTTAAAAGTTTCCGCTTTTTCATTTTACAAACACCCCATATTTTATATATAAAAATATGTTACTATGTTAATTCGTAAATGTCAATGCAATTCTTAAACAAAAATTCCGGTTTATTAATTATTTTTATAGAAAATATATAGATTTTTCGTTTAATATATGATATTATATATGTATATTTATTATTCGGAGGGCTGAATATGACGGTAAAAGAAATTATTGATATACTCGACGGACGTATAATCTACGGCGAGGATTTGCTTGACAGAGAGGTGTTTACCGCCTGTGGCAGTGATATGATGAGCGATGTTCTTGCTTTTGTTAAGGAGCAGGCAGTTCTTTTGACGGGTCTTGTTAATCCGCAGGTTGTAAGAACTGCTGAAATGATGGATATGAGCTGCATTGTTTTTGTAAGGGGGAAATCGCCCGATATGGGCATGATCGACCTTGCCGAGCAGCGTGACATCGTTCTCATAGGTACAGACCTTGAAATGTTCACCTCCTGCGGTCGACTTTATGCTCATGGGCTTAGAGGAGGCAGCGGAAAATAATGGATGAAGTAAAATTGCATTATGATGTCAGTGCCTATGACTTTACCCGAGCCGGTGAAGCATCGGGCAAGCTTAAGCGTTCCCTTAAAGAGCTTGGATTTGCACCTGCCGTAACACGCAATGTTGCAATCGCCGTCTACGAGGCAGAAATAAACATGGTTATTCATGCTGACGGCGGAGTTATTGATGCAACCGTAACGCCGGATTGTATAACTGTTGTATTGGCTGACAAGGGCCCGGGAATTCCCGATATAGAGCTTGCAATGAAAGAGGGCTATTCAACAGCCCCGGAGAATGTGCGCTCGCTTGGCTTCGGTGCAGGAATGGGTCTGCCGAATATAAAAAAATATACCGATGAAATGAACATAGATACTGTCATTGGTGAAGGAACGACAATTACTCTTAAGGTATATAATAAATAAAAGCAAGGAGAAGATCATGAATACTGTTTTTCATTCGGTTAGCCTTGATAAGCAAAAATGTCTCGGATGTATGAACTGTATAAAAAGGTGCCCGACTCAGGCGATAAGAGTGCGCCACGGCAAGGCTACGATTATTTCCGAACGATGTATCGACTGCGGAGAATGTATTCGCATCTGCCCCCATCATGCAAAAACCGCTAAAAGTGATCCTATTGAGGATATTGAAAAATTCAAATATAAAATTGCCTTACCTGCACCATCTTTGTATGGCCAATTCAATAACCTTGACGATATCAATTACATATTGACGGCATTAACCGAATTGGGTTTTAATAAGGTCTTTGAGGTTGCAAAGGGCGCTGAAATTATTTCCGACGCAACAAGAAAGCTTCTTAAAGACGGCGGATTGACAAAGCCTGTTATTTCCTCGGCTTGTCCTGCGGTCTGCCGACTGATAAGGATTTCTTATCCCGATTTGATTGACAATCTTTTGGAACTTAATACGCCGATGGACGAATCGGCACGTTTGGCGAGGCTCGAAGCGAAGGCTGAGACGGGACTCGATGACAGTGATATAGGTGTGTTCTTTATTACTCCGTGTCCTGCCAAAATAACAGCGATAAAAAATCCGCTCTGTGCTGAAAAATCGGACGTTGACGGGGCAATCGCAATCAGCGATATTTACCCCATGCTTGTCAGCAGAATGGATCATCTCAAAGAGCTTAAGAACATGGATGAATCGGGTAGAATCGGCGTCGGCTGGGCAACGAGCGGCGGCGAAGCCTCGGGCACATTGAGCCGAAAATATATTGCCGCCGACGGAATCGAAAATGTTATAAAAATTCTTGAAGAGATTGAGGATGAAAAGCTCAATGATATTGAATTTATCGAGCTGAACGCCTGCACGGGAGGCTGTGTCGGCGGTTGCCTGACTGTTTCCAACACATTTGTTGCCAAAGCGAGACTTTCGATTCTCAAGCAATACCGTCCCGTTTCGTGCAATCATATTGATACCGAAGAAGTACCCGACGAGATGATGTGGCAGGAAAACTTACAGCCGTATTCTGTGCTGAAGCTTGCCGACAACGTAACCGACGCAATGAAGCTGATGAATCAGGTTTCGGAAATGGTAAAGAATTTCCCGGGTCTCGACTGCGGCACTTGCGGCGCACCTACCTGTCGTTCGCTTGCCGAGGATATTGTCCGAGGATATGCAAGCGTTGATCACTGCGTTTTCCGCCTCAAAGCGGAAATCAGCCACACCACTCCGCTCAACGAGGACGAGATTGAAAAATTCATTCCTGTTCCGTTCCGTGAGATTATTGACGAGGAGAAGTTGAAATGGACATAAAAACACTTAAAGAAAAACTGAATTTAACGCTCATATGCGGTGACGACCTTGAAAGGGAGGTAACGGGCTGCTATTGCGGCGATCTGCTCAGCTGGGTTATGTCAAGAGCACAGGAGGGCGACGCATGGCTTACGGTTATGGGCAACGTCAATTCAATCGGCGTTGCTGTGCTTGCCGACGTTGCATGCATCATTTTGACCGAGAATGCGGCACTTGACGAGGAGGCTCTTAAGCGAGCCGAGCAAAACGGCGTAATAATTCTCACCACGGAAAAAAATTCCTACCGGGTAGCCGCCGAAATCTCAAGGCTGATTTAAAATGGATTTGTATTACGATTTTCATTTGCATTCATGTCTTTCGCCCTGCGGCGACAACGACATGACGCCGTATAATCTCGTCAATATGGCGAAAATTCTCGGTATGGATGCCATAGCTTTGACTGACCACAACACCGCTCAAAATTGCCGTGCGGCAATCAACGTTGGCGAAAAGATTGGTCTGACCGTTATTCCGGGTATGGAGCTTTGCACTTCGGAGGAGGTACATGTTGTATGTCTGTTTGACGACGTAAAAAATGCCGAGGATTTTTCTGAATATGTGCTTTCAACTGTTCCTCCTGTCAAAAACCGACCCGAAATTTTTGGTGACCAGATCATCATGGACGAGGGCGACGGGATAATGGGAACGCAGGAGTTGCTGCTGACAACTGCGAGCGGAATCAGCATTGAAAATGCCGTGCAAATTGTCGGTGAATACGGCGGCATATGCTATCCGGCACATATCGACCGTAATTCGTACAGCGTTATTTCAAACCTTGGAATGATAACGCCTGAGATGAACTTCAATGCGGTTGAAATGACGGAGAAAGCCAATCAAAACGAGTACAAAGAAAAGTATCCGATCATAAAAAATATGCCTGTTTTCGTCAGCTCGGATGCACATTACCTTGAAAATATGAATGAAGCCAAACACACAATCAACGTTCCCGAAAATTCAGCAAAAGCGATTGTGGAGCATATGAAAAAACGAAGCCATGATTATCGATGATTCCGATAACCATGGCTTTAAATTAGTTTATTTTGCGGCCTTTTTAATGAGCTTTTTAACTCCCTTTGTCAGCTGATAAAGAATGGCGGCACCTATTGCAACGGGGATAAGTGCAGCAAACCAAATTGCAATAACGTGGTTCGGCTGCCTTTCCATTATCATGCTGCTGACCTCTTTGAAAACAAACATGTGGACAAGAAATAGTTCAAAGGTGTAACTGCCGATAAAGGAAAACGCTTTCAGAATTTTTTGACCGACCGACTTTTTCTCAAGCTGTTTGCTGATAAATGAGAGATAAAGACAAATCGTCGGGGCGGTGATGATAAAAGGATACCACCATAATCCATAGTTCCAAAGCTCATCATGAAGCTTGAAATAGCACACAATAAATGCTGCCATGCTTATAATTGAAAGCACTGTGGCAATCAGCATAAACTTTAGCGAAATTTTATCATCACTTACCTGTGATCGTTTTGCAAGATACATTCCGAGGAAGTAAACCGGCATTCTTGTAACGATTATTATAAGTGCTTTAACATTCCAAAACGGGAACGAGAACAAAACAAGTAACAGACAGAAGAGGACGCAGCCGGCAGGCTTTTTGATTTTATCGGCAACAGCGACAAAATACGGAGTCAGAAGATAGAAAATCCACATTGCGCCAAAATACCAGTTGAAGCTGCCGTCTTTTCCGGTCAAATCCTGAACGCAAAAAATGTTGCCGAGTACCGTTGTAAAATCCATGCCGTCGGTTATTACCTTATATGTACACCAAATCACAATGAAAACAAAATACGTCGGCATAATTCGAATGAATCGCCGTTTGATAAAAGCGGCGGCATTTTTGTCACGGGAATAGGAAAGATAGCATCCGATTCCCGAGGCAAAAAAGAAGATGTCTACACCGCTGTAACCGCTCGATTGTAATGCGGCAAGCGGATCGGGCGGCTTGTAGCCGAAGTGGAAAAAGATTACCCACAAAATCGCAAAACCCATCCATATTTTCCTGTATTTTATAACTTCTTTTAGGGTCATAGGTTAACCTCCGTGATTGTTTTATCAATAACAGTCTTGTTTAGAATTATACAGATAAAAAATAATATTGTCAACAAGCGTAGGGATAAACCGAAAATCACACATAGGGATAACCGAAAATCCATTACTTTTTTTGAGAAAACAATCGGATTTTCTCGGTGCGAATCCGTGTTGTATTCTAAAGTGAGGATCAAGAACGGCACATTCCGCAGAGCTCGACGAGGTTTGATATAGGAACTTTCTGTAGCGGTCAATGCCCACATCGACCCAAGGCTAAAAAATTATATACTAATCACTAATCACTGATTACTAATCCACAGGCAACGCTGACTGAGGGGGTTATAAAATATCTGCCGAATTTACATAAAATGTCAAAAACGGCAGAATTGTGAAAGCATATCACCGTCATTTTTCACAAACTTTGCGAAAAAGGGGATGTGACAAAAAATACAAATTTGTTATTTTTGTCACACTATTGCAAAACAGAAATAAATCGTGTAAAATATAAAGGTAGAAATTAGAAAAAAGGGATTGAATGAAAATGGGTATGCAGGAGTATAATGTAAAAACGGCAGCCGAAGTCTGCTCGCTTGCTTTTGCATACACAAAAATAATTGCGCTTAACTAACCTAATGGGGCTTGCATACCAAGCCTTGTCGGGTTGTTTTTATATATAGAAAATAAAAACTTGTTGGGAGGAAACACCAAAATGGAAAAGAAACTTATATCATTGCTTCTTGCCGTTCTTATGATGTTTTCGGCGTTGCCGATAACGGTATTTGCGGCGGATAGCGAGTACCCTGAATCCGAGCACCCATACGGGTATGGCGACTATGCATGGATTTATGAGGGAAAGCCGGGCACAAAATCGCTTTCTGTTACTTTTTCTGATAATACAGAGTTTCATGAATATGACAATTTGTACTTTTATGATCAGAATGGTAACTGGATTGGAAGTGCCGGAAACGAACTTGCGGGTAAGACCGTAGATTTTAATGCAAGTTCTCTCAAAATTCGTCTTTACAATTGGAATTCCGATAGCTCTTATTATGGTTTCAAAATAACTAATATAAGAGAAAATAATTATGAGGTTGATGGAACTGTAATTCCCGGAGAGAATTGTAAGATTACAGAAGACAGAGCAACGGGCACAATTACTTTTGAACCGAATATTTCAGGATCCGATGATGACTACATATCTTTTTATAGTGTTCTTGGAAGTAGCACTGTAAAATGGGTAAAAAAAATAGTTGTTAAAGAAGGCTTTAGACGCTTGGGATATGACGATTTTAACTGTTTTATTAATGCTGAAATTCTTGATTTCGCCGAGGATTTTGATTTTGAAAGTTATGATATCAGAAAAACGGCTTTTTATAAAAATAAGAGTAATTGGCATAATGAAAGTTTATATCTTGATAAAAAACTTATTAAGCTTGGAGAAAATGATAAAATAAAGGAAAATACGGTTTATATATGCTCAAGTGCAATTCCTGATAATAGTGAAGATGTTATAATCCCCAATAGTGTAGGGTATATAGGAACAAATTATGACCTCCGTTCAATTATTTGTTCAAAAGGTTCATATGCACAATTATGGGCAGAAAATATAGATATAGATTATACCTGTATAGGTGACCTTAAAATTAAATTCAAAAATTGTATAATTTCAAAAGGTACACCGCTTTCATCAGCTATAGAGGTATATAAGCTTTCATCTGATTACACTTGGAAACAGATTTCCGAGTATTCTTCATCAGGATACTTATCAAATAAGGTTGGAGCACAAACAGTAACAATTTCTGACGGAGAAGAATCATTAGATTTTACCATTATAATTTCAGATGATGAAAATCAATATATTAATTTTAACGATAAGTATTTACATGAAAGGTTATGGGATGTAGATTTAAATCATGACGGTGCAATTACCGTTGACGAAATGAGATCATATGATGGGGATATTTCACTTTATAGAGTAAGAGATATTTCGGGCCTCGAATATGCAGATTCGGCATCATATATTGATGATTGGGAAGACAAGCTTATTTCGATAGAAGATTATTTTTCTTTACAAAAATACAATGATTTAACTGTTACCGAAGGCAAGGCTTTTCTATCGTTTTTTAAGAATTATGGAAGAGAACGCCTATAATACTATGATAACTTGTTAAACGAGCTTAAAGTTACATCTTCCAATAGCAGTGTAGTTAGTATTGATAAAAAATGTATGAATTTTTTAAAGGTCGGAGATTCTGATATAACAGTGACACTTGGTTCGGTTTCAAAAAAATTTACGGTTCATGTTACATCTTCGGACTATAATAAAGATTTAGGCTCAACAATTAAAGAAATTCCTAATCTCACATCTGCCGGTATAGTCAATACTGCCAATGGTGATGTCTACCAAAAGACGATAAGCGGTCTAAAAAAAGTGAACACCGGAAAGAAAGTTCTAATGAGCAGTTTCTGCGCCGGAAACGGTGATGATCGCTCTTATGCATATTACATCACAGATGATGGCGAACTTTGGAAGTCAGATGAAAAAATCGGAGAAAATTTCTTAAAATTTAGCAAAGAACATGATGAATACGGAAATACACTACTTGCTCTTGACAAATACGGCAATTGCTATAGATTAAACGATTTTGAGCTTTTGGCTGAGAATGTCAAAGATATTAATGATGATCAGTATTTGACAAATGACGGCAAGGCTTATTATGTTAATTCAAGTGGTGAACCAGTTGAAGAATGTAGAAATGTGAAATCAATAATAAGAAATGGTCTTTATATTAAAAATAATGGACAAACAGGTGGCTCAAGAGGGTGTTCAGTAGATCACGAAGTTAAGGATATTGCATTTCTTTTTTATAGTGCATCATATTATTATATTGATAATGATGATAGCTTGTGGCTGTGTGAATCTGCAGAGAATACATCTGCGGTAAAAATCGCATCAGATGTTGATAGAATAAATGAAAGTAATTGGAATGCACAACTTTTAGTATTTCAAACTAAAAACGGCGACTATTATCAGCTTAAAGATAATTATAGTAATATTGTTGAATCAAACCCTGAAGACATCACGCCTACACTGACAAATATAAAAGAAATGGGGGTATCGTTCTATTTAGACAAAGAGAATAATTTATATGCAACTAAAGATTATGAGGGCACTATTTATTCGGAAAAAAGAATAATTTCTAAAATAATGACAGATGTTACGGCTTTTAAAGAAAGTTATGATTATGGTAATAAATATAATCATTTTGCTATATTCACCCGCACTGACGGCTCGGTATGGTCATACACATTAGGCGATGAAGAACCGATTAAGCTTCTGGAGGGTGAGGACTATACGCCCGAACACACCCACACGTTCAACCACATCACCGTACCCTCCACTTGCAAGGTAGCGGGAATGGAGTATGATATTTGTTCGGAGTGCGGCGAGACATTTAACGAAAAGACGCTTCCGCTTGCGGCTCACACATGGAGCGAATGGACGGTTGTAAAAGAAGCAACAACGACGGCAGAGGGTCAGGAAAAGAGAACTTGCTCCGTCTGCGATAAGGTTGAAACCCGTGCGATCGAAAAGCTCAAGGTTATCAAGGACGACAAGACGGGAATCGAAATCAATTACAATAATGAATACGATTCCGACACCGAGATTAAGGTTGAGGAGCAGTTCAGCGGAAAGTCGTTCCAGCTCATCAATACCGAATTCGGTAAGGTCAATTCAAAAATCTATGACATTGCAACATACAAGGACGGCGTAAAGGTTCAGCCAAACGGTGAAATCACCGTTAAGGTTCCTCTTCCCGACGGATTCACGACAAACAAGGTCTTTGTTTGCTATGTCGATTCTGTGAGCGGCAAGGTAACAAAGATTCCGTGCGAGGTCAAGGACGGATATGTTATCTTCAAGACGAACCATTTCAGCGAATATGCAATCGTTGAACAGTCGGCAAACGTAAAATCCGTTTCTGTTTCTGACATTACGCTGAACTACAAGAAGTCGGCGACAATCAAGCCAACAATCAAGGCGGATGAGGGTGCAAAGTATACGGTGAAGTATTCATCATCGAATACAAAAGTTGCAACGGTTGACGAAAACGGCAAGGTATACGCCGCAAAGAAAGGCAGTGCAACAATCACCTGCACCGTAACCGATTCCAACGGCAACACCGTTCAGGACACCTGCAAGGTAACGGTCAAATACTCCTTCGGTCAGTGGCTGATCAAAATCCTCCTCTTCGGCTGGATTTGGTACTAATTAAATAACACACAATCTCCGTGGAGCAATCTGCGGAGATTTGTTTTGACGCATTTATGCGTGAAAATAAACCCGACAACTCATTTGCGAGCTGTCGGGTTTATGTGATTGTTTGTATTGATTTGGAACAATCATCAAAGGTATTCAATTTTACAGATTTATGAGCCGGGCTCTTCCGGCCTAACCTATATAACAACGTGTTTCTTGGTTGATATGTTCCTGACCAATAATGCAACAGTCTCAACGTGTGCGGTGTGTGGGAACATGTCAACGGGCTGAATTTTTTTGACCTTATATCCGTTGCGTATGAGGAAAGATATGTCTCTTGCCTGTGTTTCGGGATTGCAGGAGATATAGACGATTTTCTTCGGGCTTAGAGTGACGACAGAGGAAAGAAACGCCTTATCGCTTCCTGCTCTCGGCGGATCCATGAAAACAACGTCCGCTCTTTCGCCGCTTGAAGCCATGTCAACCATAAATTCGCCTGCATCGGCACAATAGAACCGAATGTTTTTTGTATCATTAAGCTTGGCGTTGACGATTGCGTCGTGAACTGCGTCACGGTTGACTTCAACGCCGATAACTTGCTTAGCTTTCTTGGCGGCGACAATTCCTATTGTACCGATGCCGCAGTAAGCGTCGATAACGGTCTCTTGACCCGTGAGATTTGCAAACTCCATCGCTTTATTGTAAAGCTTTTCGGTCTGGATGGGATTGATTTGATAGAACGATTTCGGCGATATTCCGAAAACACAGCCGCAGAGCGAGTCATTGATATGCCCCTTGCCGTAAAGCACCTTTTCCGTCTCGCCGAGAACCATGCTTGTATCGGAATTGTTGATATTTTGAACGATAGTCGTAATCTCGGGGTGGATTTTAAGCAGTTCCTTTATAAAAGCGTTCTTGCCGGGAAAAACGACAGTTCCCGTGACAAGCACAACCATGATTTCGCCGCTCTTGAAGCCGTGCTTGACAAGTACATGACGCAGAAATCCTGTGTTCCTATCCTCGTTGTAGGCCGCCATACGGTATTTAGGCATCATTGAACGAATCGTCACGATGATTTCATCGGCCTTTCTGTCCTCAATTCGGCAGCGGTCGACGCATACGATTCTGTGCGATTTGGACTGATAAACGCCGGAGATAATTTTGCCGCCCCTCGTTGAGCCGAAAGCTGCCTGAACCTTGTTGCGATAATGGTAGGGGTGCTCCATGCCGATTATTTTTTCAACATGGCAGTATTTGCCGAGGAGCTTAACTACCTTTGCCTCCTTAAAGCCGAGCTGACGCTCATATGTCATGTTTTGCAATTGGCAGCCGCCGCATTTTCCGGCGACGGGGCAAAAGCTTATTTTCTGTTCTTTCTTGGATTTTTTATCGTTCATTTTCAGGTTCCTTATCAATTATTTTGCAGATTCCGACTGCCGCCGTGCCGAGCAGAGCGATTACAACCCAGCTGATTATTGTGCCGTTCCAGCCGAAGCTGTCCGAAAGCAGGGCGAAGCCGTAGGCCGATGCTGCCGAGCCGACATATGTCATGAAATTGAGCGTGCCCGAAAGCTCGGAAACGTTCTCGTTGTTGCCGTAAATTCCGGGAATAAAGCTGATGAGCACAAGGTTAACGCCGTGCATACAGCCGACGATGAGGGCACATATAACCGCTGTCAGGATGACAGAATGACTGCCGAAGGCGACAAGAATTATTGTTGAAACGGCACCGACGGCGAAAATCATAAATCCGCATTTGAACGGCTTTCTGCCGGTCTTGTTATAAAGCCTTGAACAGATTTGCAGGCTTATGTATGAGAATATCGGAATAACTGCACTGGTGAGAATTGACTTTTCACTGCTCAGTCCGAAGGATTCATAGATATATGTCGGCAGCCACGTCGTTACGCCGTCACGTAGAACTCCTTGGAAGAATATCGCCGCAAGGGTGAAGATGAGCAGAACTATCGGCATGGCCGGACTGTGCTTTTTGCTTTTTTTATCCGAGGATTTTTTAAGAACATATTTAATGTCAGCAGAGCGTTCTATTTTTGTCAGCACGGTGTACCATGTTATTGCCATTGCAATTCCACAGACTGTTGCAATGAAGAATACGCCTTTCCAGCTCCAAACGGAGATTACAACAGGTGAGAGCAAATATATAAGAATGGTTGCAATGGTACAGCCGAGGTTGGTCTGAACACAGCCCTTGTTGAAATCGTCCTCGCTCATTGCCGTTTTCATTATTTTAAGCATCGGCGGCCACATGAGCGACTGTGCCAGTCCGTTTACGCCCCAAACAAGGCACATCGGAACCGCTCCCTTGACAAATGGAATGAGCAAATTCATTGCTGCCGTTACGAAGAAGCCGAGCGTCATCAGCTTCTTTGGGTCAAAATGATCGCCAAGCTTGCCGCTGATGAGTTGACCAACGCCGTATGTAATGAATCCCACGGTGGTGACTGCGCCGGCCGCCGCTTTTTCGATGCAGCCGTCTGCTATTATTGCCGCAATTACAGCGGCAAAATTGATTCGTGTAAGGTAGCTGACGAAATAAGCCAGCGAGCAGAGAAATATAAGCTTCTTTGAGTTTTTGCTGTCGAGTTTATTCATTATTCAACGCCCTTAGGTTTCTTCATTGTGAGTGAGATCCTTTTCTTTTCAATATTAACGTCGAGCACCCAAACCGTGACAATCTGTCCGACCTTGAGCACATCGGAGGGGTGCTTTATATAGCGATTTGTAATCTGCGAAACGTGAACCAGCCCATCCTGATGAACGCCGATATCAACAAATGCGCCGAAGTCGATAACGTTTCTGACCGTTCCTTTAAGCTCCATGCCGGGTTTGAGGTCTTTCATGTCCATAACATCAGTGCGGAGCATCGGCGGTGGAAGCTCGTCACGAGGGTCACGGCCGGGGCGCATAAGTTCCTTGACAATATCCTGCATTGTCGGGACACCCACGCCGATTCTTTCGGCAACTTTTTCTTCACCGAGAGCAGCGATTTTTTCGTTGAGGTCGCCGATTTTATTCTTTGCTGCGTCATTGACCGTGTAGCCGCAGATTTCAAGCAAAGCCTTTGCTGCGGTATAGCTCTCGGGGTGAACGCCTGTGTTGTCAAGCATATTTTTACTCTCGGGTACACGCATGAAGCCTGCACACTGCTCAAACGCTTTTGCACCGAGCTTTGGTACTTTTTTAAGCTGGGAGCGTGACGTGAATTCGCCGTTTTCCTCACGATAAGCGACTATATTTTTCGCAACGGTCGAGTTGATTCCTGAAACTCTTATCAAAAGTGACGGCGAAGCGGTGTTGAGGTCAACGCCGACGCTGTTAACGGCATCCTCGACAACGCCGTTGAGTGCGCTGTCAAGCTCTTTCTTGGGCATATCATGTTGATACTGGCCTACGCCGATTGCTTTTGGGTCGATTTTAACCAGCTCTGCGAGCGGGTCCTGCAAGCGACGAGCTATGGAAACCGCACTTCTCAGTGAAACATCGTACTGAGGGAATTCCTCTGCAGCAAGCTTTGAAGCGGAATAGACCGATGCGCCGGCCTCGCTGACGACCATGTAAGCCGTGTCAGTGTCAAGCTCCTTGAGAAGCTCGGCAGTGAAGATTTCCGTTTCTTTGGACGCCGTTCCGTTGCCTATGGCGATGATTTGAACGCCGTATTTTTTAATTAAATTTTTGATCAGAATTTTTGCTTGTGCCTGCTGAGCGGCGGAGTGTGTGATGTAAGCCACTCCTGTGTCAAGCACACGTCCCGTTGCGTCAACAACTGCGACCTTGCAGCCTGTTCTGTAGCCGGGGTCAAGTCCGAGTGCAACCTTGCCTTTAACGGGCGGCTGAAGCAAAAGTTCTCTTAAATTGAGTGAGAAATTTTTGATTGCCGATGCGTCGGCTCTCTCGGTCAAAGCGGAGCGAATCTCACGCTCGACCGACGGAAAAATCAGTCTGTCATATGCGTCAACGCCTGCATCTCGAACCGTATCGGTGCAGGGTGAACCCTTGTCGTTGAGTGTTTCGGAGGCGATGACGTTTAGCGCCTTAACTCGGTCAAGCTCAAGACCGACCTTGAGAAAGCCCTCGTTCTCGCCACGGTTAATCGCAAGAATTCTGTGGTCGGCAATTTTGTTGACCGGCTCGGAGTAATCGTAATATTGCTCATAAACGCTCTTGGCTTCGTTATCGCTTGCTTTGACGTTTACAATGCCGACGACGTTGAGCAGGTTTTTAAGCCTGCGGCGGATATTTGCCATATCGGAAATATCCTCGGCTATAATATCCATTGCACCTTGGAGTGCATCATCGGCGGTGCTGACCTCTTTTTCTTCGTTTATGTAGTCCTTTGCAAGCTCAATGGCGGACGGACTGTTCGCCGTCTGAAGATAGATTGCCCGAGCAAGCGGTTCAAGTCCTTTTTCTCTTGCAACGGAAGCTCTCGTTTTTCTTTTCGGCTTGAACGGACGGTAGATGTCCTCCAATTCGGCAAGGGTTGCGGCCTTATCGAGTGCGGCGGAGATTTCATCCGTCAGCTTTTCTTGACCCTCTATTGAAGAACGTATTTCTTCACGGCGCTTGTCCAAGTTGCGAAGATATTCAAGTCTTTCGGAGATTGCACGCAGAGTCTGGTCGTCGAGTGTGCCGTGAGCCTCTTTTCTGTATCGTGCAATAAACGGAATCGTGTTGCCGTCATCGATGAGGGAGACGACATTTTCAATCTGCCATTTCTTTAATTTGAATTCATTAGTCAGTGCAAGAATTATATCCATAAATTACCTCGTTTTAATTTGTCTGATGTCCGTGCCGTCAAAGCGGAGCAGGGTGTAGTTGTTGAGAATCCTTGAAGCGATTCGCTCACTGTAGGTGCTCAGAAGCTGTTCGGGCGTTAGATTGGTGCTGATAATTGTCGGTTTGCCTTCAAGCTCTCGAGAATTGACAATATTGTAAAGCGCGGAAACCGTGAATTGTGTTGTGAACTCCGCTCCGAGATCGTCGATTATCAGAAGGTCGCAGCCGAGTATATTTTCCTCGGTGTTGCCGTCGGAACGGCCGAACTTCTCTTTTTCAAGCTTGTTGAAGAGGTTCTGTGCAGAGGAATAGATAACTCCGTGGCCTGCCTCAACGACCTTGCCTGCAATGGCAAGGGAAAGGTGAGTTTTTCCGAGCCCTGTATGACCGTAGAGCAGGAGACTTGAAGATTTTTGGCTGAATTCGGCAGCGTAGGTTTTGCAAAAATCCAGCACACTTTCCATCCTACGGCGAGGACTTGTACCTACACCTTCGGGATAGTAGTCAAGTTTGAAATTGTCAAATCGGCAGTTGTTAACAGGCAAATTTGAGCAAAGCTTTTCATATTCAAGCGATTTAAGAAGCTCCTTAAAGCAATCGCACATGATCCCGTTGACGAAGCCCTTGTCCTCGCATTTTTTGCAGCTGTAGCGGACATCGAGCCAGTTTTCGGGAAAGCCGGCATTCTTGAGAAGCAGACTGCGTTGCGTCTGAGCGGCAAGATTGATTTCCGAAAGCTTTCTGATGTATTCCTTGGCGTCGTCAGCACCCATGCCGAGAGCCTTGATCGTTGCCAAGCCTGCCGAGGACATCTTTTCCTCGGTCTCAAGAATTTCCGGAACAGCCGCAACGGCAATTCGATGGTGCTCCTCACGCTCGGCAAGTGCACGGCTTCTTCTCTCGGCCAGCTCCTGATCGGCCTTTTTATATGTTTCCTTGCTGTATGCCATGTTCAGCTTCCTTTCTTGTATACCGGCAATGCGTCGCCTCGACGGTTAATTTCGTTAATATCAAATGACACGTTGGCCTGTGCAACAGGCGATTTTTTTCTGCGGTATTCTTCTTTTTCTTTCTCAATATCGTCGGGAGTTTTGATTCCCTTGGAATGCCAGTTCATCAGAATTTTATTCATGTAGGGGAAGCTTATCTTGCTTGAATGATTTAGCATCTCCTCATATGCAAGATAAATCATTTCGACGTTGAACTTCAGCTCGACTGACCATGTTCTGAGATAAGCCGACTGCGACGAGGACGGGCGAGGGTTCTGAATACCGGCCATTTCGGCAAATTTTTTCCAAAGCTTGTTGCAGGAATTGAGAATTTTAATTTGTTCATCCGCTTTTTCAATCGTGTCGATTTCTCTTTCGCCCCAGGTTTTTCCGACCTTTGAAATGTAGGAAAAACCGCTTTTTCCGACGGATTTGCAATAGTCTACGAGCATGTAGATAACCTCAATAGGCAGGCCGTAGTGATCGTGCATCATCAGCAGAGTGCTTCGGCTGTCGTAGCCGAGGGTCTTGCCGAGCATTTTTTCAATATCGGAGAACATTGCGAGAATTTCGGGATCTTCTTTGCATCTGGTCATTATCTGCTCACTTGACGGCTTCGATGCGGCAATTTCCTCAAGGTGTTTCGGCTGTTCCGTAATTTTCGGCTTTTCCGAAGAAACGGGGGCAGGGGTAACGGTAACGTCCGTTCCGATAAGAACGCCCCAGCCGGCGATGACGGTCAGTGCATCCTCAACATCACCGACGCTGTAGCCGATTTCCTGCGATATTTTGGCAGCGTCAATCGGCTCGGATATGTGTCGGCATATCCAAAGCAGAGTTTTGAGCTGAGAGGCACTCGCTAATTTTATGTAGTTATCCACAACCTGAGCCGGCACAGCGAACATTGAACCGAGAACAGCGGAATTGAAAATATACGACATTATAAACTTCCTTTTGTCTTAATAATTACATTCACCATTACATTATACACTTTTACGGCGAAAATTTAAACAGAAAAATTATATTTTACACGTCCTTTTCACAAATACAACCGCTTGTGCCGTTCGGTGGTGTCAATCACAATTTGCTCGACAAAAACGCCAAAAAATGCTGAAAACGGGACGATTTAGGCGGAGCGTGACCGAGTCGCAGCGAGACGCTGTCTGCAAAAGTGATAATGGGTTCCTCCTTCGGGGGAAGCTGATTAAACTCGGCGATGAAAATAATTTTATCAGGCTTTTTCGGTGCGTTGCGACTTAGTAAAGTGCATATTTCACAAAAAAACTCAGCTAATATTGTATATTAACACTAAGACAAGTACCTTGCACTTTGACGAAAAATAATTTATAATACTATGTGTAATGGTATAGTCAGCTTTTTCTACGCAATTCGCATGTCTCAACTGTGCGACATTGTCTTAAATTTGTATAATAGGAGTGTTGCTTATGAAACGCAGGATTCTGTCCGTTGCCATAGCACTTATGATTTTGACCGTCTCGGTGATTCCGGGACTTTCGGCCTTGGCGGCAGGAACCGTTCCGACTCTTTCCGGCGGAGTTTATCAAATCGGAACTGCCTCGGAGCTTATTTGGTTTGCCGATGCGGTTAACAGTGGTTCGCAATCCATAAAGGGTAAGCTGACTGCGGATATTCAGCTCAACACTGCCGGCTCAACGGCTAACAAGTGGACGCCTATCGGTACACAGGAAAGTCCTTTCTGCGGAACGTTTGACGGCGACGGACATACCGTCAGCGGCGTTTATGTTGATTCCGGTATCGACTGTGCAGGCTTTTTCGGCAGCGTTGTTATGCCGAGCGAATATAACGAGGATTCGGATGTCCCTGAAAAGATGACGTCGGAATTTGTTCTTCAGCACACCCGAACAAGCATTAAGAATATTAAAATAACAAATGCCGAAATCCATGGCGGCTACAGCGTCGGCGGACTTGTCGGCTATGCCGAGAATCTCGGAATTTCCGACTGCTCATTTGACGGTAAGGTTTACGGCACGGGAAACAGCGTCGGCGGCATTGTCGGCTGGTCTTATTATTATACTGTTATCAATCAGTGCTTTTCGACAGGCTCTGTAAGCGGCGGTCAGCGTGTAGGAGGTATCACGGGATATGCCAACGGTAACACGGTTGCCGTAAAGAACTACAGCAGCATGGCTGTTTCGGGCAAGCTGAATGTAGGCGGAATCGGCGGCACTCTATCCGGTGCATTCCTCGAAGGCTGTTTCTTCCTCGGCTCTGTTTCGGCGGAGGATACGGTCGGCGGACTTGTCGGCTATGCCCTGTTCTCAACAATTTGTGACGCTTATGCCATTGCTCCCGTTACAAGCACGGGCAAAGAGGTCGGCGGTGCAATCGGTTCGGTTTACGGCAGCGAGTGCGACAGCAGCTTCTACAGCTATGAGACATCGGGCGTTGACGGAACGACGGGTATCGGACGCACCCTGGCAGACATGAAACTTTCCTCATTCGTTAAGGAGCTTAACGGCAGGAAGGTATACTTTTGTTTTGACTATACGGAGATCAACAACGGCTATCCCGTTCTTGCATGGATGCTTTCGCTTGACGTTTGGGCGGGCGATCGCTCCGTTCCGCAGAAGAATTCAAGCGGTACATATCTTATTTCAAAGCCCTCGGAGCTTGCATGGTTTGCGGCTTTGGTAAACGGACAGCTCAGCGGCATGGATGCAAATCCCAATGCCAATGCTACCGTTACGGATAATCTTCTTATGAATATCAACGTCAATGACGAGAGCTTCGGCGTTATCGAATGGACGCCTATCGGAATTGACGAGGCTCATGGATACAACGGAATTTTCAACGGCGGCGGTTACAATATCGCGGGTCTTTATACGTCCTCAACCTCAGGTGACAGCGGCAAGAATATCGGCCTTTTCGGCTATGTGAATTCGGGTACTGTCACCAACACTGTTGTGCTTGACGGTAAAATCTCCGGCATTGAGAATGTCGGCGGTATTGCAGGCTATGTAAAGAGCGGCTCGATTTTTAACTGTGCCGTTGACAGTGAAGTAAGCGGCGATAAGGCAGTCGGCGGTATAGTCGGCAACCTCGGCGGCTCAACGGCAAGCGTAGCAACATGCGGTATGCTCGGCAGTGTCGTCGGAACGAATTATTCTGATGATAAATCATTTCTCACAAATGTCGGCGGCGTTGTTGGATTCAGCAATAAAGCGACTGTAAACAAATGCTTTAATTATGCGACTATCAGCGCACCGAATGCAAGATTTGTCGGCGGAATCCTCGGCTATAACTCCGCAGGAACGCTCACAAACAGCTACAATACGGCCGCACAGATAAGCGGCAATGTTATGGTCGGCGGACTTGTCGGATACAATAATAACGGCACGGTCAGAACCTGCTATGTTTCAAGCAGGGTAACGGGTGCAAGCCAGGTCGGCGTTGCTTTCGGCAACACGGTCGGCGCAAATGTCTCGGGTGTTATATTTGACGGAACATACAAAACAAACCTTTTAACAACGGGCGCAACGGAAAAAACTCCGGCTCAGATGACCGGTTCTTCGTCCGTTTCCAATATCGGCTTTTCAACCTCCGATTGGAGAGCAACGTCCGATGATACATATTTCTATTACTATCCTCAGCTCACTTCAATGTACAATATGTCTTCTGTTAAGGCGATAAAGGACGGCTCGGTCAGAAGCGTAAAGAGAGTTCAGAACAAATATGTTGCCAAGGTTCAGATTGACGGACGCACGGACACATATTATGAAACGCTCCCCGAGGCTATCGGCTATGCTTCAAGCACAAGCTCAACCGTTCTTCCCACAGTCTATGTTATCCGTGATACGGAGCTTAGCTCGACCGTGAATATCACTTCGGAAATAGGAATTTTTTCGGAGGACGGTGCAACTCTTTCAAGAGCGGCATCGCTCACTGCTCCGATGTTCAATGTTACGGGTAAGCTGACGTTGGGCTCGAAGGTTTACGGCAACGACAGCTCTGCGGATTTCTATATCGCCGGCGGCAAGGTTGCGGCAACGGCTTCGGCAATCAAGGTTGCGGAGGACGCAACTTTAACGGTTCAGCCGGGCGTTGAATTCTATGATTTCAGAACAGCCGAGCAGTCGGCGGCGACGGTAATGGGTGCTTTGATTTACAATCAGGGCACAACCGAGATCGTCGGAGGTATTTTCAGCGGTAATATCGGCACCTCGGTCGGCGGCGTTATTTACAATCTTGAGGGTACTGTAAATATCAGCGGCGGAATATTCAGATCAAACGAGGCAACTCAGGGTGCGGTTCTTTATAATAACGGCGGACAGACTGTTATAACAGGAGGCACATTTACCGGAAATATTGCAAAGCTCAAGGGCGGCGTTGTGGCTTCATACAGCGTTTATGCCACCACGGCTGTCGGCGGAAAGGCTTCAATGACCGCCAACCAGGCGACCTACGGCGGAGCGATTTGTGCAATGAATTATTCAACGGTTGAAATCAGCGGCGGCACGCTTTCATCGAACCGTGCCTATTCCTCCGGCGGTGCAATTCAGATTGAAACAGGTGCAGAAGTCAGAATTTCAGGCGGCGATATTTCAAGCAACACATCGGATAAAGCACTTGGAAACGCCATCTACAACGGAGCAACGCTCTCTCTTGATGCGGCGGCTCAGATTGACTCTTCAAATGATATTTACCTTGTCAGCGGCAAGACGGTTGACATCAGCGGAAAGCTCACATGCTCCGGCTATGCGGCAACGATAACTCCGCAGGCATATGCCGAAAAGACAAAGGTTCTCGGCGGCAGTGCAATGAGCACCAACTATATGAAGTTCGGTCTTTCCAACTCCAACTGGTACACCCTTGCGAACGGCACAATAACCAGCATGGAGACCACGACGGTTGCCAGAGTCAGCAAGGCGGGAGCTTTCTCGGTTGAGTACACCGATTTGACGGACGCTTTCGCTGCGGTCTCGGCGGACGAAACGGCGATTATTACCCTTGTTGCAAACGCCACCGTGTCTTCAACTATTACGGTCAACGGCGATGTTACCCTCCTCTGCGACGATACGGGATACAAGGCAATTCGCTCGGGCTCATTCTACGGAATAATGTTCGATGTCAAGAAGGGCTCTGTTCTCAGACTGGGTACTTTGGTTGCCGATAACGTTCAGCAGTCGCAGGCGGACTATGAAGCAGGCAAGGATTCCGACGGATTAATGATAATCGACGGCGGCAAGGCGTTGACAGGCGTTGTCGGTGCGGCAGCCGTGAATGTTCAGACGGGCGGCAGTCTTTATATGCATGAAAAGTCCGTTGTTCAGAATTGCAAGAACACCACGACAGGTGCAATCACCGTTTCCGGCACAATGTATATTTACGGCGGAACGATAAGAAACAACGAATGCAATTACGGCAGCGTTTATGTCAGGTCGGGCGGTAAGCTCTTCACATACGGCGGCGTTATAGCCGATAACAAATCCGCAACCAAGGGCGATGCCGTTTATTCGCTCGGCAGAGTGACAAGGGTTGTTCAGACCTATGATTATCTCTATGTTGAGAAGGAATATGACGAAAATGGCAATGTCATCGGTTCAAAGGATCCCGTTGCGGCCGGATCTTCAAAGACCGATATCATAATAAAGAACGGCGAAGCGGTTTACAGCTCGACGAACGTTATTTATATTGATACGGCAGCAACCGATATCTATATCACAAGCATGTCGCAGGTTCCGGAGCAGACGGAATTCAAGCGTTACGTTATGACCCTTGACTGTGCAAAATATACCGTCGGTAACGTAATTGTTTCCGGCAAAGATACAATCGATAATTATATGTATTTCAATACCTATGTTGATGGCTATTGCATTCTTTATACAGGTAAGCTCGGCATAAATAAGCTCGTTGCGAAGAGCACCTCGGGATTGATTATTGACAGAAAGAACAATCTTGTTTCAGGATTCAATTTCAACAGCCTGACCGTTAGTAAGGTCGTTTCACTCTTTGAAAATGATGTCGTTTATATCAGAGTTTATGACGCAAATAATACGATGATCAAGAACACAAACAATGTAACAACAGGCTGTACAGTAAGGCTTATTGATGCTTCCGGTAATGTGATTGATTCGCTGACGGTTGTTATTCACGGCGACGTCAACGGCGATGGCTACATCGACGGAAGAGATTCGGTCATAACAAGAGCTATCGCCGGCGGAATGATCAGCGGCGATAATGTAACAGCGGCACAAACTGCGGCGGCGGACGTCAACTTTGACGGAACGGTTACTTCAATTGATGCCGAACATCTTGATCTTGCAGGTCTCGGCTTACAGACGATAGCCCAAAAGGCATGATAAAATAAAATTCAGGCGGTGCTTCGTAACAGAAACGCCGCCATATTTTTCTCTATCATTAATATAACAATGGGAAATATGTCGAATAAGTTTTGGTGTTATTTGTATTGAATTTTAAAGATGACTGTACTATAATAATTTCCGAAAAAAAGAAGGAGAATTTTGAATTGGCAAATAATAAGTATGAAATTGACATGGTCAACGGCTCAATTATGCCCAAACTGATTACTTTTGCGATTCCGCTCATGTTTTCGGGTATTTTGCAGCTTCTTTTTAATGCCGTTGATATAATAGTTGTCGGCCGTTTCAGCGGAAGTCAGTCACTTGCCGCCGTCGGCTCAACGTCCTCTTTGATAAATATGCTCACGAATCTGTTCATCGGAATTTCTCTCGGCGCAAATGTGCTTGCCGCCCGATTCTATGCCGCAGGTAAACATAAGGAAATGTCCGAGACCGTGCATACTTCGATTTTAACCGCATTCATCAGCGGAGTTTTAATGATTTTTGTGGGAATTTTCTTTTCCCGTCCTGCACTTGAACTGATGGATACCCCGTCGGATGTTATCGAGCTTGCAACACTTTATATGCGCATTTATTTCGTCGGAATGCCGTTCTTTATGCTCTATAATTACGGCGCAGCGATTCTCCGAGCCGTCGGCGATACAAAGCGTCCGCTGATTTTCTTGGTGGTTTCGGGCGTTACGAATGCCTGTCTCAATCTTTTGCTCGTTATTGTATTCAAAATGGATGTTGCCGGCGTTGCAATCGCAACGGTAATTTCACAGATGATATCCTGCGTTCTCGTCCTAATCTGTCTTTACAAAACCGATGCCGTTTATCAGCTCAGATTCAAAAAGCTCAGGATAAAATGGGAATACCTCGGTCAGATTTTCCGAATCGGCATTCCGGCCGGTATTCAGAGCACGCTTATCAGCTTTTCAAACGTGCTTTTGCAGTCGTCTGTCAATTCTTTCGGCTCAATCGCAATGGCAGGCTACACCGCAGCGAATAATGTTCTCAGCTTCCTTTATATGGGTGCAAACTCAATTACTCAGGCGTGTATGAGCTTCACCAGTCAGAATTACGGTGCACGCAAGCCCAAGCGAATGGATAAGGTTCTTATTGACGGCTTGATTCTTCAGGTTGTGATTTGCCTTACACTCGGCGTTTTGGCCTATGTTTTCGGCAATCAGGTTTCGAACATATACACCGATGACCCGAATGTTATTAAATGCTCGGTCGAGATTCTGGCTCTGACAACCGTGCCGTATTTCCTCTGCGGATTTATGGATACCTTCCCCGGCGTTCTGAGAGGAATGGGTCGTTCAACCGTTCCGATGATTCTTTGTCTGCTCGGTACGGTCGGCGTGAGGATTTTGTGGATTTACTGTTTCTTCCCGCATAACAGAACGCTCGGCTACCTGTTCGTTTCCTATCCCGTCTCATGGATAGCAACAATAGTCATGCAGCTTATTTATTATATTTTCATCAGAAAAGAAGTTCACAAGGAGCTGAATGTTTCAAGTGAATATACGCTCGTTTGATGGATGACAAGTTAATCTATTTATCGAATGCCATCGGTTATAGACGTAAATAAGCGTCCGCTGACACATCACCGGTTTTTGAAGATGTGTCTGCGGACGCTTTTTTATTCTCAGGAATAAAGCATGCCGAACAAAAAGTATTTTACAACAGAGGAGTTGCTTCTTTGGGGAATATCATTCCTGACTATTAATGTTTCGTTTTTGATTTTTGACCGAGAAAGAGGTGACAATGCAAATCTGACTTTACCATGCTCAAGCTTATGAACGGCAGAGTGAAGAAAATGAAAAATAGTTAGCTTTTTAATTATACAGAATAAAATAACAGCTCTCGACTCACAATTGGGAGCTGCTTTTCATTTTTTGTATCTGTTTGGAAACTCAGTCTGTTTGAGGATGTAATCAATACTGACATTATACAACTTTGAAAGTGCCACAAGAATTTCATCCGTGAGCGGCTGAGTTTCTGTTTCAATGTAACTGTATTTCCTTTGCGTAATGCCGATTTTATCCGCAACCTGCTGCTGAGTCATGTCATGATCCTCTCTGAGATCCCTTATCCTGTTATCCATATTAATCACCGAAAATATTTTATAATAGATAAATATTATCTATTGACATTTAGATAAAATTTATCTATAATATTAATAATAGATAATATTTATATTAGATGATGACAAGAAAGAAGGATTAAAATGACAGAAAAAGAAATAATAGAATTTTTAAAAGAAAATCAAAAATATTTACCGAAGGATGAGGAATGGAGGAAAATGATTGTCAAAGCCTGCATGAGTGCTGATAGTATACAGGTGGAGAACGTCAAGAAAATGAAATTTAAAAATCCGGCAATTATGCAGGCCGTTTCAATTCTTTTAGGCTGGCTCGGAATAGATCGGTTAATACTCGGTGATTTTGTTTTTGGCTTCATGAAAATGTTTGTTTGCTGCGGCGTGTTTGGTATAGGTTGGTTAATTGATATTGTAAGAATAAAGAAAGATACGAGATATTTTAATGCCGCAAAGCTACTGGTATATTTTTACCCCGGTAAAATAAAAAAGCCAACATTTTTTAATATGTTTTTCTCTAGTAAAAAAAATACGGAAAATTTGATAAATGCTATCAACTCGGCAAAGGTTTTTAGAGATACTTTTGATCTCCATTAAGGTGCATTAAAATGGGACAATATAAATCAATAAGTACCGGATTGGGCGGGGAGATAAAAATACGAGAAGATGTTGTAATAATTAATGATGTTCCTTATGGCAAATTCTGTGACGATGGAAAGCATATTTCCCCATATAAATACGGTAATCCGACGCTTGTTGTAAGCGATTTCGGATATGTTATTGGTGCATACGACGGTAAAACGTATGGGAAACTTCGTTTTAATGGTTATGAAGTAAAGGGTATAGTATTGACTGCCGAGGGAGAGGCTCTGTTGAACGGAACCGCCCAACGTCAAAATGCGGCTTCTGAGTCGACTAAAAACGATGAATCATTTGTCAATATGATTGAAAGAGAATACAACAGAGCTACAAATCGTGAAAGAACAAAGGGTTACGCTAATTCATTTGGAACACCCGTAAAAATTATTGCTTTCATTGTTATTTTATTGATTATAACTATTGTTTTTATAATTGATCCGCCGAAATAAACAATTATAAATCATTTGCCGCCTTCAATTTGCACAAGTCCAGTAAAAACGGACAATAGAAAAAAACACCCCCTTATGGTAGAAT